>Ga0209643_1000024_pt1 | contig 518433 bp, 496 predicted proteins | sample AutmiccBRH37_all_FD_187383 | JGI IMG/M metagenome (GOLD analysis project Ga0209643, IMG submission 187383) | Deep subsurface microbial communities from Mt. Terri, Switzerland - Autotrophic microbial communities BRH/37_all (SPAdes) (version 2) | ecosystem: Environmental > Aquatic > Deep...
CATCGGGCCGAAACCCTAAAGAGCCGATATGCAGCGTTCGTCCATCGAAACAGACCAAACCGCCCACATATCTCTTCAGTAAATCCAAAATGTCAAAGAGCACGAGACAAAATCAAACCGGATGCGCCTTGTTTCCTCAGCGCGCCCGCCGAACCTTGTCTCCAGTTTTTCCGTTTGCCTTCAGTGTCTTGCGACCCGTCCGGCGCCCCGTTGCGGTGTGTGCCGCTTCGGTGAGGCGTTATTTACGGATGGAGGCCGGGGGCCGCAAGAGCTTATTTCGAGAAAGATGACATTTTCTGCGTCGCCGTCACAAAACCCCAATATCTTGCGGTTTGAGCCCCTGACACCCACCATGGCACGCAGCGCCGCGACAGAAAGTTACCCGAAGCAGGGGGTGCCGCGACACCGGTTTCAGCTTATCCACAGGCGCATTCTGCCGGCCCCGGCGATATCGCTGAAACTGCCCTAGCGGCACCCTGCGGAAATCGGCAAATCACCCCCGACTCGGCGCCGACTCGGGCGCGAGTCACCCTTGGAACAACCTCCCGCGTGCAAACCACACCCGCACGGTCAGCAGCGCCACGATTCCCCCAAGATACAGGAAAGGCTCCACCGGCCAGGCCTTCACCAGCCACAGGTAATGCACTGCACCTGCCAGCGCCGCCGGATAGACCAGCTTGTGCAGCCAGCGCCAGCGCGCCCCCCCCAGCTTGCGGATCGACCAGGTGTTGGATGTCAGCGCCAGGGGCAGCAGCATCAGGAACCCCGCCATGCCCATGGTGATGTAGGGGCGCTTCCAGATGTCCGCGAGCGCCTGCTGCCACAGCAGACCCATGTCCAGCACCAGCCAGGCCGCCAGATGCGCCAGCACATAGAAGAAGGCGATCAGCCCGATCGCGCGGCGAAAGCGCAAGAGGTTCACCCCCAGGGTCCGCCGCAGCGGCGTCACCACCAGCCCGCCGACGATGAACTGCAGCCCCAGCTCGCCCAGCCGGTGCTCGATCTCGCGCACCGGGTCGATGCCAAGCGTATTGGTGGCCGCCTGCACGAACAGCCAGAGCGCCGGCAGCGCGCCCAGCAGGTAGACCACCCAAACCGGCAGGCGCCGCAGGGCGCCATTGATCCGGGTGGCAAGGTCGGGGGAGGGAGCCCGCGCTTCAGTAGTTCTTTGCAAGGTCCATCCCCGCATAGAGCCCGGCAACCTCGTCGCCATAGCCATTGAACATCTGCGTCGGCTGCCGGCCCGCGAACAGCCCCGCCCCCACGCGCCGCTCGCTGGCCTGGCTCCAGCGCGGATGGTCCACCTCGGGGTTCACGTTGGCATAGAAGCCGTATTCCGAAGCCTGCAGCTGCTTCCAGGTCGCGGGCGGCTCGCCATCGGTCAGGCTGATCCGCACGATGCTCTTGATGCTCTTGAAGCCGTACTTCCACGGCACCACCAGCCGGATCGGCGCGCCGTTCTGGTTCGGCAGTTCCTCGCCATAAAGCCCGGTCGCCAGGATCGTCAGCGGGTGCATCGCCTCGTCAAGCCGCAGCCCCTCGCGGTAGGGCCAGTCCAGGATCGCCCGGCGCTGGCCCGGCATCTCTTCGGGGCGGACGATTGTCTCGAAGGCCACGAACTTCGCCCCCGGCTGCACGCCGACCCGGTCCAGCAGGGTGGACAGCTGGAAACCGATCCACGGCACCACCATCGACCAGGCCTCGACACAGCGCAGCCGGTAGATCCGCTCTTCCAGCGCGACACCGCCCAGGATGTCGGCAAGGTCGTAGCTGCCGGGCTTGTCCACCATCCCGTCGATCTGTACCGCCCAGGGGTCGGGCTTGAAGGCGCCGCTGTTGGCCTTGGGGTCTTCCTTGCCGGTGCCGAACTCGTAGAAGTTGTTGTAGCCCGAGATTTCCTCGAGGCTGTTGGGCGCCTCGTCCGTCGAATAGCGCGAGGGCGCATAGGACAGCTTCGCCAGCGCCGGCGTCGCCAGCAGCGCGGCGGCGCCCGCCATCAGCTGCCGGCGGTTCAGGAAGGTGGCCTTTGGCGTCACATCCGCCCAGGTCAGCGGCGTCTTGAAGCGATAGGTCATGCGGGTCTCCTTGCGGGGGGTGATGCGGTCCTGCCTATTCTACGTAGCTCGAGGCGCAGAAGTTACTTCACGATCCCGTTTTCCATCCAAGGCGCACATATCCCTCGCTTGCCCGCGGCATTCTGGCCGTTCCCAAGCCGGCCGATTGCGGCGATGCTGGCCGGACCCGGACCCGCAGCTTCAGGGAGGAACCATGCGGAACGCCCTCATCCTCAGCCTTGTCACCCTCGCCACACCCGCCGCCGCCGATCCGGCGATCACCAGGGTGGTGGAGGACAGCTTCGACAACGTCGCCTTCGCGCTGGAAAGCGCCATCGTCGGCCGCGGCCTCGTCATCGACCATCTCAGCCATGTCGGCGAGATGCTGGAGCGGACCAAGGAAGACGTCGGCAGCACCGTCACCGTCTTCACCCAGGCCGACGTGTTCAGCTTCTGCTCGGCCGCCGTCAGCCGGCAGGTGATGGAGGCGGACCCGGCCAACATCCAGTATTGCCCCTATGGCATCTTCCTCTATGAAACCCCGGACGCGCCCGGCAGTGTCACCGTCGGCTACCGCGACTATCCCGAAGGCGAGATGCAGGCGGTCGAGGACATGCTGGCCGACATCGTCGCCGAGGCGCTCGGCTGACGCTCACGCACGATCACGCAAGATCACCTTCTCTTGCCTTGAAATCCGTACCGGCCGCGGCTTAGCCCGCGGCCGTGCCATGTCAACGGGCCTCGGCGGAAACCCCCGCTGATCCGCCGGCGCTGTGCACCCGTAGCCTGTGGGCTGCCGATCACCGGCGGCACATGCAATACAAACGGGAGAGACACCGATGATCCGCAGAACCTTTCTGGCCATGACCGTGGCGGCAACCACCGCCTTCGCCGCGCCGGCCTTCGCGCAGGACGCCGATATCGTCGACACCGCCATCGCCGCGGGCGACTTCACCACGCTGGTCGCCGCCGTCCAGGCCGCGGGCCTTGTGGAAACCCTCAAGGGCGAAGGCCCCTTCACCGTCTTCGCGCCGACCGACGCCGCCTTTGCCGCGCTGCCCGAGGGCACCGTCGAAGACCTGCTCAAGCCCGAGAACAAGGAGCAGCTGGCCGCCGTGCTGACCTATCACGTCGTGCCGGGCAAGGTGATGTCCACCGACCTGACCAACGGCATGACCGCCGCCACCGTTCAGGGCGCCGATGTCACCATCATGACCGAGGGCGGCGTCAAGGTGAACGCGGCCAACGTGACCACCGCCGACATCGAGGCCAGCAATGGCGTGATCCATGTCATCGACGCGGTGATCCTGCCGCCGATGTAAGGCAGCGCACGAAAAAGGGGGCCGGTGACGGCCCCCTTTCCTTCCATGCGCCAGGGTCAGTGAATGACGACCGGCTCAACCTTGGCCTTCGTCGAGGGCGACACCCGCGCCCCCACCAGCAGCCCCTCGTCCCCGGCGCTGACAACCACCGTCTCGCCGTCCCGAACCTCGCCGCCCAGGATCATCTCGGCCAGCGGGTCCTGCAGATGCCGCTGGATCACCCGCTTCAGCGGCCGCGCCCCGAACACCGGGTCATAGCCTTCATCCGCCAGCCACTGCCGCGCCGCCGCGTCGATCTCGAGCGTGATCTTGCGCGAGGCGAGCCGTTTCTCCAGCCGCTTCAGTTGCAGCGTCACGATCCCGGCCATGTCGCCGCGCGTCAGCCGGTCGAAGATGATCGTCTCGTCCAGCCGGTTCAGGAACTCCGGCCGGAAGTGCTGCCGCACCGCTTCGCGCACCTCGGCCTGCGCCGGGGCAGGGTCCGCGCCTTCGGGCAACTGGCTCAGGGCATAGGCCCCAAGGTTGCTGGTCAGCACGATCAGCGTCTGCTTGAAGTCCACGGTCCGGCCCTGACCATCGGTCAGCACCCCGTCATCCAGCACCTGCAGCAGCACGTTGAACACATCCTGATGCGCCTTCTCGACCTCGTCGAACAGGATCACCTGATAGGGCCGGCGCCGCACCGCCTCGGTCAGCACGCCGCCCTCGTCATAGCCCACATAGCCCGGAGGCGCGCCGATCAGGCGGGCCACCGCGTGCTTTTCCATGAACTCCGACATGTCGATCCGCACCATCGCCTGATCGTCATCGAACAGGTACTCGGCCACCGCCTTGGTCAGCTCGGTCTTGCCGACGCCGGTCGGCCCCAGGAACAGGAAGCTGCCAAGCGGGCGCCCCTCGTCATTCAGGCCCGCCCGCGCCCGGCGCACGGCATTGGCGACGGCCTTCACCGCCTGCCGCTGGCCGATCACCCGGCCCGCAAGCTCCTCTTCCATCTTCAGCAGCTTCTCGCGCTCGCCTTCCAGCATCTTGCTGGTGGGGATGCCGGTCCAGCGCTCCACCACTTCCGCAATCTGCTCGGGGCGCACCGCTTCCTCGACCATCAACCCGTCTTCCTTGGTCTCGGCCTCGGCCAGCTTGCGCTCCAGCTGCGGGATCACGCCATAGGACAGCTCCCCGGCCTTCGCCAGATTGCCCTCGCGCTTGGCCTGGTCCAGTTCCGCCCGGGCCTTGTCCAGCTGCTCCTTGATGGTGCGCGAGGCTTCCATCTTGTCACGCTCTGCCTGCCACTTGGCCGTCATCTCGGCCGAGCGTTCCAGCAGCTCTGCAAGCTCCCTCTCCAGCACTTCCAGCCGGTCCTTGCTGGCGGCGTCGTCTTCCTTCTTCAGCGCCTCCGCCTCGATCTGCAGCTGCAGGATCTGCCGGTCCAGCGCGTCCAGCTCCTCGGGTTTACTGTCCACCTCCATCCGCAGCCGGCTCGCCGCCTCGTCCATCAGGTCGATGGCCTTGTCGGGCAGGAAGCGGTCGGTGATGTAGCGATGGCTCAGCGTCGCCGCCGCCACCAGCGCGCTATCGCTGATCCGCACGCCGTGGTGCAGCTCATACTTCTCCTTGATCCCGCGCAGGATGCTGATCGTGTCCTCGACCGTCGGCTCCTCCACCATCACCGGCTGGAACCGGCGGGCAAGGGCCGCGTCCTTCTCCACATACTTGCGGTACTCATCCAGCGTGGTCGCGCCAACGCAATGCAGCTCACCCCGCGCCAGTGCCGGCTTGATCAGGTTGGCCGCATCCATCGCGCCTTCGGATTTCCCGGCGCCGACCAGCGTGTGCATCTCGTCGATGAACAGGATGATCTCGCCCGCCGCGCTGGTGATCTCCGACAGGATCGCCTTCAGCCGCTCCTCGAACTCGCCGCGATATTTCGCGCCGGCAATCAGCGCGCCCATGTCCAGCGCCATCAGCTTCTTGTTGCGCAAGGATTCGGGCACATCGCCGTTGACGATGCGCAGCGCGAGCCCCTCGGCAATCGCGGTCTTGCCCACGCCCGGCTCGCCGATCAGCACCGGGTTGTTCTTGGTGCGCCGGCTGAGCACCTGCATGGTGCGACGGATCTCGTCATCGCGGCCGATGATCGGGTCGATCTTGCCCTCTTCGGCGGCCTGGGTCAGGTCGCGCGCATATTTCTTCAGCGCGTCATAGCCTTCCTCGGCGCTGGCGCTGTCGGCGGTGCGGCCCTTGCGGATATCGTTGATCGCGGTGTTCAGGTTTTGCGGCGTCACCGCCCCCGCATCCAGCGCATCCTTGGCGCGGGTGTTCACCATCGCCAGCGCCATCAGGATGCGTTCGACGGGCACGAAGCTGTCGCCGGCCTTCTTGGCGACCTTCTCGGCCTCGTCCAGTACCCGAACCGTGCCGGTATCGACATAGGGCTGCCCGCTGTCGCCCGTCACCTTTGGGTTCTTCGCCACGGCCGCGGTCACCGCCTCGGACACGCGCGCAGGCTCGCCGCCCGCGCGGCGGATCAGGTTGGCGGCCAGCCCCTGATCGTCATCCATCAGCGCCTTCAGCAGGTGTTCGGGCATCAGCCGCTGATGCCCCTCGCGCATGGCGATGGTCTGGGCGGCCTGCAAAAAGCCGCGCGACCGTTCCGTGAACTTTTCCATGTTCATCGGGTCTCTCCTTCTCGAAAAGCCCCCGGCATCCGGTCCGCCCGCCGCCGCGGCACGGCCCTTCCGGGTCTTGTCATTCAGGTGTGATCACTGGCCCCGGCTTTCAAGTCTTTAGCCCCCGCGACAAACCCGACATCGGAAACCATATCGCAACATCTGCGCGGCAGGCTGGCGGGGAACCACGGAGAATCCGATGACAGCCAGACACATCCCCGGGGGGCCCGCCTGATGCGCATCCTCTCTGCCCGCGTCCTGCGCGCCCGCCACCTGAAGGACCTCGGCCGCGTCGAGGCGACGGTGATGCTGCTGGTGAAACCCGAGGGCCCGGCGCAGCCTTACGAGGCGCGCGTCCTCACCTCCGCCCCCGCCCACGCCCCCGGCGCCGCGCCGCTGCGCGACCGGCTGCTGGCCAGCGCCAAGCTGCTGCACGCCATCCACGCCCAAGACCTGCCCCGCAGCCGCCACGCCGCCTGAACGCCGGCACGCTCCTCGGCCTTCGCGCTTGACCTGCCCCTGCCCAGTCGCCAGATGGACGCGACCCAGCGCAGGAGCCCGCCATGACCCATGCCCCTCTCGCAGATGACCGCCTGATCGTCGCCATCGACCTGCCCGACGCGCTGTCGGGGCTGGAGCTGGCCCGGACGCTTGGCGATGCGGTCTCCTTCTACAAGATCGGCCTCGGGATGCTGACCGGCGGCGGCCTCGCCCTTGCCAGCGAGCTGAAGGACGAACACGGCAAGCGCATCTTCCTCGACATGAAGCTGTTCGACATCGGCGCCACGGTCGAGGCGGCCGTGCGCGGCCTTGCCCGCTATGACCTCGATTTCCTGACGGTGCATGGCGATCCCAACGTGGTGCGCGCCGCGAAAGAGGGCGCGGGCGGCTCGGTGACCAAGATCCTTGCCGTCACCATCCTCACCTCGCTCGACCGCGCCGATCTCGATGCCGCGATGATCCGCGCCGGAGACATGGCCGGCATCGTGGTGGAACGCGCCGCCCGGGCGCTGGCCGCCGGTGCCGATGGCGTCATCGCCTCGCCGCAGGAAGCCGCGCTGATCCGCGCCCTGCCCGAGGCGGCGGGCAAGCTGATCGTGACCCCCGGCGTGCGCCCGGCCGGCGCCGACCTTGGGGATCAGAAGCGCGTCACCACCCCGGCGCAGGCCATCGCCGACGGGGTCGACCATATCGTCGTCGGCCGCCCGGTCTGGCGCGCCGCCGACCCGCGCGCTGCCGCGCAGGCCATCGTGGCCGAGATGTCCTCGCCGCAGGCCCGCCGCCCCAACAGCTGAACGCAAGAAGGGCGGCCCGAGGGCCGCCCTTTGCAGTCAGATGCCTTGCCGGATCAGTCAGCCGGGGCCGGAGCCGGGGCCGCCGGATCAGCCGCCGGAGCGTCCGGGGCCGGGGTCGGCGCGGTTTCCGCCGGGGCGGTCGCATCGGGGGCCGGCACAACCGGGTCGGTGGCCGGGTCGGTTGCCGCCGGGGCGTCATTCTCGATCACCGCGCCATTGTCGGCGGGCACCGTGGTATCGGCCGCGTCATCGCCGCCCGAGACCAGGAAGAAGATCACCGCCAGCGCCACCACGATGGCGCCGAGGATGAAGAAGATGCTGTTGTTGCCCTTCTCCCGCGCCGGCTCGTGGCCGACATTCGGGTTGTAGGCGGGGTCGCGGCTTGTCACTTTGGGGTCTTGCATGGCTTGCTCCTGTGTTCAGGTTCTGCCTGCCCAACGTGGCCGGCCGGTTCCGGTTCCTTCGCTGCCCGGTTTCCAAGCACAAACCTGCCAAGGGCCACCCGCCGCCCGTCAGTTCTCGTTGATATCGCGGTCCCAAAGCTTGATCTGGCCCTTGCGCACGCCCACCGCTCGGCGCAGCACGCCCCAGGCCGCAAGCGAGGCCAAGGCGAAGACCAGCAGCACCCAGGCGAGGTTCGCCCCCAACAGCCCCAGCCCCATCAGCACCCCCGTCGCAGCCGCGCCAAGCGCGAAGCCTAGGAACACGAAGCCCGGCAGGAAGATCTCGGCAATGCCCAGCACCACGCCGCCCGCGATCCAGACCCACCACATCTGCCACAGGTCCATCACAGCCGCCCCTTGATCATCTTGAAGGCGTCGGTGAAGGCGTCCAGCGCCGCCGCCGGCACGATGATCATCTGCTTGCCGGCGCCCTGCCCCACCGCCGTCAGCGCCTCGACCTGCTTGATCGCCACCTGATACTGCGCCGCCTCGATGCCGTTCTCCTTGATCGCCTCGGCGATCACCGCGGTGGAAAACGCCTCGGCCTCGGCCAGCACCCGCTTGGCCTTGGCCAGCTGCTCGGCTGCATACAGCTCGCCATCCGCGTTCAGCTCGATGGCGCGCTTCTTGCCCTCGGCTTCCGTCACCTGCGCCCGCCGCGCGCGTTCGGCGTTCAGCTGCTGCAGCATCGCCGCCCGCGTCGCATCGTCGAGGTTGACGTCGAGGATTTCCGCCCGCGTCACCTCGATCCCCCAGTCATCGACCATCGCCGCCACCTGCTCGCGGATCTTCGCGGTCAGCTCGTTGCGATTCGACTGCACCGCGTCCAGCTCCATCTTGCCGATCTCGGACCGGACGATCCCGGCCACGGTGGTGGCAATCGCCGCATCCACGTCGCGGATGCGATAGACGGTCTTTTCCGGCTCGATGATCCGGTAGAACACGCTGGTCTCTACCTTCACCAGCACGTTGTCGGTGGTGATGGCGTCCTGCTGCGCCGTGGGCAGTTGCCGCTCCAGCACCGAGATGCGGTGCGCCACGCGGTCCAGGAACGGAATGATGAAGTTGATCCCCGGCCCCAGCACGGCACGCAGCCGGCCGAACCGCTCCACCACATGCTTTTCCGCCTGCGGCACGATCCGCACGCCCAGAAAGATCGACAGGATGATGAGAAAGGCGATGGCAATCACGACGGCATTGCCGCCGATCAGCTCCTGCACCACGGTATCCGAATTCATTATGGCCCCCGGCAAAATTGACTGCCGCGACTATGCCTTTGCGCCAGCAGATCGCCAAGCCTGCTGATCGCGGCGCCGCCCTCAGCCTTGGCGGCGGTCCGCGTAGAACAACCGCTTTTGCGCATACATCGTCTGGTCGGCCCGCCGCACCAGCGCCTCGAGCGACTCGCCCGGGGCGGCCGACGCGCAGCCGATCGACAGTGACAGCTGGATCGTGCTGTAGAACTGGTTGTTCACCTCCAGCAGCCGCTGGACGGTTTCGATCATCGCCTTGGCGTCCTGCTCGTCGGCGCGCGGCATCAGCACGGCAAACTCGTCGCCGCCGATCCGCGCCGCCTGGTGTCGGTCGCCCGCAGCCTCCTTCAGCACTTCGCCCGTGCGCCGCAGCAGGCTGTCCCCGACATCATGGCCCAGCCGGTCATTGACCTCCTTCAGCCCGTTGATGTCGATCAGCACCACCGACATCGGCCGCACCGCCTGCCGCTCCAGCCGGTTCAGCGTGTCGATGTAATGGGCGCGGTTGTGCAGCCCGGTCAGCACGTCATGCTTGCCCAGATAGACGAGGTAGGCCTCGGCCTTCTTGCGTGCAGAGATATCGGTCAGCGCCACCAGCACCCGCGACCAGTCCGCCTCATGCCCCGGCAGCACCGAGAATTGCATGATCACCACCCGCTCGGACCCGTCGAGCGCGTAGTTCACCACCTCGCGGCTCTGGAACAGCTTGCCCTGCCACAGGTCGATCAGCTGCTCGCGGAAATGCGCTTCCATGTCGCCGCGAAAGACCGTGTGCAGACTGCTCAGCAGCTGTGCCTTGTCGGTGGCGCCGAACATCTCCAGCGTGGCATGGTTCACGTCGATCACCCGAATTTCCGTCATGCATTGCCGCACGAACTCGGGGTGCACGTCGGTGAACACCCGCAGGTCCTGGATGCCGCGGCCCCGCAGGTCTTCCAGAAGCTGGCGGATCTTGCCGAAATCCTCGACCCAGAGCGAGACAGGCGAGTGCTCGAAGATGCCCTCGGCGTGCTGGCGGCTGGCCAGCTCGCGCCGCCGCGCCTCCTCGCGGGCCGTCACGTCCTCGACCGTCAGCAGCACCCGGCCCAGCGTCGCCTCGTGCCCCGGCAGCACGGTGCCGCGCAGCTGGATATCCAGCCGCCGCCCGCCCAGCGTGTAGTTGACCGCCGCGCTGGCAAAGCTGGTGCCGCCATTCCACAGCTGTTCCAGCTCGTTGATATGGGTCAGCAGCATCTCGCCCTGGAACACCTTGTCGAGGTTGCCGACCAGATGCGCCATGTCGCGCGCCTCGAACAGCTCCAGCGTCTTGGCGTTGACGCGCAGCACCTTGATGCGGCGCGAGCTGGCGGCGACGCGGGCCAGGTCGGCCTCCAGATGGCGGCGCAGGTCCGTGACGCCCTCGGCCCGCCACTGGTCGAACAGCGCGCGGATGCCGCTGAAATCCTCGATCCACATGGAAATCGGGGCAAGGTCGAAGATGCTGCCCTCAAGATCGAAGATGGCCGCGTCAGAGCCGATCGTCATGGCGCCAAGGCCTCCTGTTGAACCGTTCAAGTTCGCATCAATCGGGCGCCCGCCGGGCCGTTCCCGTCACCCGGCGCGCAGCCGCTGCAGCACCTCGAGACTGGCATAGCCATCGGGCGCAATGCCGACCGAGGCTTGCCAGGCCCGCAATGCGGCCAGCGTGTTGGACCCGATCTTGCCGTCGGTGCCGCCGGTGTCGAAACCGCGCCGCGTCAGCAGCTCCTGCAACTCGCGCCGCTCGTCCGAGGACAGCGCCCTGTCGCCGCGCGGCCAGGCCTGCTGGAACGGGCCCTTGCCCGCCAGCCGGTCGGCCAGATGCCCGACGCCGATCACGTAGCTGTCGGAGGTATTGTAGCGGCTGATCGCGGCGAAATTCTGGCCGATCAACAGCGCCGGCCCCCGCACCCCTGCCGGCAGCAGGATCGACGATGCGCCCATCCCCGGCAAGGCGCCGCCTGTCGCCGGCGCCACGCCCATCGCCGCCCAGTCGCCGGTGCCGCGCGTCGTCCCCTTGCCCACCATGCCAAGGTCGAAGCTCGGCGGCAGCCGCACCTCCACCCCCCAGGGCTGGCCGCGCTGCCAGCCCGACCGCGCCAGATAGGCGGCAGTCGAGGCCAGCGCATCTGTCGGATCGTCCGACCAGATGTCGCGCCGCCCGTCGCCGGTGAAATCCACCGCGTGCTCCAGATAGCTGGTGGGCATGAACTGGGTATGCCCCATCGCGCCCGCCCAGCTGCCGACCATGCCCTCCGGCGCGACATCCCCCGCCTGCACGATCTTCAGCGCCGCGATCAGCTCGGCCTCGAAGAAGGGCCCGCGCCGGCCGTCATAGGCCAGCGTCGCCAGCGCCGGGATGATCGGGGTGCTGCCACGAAAGCTGCCAAACGAGGATTCCAGCCCCCAGACCGCCACCACGATCTCCTTGTCGACGCCGTAGCGCGCCTCGATCCGTTCCAGCACCGCGCCATGCCGGTCCAGCGCGGCCCGGCCATTGGCGATGCGGCTGTCGGCCACGGCATCGTCGAGATAGTCCCAGACCGTCTTGCTGAACTCCGACTGGTTGCGGTCGCGGGCAATGATGCTGGCGTCATAGCGCACCGTCTGGAAGGCCCGCTCGAAGGTCGCGGCGCTGATCCCCTGTGCCAGGGCGCGGGCTCGGAAGTCTTGAGTCCATCGGGCAAAGCCGGCTTCGGTATAGTCGCGTGTCACCGGGGCGCTGCCTCCGAAGGATGCGGGCACTGCGAATCGCTCGGCGCCGCTGCATCCGGGCAGCAGTGACGAGGCGAGTCCCAGCGCGAGGAAAGAGATGCGCATATCCTGGGGTCCTGCTCTGTTCGTTTCTTGTTTGGAAACAGCCTACCCCTAACCAACCGTGGCGAAAAGTCGCTAGCGCCGCTTTCGCACCACCTTGCGCTTTACCGCCGCCTCGCGCGCCCTGGCGGCGGCGGGCTTGCGCGGCGCGGCGCCGCGCCGGCCCTTCTTGGTGCCGCTGCCACCCCCCGGCACCCCGCGCCCCTCCAGCTCCAGCAGTTCCAGCATCAGCCCGCCGGTCACCGGCACCGCCTCGGACAGGCGCACCGTCACCCGCTGGCCAAGGCCGATCAGCGTGCCGGTTTCCGACCCCATCAGCGTCTGCGCATCGGCGTCGTAATGGAAGAACTCGCGCCCCAGCGTGCGGATCGGGATCAGTCCGTCTGCCCCGGTCTCGTCCAGCCGGATGAACAGGCCGAACCGCGTGACGCCAGAAACCCGCCCGGTGAACTCCGCCCCCACCCGGTCCGCCAGGAAGGCCGCCAGATAGCGGTCCGTCGTGTCCCGCTCCGCCGCCATGCTGCGCCGCTCGGTGTCCGAGATATGCTTGGCCGTCTCCTCCAGCATCTCGATGTCCTGCGCCGACAGCCCGTCCTTGCCCCAGCCATGCGCCGAAATCAGCGCCCGGTGCACGATCAGGTCCGAATAGCGGCGGATGGGCGAGGTGAAGTGGGCATAGCTGCGCAGCGCCAGCCCGAAATGCCCGAAATTCCCCGGATGGTAATAGGCCTGCGTCATCGACCGCAGCGTGGTGATGTTGATCAGCTCGTCGAAATCGGTGTTCTGCGCCTGCGCCAGCAGCTGGTTCAGGTGCGAGGTGTGCAGCACCTGCCCCTTGGCCAGCGTAAAGCCCGACGCCTGCGCCACCTCGCGCAGCGCGTCGAGCTTCTGCGGGCTCGGCTCCTCATGCACGCGGTACAGCAGCGGCTTGCGCAGCCGCTCCAGCTCTTCCGCTGCCGCCACGTTGGCGAGGATCATGAACTCCTCGATCAGCCGATGCGCATCATACCGCTCTCGGTAGTTGACGGATGCGACCTTGCCGTCATCCGTCAGCACGATCTTGCGTTCCGGCAGGTCGAGGTCCAGCGGCTGCCGCTTCGCCCGCGCCGCCTTCAGCGCGCCATAGGCGGCGTAGAGCGGGCGGATCACGTCCTCCAGCAACTCGGCACAGCGCGCGTTCGGGTTGCCGTCCTGCGCCTCCTGCACCTCGTCATAGACAAGGCTGGCGACCGATTTCATCAATCCGCGCACGAAACGGTGGCTGATCTTGCGCCCTTCGGCATCCACCTTCATCCGCACCGCGATGCAGGGCCGGTTCAGCCCCTCGTGCAGCGAGCACAGGTCGCCCGACAGATGGTCGGGCAGCATCGGCACCACCCGGTCGGGGAAATAGCTGGAATTGCCGCGCAGCCGCGCCTCGCGGTCAATCGGGCTCTGCGGCGTCACGAAATGCGCCACATCGGCGATGGCGACCCAGATGATATGGCCGCCGGGGTTCTTCGGGTCGTCATCCGCCTCGGCATAGCAGGCGTCATCGTGGTCGCGCGCATCCACCGGGTCGATGGTCACCAGCGGCATGTCGCGCAGGTCTTCCCGGTCCCCGAGCCCCGCAGGCTCCATCGCATCGGAAAGCCGGATCACCTCATCGGGGAAGTCATCCGGTATGCCGTGCTGGTGGATCGCGATCAGCGACACCGCCTTGGGCGCCGACGGATCGCCCAGCCGCTCGATCACCCGCGCCTGCGGCAGGCCGAGGCGCGCGCGCGGCCCGGCCTGCTCGGCCTCCACCAGCTCGCCATCCTGGGCGTCAAGCGTCGCATCCCGCGCCACCCGCCATTCCTTTTCGGACCCCTTGTCGATCGGCACGATCCGCCCGCCCTCGGCCCCCTTGCGGAAGATGCCCAGCACCTTGTGCGCCACCACGCCAATCGGCCGGATCAGCCGCGCCTGATAGTCATGGTCCTCGGCCCCGACCTCGATCAGCTTCGCCAGAATGCGGTCCCCCGCCGCCACCGGCGCATCGCCCTTGCGCGGCACGAACAGCACACGGGGCGGGGCGCCCTTGCCCTCCCACTCCATCGGCCTCGCAAACTGGTCGCCATCTGCATCGGGCGGCAGCACCGTCAGGATCGTCACCGGCGGCAGCTTGTCCGCATCGCGGTAGGTGCTGCGGCGCCGTTCCAGCGAGCCCTCGGCCTCCATCTCTTTCAGCAGGCGCTTCAGCTCGATCCGCTCGGCGCCCTTGATGTCGAAGGCCTTGGCGATGTCGCGCTTGGCGGCGGCGCCGGGATGGTCGGCGATCCAGTTCAGGATCTCTTGCTTGGAGGGTATCTGTGCCATGCCCCATCGCTAGCATGGCCCGCAGGCGTCGTCACGCCAGAAGCTGGCGCGCGTCAAGGCGTCAGCGGCAGCCCGCACGGGGCGGCAGGTCGGCGGCCTCGTCCACATCGGCAAGCGTCTCAGCTTCGGCAATGCGCAGCCCGCGCAACGTCGCCAGCGTGTCGGCCATGGCGTGTTCCGAAGACCAGCGCACCCCGGCAAACAACCCCGGCGGCGGCACATGCCGCAGCCCGATCAGCCAGTAGCCGCCATCCGTCGCCGGCCCGATCACCGCATCCGCCGCCCCCAGCTTGCGGAACGCCGCCGCAACATGCCCCCGCCGCAGCCCCGGAATATCGGCGCCGACGATCACCACCGGCGCGCCCGGCCCGGCGCGCTTCAGCAACCGTCCCATCCGCGCCCCCAGATCGCCGCGCCCCTGCGGCAGCCGGGGCACATGCGCCGGCCACACCCGGCTCCCCATCCCCTCAGCATCGGGCGAGACCGCCAGCACCACCTGCCAGCGCGGATCGACAACCTCGCGCAGCAGCGCCCGACATTGATGCCGGAACCACCAGGCCGCCGGCACCATCCCGATCTGCCGCCCCAGCCGGGTCTTGACCCGCCCCGGCCGAGGCTCCTTGACCATCACGATCAGCAGCGGCCTTGGCGTCATCGCAAGCTGCGCACCATGTCACGGTGCGGAATGCCGGCGTCCAGATACTCCGCCCCCTCGGCCACGAACCCCAGCCGCTCATAGAACCCCAGCGCATGGCTCTGCGAGGACAGCTTCGCCCACCGCAACCCCGGGTCCGCCGCCAGCACCGCCAGCGCCTTTTCCATCAGCGCCACGCCCAGCCCGGTGCCCCGCGCCCCTGCCAGCACGCAGACCCGCCCGATCTTGCCGGTCTCGCCCTTGCGCAGCAGCCGGGCCGAGCCCATCGGCACCCCGTCCACGAAGGCCAGCAGATGCACCGCCTGCCCGTCCAGATCGTCCAGCTCATCGGCCTCGGGCACGCCCTGTTCCTCGATGAACACCGTCCGGCGCAGCGCGAGGCAGGTCGCCAGATCCTTCGTCACCCGCACTTCCACGCTCATGCGAAATACTCCCGCAGGATGCGCGCATAGACCGCCTTCAGCGCATGGATCTGCGCCACCTCCACCCGTTCATCGACCTGATGCATGGTCTTGCCGACCAGCCCGAACTCTACCACCGGGCAATGGTCCTTCACGAAGCGCGCATCCGAGGTTCCGCCGGATGTGGACAGCACGGGCACCACCCCCGTCTCCGCCTCCACCGCCGCCGCGACCAGTCGCACGAAGTCACCCGGCGGGGTCAGGAAGCTTTCGCCCGACACCTCCACCCGCATCCCGACCGTCACGCCCGTTGCGGCTTCCACCGCGTCCGCCTCGGCCCGCAGCCGCTCCGTCAGGCTGGCCGACGAATGCGCATCATTGAACCGGATATTCACCGTCGCCGCCCCCCGCGCCGGGATCACGTTGTTCGCCGGATTGCCGCAGTCGATGGTCGTCACCTGCAAGGTCGAGGCGTCGAAATGCTCGGTTCCCGCGTCCAGCGGCTCCCCGGTCAACCGCCCCAGCAACGTCACCAGCGCGTGCAACGGATTCTTCGCCCGGTGCGGATAGGCCGAATGCCCCTGCACCCCCTGCACCGTGAAGAACGCCGTCATCGACCCGCGCCGGCCGATCTTCATCATGTCGCCGAGCACCTCCGGGCAGGTCGGCTCGCCCACAAGGCAGACGCTCATCGCCTCACCCGCTGCCGCCATCCAGTCCAGCAAGGCCACGGTGCCATCCTTGCCCGGCCCTTCCTCATCCCCGGTGATGGTCAGGATCACCGCGCCCTCCGGCGGCGTCTGCCGCACGAAGTCACAGGCCGCCGCCGCAAAGGCCGCCACGCCCGACTTCATGTCCGTTGCCCCGCGCCCCCAGATCTCCTCCCCGACAATCTCGCCGCCGAACGGATCGCGCGACCATGCGGCGGCATCCCCCACCGGCACCACATCGGTATGGCCGTTGAAGCCGAAGGTCCGCGCCGCGCCCTTCGCCCCCCAACGCGCAAACAGGTTCGGCACCCCGTTGCGGTCCACCCTATGGCACTCGAACCCCGCCCCGCCCAGCAGCCGCTCCAGCAGCCGCAGCGCCCCGCCCTCCTCGGGCGTGACCGAGGGGCAGCGGATCAGCTCGGCGGTCAGCGCCACAGGATCGACAGGCAGGTTCGGGCGGGCGGGTTCGGTCATCGGCAGGCTCCTTGCTTTGCCCAACCGATAACGGCTGCACCAGCCGCCCGCAATCTTGTGCGATCTGTTGCAAATCCGCCACCGCAACGCGCCAGGGCCCAGCCCCCCACAGCGCTATGTCAAAAGACATTCCCAACATGCCCGGAACCCTGCTAGAAATATGGCAAAACAGTGACCCGAGGCAGGGCGAGCATACCGGGGCCGCAACGTCGGTCCCACCGGGCAGTATTTTGGGCAAGGCAAGCGGGGCACCAGACCTCGCGGTATGGGCGCGACTGTCTTCGGGCAACCGGGGGCGGATATGGCAGATCTGAAGTACGATACCGATGCCTCTGCAACAGAGATGGCAGAGACGATCATGGGCGACGGCGTCACCGTCGTCGGCGCCTCCTACAGCGGCGATCCGCGATCTTCGGCCACCTATGCCAAGGGCGATGCCCGCTCGCCCGAGGCGACGCCCGACAATACCGGCGTGATCCTGTCAACCGGCTATGTCACCGACTTCACCCAGTCCGGCGGCGATCCCAACCGCAGCGACTATACCTCGACCGACACCCGCGGCATCGACGGCGAGGATGCCTTCGACGATCTGGCCGGCACCAGCATCTATGACGCGGCGATGCTGGACGTGGATTTCATCCCCACCGGCGACACGATGTCGATGAGCTTCACCTTCGCCTCGGAAGAATACCCCGAATATGTGGACTCCATCTACAACGACATGGTCGGCGTCTGGGTCAACGGCGTCCCGGTCGAGGCAAGCTTTGGCAATGGCGATATCAGCGTCACCAACATCAACGGCGAGACGGCGCCGAACCTCTATGTCGACAACAGCGACGGCGCCTACAACACCGAGATGGACGGCTTCACCGTCACCATGACGCTGACCTTCCCGGTGATCCCGGGCGAGGTGAATTCCATCCGCATCGGCATCGCCGACGTGTCCGACACCCAGTACGATTCCTCGGTTCTGATCGGCGCGGGCGGGTTGCAGACCACGCTGATCGCCGCGGATGATGCTGCCACAGCCTATGGCCAGGATGCGACCACGCTCGACGTTCTGGACAATGACACCAGCAGCGCCGGCGGCGTGCTGACCGTGACCCATATCAACGGCGTCGCCGTGGTGCCGGGGCAGACCGTGACACTGGCGTCGGGCGACCAGGTCACGCTCAACATCGACATGACGCTGACCTTCACCGCCGATCCCGAAGCGGGCGAGGTCACCTTCACCTACGCCATCTCAAACGGCCTCGGCGACAGTGCCACCGGCATCATCACCATCGACACCATCCCCTGCTTCGTCGCCGGCACCCGCATCCTGACGCCGCAGGGCGAGGTGGCGGTGGAAGAGCTGGCCCCCGGCGATCTGGTCTGCACCAAGGACAACGGCCCGCAACCGCTGCGCTGGATCGGCCGGCGCCGGGTTGCCGCAACCGGCGCCTTCGCCCCGATCCGCATCGCGGCCGGCACCTTCGGCGATCATCGCGCGCTGACCGTCTCGCCGCTGCACCGGGTGCTGATCCGCGACCGCCGGGCCGAGCTGCTGTTCGGCGAGGCCGAGGTGCTGGTGGCCGCGCGCGACCTGGTCGATGATGCGCGGGTGCGCGCCATGCCGGGCGGCAGCGTCGATTATGTGCACCTGCTGTTCGACGAACATCAGGTGGTGTTCTCGGAAGGCCTGCCGACCGAGAGCTTCCTGCCGGGCCCGCAGATGGGCCGCAGCTTCGAGGCCGAGATCGTCACCGAGATCTGCACCCTGTTCCCGGAACTCGACCCCGCCACCGGGGGCGGCTACAGCGCCGCCGCCCGCCGCACCCTGCGACGGTACGAGGCGCGGCTCCTGCAACCGCTGCCCGCCGCAGCCTGACCAAGGGGAGCCCGCTGATGACCTGGCTAGCCACCCATACCCCCCTGCGCGGCGCCCGCCGCATCCTGCCCGCCGCCTTTCCCGCCGAAATGCCCCGCGGCAGCCTGCTGATGGAGATCGCGCCCCCCGGCCCCTGCCCGCGCGGGCTCTGGCTGCTTGGCCACCGCGACAGGTCGGGCGAGGGCTGGTGGCTGGCGCTCGACGTGCTGCCCGAGGGGCGGCTGCAGCTGCGCATGGCCCGCGGCGCGCAGCAGCTGCGGCTGGTGCTGTCCGGCTGGGCCGAGGCCTCGTCGGACCCGATGCGCCTGACCTTCAGCTGGGATTGCACCGCCGGGCGCAGCCTGCTGAGCCTCGAGAACCCGGTGACCGGCGCCCTGCGCCAGGCCGAACTCGCCGCGGCGCTGCCGGTGCCCGGGCGGGCGCTGGAGGGGCTCTTCGCGGCCCCCCGCGCCCACCGCGACCGCGCGGTGATGTGGTTCGCCGCCGCCACCCACGTCCACCGCCCCGGCCCCTGCCCCGGCCTCGCCGGCCAGACGCTGATCGCCACCCCCACCGGCCCCCGCCCCGCCGCCAGCCTGCGCAGCGGCGACTGGGTCACCACGCTCGACAACGGCCCGCAGCCGCTGCGCTGGTGCGGCCGCGTCACCGTGCCCGCGCTGGGCGGCTTCGCCCCGCTGCGCATGGTCGCGCCCTATTTCGGGCTGGAGCGTGATCTGGTGCTGGCCCCGCAGCAGCGTCTGCTGCTGTCGGGAATAGATGTCGAGGATACGCTGGGCCATGACGAGGTTCTTGCCGAGGCCCGCCACCTCGCCGACGGCATCGCCGCCCTTCCCGATACCGGCGCCGCCACCGTCACCTGGCACGGCCTGCTGCTGGAGAGGCACGAACTGATCCTGGCCGAGGGTCACGCGGTCGAAAGCCTCTACGCCGGCAGCCTCGCCCGCCGCCCCGACCTGGCGGCGACCACCCTGCTCGCCCGGCTCGCCGCGACCGGCACCCTGCCGCTGCACCGCCACCCGGTGCGCCCGGAACTGCACGAGCATGAGGCGCGGGGGCTCTGCCTGAAACGGATGCGCGCAAGGGGGCCGCTGGCGGCATAAGGCTTACGGCTTGTCGAAGAACGGCGTCATCTGCGCAACGATCACCGAGTTTTCGGCCAGCGCCCGGTCCATCAGCGCGCGTTCTTCCGCGTCGATCTCATCGCCTTGCGCCACCCGCTCGGCCAGCGTGCCGTATCCGGTCACGTCCAGCGGCGCGAGGTCGGCCTGTTTCAGGATCGCCACCGTCTCGCGCACCGCCTCGGCCTCGTCGACGCCCGAGGCATAGCACATAAGCGCAGCCCCGGTCGCGCCCTTGGGCAGCCCGTCATCGGCGCTGCGGCCAACCTCCACCACCAGCGTGAACACCTGTTGCGGGCGCTTGATCTTTTCAACGGTCGGTTTGGCTGTCTCGTCACTCATCGCGCTGCCTCTGCCTTGCTGTGCAGGTTCAGTCGCATTCTTCCCCCCTGCCGTGCAAGCGGCCTACTCTGCCTCATGCCCCGGCAGCGTCACCGGCGCCGTCCACTCGCGGCCGCCGCATTCGGGGCAGAGCCCGTCCGGCAGCACCGCCGCCGCCTGCTCCAGCTTGCCGCAGCCGAGGCAGCAGGCGCGGCCTTCGGGGGCCACGGCAGGATCGGTCAGTGCCACGGGCGCGCGCACCTCGGCCGGGGGCACGATCGGCAGGCCGGGGCGCGGTCGGTCGAAACGGAAGATGCTCATCACCCCGTCGCCCTCCATGAACGCATGTTCCACCTCGCCCAGGTTGCGCACCCCGTTCTGGCGCAGGCTGGAGATGACCTCGGCCGCGCCGATGTTGCGCCGCTCCATCCCGTCCCGCAGCAGCCGCCCCTCGCCGACGATCGCCACCGGCACCCCGTCGATCACCCGCTTGGCGGTGTCGAAATGCAGGATCAGCCAGTCCAGCGCCTTGTTGATCAGCACGACGATGGTAATGACGGTCATGGCATGCAGCAGCGGCACATCGGGGTAGAAGGCCGCATCGCCCACGGCAGAGCCGAGGGCGATCACCAGCAGGAACTCGACCATCGACAGCTGCGCCACCCCGCGCCCGCCGATCCAGCGGATCAGCACGATGGTATAGACGTAGATGATGACCGTGCGGACCACGATCTCCAGCAGGAACAGCGGCGGCGCGTCGCCAAGGAACATCCGCGCAAGATCGAAGGGGATCGGGGGCTGGTCCATGTCGGGCTCCACTGGCGCTGCGCCTGCCAACGCCAAGGGGCGCCGGGGGTTCCGCCGCGGCAGCGCGCCCTACCAAAGCAAAGGGCGGCCCGAGGGCCGCCCGTCTACCTGTTCGTTCCGGTGCTGGCCTCAGCTGCGCCCGCGCATCGCCCGGCCGAGGGCGATCAGGATCATCGCGCCAATCACGCCGACGATCAGCTGCCCGATCCAGCCACCCAGCGTGGAGCCGACCACGGTGACGAGGATGAAGTTCAGCAGCAGCGAGCCGACGATGCCGAGGATGATGTTCATCAGCAGGCCATGGTTGGCCTTCATCATCTTCTCTGCGATCCAACCCGCCAGCGCCCCGACGATGATGGCCGCAAACCAGCCGAGTCCTTCCATGACGCACCCCATGTTCCATTGGCCGGCGACCGTTTCGCCAGCATTGCCAAGGGCGAACGCGGCGGGAGCCATCAGGTTCCCGCCGCGCTGCAACAGTCTCAGTCGCGCAGCAGCTCGTTGATCGAGGTCTTGGACCGGGTCTGCGCATCGACCCGCTTCACGATCACCGCGCAGTAAAGGTGGATGCCGTTCTTCGACGGCATCGAGCCGGCGACGACCACCGAGCCCGCCGGAACCTCGCCATACATCACCGCGCCGGTCTCGCGGTCCACGATCCTGGTGGACTTGCCGATGAACACGCCCATGCCCAGCACCGAGCCTTCGCGGATGATGCAGCCCTCGACCACTTCCGACCGCGCGCCGATGAAGCAGTTGTCCTCAATGATCGTCGGGCCCGCCTGCATCGGTTCCAGCACCCCGCCGATGCCGACGCCGCCCGACAGGTGCACATTCTTGCCGATCTGCGCGCAAGAGCCGACGGTGGCCCAGGCATCGACCATGGTGCCGCTGTCCACATAGGCGCCAAGGTTCACGAAGGAGGGCATCAGCACCACACCCGGCGCGATATAGGCAGACCGCCGCACCACGCAGTTCGGCACCGCACGAAAGCCCGCCTTGCGCCACTCGTCATCGCCCCAGCCGGCGAACTTGCTGTCCACCTTGTCCCACCAGCCCCCGGCTTGCGGCCCGCCGCCCTGCCGCTCCATGTCCTTGATGCGAAAGCCCAGCAGCACCGCCTTCTTGGCCCATTGGTTCACATGCCAGGTGCCATCCGCCTGCCGCTCTGCCACCCGCAGCGTGCCGCCGTCCAGCGCCGACAGCGTCGCCTCGATCGCCTCGCGCGCGGGGCCGGTGCTGGCCGGGGTCAGTGTGTCGCGCGCCTCCCAGGCGGCCTCGATGGCGGTTTCCAGCTCTGCAGTCGACATGGGCTTGCCTCCGGTTATCTCTTGGCCTGATCGGAACCCAGCCTATAGACCGGGGCTTGCACCCGTGCAACGCAAGTGAGGACCCAGATGGACGACAGCCGCAGCCACCCCTTCCGCGACAGCGCGCAGGACGCGGCCGCCGCCGGGCAGGTGCCGGACACGGCCCAGACCCGCGCCCCGGCCTACCGGCTGGCCTTTACCGATACCGATTTCCTGATGCGGGACGAGCTGCGCCCGGTGCGGCTGCAGCTGGAACTGCTGAAACCGCAGATGGTGATGGACGAACGCGGCATCCGCTCCACCATCGTGCTGATGGGCAGCGCAAGGGTGCCCGATGCCGAGGGGAAGGGCAGCGCCGCACCGCTGGCCCCGTGGTATGGCGTCGCGCGCGACCTCGCCCGCCGCATCACCGAGCGCAGCCTGGAAAGCTATGGCCGCGACTGGGTGGTCTGCACGGGGGGCGGTCCGGGGATCATGGAGGCGGGCAACCGCGGCGCCGACGAGGCTGGCGGGCATTCCATCGGGCTCAACATCGTGCTGCCGCATGAACAGGCGCCCAATGCCTTCGTGACGCCGGACCTATGCTTCAACTTCCACTACTTCGCCATCCGCAAGATGCATTTCCTGATGCGGGCGCAGGCGATCTGCGTGTTTCCCGGCGGCTTCGGCACGCTGGACGAGATGTTCGAGAGCCTGACGCTGATCCAGACCGGGCGGATGCGGCGCATCCCGTTCCTGCTGTTCGGCCGGGCCTTCTGGGAGAGCGTGATCAACTGGCAGGCGCTGGCCGAGGCGGGGACGATATCGCCGGCGGATCTGGAGCTGTTCCGCTTCGTGGAAACGGCGGAAGAGGCGATGGCGGCGATTGACGGGTGGCCGCCGGCGGGGTGTTGAAGGGGGCGACCTGAGCCCGCCCCTTGACGGGACCGCTGCCCCATCTTGCTGCCCGGGCCCCGTCTCATTGGCGAAGGCCATCGCCTTCGCCACGCCGTACACTCGCAGCTTGCACCGGCCGGGCCTCAAAGGCCCGGCCAGCGCCCGCCCCGCCCCCGGCGGGCGCTTCTCGCCCGCCAGGACGGGCGCTGGCCTCTCCGGTTTCTCACGGCCAGTGGCTCCGGGGTAACGGTCGCGCTCCGGGCGGGGGCGAGGCAGGGCCTCGCCTTTTCCCGCCCGAACCAACCGTCCCGAACTCCGCCAAGGGTCTCGAGGCCCACAACCCCACCCTCCACAGCCACCCCGCCCCCTGCTATGATCCCCCATCATGCCCGCCCTCTGCCGCGATTGCCTCACCACCTTCCAGACCGGCAGCCGCTGCCCGGCCTGCCGCAGCCCGCGTGTGCTCTCGCACCCGGAACTCCACGACCTCGCCATCGCCCATATGGATTGCGACGCCTTCTATGCCTCCGTCGAAAAGCGCGACAACCCCAGCCTGCGCGACCGCCCGGTGATCGTCGGCGGCGGCACCCGCGGTGTCGTTTCCACCTGCTGCTACATCGCCCGCATCTCCGGCGTGCGATCCGCCATGCCGATGTTCCAGGCGCTGAAGCTCTGCCCCGATGCCGCCGTGGTCAAGCCGCGCATGGCCCGCTATGTCGAGGTGTCCCGCGCCATCCGCGCGATGATGGAAGCGCTGACCCCGCTGATCGAGCCCCTGTCGCTGGACGAGGCCTTCCTCGACCTCACCGGCACCGCCCGCCTGCATGGCGCGCCCCCGGCGCTGCTGCTGGCCCGGCTGGTGGGGCGCATGGAAGAGGAGCTTGGCGTCAGCGGCTCCATCGGCCTTGCCCATAACAAGTTCCTCGCCAAGGTCGCCTCCGACCTCGACAAGCCCCGCGGCTTTTCGGTGATCGGCCAGGCGGACACGGCGGATTTCCTGCGCGGCAAGCCGGTGCGGCTGATCTGGGGCGTCGGGCTGGCGACACAGACCGCGCTGGAGGCGGCCGGCATCCGCAGCTTCGACGACCTGCTGCGGTGGGAGCGGCGCGACCTTGTGGCCCGCTTCGGCGCCACCGGCGACCGGCTCTGGCACATCGCCCGCGGGCAGGACAACCGCCGCGTCAGCCCCAACGCGCCGGTCAAGTCCATCTCGAAGGAAACCACCTTCAACGAGGATACGGCAGACCCCGAGCGTCTCGCCGGCCATATCTGGCGCCTGTCGGAACAGGTGTCGGACCGCGCCAAGGCCAAGGACATGGCGGGCCGCGTCGTCACGCTGAAACTCCGCCGGTCGGATTTCACCATCATCACCCGCCGCCACGCCCTGCGCGAGCCGACGCAGATGGCCGACACCATCTGCCGCGCCGCCGACGAGCTGCTGGCCCATGCCGGCGAGCGCGGCCCCTTCCGGCTCATCGGCGTCGGCATCTCCGACCTCGTCCCCGCCAGCGCCGCCGACCTGACCGCTGACCTGCTGGACCCCGCCGCAGGGCGCCGCGCGAAGGCAGAGCGCACGACCGACGCGATCCGCGCGCGGTTCGGGGCAGAGGCGATCATCAAGGGGCGGGGGTTGAAGTAGGGGCGTCCCGCTCGACTCCGCGTGGCCGACAGAGTGGGTGTTTGCTTTCAACTTGCTGCCTTCGACACGTGCTATTTGGAACGCCAATGCGCATGGCCTTCCCCTTTGACATGTGATCGGCGTCGGCCGATCCTCACATCTTGCTTGGGCCTAGCCAGAAGAATGGAAACAAGTCGTGGAGCTTTACAAGAGGCGGCTCGGTTGGACCGATGGGCTCGGCGCACTGGTTTTTCATGGCAAGCGAGCCGGCCTGGCCGATGCATTCAACCTGACGAACACGTTTCAAATTGCCGCCCACTACAAGGGAACTCGATTCGCAAATGCGAAGCTGGTGTCGGGGTACATGATCGGCGTTCTTCGGGGATACCTCACCGGCTACAGCGGAGGACACTATCTCCTTACCGAGAAAGGCGAACTCCGGCAGCTCACAGAATTGCACCGGAGAGGCTTGAGGCCGGAAGATGCCTGGCTTCTGGATCATTTTGACCCACGCAGCACGCTTCCTCTTGGCCGCAAGAAGGGACGACCCGATTTATGAACTTCGCACCCATTCCCATTGGGCTGTAATGTTCTCAAGCCAGATTCCCCCCAACTGGCCTCCCCCCTCACTCCGCCGCCAGCGGCATCTCCTGCACGCCGATCGCCACGATCCGGCCCAGCACCCGGCGCATCAGCGCGGCGAAGGCGGCATAGCCCTCATGCGGCGCGATCAGCACCTCGTCCATGTAGAGCGCGCGGTCGATCTCGATCTGCACCGCATGGCGCCCGCGCGAGGGGCGGCCATGGGCCTGCACCACATAGGCGCCGGCGAAGGGCACGTTGCGACTGACCGTCAGCCCCTCGGAGGCGAAGGCCGCCGCGACCCGCTCCACGATATCGGGCGCCGCCGTCGCGCCGAAGCGGTCCCCCAGCACGATCTGCGGGCGCGGGCCGCGGGCGCTGCCGCTGTCCACCGCCTCATGCGGCATCGAATGCACGTCGATCAGGATCGCCTCGCCGAAACCCGCCACCGCCTCGTCCATCAGCGCCGCCAGCTTCGCGTGATAGGGCCGCCAGGCGCCCGCAATCCGCGCCTCGGCCTCGGCCAGGCTCATCTTGCCCGGCCGGATCGCCCGCCCCCCCGCCACCACCCGCGGAATCACCCCCAGCCCCGAGGCGACGCGGGGATTGTGCGGCACCGGCCGCGCGCCCTCGATCAGCGCCGGGTCCAGCTCTTCGGCGGCGCGGTTCAGGTCCACATAGGCCCGCGGCACCGTGGCCGCCAGCAGCGGCGCCCCCAGCCCCGGCGCCGGCTCCAGCAGCTGGTCGATGAAGGCATCTTCCGAGGAGCGGATCATCTGCGCATCCAGCAGGGACCGGCGCAGAAAGGCCTCGGGATAGTCGCGCCCGCTATGCGGCGAGGCGAAGATCACGGATGTCGTGCGCCGCGCCGGCAGCGTCAGACGATAGGGCAGCGGGGCAACATCGGTGCTCATGATGATGAAACTATAACGACATTCGTGCAGCCGCCAAAAGCCCTTGAAAGGCGTATCGACTCCTTTTATAGACCGCGGGACCGAAGCGGCGCCGTCCTGTCCAGTTTGCTGGGCTGCGGCGCCTGTCAGGTTAGGGCGCGTAGCTCAGCGGTAGAGCACTACGTTGACATCGTAGTGGTCACAGGTTCGATCCCTGTCGCGCCCACCATCGCAACCCCCGGAAACGGGGGCACGATCACCGCCCCCCGGCAACGGGGATTTCACCGCCCCCGGCGACGGGGGCATCGTTGTTTAGAAGGCGCACGCGCGCCGCGAATGGGAGAAGGCCGATGAAGGTCCGTAACTCGCTCCGCTCGCTCAAGCAGCGTCATCGCGATTGCCAGGTCGTGCGCCGCAAAGGCCGCATCTACGTGATCAACAAGACGCAGAAGCGCTTCAAGGCCCGTCAGGGCTGATCCTTCGGGGTCTCGAAGCTGCAAGGCGACAGATGCGGCCGTCGGGGCAACCCGGCGGCCTTTCTGTTTGCTGACGCCGGAGCCTGCGCCGGGAACATCGACCGCCCGCCCCTGTTGGAATGGGTGCCGCCACCGTTGCGGTGCCCGACCACAAGGAGCCTCCCATGCATGTCCAGAACATGATCCGCAGCCATCCCGATGTCGGCGGCAATGCCGATGAGGCGCTGATCCGCTGCATCGAGCTTTGCCACGATTGCGCGCAAACCTGCACCTCTTGCGCCGATGCCTGCCTGGCCGAGGACATGGTGCGCGACCTGCGCCAATGCATCCGCCTGTGCCTTGACTGCGCCGATCTTTGCACCGCCACCGGCGCGCTTGCCACGCGGCGCACTGGCCAGAATGTCGAGGTGCTGCGCGCAATCCTCGCCGCCTGCGAAACCGCCTGCGCGGCCTGCGCCGCCGAATGCCGGCATCACGCCGACATGCACGCCCATTGCAAGATCTGCGCCGAGGTCTGCGATGCCTGCGGCGGCGCCTGCCGCGAGGCGCTTGGCGTGGTCCACTGACCGCCCCGCCCCCTCAGTCGTACTTGCGCAGATCCTCGATGACCTTGCCATCGTTGGGCAGGCTGCCCGGCGGCACGATCTCGATCCGGCCCTTCATCTTCAGCGCCGCGACCACCGCGCCCTCATAGTGGCCGGCATCGGTGCCGGGGCTTTCCACCCGGACCGTCATCACGTCCATCTCGCCCTCGCGGGTGGCAATCACCCGCGCACGCGCCACCTCGGGATGGCGGCTGACGAATTGCGCCACCTGCTCGGGGCGCACGAACATGCCCTTGATCTTGGTGGTCTGGTCGGCGCGGCCCATCCAGCCGCGGATGCGGGTATTGCTGCGCCCGCAAGGCGAGGCGCCCGGCATCACCGCCGACAGATCGCCGGTGGCAAAGCGGATCAGCGGGTAATCGGGGTTCAGCGTGGTCACGATCACCTCGCCGACCTCACCCTCTGCCACCGGATCGCCGGTGCCGGGGCGCACGATTTCCACGATCACGCCCTCATCGACGATCATCCCCTCCATCGCCGGGCTTTCATAGGCGATGTTGCCCAGATCGGCGGTGGCATAGCTTTGCAGCACAGCAATCCCCCGGTCGGCATATTCCTTGCGCAGCGAGGGGAACAGCGCCCCGCCGCCCACCGCCGCGCGGGTGATCGCCAGCCGCTCGCCCATCTCCTCGGCCTTGTCGAGGATGATCTTCAGATAGTCCGGGGTGCCGGCATAGGCGGTCGTTCCCACATCCACCGCAGCGCGCACCTGCAATTCGGTCTGGCCGGTGCCGGCAGGCAGCACCGCCGCCCCCACCGCCCGGCAGCCGCTTTCAAAGATCATGCCCGCGGGCGTCAGGTGATAGCCGAAGCAGTTCTGCACGATGTCGCCGGGCCCGATGCCGCAGGCGTGCAGGAAGCGGCCCATCCGCCACCAGTCATGCTCGGCGCCGCCCGGTTCATAGATCGGCCCGGGGCTCTGGAACACATGGGCAAAACCGTGCGCGGGCTTGGTGGTGAACCCGCCAAAGGGCGGCGCCGCCTTCTGCGCCGCGCCAAGCTCCGACTTGCGGATCACCGGCAGCCGGGCCAGCGCGGCGGCATCCGTCACCGCAGCTGCATCGACCCCCGCCAGCAGCGCGCCAATCCCCGGCGCCCCCATCGCGCGGGCGATCTGCCCCGGCAGGGCGCGGGCCAGATCGGCGGCGCGCTGGTCGGGGCTGCGGGTCTCGAGGCTGTCGAAATGCTGGGTCATGATCTGCCTGCCGGGGTTGCCCCCCTCCTGTCCCCGCGCCGGGCGGCGGGGGAATGCTGAAATACGGGGTCTCTGCCGGCCCTCAGGCCAGCCAGCGCTTGCGGCGCCGATAGCTGCGCACGTCGCGGAAACTGCGGCGGCCCTCGTCCGACAGGCCGAGGTAGAATTCCTTCACATCGGGGTTCTCGCGCAGCGCATCCGCCGGGCCGTCCATCACCACCCGGCCACTTTCGAGGATGTAGCCGTAATGGGCATAGCGCAGCGCGACATTGGTGTTCTGTTCGGCCAGCAGGAAGGTCAGGCCTTCCTTTTCATTCACCGCCTTCACGATCTCGAAGATCTGCTCCACCAGCTGCGGGGCAAGCCCCATCGACGGCTCGTCGAGCAGGATCGTCTCCGGCCGGCTCATCAGCGCGCGGCCGATGGCGCACATCTGCTGCTCACCGCCCGAGGTATAGCCGGCCTGGCTTTTGCGCCGCTCTTTCAGCCGCGGGAAATAGGCATAGACCATTTCCAGATCCCGGTTGATCGCCGCGCCGCCGTCGGTGCGGGTATAGGCGCCGGTCAGCAAGTTTTCCTCGACCGTCAGGTGCTCGAAGCAATGCCGCCCCTCCATCACCTGGATCACGCCCTTCTTCACCAGGTCGGACGGCGCCAGATCCTGCACCCGCTCGCCGCGGTAATGGATCGTGCCCTTGGTCACCGCGCCCCGTTCGGAATGCAAAAGGTTGGAAATGGCCTTCAGCGTCGTGGTCTTGCCCGCGCCATTGCCGCCCAGCAGCGCGGTGATGCCGCCCTTGGGCACAGACAGGCTCACGCCCTTCAGCACCAGGATCACATGGTTGTAGATCACCTCGATATTGTTCACCTCGAGGAGGGTTTCGCGTGTCGGTGCTGCGTCGAGCATGGGCTGGCCCCTTGGCAAAGGTGGGGGAAGCCCCGGCCCGAAGGCCGGGGCCGCGTCATCAGTTGCAGCGCTCGGTCAGGCCGTTCTCGGCGGCATAGGCAGCCGAGTCCTCCAGAACCAGCGCGTCCAGCACCTCGTCATCCGGCGCGATGAAATCGGTGATCAGGTTCCATTTGCCGGCCGCCGCGTCCCACTGCTGGATCAGCCCGGCCCCCGGGCCGCCATGGTCCTCACAGCTGGCCGCAAACGGCTGGCCGAAGTTCGGCAGGCCCAGCTCGACCATCCGCTCCTCGGTGATCTCCAGCGCCTCGAACCCGTCCCGCACCTGCGCCGCGTTCACCGCCGAGGTTCCGGCCAGCTCCTGCGCCTTGCGGATCGCCTCGGAGATGACCATCGCCGCATACATGCCGCGCGAGTAGAGCACGCTGCCGACCTGATCGCCCGCGCCGGCCGCCTTGCCCGCGTCCTGCACATATTGCTTCAGGTCCGCATAGACCGGGTAATCCATCCCGGTACCGTGCATCGCCAGGCTCTTGTAGCCATTGGCCGCCGCCCCCGCCGGGGTCACGTCATTCTCCGACCCGGCCCACCAGATGCCGATCATGTTCTCCAGCGGGAAGCGGATGTTCGCGGCCTCTTGCACGGCGACCTGGTTCATCACGCCCCAGCCCCAGAACAGCACGTAGTCGGGCTTCTCGCGGCGGATCTGCAGCCATTGCGACTTCTGCTCTTGCCCGGGCGAGTCGACGGGGATCTCGGTCAGCGCGAAGCCATGCTTCTTGCTCAGCTCGGTAAGGGTGCGGATCGGCTCCTTGCCATAGGCCGAGTTGTGATAGACCAGCGCGATGGTCTTGCCCTCGAGGCTGCCGCCGTTCTGGTCCAGCAGGTGCTTCACCGCGACGGAAGCGCCGTCCCAGTAGTTCGCCGGGTAGTTGAACACCCACTCGAACACCTTGCCATTCGCCGCCGAGGTGCGGCCATAGCCGGGGGTATAGAGCGAAATCCCATCGGCCGAGACCTTCGGGATCAGCTGATAGGTGATCCCGGTGGACAGCGGGTTATAGACCAGCGCGCCCTGGCCCTTGGTGGCCTCGTAGCACTCCACCCCCTTCTCGGTGTTATAGGCGGTCTCGCATTCCGGCACGGCCACCTTCTCGCCGCCGATGCCGCCATCGCGTTCATTCAGCAGGGTGAAATAGTCGGTGAAACCGTCGGCATAGGGGATGCCGCCCGCGGCAAACGGGCCGGTGCGGTAGCTGAGGTTCGGCACCACCAGATCGGCCGAGGCCGGCGCGGCAACCGCGATCATCGCGGCGACGGCGAGCGTTGCAAATGTCGTCTTCATTCAGGGTCTCCTCCCAGAGGTCGAATGCAGGGTTACGGATAGGCCGGTTGCCCGGTTCTTGGTCTCAATGCGGGAACGGCCACAGCCGCAGCTTCTCTTTCGCCAGCCGCCAGAGCTGCGCCAGCCCATGCGGTTCCGCGATCAGGAAGATGACGATCAGCCCGCCGACGATCATCAGCTCGATATGTGCGGCCAGGTCGGTGGGCCATCCCATCCCCTCGACCAGCACGTTCTTCAGCAAGACCGGCAGCAGCACCAGGAAGGCCGCCCCGGCAAAGCTGCCGAATATGCTGCCCAGCCCGCCGATGATCACCATGAACAGCACAAGGAAGCTCTTGTTGATCCCGAAGGCCTCGCCGACCTCGGCCGCGCCCAGATAGACCGCAAAGAACAGCGCCCCGGCCACCCCGATGAAGAAGGACGACACCGCAAAGGCCGACAGCTTGGCGGTCAGCGGGTTCACCCCGATGATCTCGGCCGCGATGTCCATGTCGCGGATCGCCATCCAGCGCCGGCCGATGGTGCCGCGCGTCAGGTTGCGCGCCACCCAGGCCAGCGCGAACAGGATCACCAGGCAGAACAGGTATTTCGCAGCGGCGCTCGTGTTCGGCCCGGTCACGAAATGCCCCAGCACCGTGCGCTCCGGCGCGTTGATCTGGCCCGAGGCGGAGTAGTTGTAGAACCACGGCACCTTGTTGAACAGCCACACCAGGAAGAACTGCGCCGCCAGCGTCGCCACGGCCAGGTAGAACCCCTTGATCCGCAGGCTCGGCAGCCCGAACAGCACCCCCACGCAGGCGGTGATCCCGCCGGCCAGCAGCACATGGATCAGGATCGAAACCTCGGGAAAGCTGGTCATCAGCTTGTAGCAGGCATAGGCCCCCACCGCCATGAACCCGCCGGTGCCCAGGCTGACCTGCCCGCAATAGCCGGTCAGGATGTTCAGCCCGATGGCGGCGATGGCGTAGATCAGGAACGGCACGAACACCGCGTTCGCCCAATAGTCGTTGATGAAGAACGGGATCACCCCGAAGGCAATCGCCAGCACCGCGTAATAGCGCACGCGGTCGAACTGGATCGGGAAGGTCTGCGCGTCTTCCGGATAGCTCGTCTTGAAGTCGCCTGCTTCGCGGTAGAACATCAGCGCATCCCCCCATTGCGGGGCGCGTCAGCGGCCCCGGTCAGCAGCCCCTGCGGATTCGCACCCAGGCCCAAAGCCCCAGCCCGGCGCCCAGCGCCGCCAGCGCCATGTGCAGCACCAGCAGCGATTGCGGCTCGGTTTGCGGCGCGGCCAGCGCCATCCAGCCAAAGGCCAGCGCCGCAGCCCAGCCGACGGTGAACATGATCGAACAGATCTTCATGGTCCGGAACTCTCCCCACTCCCCGGCCGGCCGTCATCGGCGCGGCCCCTGCCCGGATGGCCCCAAGTCCAGCTTGGGTTGCGGCATACGGACGCATCGGATCAAAGCTCATCTCTTACACCCGCTCAATGATTTTTTCGCCGAACAGGCCCTGCGGCCGGAACACCAGGAACAGCAGCGCCAGCACATAGGCGAACCAGTTCTCGGTCGCGCCGCCGATCATCGGGCCCACGGTGAACTCGAACAGCTTCTCGCCGACGCCGATGATCAGCCCGCCGACAATCGCCCCGGGGATCGAGGTGAAGCCGCCCAGCATCAGCACCGGCAGCGCCTTCAGCGCGATCAGGCTCAGGCTGAACTGCACGCCGGACTTGGTGCCCCACATGATGCCGGCGACCAGCGCCACGAAGCCGGCGATGGACCAGACCAGAACCCAGATGAAGCGCAGGCTGATCCCCACCGACAGCGCCGCCTGATGGTCGTCGGCCACCGCCCGCAGCGCCCGGCCCTGTTTGGAATACTGGCTGAAGATGGTCAGCGAGGCGACAAGGATCACCGCCACCACGGTCGCCACGATGTCGAGGTTGTCGATGAAGAAGCCGTAACCCAGCAGCGAGTCGGTCACGCTTTCCACCGTTTCCGAAATCCCCTGCGGCAGGCCCACGTCCAGCGTCTTGATGTCGGCGCCCCACATCACGTCGCCCAGCCCTTCGAGGAAATAGGCAAGCCCGATGGTGGCCATGAACAGGATGATCGGCGGCTGGTTCACCAGATGCTTCAGCACCAGCCGCTCGATCAGCCAGGCAAGACCCACCATTACCGCCGCCGTCAGCGCGATGGCGACGATGCCGGGCAGCGTCCAGCCAAAGCTATGCAGGTTTGTGCCGAAGCTGGCGTTGATCAGATGCGCAAACGGGATCTGCCCGTTCTGGAACCCCACCAGCGTCAGCGCGGCAAACAGGGCGAGCACGCCCTGCGCATAGTTGAAGATGCCGCTGGCCTTGAAGATCAGCACGAAGCCAAGGGCGACCAGCGCATACATCACTCCCGCCATCAGGCCGTTCAGGGTCACTTCCAGCGCGAACAGGATCTGGTCAGGCAGCATGGCGCACCTCGATGTCCGACTGTTTCAGTTTGCATATGATATGCGCATGGGTTCTGCATGAGTTGTGCATGGCGGCTTCAGTCATGGGCCACCCCCAGATAGGCGGCGATCACCTCGGGATTGGCGCGCACCTCATCGGGCGTGCCGTCGCCGATCTTCTTGCCGTAATCCATCACCACCACCCGGTCGGACAGGTCCATGACCACGCCCATGTCATGCTCGATCAGGCAGATCGTGGTGCCGAATTCGTCGTTCACATCGAGGATGAAGCGGCACATGTCCTCTTTCTCCTCGACGTTCATCCCGGCCATCGGCTCGTCCAGCAGCAGGATCTTCGGCTCTGCCGCCAGCGCCCGCGCCAGCTCCACCCGCTTCTTCAACCCGTAGGGCAGCCGGCCGACCGGGGTCTTGCGGATCGCCTGTATCTCAAGGAAATCAATGATCTTTTCCACCTTCTCGCGGTGCGCGCTCTCTTCGCGCTGCGCCGAGCCCCACCACATCGCCTGCGCCAGAATGCCGGTCTTCATCAGCGTCAGCCGCCCGGTCATGATGTTGTCCAGCACCGTCATCCCGTCGAACAGCGCGATGTTCTGGAAGGTGCGTGCGATGCCCAGCTGCGCCACCTGATAGGGTTTCATCGGCCCGCGGCGATAGCCCTTGAACCAGACCTCGCCCTCGGTCGGCACGTAAAACCCCGAGATGACGTTCAGCATCGAGGACTTGCCCGCCCCGTTCGGCCCGATGATCGCCCGGATCTCGCCATCCCGAATGTCGAAACTGATATCCTTGATCGCCGTCACCCCGCCAAACCGCAGCGTGATGTTCTTCATCTCCATCAGCACGCCGCCAATCCTGCGGCCATCGGCTGTGGTGTAACCATCAGTTTTCACGGCAGTTTCCACGTTCATTCCGCCGCCATCCTTGTCTGGGTGCCCTGCACGGCGGCGTCGCGGATCGTCAGCGTCGCCTTGATCGCGCCCTTGCGGCCATCCTCGTAGGTCACCTCGGTTTCGGTGTAGATGCTGCCCCGCCCGTCATAGAGCGCGTCGATCAGGTCCGAAAACTTGCTCTCGATGATGTTGCGCCGCACCTTCCGCGTCCGCGTCAGCTCGCCGTCATCGGCGTCAAGTTCCTTGTGCAAGATCAGGAACCTGTGGACCTGGCACCCCGCCAGCATCGGATCGGCGGCGACAGAGCGGTTCACCTCCTCCACATGGCCTTGGATCATGTCATAGACCCGCGGGTGCCCCGCCAGCTCCTGATAGCTGGCATAGGCGATGTTGCTCCGCTCCGCCCAGTTGCCCACCGCCTGCAGGTCGATGTTGATGAAGGCGGTACACATGGTCCGGGCATTGCCGAACACCACCGCCTCCAGGATGTTGGGATAGAATTTCAGCTTGTTTTCAACATACTTGGGCGCAAACAGGTGGCCATCGGCCATCTTGCCCACATCCTTGGCGCGGTCGATGATCCGCAGATGCCCGGTGCCTTCCTCGAAGAACCCGGCGTCCCCGGTCGCCACCCAGCCCTCGGCATCCTTGGTGCTGGCGGTGCTTTCGGGGTTCTTGAAATACTCGACGAAGGTCCCCGGCGAGCGATAGAACACCTCGCCATTCTCGGCGATCCTCACCTCGACCCCCGGGCTCGGCACGCCCACGGTATCGGACCGCACCTGCCCGTCGGGCTGCTGGGTGATGAACACCGAGGCCTCGGTCTGCCCGTAAAGCTGCTTCAGGTTGATGCCGAGGCTGCGGTAGAAATCGAAGATCTCGGGCCCGATCGCCTCGCCGGCGGTATAGCCCACGCGGATCCGGCTGAACCCCAACGTGTTCTTCAGCGGGCCGTAAACCAGAATGTTGCCAAGGGCATAGCGCAGCCGGTCCATCGCGCTGACCGGCTTGCCATCCAGGATCGCCGGCCCCACCCGCCGCGCAATCGCCATGAAATGATCGAACATCCGCTTCTTCAGCCGCCCCGCATCCTCCATGCGGATCATCACATTGGTCAGCTGGCCCTCGAACACCCGCGGCGGCGCGAAGAAATAGGTCGGCCCGATCTCGCGCAGGTCGGTCATCATCGTCGCCGGGCTTTCCGGGCAGTTGACGGTGAAGCCGGTCCAGTAGGCCTGCCCGACCGAGAAGATGAAGTCGCCGACCCAGGCCATCGGCAGATAGGCCAGCACCTCATCGCCGTGGCGCAGATGGTCGAAGCCCGAGGTGTTCTTGGCCGTCTCGATGATATTGCGGTTCGACAGCACCACGCCCTTGGGCTTGCCGGTGGTGCCAGAGGTATACAGCATGACGCAGGTGCTGTCGTAATCCAGCTCGGCAATGCGCTTGGTCAGCTCGCCCTCATAGCGGAAATGCCCGGCCCGCCCCTCGGCCTGCACATCGGCCAGCGCGTTCATGCGGGAATGGTCGTATTTCCGCATCCCCCGGCGGTCATTGTACATGACATGCTGGATGTGCTGCACGCGGTCCTCGATCTCGAGCACCTTGTCCACCTGCTCCTGATCGCCGCAGACGATGAAGCGCGCGCCGCAATGGTCGAGCACATAGGCCATCTCGTCGGCCACCGCGTCCTGATACAGCGGCACGGGAACCGCCCCGCACATCTGCGCCGCGACCATCGCCCAGTAATGCGCCGGCCGGTTGCGGCCGATGATGGCGACATGGTCGCCGCGCTCGACCCCCAGCGACAGGAAGCCAAGCGCCAGCGCGCGGATCTGCTCATCCGCCTGCGCCCAGGTCCAGCTTTGCCAGATCCCGAACTCCTTTTCCCGGTAGGCCGGCAACGCGCCGATCCGCGCCACGTTGCGGGCCAGCAGCGCCGGAATGGACGTCAGGTCGTCCGAAGGCGCCTTCATCTCCACCATGCATCCTCCCTCGCATGTGCCCGTCTCGCGGGGCCTCATGCCTGTTCCCTTGGCCCGCGGGGGCCACACGGCGGGCAACTCCTCAATCGCCCGCTGCGCCTCCCGTGAAGGCTCGCCTCCAATGATTACCCGACTTTGTCGCAATCCTATCGAATTCTTGCAGGCGCGCTTCTGGCTAGGCGCGCCCCGCCGCGGGTGCTAGCCATCGGCAAGGAGGGCCCGGCAATGACACAGGGCGACGAGCTGCAAAAACTCACCGGCGCGGGCCTGAACCTGATCCAGCAGGCGCTGTCGATCTTCGACCGCGACCTGCGGCTGGCGGTCTGCAACCGGCAATACCAGGTGATGTTCGACCTGCCCGACGCCCTCACCCTGCCGGGCACCTCCTTCGCCGAAACCATCCGCTACCTGGTGCAGCGCGGCGAATACGGGCCCCCCACGGATGTGGAGGCAGAGGTGCAGGCCCGCGTCGATCAGGCCCGGGCCTTCCAGCCGCATTACATGGAACGCACCCGCGCCAACGGCCGCACGATCTCGGTCGAGGGCTCGCCGCTGTCGCAGGGCGGCTGGGTCACCGTCTATACCGACATCACCGGCATCAAGCAGCAAGAGGCGCTGCTGCGGGCAAGGTCCGAGGACCTGTCCGCCCAGCTTCTGGCCCATGCCGAGCAACTGGCGCAGGCGAACCGGCAGCTTGCCGCCACCAATGCGGCGCTGGAGGAAGCCAAGCGCGAGCTGACGGAAATCGAGGCGCGCACCCGCCTCGTCACCGAAATGACCCCGGCCCATATCGCGCATGTGGACCGGGACCGCCGCTATACCTTCTCCAACCGACGCCTCTCCTCGGTGATGCCGGGCAGCCTGTCCGGCATCGTCGGCCGCCACATGACCGAGGTGCTGGGCCCGGACCCGGCCGAGCGGATCATGCCCGGCATCGACCGCGCCCTGGCCGGCGAGGCGCATGTGTTCGAGATCACCCACACACCTTCCGGCCGGCGCATCCGCATCGCGCTGACCCCCGATACCGGCAGCGACGGCACGGTGAACGGCGTCTATATCCTCTCCACCGATGTCACCGCCGAGGCCCAGGCCCGCGCCGCGCTGTCGCAGACCGGCAAGCGCGCGCTGGCGGCGCAACTGACCTCGGGCCTCGCGCATGATTTCGCCAACCTCTTGACGATCATTCTCGGGCTGCAAGGGCGGCTGGCGCGGATGCCGGCGCTGCCCGCTGGGGCCGGCGAACTGGTCGGGGCAACCCTCGCCGCCGCCCGCCGCGGCGGCACCCTGCTGGACCGCATCGCCTCCATCTCCGGCCCGCGCGAGCTGCGCCTGCAGCCGGTGCGCCTTGGCCCCCTGCTGCGCGACCTCGTCACCATGGCCGGCCCCTCGCTACCCGAGGCGGTGAGCCTCTCGGTCTCGGATGGCGGGCTGGCGGACCCGTTCCTGCTGGACGCCGGCTCGCTGCAAGATGCGCTGCTGAACCTCATCCTCAACGCTAGGGACGCCATCGGCCCCCGGCCCGGCCGCATCGAGCTTGCCGCCCGCGCGGTGCGCGACACCTGGCTGGACCTGGTGGTGGAGGATTCCGGCCCAGGCTTTTCCGCCGCGGCGCTGGAACATGGGCTCGACCCGTTCTTCACCACCAAGGGCGGCGAGGGCTCGGGCCTCGGCCTCTCGATGGTCTATGACCATGCCAAGCTGTCCGGCGGCTCGGTCCGGCTGGAGAACCGCGATACCGGCGGCGCCCGCGTGGTGCTGCGCCTGCCGCTGCGCCGCGCCGCCAAGGCGCCCGACCCGCTGCTGGTGCTGCTGGTCGAGGACCGCGACGAGATCCGCACCGACGTGCGCGAGATGCTGCGCAGCCTTGGCCATAACGTCATCGAGGCCGCCAGCGCGCCCGAGGCGTTGGAGCTTGCGGCGCTGCCGGGGCTGGGGCTGGTGCTGTCCGACATCGGCCTGCCCGGCGGCATGACGGGGGTCGACCTTGCGACCACCTTGCAGGCACAGGACCACCCGGCGCGCCTGCTGCTGATGACCTCGCTGCCCGCCACCGATGCGCTGCGCCGCGCCGCCCCCTGCCCGGTGCTCGGCAAACCTTTCACGCCCGCCGCTCTGGCGGCCTTCCTGATGACCGAGCCCGCATGACCCTGCCTCCCACCCGCCCCCCGCATGTCGCCATCCTCGATGACGAGCCGGAAATCCGCCGGATGCTGTCCGATGCGCTGGTCGAGGCCGGCTTCCGCACCACCTGCTTTGCCCGCGCCACCGAATTCGAGGCAGCGTTGAAACGCACCGCCCCCGATGTCTGCCTGGTGGACCTCGGCCTGCCCGACCGCGACGGGCTGGCGCTGGTACACCGCCTCGCGCTGGAATCGGGCGCCGCGATCATCATCATCTCGGGCCGCGCGCAGGTGCAGGACCGGGTCACGGGGCTGGAGCTTGGCGCGGATGACTACATCATCAAGCCCTTCGACCCCGCCGAGGTCGTCGCCCGCATCCGCGCCCGCCTGCGCAAGGGCCGCCCCGAGACGGATCGCAGCCCCCGCACCGCCCGCTTCGCCGGCTGGACCGCCGAGTTCGACCGCTATGTGCTGCGCGCCGAGGATGGCAGCGAAGTGCCCTTCAGCCATGCCGAGGGCGAGGTGCTGCGCCTGTTCCTCGACGCGCCCAAGCGGCTGATCTCGCGGGCGCAGATGCAAGAAAGCCTCGGCGGCGCGGCAGGCGACAGCTTCGACCGGGCGATGGACGTGCGCATCTCGCGCCTGCGCACCAAGCTAGGCGAGGACCCCAAGAACCCGCGGCTGATCAAGACCATCTATGGCGCCGGCTACATCTTCCTGGGCGACGTCGCCTGGGACTGAGCGCAGAGGGGGGCGCTGCCCCCGTCTCCTGCGGAGACTCCCCCGGGATATTTGAAAAAGGCAAAGACGGAAGCGCGTCTCTGCTGCCTTTGCCTTTTCCAAATATCCTCGGGGGTGAATTGGCGCGGAACGCGCCAAGAGGAGGCAGAAGGCCCCCTTCCCCCGCCGGCCTGAACGCTCAGCCCGGAACCACCAGCCGGGTCTCGGGGCGGATGCGGCCTGCGATCCAGATCAGGTGATGGCGCCGGAAGGCGACGCAGCCGGCCGTCGGCGCGCCGGGGCGGCGCCAGACATGCAGGAAGATCGCCGAGCCAAGGCCCGGCTGCGCCTCGGGCCAGTTCCAGTCGGTGATCAGCACCAGGTCATACATCGGGTCGGCCCTCCGCAGCGCCTCATGGCTGGCGGTGAAGGGGGCGGCGACCATCTGGTTGTAATCCTCATGGTCGCTGTCATCGCACCACAGGTCGAAGGGCCGGATCGGCACCGCCCATTTCGGCAACTCGGTCGCCGCAATCCGGTCCGGGCGGTAGAGCATCCCGACGATGCGGTGGATGCCTGCCGGGGTGGACCCGTCGCCCTCACGCTTGTCCGCGGTGATGCCGCCGCGGCCGATGGTGGCGGGGAAGGTCCGGTTCAGAAAGCGCACGCCCATCGGCGTGACGACAAGGTCGGTGGGTTTCACAGCAGATGTCCCGATTTGGCGGCCTTGGTGGCCAGATAGGCGGCGTTGTGGCGGGTCTGCCCGACGCGCAGCGGCACGCGCTCGGCCACCCTGATCCCGTTCGCCTCCAGCATCCGGCATTTGGCGGGGTTGTTGGTCAGCAGCCGCACCGCGCCAAAGCCCATCTGCCTCAAGATCCCGGCGCCGATGCGGAAATCGCGCTCGTCATCCTCGAAGCCCAGCCGGTGATTGGCCTCGACGGTGTCGAAACCCTGATCCTGCAGCGAGTAGGCGCGCATCTTGTTGGCCAGGCCGATCCCGCGCCCTTCCTGGTTGAGATACAGAAGCACGCCCGCTCCCTCTGCCCCCATCTGCGCAAGCGCCGCGTGCAGCTGCGGGCCGCAATCGCATTTCAGGCTGCCAAGCACATCGCCGGTGAAGCAGGCCGAATGCAGCCGTGCCAGCACCGGCGCATCGCGGGCGGGTTGGCCGATCTCGATGGCATAATGCTCCTCGCTGCCATCGCCGGGGCGGAAGATGTGCAGGCGGCCCTTTTCCGCCGCCGCCATCGGCAGGCGCGCATTCACCACCGGGGCCAGCGGCGCTGCCAGCTCCAGCGCCGGGCCAGCCAGCGCCATGTCGATCAGCGTCAGCCCCTCGGCGGCGGCCAGCGCCGGCCCATCCGCCACCGGCAGCACCAGCGCCGCAGGCAGCAGATGCGCCGATTTCGCCAGCCGGATCGCGGCGCGGTGCAAGCTGGCGGGCCCGCCCCGCAGGCTGTGGAACGGCCCCTTCATCGGCGCATCCAGATCGCGCGCCGGGTCCGCCACCGCCCGCAGCCAGGTCATCGGCGCATCGGCCGGCACCGCGATCCGCGCCAGATCCCCGTCATAGGCGCGGGCCTTCAGCGTCGTGGCGCGCCGGCCCGTTATCGCCAGCGCCAGTTCGCCCCCCATCGCCCGCATCCCTGCCAGACGCGGCGCGTCCACCGCTTCGGCCGCCACAACCAGCGCCGCGCCTTCCGCATCCGTCAGCACCACCGGCACGCCCATGCGCAGATCGGCGCGGGCGCGGTTCAGGCGTTCGAGGATGGATGGGCCAAGCGGCATGGGAACTCCGGGCATGTGCCGGTTCTAGATAGACCCGGACGACATGAATTGAAACATATCCCGCCCCAGCGACACGTCCGCGTGAGGGTTTTGACACGTAGGTTGCCGCAGCCCTGCACGGCGCGCATGTCTGATCCCAGCGAAACGAGACCGCCTGATCACAGACAGACAAGGAGGCGAGAGCATGGCCAACCTGAAGAAGATCCTGCTGGTGGACGACGAGGAAGACCTGCGCGAGGCGCTGGCCGAACAGCTGGTGGCCACCGAAGATTTCGACGTGTTCGAGGCCGGCACCGGCCATGATGCGGTCGAAAAGGTGAAATCCGCGATCTACGACCTCGTGATCCTCGATGTCGGTCTGCCCGACACCGACGGGCGCGAGCTGTGCAAGCGGCTGCGCAAGCAGGGCGTGAAATGCCCGATCATCATGCTGACAGGCCATGATACCGATGCCGACACCATCCTTGGCCTCGACGCCGGCGCCAACGACTACATCACCAAGCCCTTCAAGTTCCCGGTGCTGCTGGCCCGCATCCGCGCGCAGCTGCGCCAGCATGAACAGTCCGAGGACGCGGTGTTCCAGCTGGGGCCCTATACCTTCAAGCCGTCGATGAAGATGCTGATCGACCCGAAGGAACGCAAGATCCGGCTGACCGAGAAGGAAACCAACATCCTCAAGTTCCTGTATCGCGCCCCCGATGGCGTGGTGCCGCGCGATGTGCTGCTGCACGAGGTCTGGGGTTACAATGCCGGCGTCACCACCCACACGCTGGAAACCCACATCTACCGCCTGCGCCAGAAGATCGAGCCAGATCCCTCGAACGCGCGGCTGCTGGTGACGGAAGCTGGCGGATACCGGCTGGTCGCCTGAGGAAAATCGGGGCCCCGCGGGAACCCGCACGGGCCTTCGCGGTTGGACCCGGACCGCGCCGGGAATGGCGCGGCGCCGAAATCCGAAGCCCTCCCGCGCCGGGGTCATGGCGCGGCTTCCCTCCCTGTCGGACTTGCCCGGGCCTTGTGCCCGGGCTTTTTTTACCCGTTCACTGAACGGGGGCCGAGCTGGCCGGGGGAAAGCTGACGCCCTTCAGGAACGGATAGGCGATCGACACCAGCTCCTGCTGCTGCGCGCCCTCGATCCGCATCATGTACCACTTGCCGGACTCATTGAGCACCAGCATCGGCTGGCGGTTCAGCACCTTGCCGCCATTCGTCTCGACCGTGAACTGCGTCGGAACCACCGTCCAGGTCACCCGGCTGCCATCGGCCAGCACCGAATCCGTGGCGTCGATGGCGGAATAGTCGGCGGCGAAGTCATCGAATTTCGCGGCATCCAGCAGTGCCTCGGTCTGTTCGATCAAGATGCCGTCCAGCTTGCCGGCCTCGATCCCGGCCGATCCGGCAAAGATGTTCTTGATCCGCGGCGGCAGCGCGGCCACCACCCGATCCGCCTCGCCCCGGCCGATGGAACGCAGGTAGACATCGACAGAGGTCTGCATCTTGCGGGCCTCGGACCCTTCCATCGGGCGGGCAAAGCTCGGGGCGGCGGCAGCCAGCGAGAGCATCAGGCCGAGGGCGAGCGGGGCAAGTTTGCGCATGGGTCAGTTCCTTCTTCTGTTGCCGAAGGTGTCGCATGTCAGGGAAGGCAGGCCAAGTCACATTGGGGTAAGCGGGGCGGGAGCCTGCCGGTTGCCGCCCCCGCCCCGGCTGGCTATGGTCCCGCCACACCGCGAGGAGACCACCATGCCCTTCACCATCGCCACCTGGAACATCAACTCCGTCCGCCTGCGCGAAGGGCTGGTTTCGCGCCTGCTGACCGAGGAGGCGCCGGACGTGCTGTGCCTGCAGGAATGCAAAGCGCCGGTCGAGAAGATGCCACTGGAGGCCTTTGCCGCGCTTGGCTACCGGCATTGCGTGGCGCGCGGGCAGAAGGGCTATAACGGCGTTGCGATCCTGTCGAAGATCCCGATGGAGGATGCCGGCGACCGCGATTTCGCCACGCTCGGCCATGCCCGTCATGTCGCGGCCAAGCTGGAGAACGGCGTGACCATCCACAACTTCTACGTTCCGGCGGGGGGCGACATTCCCGATCGCGAGCAGAACCTCAAGTTCGGGCAGAAGCTTGATTTCCTCACCGACATGCAGCACTGGTTCGCCGCCGAGCGCCCGCACAAGGCGATCCTGGTGGGCGATCTGAACATCGCCCCGCGCGAGGATGATGTCTGGAGCCACAAGCAACTGCTGAAGATCGTCAGCCATACGCCCATCGAGGTAGAGCATCTGGCCCGCACGCAAGAGGCCGGCCGCTGGGTCGACATCACCCGGCAGGACATCCCCCAGGGCCTTCTCTACAGCTGGTGGAGCTACCGTGCCGCCGACTGGGATGCCGCCGACAAGGGCCGCCGGCTGGACCATGTCTGGGCCACGCCCGATATCGCCGGCGCCGCGCATTCCAGCCGGGTGTTGCGGGGTGCCCGCGGCTGGGAGCAGCCGTCGGACCATGTGCCGGTCTTTGCGACATTCGACCTGTGACTGACCCCTTGGCGCCGCGAAACGCAGCGCGCATATAAGGGCAAACCATCCGAAGGGGGCTGCAAATGCTTGGCTTGAACGGGTCTGCCGGAACCGCACCGGCAAAGAACGAATGGGTCCGCGACGTATCTGAACGCGACTTCATGGCCGAGGTCGTGGAACGCAGCCGCGAGGTTCCGGTGATCGTGGATTTCTGGGCGCCGTGGTGTGGCCCCTGCAAGACGCTTGGCCCGATGCTGGAGGCTGCGGTGGCCGCCGCCAAGGGCAAGGTCGTGATGGCCAAGGTCAATGTCGATGAAAACCAGATGATCGCCTCGCAGCTGCGGGTGCAGTCGATCCCCACCGTCTATGCCTTCTGGCAGGGCCAGCCGGTCGATGCCTTCCAGGGCGCGCTGCCGAACTCGGAACTCAAGGCCTTCGTCGACAAGCTCTCTGCCCTCGCCGGCGATGGCGGGCTGGCGGAAGCCATCGAGGCGGCCGAGACCATGCTGGCCGAGGGCGCCGCGGTCGATGCCGCCGAAACCTTCGCCGCGATCCTGGGCGAGGAGCCCGAGAATGCCGAGGCCTTCGGCGGCCTCGTCCGCTCGCACATCGCGCTTGGCAATCTGGATCAGGCCGAGGCCTTCCTGACCGCCGCTCCCGCCAAGATCGCCGCCACCGCCCCGGTGGAGGCTGCCCGCGCGCAGCTGGCGCTGGCGCGGCAGGCGGCGAAGGCCGGGCCGGTGACAGAGCTTCTGGCGCGGGTACAGGCCGACCCGAACGACCATCAGGCCCGCTTCGACTTGGCGCTTGCCCTGCACGCCGCCGGCCGGGTGGAGGAAGCGGTGGACCAGCTGCTCGACCTGTTCCGCCGTGACCGCGAGTGGAACGAGGGCGCCGCCAAGGCGCAGCTGCTGACGATCTTCGACGCGCTGAAGCCGACCGAACCGATCGTGCTCAAGGGCCGGCGCCGGCTCAGCTCGATGATCTTCCTCTGACGGGTTTGCCGGGCGCGGGCGGCGGGCTAGATGGCAAGGGCATGATGACATTTGCAGAACTGCCCGACACGATCCCGCTGTTTCCGCTGCCCGGGGCGCTGCTGTTGCCGCGCGCCCGGTTGCCGCTGCATATCTTCGAGCCGCGCTACCTGCAGATGCTCGAGGATGCGCTGAAGACCCGGCAGCGGATGATCGGCATGATCCAGCCGCGCGGGATGCCGGCCAGCGGCGGCGAGAAGCGGCTCAGCGCCATCGGCTGCGCCGGCCGGGTCACAGCCTTTTCGGAAACCGAGGACGGGCGCTACATGATCACCCTCACCGGGATCTCGCGCTTTCGCCTGCGCCGCGAATTGCCGGGCTTCGCGCCCTACCTGCGCGCCGAGGTGGCCTGGGAGGGGTTCGAGCGCGACCTTGGCCGCGCCGAGCAGGATGACGGTTTCCGCCGCGAGGCGTTCCTCGACCTGCTGGGCCGGTTCTTCGCCAGTGAACAGCTTGCAACCGACTGGGGCACGCTCAAGGATGCGGAAGATGAGCTGCTGCTGAACTCGCTGTCGATGCTGCTGCCCTTCGAGCCCGAGGAAAAGCAGGCGCTGCTCGAGGCGCCGACCCTGGCCAACCGGCGCGAGACGCTGGTGACGCTGATCGAGTTCGCCCTGCGCGGCGGCGGTGACGACGAGGTGCTGCAATGACCGACGATACCCGCGCCGACCGCCGGATGCTCGAGGCGCTGGTCTGCCCGCAGACCCATGCGCCGCTGGCCTATGACCCCGAGGCGATGGAACTGATCTCGCGCGCCGCGCATCTGGCCTACCCGATCCGCAACGGCATCCCGATCCTGCTGATCGACGAGGCGCGGCAGATCGACTAGAGGGCTTTTCCGGTCAGGAGCCGCGGCAGCTTGCCGAAAGGCCCCGCCGACAGCCCCGCCGCCTGCCGCATGAACCCGCGGCGCAGCGCCGGGATCGCCTGCACCACGCCCATGCCAAGGTCGCGGCCTGCGCGCAGCAGCGGGTTGTCGTTGGAAAACAGCCGGTTGACGCTGTCCATGCCAAGCGCCAGCGTGGTGGAATCGAACCGACGCCAGAGCTGATACCGCTCCAGCACATCCGCCGCCCCGATATCCTCGCCGCGCCGCCTGGCCTCGGCCAGCACCTCCGCCAGCGCCGCCACGTCGCGCAGGCCAAGGTTCAGGCCCTGCCCCGCGATGGGGTGGACGCCATGGGCGGCATCGCCGATCAGGGCGATGCGGGGGGCGGTGTAGGCATCGGCGAGGGTCAAGTTCAGAGGATACATGAAGCGCGGCCCGCAAAGGCTTATGGCGCCAAGGAAATCCCCGAACCTGGGGCGCAGCACCTCCAGGAAGGCGGCATCGTCCAGCGCGGCGATGGTTTTTGCGGCCTCGTCGGTCTCGCTCCACACGATGCTGCTGCGATTGCCGGTCAGCGGCAGGATCGCCAACGGGCCGGAGGGCATGAAGAACTGCTGCGCAACGCCGCCATGCGGGCGTTCATGGGCGATGGCCGCGACCAGCGCGGTCTGGCCATAGCCCCAGCCGCTGCGGGTGATCCCGGCGCGTTCGGCGACGCCAGACCGGCGGCCATCGGCGCCGACGAGCAGGCGCGCGGTCAGGGCCTGGCCGTCCGACAGGGTCACGGCGATGCCGGACGCCAGCGCCTCCTGCGCCACAACGCTGGTGGCGGGGATGTGGGTGATGCGCGGGTTGGCCTGCATCGCGGCGAGGAAGGCGGCGTAGAGGTGCCGGTCCTCCAGCATGTAGCCGACGGGGCCCTCCTCCAGCTCTGCCGACTGGAAATCGAGGAAGAACGGCGAGGGCCCCTCGCCCGCGCGCCCGTCGCTGGCCTTCACCGCCGTCATCGGCTGCACCTTGTCCGCCAGCCCGGACCAGAGGCCCACCGCCGCCATCAGGCGCTTCGAGGCGATGGCCAGCGCATAGGCGCGGCCGTCGAAGGCGGCATCGGCGCGGGCGCGCGCGGGCTGCGCATCGACCACGGTCACGGTCAGCCCCGCCCCGGCGAGGGCGAGGGCAAGCGCGGGGCCGTTCAGGCCGCCGCCGGCGATGAGCACATCTGTATCCGGTTTCATGCCGCAAATATGGCGCGGCGCGCGGGATTGTCCATGCGCCGTTCGGCCGCTAGCCTGCGCACAAAGCATAGAGGGGCGCGACATGCAGGACTGGCTGACGAAATCCGCGGCAGAGCAGGGACGCGCCATCGGCCGCGGCGAGCTGGACCCGCTGGCGCTGACGCAAGGCTATCTGGCCGCCGCCAAGGCGCACCCCGACTCCGCCCGCATCTATGCACGGCTGACCGAGGAGCGGGCGCTGGCCGAGGCCGAGGCAGCCTCGGCACGCGCCAAGGCCGGGCTGCGGCGCGGGGTGCTGGACGGGGTGCCGATCAGCTGGAAGGATCTGTTCGACACGGCGGGCGTGGCGACAGAGGCAGGGTCACGCCTGCTGGAAGGCCGGGTGCCGACGCAGGATGCCGAGGTGGTGGCGACGGCGACGGCGGGCGGGCTGGTCTGCCTTGGCAAGACGCATATGACGGAACTGGCATTTTCCGGCCTTGGCCTCAACCCGATGACCGCGACGCCGCCCAACGTGTTCGACCCTGCGCTGGCGCCGGGCGGCTCATCTTCCGGCGCGGCAGTGTCGGTGGGGCTGGGGCTGGCGGCGGCGGCGATCGGGTCGGATACCGGCGGGTCGGTGCGCATCCCCTCGGCCTGGAACGGGCTGGTGGGGCTGAAGACCACGCATGGCCGGCTGTCCCTGCAGGGCGTGGTGCCGCTGGCGCTGCGCTTTGACACCGTCGGGCCGCTGGCCCGCACGGTCGAGGATTGCGCGCTGCTGCTGGCGGCGTTGGAGGGCGGGCGCGCGGCCGACCTGACGGGGGCGCAAATGCATGGCGCGCGGCTGCTGGTGCTGGAGGGCCTGCCCTTCGAGGGCGCGCGCGACGTGCCGGTGGCGGCCTTCGAGGCCGCCGTGGCGCGGCTGGCCGAGGCCGGCGCGCATGTCGAGCGGCGCGCGCTGCGCATCACCGACCTGGCGATGGCGCTGTCGCCGACGCTGTTCGCGCCCGAGGCTTATGGGCTTTGGGCCGACGTGATCGAGGCGGCGCCCGAGAAGATGTATCCGTTGATCCTGGAGCGGTTCCGCGGCGGGCAGATGGTGTCCGCCCCCGAATATGTGGCGGGCTGGCAAAAGCTGGAGGCGCTGCGCCGCGAATGGGCTGCCGAGGTTGCGGGCTATGATGCGGTTCTGGTGCCGACCGCGCCGATCCTGCCGCCCGATGCGGCGCGGCTGCTGTCGGACCCGGCCTATTTCGCCACCGAGAACCTGCTGGCGCTGCGCAACACCCGCATCGGCAACCTGTTCGGGCTCTGCGCGCTGACGCTGCCCACCGGCGTGCCGGGAACCGGGCTGTCGCTGATGGGCGCGGCGGGGCAGGAGGAGCGGCTCTTGCGCCTCGGCCATGCCGCAGAGGCGGTTCTGGGCTGAAATGCCACAAAACTGTGCTGCAACCGCCGGAAGATCCGCGCTTTGTGTGGACCGACCGGCGGCGATTGGCTAGACTTCAGCCATACGGGGCGACATGACCCCGACGAGAGAGGCAGCCATGGCATTCCCCGAGCGGTTCTCGAACCTGCCGGAATACGCATTTCCGCGCCTGCGGTCCTTGCTGGATCATCACCCCGCCGGCGGTGAGCCCATTGCCATGACCATTGGCGAGCCGCAGCACCCCTTCCCGGACTGGGTGGGCGAGGTGCTGGCGGCGAACCTGGCGGGCTTCGGGAAATATCCGCCGAACGAGGGCACGCCGGGGCTGCGCAGCGCCATCGCGGGCTGGATCGGGCGGCGCTATGGCGTGACCGTCGATCCCGCCACGCAGGTCTGCAACGTGAACGGCACCCGCGAGGCGCTGTTCAACGCCTGCCTCGCCGTCAGCCCGGAACGCAAGAATGGCCAGCGCCCGGCGGTGCTGATGCCGAACCCGTTCTATCAGGTCTATGCCGTGGCCGCGGTCGCCGCCGAGGCGGACCCGATCTTCGTGCCGGCAACGGCCGAGACCGGGTTCCTGCCCGATTACGAGCGCCTGCCCGCCGATCTGCTGAACCGGGTGACGGTGGCTTACCTCTGCTCGCCCGCCAATCCGCAGGGCGTGGTCGCACCGCGCGACTATCTGGCGCGGCTGCTGGCACTGGCTGAAAAGCATGATTTCATTGTCTTCGCCGATGAATGCTATTCCGAGATCTGGCAGGGATCGGCCCCTCCGGGCGCGCTGGAAGTGGCCGCAGGGGCGGGGGCGGACCCGGAGCGGGTGATGGTGTTCAACTCGCTGTCCAAGCGGTCGAACCTACCCGGCGCGCGGTCTGGCTTTGTCGCTGGCGGGCCAAAGTCGATGGCGCGGGTGATGCAGCTGCGCAGCTATCAGGGCGCGCCGGTGCCGCTGCCCCTGCAGGCGGTCAGCGAGCGGGCTTGGAACGACGAGGCGCATGTGGTGGCGAACCGGGCGCTCTATGCCCGGAAATATGCGGTGGCCGATGCTGTCTTTGCCGGGATGCAGGGCTACCGGGCGCCCGAAGGCGGGTTCTTCCTGTGGTTGCCGGTTGACGATGGCGAGGCGGCGGCGCTGAAATTGTGGACCGAGACCGGAGTGCGCGTGCTGCCCGGCGCTTACCTTGCGCGCGAGGCGGATGGGCACAATCCTGGCAAGGGCTATGTGCGCGTGGCGATGGTGGCACCGGAAGAAGAAATGCAGCGCGGGCTGATCCAGCTTCGTGACTGCCTGTACGGGTGAGGTAGGGAAGATGGCGTCTTATCAGGCAAGGCAGCGCGATCCGCTTCTGGACCAGAACATGCAGGCGGCGCTGGAACGGCGCGGCAAGGAACTGCTGGGCGCGGCACTGGTGGTGCTGGGGGTGCTGACGGCGATGATGCTGGGCAGCTACTCGCCCGACGATCCAAGCTTCCTGGCCGCGACGGATGAGCCGGCGATGAACCTGCTGGGCCGGTTCGGCGCTGCCGTCGCCTCGCCGCTTTACGTGATCGCGGGCCATGGGGCCTGGGGCATCGCCATTGCCTTCATCGCCTGGGGGCTGCGTTTCATCACTCATCGCGGCGAGGAGCGCGCTTTGGGGCGCGTGATCTTCGTGCCGATCGGCGTGGCGCTGATGTCGGTCTATGCCTCGACCCTGATGCCGGGGCCGCTGTGGACGCACAGCTTTGGCCTTGGCGGGCTGTTCGGCGATACCGTTCTGGGCGCGCTGATCGGGGTGGCGCCGGTGAAGGCGACCTTCGGGCTGAAGCTGATCTCGCTGCTGGTGGGGGCCGGGGTGCTGGTCGTCGGCGGCTTCGTCATCGGCTTCGACCGGGCCGAGACCCGGGCGATCCTGCGCTTTTTGCTGATCGGGACGGTGATGGTCTATACGCGGCTGCTGATGCTGGCCGGGCGCGGGGCCGAGGCTTCGGTGCGCGCGGCGCAGGTCGCGGCCGAGAAGGCGCGCGAGCGGCGGGCGCTGGCGCGGGACCGCGCCGCCGAGGCTGCCGCCTGGGCCGAGGCGGAACGCGCCGTGCCTGCGCCGCAAGCCGCGCGCCGGGTGATGCGCGCCGATCCGCGCCTTGCCGAACCGGAAGAGGAGGAGGCGCTGGTCGAGGACGAGGCCTGGGCGCCGCCGCCGCAACGCCAGGGCCTGCTGGCCCGGATGCCGGCGATGATCCGCCGCGCGGTGGAGCCGGACCCCGAGCCCGAACTGGTGGAGCAGCGGGTGCCGCGCGCCGCCTGGGATGCCGAGGCGCCGAGCGAGGACCGTATCCGCGCCCGCATCGCCGATGCAGTGAAGACCCGGCAGATCGTGGCCGAGCAGCGCTATCCCGCGCCGCAGCCGGCCCCGCAACCGCAGGCGCAGCCGCGCCGGGCCGAGCCGCCGGTGACCACCGCCGCGATGGCTGCCGCGCGCCAGGCCGCCGCGGCCGCCGGCCCGCTGTTCGCCGCGACCCGCGCCGCGATGGCCGAGCCTGTCGCCGCCGCCCCGGCGCTGAAGGCCGAGCCGCGCTTCATGCCGCAGGTGCGGATGCAGGCGCCGCAGCCCTCGGCCCCGGCGCTGCGCCCGGTCGAACCGCCGCTGACCGCCCGCGCCGCAGCGCGGGCCCCTGCCCCGCTGCTGCACGAATCGGTGCCGGCCGAGATGTACGATTCGAGCCTTGACGAGCTGGACCGGATCGACCCCTTGCTGGCCCATGGCGGCTATGGTGACGCCTTCGACCGCAACGCCTTTGCCGATATCGAGGACGACGAGGCCGATGCCGTCTGGACCCCGCCGCCCGCCGCCGAGCCGCGCAAGGTGGTGCTGCATCACCTGCCCAAGAAGTCCGTCGCCCCCTCGCGCCAGGCGAAGGCCGAGGCGCAGCCGCGCCTGCGCTTTGAAGAGCCCGCCCCCGTGGCCTATGAGGCGCCGCCGCTGTCGCTGCTGACCAACCCCGCCTCGATCCAGCGGCACAGCCTTGCCGACGAGGCGCTGGAAGAGAACGCGCGGATGCTGGAAAACGTGCTCGACGACTATGGCGTGAAGGGCGAGATCGTCAGCGTTCGCCCAGGCCCGGTCGTCACCATGTACGAACTTGAACCCGCGCCGGGGCTGAAGGCCAGCCGGGTGATCGGCCTTGCCGATGACATCGCCCGCTCCATGTCCGCCCTGTCGGCGCGCGTCTCCACGGTGCCGGGCCGCACCGTGATCGGGATCGAGCTGCCCAACGCCTTCCGCGAGAAGGTGGTGCTGCGCGAGATCCTGTCGGCCCGCGACTTTGGCGACAGCAACATGCGGCTGCCGCTGGCGCTCGGCAAGGATATCTCGGGCGAGCCGGTGGTGGCGAACCTGGCCAAGATGCCCCACCTGCTGATCGCCGGCACCACCGGCTCGGGCAAGTCGGTCGCCATCAACACCATGATCCTGTCGCTGCTCTACAAGCTGTCGCCCGAGGAATGCCGGCTGATCATGATCGACCCCAAGATGCTGGAGCTTTCCGTCTATGACGGCATCCCGCACCTGCTGTCCCCGGTCGTCACCGATCCGAAGAAGGCGGTCGTCGCCCTGAAATGGGTCGTGGGCGAGATGGAAGAGCGCTATCGCAAGATGTCGAAGATGGGCGTGCGCAACATCGAGGGCTATAACGGCCGGGTGCGTGAGGCGTTGGACCGGGGCGAGATGTTCAAGCGCACCGTGCAGACCGGGTTCGACGAGGAAACCGGCGATCCGATCTTCGAGACCGACGAGTTCCAGCCGAAGACCATCCCCTATATCGTGGTGGTGGTGGACGAGATGGCCGACCTGATGATGGTCGCCGGCAAGGAGATCGAGGCCTGCATCCAGCGCCTGGCGCAGATGGCGCGGGCGAGCGGCATCCACCTGATCATGGCAACGCAGCGGCCTTCGGTCGATGTCATCACCGGCACGATCAAGGCGAACTTCCCGACGCGGATCAGCTTCCAGGTCACCTCGAAGATCGACAGCCGCACCATCCTGGGCGAGCAGGGCGCCGAGCAGCTGCTTGGCATGGGCGACATGCTGTATATGGCGGGCGGCAGCCGCATCACCCGCATCCATGGCCCCTTCGTTTCGGATGAGGAGGTCGAGGAGATCGTCACGCACCTGAAATCCTACGGCCCGCCGGAATACATGTCGGGCGTGGTCGAGGGGCCGGACGAGGAGAAGGAGGCCGATATCGACGCCGTCCTCGGCCTCGGCGGCGGCGAGAGCGAGGATGCGCTTTACGATTCCGCGGTGGCCGTGGTGCTGAAGGATCGCAAGGTCTCCACCTCCTACATCCAGCGCAAGCTGGGCATCGGCTACAACAAGGCCGCGCGCCTGGTGGAGCAGATGGAGGAACAGGGGCTGGTCAGCCCGGCCAACCATGTCGGCAAGCGCGAGATCCTGGTGCCGGAACAATGATCTCGGGTCGGTGATACCCCCCTGCCCCGCCGATGGCTGCGATGTGATCGGCGGGGGGATGCAAGCAGCGGGGGAAGCGGCTAGATTAAGGGCATGAAAACCCTTCGCATCCTCCTTGCCCCCGCCCTCTGGCTCGCGCTGGCCCTGCCATCCTTGGCGGCCCCGGTTTCCCTGGCCGAGATTTCCCGCTATCTCAACAGCCTCACCAGCGCGTCGACGGAGTTCACCCAGCAGAACGCCGACGGGTCAAGCTCTGCCGGTCGGCTGCTGATCCATCGCCCGGGCCGGATGCGGTTCGAGTATGCCGGCGACGATACGCTGGTCCTTGCCAGCGGTGGGCAGGTGGCGATCTTCGACGCCAAGTCGAACCAGCCGCCCGAGCAATACCCGCTCAGCCGCACCCCGCTGAACCTGATCCTGGCGCGGAACGTGGACCTGACCCGGGCGCAGATGGTGGTGGGTCATGGCGAGACGCAAGGGATGACCACGGTCACCGCGCAGGACCCCGAGCGCCCCGAGATCGGCACCATCACGCTGTTCTTCTCGCCCTCGCCGCTGCGGCTGGAGCAATGGGTGGTCACTGACGAGACCGGCGGGCAGACGCTGGTGCGGCTTGGCGGGCTGCAGCCGGGCGAGTTCCCGCCCTCGACCTTCTCGATCGACTTCGAGACCGGGCGGCGCTGACCTGCGCCGTCAGCGGCAGCTGCGCAGCTGGGTGTCGTAGGTCACTGCGCGCTGGCCGACTTGGGCCGCGACGTTCAGCAGCCAGGCCTTGTCGCGGTGGCTGCCGCGGGCATAGCCGCTGCGGCCTTCATGATAGGCAAGGTACTGGTTCTGCGCGTCCCATTTCGGAATCCCCAGCCCCTCGGCCGACTTGTGCATGTACCAGCCCATGAAGTCGGTGGCATCGTCGATCCGGTTGCGCCGCGCGCCGCGGTTGCCGCTTTCGGCCTGATACTCTTCCCAGGTGCCGTCGAGCGCCTGGCTGTAGCCATAGGCCGAGGACTGCCGGCCCATCGGGATCACGCCGAGCGCATAGTTGAACGGGGTGCGCGCATCGCCGATGAACTTCGATTCCTGGTAGATCGTCGCCATCTGCACGGCCACGGGCACGCCCCAGCGGCGTTCGGTCTGTCTCATGGCGCGCAGGTATTCGGGCCGCTGGCTGACGATGGCACAGGCATCGTCCATGTTGTGCGGGGCGGAATAGTTGCCGCCCCCGCAGGATGCGACCAACACGAAGACCGACACGCGAAGAAGTCTGCTCATTTGCCCCTCGCATTCTTGTTTTGCCGTGATTTTACGGGAAAACGCCGCGCAGGGAAATCACAAAGCTGCAGTGAGGCGCTTGCGCGAAACTCCGCCGCAGCCGGGGTGCGCGGCCAGCGGCGACAGTCTGTTTCCGCGCCGCCGCGGCCAAATCCGGCCGGAGTGGTGGACATCGACCGGCCAGGCGGAGTAAGGGGAGGATCGGGGGCTTTTCATGCTTAAGACTCAGGCGAAGTATCATCTCGGGCAGATCCTGCGCCACCGGAAACATCCGTTCCGGGGGGTGGTCTTCGACGTGGACGCCATGTTCTCGAACACCGAGGACTGGTATGACGCGATCCCCGAGGACAGCCGCCCCTCGCGCGACCAGCCCTTCTACCACCTTCTGGCCGAGAATGACCAAAGCTACTACGTGGCTTACGTGTCCGAACAGAACCTGGTGCCCGACGATACCGGCGAGCCGGTGGACCATCCCGATCTGCCGGACCTGTTCGGAGATTTCGAGGATGGCCGCTACCCGCTGCACTTCCAGCTGAACTAGTAGCCGAGCGCGCAGCCGTCCTTGCGCGGGTCGGATGCGCCGGTCAGAAGGCCGCTGTCCGGGTCGATCAGGATCGCCTGCGCGCCGCCAAGCGGCTCGGCCGGGATCAGCAGGCGGTGGCCCATGCCCTCCAGCTCGGCCCGCACCTCTGGCGCATAGCCACGCTCGATCTTCAGCGCGCCGGCATCGGGGAAGCAGCGGGGCGCGTCGATCGCCTCTTGCGGGTCCATGCCATGCACCAGGTGGTTGGTGACAAAGCGCACATGGCCCGAGGGCTGGAACTGCCCGCCCATCACGCCAAAGGGCATGATCACCCGGCCGCCCCGCTTCAGCATCCCCGGGATGATGGTGTGCATCGGCCGCTTGCCGCCGCCGGCCTCGTTCGGATGGCCCGGCTGCAGGGTGAAGCCGGCGCCGCGATTCTGGAAGATCAGCCCGTATTTGCTCGAGGCGATGCCGGCGCCAAAGCCCCAGAACACCGAGTAGATCAGCGACACCGCCATGCGGTCGCGGTCCACCACGGTAACATACACGGTGTCGCGGTGGACGGCCTCGGTGATCGGCGCGGCGGCGGGCAGTGCGCGCGCCGGATCGACCAGCGCCGCCAGGCGCGCGGCGGTTTCGGGCGCCAGCATATGGGCAAGGCGCGCGGTATGGTCCGGGTCGGCGATGAACCGGTTGCGCGCATCATAGGCGAGCTTTGCGACCTCGGCCTCGAGATGCGCGCGCGGGGCACCCATCGGGTCGAGCCCGTCCAGATCGAAGTGCTTCAGCATGTTCAGCATCAGGATGGCGGTCGCGCCCTGCCCGTTCGGCGGATGCTCCACCAGCTCATGCCCGCGGAACTCGCCCGCAACGGGGTCGGTATAGGCGCAGGCGGTGGCGGCGAAATCCGCCGCCGTATGCACCCCGCCAAGCGCCTGCAGCGAGGCGACCAGATCCTCGGCCACCTCGCCCTCGTAGAACCCGGCGCGGCCGTAGCGGGCGATGCGGCGCAGCACCTCGGCCTGGCCGGGGGCGCGGAAGATCTGCCCCGCTCTCGGAGCCGCGCCGTCCAGCAGATAGAAATCGCGCGCGGCACCGGCAAGGCGCGGCACGTCATCGGCCCAGTCGAAGGCGGTGCGCGGCCCGACGGGGATGCCCTCTTCGGCGTAGCGGATGCCGGGTGCCAATACCTGATCCAGCCCCAGCCGCCCCCAATCCGTATTCAACCGGCAGAAGGCATCGACCGAGCCCGGAATCGTGACCGGCAGGATGCCGTCGGTCGGCACCGTGGCATAGCCTGCGGAACGCATCGCCTCGGCCGACAGCGCGGCAGGCGCGCGGCCCGAGCCGTTCAGCGCCACGATCCGTTCTTCCCCGGCCGGCTTGAGCAGCACGAAGCAATCGCCCGCCAGCCCGGTCATCTGCGGCTCGGCGATGTTCAGCACCATGGCCGCGGCAATCGCGGCATCGGCGGCATTTCCGCCCTGTTCCAGGATATCGATGGCGGTTTTCGCGGCCAGCGGGTGCGATGTCGCGCACATGCCGTTCATCGCATGGACGGGTGAGCGCCCGGGTTGGTGGAAATCGCGCATCCTGTCCCTCCGCTTGCGCGGCCAGCCTAGGCCGGCGATGGGGGGAAGGAAAGACCTCGGCGCCGCGTTACTGGGTGGGGGCTGTTGACCACGGCGCCGAGGGAAGCTTTGTGCAGCTACAGGACTATCTGTGCCGTCACATTCCGGCAGGTCTGGGGAGCGATTGCGGAATCTTTGCGGCAGTGTTTCCAGATGATCGCCAATGCTGCGGAAACGGGCGGCACTGATTGCGGGTTCTTGGAATGCCGCCCCAGTCTGGTCACCCCGACGCCGATCACTCCAGCGCCATGCGGAAGCGCAGCACGTTGCTGCCGGCCCTGCGCCGATAGTGCAGATCCTGGGCAAGATCGCGCACCATCCTCCAGCCGAAGCCACCCTCGGGCAGATCTTCGATCGCCAGATCGGGAGGCAGCCGGGGCGGATCGGGCAGCACGCCGCCAGGCATGGCGCCGCCCTGATCGGTGACGCGGCACAACAGCCCGCCGCGCCCGGCCCCGATGCAAAGGTCGATGCGCCCGCCCTCGCCGCGATAGGCATGTTCGACGATATTGTTCAGCACCTCGGCCAGCACGATCTCGAGGCTGCCCGCCGTCGATTCGGACAGCTCACCCGCCAGCCGCGCCCGCATCACCCGCAGCACATGTCGCACCGAAAGCGGGTCGGCCTGCAGCACAAGTTGCAGCACCGGCTGGGGGCGCACAGGAGAGACGAGGGCCGGAGCTGGGGCCAGCGCGAGCGGCCGCGACGACCGGGCCGCGGCCAGATCAGCCGCCATGCCGGGTCGCCGCAGCGGCCGCAGCCTCCGGCGCCGGGTGGATGGTGAAGACGCTGTCCATCCGCGTCAGACGGAACACCTTGGCGACATTCGGCGTCAGCCCCGCAAGCTCCAGCCGCCGCGGGGCCAGCGCCTTCATCACTGCGACGATGGCACCAAGGCCGGAACTGTCCACGAAGACAACGCGCGACAAGTCCAGCACCACCCGGTCGGCGGGCTGCAGGGCAATCTCGCGCATCTTGTCCTTGAAGCGGATCGCCACGGCGGCGTCGATCCGGTCCTCGACGACCTGCACGTGCAACGCGCCCGCCCGCGCCTCTGCGTAAAGGTTCATGCCGCTCTTCTCCCGCTGGCTTTGCGGCTTGCAGGCTAGTCGGCAATCCTTACCATCGCGTAGCAGGCCGGGGAGCGGAGGATTGACATGCAGGACGTGGTGATCGTGGGCGCGGCGCGCACGCCGATGGGCGGGTTTCAGGGCGTGTTCGCCGGGGTGGAGGCGGCGACGCTTGGCGGCGCGGCAATCGCGGCAGCGCTGAAGGATGCGGCTGCCGATCCGGCGCTGGTGGAGGAGCTGCTGATGGGCTGCGTGCTGCCCGCCGGGCAGGGCCAGGCGCCGGCGCGGCAGGCGGGATTCAAGGCCGGGCTGGCGCAGGACGTGCCGGCGACGACGCTGAACAAGATGTGCGGATCGGGGATGAAGGCGGCGATGATCGCCTGCGACCAGATCGCGCTTGGCCAGACCGGGGTGATGGTTGCCGGCGGGATGGAGAGCATGACCAACGCGCCCTACCTGCTGCCCAAGATGCGCGGCGGCGCCCGGCTGGGGCATGGGCAGGTGATCGACCACATGTTCCTCGATGGCCTCGAAGATGCCTATGACAAGGGCCGCCTAATGGGCACCTTTGCCGAGGATTGCGCCACCGCCTTCCAGTTCACCCGCGCCGCGCAGGACGACTACGCCACCGCCTCACTAAGCCGGGCGCTGGCGGCGCAGGGGTCGGGCGCCTTCATCAACGAGATTGCCCCGGTGACGATGACCACCCGCGGCGGCGAGGTGACGATCACCGCCGACGAGCAGCCCGCGGCGGCGCGGCCGGAGAAGATTCCCACCCTGAAGCCCGCCTTCCGCAAGGATGGCACGGTGACGGCGGCCAACTCCTCCTCCATCTCCGATGGCGCGGCGGCGTTGGTGCTCGCCTCTGGCGCGGCGGCGGCAGAGCATGGGCTGCGGGTGCGGGCGCGCATCCTCGGCCATGCCAGCCACGCGCAGGCCCCGGCCGATTTCCCCACCGCCCCGGTACCCGCCGCGCGCAAGCTGCTGGAGCGGCTGGGGTGGACCGTGGACGACGTGGACCTGTGGGAGGTGAACGAGGCTTTCGCCGTGGTGCCGATGGCCTTCATGGCAGAAATGGGCGTGCCGCACGACCGGGTCAACGTCAACGGCGGCGCCTGCGCGCTTGGCCACCCGATCGGCGCTTCGGGCGCGCGGATCATGGTCACGCTGCTGAACGCGCTGGAAACCCGGGGCCTCAAGCGCGGCATCGCCGCGATCTGCATCGGCGGCGGCGAGGGCACCGCCATCGCGCTGGAGCTGCCATGAAGATGGATTACGCTGGCCTCACCCAAAACCTGCGCGCGCTCTGCCACGGCGAAACCGATACCGTCGCACTGATGGCGACCGTCGCCTGCGAGATCCACGCCGCGCATCCGCTGTCGGACTGGACCGGCTTCTACCGCGTCACCGCGCCGGGGCTGCTGAAGATCGGCCCCTATCAGGGCGGCCATGGCTGCCTGGTGATCCCGTTCGAGCGCGGCGTCTGCGGCGCGGCGGCGCGCACGGGGCAGGCGCAGATCGTGCCGGATGTAGAGGCGTTCCCGGGGCATATCGCCTGCGCCGCCTCCACCCGGTCAGAACTGGTGCTGCCGGTCTGGAACCGGGCCGGCACGCTGCTGGGGGTGCTCGACCTCGACAGCAACACGCCAGCGGCCTTTGACGAGGGCGATGCGACGGCGCTGGCGGCGATCCTGGCCGAGACCTTCGCCGAGGCGGTCTGACGATGGATGACAGGCCGGGGATCGGCGGGTCCTGCCTCTGCGGCTCGGTCCGGTTCGTGCTGCGCGGGCCGCTGCGCGATGTGGTGATCTGCCATTGCCATATGTGCCGCAAGTCCTCGGGCCATGTCTTCGCCAGCGGCGCCGTGGCCGAGCAGGGGCTGGACCTTGAGCGCAGCGGCGCACTGGCCTGGTATCGCTCCTCGCCCGGGGTGCGGCGCGGGTTCTGCGCCGGTTGCGGGTCGTCGCTGTTCTGGCTGGGGGATGAGGGGCAGGTGCGCTTCGCGGCAGGGGCGCTGGACGATCCGGCAGCGCTGCGCCTTCGGGGCCAGATCTTCGCGGACAGCGCCGGCGACTACTACCGCCCCTCGGGCCCGCCGCTGCCGGTGCGGTCCGCGCCGGAGCGGCTGGAGTGCAGTTGCCTTTGCGGCGAGGTCGGCTTTTCGGTTCCGGGCCCGGCAGGCGAGATCACCGCCTGCCATTGCAGCGCTTGCCGGAAATCCTCGGGCCATCACGCCGCCAGTTTCGCGGTGGACGAGGCGGCGGTGCGCTGGCATGTCCGCGCGCCGCTGGCGGAGTTCACACCCGAAGACGGCAGCGCAACCCGCGGATATTGCAGGATTTGCGGGTCCAGCCTCTACACGCGCGGGCAAGGAGCCTTCCGCGTCGCGGCGGGCGCGGTGGACGGCGAAACCGGCGGGCGGCTGGCCCGGCACATCTGCACCGGCCAGAAGGCAGGCTACTACGATCTGGACGATGGCCTGCCGCAAAGTGAGGGAAATCAATGATCTGGGACGTGCTGCGGGCCTTCCCGCCCGAGAGCTTGCTGGCCTTCACGCTGGGGGGACTGGTCCTGAATCTGGCGCCGGGGCCGGATGTGTTGTTTGCCACGGCAAGCGGGTTGCAGGGCGGGCCGCGGGCGGGGGTGATGGCGGGGCTGGGGGTCGGGTTCGGCGGGCTGTGGCATGTGACGCTGGCGGTGCTGGGACTGTCGGCGCTGATCGCGGCGCATCCGGGGGCGCTGGACGCGATCCGCTGGCTGGGGGCGGGTTACCTGCTGTGGCTGGCCTGGAAAAGCTGGCAGGCGGGGCCGACGGGGCAGGCGCGGGGGACGGCGAACCCTTGGCGGGCCGTGGCAAAAGGCTTCCTGACCAATGCCTTGAACCCCAAGCCGATCCTGTTCGTGCTGGCCTTCCTGCCGCAGTTCACCGAACCTGCCTATGGCCCGGTCTGGCAGCAGGTTGCCATCCTTGGGGCAATCTTCACCGTCACCGGAACGCTGGTGACGATGGGATATGGCGCCTTGGCGGGGCTGGCGGGGCGGTCCTTGTCGCGGCGGATGGGCGCGATGAACAAGATCGCGGCGCTGCTGTTCGGGGGGCTGGCGCTGCGGCTGGTGGCCGACTGAACCGGGATACAGAAACCATATGTATTCCATGCGGTTTTCATGCGCATGATCTTGCACATCGGCCCGAACAGGCTTGACGCCCCGGCCCCGCCGGGCGCATGGGGCGGCGCATGAGCGATTTCGTCTACTCCCCGCCGGGCGCCCCGCTGCAGATCGTCCACCGCGACGCCGATATCCTGGTGCTGGACAAGCCCGCGGGCCTGCTGTCCGTCCCCGGCCGCGGCGAGGCGCTGGCCGACAGCCTGCAGAGCCGCGTTCTAGCCGCCTTCCCCGAGGCGCTGCTGGTGCATCGGCTCGACCTTGATACCTCGGGCGTGATGGTCTTCGCGCTGAGCGCGGCGGCGCAGAAGAACCTTGGCCAGCAGTTCGAGGCGCGGCAGACGCGCAAGGTGTATCTCGCGCGGCTCTGGGGGCATCTGACGCCGGAAAAGGGGCGGGTCGATCTGCCGCTGATCGTCGATTGGCCGAACCGCCCGCGCCAGCATGTGAACCATGAGACGGGCAAGCCCGCCGTCACCGACTGGCGGGTGATCCGGCTGGCAGCGGATGGCACCACCCGGGTGCGGCTGTTCCCGCAGACCGGGCGCACCCACCAGCTGCGGGTGCACATGATGGCGCTGGGGCATCCGATCCTGGGCGACCAGCTGTATGCCGAGGCGCCGGGGCGGGAGTTCGACCGGCTGATGCTGCACGCGGATTCGCTGCGGTTCCGGCATCCGCAGACCGGGGTGATGCAGACCTATTCGGCGCCCTGTCCGTTCTGAGGGGACGATGCCCTTGACCTGTTCCCTCGGAGGGGCCAACTTGGTCCAAGTGCTGGACCAAGACCCGGCCAAGACGGAGATGCGCCATGCAGATGAATATCGCCGAGGCGAAGGCCAAACTGTCCGAGCTCATCGCAGCCGCGGAGCGCGGTGAAGAGGTGGTGATCGCCCGCGGCGGCGAGCCGGTGGTCCGGCTCCTCGCGGCACGGTCGAAGGGACCGGCGTTCCGCATCGGGATCGCCGAGCACGAAATGGCCCGGGTGCCCGACTTCCTGGAAGCGATTGCCGAGGACGAGGCCGCGCTTTGGACCTGACGACGGTCCTGCTCGACACCCACAGCTGGGTCTGGAGCCTGTTCGCCGCATCCGAGCTGTCGCCGACCGCGCGCGAGGTGATCGCAGAGGCGCGGACGGTCTATATCCCGCCTTGTGCGTTTCACGAGATCGCGGCGAAGCATCGTTCGGGCAAATGGCCGGAGATGGAAGGCATGGTCTCGCGCTTGCCGCAGCTCTTGCGCGCGCAGGGCGGGATCGTCGCGCCCTATACCGCCGAGATGGCGCTGCTCTCTGGCGGAATGGACTGGGCCCACAAGGACCCGTTCGACCGGATGATCGCAGCCACGGCCATCGAACTGGCCTGCCCGCTGATCTCGAAGGACGGCGCCTTTGACCAGTTGGCCGGTGCGACGGGCTGGACCGGACGCATCTGGGACGCGCCGCCTGCGAAAGCTGCCGGCTAGGCGCGCCTCGGCGTGATGCAGGCGGGCGTGATGCAGGCGGTTCCGATCCGCCCCCGCCGCTGCTAGACATAACGCGCCCCCGCACCAAGGAGCCCCGCCATGGACAGCCTTCTGGCCGAGACCCTGCACTGGACCACCCGCGGCATCGAGGTGGCGGGGGTGCTGGTGATTCTTGTCGGGCTGGCGGCCGGGACCGTCGGCTATCTGACCGGGCCGCGCGGGCAAGACCCGGAGGAGCGGTTCCGCCTGTATCGCGCGCGGCTGGGGCGGTCGATCCTGCTAGGGCTGGAGTTCCTGGTGGCGGCGGACATCGTCAACACGGTGGCGGTCGAGCCATCCTTGCGCAGCCTGGCGGTGCTGGGCGGGATCGTGGCGATCCGCACCTTCCTGAGCCTGTCGCTGGAGGTGGAGATCGACGGGCGCTGGCCGTGGCAAAAGCGCGCGGACCGGCGCGAGGCGGCGCGGGACGGGCAGCCCGATGGCGGGGCGGAGGGGCCGAGGCGGCCGCAGGACTGACAGGGCGGCCGCGGGTCGCGGGTCGCGGGTCAGCAAAAAGGGCCGGCGATCCGCGCCGGCCCTTTTGCAGATCGATGCCTTGCAGCGCCTATCGGATCGAGTTCGGCGCCAGCGCGCGGTTCAGGCTTGCCTCGCCCTGGCCGTGGATCGCCACGTCATAGCCGCTGATCGTGTCGGTGCGGGCGGTGTCCAGCAGGCGGTTGGTGATGTCCACCGGCGTCGCAGTCGTGAACTTGCTGCCGAGGATCGCCGAATAGCCGGTCACGATGGGCGCGGCGAAGGAGGTGCCGTAAAGCCCGGTCATGTCGCCATCGACGCCGACGACCAGGAAATGCTCCTGCACATCCGTGTTGGTGCCGGCATAGTTGGAGTAATCGGCCAGCGAGGCCGGATCGGCGACGGTGCCATTGGTATCGAGCGCGCCGACGAACAGCACCGAATCGGTGCCGATCAGCGCGACGTTCAGCGCGTCGAGGTAGCCGTCCGCGTTGACCTCGCCGACGGCGACGGCGTCGTTGCCCGCGGCCTTGACCACCACGGCCTTACCCAGATCGGCATAGGAGATGATCGAGCGCTCCTGCAGGCTCCAGCGGACGTCATCTGGGTCGCGCGTTTCGTCGATATACATGCCATAGCTGAGGTTCAGCACGTTCAGGCTGCGCCGCTTCAGCTTCACGACGCCGCGCGAGGTGTAGTCCTTCTGGTACATGTCCGCGTCGAAGGCGATCATGCCGGCCTGCTGGAACGTCCAGTTGCCATGGGTCTGGAACTGGTTGCCAAGGCCAAGATCGCCGACGAAGCGGTCATTGCTGTTGAAATCGTCGATCACGGTGATCGCCACGCCCTGGCCGGTATAGCCGTCATCCCAGGCGTCCTGAACCTCGGGGCTCATCCAGTCCTGGAAGGTCTGGGCGTGAAGCGGGGCAGCCGCGGCGGTCAGCAGTGCGGCGATTGCAATGGATCTGGCCGAAAACATCATACTCTCCGATGGAAAATGGGTGTCAGAATTCCCAGGTGAATACCAGTGACAGATAATGGCGATCATATGCCGGGGCATCGAGCAGGTAGTCAAGCGTCTGAGCGGGGGCGAGCGTGGTAGCGGCAAGGCGGCAGTTCACTTCCTGAACCCCGCCGATATCGCCGTAATCCGCCACGCAGGTCTGCTCGCGCAGATCTCCGCCCAGGATGGTATGCGCCGTCAAGGTGAGAAATGCCGCAGATCCGAGCGGTTTTTGCAGCATGATCCCCAGCTTCAGCGCCGGGTCGATGCGGTATTTCTCGCCGCGCTCGCCGGTGCTGAGGCCCCAGATGATGCCGCGATGCGGGGTCAGCTGGGTCAGGAAGGTCAGGCCGATATCGACCCAGTCGCTGGAATACCAGTCCTCGAACTCGATCGGGGTGCCATCCGCCAGCTCGTAGCCACCGGCGCGGACGCTGCGCACATCGGACGACAGCGGCGAGCCCTTGCGCAGCCCGATCAGGAAGGTGGTGCGGTTGCGTTCAGGGAAGGCGGCCGGTTCGGCGGCCAATGGGCCAGCGAGCAGCAGCGCCGTGGCGAGGGGGCCCAGCCAGGGGGATCTGCGGCGGGGGGCGGGGGCGGGCGTCATGGGAAATGGCTTGCGGAATGCTCAGGGAAATGGCGCACCCGCGGCGGGCGGGCGCGCCATTGATCTCATGTCATCCTTTCGCGCGCGTGACCAGAGCCCCGCTTATTCGCCGTGCCAGCCCGAGATCGCCTTCACGTCGAGGAATTCCTCGATGCCCCAATGCCCGCCCTCGCGGGCACGGCCGCTGGCCTTGACGCCGCCAAAGGGCGCGCCGGCGCCGCGGGACTGGCCGTTCATCTCGACCATGCCTGATTTCAGCTGGCGGGCAAGGCGGTTGCGCCGCGCGCCATCCTGGCTTTGCACATAGTTGGTCAGGCCGTAGATCGTGTCATTGGCGATGGCGAGCGCCTCTTCCTCGGTGTCGAAGGGGATGATCGACAGCACCGGGCCGAAGATCTCTTCCTTCTCGATGGTCATGCCGGGGACCACGTCGGCGAACACCGTGGGCCGCACGAAATAGCCGCGGTTGAGCCCGTCGGGACGGCCGAGGCCGCCGGCAACAAGGCGGGCGCCCTCTTCGATGCCCTTGGCGATCAGGCCCTGGATCTTCTCGTATTGCACGGCCGACACGACCGGCCCGATATGGGCGCCGGTTTCATGTGCAGGCGCCACGCGGGTGGTTTCGGCCACCTCGCGGGCGATGTCGATGGCGCGGTCATAGAGCGGGCGTTCGACCAGCATCCGCGTCGGCGCGTTGCAGGACTGGCCGGAGTTGTTGAAGCAATGCCGCGCGCCGCGGCGCACCGCGTTGTCATCGGCATCGGCGAAGATCAGGTTGGCGCCCTTGCCCCCCAGTTCCAGGCAGACGCGCTTGACCGTATCGGCGGCGGCCTTGGTGATGGCGATGCCGGCGCGGGTCGAGCCGGTGAACGAGATCATCTCGACATCCGGGTGGGTCGAGAGGCGCGTGCCGACGCCCGGCCCGTCGCCATTCACCAGGTTGAAGACGCCGGGCGGCACGCCAGCCTCGTCCACGATCTCGGCGAAGAGCAGCGAGGAGAGCGGCGCGATTTCCGACGGCTTGAGCACCATGGTGCAGCCGGCCAGTAGCGCCGGGATCGCCTTCAGCGTGACCTGGTTCATCGGCCAGTTCCAGGGAGTGATCAGCCCGACCACGCCCACCGGCTCCAGCGCGATGCGGGTCTGCGGGGCATGGGGGCCAAGCGGGCGCAGGAACTGGAAATCCTTGAAGGCGGTGATGAAGTTCTGGATGTGCCAGGCGCCGGATTCGGCCTGGTCGTCCACCGCCATGTCGATGGGGGCGCCCATCTCGAGGCTGATCGCCGCGCCCATCTCGGCCTGCCGGCGCTTGTAGATCTCGAGGATCTTCTCGACATAGGCCAGCCGTTGCGCCGGGGCGGTCATGGCCCAGGCCGGTAGCGCGGCCTTGGCGGCAGCAACGGCGGCATCGGTGTCTGCATCCGAGCCAAGCGAGATGATGGCGCAGACCTCTTCGGTCGAGGGGTCGATCACCTCGCAATCGTTCGGGGCGGCCGGGGCGACCCAGCGGCCGCCGATATAGAAGTCGCGTTTCTCGATCATCGCAGTGTCTCCTGTCTGGCGCGGGCCGGTCCGGGCGAAGACTATCACCGCTTGCGCCGTCTTCCAGCCCCGGTTTGTACCCGGTACGCGAGGCGGCGGATTTTTGTTGACGTGGAAACATTCAGAGTATAGTTTCCGTGGAAACATAATCGGAGACCGCAGTGACGCTGCCATCGGACCTGACCGACCATACCGGATACTGGCTGCGCATGGTGTCGAACGCCGTCTCGCAGGAATTCTCGCGCAAGCTGGCGGCAGAGGGGGTGACGGTGGCGGAATGGGTGGTGCTGCGGTCGCTTCACGATGGCGCCGGGATGGCGCCGACGCTGCTGGCGGCGCAGATGGGCATGACCCGCGGCGCGATCAGCAAGCTTGCGGACCGGCTGGAGGCGAAGGGCCTGATCGCCCGGACCAGCAGCGAAACTGACGGGAGGGCGCAGAGCCTGTCGCTGACGGCGGCGGGGCGGGCAAAGGTGCCGGTGCTGGCCCGCCTGGCCGACCTCAACGATGCCGAGTTCTTCGGCGTGCTGGCCGAGGATGAACGGGCGGCGCTGGACCGCAGCCTGCGCGCCCTGGTGCAGCGGCGGGGGCTTGGCGCCGCGCCGGTGGACTGACGACCGAGCCCTGGACACCTGGAAAATGGAGCCCGCGATGGATGCGGACCAAAGAGATGCTGCCGAAACCTGCCTGAAGGCCGCGCATGACGGCAGCCTGCCCTTCCCTGCGATTGTCGGCCGGCTGATCGCCGCCGGGTTCGAGGGCTATGCAGTGGACTACCGCCGCGATACCCAGGTCTTCTACCTGCCGGACGGCGACAGCCTGGCGCTGGACATGGCGCCCACCGCCGGCCCGGTCGCCGCCGGCTTTGATGCGGCGGGGGTGGAGCGGCTGGTGCGCTGGGCGCAGGCGAACCCGCCCGGCTACAGCTATGCCGCCTTTAGCGCGCAGGTGAAGGCGGCGGGATGCGCGGGCTACCTCGTGTCTTTCCTGGGACGGCGCGTGGTCTATTACGGCCGCAGCGCCGAGACGCATGTGGAGCATTTCCCCAGCTAGCCCCGCGTATCGGGTACATTTCCCGCCCTTGCCCTTGCCGGCCCGCTGCGCGAGGTTGCGCCGATCTTCTGGGAGGAGGGGTAAATGCGCGCAGGTCTTGGGTTTTTGGTCGCGGGCTATGTGCTCAGCCAGTTCTACCGCGCCTTTCTGGCGGTGCTGGCGCCGGTGCTGGATACGGAAATCGGCGTGCGGCCCGAGGATCTGGCGATCTCGTCGGGCCTGTGGTTCCTGGCCTTTGCGGTGATGCAGATGCCGGTCGGCTGGGCGCTGGACCGGATCGGGCCGCGGCGCACGGCCGCGGTGCTGCTGGCCCTTGGCGGGGGCGGCGGCGCTGCAGTCTTCGCGCTGGCGCAGGGGCCGATGGCGCTGCACCTGGCGATGGTGCTGATCGGGATCGGCTGCTCGCCGGTGCTGATGGCGTCGTACTACATCTTCGCGCGGATGTTTCCGCCGGCGATCTTCGGCACGCTGGCGGGGGCGATCATCGGCGTGGGCTCGCTGGGCAACATCGCCGGGGCTGCCCCGCTGGCGGCGCTGGTGGAGCTGGCGGGCTGGCGCGAGACGCTCTGGGGCCTGACCGCGGTGACGCTGCTGGTGGCGGGTGCGATCTGGCGGCTGGTGCAGGACCCGCCGCGGGTGGGCACTGGCGGGCGGTCCGAAGGCTCGGTGCTGGACCTGCTGCGCGTGCCGGGGATGTGGGCGATCATGATCCTGATGGCGGTGGCCTATGCGCCGGCCGCGGCCGTGCGCGGGCTGTGGGCGGGGCCGTATCTGGGGCAGGTGTTCGGCGCGGATGCCGGCACCATCGGCAGTGTGACGCTGGTGATGGCGCTGGCGATGGTGGCGGGCAACTTCGCCTATGGGCCGGTGGACCGCATCTTCCGCAGCAGGAAATGGCCGGTGTTCGGGGGCAACCTGCTGGGGGCCCTGTGCCTTGCGGTGCTGTGGCTGGCGCCCGATGCAGGCGTGTGGAGCGCCGCGGTGCTGCTGGCGGGGCTGGGCTTCTTCGGTGCCTCGTTCCCGGCCATCATGTCCCATGCCCGGGCGTTCTTTCCGCCGCACCTGGTCGGGCGCGGCGTGACCTTCATCAACATGTTCGGCATCGGCGGCGCCGGGCTGATGCAATTCGCCAGCGGAAGGGTGTTCGAGGCGGCAGGGGGCGATGGCGCGGATGTGGCGGGGGCTTACGGCATCTTGTTCCTCTACTTCCTCGTGCCGCTGGTGATCGGGCTCGGGCTTTACCTTTTCAGCCGCGACAGCCGGGGCTAGACAGGGGAAGGCCCCCTGCCCCGGAGCGAACGCCATGATCGTCTATCCCCGCGAATGGTCGCGGCGCCAGAATTCGGCCTTCGCCTCGATTGCCGAGGCGGCGGGCGGCGGGCGGCGGCTGGCCTTCATCGGGCTGTCGCTGCGCGGCTTCCCCGAGACGCAGGCGCGGGCGGCCGAGGCGATGGCGCGGGCCAAGCGCCAGCCGAAGGGGCGCATCGGCCGCGCGCTGAAATCGGCGCTGATCGCCGCGCAATACAACTGGGCGCGGCGCCATTTCGCGCGGCATCCGGACGATGTGGCGATGTGCTGGAACGGGCTGACCGGCTCGCGCCGCGCCTTCATGCAGGGCGCGCTGGATGCCGGGGCGCGGCGGCTGTTCGTGGAGCTGGCGCCGCTGCCGGGGCGGATCACGCTCGACCCGCTGGGGGTGAATGCCGAAAGCAGCGTGCCGCAGCGGCGCGCCTTCTATGACGATTGGGCGGCGGGCGATCCTGACCGCAGCGATGACAGTTGGCGCGCGGCAGGGGCAGGCCTGGCCGCCCGCGCCTCGCGCCGGGCCGATGTGGGGCAGGCTGGGGCCGACAGCCTTGGCGATGCGCCCTTCCTGTTCGTGCCGCTGCAGGTGCCCGATGACAGCCAGATGCGGCTGTTCGCCGGCTGGGCCGGCAGCCTCGACGGGTTCATCGCGGCGCTGGGCGAGGCGGCGACGGCGCTGCCCGAGGGCTGGCAGCTGCGGGTGAAGGAGCATCCTTCGGCACGCGTCTCGCTCGGCCCCCAGATCGCCGCCGCCACCATGGCCTCGGGCGGGCGGATCGTGACCGACAATGCCACCGACAGCTTCGCGCAGCTGGCGGCGAGCCGGGGGGTGGTGACGATCAACTCCTCGATGGGCCTGCAGGCCTTCTTCCACGACAAGCCGGTGATCGCCACGGGCCGCGCCTTCTGGGCGCAGCCGGGGCTGGTGACGGTGGCGGGCAGCGCCGAGAGCCTCGCCGCCGCCTTCGCCAGCGCCGAAACGCTGGCCTTCGACGCCAACTTCCGCGCCCGGTTCATGACCTGGCTGGACCGCGAGTATTACCTGCGCGTGACCGAGACACCGGAGGGCGACTGGCACCTTGACCCCGCGGCAGTGCGCGCCGTTCTGGCCCCTGCCCCGCGCCCCTGAAAACGCGATTCCGCTTCCCCCGGGCCGCCCCATCGGCTAAGGGACCGCGTCCTTTATGCATGGAGGTCCCTCATGGGCTACAAGGTCGTTGTCGCCGGTGCCACGGGGAACGTGGGCCGCGAAATGCTGAACATCCTCGCCGAACGGGAGTTTCCGGTGGACGAGATCGTCGCGCTTGCCAGCCGCAAGTCGCTGGGCACTGAAATCAGCTTTGGCGACAAGACCCTGAAGACCAAGGACCTCGATACCTTCGACTTCACCGGCTGGGATATCGCGCTGTTCGCCATCGGGTCGGACGCGACGAAGATCTATGCACCGCGCGCCGCCGCGGCGGGCTGCGTGGTGATCGACAACTCCTCGCTCTACCGCTACGACCCGCAGGTTCCGCTGGTGGTGCCGGAAGTGAATGCCGAGGCCGTCGATGGCTACAAGGCCAAGATGATCATTGCCAACCCCAACTGCTCGACCGCGCAGATGGTGGTGGCGCTGAAGCCGCTGCATGACCGGGCGCGGATCAAGCGCGTTGTCGTCGCCACCTATCAATCCGTGTCGGGCGCCGGCAAGGAAGGCATCGACGAGCTGTGGGACCAGACCAAGGGCATGTATGTGCCGGGTCAGGAAGTCGCGCCCAGCAAGTTCACCAAGCAGATCGCCTTCAACGTGATCCCGCATATCGACGTGTTCCTGGACGATGGCTCGACCAAGGAAGAATGGAAGATGGTCGCCGAGACCAAGAAGATCCTCGACAAGGCCATCAAGGTCACCGCGACCTGCGTGCGCGTGCCGGTCTTCGTGGGCCATTCGGAAGCGATCAACATCGAGTTCGACGAGCCGCTGGACTGGCAGGAAGCGACCGACATCCTGCGCGAGGCGCCGGGGGTGCTGGTGATCGACAAGCGCGAGAACGGTGGCTACATCACCCCCGTCGAATGCGTGGGCGATTATGCGACCTATGTCAGCCGCATCCGGCAGGACTCGACGGTGGACAATGGCCTGAACATCTGGGTCGTGTCGGACAACCTGCGGAAGGGCGCGGCGCTGAACGCGGTGCAGATCGCGGAAGTGCTGGGCAAGCGCTGCCTGAAGAAGGGCTGACCTTCTGGGCTTCGGCCCCGGTAAAAGCTTGCTGACGGATCGGGGCGCCTTCGGGCGCCCCTTGCCATTCGGGGGGCGGGCGCAGAGCCTGACGGCGTTCGAGTCGTCCCGGAGGATCGTGATGCGCCTGCTGTCCCCTACACTGCTGATGCCGGCCCTGCTGTTGCTGGCCGCCCCCGCCGCGGCCGAGACCTTCACCGCCGAGGCAAAGGTCGCGCGCGTGACGCTCTACCCGTGGGGCGCGACGGTGGTGCGGGAGCTGCGGATCGACGCCCCTGCCGGGCAGCATGAGCTGATCGTGCCGAACCTGCCGCTGGAGACCGATGCCTCCAGCCTGCGCGTTACCGCGCCGACGCTGAAGATCGGGGCCGTCAGCCTCGCGCAGGGGCGGCTGCCGCCGGTGGAGCCGGGCAAGACCGCCGCCGTGCTGGCGGCCGAGGCCGAGGTGGAGCGGCTGGAGGAGGTGGTGCGTAGCCGTGACGCCGCTATCGCCGCGATCCGCCTGCGCGCTGAGGCGGCGGGTGAGCAGCTGGCTTTCCTGCGCGGCATCGGCAGCGGTGACGAAGGTCCGGCGCCGGACCCGGCAAGGCTGCGGGCGCTGGCGCAGATGGTGGGCGAGGAGGCGCTGGCCGCCCTCACCGCCGCGCACCGCGCCGAGCAGGAGGCACTGGCCGCCGAGCGGGCGCGCGAGGAGGATGTCGAGGCGCTGGAAGATGCCCGCGCCGCGCTGGAGGCTCTGGGGACTGGCGATGGCGACCGGGCGGCACTGTCGCTGGCCTTTGAGGCGGAGGGCGGCGCGGCGGTGGTGGAAATTATCACCCACACCGAGGGCGCGAGTTGGGAGCCGGTCTATGACCTGCGCCTGACCCGCGGCGAGGCGCCAATCCTGGCCATCGAACGCGCGGTGCTGGCCCGGCAGCAGACCGGCGAGGACTGGCTGGGGGTGGAGCTGACCTTCTCCACTGCGCGCCCGGCGGAACGCTCGGCCCCGGGCGAGCTCTGGCCCGAGCTGCTGCGCGTCGGCCCGCCGGCGCCAGTGATGCCCATGGCGCGGATGGAGAGCGACATGGTGATGGCCGCCCCGGTGGAGGCAATGGCCGAAGAGGCGGAAGTGCAGATGCAGGGCGCGACCGTCACCTGGCGCTATGCCGGCACGGTCGATCTGCGACACGGCGCCGATGCGCTGCGGCTGCGGCTGGGGGACCTGACGCTGGAGCCTGACCTGCGGGCAGTGGCGGTGCCGCGGCTGGAGGCGGTGGCCTATCTGCAGGCGGAGGTGGTGAACGACGGCGCCGAACCGCTGCTGCCGGGGCCGGCAACGCTGTTCGTGGATGGGGCGATGATCGGGCAGGCGGATCTGCCCATGGTGGCGGCAGGGGATGAGGTTGAGCTGGGGTTTGGGCCGATCGACGGGATCGTGTTGAGCCGGGAGGTGCCCGCCCGCAGCGGCGGCGACCGCGGCGTGATCTCGCGCAGCGAGCGCATCGACGAGGTGGCGCTGCTGCGGGCGCGGAACCTGACGGGGGAGGCCTGGCCGATCCGGCTGATCGACCGGATTCCCTATTCGGAACAGGAGGATCTGACCATCACCTCGCGCGCCACCCCGCCTGCGACCGAGACGGACCCGGACGGCCGGCGCGGCATCCTGGTCTGGGAGTTCGATCTGGCGCCGGGAGCGGAGCGCGAGGTTCGGCTGGAACACAGCCTGAGCTGGCCGGCGGATCTGGTGCTGCAATAGCGCGCAGGCGCTGCGCCCCTGGCCGGCGCCGGGGGGCTGTCTGCCCCGCCCGGTTGACGAAGGCCGGGGGGCCTTCTGCCCCGCCCGATTGACAAAGGCCGGGGGGCCTTCTGCCCCCCGGACCCCCCGAGGATATTTGGAAAAGGCAAAGGGAAGGGGCCTGTCCGCAGAAAGCCGGTGCGGGATCGGCCGGTGCTGTCTGAGGGTGGCGCCGATGGTCGTGCAGCGGTCCTTGAGGGTCGCCTTGCGGCGGCTGCCATGCGCACAGGGCTCAGGCCGCTTGGCCCTTTTGGGCAGGCGGCGCGGGGAAGCGACGCTCGGCTCTGGCGCCGGTTTCGGGCGGTTCGGCACCGGCCCCGGCCGGTCCGGCCAGCACCTGCCCCGGAAACGCCGCGCGGAAGCGCAGGGTCAGCGCCTCCAGCGGCTGGCCGAGTGCCGCGCTGTCGATCAGGCGGTGGTCGGCGGGCCAGCTGTGCAGCGCCAGGACGCCATCCTTCCCGAGCCGCAGCACGAAGCCGGCAGCGCGGAGGCGCGATTGCAGGTCGAGCCAACCGAGAGCCTCGGCGAAGGCGAGGTGGACGGTGAAGGGCGGGGACGCGCCGGGCAAGCCGTCGGCGCCCGCGGTGGCGGGGCCTGGCGCCTCGGGCAAGGCCGACTCGCGCGGCGGCAGGGCAGCCCAGGCGGCGCCTTTGCCCTCCCCCGCCGCAGCGAAGACATGGGCCAGCGTGGCGCGCAGCAGGTCTTGCGGGGTCTGGCCGGCATCGCGCGCGGCGCGGCTGATGGCGGCGATCAGGTCCACGGGCAGGTTCAGCGAGACGAGACGCATGGGTTCACCGGGCGCATGGGTTTCATGCACGCAGCCTGCCCGATTCCGGTTAATACCGGGTTCGCGGATGCGGGGTGCCGCGGCCGCGCCTAGACCGTGACGAAGCCGCCGCTGGCCGGCTCATATTGCATCAAGGTGCCATCGGCGATGTCGTTCCATAGCCCGTGCAGCGACATTTCCTGCGATTCGACCGCGGCCTTGACGAAGGGAAAGCCCATCAGGTTCTCGAGGCTGATCAGCACCGCCTGCTGTTCCAGCGCGCGGACGCGGTCCGCCTCGGGCAGGCCCGCGACACGCTCGTAGCCCGGGCGCAGGATGTCCATCCAGCGGCCGACGAAGCTGGTGCGCTCTTCCAGCTCGGGCGCATGGCCTGAACACATGTCATGGCAGCCTCGCACGCCGCCGCATTGCGAATGGCCCATCACGATCAGATGCGCGACCTTCAGCGTCGTCACCGCATATTCCACCGCCGCCGAGGTGCCGTGATGGTCGCCATCGGGCGCATAGGGCGGCACCAGGTTGGCGATGTTGCGATGGATGAAGAACTCGCCCGTATCCGCCCCGAAGATCGAGGTGACATGCACCCGGCTGTCGCAGCAGGAGATCACCATCGCACGCGGACGCTGGCCATCCTCGGCAAGACGGCGATACCAGACGCGGTTCTCGGTGAAGGTGGTGGCGCGCCAGCCCTGATAGCGCTGGATCAGATAGGAGGGCAGCGGTCTTGCATTCTGCATCGGTCGCTCCTGGAGTGCCGGTCGAAGGAAGGCTGGCCTAGGTGAAGGCTGGCCTGAGATACGCGAGCATTCGCGGAAATTCGAGGGTATTTCTGCACCCGCATCAACGATTTCTTGAGGGCTGCGCCCGAGGCTTGCGCGAGGCGTGGGGGCGCCGGGACCAAGGGGTGATGGGGTGATGCGATCTGTAGGGCGTCGCACTGCGACGCGGGGCGCCGCACTGGCGCAGTTGGTGCATGACGAAGGGGTGCGGCTGGATGGCAACCGGCTGGTCGCGCTCTATGCCGAGCTTGGCGAGGCGGGGGCCGAGGCGGTGATCTGCCGCGCGATGGAGGATCTGGCCGCGGCGCTGGCCGATCTGCAGCGCCTGGCTGCCGTTTGCGACCTGGCCGCGATGCCGGGCCGGGCGCGGCTGCTGGAGCGGGTCGCAGCCGATCTGGGCATGGCCAGCCTGTCGCGGGTGGCGGCCGATGCGGCGGTCTGCGCGGCGCGCGGCGACCTGCCGGCGCTGGCTGCGGTGCTGGCGCGGCTGGTGCGGATCGGCGATCGCTCGCTGACCGCGGTGTGGGATCTGCAGGACCGGGATTGAGCCGGGCGCAGCGCGGGGGCTTGCCCGCGCTGCGCGGTGGGGTGGCGAGCCAGTGTCGCCCGCTGGTGGCAGGCGACCGCAAGGGCTTCGGGCGGATGACCTGCCGGGGCTGGCGAGGCAAGGCGCTGCCTGCAACGCTACGGTTTCAGCGGCACGACCTTCGCCGCCTCGGGGGCCGCCGCGGGCGCCAGTTCCTCGAAGTCGAAATTGTCCAGCCGCCGCGCGCGCCGCCCGGCCTTGTCGGCCGAGGTGCGGATCTCCTCGAGATCCCGCGCCGCCTGGCCGAAATGCCGGTCGAGGTTGCCGACCCGGTCCCCGAGCCGGTCCAGATCGGCGGCGAGCAGGCCAAGCTCCTTGCGGATCGCCCCCGCCTGCTCGCGCATCCGCGCATCCTTGAGCACTGCGCGCATGGTGTTCAGCGTCGCCATGCAGGTGGTGGGCGAGACAATCCAGACCTTGACGGCAAAGCCCTCGCGCACCAGTTCGGGGAAATTGCCGTGCAATTCGGCATAGATGGCCTCGGACGGCAGGAACATCAGCGCGCCATCCGCCGTCTCGCCCTCGAGGATGTAGCGCTCGGCAATCGCCCGGATATGGGTGCGCACCGCGATCCGCAGCATCCGCTGCGCCTCGATGGTCTGGCTCTGGTTTTCGGCGCGGCGCAGCGCCTCATAGGCTTCCAGCGGGAATTTGCTGTCCACCACAATCGGGCCCGGCGGCTTCGGCAGATGGATCAGGCAATCGGCCCGCCGCCCGTTGGAGAGCGTCGCCTGCATCGTGTAGCTGTCGGGCGGCAGGGCCTTTTGCACGATGTCATGCAGCTGGATCTCGCCAAAGGCGCCGCGGGTCTGCTTGTTGGACAGGATGTCCTGCAGCCCCAACACATCGCCCGACAGCTTCTCGATCTTGGCCTGCGCGCGGTCGATGGTTTCCAGCCGCTGCTGCAGGTCGCCAAGGCTGCGCGCGGTGCGCGTCGCCGTGCCATGCAGGCTGTCGGTCATGCCGCGGCTGACCTCGGCCAGCCGCGCCTCCATCAGCGCCAGCATCCGCGCCTGGCTGGCCGCCTGCGCCTCGGACACGTGATGCAGCCCGCCCGCAAGCTGCTGCTGGCCGTCAGAGAGGCCCTGAACGCGGTGGCCAAGCGCCATCAGCAAGGGCTCCAGCCGCTGGGTGGAGCGGCCGGCAGAGCGCAGCAACAGCAGGACCAGCAGCAGGAAGACGGCAAGCCCGATGCCGATCAGCACGGCCGGGTCCGTCAAGGCAAGCTCTTGTCCGGCAACGGAGATCATCGGCGCCCGAACAGCCGTTCGATATCGGCCAGCTTCAGTTCGACATAGGTGGGCCGGCCATGGTTGCACTGGCCGGAATGCGGCGTCGCCTCCATCTCGCGCAGCAGGGCGTTCATCTCCTCGGGCCGCATCTGCCGGCCGGAACGCACCGAGCCATGGCAGGCCATCCGGCTGAGCACCGCGTCGATCCGCGCCTGAAGCTGCTGGCTGTCGCCGAGGTCGGCAAGCTCATCAAGGATGTCGCGGATCAGCGCCGCGGCGTTGAGGGTGCCAAGAATCGCGGGGGTCTCGCGCACCGCGACGGCGCCGCCGCCGAAGGGCTCCAGCACCAGCCCGAGCCACGCCAGATCGGGCGCAAGGTCCAGCAGCCGGGCGGCATCGGCTTGCGAAAGCTCGACAATCTCGGGGATCAACAGCGCCTGCGAGGGCACGCCACTGCCCGCCCGCTGCGCCTTCAGCCGCTCATAGACCAGCCGTTCATGCGCGGCGTGCTGATCGACGATCACCATCCCGGTCTCGGTCTGGGCGATGATGTAGTTCTCGTGCAGCTGCGCCCGCGCTGCGCCGAGCGGCAGATGGGCGGGCGCCGCCTCCGGCATCTCATACCGCGCCGAGGCCTCCGCCAGTTCTGGGGCCAGCGGCGCTTGCCAATCATAGGCGGAGCGCACCGCGCCCTGCGAGGGCCGGTCCATCTGGTAGACCCGCGGTGCGCCGGTCGTTTCCGGCCGCATCGCGCCCAAGGTCTCGCCCGCCACGGTCGAAGACGCCCGGTGCCCCGCCGCCGCCAGCGCATGGCGCAGGGCCGAAACGATCAGCCCGCGCGCGATCCCCGGTTCGCGGAACCGCACCTCGGCCTTGGCGGGGTGGACGTTCACATCCACCGCCTGCGGATCGCAGGTCAGGAACAAGACCGCCGCCGGGTGCCGGTCACGCGACAGGAAATCCATATAGGCCGCCCGCAGCGCCCCGATCAGCAGCTTGTCCCGCACCGGGCGGCCGTTGACGAACAGGAACTGCTCCACCGCAGCCCCCCGCGAATAGGTCGGCAGCGCGGCAAAACCGGTCAGCCGCATCCCCTCGCGCTCGGCATCTATGGGCAGGGCGTTGTCGGCGAAGTCGCGCCCGAGGATGCGCGACAGCCTGGCCTGCAGGGCACCGAACAGCTCTCCCTGCTCGGCATCTGCGCGCAGGATCACGCGGGCCTCGCCGCCGCTTTCGTCGCGCAGGGTGAAGCCCACATAGGGCTCTGCCATCGCCAGCCGCCGCACAACATCGGCAATCGCCTGCGCCTCGGCCCGGTCGCTGCGCAGGAATTTCAGCCGGGCGGGGGTGGCGTAGAAGAGGTCGCGCAGTTCCACCACCGTGCCGCAGGTCAGCGCGGCAGGCCGCACTGCCTCCTCGCGCCCGCCAGCAACCGCGATCCGCGCCGCCTCAAGGCCCTCCACGCGCGAGGTGATGGTCAGCCGCCCGACCGCGCCAAGTGAGGGCAGCGCCTCGCCGCGAAAGCCGAAGCTGTGGATCGCCAGCAGGTCCGATCCGTCGATCTTGGAGGTGGCGTGGCGCGAGAGGGCCAGCGGCAGGTCGGCGGCGGTCATCCCGCAGCCGTCATCCGTGACGCGGATCAGCGTCTTGCCGCCATCGGCATAGGCCACCTCGATCCGCCGCGCCCCGGCATCGAGCGCGTTTTCCACCAGCTCCTTGACCGCCGAGGCCGGGCGTTCGACGACCTCGCCCGCGGCGATGCGGTTCACGGCAGCCTCGTCCAGTTGCCGGATCACCGGGCGGGCCGGGGACATATGGGGGGTGGGCGCGTTCATGCCACCAGAATTAGCATGGCCGCGCAGATTCGGCCATGCCCTCGGGGCTCAGTTCGTGGACTCGAGGCCCACCGGCCGCCCCGCCACCACGAAGCGCAGGTCCTCGGGGCGCAGCCGCTCTGCCGCGACGCGGGCGATATCCTCCAGCGTCACCGCCTCCACCTCGGCATTGCGGGTGTTGACGTAATCCGCCGGCAGATCGTCGAGCTGCATCCCCACCAGGATGTCGGCGATCTGGCCATTGCCGTCAAACCGCAGCGGGTAGGAGCCGGTGAGGTAGGTCTTCGCCGCCTCCAGCTCCGCCTCGGTCACGCCGCCCTCGGCGGCCTTGGCCCATTCGGCCCGCACCACCTCGATCGCCTCGGCCACCCGCTCGTTCGAGGCGGCAAAGCTGCCCTGCCAGGTCTCGGCATGGTCCCGCGGCACGATGTAGGAATAGACGCCATAGGTCAGCCCCCGCGCCTCGCGCACCTCTTGCATCAGCCGCGAGGAGAAGCCGCCACCGCCGAGGATCTGGTTGAGGATGTAGGCCGGGAAGAAATCCGGATCGTCACGCTTCAGCCCCTCATGCCCGAAGACCACCACCGATTGCGGAGTGTCGAAACCAACGACGGTGACGCCGCCGGTCAGGCCCATCTCGGCCCGCCCCGGCAGCGGCGCACCGGTTTCGGGAAGGTCCGCCAGCAGGGTGTCCAGCAGCGCGCCCAGATCCTCGGCGGTGATGTCGCCGACCGCCGACACCACCACCCGGTCACGGGCGATGCTGCGGGTATGCGCATCGACGATATCCTCGCGCGCCAGCGCCGCGACGCTCTCCAGCGTGCCATCCTTGGCCGAGCCATAGGGATGCGCGCCGAAGGCCAGCGCATCGAAGGCGCGCCCCGCAAGGGTGCCCGGGTCCTGCTCGTCCGATTGCAGGCCCGAGAGCACCTGCCCCCGCACCCGGTTCACCGCATCCTCGTCAAAGCGGGGCTCGGTCAGCGCCAGTTTCAACAGATCCACCGCCGCATCGCGGTTCTCGGTCAGCATCCGGGCCGAGACCGACAGAGTGTCATCGCCGACGCTGAAGCTGAGGCTGGCCGCCAGCGCCTCGCGCGCCTCGGCGAAGCCCTGCGCATCAAGCTCGCCCGCGCCTTCCTCGATGATCGCGGTCATCAGGTTGACGGCGCCGCGCTTGCCGGGCGCATCGAGGCTGGCGCCGCCGCGAAAGCGCAGCTCCAGTGCGGTGAAGGGGATCGAATGATCCTCGACCAGCCAGGCCTTTATGCCGCCGGGGGAGGTGACTTCCTGAATCTCGACGGCTTGAACCGGCGCAGCCAGCAGCAGCGCGGCGCAGGCCGCAAACAGGGCGCGGATCATTGCATCACCTCCACGGGCTCGGCCGCAGCCGGGTCGGGCACATTTTCCGGCGCGGCGGCGGCATCGTTCGCCTGCATCAGCCAGCCGGTCACGGCGCGGCGCTTGTCGAAAATCTCGGCCGCGGCGGCCATGACGTCTTCTTCCGTCACCGCGTCCAGCACCTCGGGCCAGGCCTGCACATCCGCCACGGTCAGGCCCGAGGTCAGCGCCGCGCCATAGCGGCGGGCGAGGCCATCGACGCTGTCGCGGGCATAGATCTCATCGGCGCGGATCTGGGTCTTGATCCGCTCGAACTGCGCGGCATCGACGCCTTCCTCCAGGAACTCCGCCAGCGCCGCATCCAGCGCCGCCTCGGCATCGGCAAGGCTCACCCCCGGCGCCGGCACGATGGCCAGCCCGAAGGTGGAGGCATCGAGCGACACCGCATCGTAGAAGGCCGAGGTATAAAGCGCCGTCTGCGTATCAAAGCTGAGCTTGCGGCCCAGCACCGAGGTCTGCTGGTTGCCGCCCAGCAGATCGGCCAGCATGGTCAGCGCGGCCGCCTTCTCCTGCGCGCCGGCATTGCGTTCGGGCGCGAGGTAGCTGCGGATCACGTAAGGCTGCGCCACCCGCGGGTCCGAGAACTCGATCCGCCGTTCGGCCAATTGCGGCGGTTCGGTGGTGCGGGTCCGCTCCGGCAGGTTCTCCGAGGGCTCCAGCGGCCCGTAATGCTGCTCTGCCAGGGCGCGCACCTCGGCCGGGTCCGCGTCGCCCGCAACGATCAGGATCGCGTTGTTGGGGGCGTAATACAGGCGGTACCAGTCCAGCGCGTCCTGCAGGCTCAACTGCTCCATCTCATGCCGCCAGCCGATGATCGGGATGCCGTAGGGATGGTTCATGTATTGCGCCGCCATCCGCTGTTCGGAAAACAGCGCCGCGGGGTCGCTGTCGGTGCGCTGGCTGCGCTCTTCCAGGATCACGGCGCGTTCCGTCACCACATCGCCTTCCGACAGGATCAGGTCGCGCATCCGGTCCGCCTCCATCTCCATCACCAGGCCAAGCCGGCCCGAGGCGATGCGCTGGAAATAGGCGGTGTAATCCTGCGAGGTGAAGGCGTTGTCGGACCCGCCATTCGCCTCGACGATGCGCGAGAACTCCTTGGGGGCGATATCGTCGGTGCCCTTGAACATCAGGTGTTCCAGGAAATGCGCCACGCCCGACTCGCCGGGCCGCTCATCCGCGGCACCGATCCGGTACCAGACCATGTGGGTGACGGCGGGGGCGCGGTGATCCTCGATCACCACCACCTCGAGCCCGTTCTCCAGCGTGAAGGTGGTGACGTCCTCTGCCGCGGCGGGCAGGGCCAGCAGCGCCAGCGCGACCGCCCATAGATGCCTGATCCCCATTCCGCTCTCCCTCGCGCTGCCGACGTCCGGCTGCACCCTAGCCTGCCGCCGGACCGGCGCAAGACGGGTGACGCGGAAGTGAGCGGCGGGGGCCAGATCGGCGCAGGCTCAGCGCGGGGTTTCGGCACCTTGCGGGGGCGCGCCGACAGTGCGCACGCCAAGCGCGCGCCAGCGCTCCAGCTCGGCATACTGGTCCAGCGACAGGGGCTCGTAGGCCTTGTAGTAGATGTTCAGGTTCAAGGTCCGCTCCAGCAGGCGGCCATCATTGCGGCGGCGATAGTCCAGATCCTCGGCCGCAAGCTGGGCGCGGATCGCGGGCGAAGTGCCAAAGCGCGCGGCATGGCTGACCAGCCCGCCATCGCCCGCCGGCACGCCGGTGCGGGCCAGTGCGGCAGGGTTGCCGCCCAGCGCCGCCACGGCATCGGCCTCGGGGTTCGGGTCGGTGCGGTTGCTGCCGCCCGGGGTGGGTTCCGGCAGTGCGGCCACATCCTCGGGCAGTTCCAGCGGCTTGGTCGGCAGGATGCCGAACTCGTCGGCGCCAGAGCCCTGCTGGCGCAGGTTCATCAGCTCGGGGACGCCATCGCCGTCACCGCAGGCGGCCAGCGACATGAGGGTCGCGCCCGCAATCACGATGATGCCAAATTTCGCCCGCATCGGCCTTCCCCCTTGCAGCTTCCGGCCTGTCTTAGCGCATGTCACGGCGCGCGTCACGGGGGCATCTTGCCCGGTCAAGTGGCGCGCGCCTTGCGCGGCTTGTCCTTGCCGTCCCCGGCGAACAGCACCAGCCCGATGGCCCCGGCAAAGATCGCGATGTCGGCCACGTTGAACGAGAACGGGTTGGCGAGGCCCGGCACGCTCATGTTCAGGAAGTCGGCCACCGCGCCGTACAGGATGCGGTCCAGCACATTGCCCAGCGCGCCGCCAATCAGCAGCCCGGCAGCGATGCGGGCGCGGATGGGCTGCGGATCGCGCCGCATCCACAGCCAGACCCAGGTGGAGATGCCCAGCGCCAGCGCGATCAGCACCCAGCGCATCACCTCGGCCGAGTTGGAGAACAGGCCGAAGTTGATGCCCTGGTTCCACGCCATGCGGAATTGCAGCCAGGGCGGCAGCACGTCGATCTGCTGCACGCGGTCCAGTTCCATCAGGTGGACGACGAGGTATTTCGACAGCTGGTCCAGCACGAAGACCGCCGCCGCCGTCCAGATCACCGCCCGCAACGTCCTCGCCTGTGCCATGCCCTGCCCCTCAGTGCCGGAAATGGCGCATGGCGGTGAACACCATCGCCAGCCCGGCAGCATCGGCAGCCGCGATCACCTCGGCATCGCGCATCGACCCGCCAGGCTGGATCACCGCCGTGGCGCCGACGGCGGCCAGCACTTCCACGCCATCGGCGAAGGGGAAGAACGCATCCGACGCCGCCACGCAGCCGCGGGTCAGCGGCTGGGCCAGCCCCAGCGCCTCGGCCATGTCCTCGGCCTTGCGGGCGGCGATGCGGGTGGAATCGACGCGGCTCATCTGGCCGGCACCGACGCCGACCGTGGCGCCGTCCTTGACGTAGACGATGGCGTTCGACTTCACATGCTTGGCCACCCGCCAGGCAAACAGCATGTCGGCCAGCTCGGCCTCGGTCGGTGCGCGCTTGGTCACCACCTTCAGGTCATCGAGGGCAATGCGGCCATTGTCCTTGCCCTGCACCAGGAAGCCGCCACCGACCTGCCGGAATGTCAGGATCGGGGCCGCCGGATCGGGCAGCGCATTCGTCGTCAGCAGCCGCAGGTTCTTCTTGGCGGCAAAGACCTGCATCGCCGCCTCATCCGCGCCGGGGGCAATCACCACCTCGGTGAAGATCTTGGCAATCTCCGCCGCGGTCGCCGCATCCAGTGGCCGGTTCAGCGCCACGATGCCGCCGAAGGCGGATGTGCGGTCGCAGTCATAGGCGCGGGTATAGGCTTCCAGCAGCGAAGCGCCGGTGGCCACACCGCAGGGGTTGGCGTGCTTGATGATCGCGCAGGCGGGGGCCTCGCCGCCGAACTCCGCCACCAGCTCGAAGGCGGCGTCGGTGTCGTTGATGTTGTTGTAGGACAGCTCCTTGCCCTGCCATTGCTTGGCGGTCGCCACCCCGGCCCGGCCGCTGCCATCGGTATAGAAGGCCGCCGACTGATGCGGGTTCTCGCCATAGCGCAGGGTCTGGGCCAGCGTCCCGGCAAAGGCCCGGCGGCGCGGCGCGCCCTCGCCAATCGCCGCCGCCATCCAGGTGCTGACCGCCGCATCATAGGCTGCGGTGCGGGCATAGGCCGCCTGCGCCAGCCGCTGGCGGAAGGCCAGGCTGGTGCGGTCATCGTTGGCGTCAAGCTCGGCCAGCAGCGCGGCATAATCCTCGACATCCACCACCACGTTCACGAACAGATGGTTCTTTGCCGCCGCCCGGATCATCGCCGGGCCGCCGATGTCGATATTCTCGATGCAGGTGTCATAATCGGCACCCTTCGCCACCGTCGCCTCGAACGGGTAGAGGTTGACCACCAAGAGGTCGATGGGGTCGATCCCGTGCTCGGCCATCGCCGCCTGGTGTTCCTGATTGTCGCGCAGCGCCAGCAGCCCGCCATGCACCGCGGGGTGCAGCGTCTTCACCCGGCCGTCCATCATCTCGGGGAAGCCGGTCACGTCGGCCACGTCGCGCACGGCCAGCCCCTCGGCCCGCAGCAGCGCCGAGGTGCCCCCGGTCGACAGCAGCTCCACCCCCCGCGCCGCTAGCGCCCGGGCGAAGTCGACGAGGCCGGTCTTGTCGGAAACGGAAATCAGCGCGCGGCGGAGGGGCACAAGATCGGTCACGGGAGCAGTCCTTCAGAAATGGGTGGTGTCGTCGCGTTCCAGGTCGCGGATGGCGGCGGGCGTATCTTGTGCCTTCGCCAAGGTCCAGCCGATCTGGCAGGCATAGTCCATAACCCGCGCAGACAGCACGATCTGCCGCGTCCCCCGCGGCTTCAGCCGGCCGCGCTCCAGATAGACCGAGGGTTCCAGCCGCAGCGCCGCGGTGCCGTCATGGCGGAACACCCAGATCTCGCCGCTCTTCAGCGCCATGGAGACCGCGGTGCCGCCCATATCGAGCGCGGCATCGACATCGGGATGCAGGTGAAAGCGGATGTCGAAGGGGATGCCCTGCAGCCCGGTGCGGTCCATCAGCACGTCGAAGCGGCGACGGTGGGCAGAGGTCAGCGCCCCCAGCGTATCCTCGCCGCGCAGCACCCGGCCGGTGGTGTCGAGCAGCAGCTCGCGCACATGGGTCATGCCATGGGTCGGGGCATAGCCGTCATGCCCGGCGATCAGGCGGATGCCGTCCTCGCCATGCTCGAGATCCACCCGCACCTCGCCCGGCGCATCGCCCAGCAACCGCCGGCCGCCCTTCATCACCAGCCCGTCGGTGCCAAGCCGGGCCGAGGAGAAGCCCTCGATCCCCAGCGTCGAATGACTGGGCGTCGCCCGCCCCGCCCGGTGCCAATCGGTGCCGAAGGCCGCGCCCGATCCGCAGTTCACCACCAGCGGCCGGCGGCCCGAGGTCAGCTCGAAGGCCAGGGTCGAGGCATGGGCATTGGCGGATGCCGCGCCCACCGGCGGGCGCGCCGCATCAACGATCACCGTGCTGCGCCCCGCGGCGAGCCGGACATAGCCCATCGCCGGCCCGGTCGCCGGCACCGCCCGTACCCCGGCCGAGGCCAGCGCCTGGTCGAGCCGGCCTTCGGCGCCGCGCCCGCCGCCATGGAAGCGCGCCAGCCCGCCATCGGAATGGCGCAGCGCCCGCAGCGTCGGCGCGATCCGCTCGATGGCCTGGAGATGCGCGGGCTGCGGACTGCGCCCGGCCTCGGCCAGCGCCGCCGCCGCCCAGGTCAGCAGGGTGAAGACCTCGAGCAGTTCCTCGGGGTTGCGGGTCGGGATGCCGCCCTGCGCGTCGATCTGGTGGGCGCATTCCCTGGCCAGCGCATTGGCGGCGGGGGTCACATGCCGTTCCATCCCGGTCAGCGACAGGCCGGCATAGATCAGGCCGGTCAGCGCCTCGAAGCGCGGCAGGCCGGGGCGGGCGGTATGCCAGCGCCGGGCGAGGAAGATGGTCTGCTGGCCGAGGCTGCGGAAATAGGCCTCGGCCTCGGCCCGCTCGCGCCCGCTGAGCAGGAACAGCGCATGGTTGATCCAGCGGATCAGCCGCCGCCCGGTCAGGTCCGGCGTCCAGCCCGGCCCGCGGCCACGGCCGAAGCGGGCGATCCAGTCCCAGGTCCAGGCCTGGGCGCGGCTGCGGGCCGGGCCATCGGCGACAGCGGCGAGGTCATCGAGCCAGGCGAAGCCGTGCAGCGCTTCCTCGAAGGCTGGGGCGGGCATGGCGAGATCCCACAGCGGGATCATCTTCGACTCAGCGGGGGCCTTCGCCTCGACGAGGTAGCCCGCGAACAGGAAGTTGCCGGCGCAAAGCTGCTTGCCGCGGGCGTAGGAGCCGATGGTCTTGGGTTCGGGCTGGCTGACGAAGCCGGTCGCAGGGCGCGCCTGCGTGGCAAGCCGCGCCGCCAGCCGGTGCATCAGGCGGATGCGCCGGGCCGTCCAGCCTTGGGGTTGGATCGCGCCTGCCGTGGCTTGGGTCATGGGATTCGCGTGGGGTTCCGCGGGATTGAGGGGAGGACTTCTCGGCCCGCACCATAGCCACGGGGGGGGCGGCTGTCACCGCCAAAAGCCCGGCGCCTGCGCCCTGCGCAGGCGGAGCAGCGGGGGGCCTTCCGCCCCCCGCACCCCCCCGAGGATATTTGGAAAAAAGCAAAGCGGCAGGTTCGTTCTGGACCAAATATCCCCGCCGGAGGCTTCCGAACTCAGCCTGGCAGGCGCAGGCAGGCGATGAAGAAGCCGTCGATCCCGCCGCGATCCGCCCAGAAGTCGGGCCGGAGGCGCAGCATCCCCTCGCCGGCGCGCCAGTCCGGGGTGATCCAGGGCAGGTCGGTCGCCGCGGCATCGGCGATCAGCTCCGGGTGGCGGTCGCGCAGATGGGCAATCTGCTGCTCGCCCTCTTCGGGCAGAAGCGAGCAGGTGCAATAAACCAGCCGCCCCCCCGGCCGCAGCAGGGTCAGCGCATGGTCCAGCATCTGCGCCTGCTGCGCGAAGAGCTCGCGCAACCCGTAGCCGGATTTGGCATGGGGCAGGTCGGGGTGGCGGCGGATCGTGCCGGTGGCGGAGCAGGGCGCGTCGAGCAGCACGGCATCGAGGGGCTGGACCGGCTGCCAGTCCAGCGCATCGGCGACGACCAATTCGGCGGCGAGCCCGCAGCGGCCGAGGTTCTCGGCCACCCGGTCCATGCGCCCTTGCGAGATGTCGAGCGCGGTGACCGAGGCCCCCGCCGCCGCCAGTTGCAGCGTCTTGCCGCCCGGCGCGGCGCAGAGGTCGGCGACCCGCTCGCCGGGCTGCGCCGCCAGCAGCCGGGCCGGCATCGCCGCCGCGGCATCCTGCACCCACCACTCGCCGGTGGCGTAGCCATCGAGCTCGCTCACCTGCCCCGGCGCGATGAGGCGCACCGAGCCGCCCGGCAGCGCCTGCCCCCCCAGCCGCGCGGCCAGGGCCCCCGCGTCGCCATCCTTCGGCGTCAGGTCCAAGGGCGCGCCGGCCAGATGCGCCGCCTCCATCGCGCGGGTCGCCGGCTTGCCCCAGGCCGACATCAGCCGCCCGCGCAGCCAGGCCGGCAGTTCGGGCACCGGCAGCGCGGCCCAGGCGGCCGGATCGCTGGCCGCGACCTTGCGCAGCACGGCATTGCCGAGGCTGGCAAAGCTGTCCATGCGCTGTCCGCCGGCGCGCAGTGTATCGACCGCAGCCCCCACCACGCCATGCGGCGCGGCGCCCAGCGCCAGCATCTCGACCGTTGCCACCCGCAGCACCGCCAGCACCGGCGCGGGCGGGGCGCGGCGCAGGAAGGGCTTCAGCACCGCATCGGCGCGGGCCATCTGCCGCAGCGTCTCGGTCGCCAGCCGCTGCGCGCGGGCGCGGTCCGCCGGCGGCAGCGCGGTCAGCGCGCCTGCCGCCAGCGCGTCGGACAGAAGCTGCCCCTCGCCCGTGACCGCCGCCACCAGATCCGCCGCCGCCGCGCGGGCCGAATATGCGTCCTTGCTCATCCGCTCTCCGAAATCCTGCCGGAACCTTGTTCCATCCGCCGGCCCGCGTATATCACAGGGTGCGACGATACAAGGAAGCCGCCATGACTGACGAGTCCGCCGACGCCCCCGAACTGCCGCCCGCCGCCCAGCGTGCCCTGGCCGAGGCAGAGGAGCGCCGCCGCGCCGCCACCGGCCCCGCCCTGCCCCCCGAGCTTGGCGGGCGCGAGGGGCCCGAGCCGGTGCGCTATGGCGACTGGGAGAAGAAGGGCATCGCCATCGACTTCTAGGGGATCAGATCCCCAGCACGTCGAGCATGTCATACTCGCCGGGGATGCGGTCCTGCCCCCAGAGCGCCGCCTTCAGCGCGCCGCGGGCAAAGATGGCGCGGTCGGTGGCGATATGGCGCAGCACGATCCGCTCGCCGGCCGCGGCAAAGATCACGTCATGCTCACCCACCACATCGCCGCCCCGGATCGCGGCAAAGCCGATATGGCCGCGCTGCCGCGCCCCGGTGATGCCGTCGCGGCCCCGGTCCGACACCGCGGCCAGATCGACGCCGCGCCCCGCCGCCGCCGCCTCGCCCAGCATCAGCGCCGTGCCGGAGGGTGCATCGACCTTGCGGTTGTGATGCGCCTCGACGATCTCGATGTCCCAGTCGGCATCCAGCGCCGCCGCCACCCTTTTCGTTAGCTGCGTCAGCAGGTTGACGCCAAGGCTCATGTTCCCGGCGCGCACAATCACCGCATGGCGGGCTGCGGCGGCGATACGCGCCAGATGCACGGCCTCAAGCCCCGTGGTGCCGATCACATGCACGGCGCGGGCCTGCGCGGCCAGGGCGGCAAATTCGACCGTGGCGGCGGGCGCGGTGAAGTCGATCACCGCCTGCGCCCTGGCGAAGACCTCCAGCGGATCATCGCTCACCAGCACCCCCAAAGGAGCGCCGCCCATCGCCACGCCCGCATCCTGCCCGACCCAGGGGTGCCCCTCGCGTTCCAGCGCGCCGACCAGCCGCGCCTTGCCGGACGCGGCCACCGCGGCGAGCAGCATCCGGCCCATCCGGCCCGAGGCTCCGGTGACGACGATACCCGGCAGATCGGTCATGGCACTCTCCTTGTCTTTCGTCCCCCAGTTACCGCGCGCGCGCCTGCTTGGCAAAGCCCGTTGCGCCCAAACCCCGTTGCGGCAGCGGCTTTCATGCCCTACATGCGGGGAATGGCACCCAAGAGCACTTCCCAGGGCGCAGGCCCCAAGCAGCGCCAGCTTCGCGTCGGCGAGCTGATCCGCCGCAACCTGTCGGACGTTCTGGCACGCGGCGACGTGCATGACCCGGACCTCGAGCGCATCTCGATCACCGTCGGCGAGGTGCGGATGTCCACCGACCTCAAGGTCGCCACCGCCTATGTGCTGCCCCTTGGCGGCAAGTTCGCCGATGAGGCGCTGGCCGCCCTGCGCCGCAATACCGGCGAGCTGCGGCACCTGATTTCCAAGAACATGACGCTGAAGTTCACGCCGCAACTGCGCTTCGTGCTGGACGAGACCTTCGACCGCATGGACGAGACCCGCCGCCTGTTCGCCGACGAAACCGTGCAGCGCGACATCGCGCAACCGGACGATGACGAGGAAGAGTAAGGCGCTGGCCTTGGCGCTGCTGCTGGGTGCCGGGACGGCGCAGGCGCAGACCTGCACAGACACCAGCTTCGAGGGCGTGGCCTACACCGTCTGCGACGTGCCCGCCGGGGCCGACCTGCGGCTGTGGCTGACCGCGCCCGATGGCCGCCCCGTCGGCAGCTTTGAACGCCTGCGAGACCTGGCGGCGGCGGAGGGGCGCGAAGTGGTCTTCGCCATGAATGCCGGCATGTATCACGCCGACCGCAGCGCCGTGGGCCTGCATATCGAGGATGGCGAGACGCAATCGCAGGCCGTCACCGCCGGCGGCGGCGGCAATTTCGGGCTGCTGCCGAATGGCGTCTTCTGCATCCTGCCCGGCAGTTTCGCGGTGGTGGAGACGAAGGCCTTCCTCGCCGCGCCCCCCGCCTGCACCCACGCTACCCAATCCGGCCCGATGCTGGTGATCGGCGGCGAGCTGCATCCGCGGTTCCTGGTGGACTCCGACTCGACCTATATCCGCAACGGCGTCGGCGTTTCCGCCGATGGCCAGACCGCGCGCTTCGCCCTCTCGCAAGGCCCAGTGAATTTCCATACCTTCGGCCGCTTCTTCCGCGACGTGCTGGAGACGCCACAGGCGCTCTATCTCGACGGCAGCATCTCGCGGATCTACGCGCCGGAACTGGGGCTGGATCAGGGCGGGCGGCCGATGGGGCCGATCGTCGGGCTGCTGGCCGATTGACGAAGGCGCATGGCGCCGCTAGCAGTCGCGGCTTGCCGCAAAGGGGATCAGATCATGGGACGCAGGAAAGGCCGGGCCGTCAATGGCTGGCTGGTGGTGGACAAGCCCGCCGGCATCACCTCCACCTCTGTGGTGAACAAGGTGCGCTGGGCTTTCGGCGCGGCGAAGGCCGGCCATGCCGGCACGCTCGACCCGGCAGCGACCGGCGTTCTGGCGGTGGCGCTGGGCGAGGCGACCAAGACCGTGCCCTACATCACCGACGCGCTGAAATGCTACCGCTTCACCGTGCGGCTGGGGGCGGCCACCAATACCGACGATGCCGAGGGCGAGGTGATCGCCAGCTCGGACACGCGCCCCACGGATGACCAGATCCGCGCAGCGCTGCCCGCCTTCGTGGGAGAGACCCTGCAGGTGCCGCCACAGTTCTCCGCCGTGAAAGTTGACGGGATGCGCGCCTATGCGCTCGCCCGCGACGGCGAGGAGATGGAGCTTGCCGCCCGGCCCTTGTGGGTGGAGAGCCTCGAGTTCATCGCGCGCCCCGATGCGGACCATGTCGAGCTGGAAATGGTCTGCGGCAAGGGCGGCTATGTCCGCTCCATCGCCCGCGACCTTGGGCAGGCCCTGGGCTGCCTCGGCCATGTGCTGGTGCTGCGCCGCACCTGGTCGGGGCCGTTCGATGCCGAGGACGGGCTCAGCCTCGAGCGGATCGAGGAACTGGCGCAGACGCCGGAGCTGGACGGGCACCTGCTGCCGCTGGAGGTTGGCCTCGCCGACCTGCCGGAACTGAAGGCCACCGCCGAAGGCGCGGTGCGGCTGCGCAACGGCAACCCCGGCATGGTGATCGCCTCGGGCATCGATTATGGCGAGGAGGCCTGGGCCAGCCATGAAGGCCGGCCCCTCGCCGTCGGCCTCTACAAGGCCGGCGAGCTGCATCCGAGCCGGGTGTTCAACCTCTGACCACACCCCCGAAATCTGCCCGAATGGTTAACGGCGTTTGCCTTTCGGAAAGCCGAATCGCGTTCGCTGATCCCGGGTGAAGTGGGAGTCCCGGGCGGATGTCCGGGGCGCAAGGAACGGGGTGGGCGTCATGCTTGTGCTGACGGGACTGCTCGGCCTGATGGTGGCCGGGTCGATGATGGATTTTTCGTTCCTCTCGCGGAACGACGAGGACGAGGACGAGGCGGCAGACGCCGCGCCGGAGGGCAGCGGCGATGACGAGGACGAGGGCCCCGGCGACCTGTGGGACGAGTGGGACGACGCCCCCGAGGCAGGGGAGGAGGCCGGCTGGGACGACGAGGCGGCGGATACCGAGCCCGCGGAAACCGAGACGGCCGATCCCGAGACAGGGCTGGAGCCGGAGATCCCGGACACCGCTCCCGGGCAGCACTTCTCGGGCAGCCCCGAGGATGACATTCTGGCCGGCAGTGACGGCGATGACACGCTGCAGGGCCTGGACGGAGACGACCAGATGAATGGCCGCGCGGGCGACGACCTGCTGGTGGGCGGCGCGGGCGCCGACGATCTGCACGGCGCCGAGGGGGACGACACCCTGCTGGGCGGCGAGGCCGGCGACAGCCTGCATGGCCAGGCGGGGAGCGACCTGCTGCTGGGCGAGGCCGGCGATGACATGCTTGCCGGCCATGAGGACAACGACATCCTGCTGGGCGGCGAGGGCGACGACCAGCTGATCGGCGGCGAGGGCGATGACACGCTGCGCGGCGAGGCCGGCGATGACAGCCTTGAAGGCGGGCTGGGGCATGATGCCCTGGATGGCGGCGCCGGGCAGGACACGCTTTTTGGCAATGACGGCGACGATACGCTGACCGGCCTCGGCCCGGACGACTCCGCCGCGGATACCGACTTCCTCAACGGCGGGCGCGGCGAGGATACGCTGGCGCTTGGCGCCGGCGATATCGGTTCGGGCGGCGAGGATGCCGACAGCTTCATCCTCGGCGACTGGCTGATGGGCGGCGACGCGGTGGCGGTCATCGCCGATTACGATGCGGCCGAGGATCAGATCGTGCTGGCCTATGACCCCGCCGCGCATCCAGACCCCGATGTGACGGTGGAAACCGAGGGCAGCACCGCCCATGTGCTGCTTGACGGCATCCGCATCGCCGAGGTGGCCAGTGCCGCGGGGCTGACGGCAGACGACATCCTGCTGATCGGCACGCCCGAAATCCTCGCAACCGGCCTGCCGGGCGGCGCTGCCTTGGCGGCCTGACCGCCACCCCCGCGCGGCAGAAGCCGCTTCCCTTTCCGGCCGATTTCCCCTATACGCGCGCATCCGCCACGTTTGGCGGTCAGCCTCCAAGGGCCTTGCTGGACGACATCCCGGCCTGCGCCATAACCTTCTGTAACAGGAGATCCCGATGTCGATCACCGTCGAAGAAAAGAACCGCCTTGTCAGCGAATTCGCCACCAAGCCCGGCGATACCGGCTCGCCCGAAGTTCAGGTCGCTATCCTGACCTCGCGCATTTCCACCCTGACCGAGCATTTCAAGACCCACAAGAAGGACAACCACTCGCGTCGTGGCCTTCTGATGATGGTGGCCCAGCGCCGCAAGCTGCTGGACTACGTCAAGGGCAAGGACCAGGCGCGCTACCAGTCGCTGATCGAGCGTCTGGGCCTGCGTCGCTAAGACCGGGACGCGCCCCAAAAGGGCGCGTTTCTTCTTTCATGTCCGGGCCGCGATGCGGCCTGATGTCGGCCTCCCCACCAGATCCCGTGGGGCGGGCAACCGGGAAAGAAAAGGGATCACGGGCAATGGGGCCCGTAGGCAACCGGCGCGGGGAGGGTCCCTGCGCGACATAGGAAAAAAGATGTTCAACGTTATCAGGAAATCCATCCAGTGGGGCAACGAAACGCTCACGCTGGAAACCGGCAAGATCGCGCGCCAGGCTGACGGCTCGGTCGTCGCCACGCTGGGCGAAACCAGCGTCATGGCGAACGTGACCTTCGCCAAGGAACCGAAGCCCGGGCAGGACTTCTTCCCGCTCACGGTTCACTACCAGGAAAAATACTACGCCGCCGGCAAGATCCCGGGCGGCTTCTTCAAGCGCGAGGCGCGGCCTTCCGAAAAGGAAACGCTGACCGCCCGCCTGATCGACCGTCCGATCCGCCCGCTGTTCGTCCCCGGCTTCAAGCATGAAGTGCTGGTGATGTGCACCGTGCTCTCGCATGACTTGGTCAACGATCCCGACATCGTGGCGATGATCGCCACCTCGGCGGCGCTGACCATTTCCGGCGTGCCCTTCATGGGCCCGATCGGTGCGGCCCGCGTCGGCTTTGCCCATGGCGCCTATGTCCTGAACCCCGAAGTGCAGGACATGGACAAGCTGCGCAGCAACCCCGAGCAGCGGCTCGACCTGGTTGTCGCCGGCACCAAGGACGCCGTGATGATGGTCGAATCCGAAGCCTACGAGCTGTCGGAAGACGAGATGCTGGGCGCCGTCAAGTTCGGCCATGACGCGATGCAGCCGGTGATCGACATGATCATCGACTTCGCCGAAGACAGCGCGAAAGAGCCCTTCGACTTCCACGCGCCCGACTACTCGGCCCTCTATGCCAAGGTGAAGGCCGCTGCTGAAAAGCAGATGCGCGCCGCCTTCGCCATCAAGGACAAGCAGGAACGTACCACCGCCATCGACGCCGCCCGCTCTGCCGCCAAGGCCGCGCTGTCGGACGAAGAGCTGGCGGATGCGAATCTCGGCTCGGCCTTCAAGAAGCTGGAATCCTCGATCCTGCGCGGTGACATCATCAACGGTGGCGCCCGCATCGACGGACGCGACACCAAGACCGTCCGCCCGATCGTGGCCGAGGTCGGCATCCTGCCGCGCACCCATGGTTCGGCACTGTTCACCCGCGGCGAGACGCAGGGCCTGGTCGTGACCACGCTCGGCACCGGCGATGACGAACAGATCATCGACGCGCTGCACGGCAACTCGCGGTCGAACTTCCTGCTGCACTACAACTTCCCGCCCTACTCGGTCGGCGAAGTTGGCCGCGTCGGCAGCCCGGGCCGCCGCGAGATCGGCCATGGCAAGCTGGCCTGGCGTGCGCTGCAGGCGGTCCTGCCCGCCGCGACGGACTTCCCCTACACCGTCCGCGTCGTGTCCGAGATCACCGAATCGAACGGCTCCTCCTCGATGGCCTCCGTCTGCGGCGGCTCGCTGTCGATGATGGATGCCGGCGTTCCGCTGAAGGCTCCGGTTGCCGGTGTGGCGATGGGCCTGATCCTGGAAGAGGACGGCCGCTATGCGGTGCTGACCGACATCCTTGGCGACGAGGATCACCTCGGCGACATGGACTTCAAGGTTGCGGGCACCGAAGCCGGCATCACCTCGCTGCAGATGGACATCAAGGTTGCGGGCATCACCCCCGCCATCATGGAACAGGCGCTGGCACAGGCCAAGGACGGCCGGATGCACATCCTGGCCGAGATGGCCAAGGCGCTGACCGCGGGCCGGCAGGAGTTTTCTGCCCATGCCCCGCGCATCGAGACCATGCAGATCCCGACCGACAAGATCCGGGAAGTCATCGGCTCGGGCGGCAAGGTCATCCGGGAGATCGTGGAAGTCTCGGGCGCCAAGGTCGATATCAACGACGACGGCGTGATCAAGATCGCCTCGGCCAATGCCGATTCGATCAAGAAGGCCTATGACATGATCTGGTCGATCGTGGCAGAACCGGAAGAAGGCAAGATCTACACCGGCAAGGTCGTGAAGCTGGTCGATTTCGGCGCCTTCGTGAACTTCTTCGGCAAGCGTGACGGCCTCGTGCACGTCTCGCAGATCGCCAAGCAGCGGCTGAAGCACCCGAACGAGATCCTGACCGAAGGCCAGGAAGTGAAGGTCAAGCTGCTGGGCTTCGACGATCGCGGCAAGGTCCGGCTCGGGATGCGGATGGTCGACCAGACCACCGGCGCCGAGATCAGCGATACCGAAGAGGCATAAGCCCTCGGGCTACCGCACCGACAAGAAAGGCCCCGGCAGCGATTGCCGGGGCCTTTTCACGTCGGCATTGCATCAACTCGGCTCAGAACACACCCATGAGCAGCAGGATGATGATCACCACGCCGGGAACGCCCAGCAGCCAAAGAAGGATAGGCATCGCGTTTCTCCTCAGTTTACCTGCAGGCACAACCGCCCCGCCCGCTGCTGGTTCCGTCCGCCAAGCCGCCGCCTGAAATCGCGGCGGTGGTGGAACCGGCCGCACCTGCCGGCACTTTTCCCCTCCACAACCAAACGTTGGGGAAGATCATGACCGACACCGCCACCCCGCGCCCCGCGCCGCTCAATGCCGGAACGCCGCCGGCCACCGGCCGCTGGAAGCTGATCGGCCCCGGCATCGTCGCCGCTGCCACCGGCGTCGGCGCGGGCGATCTCGTCGCCACGCTCATCGCTGGCTCGCGCTTTGGCTATGCGCTGCTCTGGGCTGCGGTGGTCGGCTGCATCGTCAAGATCGCACTGGCCGAAGGCTCGGCCCGCTATCACCTCGCCACCGGCTCGACGATGCTGGAGGGCTGGCGCTCGCTGGGGCGCTGGACCAGCTGGTATTTCGGCATCTACATCCTGATCTGGGGCTTCGTCTATGGCGCCACCGCGATGAGCGCGACCGCCCTGCCGCTGGCCGCCCTCTTCCCCATCCTGCCGCTCTGGGCCTGGGCGATGATCTCGGGCCTCGTCAGCGCGGCCTTCGTGGCCTTCAACCGCTACGAGGTGTTCGAGACGGTGATGAAGCTGCTGATCGGCATCATGTTCGTGATCGTGGTCGCCGTGGCGATCCTGGTGCTGCCCAATGTCGGCGCCGCCCTCACCGGGCTGATCCCCACCGTCCCCGCCGGCTCGGCGATCTACACGCTCGGCCTGATCGGCGGCGTCGGCGGCACCATCACCATGGCCGCCTATGGCTATTGGGTGAATGCCAAGGGCTGGCGCAGCCCGGCCTGGATGGGGATCATGCGGCTCGACAACCGCGTCGCCTATGGTGTCACCGGCGTCTTCGTGGTGGCGATGCTGATCATCGGCGCCGAACTGCTCTACACCGCGCAGATCGCGCTGTCTTCGGGCGACCGTGGCCTGCTGGACCTGCGCGAGGTTCTGGCTGACCGCTTCGGCCCAACCGTCGCCACCATCTTCCTGGTCGGCTTCTTCGCCACCGCCATGTCCTCTATCCTCGGCGTCTGGCAGGGCGTGTCGCTGCTCTTCGCCGATTTCGTCCGCAACCTCCGCGGCGGCACCGGCAGCCGGGAAGACCTGACCACCAGCCCCGCCTTCCGCTTCTACCTGTTCTGGCTGACGATCCCGCCGATGTCGCTGCTGGCCTTCGAGCGGCCCTTCGGCCTCGTCGTCATCTACGGCGCGCTTGGCGCCTTCTTCATGCCCTTCCTCGCGCTCACGCTGATCTGGCTGCTGAACTCCAGCCGCGTGCCGAAGGAATGGCGCAATGGCTGGGTGTCGAACGGCCTGCTTGGCGCGGCCGCCCTGTTGTTCATCGTGCTGAGCCTTGACGAGATCCGGCGGCTGATCTTCGGCTGATGCCGGCGGGCAAGGGAAAGGCCCCCGAGGGGGCCTTCCGCTGTTTCCGAAGGTCCTGAAAGCGGCGTCAGACCGGCGCCTTGGCAAAGCGCAGATAGGGCAGCTTGATGTCCAGCGCGCCGTATTTCGCCGTCGCCTCGTCGGTCGGAACCGACAGCGCCACGATCACGTCCTGCCCCGGCACCCAGTTGGCCGGGGTGGCAAAGGGCACGCCATCGGTCGCCCGCACCGCATCCAGCGCGCGCAGCACTTCGGCAAAGTTGCGGCCCACCGACATCGGGTAGGTCATGGTCAGCCGCACCTTCTTGTCCGGCCCGATGATGAACACCGTGCGCACGGTCGCCGAATGCGCCGGGGTGCGGCCATCGGGCAGGTAGGCATCGGCGGGCAGCATGTCATAGGCCTTGGCCACGGTCAGCGAGGTGTCGTCGATGATCGGGAAGTTCGCCGGCACGCCCGCGAATTTCTCGATATCCGCCATCCACTTGTGATGCTCTTCGACGCTGTCCACCGACACGCCGATCACCTTGGTCCCCCGCGCCTCGAACTCGCCGGCCAGCTGGGCCACCGCGCCGAACTCGGTGGTGCAGACCGGGGTGAAGTCCTTGGGATGCGAAAAGATGATCGCATAGCTGTCGCCGATCCAGTCATGGAAGTTGATGGTGCCGGCGGTCGACTCGGCGGTGAAATCGGGGGCGATATCGTTGATGCGCAGGCCCATGTTCGGCTCTCCTGTAAAGATTCGCGGTCCCATCCGAGATAGTCGAACCGGAACAGGATTTCAGCCCCCGTGTCGTCGCACCCCGCAAAAGGACCGGTTTCCGCCCGCCGCACCCGAAACGCGAACAACCGCCCTCAGCGCAGGGTGCGCGCCAGAAACTCCGGCGCCGTGCGGTCCTCGATCTCGCCCGCCTCGATATGCGCCACCTTGCGCATCACCCGCCGCAGGTGGTCGGCATCGGGCGTGGTCAGGTTCGGCCCCCGCGCAATCTTGGCGCGCAGCTCGGCATCGGACCGGGTGTAATAGTGGTTCAGCTGGATGTGATCCGCCGAATAGAACGCCGGCGCCTCGCGCCCCGCCGCGCTGAACTGCTGCCCGCGGTCATTGCAACTGGCATCGCTGCCATCCGTCCAGACCGTATGCACCCGGATCGCCGTCACATGGCAGGGATCGACGATCATCTTGAAATTGCGCAGCCCCTTGGCCGCGCTCATCGGATCGGGATTGCGCCGGGTGTAGTTCTGCACAACCCCGCCCTCCGGCGCCTGCATATGCCCGTTCCGGCCGAACATGTGCCAGGGCAGGCTGATGTTCCGGCACCCTTCCAGATGCGCCAGCGCCTCTGGCAGGCTCGCGGCCCGCTTCGGCACCAGGAACTCGTCCACGTCCAGATAGCTCATCCAGCGGAACCCCCCGCCAAAGTTGCGCGTGGCATGGGCATAGGCCAGCACCTGGTTGTGGATCTCGGCGCTCCCCGCCAGCAGCTTCTGGTCCCAGGGGATCACCACCGCCAGCCCCGGCACCGCGGCTTCCAGCGCCTCCAGCGTCCCATCCGTGCAGCCATTGTCATAGACGATGAAGCGCGACACCCCCGCCGCCGCATGGAACCGTGCCCATTCCGCGATGTGGCGTTCCTCGTTGCGCACGATCAGCACGACCGCGACACCGCCGCGCCCCGGCTGCGCCACCGGCGGGGTCAGCCCGATCCGGGTAATGGCGCGCCTGCGCCCGAACAATCGCAGCATGAGGCCTCCGGCCAAGGGGTTCGCCTTGGCATAGCAGCGCCGCGGCGGGTTGGCAAAGGCGGCCGACGCCACCTTGCAGCCAGCTCTGCAACTCGATTTGGGGTTCGGGAAATATTGGTCGGAGCGAGAGGATTCGAACCTCCGACCCCCTGCTCCCGAAGCAGGTGCGCTACCAGGCTGCGCTACGCTCCGACCGTGAGCGGCGAGTTACCGGGTCTCGCGCGCATTTGCAAGGGGCATCGCAAGCACGGCCCTCAGCGACCATGCCCGGTCATCGTGCGGTCGCCGCCCAGCCGCAGGATGCGCTGCAGCAGCCCGGCGCGCGGGGTGGTCACCGTCTCTTGCCGCAGCCGGGTCTGCAGCACCGGCTGGTTCTGCGAGGCATCGGTCCGGCTCTCGCGGAACAGGATATACAGGCCCGATCCGATGATGATCGACGCGCCCAGCACGGTGCCGCCGTCCAGCCGCTCGTCGAACAGGAACCAGCCATAGCCCGTCGCCCACAGGATCTGCGAATATTGCATCGGCGCCACGATCACCGCCTCGCCAGACCGATAGGCCGCGATCACCAGCAGCGACCCCGCGATCCCGAACAGCGCGATGATGCCGATCAGCCCCAGATGCGCCAGCGGCATCGGCTGATAGACCAGGGGCAGCATCGCCCCCATCGCCAGGAAGTTGCCCACCATCGGGAACAGCAGCAGCACGACCGACCGCTCCTCGCTGCCGATCTTGCGCACGATGACCGAGGCCAGCGCCCCGGTGATCGCCGAGACCAGCGCCGCCAGGTGCCCCGCCCCCAGCTCCGCCGAGCCCGGCCGCAGCACCACCAGCACCCCGACCAGCCCGCAGATCACCGCCGCCCAGCGCCGCAGCCGCACCGTCTCGCCCAGCAACGGAATGGCAATCACCGTGATCAGCAGCGGCGTGGCGAAGAGGATCGCATAGGTCTGCGCCAGCGGCAGTTCCGAGAAGGCATAGAAGGCCGTCACCCCGCAGGTCACCGTGCAGATGCTGCGCAGCAAGATCCACCAGGGATGCACCGGCCGCAGCGTGCCCGAGGTCCGGTCGCTGAGCAGGATCACCGACACCACCGGAAAGCTCAGCAGCGCCGCGAAGAACACGATCTGGATGGCGGAATAGCTGCTGCCCAGCGTCTTCACCACCACGTCATGCGTGGCATAGATGCCCATCGCCGCCAGTGCCAAGACCGCGCCGCGCAGGCCTGAATTGCCGATCGCCATGCCGTTTGCCTTCCCTGGGCCGCGCCGCACTCCGGCATCCCTGCGCCCGTGCTGCCAGATTTGCCCCGGCAACTCAACGCGCCTCTGCCGCCGCGCCCTCTCTTCGCAAACGCAGCATTCTTGCCCCGGGTTCCCGGCTCTGCAATCGTGCGGGCGCGCGGCAGCCCGCCTGCGCGGGGGAGCCGAACCGATGATGGAAAACCTGGCGCTGCTGGCCGGCGGCATCGGCCTTTATATCCTCGGGATGCAGATGATGACCGACGCGCTGCGCCAGCTGGCCAGCGCCCGCCTGCGTTCGGCGCTGCGTCGCTTCACCACCTCGCCGCTGTCGGGCGCGGTGACGGGGGCGGCGGCCACCGCCGTGGTGCAATCCTCCAGCGCGGTGCTGGTCACCACCATCGGCTTCGTCGGCGCCGGGCTGCTGACCTTCCCGCAGGCGATCGGCATCATCTATGGCGCCAATGTCGGTACCACGATCACCGGCTGGATGGTCGTGCTGCTGGGGGTCAAGCTGCAGCTGGGAACGGCGGCGCTGCCGATGCTGCTGGCGGCGGCGCTGCTGCGGGCGCTGGCGGGCGGGGCCTGGGCCCGGGCGGGAACGCTGCTGGCCGGGTTCAGCCTGATCTTCCTGGGGTTCGACCTGATGCAGCAGGGCACCGGCGTGTTCGAGTCCTGGCTGGTCTTCGACAGCCTGCCCGGCGACACGCTGGCCGGGCGGCTGGCCCTCCTGGGCATCGGCATCGGCGTGACGCTGGTGATCCAGTCCTCCAGCGCCGGGGTGGCGATGGCGCTGGTGCTTCTGGGGTCCGGCGCGATCAGCCTGCCGCAGGCGGCGGCGATGGTGATCGGCATGGATATCGGCACCACCTTCAAGTCGCTGATCGCCACCCTTGGCGGCTCGCGCGACATGCGCCGCACCGCCATGGCGCATGTGGCCTATAACGTGGTGACCGGGCTTGCCGCCTTTGCCGTGGTCGGCTGGGCCGCGCCCGCCATGGCGGTGCTGACCGGGGGCGATGCGCCGGCCGCGCTGGTCGCCTTCCACACCGCCTTCAACCTGCTGGGGGTGCTGCTGATGCTGCCACTCACCGCGCCCTTCGCCCGGCTGATCGAACGTCTGGTGCCTGGCCGCGGCCCCAGCCTGACCCAGAAGCTGGACCCGGCCCTGCTGGCCGATCCCGGCGCCGCGCTCGATGCGGCCGGGGCGGCGTCGGCGGCCATCGCCGGGGCGCTGTTCGCCGCGCTCGGCGCCCGGCTCGGCCCCACCGCCGATCCCGAACCGCTGGAGGAGCTGGCGCCGCTGCTTGGGCCCGCCCTCGACGATCTGGAATCCTTCCTGACCCGCATCCGCGTGGCCGAGGGCGATGCGGCCACCCTCGCCCGCCGCTCCGCCGCGCTGCACCGCTTCGACCACCTGCAGCGCCTTGCGCACCGGGCCACGCAAACGGATCGCATCGCGCTGCTGGCCCGCGACCCGGTGCTGCGCCGCCCGGCCGCGGCCTTCGGCGCCGCCCTCGCCCGCCCCGCAAGCGCGCCGCAACTGGCCCGGCTCGAGACGCTCATCGCCCACCGCGCCCGCCGCCTGCGCCGCTCGGCGCTGCTGCGCGAACATGCCGGCCTTGTCAGCCTCGACGGCGTGTTCGACCTCACCGACGCCTCGCGCTGGCTGACCCGCTCGGCGCATCATGCCGAGCGGATCGCCCATTACGCCGAGTAGTTAAAGGCTGGCGTCCAGCGCCTTCACGATCAGGTCGCCCATCGCGGCCGTGCTCAGCGGCACGCCGCCCTCGGGGCCCATCAGGTCCGCCGTGCGCGCGCCATCCGCCAGCACCGCTTCCACCGCCCGCTCGACCCGGTCCGCCTCGGCGCCCATGTCGAAGGAATAGCGCAGCGCCATCGCAAAGCTGAGGATGCAGGCGATCGGGTTGGCCTTGCCCTGCCCGGCAATATCCGGCGCCGAGCCATGCACCGGCTCGTAGAGCGCTTTCGGCCGCCCCGTCGCCGTCGGCGCCCCAAGGCTGGCCGAGGGCAGCATCCCCAGGCTCCCCGTCAGCATCGCCGCGCAATCGGACAGCAGGTCCCCGAACAGGTTGTCGGTCACGATCACGTCGAACTGCTTGGGCCAGCGCACCAGCTGCATCGCCCCGGCATCCGCGTACATATGCGACAGCTCGACATCCGGGTATTCGTTGTCATGCACCCACTGCACTTCCTCGCGCCACAGGATGCCCGATTCCATCACATTGGCCTTCTCCATCGAGCAGACCTTGTTGCTGCGCCGCCGCGCCAGTTCAAAGGCAGACCGCGCCACCCGCCGAATCTCCTCGGTGGTATAGCGCTGCGTGTTCACCCCCACGCGCCCGCCCTCATTGTCGGGGAAGATCCCCCGCGGCTCGCCGAAATACACGCCCGAGGTCAGCTCGCGCACGATCATGATGTCGAGGCCGGCGACGACTTCCTTCTTCAGCGACGAGAAATCCGCCAGCGCATCGAAGCATTGCGCCGGCCGCAGGTTGGAAAACAGGTCCATCTCCTTGCGCAGGCGCAGCAGGCCCCGCTCCGGCTTCACGCTGAAATCCAGCACGTCGTATTTCGGCCCGCCGACAGCGCCCAGCAGCACCGCGTCCGCGGCCTGCGCCTTCGCCATCGTGGCATCGGTCAAGGGCGTGCCATGCACGTCATAGGCCGACCCGCCGACCAGATCCTCCTCGACGTCGAAGACGATGCCGCGCTTGTCGCCGAACCAGCCGATGATCTTCTTGACCTCGGCCATGACCTCGGGGCCGATGCCGTCGCCGGCCAGGATAAGGATCGAGGGATTTGCCATATGTCCTCCAAGGGCCAGCAGCGAAGCGCCGCCCGGCCAAACTGCGAAAAGCGTCGGGCACCGGCCTAGCCAATGGCTCTCGCAGGGTCAAGCGCGGGGCCGTCCAGCGACCCACTTCCCTTGCCGGTTCCGTTTTCTCCGCGATTTCGGGGCTTGGCGCCCCGGCGCGATCAGGCGGCTTGCCAGTGGCAAGCCGACCGCGACGGTCGCCCGAAGGCGCAAGCCGCAGGGCGAGGGGTGGAGACATAGGCTCTCCCGGCGCCAAATTCTGAGGTGTCCGCCCCGGTGGGCACATGTATGTGCCCGCCCAGGGGGGGCGGGCACATCAGAATTTCGTCGACGGCCGAAATTCTGGAAGGCAAGCGTCGCCCCTCACGCCCGTCCCGCCGCCCCCGACAGCCCCACCGGGTCCACCCCCAGCGTCCGCAGCGCCTGCTCCCACTTGGCCGAGTTCTGCACCGAGAACACCAGCTCCGGCGCCGCTTCGGCGGTCAGCCAGCCATTGCGCAGGATCTCTGCCTCCAACTGCCCCGGCCCCCAGCCGGCATAGCCCAGCGCCATGATGAACCGCGACGGCCCCTGGCCCTCGGCAATCGCCTGCAGAATGTCCATCGTCGCCGTCATGGAAAAGCGGCCGTCCACCTGCAGCGTCGCCTCGCCGCCCGGATAATCCGACGAATGCAGCACGAAGCCCCGGCCATGCTCCACCGGCCCGCCGAAATGCACCCGGATCTCGGCGCCGCCCGGCCCCTGCTGCACCCCCAGCTGGTTCAGCAGATGCGAGAACGAAAGGTCATGCGCCGGCTTGTTGACGATCAGCCCCATCGCCCCGTCGGGCGAATGTGCGCAGAGATAGACCACGCTCTTGTCAAAGCGGGTGTCGCCCATCCCGGGCATGGCGATCAGCAGTTTTCCGGTCAGGTCCATGCGGGCTCCTCTCGCCGCCAACATCGCGCCCCGCCCCGGCCCGCGCAAGGGGCGCAGGTGGCGCGGCCGCCACAGTCGCGGGCGCTTGGCGGAAATGTGACTTCCCTCCCGGGCCACGGGGGATAAACGTCGCGCCATGATTGCACACCCGTCGTCCCATGCTGCCCGCCGCCCTTCCGCGGCCTTTCGCCGTTTCGCCGCGGCCCTCGCCCTGTGCCTGTGCGCGGCTGGCCCCGCCGCGGCCGAAGCGGTGCCCGGCGATCTGATCCGCGCCGGCTTCCTTGGCGGCTGGACCACGGACAGCGGCAGCCAGATGGCGGCGCTGCGCCTCGATCTGGCCGACGGGTGGAAGACCTATTGGCGCGCGCCCGGCGATGCCGGCATCCCGCCGCAATTCGACTGGTCGGGCTCGCAGAACGTCGCCTCGGTCCGCTTTCACTGGCCCACGCCGACGGTGTTCATGCTGAACGGGATGCGCACCATCGGCTACAAGCATCAGCTGGTGCTGCCGCTGGAGATCACCCCGCGCGATCCGTCGCAGCCGATCCGGCTTCAGGCCAGCATCGACATGGGCGTGTGCAGCGACATCTGCGTTCCGGTCTCGCTGCAACTTGGCGCCGACATCCCCCGCGGCGGCGCCCCCGATGCCGCGATCCGCGCGGCGCTGGCCGACCGGCCGATGGCGGCCGGGGCCGCCGGCCTCAGCGGCCTGCGCTGCCAGGTGGAGCCGATCCGCGACGGGCTCCGCCTAACCGCGCAGATCGACCTGCCCGGCGGCGCCGAGGATGTGGCGGTGTTCGAGACCGCCGATCCCGAGATCTGGGTGTCGGAATCGCAGACGCGGCGCGAGGGCGGGCGGCTGGTCAGCACCTCTGACCTGATCCCGGCGCATGGCGGCCCGGTGGCGCTCGACCGTTCGGGCCTGATCATCACCGTCCTGGGGAAGGACCGCGCCGTGGAACTGCGCGGCTGCCCCGGCTGAGGGGCAATTCCCGACTGTTCCGGTTTACATACGGTATATGTATGGGTTCTGCATGGTTTCTGTAGAGCATCCGGGGCTACTTCCGCCGCCGATGCTCCTCCAGCCGCGGCAGGATCTCGACAAAGTTGCAGGGCATGTGCCGGTAGTCCAGTTGCAGGCTCAGGATCTCGTCCCAGGCATCCTTGCAGGCCCCGGGGCTGCCCGGCAACGCGAACAGATAAGTGCCCCCCGCGACCCCGCCGCAAGCCCGGCTCTGCACGGCGCTGGTGCCGATTTTCTTCATGGAAACAAGGGTGAAGACGGTGCCGAAGGCCTCGATCTCCTTCTCGTAGACGTCCCTATGCGCCTCCACCGTCACGTCGCGCCCGGTAAGGCCGGTGCCCCCCGTGCTCAGGATCACGTCGATCCCCGGATCGGCGATCCAGGCGCGCAACTGCGCCGCGATCTGCTCGCGCTCATCTGGCAAGATGTGCCGCGCTGCCAGAATATGTCCTGCATCCTCAATGCGTTGCACCAGGGTATCGCCCGACCGATCCTCGGCCAGCCCGCGCGTGTCCGACACCGTCAGCACCGCAATCCGCACCGGAATGAACTCTCTCATGCCCCGCTCCTCAACCTCGCCTGCAGCTCCAGCAGATCCGCCCAGGCCTCGCGCTTCGCCGCCGGATTGCGCAGCAGATAGGCCGGATGCGTCATCGGCAAGGCCGGCCTGCCAAAGGCGCTAACCCATTGGCCGCGCAGCTTCAAAATTCCCGCCCGCCCCAGCGCGGCTGTGCAGGGCGTGTTCCCCATCAGCACGATCAGCTCCGGTTCCGCCAGCGCCACATGCCGCTCCAGGAACGGCAGCATCATCGCAATCTCCGCCGGCTCCGGCGTGCGGTTTCCCGGCGGCCGCCAGGGCAGAACATTGGTGATATACAAGGACTTAGCCGCGTCTTCCGCCCCCCGCGCCAGGCCAATCGCCGCGAACATCCGGTCCAGCAGCTGCCCCGCCCGCCCCACGAACGGCCGGCCCTCGATATCCTCGTCCCGCCCCGGCGCCTCGCCGATCACCATCACCCGCGCCGCCGGATTTCCGTCTGAAAACACGAAGTTGCGGGCGCCCTTGCGGATCTCGCAATGCTCGAACGCCGCCTGCGCCTCGGCCAGCTCGGCAAGGCTCTGCACCCTCCGCACCGCCGCCCGCGCCTCGGCTACGCAATCCACCTCGCCCGCAGGAACCTCAACGATAACAGGCGCTTCGGCCTTCCGCACAGGCACTTCGGCATAGCGATCCACCGGCACATCCCCGATTGCCTCGGTCGCGCCAAGCTCCATCTGCCATTCCAGCATGGCGCGCAGCGTCAGGGAATCGAGGTGGGAGATGTCGGTCATCAGCATGGCCGCAAGCTAGGCCCCGCGGCCCCTCAGGTAAAGCGCCCGCGACCTTGCCGCGCGCCAAGGGTTTTGCGATAAGCGCGCAACCGATCCAGCCACAGGAACCCGCCCATGTCCTTTCGCGCGCGTCACCTTCTGGGCATCGAACATCTCGCCCCCGACGAGATCCGCACCATCCTAGACCTTGCAGATCAATATGTTGACCTGAACCGCCGCACCGTCAAGCGCACCGACGCGCTGGCGGGGATGACGCAGATCAACATGTTCTTCGAGAATTCCACCCGCACCCAGTCGAGCTTTGAACTCGCCGGCAAGCGCCTTGGCGCCGACGTGATGAACATGACGATGGCGCAGTCCAGCGTGAAGAAGGGCGAGACGCTGATCGACACCGCCCTGACGCTGAACGCCATGCATCCCGACCTGCTGGTGGTGCGGCACGGGGCCTCGGGCGCGGTCAACCTGCTGGCCAGCAAGGTGAATTGCGCCGTGCTGAACGCCGGTGACGGGCGCCATGAGCATCCCACGCAGGCGCTGCTCGACGCGCTCACCATCCGCCGCGCCAAGGGCCGAATCCAGCGGCTGACTGTGGCGATCTGCGGCGACATCGCCCATAGCCGCGTCGCCCGCAGCAACCTGATCCTGCTGGGAAAAATGGAAAACCGCGTGCGCCTGATCGGCCCGCCCACCCTGATGCCCGCCGGCGTCGCCGAGTTCGGCTGCGAGGTCTATGACGACATGGCCGCCGGGCTGAAGGATGCCGATGTGGTAATGATGCTGCGCCTTCAGAAAGAGCGGATGGATGGCGGCTTCATCCCGTCCGAACGCGAGTATTTCCACCGCTTCGGCCTCGATGCCGAAAAGCTCGCCCATGCCAAGCCCGATGCCATCGTGATGCATCCCGGCCCGATGAACCGCGGGGTCGAGATCGACGGCACCATCGCCGATGACATCAACCGCAGCGTCATTCAGGAGCAGGTGGAGATGGGCGTCGCGGTGCGCATGGCCTGCATGGACCTTCTGGCCCGCAACCTGCGGGCCGAACGCGGCCGTGCGGCAACGGGGGTGATGGTATGACGATCTATCTTGAAAACGCCCGACTGATCGACCCCGAGGCCGGCACCGAAACCCTTGGCAACATCATCCTCGACGCCGGGCTGATCGCTGTGGTGGGCGCCCTCTCCGCCCCCAAGGGCGCGCGGATCATCGACTGCGGCGGCAAGTGCCTCGCTCCCGGGATCGTCGATATCGGCGTGAAGGTGGGCGAGCCCGGTGAGCGGCACAAGGAAAGTTTCCGCTCTGCCGGCCTCGCCGCGGCGGCGGGCGGCGTCACCACCATGATCGTGCGCCCCGATACCGACCCGGCGCTCGACACGCCCGAGATGCTGGAATTCGTCACCCGCCGCGCGGCGGGGGCCAGCCCGGTGCGCATCCGCCACATGGCCGCGCTGACCAAGGGCCGCGCGGGGCGAGAGATGACAGAAATCGGCTTCCTGCTCGATGCCGGCGCCGTCGCCTTCACCGATTGCGACCATGTGGTGACCGATACCAAGGTGCTGTCCCGCGCCCTGACCTATGCCCGCAGCCTCGGCGCGCTGGTGATCGGCCATCCGCAGGACCCCGGCCTTTCCGTGGGGGCCGCCGTCACCACCGGCAAGTTCGCCAGCCTGCGCGGCTTGCCGGGCGTGTCGCCGATGGCCGAACGCATGTGCCTCGACCGCGATCTGGCGCTGGTGGAGATGACGGGGGTGCGCTGGCATGCCGACCAGATCACCTGCGCCCGCAGCCTGCCCCCCTTGGAGCGCGCCAAGGCCAACGGGCTGGACGTGACCGCGGGTGTTTCCATCCATCACCTGACGCTGAACGACCTCGACGTCGGCGACTATCGCACCTTCTTCAAGGTCAAGCCGCCCTTGCGCGATGAGCAGGACCGGCTGGCGGTGGTGGAGGCTGTGGCAAGCGGGCTGATCGACATCATCAGCTCCATGCACACCCCGCAGGACGAGGAAAGCAAGCGCCTGCCATTCGAGGATGCGGCCAGCGGCGCGGTGGCGCTGCAGACGCTGCTGCCGGCAGCGATGCGGCTCTATCACGCCGGGCATATCGGCCTGCCGCAGCTGTTCCGCGCGATGGCGCTGAACCCGGCCAAGCGCCTTGGCCTGCCGCAGGGCCGCCTGGCCGAAGGCGCACCGGCCGATCTGGTTCTGTTCGATCCGGACGCGCCCTTCGTGCTGGACCGTTTCACCCTGATGTCGAAATCCAAGAATACCCCCTTCGACGGGCAGCGGATGGAGGGCCGGGTGCTGGCAACCTTCGTCGGCGGGCAGCAGGTCTTCGGGCCGGATCAGGGAGAGGCCGCATGATGCCGATGATCGAAACCGGGGCGGGGATGCTGCTGGCAACCGCGGTGCTGGCCTATCTGCTGGGCTCCATCCCCTTCGGCGTGCTGATCACCCGCATGATGGGCCTCGGCGACCTGCGCGCCATCGGCTCGGGCAATATCGGCGCCACCAATGTGCTGCGCACCGGCAACAAGGGCGCCGCGGCCGCGACGCTGGTCCTCGACGGTGGCAAGGGCGCGGTGGCGGTGCTGCTGGCGCGGGCTCTGATCGGGCCGGATGCGGCGCAGTTGGCGGGGCTGGCGGCCTTCCTCGGCCACCTCTACCCGGTCTGGCTCGGCTTCAAGGGCGGCAAGGGCGTGGCCACCTTCCTTGGCACGATGCTTGCGCTGGCCTGGCCGGTGGGGGCGCTGTGCTGCGCCACATGGCTGGTGGTGGCGATCACCAGCCGCTACTCCTCGCTCTCGGCGCTGGTCGCCGCCGCCACCTCGGTGCTGTGGATGCAGCTGACCGGCAACCACAGCATGATCCTGCTGGGGATGATCCTGACGGCGCTGGTCTACCTGCGGCACTGGGCCAACATCCGGCGCCTGCGCGCGGGGACCGAGCCGAGGATCGGCAAGAAGGGTTAGCCCTTTACTCTGCGCTGCAGCGGCGCAATGCTGCGCGCATTGGCAAGGGACATTGCATCATGGATTTCCAGACAGCCGTTCGGACCTGTTTCAACAAATACGCCACCTTCACCGGCCGCGCGCGGCGCCCGGAATACTGGTGGTTCGCGCTGTTCAACGTGCTTGGCTCGCTCGCTCTGGCCGTGGTCGACATCCTGCTTGGAATCGACGCCCTCAGCACGCTCTTCTCGCTGGCGCTCCTGCTGCCCTCGCTGGCCGTGGGCGCGCGGCGGCTGCACGATATCGGACGGTCGGGCTGGTGGCTGCTGCTGTGGTTTATCCCGCTGATCGGCCAACTGGTGATGATCTACTGGGCCATCCAACCCGGCGACCCGGCGGCGAACCAGTTCGGCCCGCCGCCGCTGGCCTGATTACAGCCGCGTCGCCGCATAGACCTTGCTGATATCGCCCTGCCACGCGCCGTGGAACGCCTCCAGCAGGCGGTCCGCGGGAACCTTGCCGCTGGCGACGCTTTCGCGGAACGGGTCCAGCAGGATCTCCTCGCCATGCCCCCGCGCGGCCAGCCCGGCCGCCGAAATCTCCAGCACCTGCCCCGCAAGCTCCTGCAGCCGGACACCGCCCGCCTCGCCCTGCAGGCCGTCGACGGAGGCCGCCTTGCGCAGCCCCTCGCGCGTCTCGTGGCTCCAGCCCTTCACCAGATCGCTGGCGGCATCCAGCGCGCCCTGGTCATAGGTCAGCCCCACCCACAGCGCCGGCAGCGCCACCATCTGGTCGCGCGAGCCGGCATCGGCGCCGCGCATCTCGATGTATTTCTTCACCCGCGCCTCGGGGAACACCGTCGTCATGTGGTCGGCCCAGTCCGACAGCGTCGGCACCTCGCCGGGCAGTGCCGGCAGCTGGCCCTTCAGAAAATCGCGGAACGACTGGCCGAGCGCGTTGATATACTGCCCATCGCGGTAGACGAAATACATCGGCACATCGAGCACATAGTCCACCCAACGCGCATACCCCGCGCCATCCTCGAACATGAAGGGCAGCATCCCGGTGCGCGCGGCGTCCAGATCGCGCCAGATCCGGCTGCGCCAGCTTTTATGTCCGTTCGGCTTACCCTCGAGGAAGGGCGAGGCGGCACAAAGCGCCGTCGCCACCGGCTGCAGCGACAGCGCCACGCGCATCTTCTGCACCATGTCCGCCTCGGAGCCAAAGTCGAGGTTCACCTGCACGGTGCAGGTCCGGTACATCATCTGGGTTCCCAGTGTGCCGACCCGGCCCATATAGTCGGTCATCAGCCGGTAGCGGCCCTTGGGCATCATCGGCATCTGGTCATGCGTCCAGACCGGCGCGGCGCCGATCCCGGCAAAGCCTGCGCCCATCGGCCCGGCAATCTCGGCCACTTCGCGCAGATGGTCATCCAGTTCGGCCGCGGTCTGGTGCAGCGTTTCCAGCGGCGCGCCCGACAGTTCCAGCTGCCCGCCCGGTTCAAGGCTGACATTGGCGCCATCGCGGGTCAGGCCGATGATCTTGTCCTGCTCAAAGATCGGGGTCCAGCCAAAGCGGGCCTGCAACCCCTCCAGCATCGCGCGGATCGAGGCGGCGCCCTCATAGGGCAGCGGCAGCAAGTCGCTGGTGGTGAAGCCGAATTTCTCGTGCTCGGTGCCGATGCGCCAATCCGCCTTCGGCTTCTCGCCGCTGGCGATATAGGCCGCCAGCTCGTCGAAATGCTCGATCGGGCCGCCGCCGTTTTGTGGAATGGACATGGGCCCCTCGTTCGCTCTTTGCGGTGCCAGAGGTGGAGCGGCGCGCGGCCCAAGTCAAGGCCGCGCGAGCGGGACCGAGCGGCGCCACAGCGGCGGCGAAAGCTCGGCCGGAAGTGCGGCCGCCTCCATCGCCGCAAGAAACCGGCCCATATCAATGCCCGGCAGCGCGGCGAAGGCATCGTAGAGCGCGCCCGCCCCCGCGGCATCCACCGGAATGATGAGGGCCTGCCCGTCGGTCTGCTTCAGCCGCCAGTGCCGCTGCCCCTGCACCGCGATCAGCCGGATTTCCGCCAGTTCGGGCAGCGACACGAAGCCGCCCGTCGCGGGGCCGAGATAGGCCACCTGCGCCTCGTCCACCTCCACCACGCCCGGCGCCGACACGTCCCGCGCAAAGCGCACCCGCCGCAGGGCCGAGAGGCCAAGCCCCGCGCCAAGCGCCGCGACCAGCAGCCCCAGTGGCCCCAGCAGCCAGCCGCCACGGGTTGCGACCCAGACGCCCGCCAGCGCCACGCCGGCGGCGATCAGCGGCTCGCGCCAGCGGTGCAGGGCGGCGGCAAGCTCGGGGCGGATCATGGCGCGGGCACCTGTGCAGGATCGGTGAAGAAGACAAGTTGATAGCCGCCGATGCGCCGGAACCCGATCGCCTCATAGGCGCGCATCGCCGGCGGGCCGGATGCGAACAGGATCGCGTCCTGCGCCCCCGTCGCCCGCGCTTCGGCCAGATGCAGCGCCACCGCATCGCGGGCATGGCCGTTTCCGCGCCGGGCGGGCGGCGTGAACACGCCGCCGATCTGCACGATGTCCGGCAGCACCGCGTTGAAGCTGGTCATCGCCACCGGCGTGCCAGCCTGTTCCAGCACCCGCAGCCTGTCCTGCGCCGTCAGCGCCGACACCTGCGCCGCGGCATCTGCCTCGGTATGCGGCCCCTCAGCGGCCCCCAGCGTCTCCACCAGATAGTCGGCGCGCCAGCCGGTCAGCAACCCGGCATCGGCGGGCGTCGCTGGTCGCAGCTGCAAATCACCCGCCCCCGGCAGGCGCAGATCGGCCAGCGCCATCCGGTAGAGCGGTTCGGTCCGGTCGAGGCTGCAGGGCACATCCGCCAGCCCCAGCGCCCCGCGCAGCCGCGCCACCTGCCCGGCCTCGCCGTTCATGCCATTGATGCGCTCGCCCGCCAGCGCCTGCCGCAGCGCCGCCAGCGCCTGAACGCCGGGCACCTGCATCAACAGCATCCCCTGCGTGGTCAGCGCCACCACGCCGGCGACCTCGCCCCCATCATCGCGCCACCAGAAGCGCGCAGCATGGGCGTGCGAGCCGCCCTCCGGCCCGTGGGCGGCAAGGTTCTGGCGCAGGAACATCGAGCTTTCGGGATGCCGCGCCAGAAACGCCTCCAGCGCCGGGGCATCGTCGGCCACTGCGGCGCGGATCATCGCCAATCCCCCAGGGCCGCCTGCCACAGCGTGATCGCCGCCACCGCCGCGGTATCGGCGCGCAGGATGCGGGGGCCAAGCGAGACCGGCCGCACGAAGGCCAGCGCCCGCAGCCGCGCCCGCTCACCTTCGGAAAACCCGCCCTCCGGCCCGATCAGCACCGCCCAGGGGCGGGGCTCTTCCCCCGCCAGCGTCTCTGCCGCGCCCACCAGCGATTCATCGGCCCAAAGGATACGCCGCCCCGCCTCCCAGCCCGCCAGCACCCGCGCCAGCGGCGCCAGCTCGGCCACCTCGGGCACGAAAGTGCCGCCGCATTGCTCTGCCGCCTCCAGCGCATGGGCTTGCAGCCGGTCCTGCCTTATGCGGTCGGCATTGGTGAACTCTGTCTGCACCGGCAGGATGCGGGCGGCGCCAAGCTCTGCCGCCTTCTCGACGATGAAATCGGTGCGCGCCTTCTTGATCGGCGCGAACAGCAGCCACAGGTCGGGCGGCATCCGCTGCGGCGCCGTCTGCGCCTGACATTCCAGCGTGCCGCCACGCTTGCCGGCCTCGGCCACCCGCGCCAGCCACTCGCCGTCCTGCCCGTTGAACAGCAGCAGTTGCGCGCCGACGGCCAGGCGCATCACCCCGAACAGGTAATGCGCCTGCGCCTCGGTCAGGGGAAGCGATTGCCCCTGACCAAGCGGGTGGTCTACACAAAGCCTGATCTTTGCCGCTGCCATGAGGCTGAACCTATGACCGCGCCGACCGGAAAGCCAGAGCCCGAAACGCCAGAAACCGCCGGGCAGGTCGCCGATGCGGTCAGCGGCAATTGGGTGGACCACACGGCGCCGGCCTGGTCGCGGCCCTGGCTGCGGCTGGCCCGGGCAGATCGCCCGGCGGGAACCTGGCTGCTGCTGATCCCCTGCTGGTGGGGCCTGGCCCTCGCCGTCGCCGCCGATGCGCCGCGCTGGTCCGACCTGTGGATCGCGGCCGCCTGCGCCATGGGCGCCTTCCTGATGCGCGGCGCCGGCTGCACCTGGAACGACATCACCGACCGCGACATCGACGCGGCGGTGGCGCGCACCCGCTCGCGCCCGATCCCCTCGGGGCAGGTCACCGCCAAGGGTGCCGCCGTCTGGATGGCGGTGCAGGCGCTGATTGCCGCCGCCATCCTCTTCACCTTCAACGGCTTCGCCATCGTCCTTGGCATCGCCGCGCTGATCCCCGTGGCGATCTACCCCTTCGCCAAGCGTTTCACCTGGTGGCCGCAGGTTTTCCTCGGGATCGCCTTCAACTGGGGCGCGCTGCTGGGATGGGCGGCCCATGCCGGCAGCCTCTCCTGGCCGCCGGTGCTTCTGTATGTCGCAGGCATCGCCTGGACGCTGTTCTACGACACCATCTATGCCCATCAGGACAAGGAGGATGACGCGCTGATCGGCGTCAAATCCACCGCCCGCCTGTTCGGCACCCATACCCCGCGCTGGCTGGCGCTGTTCCTGGTGCTGACCGTGGCGCTGATCGCGCTGGCGGTGCTGGTGGCCCTGCTGCCGCAGGCCGGGCCGCTGGCGCTGCTGCTCGGGCTGGCGGCGGCCTGGGCGATGGGCTGGCACCTGTGGTGGCAGATCGGCAAGCTCGACATCGACGACCCCGCCGGCTGCCTGCACCTCTTCCGCTCCAACCGCGATGCCGGGCTGATCACTACGCTGTTTCTTGCCGCCGCCGCCCTCGTCTGATTGACTCCCCCCGGCTTGCCCTTATGCAAGGCCCATCCCGGAACAGACAAAGGCCGCCCGAATGCGTCTTGCCCCGAAAATCCTCGGCATCCACACGGTCGGCCTCATCGCCTTCGCCTCGGCGGCGGCGCTGTCCTTCCTGGCCGCCACCTGGGCGGCCTCGGCGATCGAGGATGTGTCGGCCACCACCGTGCGCCGCGCGCTGACCGAGGAGGGGCATTCCTGGGCCGGGGTCCATGCCGATGGGCTCAGCATCACCCTGACCGGCGAGGCGCCGACCGAGGCGACGCGCTTCCGCGCGCTTGGCACCGCGGGATCGGTGGTCGATGCCGGCCGGGTGATCGACGCGATGACCGTACCCGACCCCGCCGCGATCAAGGCGCCCGACTTCTCGGTCGAGGTGCTGCGCAACGATGACGGCATCTCGCTGATCGGCCTCGTGCCGGCCTCCGAAGGGCGCGAGGCGATCGTGGAGCGCATCACCGGGCTTGGCCGGGGCGGCACCGTCACCGACATGCTGGAAACCGCCAGCCATCCGGCGCCCGACGGCTGGGACGCGGCGCTGGACTTCGGGCTGGGTGCGCTGGCCGACCTGCCCCGCTCCAAGATCTCCATCGGCGCAGCGCGGGTGGCGGTCACCGCCATCACCGACAGCGCCGAGGAAAAGGCGCGGATCGAGGCCGCGCTGCGCGAGGGCGTTCCCGCCGGCATCATCCTGACGCTCGACATCTCGGCCCCGCGCCCGGTCATCACCCCCTTCACCCTGCGCTTCCTGATCGACGCGGAAGGCCCCCGCTTCGACGCCTGCTCTGCCGATACCGAAAAGGCGCGCGGCCGCATCCTCGCGGCTGCCCGCGCCGCCGGGGCCGATGCCGCCGATTGCACCATCGGCATGGGCGTGCCCTCGCCCGCCTGGGCCGAGGCCGCCGAGGCCGCCATCGCCGCCATGGCAGAGCTTGGCGCCGGATCGGTCACCCTCTCGGATGCCGATGTCTCGCTGATCGCCGCCGACAGCGTCACCCAGGCCGAATTCGACCATGTCGTGGGCGAGCTCGACACCGCCCTGCCCGAGGTGTTCTCGCTGACCGCGGTGCTGACGCCCAAGCCGCAGGCGACCGCAAACCAGGGCCCGCCCGAATTTACCGCCACCCTGTCGGACGAGGGCCGCGTCCAGGTCCGCGGCCGCCTGCCCGACGCACTGACCCGCAGCGCGGTCGAGAATTTCGCCCGCGCCCGCTTTGGCATCGGCAAGGTCTATATCGCCACCCGCATCGATGCCGGCCTGCCCGAAGGCTGGCCGGTCCGCGCCCTCGCCGCGCTCGAGGCGCTGGACGCCCTGGCCGAGGGCAACGTGCTGGTGCGCCCCGACCTCGTGCGCGTGCAGGGCGTCACCGGTAGCACCGAAACCTCGGCCAACATCGCGCGGCTTCTGTCCCAGAAGCTGGGCGAGGGCCAGGAATTCGACATCCGCGTGCGCTATGAGCCCAAGCTCGACCCGGTGCTGGCCCTGCCCACGGCCGAGGACTGCGTGGCCGAGATCGCCGCGGTGCTGGACAAGGGCCAGATCGCCTTCGAGCCCGGATCGGCCACGCTCTCGCCCTCGGCCCGGCCGCTCTTGGACCGCATCGCCGAGACGCTGAAGGATTGCGCCGACTATCCCATCGAGGTGGCCGGCCACACCGACAGCCAAGGCGGCGAGGAGATGAACCTTGCCCTCTCCGAGGACCGCGCCGAGGCGGTCGTCGCCTCGCTGATGGAGCGCCGCATCCTGACCGGCAACCTGCACCCGGTCGGATATGGCGAAAGCACGCCGATCGCCCGCAACGATACCGAGGAAGGCCGCGAGTCCAACCGCCGGATCGAGTTCACCCTGCTGGACGCGGAGGAAGGCCCGGCGGGGCCTGCCCCCGACATGCCGGCCGATGCCCCGCTGGCCCAGGACGCGGGCATCCCCGACGCCGCAGAGCGCGCGCCAGCCGCCGAGGCCGCCCGGCCCGAACCCCGCCCCGCCGACGAAGCGACGGAGGCGACGGGCAGCGGCGATGAGGGCAGCGGGGACGTTACCCCAGCCGATGAGGGCAGCGGAGACGAGGCGCCGGCGGCGGCAACCGCCGAAGCAGCCGAGGAGCCGGTCGTTGCGGCAGAAGAACCCGCGGCAGAGACATCGACCGAGACTGCGGCCGAGACTGCGGCCGAGCCCGCGCCGGAAGCTGCCGGCGGTGCCGAGGGGGCAGCGGAGCTCGGCTCTGCCGAAGCCGTCGCCCCTGTCGAGGTGCAGGTGCCCGGCGAGGCCACCATCAAGCCGCTGGCGCGCCCCGCGGCCATCGAGGCGCAGGCGGCCGAAGCCGCCGCGGACGAACCAACAGACTAGGACGGGATTCAACCCGCCAGAGAACATACAAACGGGACAGGCGACGGGGACATGACATGAACAGAACCGAATTCATCATCGCCACGGCGATCATCCTCTTTGTCGCCTTCGGCCTTGGCTGGTTCGCCTCCTGGCTGCTGCATCGCCTGACCCGCGTCACCCAGGCCGAGATGGGCGAGCTCGACCAGATGGCGCAGGCCCTGCACGAGGCCGAGGAGACGCGCGACCAGGCGCTCGGCTATCTCGACCAGCGCGAACGCGAACTGGTCAGCCAGCTGAACCAGTCCGAAGCCGAGCTGCGCGCCGCGATGGAAGGCCTGCGCGACGCGCGGCAGGAGGCCGAGGAGCTGCGCAGCTATATCGAGCGGGTGAATCGGGGGTGACGGAACCGGCGTTCCGGGCAGGGCGCCGGCGCGTCAGCGCAGCGCCGCGGTGATCGTCACCCCGGCCCAGGCCGACACCGCCGTCAGCACCGTGCCCCAGGCCAGATCGGTCGCCACCATCGCCGGATGCCAGCCCTTCAGCGTGGCATAGTTGGTGAATTCATAGGTGCCGTAGGCCATCGCGCCGATCAGCGCCCCGGTGCCAAGCGCCTGCAGCGGCGCCCCCGCCCGCAGCGCGGGAAGCGAGACCAGCCAGACCACGCCCGCCACATAGGCCAGGTAGAAGGCCGCCGCCGCCCCCAGCCGCAGGTCGGGCAGCAGCATCTCGCCGACATGCCGCTCGAACAGCGGGCGGATCACCCGGCTCAGCATCAGCGCATCCAGCGCGAGGAAGATGACGGCGGTCGAGAGGTAGAGAGTGGCGATCTGCATGGGGCGCTCCGCTGTTGCCGGCCACCAGATAGGCCGGCAGCGGGCGGCGACCAGGGACGCCCGGTGGCGCCCCGATGCGGCATGCCGCAAGCCTGGCCAGCCGACACTGGCGGAGCAGGGCCCCCGCGCGCGCAACGCGCGCCGGTCGTCCTCGGTCTCGAGGGTGATGCCGTCCGGACAGGACCCCGCGCGCGCAACGGGCGCCTCTGACCCGGCGCCAACACGGCCCGCGCAACGGCACCATCCGCGGATCGCCCTGCTGCCCCGCGAAACCGCGCCGTGGGATGGTCCGCCACAGTTTCGCACGGCCCCAGCTTCCACGGCCCCAGCCACGCCGCATCGCACCCCTTGGCCCGCTCGCAAGCCCAAGAGAGCCACGCCGACAGGCCTGGCCGCGAAGTCCGGGGCCGGACCTGCAGAACGCGGGCCGCGAGCCGCCACGATGACAGACCGCAGGTCATCGCCGCGGCGTCGCCGCAGCGAGGCCGGCCCGCCGGGACCACGGGTCCCCCGGGGCGGCCAGCGCCCGGCACGAACAGCTGCAGCGGCCGCGCCCTGCCGCGGCGAGGTCACGCGCCGCGAGCCTCCGCCGCGCGCTGCATCGAACCAGCCCCGCAAGCCCCGAGTCGGCCGGAGAACCCGGCAGAACCGGGTCCGGCCAGACCTGCCTTGGCCAATTCCCCGCCGGCCTGCGCTGCCGGAACGATCCGACTCTCTCCCGCGGCGGCCGCGCTCTCAATGCACCAGGAATTCCGCATGCAGCGCGCCCGCCGCGTTGATGCTCTTCAGGATGTCGATCATGTCGCGCGGGCTCACGCCAAGCGCGTTCAGCCCCGCCACCACTTCCGACAGGCTGCTGCCGCCGGTCACCTCGGCCATGCCGATCCCCGGCTCTTCGATGATCTCGGCCTCGGTGCGCGGCACCACGACCGTCTGCCCCTCGGCGAAGGGGTTCGGCTGGATCGCCAGCGGCGCCTCCTCGATCCGCAGCGTCAGGTTGCCCTGGCTGACCGCAACCCGGCTGAGCCGCACATCGGCGCCCATCACGATGGTGCCCGAGCGCTGATCGACGACCACCCGCGCCCGCGTCTCGGGCTCCACCGTCAGGTTCTCGACGCGCGAGAGCACATGCGCGGGCGAGCCCATCCGCGTTGCCGCGATGTCCAGAGCCACCGTGCCCGAATCGGTCATCACCGCCACGCCGCGGCCGAACTCGCGGTTGATCACCGCCTCGATGCGGGCCGCCGTGGTGAAATCGGGGCTGCGCAGCGCCAGGCGCAGCGCGTTCAGGCCGGCGAAGTCGAAGTCCAGCTCACGCTCCACCCGCGCGCCGGAGGGGATGGAGCCCGAGGTCGGCACGCCCTGCACCACCTCTGCCCCCGCCCCGCCGGCCGCGGCCCCGCCGGCGATGACCGTGCCCTGCGCCACCGCATAGATCTGCCCGTCGGCGGCGTTCAGCGGCGTCATCACCAGCGTGCCGCCGAGCAGGCTTTTCGCATCGCCGATCGCGGAAACCGTCACGTCGATGCGCCCGCCGGCCCGCGCGAAGGGCGGCAGTGCCGCCGTCACCAGCACCGCGGCCACGTTCTTGGGCCGGAACTCCTCGCCCGCGACGTTGACCCCCAGCCTTTCCAGGATATTGGCCATGATCTCCTCGGTGAAGGGCGCGTTGCGGATGCCGTCGCCAGAGCCGTTCAGCCCCACGACCAGCCCGTAGCCCACCAGATCGTTGCCGCGCACCCCGTCGAATTCGACCAGGTCCTTGATGCGGATCGGCGCGGCGCCGAGCGCCGAGGGCAAAAGGCACAGGATCAGCGCAATCAGCCTCAGCATCAGATGTAATCCGCCAATGACAGCTGCGCGACGCGCGCAGTCAGGGTGTAGAGCGTTTCAAGCTGGGTCTTCACCGCTTCCAGCTCTGCAGCGGAGTCGTAGGGGTCGGCGCCGATCAGCGCGGTCCGGGCGATCTGCAGCGCCGAGGCCTCGGCCGAATTGCGCGTCGCCGCCTCCTCGATTCGCGCCTCGGAGGTGCCAAGCTCGGCGCGCAGGGCGGTCAGGCCGGCTTCGGCATTCAGGTTCAGGGTACCGGCGCGCTCGGCGATCTGGCTGCGGGCCAGCGTGTCACCCTCGCTCAACCCCGTGTCGAGCAGCGCCGCCAGCGCCACCCCGGCCATCGCCGCGCGCAGCCGCGGATCGGTGGCGGTCAGGGCGATGTCGGCGCTCTCGCCCTCGCCCAGCAGGAAGGGCGCCAGATCCTCGGTCGCGCCCTGATAGGCCACGTCCAGAAATCCGCCGCCGCCCGCCGGCGCGTCGAACCAGTCCGTCACCGCATCGGCGATATCCTCCACCGTCAGGGCGCCCGCCACCGCGCCCTGCAGCGCCGACAGGATCGTTTCGGCATCGACCAGCGGCGGCGTGTCGGTCGCGGTGCCCGACAGCGCATAACGGTCCGCCACGCGCAGGTTCAGCGCGCTGACCATGGTGCCGAGCTGCTGGCGGGCATCGAAGGCCAGGGCATCCACCTGCACCGCGTCGGCCGCACTCGCCGCCGCCAGCAACGGCGTGCCAAGCGCGCTGGCCGCGTCGGCGACGCGGCCAAGCGCGGTCTGCAAGGTGCCGGTGAACAGCGCCGCCTCATCTGTCGAGAGCTTGTAGGCCTCCAGCGTGCGCAGCCCGCGCTCTATCCCCGACAGCGCCATGAAATCGCCCGAGACCGCCTTGCCGACATCCTGCTGCACCCCCGAGATCACCTCGGCAGAGAGCCGCGTCAGATGCTCCTTGAGCTGGGTGTTCTGATGGCGCATCTGCAGGCCCATCGCCAGGTCGCCGATCGAGGTGAAGTTCATGTCCTACATCCCTATGATCTGCTGGATCATCTCGTCGAGCGCCGAGATCACCCGCGCGTTGGCGGCATAGGATTGCTCGATCATCAGCAGGTTCTGCATTTCCGCATCGGTATCGACCCCGTCCGAGGCCAGAGCGATGGCCAGCGTCTGCTGCTTGGCGCCGGCAAAGGCGCTGCTGTCATCCGCGCTTTGCCGCGCGCCCGAGACCTGCGAGAGCAGGTCCGCGACAAGGCCCGAGGCAGAGCGCGCCGCCCCGAGGAAGCTGCCCGAGGCCGGCACCTGTTCGTTCGCCATCGCCCCGGCCAGCGCCTGCAGGGTCGCGGCATTGCCGACATCGCCGGGGGCGGCGGCGCCAAGCCCGTCGCGCAGGCGCCACAGCGCGCCGCCCTGCGCCGGATCGGCCAGCGCGCTGACCGAGATCCGCCCGGCCAGCCCCTCTTCGTTCAGCGGGTCGAGCGCCGCGCCGGCATCGGTGAAGAGGCCCGCCGCGCCCGCGGCCAGCGTCGGGTCCACGCCCGGCGCGGCAAAGCGGTCGATCAGGTCGCGCGCCACGGCATCGAGCTGCGATTGCGCCTCCACCGCCAGCTCGTCGCGCACGGCAAACAGCGCGGTCAGCGTGCCGCCGCCCAGAACGCCCTCCTCGGTGCTGCGCATCGGCTGGCCGTTCAGCGTGAGCCCCGAGAGCGCGCCCGAGGCCTGGGTCATGTCGGGGGTGATGACCCCCACCGCCTGAAAGCCGATGGTGACGGGGTTGCCCTCCAGCAGCACGGCGCCGCCGGTGGTGTAGAGCGAGATCTGGTCATTGTCGCGCATCACCTCGCGCACCGGAACGATGGCCGAGACCCGGTCCACCAGCAGCTGGCGCTGGTCCATCAGCGCCGTTGCATCGCTGCCGGAACTGCGCTGCGCCAGGATGGCCGCGTTCAGCTCGTCGATCTGCACCAGCGCGTCGTTGAGCGCGGTGACCTGCGCCGCGATCTCCTGATCGGCGGCCATGCGCATCTGCTGGACCTCGTCCGAGACGTCGTTCAGATGCCCGGCGAGGCCGGTGGCGCTGTCCAGAACGTCTTGCAGCCGCGCCTCGCTGTCGGGGCGGCTGGAGGCGGCGATCAGCGCCGATTCGAGGTCGTCCACGCGGGCGCTCAGCGATCCGGGCTGATCCGCTGGGCCGATCGCCTGCTCGAGATCGGTGTAGAACTGCTGATGCACCGCAGCATTGCCGGCGGCAGCATCGGCCAGCCTTCGGTCGGCCAGGATGGTGCGGTTCTGCACCCGTTCCACCCCGTCGACCTTCACCCCCGCGCCCTCGCCGCCCAGGCTTCGGGTCGAGAGGCCAAGCTCGCGCCTTGCATAGCCCTCGGTCAGCGCGTTCGAGACGTTGTTCGACACGACCTCGGCCGCGCGGGCGCTGGCGGTCAGCCCGGACAGGGCGTTCGACAGTGCGCTGGAAATGCTCATGCCCGTCCTCCGCCCGTGTTACGGGTGCCCCCGCCTTGCGCCTGCAAATGTCCGCCGTAGCCTTCTGGCCCGGCCTAGTGCCTTACCGCTTGATGTTCGTCGTCTCCTGCAGCATCTCGTCCACCGTCTGGATCACCTTGGCATTCGAGGAATAGGCCCGCTGGGTCTGGATCAGCGAGGTCAACTCTCCGGCGACGTCGGTGGTCGACCCCTCGCGCGCATAGCCGATCACGGCGCCGGTGGGCCCGTCGCCGGCATCCCACAGGAAGAACGACCCCGAATCCGGCGACACCTGGAAGGTCTGGTTGTTCATCACCGTCAGCCCGTTGGGATTGGGCACATCGACCAGCGGAATCTGATAGATCCGCCGGGTGAAGCCGGTGTCATAGGTGGCGGTGATATAGCCGTTCTCGTCGATCTCCACCGCAGTCAGGTTGCCCACCGGCGAGCCATCCTTGGTGATCGAGGTCGGCGCGAAGCTGTCCGACAGCTGGGTCAGCCCGTTGACATCACCGATCTTGCCGATGGTCATCACCAGCGGGCCGCCCGCCACCGTCAGGTCGAGCGTTCCCTCCACGGCGTCATAGGCGCCGCCCGAGACCACGGCCACCGAGGCCAGGGTGCCGCCCGATCCGCGACTGTCATCGAAGGTCAGCGTATATTCCCCGATGATCGCGCCGGCCTGGGCCGAGTCGCGGATCACCATCGTCCATTCGTTCGAGGAGCCGGTTGCCGGTACCGTCGGGGTGAAGGTGATGTCCAGCGTCTCCGACGTGCCGAGGTTGCCGAAATACTCCACCGACAGCGGCAGCGCATCGCCGCTTGATCCGGTTTCGGTCTCGGTTGCCGGCAGGTTGACACCGAGGTTCATCTGCGTCGTCGGATCGCCCGCGGTCTGGTTGGCGTTGATCACCACCGGCTCCAGCCCGGCCAGCGTGTCGCGGGGATAGGTCGGGATGGTCCCGTCGGCATTGGCGGGCCACCCCAGCAGCACCAGCCCGGAATCGGTCTTCAGCACCCCTTCGGCATCGGTGTGGAACGAGCCGGTCGAGGTCATCATCATCGGCTTGTCGCCGGTGGTGGTGTTCAGCGACACCTCTGTCGTCACCGGCAACATGCCGCGCCCCGAGATGGCGATGTCCAGCGCGTTGGAGGTCGAGACAAGCGCCCCCTGCTGGTCGATCACGCGCGAGGTGGTCGCCCGCACGCCGCCAGCCGAATAGGTGCCAGAGCCGGAGGTGTTGGTGATCACCAGGCTTTCAAAATCGGCCTCGGCCCGCTTGTAGCCATAGGTGCTGGAATTGGCGATGTTGTCGGAGATGGTCGCAAGCCGGGTGGCATTGGCCGCAAGGCCGGCCACGCCGGAATTCAGCGAGGAGGAGATGGACATGCGGGTTAGCGCCTTTCTGCTGCTGCGTCCCTCGAACGGGCACACCCTGCCGCACGGGCGCTTAATATCCGGCTAACGGCCGGCTAGATGCGGTTCGAGCGCAGCAAGATCACCTCCACCCGGTTGTTGCGCACCGCCATCGGGTTGCGCACCGCCGGGATGCGGTCGGCAAAGCCGGTGACCCGCTGCACCCGCCGCGGCTCGAGCCCGGCCTCCTCGATCAGCACGCGCAGCGCCTGCGCCCGGGCGGTGGACAGGTCCCAGGAGGGGTCCTTGCGCAGCACCTCGGGCTGCGCGCTGATATGGCCCTGCGCCGCCACCCCGTTATCGACCAGCCCGAACACCCGGGCGATCATCCCGGCAAGCTCGCGCGTCACCGGCATCGGCTCGGCGGTGCCTTCCGCGAACAACGGCGCGCCTTCGAGGTCGAAGAACTCCACGATCAGGCCCTCGTCGGTCAGACGGGTGACGATGTGGCGGGCCAGGTTCTCGGTCACCATGCTCTCGCCGCCAAAGCCCTTGAGCAGCGATTCCAGCCGCGCCATCTCCTTCGCCTCGGCCTCTGCCGCGCGCTCCTCCTGCACGGTGATGCCGGTCTGGCCCACCGCCTGCCGCTCTTCGGTCGGCTTGAAGTCCGACGCGCCGGTGCCGTTCTGTGCGATCTCGTCTTCCGAGAACACGCTATCGCCGCCAAAGGCACCCTCGCCCCCGCCGGAAATCCGGTTGATCGGAATCGTCGGATTGAAGTAATCCGCGATACCCTTGCGTTGCTTTTCCGTCGTCGCGTTCAGCAGCCACATCAACAGGAAGAAGGCCATCATGGCCGTGACGAAGTCGGCATAAGCCACCTTCCACGCGCCGCCGTGGTGGCCCCCGCCAGCCACGACCTTCTTCCGTTTGATGATGACTGGTGCCGCGTTTTTAACCGCGCCCATCCCACCACCCACATATTCACCCGAGGGCAGGGATAGCAGGGCGCGCTTACCCCCGCCTTAACCGCGCCAATTGCGCCTATTCGGCTGGCCTGAAACGCAAAACCGCCGCGCACCCGGCAGGGCACGCGGCGGCTCTCAGGTAGCAAGCCGGATCAGGCGCGGCCCTGCGCCTCGGCCTCGTGCTGCAGCTTCTCCAGCGCGAAGGCGCCGTCGGACCGCGAGATCAGCGTGTAGAACATCGGCACCACGAACAGCGTGAACATCGTGCCCATGATCAGGCCCGAGAAGATCACGATGCCCATCGCCTGCCGCGCCGCAGCCCCGGCGCCCTCGGCGATGATCAGCGGCACCACGGCCAGCGCCATCGCGGCCGTCGTCATCAGGATCGGCCGCAGCCGCACCTTGGCCGCGGCGATGATCGCCTGCCGCTTGGTCAGCCCATGCTCCTCGCGCTGCTGGTTGGCGAACTCGACCAGCAAGATGCCGTGCTTGGTAATCAGGCCGATCAGCGTGATCAGGCCTACCTGCGTGTAGATGTTCAGCGTCCCAAGCCCCAGGTTCAGCGGCAGGATCGCCCCGAAGATCGACAGCGGCACCGACATCAGGATGATGAACGGGTCACGGAAGCTCTCGAACTGCGCCGCCAGCACCAGATAGATCACCACAAGCGCCGCCGCGAAGGCGATGACGATGGTATTCCCCTGCGAGACCTCCAGCCGCGACTGGCCGGAATAGTCGATGAAGAACCCGTCCGGCATCAGCTCCTCGGCCGCGGCCACCACCTCCTGCAGCCCCTCGCCAGTGGAGACGCCGGGCAGCGGCAGCGCGGTGACGGTGGCAGAGTTCAGCTGGTTGAACTGCTCGATGGAGGCCGCCGTCACCCCGGTCGAGATCGTCACCACCGAGGACAACGGCACCATCGCCCCGTCCACGGCGCGCACGAAGAACTGGCCAAGGCTGGCCGGGTTCTCGCGGTATTCGCGCGGCACCTGGGTGATGATGTCATAGCTGTTGGAATCGCGGTCGAATTGCGAGATCGCACCGCCCCCGACCAGCAGGCCCAGGGTGGAGCCGATTTCCGACACCGGCACGTTCAGGCTCGCCGCCCGCTCGCGGTCGATGGTCACCCGCACCTGCGGCGCGTCGAAGGCAAGCGAGTTCTGCACGACGATGAACTTGCCGCTGGCCTGCGCCTTGTTCTTGATCTCCTCGGCGACCTCCACCACCCGTTCGGGCGCGTGGATCGACTGGATCACCATGGAAATCGGCAGCCCGCCCCCGGTGCCCGGCAGCGTCGGCGGCGCAAAGACAAAGCCCTGGATGCCGGCAACCCCGTCCAGCTTGGCCTGGATCTCGGTCTGCACCTCGGCCTGGCTGCGGTCGCGGTCGGCCCAGTCGTCCAGCACCCAGATATAGATGCCCGAATTGGCCTGCCCGCCAAAGCCCGCGATCGAGAACTCGGTATTCACCTCGGGGATCTCCGAGGTCAGCCCCGAAATCTGGTCGGTATAAAGCGCGGTATATTCCTTGGTCGCATAGCGCGGCCCGCTGAGGAAGGCGAACATCGCGCCCTGATCCTCGTCGGGGGCCAGCTCGCTCGAGGTCTTGGTGAACATGAACAAGGTCGCGCCCACCAGCGCCAGCACCATCAGCATCGTCACCGCCCGGTAGTTCAGCGACGACGACACCCGCCGTTCATACCAGTTCGCCAGCCGGTCCGAAGACCCGTCCACGATCCGCTGGAACTTGCTGGTCTGCCCGTGCTTCAGAAGACGGGCGGCCATCATCGGCGTGATCGTCAGCGCGATGATCCCCGACAGGATCACCGATCCGGCCAGCGTGAAGGCAAACTCGGTGAATAGCGCCCCGGTCAGCCCGCCGGTGAAGGCCAGCGGCGCCAGAACGGCGGCCAGGGTGATGGTCATGGCGATGACCGGCCCGGTGATCTCCTCCATCCCCTTGATGGCGGCGCGCTTGGGCGTCATGCCATCCTCGATATGCCGGTGGATGTTCTCGACCACGACGATGGCGTCATCGACCACAAGGCCAATGGCCAGCACCATCGCAAGCAGCGACAGCAGGTTGATCGAATAGCCAAGCGCCAGCAGCACCATGCCCACCCCGATCAGCGACAGCGGAATGGTGACGATGGGCATCAGCACCGAGCGGAACGAGCCCAGGAACAGCAAGATCACCACCACCACGATGGCAACCGCCTCGGCGATGGTCTTGAACACTTCCTTGATCGAGGCGCTGATCGTCTCGGTCGAATCGTAAACCAGCTCGATGCTCATGCCCTCGGGCAGCGCATCGTTGATCTCGGGCAGTTCCTCGACCACGGCCGCCGCGGTGTCCAGCGGGTTGGCGGCCGGCGTCGGGAACAGCGCGATGAAGGTGCCCGGCTGGCCGTTGAAGGTCACGATCTCGTCGCGGTCTTCCGAGGCAAGCTCGATCTCGGCCACATCGCGCAGGCGCACCACATTGTCGCCGCTGCCCGTCAGCGGCAGCGCGCCGAAGGCATCCGGGGTCTGCAAGGTCGATTGCAGCGTGATCGCATGGGCGAAATACTCGTTCTCGGTCTTGCCCGGCGCCGCCAGGAAGTTCGAGGCCTGGATCGCCTGCGCCACTTCCGAGGCCGTGACCCCCCGCGCCGCCAGCTTCAGCGGGTCGATCCAGACGCGCATCGCATAGTTCGCGGCACCCATCACCTGGATTTCGGCCACGCCCTCGATGGTGGACATCCGCGGCCGGATCACCCGCTCCAGGTATTCGGTCAGCTGCTCGGCGGTCATGTTGGGGTTGATCGCCGCCAGATACATCAGCGCGAACTGATCGCCGGTGCCCTTCACGATGATCGGATCCTCGGCATCCGCAGGCAGCTGCCCGCGCACCGATTGCACCTTCGACAGCACGTCGGTCAGCGCCACATCCGGGTCGGCCCCCAGCTGCATGCTCACCGACACCACCGAGGCCGAGGGCGTCGACTGGCTGCTGACGTAGTCGATATTCTCGGTCGTCGCCACGGCCGCCGCGATCGGCGCCGTCACGAAGCCCTGGATCAGGTCCGACGAGGCACCGGGATAGACCGTGGTGATGGTCACCACGGTTTCCTCGACCTCGGGATATTGCCGCACCGGCAGGTTCAGCAGCCCCTGGAAACCCAGCAGCAAGATGAACGAGGCGAGCACGGTGGACAGCACCGGGCGCCGGATGAAGATTTCTGAGAAGTTCACCGCTGGGTCCTCACTCGCTTGCCGCGGGGGCGTCGCCCGCCGCAACCGGCGCCACGCTATTGTCGATGGTCACCGCGGCATTGCCGCTCAGCCGGTTCTGCCCGGCATTGACCACGCGGTCCCCCGCGGTCACGCCGTCCCGGATCTCGATCACGCTGCCCGAGCGGCGGCCGAGCGTCACGAAGACCTGCTCCACCCGCTCGGGCTCATCCTCCGCCTCGGGCTCCCGCACGACATAGACGGAATCGCCATAGAGGTTGGAGCTGACGGCGGTTTGCGGCAGAGCGATCACGCCCTCCTCGACCGGCAGCTCGACCCGCACCCGCAGGAACTGGCCCGGAGTGATCGCCGTGTCGGGGTTCTCGACCTCGGCCCGCACCGTCACCAGCCGCGAGTTGGGGTCGATCTTCGGCTCGATGCCGGTGACCTTGCCCGTCGCCGTCACGCCGCCGACTTCCGAAGACACCGTCACCGCCATGCCGATCTGCACGATCCCCGCCTCCTGCTCGGGCAGCGAGAAATCGACCCTCATGCTGTCGAGGTCCTGCAGCGTCGCATAGATCGTGCCGGGGGTCACATATTCGCCCGCCTCGATCCGCGGGATGCCGATCACCCCGTCGAAGGGCGCGACCGATTGCTTCTGCTCCAGCACCGCGCGCAGGCTCTGCACCCGGCTGCGGGCCTCGGTCGCGGTCGCCTCGGCGGTGTCCAGCGTGTTTGCCGTGCTCACGCCCCGCTCCTGCAAGGTGCGGCTGCGGGCCAGCTCGGTCTCGGCCAGCTCCTGCGCGGCAATCGCGGCGGCAAGGTCGGCCTGCTCGATGCGGTCGTCGATCTGCACCAGCTGGTCGCCGGCCTTCACCTGCTGGTTCGGCGCGAACAGCACTTCGCGCACCACGCCGGCAGCTTCCACCGACAGGTCCACGCCTTGCGCGGCCAGCGCGGTGCCCACCGCCTCCAGCCCCGGGGTCCAGGTGATCGGCTCCGCCACCGTGACCGACACCACCACCGGGGCCGGCGTCATCCCGGCGAAGAACTCGCCGATCATCTTGTCGCGGAACAGGTTGAACCCGACGATGCCGCCGACAACAAGGCCCAGCAGGATCACGGCGATAATCAGACGCTTTACCATTCTTGTCTCCTGAGACCCCGGCGGGAAAAGGTGCTTCGCAGTTGAGTCTTTCAATTTCGCGGCAACAACTGTACCGTCCGGACGGTAAAGTCAACCGGGGAGGAATGACTTCAGTGACAAAACCACGCACCCGCAACCCAGCGGCCACACGCCAGCGTCTTCTGGATGCTGCCGGAGAACTGGCCTGCGAGGAAGGGGCTTCCAGCCTGTCGCTTGATGCTGTTGCAGCAAAGGCCGGCGTGTCCAAGGGCGGCCTGCTCTATCACTTCCCGTCCAAGAACGCGCTGCTGCGGGCCATGGTCGCCGATCACGTCGGCCGCGTGCGGGCAGAGCTGGAGGCGCGCGCCCCCGGCGCGCTGTCGGGCGCGGCACCCGCACTGACCGCCGCCCTGTGCTATCTCGATGTTTTGCGGGAAGAAATGTGCAACACGCCCGCCGGTGCCAGCGGTGCCTTTGCCGCCATGCTCGAGGACCCCGCCTTCATGGAGCCGGTGCTGACCTTCCGCAACGATCTGCGCGCGCTGTTCGCCCGCTGTCCCGATCCGCGCCGCGCCACCATCGTGTTCCTGGCCTGCGAGGGGCTGATGCACGAAAAGCTGACAGATGCGCATCGCCCCGAAGAGGGCAATGACACCGTGTTGCGGGATCTCGCCGCCTTGCTGACCGGCGAACAGCCGGCGGGCTGAGCCTCAGGGAATCAGCACCGTCGACCCCATGGTGCGCCGCTGCTCCAACCCGTCATGCGCCTCGGCGACTTCGGCCAGCGGCAGGGTCCGGTCGATACGGATCACGATCTTGCCGGTCCGGATCATCCCGAACAGGTCCGCCGCAGCCTGCAGCAGCCAGTCCCGCCGCGCGACATGGTGGAACAGCGTCGGCCGCGTCACCCGCCACGACCCCTTGGTCAGGTCCTTGATCTTCAGCTGGTCCGGCGCGCCCGAGGATTGGCCAAAGCTGACCAGCGTCCCGAACCGCTCCAGCACCTCCAGCGAGCCCATGATCGTATCCTTGCCCACGCTGTCATAGACCGCGGCCACACCCTTGCCCCCGGTCAGCCTGCCCACCTCGGCGACGAAATCCTGCGCGCGATAGTCGATCACCTCCGCATAGCCGTTCTGCAAGGCAAGCGCGCATTTCTCGGGCCCGCCCGCGGTGCCGATGGCGCGCACGCCCTTCGCCGCCAGCCATTGCCCGGCGATCAGTCCCACGCCCCCCGCCGCCGCATGGACCAGCACCGTCTGCCCCGCCTGCACCGGGAAGGAATGGTGCAGCAGATACTGCGCCGTCAGCCCCTTCAGCATCACCGCCGCCGCAATCTCGTCCGCAATGTCATCCGGCAGCGGCACCAGCAGCGCCGCGTCCAACAGCCGGTGCGTCGCATAGGCCCCGTTCGGCGTGGTATAGGCGACGCGCTGGCCCGGCGCGAACTCGGTGACGCCCGCGCCCACCGCCTCGACCACGCCCGCGCCCTCCGACCCGGTGACCAGATCCGCCGCCACCGGCCAGGGATAGCTGCCGCCGCGGTAATAGACGTCGAGGAAGTTCACCCCCACCGCGGTATGCCGGATGCGCACCTGCCCCGGCCCCGGCTCGGTCAGCGCAATCGCCAGCTTGTGGAACATGTCGCTGCCGCCCGGCGCACGCGCCGCCATCGCATAGGCTTCGGTCATCGGTCTCTCTCCCCTTTGGTCTCAATGCCTTGCACGAAGGCCGCGTCCACCGGCGGGCGGATCGCATTGGCAAGATGGTTGGTTTTCCCGGCCAGCGCCACCACCCGGAACAGATCCGCCTGCTCCGCCGCGGTCATCCCCTTCGCCCGCGCCGCCGCCAGATGCGAATGCACGCAATACTCGCAGGCATTCGCCGCCGAGACCGCGGCATAGATCATCTCCTTCACCTTCGGGTCCAGCGCCGAGGGCGCGGCCATGATGCCCTTCACCTCGGCCCAGGTCGCCGCCAGCAGATCGGCATCGAAGGCCAGATACAGCCAGAAATTGTTGATGAAATCGCTGCCCCGCGTCGCCCTGATGTCATCGAACACCGCCTTGACGCGCGGGTCGGCCTCAGGCTCCGCGGGCGGGCTGACTGTCGGCATGGCGTCCTCCTCCGCATGTCACGTCCCGACAATGGCAGCGAGGGGCGCGGCGTCAAGGCGCTGCCGCCAGCGGCTTCCATCTTTGCCTTTCTCAAATATCCTCCGGGGGTCCGGGGGTGGAAAACCCCCGGCGCCGGCCCCGGGCGCATCGGCATCCATCCCGCCCGTGCGCGGAGCCTGTGGCATGGCGCCCCGAAATCTGCATTGCTTCCGCCACACATCCCGGAAGCCACCCCATGTTCTCGCACACCACCCTCGGCACAAACGACCTGCCCGCCAGCCTGGCCTTCTATGACGCGCTGCTGCCCGTCCTCGGTCATCGCCGCAAGTTCGCCGATGACCACTGGGCCGGCTGGAAACCGGCGGCTGCCGACCGCCCGCTGTTCATCGTCACCGCGCCCTTCGACGGCCAGCCCGCCGCGCCCGGCAACGGCCAGATGGTCGCCTTCCTCGCCCCCACCCGCGCGCTGGTGGACCGCGCCCATGCCACCGCCCTCGCCGCCGGCGGAACGGACGAGGGCGCGCCCGGCCTGCGCCCGCAGTATCACCCGGACTACTATGGCGCCTACGTGAAGGACCCCGCCGGCAACAAGCTCTGCATCTGCTGCCACGAACCCCAGGCCGGTTGACGCAAGCAGCGCCGCCCAGGCAACCCGCCGTCCGCCCTGCCTGATATGCGATTGATTTATCCGAGACTGGTGAGCGGGGAGGGATTCGAACCCTCGACCCCATGATTAAAAGTCACGTGCTCTAACCAACTGAGCTACCCGCCCTCACCGTCCCGATACGGGCCGTTTCCCCAGCCGGGCCAATTGCTTGACCCTTGGCAAAACCCCTGCAGCACGGCCGGAACCCCGGCCGGGCGACAGGCCCGACAGGGCGCCTACTTAGAAACCTCGCCCGGTGCGGTCAAGCGGAAAATCCGCGCAACATCGCGGCACTGGCAAAAACCCCGCCGCGCGCGTATATCGCGCGCCATGAAGGACTCATCCGCCCCGCAGGGCCTGCCGTTCATGAAGATGCACGGGCTAGGCAACGATTTTGTGGTGATCGACGCGCGCCGTCGCACCCTGCCGGTCACGGCTGCGCTGGCGCAGGCGCTGGGCGACCGTCACATGGGCGTCGGCTTCGACCAGCTCGCGGTGATCGAGACCGACGAGGCCGCCGATGCCCGCCTCACCTTCTACAACGCCGATGGCTCGCTCTCGGCCGCCTGCGGCAATGCCACCCGCTGCATCGCCCGCTACCTGATGGACGAGGGCGCGCTACCCGCCCTGACGCTGCGCACCGAACGCGGGCTGCTGGCGGCCGAAGATGCCGGGAACGGCCTGACCCGCGTCAACATGGGCGCGCCGATGCTGGACTGGGACCAGATCCCGCTGGCGCAGCCGACAGACACCCTGCACCTGCCGATCCCGGGCGACCCGGTCGGCACCGGCATGGGCAACCCGCATTGCACCTTCTTCGTGGCCGATGCCGAAGCCGTGGCCCTCGGCACCGACGGCCCTGCCTTCGAGCATCACCCGCTGTTCCCCGAGCGCACCAATGTCGAGTTCGTGCAGGTGCTGTCCCATGACGCCATCCGCCTGCGCATCTGGGAACGTGGCACCGGCATCACCCTCGCCTCCGGCTCCTGCTCCTGCGCCGCCGCGGTGGCCGCCGCCCGCCGCGGCCTCACCGGCCGCCGCGTCACCGTGCATGTAGATGGCGGCACGCTGCAGATCGACTGGCGCGAGGACGGCGTCTGGATGACCGGCCCCACCGCCCATGTCTTCGACGGCTGGCTCACCCCCGACTTCCTGGCCCGCCACGCATGACCGCTCCCGTCTTCGCCACCCTCGGCTGCCGCCTCAACGCCTATGAAACCGAAGCGATGAAAGAGCTGTCGGCCGCCGCCGGCGTGGAAAACGCCGTGGTCGTCAACACCTGCGCCGTTACCGCCGAAGCCGTGCGCAAGGCCAAGCAAGAGATTCGCCGCCTGTCCCGCGCCCATCCCGGCGCCACCATCATCGTCACCGGCTGCGCCGCGCAGACCGAGCCCGAAACCTTCGCGGCCATGCCCGAGGTTGCCCGTGTCATCGGCAATACCGAGAAGATGCAGGCGAGCACCTGGGCAAACCTGCGCGCCCCCGACCTGATCGGCGAGACCGAGAAGATCCGTGTCGATGACATCATGTCGGTCACCGAAACCGCCGGCCACCTGATCGACGGCTTCGGCCGCCACCGCGCCTATGTGCAGGTCCAGAACGGCTGCGATCATCGCTGCACCTTCTGCATCATCCCCTATGGCCGCGGCAATTCCCGCTCCGTCCCCGCCGGCGTGGTGATCGAGCAGATCAAGCGCCTTGTCGGCCGCGGCTTCAACGAGGTGGTGCTGACCGGGGTGGACCTCACCAGCTGGGGCGCCGACCTGCCGGGCACGCCGCGCCTCGGCGATCTGGTGATGCGCATCCTGCGCCTCGTGCCCGACCTGCCGCGCCTGCGCATCAGCTCCATCGACAGCATCGAGGCGGATGACAACCTGATGCTGGCGGTCGCCACCGAATCCCGGCTGATGCCGCATCTGCACCTGTCGCTGCAGGCCGGCGACGACATGATCCTCAAGCGCATGAAGCGCCGCCACCTGCGCGACGACGCCATCCGCTTTTGCGAAGAGGCGCGCCGCCTGCGCCCCGACATGGTCTTCGGCGCCGACATCATTGCCGGCTTCCCCACGGAAACCGAGGCGATGTTCGAGAACTCGCTGAAGCTGGTCGAGGAGTGTGGGCTGACCTTCCTGCACGTCTTCCCGTTCAGCCCGCGGGGCGGCACCCCCGCCGCCCGGATGCCGCAGGTCCGCGGCCCGGCGATCAAGGACCGCGCCGCCCGCCTGCGCGCCGCAGGGCAGGCGCGGCTCGCCCGGCACCTGACAGACCAGCAAGGCCGCTGCCACCTGATCCTGACCGAAGGCCCCCGCATGGGCCGGACCGAGCAGTTCACCGAGGTCGCCTTCAGCGCCGATCAACCCGAAGGCACCATCCTGACCGCGGCGATCACCGGCCAGAACGGGACGCAGCTTCTGGCCTGAGGCGGGCGCATATGCGCAAATCGTATGCATAGCATACATATGGGTTCTGCATGGTTTCTGCATCTTGAAATCCAGCCGTACCAAGGACTTGCACCCCGTTTCGCGCAGACACCTCCGCCAGCGATGGACTCGGCCTCCCCGCGCCCCTAGCATCCGCCCGCAACTCCCCTCCCGCGAACGGACCCCATCCATGCGCCTCTTCCACTCCCCGACCTCGCCCTATGTCCGCAAGGTCATGGTCCTGCTGCTGGAAACCGGCCAGGCCGCCGATGTGATGCTGGTTCCCGCCGCCGGCAATCCGGTCGATCCCGGCTCCATGCCGGTGATGCACAACCCGCTCGGCAAGATCCCGGCGCTGGAGCTGGCCGATGGCCGCGCGCTCTATGACAGCCGGGTGATCTGCCGGTATCTGGATACCCGCGCCAACGCCGGCCTCTACCCCGAAGGCGAGCGGCTCTGGGATACGCTGGTGCTGGAGGCGACCGCCGACGGCATCCTCGATGCGGCGATCCTGATGGTGTATGAAGAGAAAATTCGCCCTGAAGACAAGCGCTTCGCCCCTTGGGACGATGGCCAATGGACCAAGATCGCCCGCGCGCTGGACATGCTGCAGGATCGCTGGATGGCGCATCTCGAAGACCCGGCGCTCGACATGGGCCAGATCGCGGTCGCCTGCGCGCTGTCCTATCTCGACTTCCGCCACGCCGCCCGCGACTGGCGCGCCGGGCGCGAAACCCTCGCCGGCTGGCTCTCCGGCTTCGAGGCGCGCCCCTCGCTGCAAACGACGCAGCCCGCCGGCTAGAACTTGCGGCTGACGCCGATGTTCAGCGCATTGGTCTGCAGCTCGGTCTTCAGGCTGCCGCCCGAGTCGAGATCGGCCTTGTGGCGTGACCAGGTGCCCTTGTACTCGCCGAAGACCGACCAGCGGTCGTCCAGCGCATAGCTTGCGCCGGCGACCAGCTGCACCACCGGCCCAGTGACCTGAAAGCCGAAGGTATGCTCGCCGCCAATGGGCTGCACATCCACATGCGGTATGGCGACCCCGATCCCCGCCCCAACATAGGGTGTGATCCGCTGCCCCGGCTGCTGCCAGCGCCGGAAGAGGTTGGCGGTGACGAAGTTCAGCCCGTCGGTGAATTCCAGCCGGTCATGGCCGTAATCCTCGGGGGTATCGGCATAGACCTTGGCATGGTTCATCTCGACGCCCCAGCCCCAGCGGTCATTCTGCCACCAGGTCGCGCGCAGCCCGTAATAAGGCGGGAAATCGCCCGAGCGCCCCTCCCAATCCACCCTCTGCCTGCCCGAGGCCGGGCTGTCGATGCGGCTCGGGGCAGCCGATTGCACCCCGCCATAAAGGCTGATCTCCAGCCCTGCGGCCTCTGCCGCCGGCCCGCTCACCGCTGCCCCGAACAGCGCCGCGGCGACGGCCATCCGCCGCAGTCCTTGTCGTTTCATCTGTCGCCCCCTCGTCCTGCCGCTGCCGGCCCGCCGGAAGGTCACGCCGCACAGCGCCCCATAACGCCCGGCCCCGCCCCGCGGTTCCACCGATCCCGGAGTCGTTACCGTGCAACAGCAGCGCCGCGCTGCCCGCCTGCGCCCGATTGTCCGCTGGACTGGCAGGGGTTTGGCCGCTAAACACCGGCGCGTATGGCTGCGTCAACCGTGGCCTGATGCCGAATTTTGGCCCCCGCTTTTGGCCAGGGAAGGGAGAACACACGTGTCCCACGCAGAAGACCACGCAGGCACCCGCAGGGATTTCCTCTACTACGCCACGGCCGGCGCCGGAGCGATCGCCACCGGCGCGGCCGGCTGGACGCTGGTGAACCAGATGAACCCCTCGGCCGACGTGCAGGCCCTGTCCTCGATCTTCGTCGATATCAGCGGTGTCGAGCTTGGCACCCAGCTGACGGTGAAGTGGCGCGGCAAGCCGGTGTTCATCCGCCGCCGCACCCCCGAAGAGATCGAGCGCGCCCGGTCCGAGGACAACGCCCCCGACATGATCGACCGCCTCGCGCGCAACGCCAATGGCGATCCGGCAGCCGATGCCTCGGACGTGAACCGCACCATGGACGAGGCCGGCGAATGGCTGGTGATGATGGGCGTGTGTACCCATCTCGGCTGCGTGCCGATCGGCAATGGCGCCGGCGATTTCGGCGGCTGGTTCTGCCCCTGCCACGGCTCGCATTACGACACCTCGGGCCGCATCCGCAAAGGCCCCGCGCCCGAAAACCTGCCGGTCCCGACCGCGCAGTTTTCCGACGAAACCACTATTCTGCTGGGCTGAGGAGCGCACCCATGGCTGGTATCCCGCACGACCACTACGAGCCCAAGACGGGCGCCGAGAAATGGCTTCACAGGCGCCTGCCGATCGTCGGGCTGCTCTATGACACGCTGATGCTGCCCACGCCCAAGAACCTGAACTGGATGTGGATCTGGGGCATCGTGCTGACCTTCTGCCTGGTGCTGCAGATCGCCACCGGCATCGTGCTGGTGATGCACTACACCCCGCATGTCAGCCTGGCCTTCGCCTCGGTCGAGCACATCATGCGCGACGTGAACGGCGGCTACATGCTGCGTTACCTGCACGCGAACGGCGCCTCGCTGTTCTTCATCGCCGTCTATCTGCACATCTTCCGCGGCCTCTACTACGGCAGCTACAAGGCCCCGCGCGAGGTGACCTGGATCATCGGCATGATCATCTACCTGTGCATGATGGGCACGGCCTTCATGGGCTACGTGCTGCCCTGGGGCCAGATGTCCTTCTGGGGCGCCACCGTCATCACCGGCCTCTTCGGCGCGATCCCCGGCATCGGCGAGTCGATCCAGACCTGGCTGCTCGGCGGGCCGGCGGTGGACAATGCCACGCTCAACCGCTTCTTCTCGCTGCACTATCTGCTGCCCTTCGTGATCGCGGCGCTGGTCGCCGTCCACATCTGGGCCTTCCACACCACCGGCAACAACAACCCGACCGGCGTTGAAGTGCGCCGCAGCTCGAAGGCCGAGGCCGAGAAGGACACCGTTCCGTTCTGGCCCTACTTCGTCATGAAGGACCTCTTCGCGCTGGCCGTGATCCTGATGGTGTTCTTCGCCATCGTCGGCTTCATGCCCAACTACCTCGGCCACCCCGACAACTACATCGAGGCGAACCCGCTCTCGACCCCGGCGCATATCGTGCCGGAATGGTACTTCCTGCCCTTCTACGCGATCCTGCGCGCCTTCACCGCCGATGTCTGGGTGGTGCAGCTGGTGCAGGTCGTCACCTTCGGCATCGTCGACGCCAAGTTCTTCGGCGTGGTCGCCATGTTCGGCGCCATCGCGGTCATGGCGCTGGCGCCCTGGCTCGATACCTCCTCGGTGCGCTCGGGCCGCTACCGCCCGATGTTCAAGTGGTGGTTCGCGCTGCTGGTCGTCGATTTCGTGGTGCTGACCTGGGTGGGCGCCATGCCGACCGAGGGCATCTATCCCTGGATCTCGCTGATCGGCTCCACCTACTGGTTCGCCTATTTCCTGGTGCTGCTGCCGCTGCTGGGGGTGATCGAAAAGCCGCTGGCGCCGCCGGCGACGATCGAGGAAGACTTCAACGCCCACTACTCTCCGAACACCGGCGGCACCAAGACCGTCGCGGCCGAATGAGGGAAAGGACAGCCAAGATGATGAGGAAACTCGCACTCTCCGCCCTCCTGGCGCTTTGCGGCGCGGGCCTTGGCGGCGCGGCGCTCGCCGCCGAGGAAAGCCATATCCACGACACCTCGTTCAGCTTCGAGGGGCCGTTCGGCACCTTCGACGAGTTCCAGCTGCAGCGCGGGCTTCAGGTCTATACCGAGGTCTGCTCTGCCTGCCACGGGATGAAGTTCGTGCCGATCCGGTCGCTGGCCGACGAGGGCGGGCCACACCTGCCCGAGGATCAGGTCCGCGCCTATGCCGAACAGTTCGACATCTTCGATGCCGAGCTGGACGACACCCGCCCGCGCAAGCCGACCGACATGTTCCCCACCGTGACCGGAATGGGCATGGGCCCGGACCTGTCGCTGATGGCCAAGGCCCGCGCCGGCTTTCACGGGCCCTATGGCACCGGGATCAGCCAGTTGCTGAACGGCACCGGCGGGCCGGAATACATCGTCTCGGTCCTCACCGGCTATACCGGCGAGGAGAAAGAGGAAGCGGGCACGCTGTTCTACGAGAACACTGCCTTCCCGGGCGGCTGGATCTCGATGCCGCCGCCGCTGTCGGACGACCTCGTGACCTATGCCGACGGGCATCCGGCCACGGTGGAGCACATGGCCGAGGATCTGGCGTCGTTCCTGATGTGGACCGCCGAGCCGAAGATGATGGCGCGCAAGCAGGTCGGCTTTGTCGCCGTGCTGTTCCTGGGGCTGCTGTCGGTGCTGCTGTACCTGACGAACAAGCGGCTCTGGGCCGGCGTCAAGGGCAAGAAGCTGGCCTGATCTTCGCGGGCCAAGGCCGGGGGCGCTGCCCCCGGACCCCCGGGATATTTGGACCAGAACGAATGGAAAAGCCGCCCGCGGGATGCCGCCGGGCGGCTTTTCACTTGCCGAGATAGGCGGCCAGCGCCGGGGGCGGGCTGTCCAACAGTCTGGCAGTCGGCAGCGGCGGCTCCGCCCGCCCCTCGGCCACCAGCACCGAAAGCGGGGCGAAGCGGCGGGCGTCGGCGGGCTCGTGGCTGACCATCAGCACGGTGGAGGCGGTCTCGGCGGCGATCTCGGCCACAAGGTCCAGCATCTCGGCCTTGAGCGCCGGGCCGAGCGCGGCAAAGGGCTCGTCCAGCAGCAGCAGGGGCCGGGCGCGCAGCAGCGCCCGCGCCAGGGCCACGCGTCCCTGCTGGCCTCCGGAGAGCTGCGCCGGGCGGCGCGCAGCGAGGCCGGCGAGCCCCACCCGCTCCAGCGCCGCCGCAACCTGCGCCTGCTGGTCGCGGTCCAGCCGCAGGTCGGGGCGCAGGCCAAGGCCAACGTTTTGCAGCACGGTCAGATGCGGGAACAGGTTCTGGTCCTGGAACAGGATCGACAGCGGCCGCGCCCCCGGCGTCAGCGCTGCCAGATCCTGCCCGGCCCAGAGGATGCGGCCTTCGGTCAGCGGAATGAACCCCGCAACCGCCGCCAGCAGCGTGGACTTGCCCGCCCCCGAAGGCCCGATCACCGCCACCCGCGCGCCTTGCGGCACGGCGAAATCCGCCGCCATCGTGAAATCGCCCTGCACGATCCGCGCACGCTCAAAGACCAGCATGGCCGCGTCCTCCCCTGTCAAACGCCCAGAACAGCCCCAGGCTCAGCCCCAGCAGCAGCACCGCCGCCCCCGCCGCATCGTCCATCCGGTAGGCCCCCATCAGCCGGTAGAGCTGCAGGGGCAGCGTTTCCGTCCCCTGATCGGCGAAGAGCGCGATCACGCCGAGGTCGCCCATCGACAGCGCCGCCGCCAGCCCGGCACCGAAGCCAAGCGGCGCGCGCAGCCGTGGCAGCGTCAGCAGCCGCAGCCGCGCCAGCCCCTGCAGCCCCAGCGAGGCCGCCAGCCGCCCATAGCCCGCCTGCAGGTCGCGCAGCGCCGGCAGCAGGGCGCGCAGCACGAACGGGAGGGCCATCACCGCATTGACCAGCACCGTCACCGGCAGCGCCAGATCCCCCGGCCGCACGAAGGGCCGCAGCAGCAGGAACAGCCCGGTCCCCAGCACCAGCGACGAGGTGGCAAGGCCCAGCATCCCCGCCGCCTCGATCCAGCGCCCGCCGCGCCCCGTGGCGGCAATAGCCAGCGGCAGGGCCAGGGCGAGGCATAGTGCGGTCGAGGCCAGCGCCACCGCCACCGACCGCAGCGCCGCCGCCCAGACCGAAGGCGGCAGCGCCCCCAGCTGCGGCACCCCGCGCAGCAGCACCAGCGCCAGCGGCAGCAGCAGGAAGGCCGAGACCGCCGTGATCACCGCAGCATCCTGCGCCTTCAGCCAGCCGCCGCGCGCATCGAAGCGCTCCGCCGGGCGGTCCAGCCCTGCGCCAAAGCCCGCGGGGCGGGCCACCCACCCCGCCAGCCCGCCCGCGGCAAGGCACAGCGCGAACTGCACCGCCGCCAGCAGCGCCGCCCGCGCCAGGTCGAAATCGAAGCGGAACGCCTGGTAGATCGCCAGCTCCACCGTCGTCGCCGCCGGCCCGCCCCCCAGCGTCAGCGCCACGGCAAAGCTGGTCAGGCAGACCACGAACACCGCCACCCAGGCGCCGGGCAGCACCGCGCGCAGCATCGGGCGCTCCAGGAACCGCCCGACCTCGGAGGCACCAAACCCAAGGCTCGCCGCCAGCCGGAAGCGTTCCGCAGGAATCGCGGCCCAGCCTTGCAGGATCAGCCGCGTCGCCAGCGGCAGGTTGAAGAACACATGCGCCACCAGCACGCCCTGCAACCCGTAGATGCTGACCTCGGGCAGCCCCACCGCGCGCAGGGCGTCATTCAGCAGGCCCGACCGGCCGAACACGGCCAGCAACCCCAGCACCGCCACGATCACCGGCAGGATGAACGGCGCCCCCAAGAGCGCGATCAGCACGCTGCGCCCCCGGAACCGCCGCCGCGCGAAGCCCCGCGCCACCGGCACCGCCAGCAGAACGGAAATGCTGGCGGACAGCGCCGCCTGCAACAGCGTGAAGCGCACCGCCGCCCAGTCCGCCGGGCCAAGCCCGCTGGCCGCCTCGGCCCGCCAGGCCACCGCCGCCAGCGTTCCCAGCGTCAGGACCAGCACCAGCCCCGCCACCGCGACGCCGGCGCCAAAGCCCATGCGGCCGCTCAGCGCGACAGCGCGGTCTGCCATTCGGTCAACGCCTCGATGCGGATCAGGTCGGCCTCGCCGGCCGGGTAGATCAGCGCGCGGTCGGGCGTGATCAGCGTGTCGAACCCGGCAGGCAGCCCGCCGGGGGGCGTGACCGCCGGATACATCCAGTTGGTTTCCGGGATCACCGCCTGGAACTCCTCGCTGACCATGAAGGCGAGGAACCGGTCCGCCAGATCCGGCTCGTCGGTCGAGGCGACACGCGCCGCCACCTCCACCTGCAGGTAATGCCCCTCGGTGAACGACGCCGCGGCCTTGCCGTCATCGCCCTCGGCAATCAGGTGATAGGCCGGCGAGGTGGTGTAGGACAGCACCATGTCGGCCTCGCCCTCGAGGAACAGGCCATAGGCCTCGGACCAGCCGGGGGTGACGGTCACGATGTTGTCCGCCAGCGCCTCCCAGATCTCGGCGGCGCGGTCGGGATAGGCGGCCTTGACCCACAGCAGCAGCCCGAGACCGGGGGTGGAGGCGCGCGGGTCCTGGATGACGATGCTCACATCGCTCGCCGCCAGCGCCTCGAAACTCGCGGGCGGCTCGGGCAGGCGGGCCTTGTCATGGACGAAGGCGAAGTAGCCCCAGTCATAGGGCACGAAGATCGGGTCGTCCCAGATCACCGGCAGGTCGTAGTCGCGCTCTCCAAGGGCGTGGTCCGCGAACAGCCCGGTTTCCGCCGCCGCCGCCGTCAGGTTGCTGTCGAGCCCCAGCACGATGTCGGCCTCGGTCGCCTCGCCCTCCAGCCGCAGGCGCGACAGCAGCTCGGCGCCATCCCCGGCCGCGATGAGGCGCAGGTCGCAATCGCAGATCGCCTCGAACGCGGCCTCCACCTTGGGGCCCGGGCCCCATTCGCTGATGAAGCTGTCATAGGTATAGATCGTCAGCACCGGCAGGTCCTGCGCGGCAACGGGAGTGGCGGCAAGCGCCAACAGGGTCAGGCAGCATTTCATTGGCTCATCACCTCCAGCCATTCGGCAAGGGCCGGCGCGCGCAGCGCCTCGGCCTCGGTTTCCGTGTAGAACAGCGTCTTCCCGGGCCGCGGCAGCGCCGCAAAGCCTTCGGGCAGGCGTGCAGGGTCAAGCTTGGCGGGATAGGACCAGTTCCCGGTGGCGATCTTCGACTGGAACGTGTCCGACAGGATGAACTCCATGAACGCCTGTGCCAGCTCGGGCTGGTCGGTGCCGGCCAGCTGCGCCACAAGCTCGACCATGAAGTAATGCCCCTCGGGGAAGATCGCGGCCTTCTTGGTGGCGTCTCCCTCTGCGATCAGGTGGTAGGCGGGCGAGGTGGTGTAGGACATCACCATGTCCGCCTCGCCTTCCGTGAACATGCCATAGCTTTCCGACCAGCCCTTGGTCACCGTCAGGATCTTCGGCTTCAGCCGCGCCCAGACCTCGGGCGCCCCGTCGCCATAGACCGCCTTCACCCACAGCAGCAGCGCGAGGCCCGAGCCGGAGCTGCGCGGGTCCTGGATCACGATCTTCAGGCTCTCGGGCGCGTCCAGCAGGTCCTCGAAACTGGCGGGCGGGTTCGGCAGACGGGTCTCGTCATAAACGAACGCCGTCTCGCCCCAGTTGAAGGGCAGGAACACCTCGTCCTCCCAGGCGACCGGCATCGTCAGGTCCGAAGTATCCTGCCCGTGCGGCGCGAACAGGCCCGTGGCCCGGGCCCGCGCGGTCACATCGGTGTTCAGCCCGATCACCGCATCCGCCTCGGTCGCGGCGCCCTCTATCATCAGCCGCCCCAGCACATCGCCGGTGGAAAACTGCAGGTCGCAGCCGCAGATCTCCTCGAAATCCGCCTCGATCTGCGGGCCGGGGCCCCAGTCCGAGCCGAAGTAGTCGGGCGCATACACAGTCAGCACGGGCGTATCCTGCGCAGCAGCGATGCTGGCCGAAAGGATACCCGCGGCGATCAGAAAATGTCTCATGTCATCCTCCAAGGGCCAGGCGGGCGGAGCAAGGACAGGAGATAAGACATCCACCTTCCCTCCGCCGGTCTTAACCGGTTCAGGTTCGACGGGTTCGCTTTCGCATCTCAGCTCTGCAAGCAGGGCACCCCGAGGTAGGGGCAAGCATACCTGCCGCGACCCCATGCGCAAGCCGAAATCTCTTGAGCCACTTCCCCCGCCCCGCTATGCCCGCCGCAAAGGGAGCCCGCATCATGAGCCTGAACACCTTCGGCCACCTGTTCCGCGTCACCACCTGGGGCGAAAGCCACGGGCCGGCGCTTGGCGCCACGGTCGATGGCTGCCCCCCCGGCGTGGCGGTGGATGAAGCGATGCTGCAGCACTGGCTCGACAAGCGCAAACCCGGGCAGAACAAGTACACCACCCAGCGGCAGGAGCCCGACCAGGTGCGCATCCTGTCGGGCACCTTCAATGGGCTGACCACAGGCACCCCGATCCAGCTGATGATCGAGAATACCGACCAGCGGTCCAAGGATTACGGCGAGATCGCGCAGGCCTTCCGCCCCGGCCATGCCGACATCACCTATCACCAGAAATACGGGCTGCGCGACTATCGCGGCGGCGGCCGCTCCAGCGCGCGGGAAACCGCAGCGCGGGTGGCGGCGGGCGGCGTGGCGCGGGCGGCGCTGGCGGCACTGGTGCCCGGGCTCGCCATCACCGGCTACATGGTGCAGATGGGGTCGCACCGGATCGACCGCGCGCGGTTCGACTCCACCCAGATCGACCAGAACCCGTTCTGGGTGCCCGACGCGCAGGCAGCGACCGACTGGGCCGCCTATCTCGACGGGCTGCGCAAATCGGGCAACTCGGTTGGCGCGGTGATAGAGGTGGTGGCCAGCGGCGTCCCCTCCGGCCTTGGCGCCCCGGTCTATGGCAAGCTCGACACCGACCTTGCCGCCGCGATGATGTCGATCAACGCGGTGAAGGGCGTCGAGATCGGCGATGGCATGGCCGTGGCCGAGCTGACCGGCGTCGACAATGCCGACGAGATCCGCATGGGCAATGATGGCCAGCCGCTGTTCCTGTCGAACCACGCCGGCGGCATCCTCGGCGGCATCTCCACCGGGCAGGAGGTCGTCGTGCGCTTCGCCGTCAAGCCGACCTCCTCGATCCTCACCTCGCGCCGCACCATCACCGTGGCGGGCGCGGAAACCGACCTCATCACCAAGGGCCGCCACGATCCCTGCGTCGGCATCCGCGCCGTCCCGGTAGGCGAGGCGATGATGGCCTGCGTGCTGCTCGACCACCTGCTGCTCGACCGCGGCCAGACCGGCGGCCTGCGCGGCCAGATCGGCTAGGCTGCGGGCGCCTGACGCGACAGCTGCACCGCGAGGATGCCGCCGGCGATCACCAGCACGCCCACGACGTCAGCCCAGCCCAGCCGTTCGCCCAGCAGCACCGCCGCCACGGCGACGCCGAAGAACGGGTTGAGGAAATGGAAGGTCGAGGCGCGCACCGTGCCGATCCGTCCCACCAGCAGGAACCAGACCCAGGTCGCCAGCACGCCCGGCACCAGCGTCGTGTACAGGAACGCCCCCACCAGCCGCGGCGACCAGTTCACCACGAAGGGCTCCGTCGCCGCGGCCACCACTGCCAGCGCCGCCGAGCCCACGAACATCTGCAGCCCCACCACCATCATCACATTGCCGCCGCCGCCCGTGGCCCCCCGCATCGACAGCGTCGCCACCGTCAGCGCCAGCGACCCCAGCAGGCACAGCCCCACGCCCGCCAGATCGGTCCCGCCCGACAGGCGCGAGCCCATGATCAGCGCGACCCCGGCCATACCCGCCACCAGCCCGGCAATCCCCAGCGGGCGCACCTTGTCGCCGAACACCGCCCAGCCAAGCGCCGCCACCAGCAGCGGCATCGACGAGGCGATGATCGCCGCCAGCGACGCCTCCACCCATTGCATCGCCACGAAGTTGAGCCCCAGATACAGCGCGTTCTGGCAGATCCCGAAGATCACCACCGCCCGCCACTGGCCCCGTGTCAGCCGCCAGCTTTGTCCCATCGCCAGCGCGATCCCGCAAGCCACCACACCCGACAGCAGGAACCGCGCCGCCAGCGCCGTCAGCGGCGGCGCATCCGCCACGATCATCCGCGCCGAGGTGAAGGCCGAGGACCACATGAAGGCGAAGGCCAGCCCCATCAGGATCGCGCGGATGTCCATGCCTGCCCCTCCAACGAAAAAGGCCGCGGATCCGACCGGACCGCGACCCTATCCAAAGCACGCGGAGCCACAAGCCCCGCCGAAACGATTCAACCGTTCACGATGTCCTTCAGCGACTTGGCGATCGTCACCTTGACGACCTTGTCGGCCGGCTTGGTCATGGTCTCGCCGGTGGCCGGGTTGCGCACCTGGCGCTCGGGGCGGGCCTTGCAGACCACCTTGCCGATGCCCGGAATGGTCACGGCACCGCCATTGGTCACCTCGTTGGCGACAACCGTCCCGATCGCGTCCAGCGCGGCGGTGGCGGTCTTCTTGTCCGAGCCCATCGTCTCGGCCACAGCTGCAACCAGCTGCGCTTTGGTCATCGGTTTCGACATTTGAATCTCCTCACATGCGCCCCGATTTCAGGGTCATCTGCGCCTTATTCGGCATATTCGGCTGCTACACAGGTTTTACGCCAGCAAGGCAAGCGCTTTTCGCCGCGTTTGTCCAGTTTTCCAGCGTCACAGGAAGGCGGTTTCCTCGAAACTGCGCAACTTTCGGCTATGGATGCGTTCCAGGGGCATTTCCCGAAGCCGCTCCATCGCGCGGACCCCGATCAGCAGGTGGCGGCTGACCTGCGTCTTGTAGAACTCCGACGCCATTCCCGGCAGTTTCAGCTCGCCATGCAGCGGCTTGTCACTGACGCAGAGCAAGGTGCCATAGGGCACGCGGAACCGGAATCCATTGGCGGCGATGGTCGCGCTTTCCATGTCCAGCGCGATGGCGCGGGACTGGCTCAGCCGCTGCACCGGGCCCGACTGGTCGCGCAGCTCCCAGTTGCGGTTGTCGATGGTGGCGACGGTGCCGGTGCGCATGATCCGCTTCAGCTCATAGCCGTCAAGCTCGGTCACCTCGGCCACCGCCTCCTGCAGCGCGATCTGGATTTCGGCCAGCGCCGGGATCGGCACCCAGACCGGCAGATCGGCATCGAGCACATGATCCTCGCGCAGATAGGCATGGGCCAGCACGAAATCGCCCAGGCTCTGGCTGTTGCGCAGCCCGGCGCAATGGCCCACCATCAGCCAGGCATGGGGCCTGAGCACCGCGATATGGTCGGTCGCCGTCTTGGCATTGCTGGGGCCGACGCCGATGTTCACCAGCGTGATCCCCTGCCCATCCGCGCGCTTCAGGTGATAGGCTGGCATCTGCGGCATCTTCGGCAGATGCGGCATCGCCTCGCCCGCCTTCGTCACCGAGATATTGCCAGGCCCGACGAAAGCCTCGTAGCCGCTGGCGGGGTCCCCCAGCACCGAGCGGGCAAAGGCCTCGAACTCATCGACATAGAACTGGTAGTTGGTGAACAGCACATGGTTCTGGAAATGCTCGGGCGTGGTCGCGGTGTAATGCGACAGCCGCGCCAGCGAGTAATCCACCCGCTGCGCCGTGAAGGGCGCAAGGTGGCCCGACCCATCGGGATGCGACAGGTTGGTGCCATTCACGATGTCATCATCCATCGTCGCCAGGTCGGGCACGTCGAACACATCGCGCAGCGAGAAGCTCAGCACCCCCTCCTGCGGCACCGCGACCGACGGGTTCCCCGCCACCGCAAAATGCACCGGAATCGCCGTGGTCGAAGGCCCGATGCTCACCGGCACCCCGTGGTTGCGGATCAACAGCCCCAGCTGCTGCACCAGGTAGTTGCGGAACAGGTCCGGCCGGGTGATCGTGGCGGAATATGTCCCCGGCACCGCGACATGGCCAAAGCTCAGCCGGCTGTCGGCCTTCATATGGCTGGAGGTGGTGATCCGCACTTCCGGGTAGAAGGCCCGCATCCGCGCCCCCGGCCGCCCGCCTGTCAGCGTGCGGTTGAACCCGTCCAGCAGGAACTCCGTCGCCTCGGCATAAAGCTCTTCCAGCCGCGTCACCGCCGCCTCGGGGTCGGTGAAGCTTTCGGCGGCGCGCACCGGCGCCGTCTCCACCGGCAGGGTATGGTCCAGCCCGCTCATTCAAACAGCCCCGTCAGCTCGAACCTCGTCACATCCACCAGCCCAAGGTCGGAAATCCGCAGCTCGGGGATCACCACCAGCGCCAGCAAGGAGTGCTGCATATAGGCGTTGTTCAGCGTGCAGCCGCACTCCGCCATCGCCTCGACCATGCGCCCCGCCTTGGCCGCCACCTCTGCCGCCGGGCTGTCGCTCATCAGCCCCGCAATCGGCAGCGGCACCTGCGCGATCTCGGCCCCGTCCTTCCAGACGGTGATCCCGCCGCCGATCTCGCCCAGCCGGTTCGCCGCCGCCGCCATCATCTCAGGGTCGGTGCCGACCACGATCATGTGGTGGCTGTCATGCGCGACGGTGGACCCAATCGCCATCCGGCCCTTGTAGCCGAAGCCCGACACGAACCCGTTCACCACCTTGCCGGTGCCCCGGTGCCGCTCCACCAGCGCGATCTGCGCCACGCCCTTGCCCTCATCAGGCTGCGCGTAACCGTCGACCACGTCCAGCTCGGCCGTCAGCGCCTTGGTCGGTGCCTGATTCTCCACCACCCCGATCACCTTGGCGGTGACGGTGTTCGCCCCCTCGGGCGCGGCAATCGCAAAATCCGCCGCCTCCAGCGCCTTGCCAAGGCGCACCGTCGCCCGCGCCTCCTCGGGCCAGGCGTAATGCGGGCATTCCACCAGCAGCTTGCCATCCATCGCCACGGTGCGCCCGCGGGCGATCACCCGCTCGATCGGCAATGTCCGCAGGTCCGATGTCAGGATGATATCCGCCCGCCGCCCCGGCGTCAGGCTGCCCAGATCCCGCTCCAGCCCGAAATGCGTCGCGGTGTTGATCGTCGCCATCTGCAGCGCCACCAGCGGATCGCAGCCGCAGGCGATGGCATGGCGCACCACCCGGTTCATGTGCCCCTCATTCACCAGCGTGCCCGAATGGCAATCGTCGGTGCACAGGATGAAGTTCCGCGGGTCGAGTCCCTTCTGGGTAATCGCCGTGATCTGGCTCTCCACGTCATACCAGGCCGATCCCAGCCGCAGCATCGACCGCATCCCCTGCCGCACCCGGGCGATGGCATCCGCCTCGCAGGTGCCCTCATGGTCATCCGCTGCGCCGCCCGCCACATAGGCGGAAAAGGCATTGCCCAGATCCGGGCTGGCATAATGCCCGCCCACCGTCTTGCCCGCCCGCTGCGTCACCGACAGCTCCGACAGCATCTTGCGGTCGCCGGCGATCACGCCCGGAAAGTTCATCATCTCGCCCAGCCCGATGATGCCCGGCCATTGCATCGCCTCGGCCACGTCATCGGCGGTGATCTCATACCCCGTCGTCTCCAGCCCCGGCGCCGAGGGCGCGCAGCTTGGCATCTGGGTGAAGATGTTCACCGGCTGCATCTGCGCCTCGTCATGCATCATCCGCACACCGGCCAGCCCCAGCACATTCGCAATCTCATGCGGGTCGGTGAACATGGTCGTCGTGCCATGCGGGATCACGGCCGCAGCAAACTCCGCCGGGGTCAGCATCCCGCTTTCGATATGCATGTGCCCGTCGCAGAGGCCGGGGATCATGAAGCGCCCTTCCGCCTCGATCACCTCGGTCCCCTCCCCGATGCAATGGCTGGCATCCGGGCCGACATAGGCGATGCGCCCGTCGGCCACGGCGATGTCATGGCCGGGCAGCACCTCGCGGCTGTGCACATTGACCCATTGCCCGCCGCGCACCACCAGATCGGCGGCCTCGCGTCCGGCAGCAATGGCGATCAGGCGGGGGGCGGCGTCCGCCCAGCTTTTCAGCGGGAAATTCGACTGTTCCATGCCGAAACTTCTCTCACCGCGTTCAGGCTTGCAAGTGACGATCTGACGACGTGGCGGCGCAATGTCCGACAGATTTCCTTTACATATGACATCTGTATAGGTTCCGCATGGTTTCCATATCCGCCCCCGGAACCCGCCGCGCCGCTTCCGGGTTGCTCCGTGGCCCCTCAAGGAGCCGCCCCCGGATGCCGCGCCCCCGCCTGATCTACTATCCCGACACCCAGCCCGGCATCCGCCGCCTGCGCCGTGGCCGCGGCTTTTCCTACCTCGCCCCCGATGGCACCACCATCGCCGCCGCCGCCGAACGCGCCCGGATCAAAGCCCTCGCCGTGCCCCCGGCTTACGAGGATGTGTGGATCTGCCCCCGCCCCGATGGCCATCTGCAAGCCACCGGCCGCGACGCCCGCCTGCGCAAGCAATACCGCTATCATCCTGATTGGACTGCCTTTCAGGCCGAAAAGAAGTATGCCGGCCTGCCCGCTTTCGGCGCCGCCCTGCCCCGCATCCGCCGCGCCATCCTGCGCGATCTGCAAGGCGAGGCGGGGGACCAGGACTTCGCCATCGCCGCCGTGCTGCTGCTGATCGACCGCCTGTCGATCCGCGTCGGCAACCCCGCCTATGCCAGCCTCAACGGCAGTTTCGGCGCCACCACCCTGCGCCGCAAGCACCTGAAGCTGGGGCCTTCCGGCCTGCGGCTCGACTACACCGCCAAGGGCGGGTTGCGCGTCCGCGCCACCGTCGCGGACCGCACCCTCAACCGGGTGTTAACCGCCTTGGACGATCTTCCGGGGCAGAGCCTTGCGAAATGGGTCGATGAGGATGGCACCACCCGCCCCGTCACCTCCGATCAGGTCAACGCCCGTCTGGCGGAACTGGTCGGCGATGCCGGCGCCACGGCCAAGACCTTCCGCACCTGGAACGGCTCCGTCGCCGCGCTGGAAGCCGCCCTCTCCGAAGAAAAGCCGACGATTCGCAGCCTCTCGCAGGCCGCGGCTTCGCGCCTGCACAACACCCCCACCGTGGCAAGAAACAGCTATATCCACCAGGATGTCGTTGATTTTGCATCACAATCTCAAGAAGAACGGGCCGCTCTGATCGTCGATCTGCCCGCAGCTCAGGGCCTCCGCCTCCCCGAACGCGCGCTCCTGCGCCTGCTGGACGGCTAGGCCCGCGCGGGCCATCTCGACCGCACCGCACCAGAGGCGTAGGCTGCGCGCAGCAATGGGAGCATGGCCTTGGCAGATTTCGACTTTTCGGCATTCATCTGGGTCATGGTGATCCTGTCGGTGCTGCAACCCCTGCTCTCGCAGCGGCTGCTGGTGGCGCGGCGGATGTCGGCCATCGCCCGGCTGGAGAAGACCCGCGGCAGCCGGGTGATCCTGCTGATCCACCGGCAGGAAACCATGCGTTTCCTCGGCTTTCCGCTGATGCGCTATATCGACGTGCAGGACAGCGAGGAACTGCTGCGCGCCATCCGCATGACCGACCCCAAGCTGCCGCTGGATATCGTCCTGCACACCCCCGGCGGGCTGGTGCTGGCCGCCCTGCAGATCGCCCGCGCCGTCGAGGCGCACAAGGGCCGCGTGACGGTCTTCGTGCCGCATATGGCCATGTCGGGCGGCACGCTGATCGCCCTGGCTGCCGACAGGATCGTGATGTGCGATCATGCGGTTCTGGGCCCTACTGACCCGCAGATCGGCGGCCATCCCGCCGCCTCGATCCTTCGGGCCGTCGCCGCCAAGCCGGTGGCCGAGGTCGATGACGAAACCCTGATCCTGGCCGACCAGGCCGAAAAGGCGCTGGCGCAGGTGCACAAGGCGGCCAGCGCGCTGCTGGCGGTGCATCTGCCCGCCGAGGAGGCGGCGGCGCTGGCGACGACGCTGTCCTCGGGGATCTGGACGCATGACTACCCGATCCCGGCGGATGAGGCAAAGGCGCTGGGGCTGCGCGTCACCACCGACATGCCCGATGCGGTGCTGGACCTCCTGACGCTCTACCCTCAGCCGGTGCGGCAGGCGGGGGGCGTGCAATACCTGCCCGTCCCGCGCCACCTGCCGCCGCGCGCCCCGAAGACGAGGCCATGAGCATGGGAACCCTCCTTTCGCTCGGCCACGGCTATTCCGCCCAGGCGCTCGCCCGCCTGCTGCTGCCGCAGGGCTGGCGGATCATCGGCACCACCCGCTCGCCCGCCAAGGCCGAGGCCCTGCGCGCCACCGGAATAGAGCCGCTGATCTGGCCCGGCACCCCGCTCGCCCCCGCGCTGGCAGAGGCAACGCACCTGCTGACCTCCATCGCGCCGGAAGAGGACGGCGACCCGGTCCTGGCGGCCCACCGCGAGGAGATCGCTGCCAGTCACCTCACCTGGGCAGGTTACCTTTCCACGACAGGGGTTTACGGCGACCATGCCGGCGGCTGGGTCGATGAGGAGTGCGTGCTCGCCCCCACCACCCGCCGCGGCAAGGCGCGGGTACTGGCCGAGGGCGAATGGCAGGCGCTTGCCGCCGCCTCCGGCCTGCCGCTGCATATCTTCCGCCTCGCCGGCATCTACGGCCCCGGCCGCGGCCCCTTCGCCAAGGTCCGCGACGGCACCGCCCGCCGCATCATCAAGCCCGGCCAGGTGTTCAGCCGCATCCATGTGGACGACATCGCGCAGGTGCTCGCCGCCTCCATCGCGCGGCCCGCGCCCGGCACCGCCTACAATGTCTGCGACGACGACCCCGCCCCGCCCGAGGATGTGATCGCCCATGCCGCCACCCTGCTCGGCCTGCCGCTGCCCCCCGCCCTGCGCTATGACGAGGCCGAGATGACGCCGATGGCGCGCAGCTTCTATGCCGAATCGAAGCGGGTGCGGAACGACCGGATCAAGCGGGATCTGGGGGTGAAGCTGCTCTATCCGGGCTACCGCGAGGGGCTGGCGGCGCTGCTGGCCGCCGGCGGATAGCGGGGGCCGTCTGCCCCCGCGCCCCCGAGGATATTTTCAACAAGGCAAATGGGATAGGGAGGTCAGCCCCAGCCCTTGCCCCGCCGCGCGTCCAGGACGGCGGCGGCGAAGATCAGCGCCCCGGCCAGCGACAGCACCACGCCGACATAGCCCGTGGCGGGCAAGCCGTAGCCCGCCAGCAGCACCTGCGCCGCCAGCCAGGGGCCAAGCGCATTGGCGGCGTTGAAGGCGGAATGGTTCAGCGCGGCGGCCAGCGTCTGCGCATCCCCGGCGACATCCATCAGCCTTGTCTGGATCACCGTGCCGAGACTGCCGGTCATCCCGATCAGGAACAGCATCGGCAAGAGGGTCGCCAGCGAGCCCGTCGTCATCGGATAGATCGCCGCCAGTGCCGCGCTGGACAGCAGCAGGAAGAAGCCGGTCCTGACCGGGGCGCGGTCGGCAGCCCAGCCGGCCGCCAGCGTTCCCAGCGTCATGCCGACGCCGAACACCGCCAGCGCCACCGGCACCATCACCGGGCTGGCCTGCGTCACCTCGAGGATGGTCGAGGCGGTGTAGGTGTAGATCGCAAAGAAGCCGCCGAACCCGACCGCCCCCACCGCCAGCAGCAGCCAGACCTGGCGGTTGCCAAGCGCCGACAGCTCTCGCATCGGCCGCGCGCCGGGGTCGCCCGCATCGCGCGGCGCGTGGGTCCAGATCAGCGCCGCCGTCGTCGCCGCCAGCACCCCCACCAGCGCGAAGCCCCAGCGCCAACCCACTGTCTGGCCAAGGAAACTTGCGAAAGGCACGCCGATCACCGTCGCCACCGTCAGTCCGACCATGATCCGCGCCACCGCCTGCGCCCGCTGGTTCGGCCGCACGACCGAGGCCGCGACCAGCGCCGCCACCCCGAAATAGGCGCCATGCGGCAGCCCGGCCAGGAAGCGCGCCGCCAGCATCGTGCCATAGCTCGGCGCCATCGCCGCCATCAGGTTGAACAGGCCGAAGACCACCATCAGCCCGATCAGCAGCGTCCGCCTTGCCATGCGCGCCCCGAACACCGCGATCAGCGGCGCGCCGACCACCACGCCAAGCGCATAGGCGCTGATGACATGGCTCGCCGTCGGCTCGTCGATACCGAGCCCGGCGGAAAAGTAGGGCACCAGCGCCATGGCCGCAAATTCGGTGGTGCCGATGGTGAAGCCGCCCATCGCCAGCGCGAACAGCACGATGCGGGGGTTCACGGTCGCGGGGAGGGCCCCGTCAAGGGGCAGGCAGGTCGGATCGGCCACGTCGGATGCTCCTTGCGGCGGATGCGGCCAGCGCACCCGGTTCCTCCCCGCGGCAGATGTGGCCCGGCGCGCGGCGGAATGCAACATCCCGGATGCGGGTTTCAGGCCCGGCTGCGCGCCCCGGCCACGGCAACGCCGAGAACCTCGAGCACCTTCGCCTCGATCTGCGGGGCGTTCATGCCGGCCACCGCATACATGTCTTCGGGGCTCATCTGGTCGATGAAGCTGTCGGGCAGCACCATCGAGCGGAACTTGAGGCCCCGGTCGAACACGCCCTCCTCGGCCAGAAGCTGCGCGACATGGCTGCCAAAGCCGCCGACCGCGCCCTCCTCGACACAGATCAGCGCCTCATGCTCGGCCGCCAGACGCAGGATCAGGTCGCGGTCCAGCGGCTTGGCAAAGCGGGCATCGGCGACCGTGGGCGCCAGCCCCCGCGCCGCCAGCGCCTCGCGCGCCGCCATCACCTCGGCGAGCCGCGTGCCGAAGGACAGGATCGCCACGCGCCCGCCCTCGGCGATGATCCGGCCGCGGCCGATCTCCAGCGGCACGCCCCGCTCCGGCATCTCCACCCCGGTGCCATCGCCGCGCGGATAGCGGAAGGTGATGGGGCCCGCGTCATGCGCCGCCGCCGTCGCCACCATATGCACCAGCTCCGCCTCATCCGCCGCGGCCATCACCACAAAGCCCGGCAGGTTGGCGAGGAAGGCCACGTCGAAGGCCCCGGCATGGGTCGCACCATCGGCGCCCACCAGCCCCGCCCGGTCGATGGCAAAGCGCACCGGCAGCCGCTGGATCGCCACGTCATGCACCACCTGATCGTAGCCGCGCTGCAGGAAGGTGGAATAGAGCGCGCAAAACGGCTTCATGCCGCCCGCCGCCATGCCGGCCGAGAAGGTCACCGCGTGCTGCTCGGCGATACCGACGTCGAAGCAGCGGCGCGGGAACCGCTCGGCAAACAGGTTGAGCCCGGTGCCATCGGGCATCGCCGCCGTCACTGCCACGATGCGGCTGTCTGCCTCTGCCTCGCGGATCAGCGATTGCGCGAAGACCTTGGTATAGCCCGGCGCATTCGACTTGGCCTTCACCTGCGCCCCGGTCACCACATCGAACTTGGCCGTCGCATGGCCCTTGTCGGCGGCACGCTCTGCCGGCGCATAGCCCTTGCCCTTGCGGGTGATGACATGGATCAGCATCGGCCCTGTCGCCCGCGCCTTCACCGCGCGCAGCAGCGGCAGCAGTTGGTCCAGATCATGCCCGTCGATCGGGCCGACATAGCTGAAGCCCAGTTCCTCGAACAGCGTGCCGCCCACGGCGATGCCCTTCAGCATCTCCTTGGCCCGCCGCGCGCCTTCCTGCAAAGGCTCGGGCAACAGGCTGACGGCACCCTTGGCCACCGCCTTCAGCTCCTGGAACGGCGCCCCGGAGTATAGCCGCGTCAGATAGGCTGACATCGCGCCAACGGGGGGCGCAATCGACATCTCGTTGTCGTTCAGCACCACGAACAGCCGCTTCTTCAGGTGCCCGGCATTGTTCAGCGCCTCATAGGCCATGCCCGCGCTCATCGCGCCATCGCCGATCACCGCGATGGCGTCGCCGGCATCGCCGCCCAGGTCGCGCGCCGCCGCAAAGCCAAGCGCCGCGCTGATCGAGGTGGAGGAATGCGCCGCGCCGAACGGATCGAACGGCGATTCCGACCGCTTGGTAAAGCCCGACAACCCGTCCTTCATCCGCAGCGTGCGGATGCGCTCGCGCCGCCCGGTCAGGATCTTGTGCGGGTAGCACTGGTGGCCCACGTCCCAGATCAGCTTGTCGCGCGGCGTGTCGAAGACGGCATGGATCGCCACCGTCAGCTCCACCACGCCAAGCCCGGCGCCCAGATGCCCGCCCGTCACCGACACCGCCGAGATGGTCTCGGCGCGCAATTCGTCCGCCAGTTGCCGCAGCTCTCGGTCGGACAGCGCCTTGAGATCAGCGGGCACATGCACGCGGTCCAGCATCGGGGTCTTCGGTCGGTCGGTCATCACGGCCCTTTCCCGCGGGATCAGCTTTGCCGGCATCCGCCGGCGGGGATCTAGCTTTGCCGGGCGATAGCGAAGCGCGCCGCGTCCCGCAAGGGTTCCGCTGCCGCACCATAGGGGGCCAAGGCTAGCTCGGCCATGGTTGCCAATTCCGTCGCGCGGGCCTTCGCCCCCGCCAGCCCCAGCAGCGACACGAAGGTGGCCTTGCCCGCCCCGGCATCCTTGCCAAGCCGCTTGCCCGCGGCCTCGGGGTCGCCCTCCACATCGAGGATGTCATCGGCGATCTGAAAGGCAAGCCCGAAAGCCTCGGCATAGGCGCGCAGTGGCCCGCGATCCGCCCCCGCCAGGATCGCGCCCGCCTCCGCCGCAAAGCCGATCAGCGCGCCGGTCTTGCCGGCCTGCAGCGCGGTAATCTCTTGCAGCGTCAGCGGCCGCGCAGCCGTCTCGGCGGCGACGTCCAGCGCCTGCCCCAGCACCATGCCATCGCAGCCCGAGGCCAGCGCCAGCGCCGCCACCAGCGCCACCCGCCGCTCGGCCGGGCCAAGCACCGGGTCACAGCACAGCTCGAAGGCCAGCGTCTGCAGCGCATCCCCGGCCAGCACCGCCGTCGCCTCGTCCCACCGCACATGCACGGTGGGCTGGCCGCGGCGCAGGTCATCGTCGTCCATGCAGGGCAGGTCGTCATGCACCAGGCTATAGGCGTGCAGCGCCTCGACCGCCGCCGCCGCCGGCAGCGCCGCCGCCCGCGAAATCCCGTGCAGCGCCGCGCTCTCCAGCACCAGGAACCCGCGCAGCCGCTTGCCGCCCTGCAGGGCATAGCGCATCGCGTGGATCACCGGCTGGTCGGCCTTGCCCGCCAGCGCCACGTCCAGTGCGGCGCCGATCTCTGCCGCCGCCTGTGCAAGCCGCTCCGGAAACACTTACAGCCCTTCGACCGGCGTCAGCCCCGAGGGCTGGCCATCGGCGCCAAGGGTGATCCGCGCCACCTTCTCCTCGGCATCCTTCAGCCGCTTGTCGCAATGTGCCTTCAGCAAGGCCCCCCGCTCATAGAGCTTGATCGACTCCTCCAGCGGCACGTCGCCCCGCTCCAGCTTGCCGACCACCGCCTCGAGCTCCTTCATCGCTTCCTCGAAGCTCATCGCTGCAATGTCACTCATGCCGCCGCTCCCTGTCTCATGCCGCCCCGATATAGCGCCCCAACCGGCACGAGACCACCTGCCCTTTGCCTTTTCCAAATATCCCGGGGGAGTCCGCCAACGGCGGACGGGGGCAGCGCCCCCTCTTACTCCGGCATCAGCATGTATCCCGCGCCCCGGACCGTCTGCAGGTAGCGCGGCTCCTTGGGGTCGCCCTCGATCTTGCGCCGCAGCCGGGTGATCTGCACATCCACCGCCCGCTCCTGCGCCTGCTCGGCCGCGCCGCCCTTGTCGCGCCCCAACTCCTCGACCAACGTCTGGCGCGAGATCGGCTCGCCGGCCTTGCCCGCAAAGATCCGCATCAGCGCCGCCTCGGTCGCGGTCAGCCGCACCAGCGCGTCGCCCTGCCACAATTCGCCGCGGTCGAGGTCATAGCGCACCGGGCCGAGATGGATGAACTTCGGCCCCTTGGCGGCGGCCTGCGGCGCGCGGCGCAGGATCGCGTTGATGCGCAGCAACAGCTCCTTGGGCTCGAACGGCTTGGCAAGGTAGTCGTCCGCCCCCGCCTCCAGCCCCTCGATCCGCTCGGCGGTTTCGCCCTTGGCGGTCAGCAGCAGGATCGGCACGGTCATGCGCCGGCGCAGGTCGCGGGTCAGGCTGATTCCGTCCTCGCCCGGCATCATCACGTCGAGCACGATCATGTCAAAGTCGAGCCCCGACAGCAGCCGCCGGGCATGGGCGGCATCCCGCGCCGCCGTCACCAGGAAGCCGTTCCGCGCCAGGAACTTCTGCAGCAGCCCGCGGATGCGCTCGTCATCATCGACGATCAGCAGATGCGCGTCGGCGGCAGTCATGTTCCGCTATCCTTCATCGCCTGATAGTGCCGGCGCAAGTCGGGGTCCATCATCGCCTCCAGCACCTGCCGGAACCCCGCCACCGCCGCCGGCCCCGCGGCGCGATAGGCGGCGCGCATCCGCACCCGCTGCGCCTCGGAAAGCGCGCGTTCCAGTGCGCGGCCATCCTCGGTCAGGAACAGATGCCGCTCGCGCTTGTCCTTGCGCCCGACCCGGCTTTCCACCAGCCCGTCCTCGATCAGCGTCCGCAGCACCCGGTTCAGGCTCTGCTTCGTCACCCCCAGCATCGCCAGCAGCGTGTTGACCGTCTGGCCCTGCTGGCGGTTGATGAAGTGGATGGCACGATGATGCGCGCGCCCATAGCCGCGGGTTTCCAAAATCCGGTCCGGATCGGCCGTGAAGCCGCGATAGGCGAAGAACATCGCCTCGATTCCCTTGCGCAGCTGCTCGTCGGTCAGGAACAGCAGGTTCTCGCCGCCCGGGCTTGCCGCGCCGCCTCCACCTTCCGCCATCATGCTCCTCCGGTTCACGTTTTTTCTGATTGCCTCTGTTTTAAGTCAGCCTTGTTGACTTTCCAAGAATCAATTGGTAGCTCAACCCGGCAATTTGCGCAACTTTATGTCCGGAGCGGACCTTGCGCACGCAACATTCGCAAATGCGGCAGGGGCCGCAAGGAGGGTTCGACATGGCCGGGGCCTATGATGACCGCGACGGCAAGATCTGGATGGATGGCAAGATGGTCGAGTGGCGCGATGCCACCGTCCATATCCTGACCCACGCACTGCACTACGCCTCCTCGGTGTTCGAGGGCGAGCGCTGCTACAATGGCCGCATCTTCAAGGGGGTGGAGCACAGCCAGCGCCTGCGCCGCTCGGCCGAACTTCTCGACATGGAGATCCCCTTCACGGTCGAGGAAATCGAGGCCGCGAAATATGCGATGCTGAAGGCGAACGGCTGGACAGATGCCTATGTCCGCGCCGTCGCCTGGCGCGGCTCGGGCGAGGATATGGGGGTCTCGGCCAAGCGCAACCCGGTCCGCCTCGCCATCGCCGGCTGGGAATGGGGCAACTATTACGGCGACGCCAAGACCAAGGGCGCCAAGCTGGATATCGCCAAGTGGAAGCGGCCCTCGCCCGAAACCATCCCCAGCGCCGCCAAGGCCGCCGGGCTCTACATGATCTGCACCATGTCCAAGCACGCGGCCGAGGCCAAGGGCTGCTCCGACGCGATGATGTTCGACTATCGCGGCTATGTGGCCGAGGCGACCGGCGCCAACATCTTCTTCGTCAAGGATGGCGAGGTTCATACCCCGCTGGCCGATTGCTTCCTGAACGGCCTGACCCGGCAGACGGTGATCGGGATGCTGAAGGAAAAGGGCGTCACCGTGCATGAGCGTCACATCATGCCCGAGGAGCTGGAAGGGTTCGAGCAGTGCTGGCTGACCGGCACCGCGGCGGAAGTCACCCCTGTCGGCCAGATCGGCGATTACAGCTTCGACGTCGGCGCCCTGACGCTCGACGTCGCGGCAAGCTACGAGAAGCTCGTCCGCGCCTGAGGGCAGCCCACTTTCGGTGAGCATAAAACAACAGCAGGCCCGGCTCCGCAAGGAACCGGGCCTGTTGCATTGGGATCATTCCAGAATGGTCACCACATGCACGTTGCCGCGGATCGCGTTGGAATAGGGGCAGATGAAATGCCCGCGTTCCACCATGCGCTCGGCCACCGCCCGGTCCACACCCGGCAGGCTGACCTTCAGCGTCACCGCGATGCCAAAGCCGCCCTCGGCGCGCGGGCCGATGCCGACCTGGGCCTGCACCGTGGCATCGGCCGGAACCTCGCCGATCTTCTCGCTGCTGGCGGCAAAGCGCATCGCGCCTAGGTAGCAGGCGGCATAGCCCACCGCGAACATCTGTTCGGGGTTGTTACCCTTGCCGTCGCCGCCCATTTCCACCGGCACGCTCAGCGTGACGGCCAGCGCGCCATCCAGCGTCGCCGATGTGCCGTTGCGCCCGCCGCCCTTCGCTTCCGCCACCGTGCGGTAAACCACGTCCTTGACCATGTGCTGTCTCCTTATCGTGTGCGATTGTATCGTGCACGATATACATCGCCGACGCGGAGTCAATCCCTTGCGAATGAATCGCAGGCGATCTATTTTATCGGGATGACAGAGACCCCTCCCCCCCTGCCGCAGATGCTGTGCTTCGCGCTGTACTCGGCCAATCACGCCATGCAGGCGGCCTACAAGCCCATGCTGGACTCAGCCGGGCTGACCTATCCGCAATTCCTCGTCCTGACCCTGCTCTGGGCCGAGGACGATCAGGCGATGAGCAGGATCGGCGCCGCGCTGCATCTGGAAAGCAACACGCTGACCCCGATGCTCAAGCGGATGGAGGCGGCTGGATTGGTGGTGCGCACCCGTGACCCCGAGGATGAGCGTCAGGTGCGCCTGACGCTCACCGAAAAGGGCCGTGCGCTACGGCAGGAAACGGCAGGGTTTTCCCGCGCCATCGGCGAGAAAACCCGGATGACGGGCGAGTCGCTGGACGCCCTGCGCGCCAGCATCGTCACCCTGCGCGACATCCTGCGCGAGGGCGAGAAAGCTCAGGCCTGACGGCCGCGCTCGATGCGCAGGAATTCCTTCATCCGCCGAGCGGTCTCGCTGCCAAGCCGCGGGCGGCGCAGCAGCGCCTGCGTGGCGGGGTGCGAGCCTTCGCTGCCCTCACGTCGCGCGAGCTCCATGAACTGTTTCACGCGGCCGGCTTCAGGCGGGCTGCGACGATCGGCGATATGTCTGGTCATGGTTTCCTCCTTGGTCGTCTTGCGGCGACTTGGGCCACGGGCTCAAGATGGGGCCGAATCGGCCCTGTGCCTAGGCCCGCAGTCCCGAAAGCCGAAATCGGCAGCGCCCTGCCGATCATCCCAACCGCCCCAAAGCCCACCGCGCCGCATCCGCCACCGCCTCATCGGCATCGCCCGTCAGCCCCGCCGCCACCGACCTCAGCCCCGCATCCCCAGAATTCCCGATGGCATAGAGCACGTTGCGCACCATCCGGTCCCGTCCGATCCGCTTGATCGGGCTGCCGGCAAAGCGCGCGCGGAACGCCGCATCGTCCAGCGCCGCCAGATCGGCCAGCAACGGCGGCTCTGCCTCGCGCGCGGCATATCCCGTCTCGGTCGCCGCCTGCGCGAACTTGTTCCAGGGGCAGACGGCCAGGCAATCGTCGCAGCCATAGATCCGGTTGCCCATCAGCGCCCGCAGCTCGGGGTCCACCGGCCCCCGGTGTTCAATGGTCAGGTAGGAAATACACCGCCGCGCATCGAGCTGGAAGGGCGCCGGAAACGCCCGCGTCGGGCAGATATCGAGGCAGGCGGTGCAGCTGCCACAGCGCTCGGGCTCGGGCGCATCCTTGGGCAGGTCCACCGTGGTGAAGATCGCGCCCAGAAAGAACCAGCTGCCCAGATCGCGGCCCAGCAGATTGGTATGCTTGCCCTGCCAGCCAAGCCCCGCCGCCTGCGCCAGCGGCTTTTCCATCACCGGCGCGGTATCGACGAAGACCTTGATCGCCTCGCCGCCCTCGCCCTGATCCAGCAGCCAGCGCCCCACCCGCTTCAGCCGCTTCTTCACCAGGTCATGGTAATCCTTGCCCTGCGCATAGACGCTGACCGCCCCGCGCGTGGGCCGCTCCAGCACCGCCAGCGGGTCATGGCCCGGCGTATAAACCTCGGCCAGCATCACCACCGACCGCGCCTCGGGCCACAGCGCGGCCGGATCGCCCCGCCAGCCCATCCGCTCGGCCATCCAGCCCATCTGCCCGTGCCGACCCTCGGCCACGAAAGTCGCCAGCCGCCCCGCAGCCTCTGGCACCGCATCCGGCGCGCACACGCCCATCTTGGCAAAGCCCTCGGCCATGGCCTGCGCCTCAAGCCGCGCCTTCAGCGCAGCGCCGGGGTGTTCAGAAGTCGAGATCGGCATAATGCGCCGGCGGCGGGAAGCCGGGCACCTGATCGGCCAGCAAGGACCGGAACGAGGGGCGCGACTTGATCTTGGCGTACCACTCCTTCACCGGGGCCGAGCGGTTCCAGTCCACGTCGGAATTGTAGTCAAGGCAGCTCAGATGCGCCGCCGCCGCGAAATCGGCGAGGCTCATCGCGTCCCCGGCCAGCCAGCGCCGCTGCTCCAGCAGCCAGCCCATGTAGTCGAGGTGATACTTGATCCGCGTCGCCCCGGCCTTCACCGCCTTGGAATCGGGGTAGCCCAGTCCCATGATCTTCTTGTTCACCCGCTCATACAGCAGCTTCGACGTCACCTCCTGGTGGAACTTGTCGTCGAACCAGCCGCAGAGCCGCCGCACCTCATAGCGCGCATCGGGGTCGCGCGGGATCAGCGGCGGCTGCGGGATGGTCTCGTCCAGCCATTCGCAGATCGCCTGGCTTTCCGACAGCGTGCGGTTGTCCCATTTCATCACCGGCACCTTGCCGGCCGGGTTGCGGCGCAGGAAATCCGGTCCCTGCTCCCAATAGCGTTCCTCGACCAGCTCCACCTCGATCTTCTTCTCGGCAAGCGTCAGTCGGACCTTGCGGCAGAAGGGCGACAGCGCAACATGATAGAGGCGGACCATAGGCATACTCTGGGTTGTGGGGTCCCCGGGTGATAGCCCCCGGGGCCCTCAGGTTCAATCCTCGAAACAGGCGGCGCGCCCATCCGCGCCGATCGTCGCCGCCCCATCGGCAATTCCCGCCGCGCGTTGTCGCAGGCCTTGCGGCAGGGCCGAGGCGTCGCGGTCCTTGGGATTGGGCAGCACCGCCGCCAGCCGCGCCGCCTGCACCGCGGTCAGGTCGGCCGCCGCCACGCCGAAATAGGCCTGCGCCGCCGCTTCCACGCCAAAGATGCCCTCGCCCATCTCGGCGACGTTCAGATAGACCTCGAGGATGCGGCGCTTGGACCAGACCAGCTCTACCGCCGGGGTCAGCACTGCCTCCAGCGCCTTGCGCGGCCAGCTGCGCCCCTGCCACAGGAACACGTTCTTGGTGGTCTGCTGGCTGATGGTCGAGGCGCCGCGCTGGCGCCCCTCGTCCAGCGCCTCGCGGATCGCGGCCATGTCGAAGCCCCAGTGCAGGCAGAAATTCGCATCCTCCGCCGCCACCGCCGCCCGCGCCATCACCGGGGCGATCTGGTCCATATCCACCCAGTCGCGCTGCAGGGGCCCCAGCCGCAGACGTTCCGAGATCATGTAGGGCGTCCAGACCGGGTTGATGATCGTGAAGGCCACGACCAGCGCCGCAAGCGCCATCGCCGCCCGCCCCAGCCAGCGCAGCGCAAGGCGCAGGGCGCGGTTGCGCAGCGGCTGTGGAGCCGCGCGCCGCTTGCCGCGCGTTCCGCCCTTCGGGGCTGATCGTGATCCGGGTGACATGGCCATCCCTCGCATAAGTCACAGGCTGCTGCGGCCGGTCAACCCGCACCCGTCGCTTCGGGTGGGACAAGGCGAGGCACTGCCTCGCCCCCGCCCGCGCGGGGCATAGGCCCCAAGAGCCGCTGGCAACACGAGACCGGAGAGGACTGCGCCCGACCTGGCGGGCGAGAAGCGCCCGCCGAGGGGTGATGAGCGAACAGAAATCCTCCGGTGGAGGATTTCCGCGAAGAACGCCCGGCCGTGGCCGGGCCGGGAGGGCGGGCGCTGGCCGGGCCCTTTGAGGCCCGGCCGGTGCGAACTGACCCGTCACAAGGTGGCGAAGGCGATGGCCTTCGCCAAGGAGGCGGTCGGAGCAGACGAAGGCCCCTCCCGTCACTCCGACCGACTCACTCCGCCGGCATCGCCTGCCGTTCGTCCGACAGCGGATGCGGCAGCCGGTTCAGCATCTCGCGCGGACAGATCTGCACGAAATTCGCCCGCTCCTCGGCCCAGTTGGTCAGGATCGCCTGCGCCTTCAGGCTGCCGGTCTCGCGGGCGTGCCGCTCCACCAGCCCCTTCAGCTGCGCCTCCCAATGCGGGTGGCCGACCGCACAGGTCACCAGGCTTTCGAGGTTCATCATGTCCTCGGCCACCCCATGCGGATCGTGCACATAGGCCATGCCCCCGGTCATCCCGGCGCCGAAGTTCGCGCCGATGGTCCCCAGGATCACCGCCACACCGCCGGTCATGTACTCGCAGCCATTGGTGCCGCAGCCCTCGATCACCACCTTCGCGCCCGAGTTGCGAACGGCGAACCGCTCCCCCGCCCGCCCTGCGGCGAACAGGTAGCCGTCGGTCGCGCCATACAGGACCGTGTTGCCAATGATGGTATTCTCCGACGCCACCAGCGGCGAGGACATTTGCGGGCGCACCACGATGGTACCGCCCGACAGGCCCTTGCCGACATAGTCGTTGGCATCGCCCATCACCTCGATCTTCAGCCCCGGCGCGGCGAAGGCCCCCAGCGATTGCCCGCAGCTTCCCGACAGCTTCACCGTCAGATGGTCGGGCTGCAGCGCATTGCGCATCCCGAAGTTCTGCACGATGTGGCTCGACGCCCGCGTGCCGATGGTCCGGTGCGTGTTGCGCACCGCATAGGACAGCTGCATCTTCTCGCCATCCTCGAAGAACCGCGCGCCGTCCTTGACGATTTCCGCGTCCAGCGTATCGGGCACGAAGTTGCGCGGCTTGCTGCGGTCATAGACGATCTTGTCCCAGCCATCGACGGTGATCAGCAGCGGGTTCAGGTCGAGGTCATCGAGATGCGCGGCGCCGCGGCTGACCTGCGTCAAGAGATCCGCCCGCCCGATCACCTCATCAAGGCTGCGTGCCCCGATGCTTGCCAGGATCTCGCGCACCTCCTGCGCATAGAAGGTGATCAGGTTCACCACCTTGTCGGCGCTGCCGGTGAACTTGGCGCGCAACGCCTCGTCCTGCGTGCACACGCCCACCGGGCAGGTGTTGCTCTGGCACTGGCGCACCATGATGCAGCCCATGGCGATCAGCGCCGCGGTGCCGATGCCGTATTCCTCGGCCCCCATCATCGCCGCGATGACGATGTCGCGCCCGGTGCGCAGCCCGCCATCGGTGCGCAGCGTGATCCGCTCGCGCAGCTTGTTCATCGCCAGAACCTGATGCGCCTCGGTCAGGCCCATTTCCCAGGGCAGGCCCGCGTACTTGATCGAGGTACCCGGCGAGGCCCCGGTGCCGCCATTATGGCCCGAGATCAGGATCACGTCAGCCTTGGCCTTCGCCACCCCCGCCGCAATCGTGCCGACGCCCGAAGAAGACACCAGCTTCACCGTCACCTTGGCCCGCGGGTTGATCTGCTTGAGGTCATAGATCAGCTGCGCAAGGTCTTCGATGGAGTAGATGTCGTGGTGCGGCGGCGGGCTGATCAGCGTCACCCCCGGCGTCGAATGGCGCAGCCGCGCGATCAGCGAGGTGACCTTCATCCCCGGCAGCTGGCCGCCCTCGCCGGGCTTGGCCCCCTGCGCCACCTTGATCTCCAGCTCTTCGCAGGCGTTCAGATACTCCGCCGTCACGCCGAACCGGCCCGAGGCGACCTGCTTGATCTTGGCGCTCGGGTTGTCGCCGTTCGGCTCCGGCACGAAATGCGCCGGGTCTTCGCCGCCCTCGCCAGAATCGGACTTTGCCCCGATCCGGTTCATCGCCACGTTCAGCGTCTTGTGCGCCTCGGGCGACAGCGCCCCCAGCGACATCCCCGGCGTCACGAAGCGCTTGCGGATCGAGGTGATGCTTTCCACCTCCTCGATCGGCACTGCCTTGGCCAGCGGCTTGATGTCCAGAAGGTCGCGCAGGTGGATCGGCGGGTTCGCCCGCATCGCGGCCGAATACTGCTTCCACAGGTCATAGCTGGCGCGGTCGCAGGCCGCCTGCAGCATGTGCATCGTCTGCGCTTCCCATGCGTGCTTCTCGCCCGACCGGCGCGCCTTGTAGAAGCCGCCCACCGGCATCACATCGGCGCCGCCGAGCCAGCCCTTGGCATGGACCTCCTCGGCCTTGTGCTGGATGCCATGCAGCCCGATGCCGGAAATGCGGCTGTGCATCCCGGGGAAATACTCGGCCACGATGGCACGGCTCAGCCCCACGGCTTCAAAGTTCAGCCCGCCGCGATAGGACGAGATGACCGAGATCCCCATCTTCGCCATGATCTTCAGCAGCCCCGCATCCACCGCATCGCGGTAGCGGCGCATCGCCTCGACCAATGTGCCCTCCAGCAGCCCGCGGCCCAGACGGTCCGCGATGCTGTCCTGCGCGAGGTAAGCGTTCACCGTGGTCGCGCCGCAACCGATCAGCACCGCAAAGTAATGCGGGTCGATGCACTCGGCGGATCGCACGTTGACGCTGCAGAAGGTCCGCAGCCCCTTGCGCGTCAGCCAGCTATGCACCGCGCTGGTCGCCAGGATCATCGGCATCGCCACGCGGGCCTCGCCCTGATGCTGGTCGGTCAGCACCAGATGGCCGGCGCCCGACCGCACGGCATCTTCCGCCTCGGCCCGGATCCGCTCCAGCCCGTTGCGCAGCGCCTCCTGCCCCTCGCCCTTGGCAAAGGTGCAGTCGATGAACGCGACCCCGGCCGCGAACTGGCGCACCATCTCGTCGAACTCGGCATTGGCGATGAACGGGCTTTCCAGAACAAGGATCTCGGTCTGGCTGGAGTTTTCATCCAGCACGTTCTTCAGGTTCCCGAACCGCGTCTTCAGGCTCATCACCCGGCTTTCACGCAAGCTGTCGATCGGCGGGTTGGTCACCTGGCTGAAGTTCTGCCGGAAGAAATGCGACAGCGGGCGATAGACGCTGGACAGCACCGCTGCCGGCGTATCGTCGCCCATGCTGGCGATCATTTCCTTGCCGTCCTCGGCCATCGGGGCCAGCACCTGCTCCAGCTCTTCCAGCGTATAGCCGGCGGCGATCTGGCGCTTGCGCAGCTCCGCTCCCTCGAACAGATGCGTCTCGGGGATGTGGCGCAGATGGGCGTTCAGGTCCACGACCTTCTCGATCCAGTCGCCAAAGGGCTGGCTTCCCGCCAGACGGTCCTTGATCTCGCGGTCGTGGTAGAGCTTGCCGCCCTTCATATCCACGGCGATCATCTGCCCCGGCCCCAGCGCGCCCTTTTCCTTCACCCGCGTCTCATCGACCGGCACCATCCCGGCCTCGGACCCGGCGATCAGCAGCCCGTCGCCCGTCACCACATAGCGCAGCGGGCGCAGCCCGTTGCGGTCCAGGCCGCCACAGACCCAGCGGCCATCGGTCATCGCCAGCGCGGCCGGCCCGTCCCAGGGCTCCATCACCGCGTTGCAATAGGCGTACATGTCCTGCCAGGCCTTCGGCATCTCGCCGGTGGTCTTGCTCCAGGCTTCCGGCACCAGCATGGTCTTGGTCATCGGCGCCGACCGGCCCGAGCGCACCATCACCTCGAACACCGCATCCAGCGCGGCCGAATCCGAAGACCCCGCCGGCACGATCGGCTTGATGTCTTCCGCCGCCTCGCCAAAGGCGCTGCTCGCCATGCGGATCTCATGGCTGCGCATCCAGTTCAGGTTGCCCTTCAGCGTGTTGATCTCGCCGTTATGGGCCAGCATCCGGAACGGCTGCGCCAGCCACCATTGCGGGAAGGTGTTGGTGGAATAGCGCTGATGATAGATCGCAAAGGCGCTCTCGAAGCGTTCGTCCTGCAGGTCGGGGTAGAAGACGCTGACCGCCTCGGCCAGCATCATGCCCTTGTAGATGATGCTGCGGCACGACAGGCTGCACAGGTACAGCCCCGCAATCTGCGCCGCCACGGCAGCCTTCTCGATCCGCCGGCGGATCACATAAAGCTCGCGCTCGAAGGTCTCGTCGTCGATGTCCTTCTCGCAGCGGATCAGGATCTGCTCGATCTCGGGCCGCGTCGCGTTGGCCTTCTCGCCCAGGACATCGGTGTTCACCGGCACATGCCGCCAGCCATAGATGTAATGGCCCATGCGCAGCACTTCGGTTTCCACGATGGTCCGGCAGCGTTCCTGCGCACCAAAGTCGGTGCGCGGCAGGAACACCTGCCCCACCGCGATCAGCTTGTGCATGTCGGGCTCATGCCCGGTGCGCCGCACCTGGTCATAGAAGAACCGCACCGGGATCTGCACATGGATGCCCGCCCCGTCGCCGGTCTTGCCATCGGCATCCACCGCGCCCCGGTGCCAGACCGCCTTCAGCGCGTCGATGCCGTTCTGCACCACCTTGCGGCTGGCAACCCCGTCGATGGACACGACCAGCCCCACCCCGCAAGAGGCGTGCTCGTCCTCCTCGCGGTACAGGCTGTTCTCGGCCATCCAGGCGCGCTTGGCTTCCTCGGCGGCAACCCAGGCTTCGTTATACTCGGTCATTTTTCACTCCTCTGGGTTGGGCGACATCGAGGCAAGCGTCTCCGCCTCGGTCATCTTCCTGGTCTCGCCCGCAAAGGCGAAGGCATCGGGCTTCTTGTCGAAGAAAATCTCGTGGTCCAGCTTCATCCCCGACGGATCGTCCAGCAACCCGAACGAGACATAGTGGGTCACGGTCTCGCCCGGGATCGTCAGGTGATACCAAAGGTTCGACCCGCAGATCCTGCAAAAGCAGCGTTCGGCCCAGTCCGACGACCTGTAGGCCGCGATATTCTCGGCCCCGGTGATCGTCAGGTCGGCCTCGGCCACGCCAAAGCCGACGGTACACAGCCCCGTCCAGCGCCGGCACATTTCGCAATGGCAGGCGCCAAGCGCGTGCGGCGTATCCGCCACCACGATGGAAACGGCGCCGCACAGGCAGTGCCCGGTCCGTGTGTCAGCCATGATGGTCCTCCAGCAACAGCGGCGCGCTCGACATCAGCTCATCGCAGTCGAACAGCGGCACGGTGGACAGGTAGCCCGGCTCGCCCGGGAAGATGAAATTCACCGGCGTGTTGTCGGTCGGCAGCCGCCCATCGGGGTTCTCGAACGTCTCGCGCCCCGAGAAGAACAGCCGCCAGTCGCGGTGCACATACTGGTTGCCCCAGCGCCGCGCGACGACCTCGCCGGTGTCGGTCTTTTCCTCGATCTCGAACTCGGTCACTTCCAGGTCGATCCCGTCGATGGTCTGGCGCTCCCCGGTCAGCCGGTCGACGCCGACATAGCTGCGACGATAGCCATCCTCGGACAGGGTCGAGAAGTCATAGGTATCCTCGCCCGTCGACAGCAGGCCCGAGAAGGACGCGGGGTCCCGCGACGGCTCCTCCAGCACGGTCCGCTGCGGCGGCGAGAACTCCCAGCTTTCGATCCACTGGAACTCGGCATCCACCTTGGCGCTGAAGAACGGCCCGTCGGCATCGTAGAGCGTGTCCCACTGATCCCCCGGTGCGTCGCCCGCGCAGGTGAAGTAATGCGCCACAAGACAGCCGCGCATCTGCACCGACATGAACGGTGTGCAGCTTTGGGGCGGGGTGAAGGTGGCCGCGGCGGCGGGGCCGCACAGCATCAGCGCCGCCGCTGCGGCGGTCAGAGTAGTCCGGCTTGCGGTCCATCTGCGTGCCATCTCGCGCCCCCTTCTTCCGATTGCGGGTCAGCCCTGCTGCCCCATTAACCTAGACTAAATCCGGTCCGTCCATTCCCGACAGTTCCGCTATACATATAACATACATATGGGTTCTGTATGACTTCCGGATGGTCCCACCGGGCCGGCCCTGCGGCCCGGTAACGTCCGTTAACGCGGCCTATTCGGCCGCCACCGCCGCTGCCGGCTGGCCCAGATAGGTCAGGATCGCTTCCGCCGCCTCGCGCCCGTCGCGGATCGCCCAGACCACAAGGCTGGCGCCGCGCACGATGTCGCCCACAGCATAGACGCCCGGCAGGCTGGTCGCATGGCTGCGGAAATCGGCCTTGATCGTGCCCCAGCGGGTCACTTCCAGCTCTGGCACGTTCCACAGGCCCGGAATATCCTCTGGCTCGAACCCCAGCGCCTTGATGACAAGGTCGGCGTCCTCGACATAATCCGCGCCCTCGATCAGCTCGGGGCTCTGCCGCCCGGTTGCGTCCGGCGCACCCAGCCGCATCCGCTGCACCATCACGCCTTCGACCGCACCACTGGCGGTAAAGCCCTTCGGCGCCGCCAGCCACACGAACTCCACGCCCTCTTCCTCGGCATTGGCCACCTCGCGCTGGCTGCCCGGCATATTGGCCCGGTCGCGCCGATACAGGCACTTGACCGACACCGCGCCCTGCCGAATGGCGGTGCGCACACAGTCCATCGCAGTATCGCCGCCACCGATGACCACCACGCGCTTGCCCTCGGCGTTCAGCTCGCCGCTGTCATATTCCGGCACTTCGTCGCCAAAGCTCTTGCGGTTCGACACGGTCAGATAGTCGATGGCCCGCACGATGCCGTCCGCGCCCGAACCCGGGCCCATCAGATCGCGGGTCTTGTAGACGCCGGTGGCAATGACCACCGCATCATGCTTGCCGCGGATCGCATCGAAGCTCAGATCCTCGCCCACCGTGCAGTTCAGCACGAATTGCACGCCGCCATCTTCCAGCTGCTTGATGCGGTTCATCACCACATCCTTCTCCAGCTTGAAGCCGGGGATGCCATAGGTCATCAGCCCGCCGGCGCGGTCATAGCGGTCATAGACGGTGACCTGCACACCCTTGCGGCGCAGGAAGTCCGCAGCGGCCAGTCCCCCTGGCCCGGCGCCGATGATGCCGACGCTTTCGGTGCGTTCCGTATGCGGGCGGATCGGCTTGACCCAGCCCATGTCCCAGGCGGTATCGGTCACGAACTTCTCGACCGACCCGATGGTCACGGTGCCATGCCCGGATTGCTCGATCACACAATTGCCTTCGCACAGCCGGTCCTGCGGGCAGATGCGGCCACAGATCTCGGGGAAGGTGTTGGTGGACTGGGCAATCTCATAGGCTTCCTGCAACCGGCCCTCGGCGGTCAGCCGCAGCCAGTCGGGGATGTTGTTGTGCAGCGGGCAATGCGTCTGGCAATAGGGCACGCCGCACTGGCTGCACCGGCCGGCCTGTTCCTCGGCCTTCGGAATCGCGAACTCGCGGTAAATCTCGTTGAAATCCTGAGCGCGGACACTGGCGTCACGCTTCTCGGGCGTCTCGCGCCCGATGGTCACGAACTGGAGCATGCGTTGCTTGGCCACTGGCTGCGCCTCCCTGGTTTCTGCGGGTCGCGCATTGCTACAATGGGTCAAACCAAAATAAAAGTCAGCACGGTTTACCTAATATGCCGATTTTTTCGGTGCAGGGGCGCCTAAGGGGCATTGCCGACCCCAAAATGGGTCAGCTACTTTTACCTACCGGTCAGAAACCCAGCTGCAAGGCCGCCAAAGCCACGCCACCCACGATGATTCGCCACCATCCGAACAGCGCAAACCCGTGCTTGGAGACATAGCCCAGCAGCCACTTCACCACGAGCACCGCCGACAGGAAGGCCATGGCAAACCCCACCGCAATCTCGCCCATTGCCGAAGAATCCAGCAATTCGCGGTTCTTGTACAAATCATAGGCAAAAGCGCCCGCCATCGTCGGCATCGACAGGAAGAAGGAAAACTCCGCCGCCGCCCGCTTCGACGCCCCCAGCGCCAGCGCCCCCACGATCGTCGCGCCAGAACGCGACACGCCCGGGATCATCGCCAGGCACTGGATGAACCCGATCGCAATCGCCATCCCCAGCGGAAACTTCTCCGCCTCATCATGCCGCGGCCGCAGCGGCAGCCGGTCCACCGCCAGCAGCACGAAACCACCCAGGATCAGCATGATGGCAATCAGCTTTGGCGTCTCGAACAGCACGTCCTTGATGAAGCCATGCGCCAGAACCCCGATCACCACCGCCGGCAGGAAGGCCAGCAGGATCGCCAGGATGAAGCGCCGCGACTGCGGGTCATGCCCCGCCGTCGAGAAGATCGCCCAAAGCCGCGCCGAATAGACGCCCAGAACCGCCAGCACCGCCCCGAGCTGGATCACCACCTCGAAGGTCTTGCCGGCACTCTCGAAGCCCAGGAAATGCCCGGCGAGCAGCAGATGCCCGGTCGAAGAGACCGGGATGAACTCGGTCAGCCCTTCGATCAGGCCAAGAAGACCCGCCACCAGCGTTGTATTGCCGTCCATCCGTCCCGCCTCTTGCTGCCCTGTCCCGTGGCTTTACGCCGCGGCGCAGCATGGCCCGGACAGGCTGGATTGTCGAGCCGCCCCGCGCCCTTCCTGGCAGCGGGCGCGCAGGATCACGCCCGCAAATTCTTGGCCGAGGCCTTGATCGCGTCATACTGCCCCGAGGGGCGGAAGCGCCACAGATAGTCCGGGAGCACGGCACTGAACGGCGTCGGCTCGATCCCCAGATCGGCGAAGCCCTTCGCGCCCGGTGAAACCACGTTGTCCTTGGCGAGGTTGCGCACCTGGTCGCGAGTCAGCACCGTATTCGACACGAGGCCCCCGGTCAGCACCTGCATCATGTCGAAGCCCCAGCCCATCATCCGCGCCAGGAAGAACGGCACATTGACCACCAGCCGCCGGCGGTGGATGACCTTCAGCATCGCCGCCATCAGCTCGCGGAAGCTGCAGACATCCGGCCCGCCCAGCTCGTAGATCCCCGGGGCGGCCTGTCCCAGCACGCCCTTGACCGCGGCCTGCGCCACGTCCTCCACATGGACCGGCTGGAACTTCGTGTCCGCGCCCACCACCGGCAGGATCGGGCCCATCTTGGTCATGCCCGCGAAACGGTTGAAGAACTGGTCCTCGGTCCCGAAGATCACCGAGGGGCGCAGGATCACCGCCGAGGGGAAAGCCTCCAGCACCGCCGCCTCGCCCGCGGCCTTGGTCCGCGCATATTCGCTCTCCGACCCGGCATCGGCGCCGATGGCCGAGATCTGGACCAGCCGCGCCACGCCCTGCTCGGCCGCGATCCGCGCGATCCGCCCGGCGCCCTCGGCCTGCACCGCATCGAAGGTGTTCTTGCCACGCTTGCCCAGGATGCCGACGCAGTTCACCACCGCCTCGGCCCCCGCCATCGCGGCCCGCACCGAGGCATCGTCGCGCACATTGCACAGCACCGGCTCCACCTGCCCGACAGCGCCGTAGGGCTTCACGAACAGCGCCTCGTTCGGGCGGCGCACGGCAACGCGCACCAGCCAGCCCTCCTTGGCCATCCTGCGGGCGATGTAGCGCCCCACAAACCCCGAACCGCCATAGATCGTGACCAGCCTGGACATGGGCGAAACCCCTTTGTTCCTTGAATGCCACCTGATTAGCGCCAAGGCCCGAACCAAACAAGGCGCAATGCAGCCAGCGCAGGAGGGCGGATCGGCCCCTCGAAAAAAATCGCAAGATGGGCCGTTGACAGTGCCGGTGCCCCTCTGTAAATCCCCGCTCCACGACACCGGCCCAGGTGGCGGAATTGGTAGACGCGCACGGTTCAGGTCCGTGTGCCGCAAGGCGTGGAGGTTCGAGTCCTCTCCTGGGCACCATCGTCGCGTCGGAAAGCCCGGGGATCGCAAGATCCCCGGGCTTTCGTCGTTTCAGGCCCCCGGACAGGCTGCGCCGCGCAATCCCTTCCGCCGCCTTTCGTCATTAATTCCGCATTAATCGTCCTGTGGAAGGTTGCGGGCGGAGGTCGAGATCATGTTCATCAATTACAAGCTGCCCGCATTGTCAGAGTTCACGCGCGTGTCCACCATGGACTCCGCCCAGATCGCGCCGGGGGCCCGCATCGGCGTCGACCCCGACAGGGGCAGGATACAGCTCGATGCCGCGCCGGACCATCTGGCGCTGGCCTTCTCGCCCTTCGATCCGGCCCTGCAATGGATCGAACTGGCCTTCGTGCTGGACGCGGACCTCTGGCGCCGCTGCCGGCAGATCTTCTTGCGCTACCGCGCCTCGGGCAGCGATGTGCGCGTCACCCCCTCGCTGCGCCTTGGCGGCGAGGGCGGCTTCCATGACCTGTTCAGCGACGCCTCGCACACGGCGCGCGACGATGTCGCCGAGTTCGGGGCCGAGTTCCGCCTGCCGCCGCGATGGGCAGACAGGGCGCAATGGATCGACCTGCACCTGTTCTTCGACCCGCGCCGCGGCAACGTCCAGCTTTACGACCTGTCGCTGACGGGTGTGCAATGACCGGGGGCCGCGCACCGGTCGGGCAAAAGACCCGGGCAGATACTCCGGCGGCTCCGGCTGCGCCCGGGGCCGGGGGGGAAGCGGCCGGTGCAGACGGGGTGAAATTCTCCTGCATCATGACGACCTTCAATGACGGAGAGCTGATCCGCCAGTCGATAGACTCGCTCCTGCACCAGAGCTTCGGCGATTTCGAGCTGCTGCTGGTCGATGACGGCTCCTCTGCGCCAACCACCGATATCCTGGCCGCGCTGACAGATCCCCGGATCAGGCTTCTGCCGCAGGCCAATGACGGGCTGTCATCGGCCCGCAACCGCGGCCTTCACCACGCGCGCGGCGACTACATCTGCTTTCTCGATGCCGATGACGTGCGCGCACCCTGGAGCCTTGCCCAGGCGGCAGAGGTGATCGACGCGACCGGCGCCGAGCTGATCCTTGCCCCGGGCATCCATTCCACGGGGCGCACGCAGCTTCAGCCCTTCATGGACCAGGTCAGCATCACGGCGATCGCCGCCGAGGCGCTTGCCACCGGCCCGCTGAGCCTCGCCGCCCGCAAAGCCTGGGCCACCAGCTTCGAGCCGCAATCGGCCAACAAGTTCATCGCCCGCAGCCTGATCGAGCGGGCGCAGCTGCGCTTCCCGAACGACCATTTCTTCGAGGATATCCTGTTCCACGTCCTCGCCATCGCCCATGCCGGCAGCATCGAGTTCCTGCCCTCGCCCAGCTTCACCTATTTCCAGCGCCAGTTCCGCCCGCAGCTGACCGGCAGCAACGGCCAGATCCGCTTCGACATCCTCGGAACCGCCGGCGTCACCTTCAAGATCTTCGAGCGGCACCGCGATTTCCTGAACCCGAGGCAGCGGGGCGCCGTCTCCATCGGGGCGCTGCGTCTGCTGCGCTGGTGCGAGACCGAGATTCCCACCTATCACAGATATGGCTACCGAATGGCGCTGCGCACCCTGCTGCACGATCTCAATCCGCTGTACCTCGTCATCGAGGACAGCACCCCCGATCCGCGGCAGGAACGCGAAAGCCTGATCCGCTATGCGCAGGAGGTGATGGCATGAACGCCCGGGCCAAACGTTTCGGGGCCGCCGAGATCGACGCCCCGGGCCATGTGGTCTTCGGCCAGACCCTGCATCTGGACTGCGATCCCGGCAGCCTGGCGACGGCGCGCGAGTTGCGCGACCTGCAGGCGATCTACGAGCCGTTCCTGGCCTCGCGCGTGCTTCCGCAAGCGGGTCTTTGCCTCGATCTCGGCGCGGGCGCCGGCTGGTTCGGGCTCGGCTTCGCATCCGCCTTCAAGGGTTGGACGGTGATCTGCGTCGAGCCAGACCCGGCCCGGTTCGACCTGCTGCAGCAGAATGCCCGCCGGCTCGGGCTGAAGAACGTCACCTGCATCCGAGCCGCCGTGCATCCGGATGCGCAGGATTTCGGCGATGCCCTGAAGGCGGTGCTTGCCGGCAAGCTGCGCCTGAGGCCGGCCGAGTTCCAGCCGCTGCTGGCGCTGCCGGGCAAGATCGCGCCGGTGGCGGGGGGCGACGGGACCCTGTCCTGCCCGGCCCTGCCTCCCGGCCTGATCGCGCGGCTTGCGCCGGATCTGCTGCGCATCGACGCCCCCGGGGCCGAGGCGGCGATTGCCCTGGCGCTGAAGGATGTCCGGGCCGGGTTCGTCGTGGGCCGGCTCTTCCCCTGCCTGCCCTCCGATCTTTTCATCCCCGCACCCGCGGCCGGGCCACGGCAGTTCTACCTCGTGCATGGCGAGCATGTGCTGCGCCGGGACTATGAGGACAATTTCCCGGCCCGGCGCCCGGGCCTTGATGTCGTTGTCGCCATGTTCAACACCCGCGCCTTCATCGAGGACTGCGTCGACAGCGTGCTCGCCGACGGCAATCCCGCGATCCGGGTGCTGGTGGTGGATGACGGGTCCACCGACGGTTGCGCCGATCTCGTCGCCGCGCTCTATGACGGCAATCCGCGGGTCCGGCTGCTGCGCAAGGCCAATGGCGGCTGCGCCTCGGCCCGCAATTTCGGGCGGCGGCACTCGGATGCCAGCCACATCGCCTTCATCGACGCCGATGATCGGGTGGACCCGGGGATGTTCACCGCCCTCTTGGAAACCGCGCGCTACACCGGCGCCTTCGTTGCCGAGGGCGAGTTCAAGACCTTCACCACCGGCCCGGACGGCATCGACAGCTTCAGCCCCAGCTACGAGGCCGGCCTCTACCAGAGCCCGGGCAACCACCGGCTGGCGGAGTTCGACTATGACTGGACCCCAGGGTCCGAGATGATCGTCGGCCAGCCCTCGACCTGGCGCCGGGTGCATCGGCGCGATTTCCTGGACCGCCGCAACATCTGGTTCCCCGAACATGTGCGCGCCTTCGACGACCAGATGTTCCAGATCCTCGTCTGCCAGCACGCCGGCGCCATCGCCCATGTCCGCGGCCATGCCTACCACTATCGCCAGCATCCGGCGCAGGACATCAAGCAGGGCGACGAGCGGCATTTCTACAGCTTCAACATGTTCCGCGCGATCTTCTTGCGGGCGCTTGATGAGGGCCGCCTGGATCTCGGCCCGGTGTTCCGCTCGCTGCTCAACACCATGTCCTGGTCCTACCGGGGGCTGCGCGAGGATCTGCAGCACATCTACCAGGAGGCGGCGGTGGAGTTCCTTGCGGTGATCGACCGCACCTTCGGCGAGGTCATCACGCCGCAGATGCTGGCCGAGGTCGGCATCCCGGGGCTCGACTACCTCGTGCGGCGCAAGATCGAGGCAATGGGCCACCCGCCCGTGAATTATGCGATGATGCGGCTGGAAAGCTGGCGCTGGCAGCCCGAGTTCATCCGCATGATGCTGGCCGCCGGCTGATCCACGCCGGGAAAACCCGCAAGGATGCCGCGAAGGCTGGCCGTGGCCGCAAGCGAGCCGAGCCATCCCGCCTGCCCTGCGCCGCGGGCGGCGATCCCAGGCTGCAACCCCTGTAGCATCGGCCCCGCCAAAGGACTATATCAACGCCGAACCAACAGGCGGATCGGCAATTGGCAATCCATTTCTACAAGAACGACCTTCCGGACGGGCTGGACCTCGGCCCCGTGGTCGCCATCGACACCGAGACAATGGGCCTCGACCCCCGGCGCGACCGGCTCTGCCTGGTGCAGATGTCCTCGGGTGACGGCGACGCGCATCTGGTGCAGATCGAGCGCGGCCAGACCAGCGCGCCCAATCTGGAACGGATGCTGACCGACCCCGCGGTGATCAAGCTGTTCCACTTCGGCCGCTTCGACATCGCGGCGCTGCAACAGGCCTTCGGCGTGGTGACGGCGCCGGTCTGGTGCACCAAGATCGCCTCGCGGATGATCCGCACCTTCACCGACCGGCACGGGCTGAAATACCTGCTGCAGGAACTGGTCGGAGTCGATGTCTCCAAGCAGCAGCAGACCTCGGACTGGGGCGCGGCCGACCTGACGGATGCGCAGAAGGAATATGCGGCCTCGGACGTGCTCTACCTCCACCGCCTGAAGGACGAGCTTGCGGCGCGGCTGGAGCGCGAGGGCCGCACCGCGCTGGCTCAGGCCTGCTTCGATTTCCTGCCGACACGGGCGCATCTCGACCTGCTGGGCTGGGATGAAACCGTCGACATCTTCAACCACTCATGACCCCGGATCGCGCCATCCTGCTGGAAACCGGCCGCCGCGTCATCGACATCGAGGCGCGGGCGCTGGACCTGCTGACCGCCGCGCTGGATGACAGTTTCGCCGCGGCGGTCGAGATCATCCTCAAGGCCCGCGGCCGGGTGATCGTCTCGGGCATGGGCAAGTCCGGCCATGTCGGGCGCAAGATCGCCGCCACCTTCGCCAGCACCGGCACGCCCGCGCAATTCGTGCATCCGGCCGAGGCGAGCCATGGCGACCTGGGCATGGTCACGCCCGAGGATGTGGCGCTGGTCCTGTCCAATTCGGGCGAGACGCCGGAGCTCGCCGACATCATCGCCCATACCCGCCGCTTCTCCATCCCGCTGATCGGGGTGGCCAGCCGCGAAGGCTCCACCCTCTTGCGCCAGTCCGATGTGGCGATCTTGCTGCCGCGCGCCGAGGAAGCCTGCGGCACCGGCGTCGTGCCCACCACCTCGACCACGATGACGCTGGCGCTTGGCGATGCGCTGGCTGTGGCGCTGATGGAACACCGCCAGTTCACCCCCGAGGATTTCCGCACCTACCACCCGGGCGGCAAGCTCGGCGCCCGGCTCAGCCGCGTCGCCGACCTCATGCACCGCGACATGCCGCTGGTGACGCTGGACACGGCCATGGGCGATGCGCTGCTGGTCATCAGCCAGAAGGGCTTTGGCGTCGTCGGCGTGACCGATGCCGCGGGCCGGCTGGCCGGCATCATCACCGATGGCGACCTTCGGCGGCACATGGAGGGGCTGCTGTCCCGCAATGCCGCCGAGGTGATGACCGCTGCCCCCCGGACCATCGACCCGGGCGCGCTGGCCGAAAAGGCCGTCGCGGTGATGAATGACCGCAAGATCACCTGCCTCTTCGCGGTGGACCCGGCTGGCGACGGCCGCCCGATGGGCATCTTGCACATCCATGATTGCCTGCGCGCCGGGGTCGTCTGACCGATGGCCGCCCATGACAATATCCATTCGCGGCTGGTGGCCTGGCTGAAGGTGATATTGCCGCTGGCGGCGCTGGCGCTGCTCTCGACGCTGTTCCTCGTCTCGCGCGGCACCCCGCCCGAGGATGCGCTGCCTTACTCCGAGGTGGATGTGGAGGAACTGGCGCGCGAGCCGCGGCTGACGGCGCCGCGCTATTCGGGCGTTACCCTTGACGGTGCGGCGCTCAGCGTCACCGCCGAGGTGGCGCGGCCGGATGTGGACGGTGGCGGCAAGGCCAGCGCCACAGGCCTGACGGCGCTGCTGGAGACCCCCGACGGCGTGACCACCGACATCGCCGCCAGCGACGGCCAGCTCGATATCGCTGCCAGCGTGCTGACGCTGTCGGGCGACGTGCGCATCGCCGCCTCCAGCGGCTATGTCCTTACCACCGGCGCGCTGACCGCCGCGCTGGACCGCACGTCGCTGATCGCGCCCGGCGCCGTCGTGGCAAGCGCCCCGATGGGCCGAATCGATGCCGGCTCCATGCAGCTGACCTCGCAGGGCGACAGTTATGTCTTGGTTTTCAATGGCGGCGTGAAGCTGGTATATGAGCCCGGGAATTGAGCATCCATTTGACGCCTGCATCCGGGCCAAGGAATAGAGACGCGACATGGCAATGACCCCCCGCCTCACTTTGGCATCGCTCGCCCTCGCCGCCAGCCTTTCCGCCGCGCTGGCACAGGGCACCAACCTTACCGTCTCGGGCCTGCAGCAGGACACCGGCGCCCCGGTCGAGGTAACGGCCGATTCGCTGCAGGTCGACCAGGCCGCCGGCAGCGCAGTCTTCACCGGCAATGTGCTGATCGTGCAGGGCACCATGCGCCTTGCCGCGGCCGAGGTGCGCGTGGCCTATGCCAAGGCCGCGGATGGTACCCCCGACACCGGCACCATCGACAGCATGACCGCCACCGGCGGCGTGACGCTGGCCACCGCGACCGAGGCGGCAGAGGCCGCCGAAGCCGTCTACTCCCCGCAGACGGCCGATCTGGTGATGACCGGCGATGTGCTGCTGACCCAGGGCGGCAACTCTGTCTCGGGCCAGACGCTGACCATCGACCTTGAGACCGGCGCCGGGCGCATGGATGGCCGGGTCAGGACCATCCTGCAGACCGGCACCGCAGGGGGCAACTGATGAGCCCCGCGCCCGATCTGACCGTCTCCGAAGGCAGCGCCGGGCTGCGTGTCGTCAACCTGCGCAAGAGCTACAAGCGCCGGCTGGTGATCCGCGATGTCTCGCTGGAGCTTCGGCGCGGCGAGGTCGTGGCGCTGCTCGGGCCGAACGGTTCGGGCAAGACCACCTGTTTCTACAACATCGCCGGGCTGATCACCCCAGAGGGCGGGCAGGTACTGATCGACGGGCGCGACGTGACCGGCCTGCCGATGTATCGCCGCGCGCGGCTCGGCATCGGCTATCTGCCGCAAGAGGTCAGCATCTTCCGCGGCCTCTCGGTCGAGGACAACATCCTTGCCGTGCTGGAGATCCGCATCCCCGACAGCCACAAGCGGCGCGAGCGGCTGGAAGACCTGCTCAGCGAGTTTTCCATCACCCATCTGCGCCGCGCCCCCGCGCTGTCGCTGTCGGGCGGTGAGCGGCGGCGGGTGGAAATCGCGCGCTGCCTGGCTGCCGACCCGAAATACCTGCTGCTGGACGAACCCTTTGCCGGGGTGGACCCGATCGCTGTCGGCGAGATCCGCAGTCTGGTGCACGACCTCAAGTCCCGCGGCATCGGCGTGCTGATCACCGACCACAACGTGCGGGAAACGCTGGAGATCGTGGACCGCGCCTATATCCTGCACGACGGCAAGGTGCTGATGAGCGGCACCGCAGATGAGGTGGTCCGCGATGAAAACGTCCGCCGCGTCTATCTGGGGCAGAGCTTCCGCATCTCCTAGGGGCGCGCCATGTCGGTGAGCCCGGGCCTGCGGCTTTCCACCCGGCAGCGGCTGGCGCTGACGCCGGGGATGCGGCAATCGCTGGCGATCCTGCGCCTGCCGGCGCTGGAGCTGCACGAGGAAATCGCCCGCATCGCCGCCGAGAACCCGTTCCTCGAGCACCACCCCGCCGATTCCTCCAGCGGCGGCTGGCTTCCGGACGTGCCCGCCGCCGAACCCTCGCTGTTCCAGTCGCTGCACCGGCAGCTCTCGACCCAGCGGCTTGCGCCAGAGGTGCGGGCGGCGGCGCTGATGCTGGTCGCGGAGCTGCGCGAGGATGGCTATCTCGATGCCACGCTCGACGAGATCGCGGCCGAGACCGGCGCGGCGCCGGAGGTGCTTGAACAGGCACTGACTGCGCTGCAGGCCTGCGATCCGCCCGGCATCGGGGCGCGCGACCTGCCCGAATGCCTGGCCTTGCAGCTTCAGGCGCAGGGCCATGCCCCGGCGCTGGCCCGCGCCATCTGCGCCCATCTCGAGGATTTTGCCGAAGGCCGCTGGCAGCGCCTGGCCCGTGCCCTGCCCCTGCCGCAAGGCCGGCTGGCGCAGATCGCGGCGCTGCTGCCAACGCTGCGCCCGGCGCCGGAACTGCCCGATCCCGGCCCCGCCCTGCCGCTGCTGCCCGAGCTGATCGTGGAGCCCGGCGCCGATGGCAGCCCGCAGGTGCGCCTCAGCCCCGGGGCGCTGCCCATCGTCACCGTGGCGCCGCGGGTGGCGGGCGGCTCGCCGGAACTGGCCCGCGCCCAGGCCGAGGCGGGGTTCCTGGCGGCGGCGCTCCGCGCCCGCGGCGCCACCTTGCTGCGGATCGGCACCCATCTTGTCATGCAACAGGCGCGACATTTCGCCTCTCATGGCGATCTTCCGCTGCTGCCGATGACCCGGGCCGAGGCCGCGGCGGCGCTGTCGATGCATCCCGCCACGCTCGGCCGCGCCATTTCCGGCAAGGCGCTGATGGCCTTCGGGCGCACGCTGCCCATCGAGGGCTTCTTCTCGCACGGGCTGCCCGGGCGCGACGGCGCGGTCTCGGCGCATCAGCTGCAGCGCCGCATCCGCGCGCTGATTGCCGCCGAGCCGCCGGAGGCCCCCCTTGCCGATGATGCGATATGCGCACAACTCCAGAAGGAGGGCGTTGACATCGCACGCCGGACTGTCGCCAAATATCGGACATGTATGCGTATCGCTTCATCGTTCGAGCGTCGGCGCCGGAAGGTCACAAAAGACCGGCCCGCAGCCAGTTCGGCCATGAACCCGCCCGGAAACTAACCGCGCCGAAAGCACTCAGGAGCCAACCTGAAAGAACCGGTGCAAACACCTGAAGGAGGAGTCATGCGCTATCAGATCAGTGGCAAGGGAATGGATGTGGGCGACGCCCTGCAGACCCATGTCAAGTCCGAGCTGGGCGAAACATTCGAGAAATATGCCGGCCGCCCCACCGATGCGACCGTCGTGTTCTCGCGCACCGCGTATGAATATGTCTGCGAGGCCACGGTGCACCTGTCCACCGGGCTGACCGCCTCGGCCAGCGGCCGCGCCTCCGAGATCTATCCTGCCTTCGAGGCCTGCCGCGAGAAGATGGACAAGCAGCTGCGCCGCTACAAGCGCCGCCTGAAGGACCATCACCGCGACCGGGTGGACCCGGTTGAATTCGCCGGGGCACCCTCGTATATCCTCGCCGGAACCGACGGAACGGAGACCGAGGACACGGAGCCCGACTCGCTGCAGCCGATGATCATCGCCGAGATGGAGATGCGGTTGCCGACCCTCTCCGTCGGCGAGGCGGTGATGCAGATGGAGCTGGCCCATGCCCCGCTTCTGGTGTTCCGCAACGAGAAGAGCGGCGGCGTCAATGTCGTCCATCGCCGCGATGACGGGAATATCGGCTGGATCGATCCAGCCCACAGCAGATAGGCGCCCGAGGACGGGGCGTGGAACAGTCAGGTCAGATGGAACTTTCTCAACTGTTGAAACCGAATGCCGTAAAGGCATTCGGCCACGCCACGTCTAAGAAGCGGCTGTTTCAGGATCTGGGCGACATCGCCCATTCCGTCTATGGCCTGCAGACCGCCGACACCGTCGATGCGCTGCAGGAACGCGAAAGCCTTGGCCCCACCGGCGTGGGCCATGGCGTCGCGCTGCCCCATGCCCGCCTACACGGGCTCGACCGGGTGGTGGGCGTGTTCATCCGGCTCGACAAGCCGATGGATTTCGACGCGGTGGACCGGCAGCCGGTGGATCTGGTCTTTGCGCTCTTCGCGCCTAAAAGCTCTGGCGTCGATCACCTGAAGGCGCTGGCACTTGTTTCGCGCACCATGCGCGATGCCTCGACCTGCGCCAAGCTGCGGGCCAACAGCGATCCGGCCACCCTGCACGCCGTGCTGACAGAGGTGCGCGGGACGCAGGCCGCCTAGGGCTGCCACCCGCCAAAGCCGAAGGCAACGTAATCGCGCTGGTAGGCCTCGCGCAGCAGCGCCTCGATCTCTTCGGTCATCACCTCGGCCAGGGCGAAGGGCGCCGTCTGCGGCCCCGGGCCGGGCAAGGGCGGCGCCTCGCGCCCCACCGCCGCCGCCAGATGCGCCAGGTCCTCGGCCAGCCGGTCCTCGCGCGCGATCAGGTCCGGCATGGCAAATTGGCCGAACCCCTGCAGCACCGCCGCCTGGCTGGCCCAGGCGGCGTCGATCCGCACCGAGGTCTGCCCCGCCAGATGGCCCTTCAGGAAGCGCGCGAAGGCCGTGAAGGCCGCCCGATGCGCCTCCAGATCCATCTTCGCCACCTTGGCCACCGGCGGCAGCGGCAGCTTGTAGGTCTTGCGCAGCACCTCGCGCAGCTCGGCATAATGCCCCGTCAGGATGTAGTCGCAAAACGCCGCATGGGCCCGCGCCACCGGATGGCGCAGCACGGTGAAGCTGCGATGCCCGGGATGGCCGCGCAGCCAGAGCCGCAGCGATTTCTGGGTGAACTCCTCTTGCAGCGCGCCCTTGGCATCCAGCGCCGCGAGCCAGCCCCGGACCTGCGCCACCGGGCCCGCCTTGATCGGCATGAACAGCAGGGGCGCGCTGGCCGCTGCCACGAAGCTTGGCACCGCCGGCCCCCGCCGGGGTTCAAAATTCGGGGTGCGGGTCAGGTTGAAGCGGTCGAGCCGGGCCAGCGCCGCCTCCATCGCCCCGAAATTCGCCACCTTGCTCTCCAGCGGCTCGGGGTTCTGCTTGACGAGGCTCGTCGCCAGCCCCTGCACCCCACCCTCGGCCCCCAGGAACTGCGCGAGGCCGTTCAGCACCGCAACGTCCTGAATGTCCTCGTAATCCACATAGAAGGCCGTCTGCCCGCCCACCTGCAACGCGCGCAGCAGCTGCAGCTGAAACGCCTGCAACTCCGCCAGATGCGCAGTGAACTCCTCGGCGTCGAACAGCACCTTCGAGGTCTTCTGGTGCCGCGCGTCGCCCAGCTTCCACTGCCCGGTCTGCCGCGCGATCTGCAGCGAGACATAGCTTTCCACCGGGTTGCGGGTCAGGATCACCTTGGCGCAGCGCGGATCGTCCAGCACCGCATCCAGCACCCGCGGGTCATGGTCATGGAAGAACCGGAACCCGTTCAGCCCCGGCGCCGCCCGCATCGCCGCCAGCAGCGCCCCTGGGACCTCGGCGCGCTGCGCCATGCTGACGCCCAGCAGGCTCTCGGTCTTGGGGTAGCCGATGAAATGCGGGTTGAACGCCTCGCCGTGGCAGGTCACCCCCGGCACGCCGTTCAGGCTCGCCTCCAGCAGGTTGGAGCCGGTGCGCATCTCGGCAAAGATCACGAACATGTCGTATCGGCGGCTCATGGGTCGCTCCCGGTCATTGCACCAGATAGGGGCGCTGGCCACGCGGGGCAGCGTTGCGCGGATCGCTGCCCACCGGGAATTCGCCCATCAGCATGGGCTGCATCCCCTGGTTCTTGAGGTTCTGCAGGAACCGGCCAAAGCCGGTCAGGTCCGCCATCCGCGGTGCCTCGGACAGCCGCCGGACCGCGCGCGGGCTGATCTCGTCGATGATGGTCTGCAAGGGCTCCATCGGGTTCTCGATGAAATCGGCCATGGTCCAGACCCGCACCCGCGCCTTCACGTACATCGACCGCAGGATCTCCAGATGCTCGGTCTCGATCCGCTGCAACCGCGCCGCCTCGGCCCGGATATCGGCGAAATTGGCGTTGGACCGGAACAGCGGCACCGACCATGCCCCCGAAATCACGCTGATCTGGGCATTGGGGTCGGTCGCGGTGAACCAGTTGATCGCCTGGTTGTCGCGCGGGCTGAACTGGAAGCACTGCCGCTCGCCGCGGGTGTTCCAGATCAGGTTGGTCAGGAAGGCCTTCGGGTTGTAGTCGCGCAGCGCCGCCGAATCGGTCAGCGCGCCGTTGAACACCGTCTCGCCGCCGGCAAACTCCACCCGCCCCGGCGCGAAGAGGTGGCCATGGGCCCGCCCGCCGCCGACGGCCTTGGTCAGCCACAGCTCGAAATTCTCGAACAGGTCGGAAAAGCCCTGGAACACCGAATAGGGGGCGCTGGTCTTGCCGTTCTCATGGTCCTGCCGCGGGAAGCGCGCCTGCATGTAAAGCCCCGCCCGCCCGCGCGTCCGCCGCTCCACCGCCTTGGAAAACAGCCGGTCGATCTTGCCGGGCTGCGGCTCGGCCCGCATCTGCCCCGCGGCGCTGCCCTCAAGAAAGGTGCGATACAGCCGGTCCGCCTTGGGCCAGATCTTGCGCGCGATGAAGCAATCCGACCGGCGCAGAAGCTGCAGGTGGTCATCGTAGAAGATATGCGGCTTGCCCTGGAAATCGAACTTCGACAGCGTCAGCGACCGGCTTTCGACATTGATGGAATAGGACCGCGTCAGCGTCTGGAAGTAGCTTTCATCCGGAATCCACACCCGCCGGAAATAGCGGTCATGCAGCGCGCGGTCGGGGTCCTGCAGGATGCAGGACAGCGTCTGCCGCGTCAGGCACCACCACTGGCTGCCCAGATGCGGCACCAGCCCCTTGGGCACGCTGCGCCGGTACTTCACCCGGCGCTGCAGATCGACATACTTGTCGAACAGCAGCCGCTGCTTCTTCCACGAGAACGGAAAGCGCAGGGTGAAGCGCTCGGTGTTCAGCCCGCCCACCGTCCAGCCGACATCCGACGTGGTGACGCTCTCGATGAAATCGGTCTTCGGCCGCGCGTCCAGATAGTCCACCAGCTCTTGCACCGGGCGCAGCGGCAGGCAAGAGCCGGAGGCGAGGTAGACATGGCGCACATCCTTGTGCCGCTCCAGCATCTGCTCCGATGCCGCCTGTGTCGCCGCCACCAGCGACCAGGTGCCCCATTCGCATTGATAGCGGCGCGAGAAGCTGATGCTCTCGATATCGGCCAGCATCCGGCGGAAGGCGCCGAAGTCATGCGGGGGCACCCGCGCATCGACATGGATCACCACCGGGCAGCCGCCCTCGGCCCAGAACCGCGCCACCTGCGCGGCGCGGTCCAGCGCGGTATGGCACAGCATGACGAAGCCGACCGTCACCGCGCGCCCCTCATGCCCAGTTGCCCTTCGACATCAGCCCCAGAATCTCCAGTTGCCGCCAGTTGATGTATTTCTCGCTCCATTTGCACCACAGGTCGGGGCTGTCCTTCAACCCGTCCGCATATGCGCGGTATTCGCGGCTGCCGGCGTAATGCTCGCCCCGCGCCAGCTCCTCCTCGACCTTGGCCGGCAAGGTGGACAGGAATTTGGCATGAAGCAGGCAACCCGAGGCCTTTTCCCCGCCCCATTCATCATAGGTCAGGTTCAGCCCCCGCGGCAGCAGCATATGGGTCGAGCTGACATAGCAATAGGACCGGTGCCATTTCACCAGCGGGATCTTGTTCAGCGTCGGCGCGTGCAGCGCGTCGCCGGCAAACATCGTCCGCGCCCGTGGCCCGCCCTGGATCCAAAGGTTGCCATAGCCCTCGTTGCGCGAGATCATGTAATTGCCGCTGTCGAACCAGCAGGCAATCTCCATCGGGTTCTGCCCCTCGCGGTAGGGCTGCGCGTCCAGCGGGCCCTTGGGATACATGTCCAGCAGCATCGCCGGAAACGACCGGATCGCCATCGTGTCGAGCCAGTCGGTCAGCGCGCTCAGCGGCCGTGTATCGCAGAACGGGTAGACGAAGAACTCATCGGGATCGACCACCAGCGTCCAATGGCCGTGGCCATGGCGCATCTGTAGCCAGTTCAGCCAATCGACGCCAAAGCGCGAGCGCTTGTAGCTGGCCGTCGTCGTCCAGACCGAGCAATCCTTCTGCTCGGCCAGATACTCGCGGCTGCCATCGTCCGAGCCATTGTCCACGAAGAAGAAATGGTTGACGCCCAGATCCCGATAATAGCGGAGAAAGTAAGGCAGCCGCAGCCGCTCGTTCCGCTGGGTCGAGAACAGCAGGATGTCACTGGAGCGGATCTTCTTGCTGCGGTCGGCGACGGGCCTCAGCTCGCGGCGCCGTCGGAAGGCACGCCAAAGCCTGCGCTTGCGCTCGAGTCGCAGCCGGTATGTCTCCCAAGCCCCCAACACGTCCCTTTCGCGGGAAAGTCGTCCGACAGCGTATCGCTCGGGGCTAGCACGTCTTGTTTAAGACGCTCTGAAAATGCCCCGCCCACGTCTTTCGTGCGACCTGCGGCACACACCTCCGCATCGCACCATGGACCGCCGCGTCCGTTCCCAGCTGTTCTTGTATCCTCGCAGCCCAAGAATACAGATCGCCCTGCGTTACGTAAACCGGGTAATCGCCCACAAACTCAAGATAAACTGGCAAGGGCGCCGCAATCACCGGGGTTCCGGCCGCCGCGGCCTCGGCCACCGGCAGCCCGTAGCCCTCGGCCAGGCTGGGCATCAGCAGCGCCCGTGCCCCTGCCATCAGCGCCGCAACGGCGCCATCGGGCAGCCCCGGCAGCTCGTGGATCGTGCGCCCCAGATGCGGCGAGCCGTCCAGCCGGGCGAAGAAATCCCCGTTCCGCCAGCCGCGCCGGCCGACCAGGAACAGGTGCGGCACGTGCGCCTCGGGCATCTCGGCATGGAATTTATCCCACACATCCAGCAGCAGCGCGTGGTTCTTGCGCGGCTCCAAAGTACCAACCGCCAGAAAATAGGGCCGGTCCAGCGGCAGGTTTGCGGGCAGCTCGGCAGGGTCCGGCTGCACCACATCCGTTCCCAGATGCGCAACAATGCTCTCGGGCAGCGGGCCATGGCGGCGGGCATGGCGGGCCAGGTCGTCCCGCGTCGCCGCCGAATTGCAGATCACCAGGTTGGCGTGGCTGATAACCGCCTCGACCAGCGCCTGCATCTCATCCACCGCATGAGGGCGCGAGAATTGCGGGAAATCCAGCGGGATCGTGTCATGCACCAGCACGGCGACCCGCAGGCCCGGCACAGCTCGCACCGCCGCCAGCAACTCCGCCCCCGCGTTCACATGCCCGGTGTTGAAATACCACCCGCCCCCCGGCAGATGCCGCGCCAGCAGCGCCGCCACCCCGTCGGGCATCGCCCCGCCAAGCGCCATCCGCTTCAGCCGCCGAGCCGCCAGCGCCGGCGCGCCCCGCCGCAACGCCAGCCGCTCGACCAGACCGCGCGGCGCGAGCCCCGCCTCCAGCCAAAGCTCCAGCTCCGCCCCGGCCGAACGCGGCAACAGCCATTGCCGCCGCCCCTGCTTCATCAGCAAGAACAGCGGCTCGGGCCGCGCCAGAAATTCGCGCAGATAGGCCCGCTCCACCCGGTCGATGCCGGTCAGCGCGGGCCGGCCGGTGCGCAGGACCAGCCGGGTCACATCCAGCACCCTGCCCCGCGCTGCCATCCTCAGGCTCTACCGGTCATAATGCCCGGTCTGGTGCCACTTCCACGCATCGCCGATCATCTGCGCCAGGGTGGACCGCGCCGGCTGCCAGCCAAGCTCGCTGATCGCCCGCTCGCTGCCAGACACCAGCTTCACCGCATCGCCGGCCCGCCGGTCGCCCAGCACGATGGGCACCTCGCGGTTGGTCACGGCGCGGGAATGGTCGATGACCTCGCGCACCGAAAAGCCGCGCCCGGTGCCCAGACAGAACACCCGGCTGCCCTTGCCCTCTTCCAGCCACTTCAGCCCCAGCACATGCGCATCCACCAGATCCATCACATGCACATAGTCACGGATGCAGGTTCCGTCCGGCGTGGGATAGTCGGTGCCGAACACCGTCAGCGCCGCCCGCTTGCCCTCGATCGCATCCAGCATCAGCGGAATCAGATGCGTCTCGGGCTGGTGGAACTCGCCCACCTCCGCCTCGGGATCGGCGCCCGCCACGTTGAAGTAGCGGAAGATCACAGACCGCAGCCCATGCGCCGCGCCGAAATCCTTCAGCATGTCCTCGATGGCGCGCTTGCTGGCACCATAGCTGTTCAGCGGGGTCTGCGGGGTGTCCTCGTCCAGCATCACCCCGTCATGGTCGCCGTAGGTCGCGCAGGTCGAGGAGAACACGAAATCGAGGCACCCGGCCGCCACCGCCGCCTCGATCAGCACCAAGGAGGCGCCGACATTGCCGCGCCAGTACTTGCCGGGTTCCTTCATCGCCTCGCCAACCTGGCTCAGCGCGGCGAAATGCATCACCGCCACCGGCTGCCACTTGGCGAAAACCTCATCGAGCCGCGCCCGGTCGGCCAGCTCGCCCCGCTCGAACGGGCCAAACTTCACGGCCTGCTCCCATCCCGTCACCAAGCTGTCGAAGGTGACGGGCACATAGCCCGCCGCCTTCAGCGCCTTGCAGGCATGTGAGCCGATATAGCCCGCACCGCCCGTCACCAGCACATGTTTCGCCATGTCTTATTCAGCCGCCTGACGCATCGCCACGATATCGCCAAGGTATTGCGAGAACTCGACATTCAGATCGTCCCGCGCCAGACCGAAGGCGACGGTCGCCTGCAGGAAGCCGGCTTTCGATCCGCAGTCGAACCGCTGGCCGCGGAAGCGGAAGCCATAGACGTTGTCGCTGTTGACGATCTCTTGCGCGATGGCGTCGGTCAGCTGGATCTCGCCCCCGGCACCGACCTTGCGGGCGTGCAGGTTTTCCATGACCTGCGGCGTGAGGATATAGCGCCCGATCACCGCGAGGTTCGAGGGAGCATCCTCCATCTTCGGCTTCTCGACCATGCCGCGCGCCTTGACGATGGCACCCATGTCTTCCGACACGTCGAGCACGCCGTAGGACGAGGCCTTCTCCATCGGCACTTCCATGGTGGCGACCATGTTGCCGCCGGTCTCGGCATAGGCTTCGACCATCTGCTGCAAGCAGGGCTTTTCCGCCGCGATCACGTCATCGGGCAGCAGCACGGCGAAGGGCTCGTCGCTCAGCAGACGCCGCGCGCACCAGACGGCATGGCCGAGGCCAAGTGCCTTTTGCTGGCGCACATAGGCGATGGCGCCCGAGTCCATGTCGGTGGCTTTCAAGATTTCCAGAAGGTCGGTCTTGCCCTTGGCCCGCAGGTCCGCCTCGATGATCGGGGCGACGTCGAAATAGTCTTCAAGCGCGGACTTCCCGCGCGATGTCACAAAAATGAACTCTTCGATCCCTGCCGCCCGGGCTTCGTCGATCGCGTATTGGATCAGCGGGCGGTCAACCAGGGTCATGATCTCTTTGGGGACCGACTTGGTGGCGGGCAGGAACCGTGTTCCCAGCCCGGCTACCGGGAAAATGGCTTTCGTGACTTCGCGCTTCATATCGCCTACCTTGTGTTCCAGTCCGGCATGGTCGCGCAGCCGAACCTCGCGTCAAATTAATGCGTCCACTGCGCCACCCGCACAAGCGTCTCGCGCACTGCAATGCATATGCAGCATTTTCGGACGAATTGTGGCACGCCGATACAGAGAATGCCGTGACGGCTAAAAAATTACACCTCCTATAGGCCGATTTCCGCTTAGCCGCTGGCTTTCCCGCGCGATCCTGCCTGCGAACCGGGCATCCTGCAGCGCCGGCTCGCTCCGATCCGCGGGGCCAAACAGGCCCCCGGCCTGCTCCCAGAACCCGGCCGAGTCGTAATGTTGCCAATGGCGGCGCGGGGTCGGGTCCAGCAGGATCAGCGTCACGATCTCTCCGCTGGCCGCGCAGGCCGCCGCCTCGGCGCGCAGCCGCCGCGCCTGCCAGATGCGCCCCGCGAGCACTCGCCCCGGACGCGGCCCGGCGGGGAACGGCAGGAAGGCGGGCCCGTCCGGCAGCGGCGGCATCGTCGCAAGCGGCTCTTGCAAGCCTCGGGCAAAGCCCTCTGCCAGGCTCTGCTCCAGCCGGCGCAGATCCCGCGGCTCCACCGCGCCCGCGACCATCAGCCGAATCAGCTTTGCCCGCTCGCTGCGCTGCAGCCAGGCTTGGGTGTCGTCCATCTCGGCCGCGCTGGCGCCATGGCGGCGCAGCGTGATCGCCGTGCTGGCGCCAATATCGTGCAGGCTGCGCGGCACCCGCCGGGCGCTTCGTTGCCGGCTGCCGGCCTTGAAGTGATGCACCTGCGCGCCCGGCACCACCGCCACCAGCGCGCCCATCGCCGCCAGCCGCAGGTTCAGCTCGGTCTCGTCGAGGTAGTAGCGCAGGCCGGGGTCGAACCCGCCGAGCCGGCAGAGCAGATCGCGCCGATAGGCGCAGTTGGTGCCCTTGATCTCGACCGCCAGCCCCGGCGCGGCGCGGTGCAGGCTGACCGCACCCCCCGGCACCCCCTGCGGCATGGGCCGCGTCAGCCGGTCCACCCTCCCCGCCTGCCACTGGTACGAAATCCCGTTGCGGCTGCGCACCCAGCCGCCCGCCGCGCTCACCCGCGGGTCGTCAAACGGCGCCGTCAGTCGCCGCAGCCAGGTCGGCTCCGGCACCGCGTCATCGTCGAGGAAGGCCACCACCTCGCCCGAAGCATGCGCGATCCCGGCATTGCGCGCGGCCGAGATGTTGGCCTCGTCGAACACCACCAGCTTGATCGGCCAGGCCAGCGCCCGCACCGCCGCAGCCGCTGCAGGATCGGCCACCACGATCAGCTCGAAGCCTGTGTGGTCCAGCTGCCGCACCGCCGTCAGGCAGCGCAGCAAGGTCTCCGTCCGGTGCCGCGAGACGATGACGAGGCTCGCCCGAATCGCGGCCTCCGCCATCAGGCCATGCCCATCCCGGCCATCATCGCCTCCAGCCGCGGCACGTCCTCGGGGTTGTTCAGCTCCCAGAACTGCCGGCCCCGCGCTTCCACCTCGACGCACAGCACATTGCGCCCGTTCTCCAGGAAGCGCAGCTGCTCCAGCCCCTCGAGCGCCTCCAGCGGGCCGATCTGCCAGCCGGGATAGGCCGCCAGCGCGGCGGGGCGATAGGCATAGACGCCGACATGGTGGAACACCGGCGTCGGCTCATCCGGCGCATAATCCCGCCCGCAATAGGGGATCACTTCCTTGGAGAAGTAGAGCCCGCGCCCGCCCGCCCCGAACACCGCCGTGGTCCCACCGACGCGCCCGTTGCGGCGGTCTTCCAGTAGGCTGTCCCGCATCGCGCCCTCGCAGCGCAGCACGGGCGTCGCGATCTCGGCCCCCGGATCGGCGCGCAGCCCGGCCACCAGATCCTCGACGAACCAGGCCGGCGTCAGCGGCGCATCGCCCTGCAGGTTCACCACGATGTCGAAGCCGCCGCCCAGAACCGCGTGCGCCTCGGCGCAGCGCTCGGTGCCGTTGCGGCAGGCCTCCGAGGTCATCACCACCTCGGCCCCGAACCCCTCCGCATGGTCACGGATGCGCCCGTCGTCGGTCGCCACCACCACGCGGGTAGCGCCCTGCACCGCCATCGCCGCCTCCCAGCTGCGGCGGATCAGCGTGCGCGCCACCCCGTCCGCGCCGGTCAGTGCCACCAGCGGCTTGCCCGGATAGCGGGTGGAGGCATAGCGCGCCGGCACCACGATCAGCACCGACATCTATTTCACCAGCAGCACGCCGGGGGCGTAGGCGATGAAGAACGGGTTGGCGAAGCCCGGCTTGCCATAGGCCAAGGGCGCATGGCTGTGGAAGTCTATCACCTCGCCGCCCGCGCCGCGCAAAACGGCATCCCCTGCCGCCGTGTCCCACTCCATCGTCCGCCCCAGCCGCGGGTACAGATCCGCCTCGCCGCTCGCCACCAGGCAGAACTTCAGGCTCGACCCGGCCGAGGTCATGTCGCGGACCGCATATTGGCCGATGTAGTCATCCGTCGCCTGGTCGCGGTGCGATTTCGACGCCACCACCATCAGCGCCCGGTTGTCGGGGGTCGATACGGTGATCGGCGCCTGCGTCCCCGGCGCGGTCTTGTCGAAGGCGCCATGCTCCTCCACCGCACGGCCATCGGGCAGGGTATAGAACAGCCGGCCCTTGGCGGGCGCATAGACTACGCCGCGCAGCGGTACGCCGTTTTCCACATAGGCGATGTTCACGGTGAAATCGCCGCGGCGCTGCACGAATTCCTTGGTGCCGTCCAGCGGATCGACGATCAGGAAGGTGCTCACTGCCTGTCCGTGGCTCGCCGCCTGCTCCTCGGTCACCAGCGCCACATCAGGGAAGGCCGCGCGCAGCCCGGCCGAGATCAGCGCATCCGCCGCCTCGTCGGCCTCGGTCACCGGGCTGGCATCGGACTTGGTCTTCACCTCGAACTCGGGCGAGTTGTAGATTTCCATGATCCGGTCGCCGGCCTCGAGCGCCAGCCGCCGCATCACCGCGGTCAGGTCCGTGAAATTCACCGCAGGCTCTCCTTTTTCACCGCAGTCTCCTTGCCGTCGCAGTCTCGGCCCGGCCGCTGCGCCGAAACCATGCTTTGTTGATAAAATCCTTCACTCCCCTTATGATCGCCAGTCAAAGGAACGGCAAGGTTCCCGTGGCTTGCAGCGTCCGGCTGCGGCGGCGGAGGCACCGCCGGCAGGCGCCGCCACGGGCTGTCCGCGGCAGATCGGGACCCATGCAGCAGATGTTCCACCGCGAGCCGAACAAGACGCCGCTGATGGCCGCGATCTCGATGTCCGAGCTGATCTTCCACTCGACGGTGCGCAGCGTGCGCCAGGGCCATGGCAATGCCATCTACGGCCTGCTCATCAACGTGTTCCAGACCGCGTCGATGCTGTTGATCTTCTACCTGCTGATGACGCTGATCGGGATGCGCGGCGCGGCGCTGCGCGGCGACTATTTCCTGTACATGATGAGCGGCATTTCCCTGTTCATGGCCCATACCAAGACCATGGGCGCCGTTTCGGGCGCCGGCTCGGCGACCTCGCAGATGCAGCAGCACGGACCGATGACCACCGCGGTGTCGATCGCCTCGGCGGCGCTTGGCGCGCTCTACCTGCAGGTGCTGACGATGGCGGTGCTGCTGTTCGGCTACCACGTCATGTTCACGCCGATCACCATCTACCAGCCGATCCCCGCCATGGGCATGGTGCTGCTGGCCTGGGCCTATGGCGTGGCGCTTGGCCTCGTGCTGCTGGGGATGCGGCCCTGGGCGCCGCAATTCGTGACCATCGTCCAGTCGGTCTATACGCGGGCCAGCATGATCGCCTCGGGCAAGATGTTCGTCGCCAACACCCTGTCCTACAGCATGTTGAAGTTCTTCGACTGGAACCCGCTCTTCCACCTCATCGACCAGACGCGCGGCTTCGTCTTCATCAACTACAACCCGCACCACACTTCGTGGCAGTATCCGATCTACGTGATGCTGGTGGTGGCGGTAATCGGGATGATGGCCGAATTCTACACCCGTCGCCGTGTCTCGGCCAGCTGGTCGGCGCGCTGACCGCTACGCTGCAACCCTCAACGTCAGGTTGATCCGCCCCGCCTGGCGCAACAGGGTCGAGGTGCCGAAGGCGATCCGGTCCACCCCGTGATAGGCCAGCCGCGCCGCGCCGCCCATCACCATCACGTCGCCCGAGCGCAGCCACAGGCTTTCCGTCTTCCCCCCGCGCTCGAGATTGCCGATGCGGAACAGCGCGTCATCGCCCAGGCTGATCGACACCACCGGCCAGGCGAAATCCGCCTCGTCGCGGTCCTGGTGCATCCCCATCCTGGCGCCCTCGCCATAGAAGTTGATCAGGCAGCAATCGGGCAGCCGCTGCACCCCCGACACCGCCCGCCACACCGCCAGCACCCGTTCCGGGATCGGCGGCCAGGGCGTCCCCTGCGGATGCAGCGGCGCATAGCGATAGCCGCGCCGGTCCGACACCCAGCCAAGGCTGCCGGCCGAGGTCATCCGCACGCTCATCGGCTTGCCATAGGGCGTCATCGGCGAAAACAGCGGCGCGGCGGCGATCACGCCGCGCAGATCCTCGACCAGCGCCGCCTGCTCTGCCGGGCCCAGCAATCCATCATGCAGCGCAAAGCCGCGAATGTTCCGGCCGGGAACCGCCGCACCGGCCGGACGTTCCGCATCTTCGGCATTTTCCATGTCTTTCTCCGCCTTGCCCGGCGCTGCCGCCGCTTGCAGCGCCAAATGCCCCTCCCTATATACGGCCAGAAGCCGGAACCGGGTCCATCCCCGGCCGCAAGAAGAACTGGGATCGGAGGGCAGGGGCCGCGCTCGGGCCTGCCGTCCATAACATCGCCAAGCATGAGGTATATGACATGGCCAAAGTCATCGGGATCGACCTCGGGACCACGAACTCCTGCGTCGCCATCATGGACGGGTCGCAGCCGCGCGTCATCGAGAACTCCGAAGGGGCGCGCACCACGCCCTCCGTCGTCGGTTTCACCGACAATGAACGCCTCGTCGGCCAGGCCGCCAAGCGCCAGGCCGTGACCAACCCCACCAACACCGTCTTCGCCGTCAAGCGCCTGATCGGCCGCCGCGTCACCGATGCCGAGGTCGACAAGGACCGCAAGCTGGTGCCCTATTCGATCGTCGATGGCGGCAATGGCGATGCCTGGGTCCAGGTGCGGGACGAGAAGTTCTCGCCCAGCCAGGTCTCGGCGATGATCCTGCAGAAGATGAAGGAAACCGCCGAATCCTACCTCGGCGAGACCGTCACCCAAGCCGTTATCACCGTCCCGGCCTATTTCAACGACGCCCAGCGTCAGGCCACCAAGGATGCCGGCAAGATCGCCGGGCTCGAAGTGCTGCGGATCATCAACGAACCGACCGCCGCCGCGCTCGCCTACGGTCTCGACAAGAAGGACGCCAAGACCATCGCGGTCTATGACCTCGGCGGCGGCACCTTCGACATCACCATCCTCGAGATCGACGATGGCCTGTTCGAGGTGAAATCGACCAACGGGGACACGTTCCTCGGCGGCGAAGACTTCGACATGCGTATCGTCAACTACCTGGCCGACGAGTTCAAAAAGGAACACGGCGTCGACCTGACCAAGGACAAGATGGCCCTGCAGCGCCTGAAGGAAGCCGCTGAAAAGGCCAAGATCGAGCTCAGCTCCAGCCAGCAGACCGAGATCAACCAGCCCTTCATCAGCATGGACCGCAACTCGGGCCAGCCGCTGCACATGGTCATGAAGCTGACCCGCTCGAAGCTGGAACAGCTGGTCGCGGACCTGATCAAGGCCTCGCTGAAGCCCTGCGCCGCCGCGCTGAAGGATGCTGGCGTGTCCAAGGGCGACATCGACGAAGTCGTCCTGGTCGGCGGCATGACCCGGATGCCCAAGGTCGTGGAAGAAGTCACCGCCTTCTTCGGGAAAGAACCGCACAAGGGCGTCAACCCCGATGAGGTCGTGGCCCTCGGCGCCGCGATCCAGGCCGGCGTGCTGCAAGGCGACGTCAAGGACGTGGTCCTGCTCGACGTGACCCCGCTCTCGCTCGGCATCGAAACGCTCGGCGGGGTCTTCACCCGCCTGATCGACCGCAACACCACGATCCCGACCAAGAAGAGCCAGATCTTCTCCACCGCCGAAGACAACCAGAACGCGGTGACGATCCGGGTCTTCCAGGGCGAGCGCGAAATGGCCGCGGACAACAAGATGCTGGGCCAGTTCAACCTCGAGGACATCCCGCCCGCCCCGCGCGGAATGCCGCAGATCGAGGTGACCTTCGACATCGACGCCAACGGCATCGTGTCCGTCAGTGCCCGCGACAAGGGCACCGGCAAGTCGCAGAACATCACCATCCAGGCCTCGGGCGGCCTCTCGGATGACGAGATCGACAAGATGGTCCGCGACGCCGAGGCGAATGCCGAATCCGACAAGGCCCGCCGCGATCTGGTCGAGGCCCGCAACCAGGGCGAAAGCCTGCTGCACTCGACCCGCAAGTCGCTCGAAGAGCATGGCGACAAGGTCGATGCCTCCACCGTCGAGGCGATCGAGCTGGCCATGGGCCCGCTGGAAGAGGCGCTGAAGACCGAGGATGCGGGCAAGATCCGCAGCGGCATCCAGAACCTGACCGAGGCGGCGATGAAGCTGGGCGAGGCGATCTACAAGGCGCAGGCCTCTGAAGGCGGCAGCGATGACGAACCCCGCTCGGCGGATGACGACATCGTCGATGCCGATTTCGAGGATCTGGGCGAGAACAAGCGCCGCTAAGCGCGCTGGAACGGCCAAGGCCGGTCCGCCCCCGGGCGGGCCGGTCCTTCATGTTCCGACAAGGGGTGCAGCATGGCAAAGCGGGACTATTACGAGACATTGGGCATCGCGCGCGGCGCGGCCGCTGACGAGATCAAGAAGGCCTATCGGGTCAAGGCGAAGGAACTGCACCCCGACCGCAACCAGGACAACCCGGATGCCGAGGCGCGGTTCAAGGAAATCAACGAGGCCTATGACGTCCTGAAGGACGAGAACCGCAAGGCCGCCTATGACCGCTACGGCCATGCCGCCTTCGAGGGTGGCGGCGGCCCCCGCGGCCCCGGCCCGGGCGGCGCCGGCCAGGGCGATTTCGCCTCGGCCTTCTCCGACGTGTTCGAGGATCTCTTCGGCGACTTCATGGGCGGCCGCGGCCCCGGCGGCCCGGGTGGCGGGCGCAGCCGGGCTCAGCGCGGCTCCGACCTGCGCTACAACATGCGCATCACCCTGGAAGAGGCCTTCCGCGGCGCGCAGAAGACCATCACCGTGCCCACCGCGGCCCCCTGCACCGCCTGCTCTGGCACCGGGGCCGAGGGCGGCGCCGAACCCACGGTCTGCCCCACCTGTTCAGGCATGGGCAAGGTCCGCGCCCAGCAAGGCTTCTTCACGGTCGAACGCACCTGCCCCACCTGCGGCGGGCTCGGCCAGACCATCAAGAACCCCTGCAAGGTCTGCCACGGTGCCGGCCGGGTGGAAAAGGAACGCTCGCTTTCGGTCAACATCCCCGCCGGCGTCGAAACCGGCACCCGCATCCGCCTTGCCGGCGAGGGCGAGGCCGGGATGCGCGGCGGCCCGGCCGGGGATCTCTACATCTTCCTCGAGGTGCGCGAGCATCCGCTGTTCCAGCGTGACGGCGTCAACCTCTTCTGCCGGGTGCCCGTGGGCATGACCGCCGCCGCGCTTGGCGGCGAGGTCGAGGTGCCCACCATCGACGGCGGCCGCAGCCGGGTGAAGGTTCCCCCGGGCAGCCAGACCGGGCGCCAGATGCGCCTGCGCGGCAAGGGAATGCCCGCGCTCCGCGGCGGCGGCACCGGCGACATGCTGATCGAGCTGGCGGTGGAAACCCCGGTGAACCTCACCGCGCGGCAAAAAGAGCTGCTGAAGGAGTTCGAGAAGCTGTCCGAGGACAACAACCCGGAAAGCTCCTCCTTCTTCTCGAAGGTGAAGAGCTTCTGGGACGGGATGAAGGGCTGATCCGCTTGTGGTCCAAACTGACAAAGGCCGCCTGTCAAGGCGGCCTTTGAACCCAGTCTTGGCGATTTATCCGCGGATCAGCTTGCTTTTATATTGCTCAGACGGCCCAGCGGCGCGGAGTCAACAAACCGCTGGACGCGGTCCTGATCCGGCTCTGCGGACTTGATCGTCCGACCATAGGCATGCAGAACAAAGTAGATACCCGCTGCGCCCGCGATCAAAGAGGCGATGGAGATAATGGGCTCGAAGCTCATGTTGGCACTCCCTTCTCTAACCTTACATACCATGCGATGTGGGGTTACAGCAACGCTTTTGCAAGTTCGGCCTTGCGCTTGAGATCGCTCTCAATGCCAGAGGTCTTGCTACGTACGATGGACGAGATGATAGCGGCGCCAAGAAGCACCACACCGGCGGGAAGCGCCCAGATAAGGGGAAGTGTCCCGGCAGCGGCGCCGACAATATTTCCGGCAAGCATCGCTATCGAGGCCGCTTGCCAGGGTTGAATGACGGAAGACACCCGGTTCGCATTAACCCTGGCATCTCTTTCAAGATCCGCTGCAACACGCCGGATCAAGGATTTCACAAGATTGTTCGTCGCCTGGTCGTTGACCTTGGACATCTCTGCATCCAGCGCATTCTTTCCCAAAGGATCCTCGGCTAGGGTCAGGATGATGTCCCTGACGCTGGGCAGGTCCAGTTCTTCGTCCCCCGGCAGATAGGCGGCGGCGTGGGCGATAAGGGCCTTGGCAAGATCGGCAGGTTTCATCAATCACTCTGTTGATCTATTCACTTGTGCTTACCGTTTCATGCCGTCCTGCGTCGAGCAGAAAACATGATCGGCAGGCTGCACGCCCCGTCGCTCAGAACCATGGGTATTGGACCTGAAACTGCCTTCAGCGCCCTACCCCGTCGACCCTCACCATCCGCTTGCTCGCCCTTCATACCCGCCTCTCCCACCCAAAATCGTATGTATGGTTTCCATATAACTTCCATGTGCTTTCCATACCCCGAAAATCCCGCCTTTTCAGCGTCTTGACCCTGTTTTCCGCGTCTTTGCCCGGAACCCGTTAACCCTTCCTTCACCATCCCCCGGCACCCTTCCCGCATGTGCCCGACTCGCGCCCTTCACGAAGCCCCCTCCCTCTTCGATCTCGACGGGGACGAAGACAGCGGCACACCCCTCCCCGAAGGTCGCCTTCCCTCCTATATCCGCGACCACCGCAAGCGCCTGCGCGCCCGCTTCATGGAAGGCGGTGCCGCGGCGATGCCGGAGTATGAACTGCTGGAACTGGTCCTCTTCCGCGCCATCCCCCGGCAGGACGTAAAACCCCTCGCCCGACGCCTGCTGGACTGTTTCGGCGACTTCAACCGCGTCGTCACCGCCCCCGCGCACAGGTTGGCCGAGGTGCAGGGCGTCGGGGATGCCGTGGTACAGGAGTTGAAGATCGTCGAGGCCGCGGCGCAGCGCATGGCGCGGTCCAAGGTATTGAACCATCAGGTTCTTTCCTCGTGGAACGCCCTCTTGGACTATTGCCACACCGCCATGGCGCACCGCGAGACTGAACAGTTCCGGGTGCTCTATCTCGACCGCAAGAACGTGCTGATCGCCGATGAAGAGCAGGCGCGGGGCACCGTCGACCACGTCCCGGTCTACCCGCGCGAGGTGGTAAAACGCGCCCTCGAACTCAATGCCAGCGCGCTGATCCTGGTGCACAACCACCCCTCGGGCGACCCCACGCCCTCGGATCAGGACATCACGGTGACGGGGCAGATCCAGGACGCGGCGCAGGTAATGGGCATCACCCTGCATGACCACCTGATCATCGGCAAAAGCCGCGAGATCAGCTTTCGCGCCCAGGGATTGCTGTAGCGCTCAGTCGGCCAGCGCCAGCCGCTCCGCCGCAATCCCCGGCAGCGGCATCACCACATAACCGCCGGTCTCGTCGCATCCCGGCAGTTCCAGCGTGATCGCCGTCAGCACCGCAGGCGCCCCGGCTTCGGCCCGAAAAACCTGCGCCTCCAAGGGCTTGCCGCAGCTCTCCGGCCCGATCTCGGTCGCAATCTCCAGCGCCACCTCGCCCCCAGCCGGCGCGGTATAGACCTGCGCCTGCATCGGCCGCGGCATCGAGGCATCCCCCAGCACCAGCAGCCGGTCGCCCGGCGCCCCGGCATGGACATGCCCCGGCGCACCAAACGCGGCGCCATTCTCATAGGCGTGCAGCTCCAGCGGCGCCGTCCCGCGCCACTCCACGCCCACCCGCACCAGCCCGGAAAGGTCGGCCAGCCGCATCCGCCCCAGCAGCTCGTCTCCCGCCTCGAAGCGCAGCGCAATCGCGGCATCCTCGGTCAGCGCGGGCACGGCGCCTTGCCAGCGGGCCTCCGCAGACAGGCGCACCGCAAAGCCAAGCCCCGCATGGAAAATCTCCAGCCGCTGCCCCGCGCGGCAGGGCGCCTCGACCGCAACGCCGATCATCGCGCCCGGCAGGGGCGACAGCGTCAGCATCGCCAGCGCGCAGCCCGCGGGCGCGGCCGATTCGGGCAGGACCGGCAGCGGTGCATCGGCAGCGGCCGGACGCGCAGGCAGAGCGGGCAGGGCAGGAACCGGGAGGTCGGCGGGCACCTCCGCCACCTCGATCGCGGCCGAAAGCGGCACGATCTGCGTCGGCGGCACCCGCGCCGCGCTGTCCTGCAGCAGGTAGCCGCTGACCCCGGCCATGGCCAAGGCAAGCGACGCCATCGTGATCTGTGCCCGGGAAACCAGCATCATCCGTCTCCACCTACCCATCCCCAAGCATGGTGAATGCCGGCAAAAAGCGGCATGGTCGCGGCCCTGCCGGGGCATTTTCGGCATGGGCCATTGCCACGGATTGCGGGCGCGCAGGCCATCCCCACAAGGGAAAGGGCCGGCGGCATCGCTGCCCCCGGCCCTGCCCGAGATCCGCCACAATTCGCTGCCGTCAGGCCAGCTTGCCGTGGCAATGCTTGAACTTCTGGCCCGACCCGCAGGGGCAGGGATCGTTGCGCGAGGGGTTGCCCCAGGTCGAGGGGTCGGCCGCGTCGAATCCCGGCCGCGCCTCGGCCTGGGCCGGAGCGGCCAGCGCCTCGGGTGCCGGCGCTTCCACCGCGGGCTCCTCGGCAGCCGGCTTCTTCGGGGCATTCTGGGCCAGATACTGCTTCATCAGCGCATCTTGCTCTTCTTGCGTCAGCGGCCGGATCTGGCCCAGCTTCTGCGTCACCTCGGCGCGCAGGCTTTCCAGCAGCGTCTCGAACAGGCTGAAGCCCTCGGTCTTGTATTCCGACAGCGGGTCGCGCTGCGCATAGCCGCGGAAGCCCACGACCGAGCGCAGATGCTCCAGCGTCACCAGATGCTCGCGCCATTTCGCGTCGATGGTCTGCAGCAGGACCTGTTTCTCGATGTTGCGCATCGATTCGGGCCCGAACTTCTCGGCCTTGTCGGCCATGAAAGCGTCGGTCTCGCGCTCCATCCGGGCGCGGATCTCGTCCTGGTCCACGCCCTCCTCGGCCGCCCAGTCCGCAATCGGCATGTCCAGCGCCAGCTTGTCGCGCGCAGCGGCGGCGAGCCCGGCCGTGTCCCACTGGTCGGCATAGGAGCGCGGCGGCATATGTTCGTGCACCAGATCGTCGATCAGCTGGTGGCGCATGTCGCGCACGATCTCCGACAGGTCCTCGGCTTCCATGATCTCGCGGCGCTGTGCGAAGATCGCCTTGCGCTGGTCGTTCATCACGTCATCGAATTTCAGCAATTGCTTGCGGATGTCGAAGTTGCGGCCCTCGACCTTGGCCTGCGCGCGCTCCAGCGACTTGTTCACCCAAGGGTGGACGATGGCCTCGCCTTCCTTCATCCCCAGCGTGGAGAGCACCTTTTCCAGCCGCTCGGACCCGAAGATCCGCATCAGATCGTCCTCGAGGCTGAGGAAGAAGGCAGACCGCCCCGGATCGCCCTGCCGGCCAGAGCGGCCGCGCAACTGGTTGTCGATGCGCCGGCTTTCGTGCCGTTCCGAGGCCAGGACGAACAACCCGCCCGCCTCCAGCACCTTCTGCTTTTCCTCGGCATGCTCTGCCTCGATCCGGCTGCGCAGCTGGTCGGGATGCGCTTCGGGATCGGCGGCCAGCGCCTCCATCACCTTCATCTCGACATTGCCGCCAAGCTGGATGTCGGTGCCGCGGCCCGCCATGTTGGTGGCGATGGTCACCGCGCCGAACTTGCCGGCATCGGCGACGATCTTTGCCTCCTGCTCATGCTGGCGGGCGTTCAGCACATTGTGCGGCACGCCTTCCTTGGTCAGCATTGCCGACAGCATTTCCGATTTCTCGATGGAGGTGGTGCCCACCAGCATCGGCTGGCCCTTGGCATGGGCCTCGTGGATTGCCTTGACGATGGCCTCGTACTTCTCGCGCGCGGTGCGATAGACGGCGTCATGCTCGTCGATCCGGGCGATGGGGCGGTTGGTCGGGATCTCGACCACGCCCAGCTTGTAGATCTCCATGAACTCCTCGGCCTCGGTGGCCGCGGTGCCGGTCATTCCGGCCAGCTTGTCGTAAAGACGGAAGTAGTTCTGGAAGGTCACCGAGGCCAGCGTCACGTTCTCGGGCTGGATCTTGACGTCTTCCTTGGCCTCGATGGCCTGGTGCAGCCCGTCCGACAGGCGGCGGCCGCGCATCATCCGGCCGGTGAACTCGTCGATCAGCATCACCTCGCCGTCGCGCACGATGTAGTGCTGGTCCTTCAGGAAGAGCTTGTGGGCGCGCAGGGCCTGGGTGACGTGGTGCACGATGCTGGTCGACTCGGGGTCATACAGCGTCTGCGCCTCGGGCAGGACACCGGCGGCGTGCAGGCGCTGCTCCAGATACTCGTTGCCCTCTTCGGTGAAGGTCGCGTTGCGGGCCTTCTCGTCCAGCTTGTAATGCTCTTCGGTCAGCTCGGGGATGAAGGCGTTCAGCGTCTTGTAAAGGTCCGACCGGTCCTGCGAGGGGCCCGAGATGATCAGCGGCGTGCGTGCCTCATCGACCAGGATGCTGTCGACCTCATCGACGATGGCGTAGAAATGGCCGCGCTGGCTCATCTCCTCGACCGACGTTTTCATGTTGTCGCGCAGGTAGTCGAAGCCGAGTTCGTTGTTCGTCGCATAGGTGATGTCGGCGCGGTAGGCGGCGCGCTTTTCGGCATCGGGCTGGTAGGGATAGACGACGCCGGTGGTCATGCCGAGCGCGGAATAGACCTTGCTCATCCAGTCCGCATCGCGCTTGGCCAGGTAGTCGTTCACGGTGACGACATGCACGCCCTTGCCCGCAAGCGCGTTGAGGTAGACCGGCAGCGTCGCCATCAGCGTCTTGCCCTCGCCGGTCTTCATCTCGGCGATGTTGCCCTGATGCAGGAACACCCCCGCCACCAGCTGCACGTCAAAGGCGCGCAGGCCAAGCGCCCGCTTCGCCGCCTCTCGGCAGTTGGCAAAGGCCTCGGGCAGCAGCGCATCGAGGCTTTCGCCGCCTGCCACCCGTGCCTTGAATTCTTCGGTCTTCTGCTTGATGCCCTCGTCGGACAGCTTCTGGAACTCCGGCTCCAGCGCATTGATCCGCTCGACGACCGAGCGAGCGGACTTGACCTTGCGATCGTTCGGCGTGCCGAAGACCTTCCGCGCGAGACTTCCGATGCCCAGCATGTTTTCTCCGCTTGGCTTCAACTGACAGGATCGTGTGAGACGCGACCCTTGCCCGCCCTTCGCGCCTTGCCTAGAAGGGCTGCGAACAATGGACGGACGGCCTTCACAGGACCATAGGCGATGTAAGGGGCCGCCGTCAGAGTGTCAACGCCGCGCCGGGTCGCGGCCCTTCCAGGAGTTGCTGCGATGTCGATGGGCTTGAAAATCAAAGGCGCGGCCGCCCTGTGCCTTCTGCTGGCCACGCCGCTGTCCGCGCAGGACGTAACCGCCGATACCGTCGTTGCCAACGTCAACGGCCAGGACATCACCGTGGGCCACATGATCGCCATGCGCGAAAGCCTGCCGCAGGAATATCTGGCGCTGCCCGATGACCTGCTGTTCAACGGCGTGCTGGACCAGCTGATCCAGCAGACCGCGCTGGCCCAGCTTGGCGAGGCCTCGATCAGCCGGCGCGACGAGCTGATCCTGGAAACCCAGCGGCTTGGCTACCTCGCCGGGATCGTACTTGATGATACCGCCATCGCCGCGGTCAATGACGATGCGCTGCAGGCGGCCTATGACGCGAAATACGCCAATGCCGCGCCGAGCAAGGAGTTCAACGCCTCGCATATCTTGGTCGAGACCGAGGAAGAGGCGGCGACGATCAAGGCAGAGATCGACGGCGGCAAGGATTTCACCGAGGTCGCCAAGACCCGCTCCACCGGGCCCTCGGGCCCGAATGGCGGCGAGCTTGGCTGGTTCGGCCTCGGCATGATGGTCGAGCCCTTCGAGACGGCGGTGATCGGGCTGGAGGCGGGGCAGGTTTCGGACCCGGTGCAGACGCAGTTTGGCTGGCACATCATCAAGCTGAACGAGACCCGGATGGCCGACGCCCCGGCGCTGGACGCGGTGCGCGACGAGCTGGCCGCCGAGATCCAGGAGCAGGCGGTGATGGACCGCGTCGCCGATGTGACCGAACAGGCCGAAGTGCTGCGCAAGGACGAGGGGCTTGACCCGGCGATCCTGAAGGATACAGCGATCCTGGGAGAATAACACAAGCGGCAGCGGGGGAACCGGGCGATGGCGAAGAAAGACAAGAAGGACGGCGACAAGGACGGCCAGAAGCTGCGCAAGCTGAAGGCCAAGGTCGCCAGGCTGAAGTCGCAGCTGGTTGGCGCCGATGCCGCCCCGGCCGGCAAGAAGCCCATCGCCGTGTCTCCGCTGGCGCCCAGGGGCGGCTTCCCTGCCCTGCCGGTGATCGGCGGCGTCGAGTTCGCCGCTGCCGCCGCCGGGGTCCGCTATGCCGGCCGCACCGATGTGATGCTGGCCCGCCTTGCCCCCGGCACGGCGATTGCCGGCGCCTTCACCCGCTCTTCGACCCGCGCTGCCTGCGTGCTCGACTGCCAGGCCAAGCTGGCCTCGGCTGCCGCCTCCGATGCCGGGGCGGCCATCGTCGTCAACTCTGGCAATGCCAATGCCTTCACCGGCGCGAACGGGCAAGAAGCGGTGGACCGTGTGACGGGTGCGGTGGCTGAGGCGCTTGGCCTGCCCGCCGCCCGCGTCTTCTCCTCCTCCACCGGGGTGATCGGCGAGCCGCTGCCCTGGGAGCGCATCGCCGGCAAGATCGGCGAGCTGAAAGGCGCGCTGGATGACGAGGGCATCGAGGCCGCCGCCCGCGCGATCATGACCACCGACACCTTCCCCAAGGGTGCCAGCGCGGAAGTTGAAGGCGACGGCGGGCCGATCCGCATTGCCGGTATCGCCAAGGGCTCGGGCATGGTCGCGCCCGACATGGCGACGATGCTGGTCTATATCTTCACCGACGCGAAAATCTCGGCGAAGAACCTGCAGAAGATCCTGTCGCGCAACATGGACAGCACCTTCAACGCCATCACCGTGGACAGCGACACCTCCACCTCCGACGCGCTGATCCTGGCGGCGACCGGGGCCTCGCCCGCCGCCGAAATCTCCGACATGCGCTCGCGCCCCGCCAAGGAATTCGAGGCGGCGTTGCGCGGCGTGATGCTGGACCTTGCGCAGCAGGTGGTGCGCGACGGCGAGGGCGCGACCAAGTTCGTCGAGGTGCAGGTGACGGGTGCAGAGACGGTCGAGGATGCCAGGCGCGTCGCCTTCGCCATCGCCAACTCGCCGCTGGTCAAGACCGCCATCGCCGGGCAGGACGCGAACTGGGGCCGGGTGGTGATGGCCGTGGGCAAGTCCGGCGCCAAGGCCGACCGTGACCTGCTGGCGATCCGCTTTGGCGATATCCTGGTGGCCGACAAGGGCTGGAGGGTGCCGGATTACTCCGAAGATGCGACCTCGGCCTACATGAAGGGCGACGAGCTGGTGATCGGCGTCGATCTGGGCCTCGGCAAGGGCGCCTACACCGCCTGGACCTGCGACCTGACCCATGGCTATATCGACATCAATGCCGACTATCGCTCCTGAAGCGGCCGTGAAGGTCGTCCTAGTCTCGGCCGTCGCGCTGATCGACGCGGACGGCCGGGTTCTGCTGGCGCAGCGACCCGAGGGCAAGTCGATGGCCGGTCTGTGGGAGTTTCCCGGAGGCAAGGTCGAGCCCGGCGAGACGCCCGAGGCGGCGCTGATCCGCGAGCTGCGCGAGGAGCTGGGGATTGACACCTGGGCCTCGTGCCTCGCGCCGCTTACCTTTGCCAGCCACGCCTATGACAGCTTCCACCTGCTGATGCCGCTCTTCGCCTGCCGCAAATGGCAGGGCATCGTGGCGCCGCAGGAAGGGCAGAAGCTGGTCTGGGTGCGCCCGGCGGATCTGCGCAGCTACCCGATGCCCCCGGCCGATGTGCCGCTGATCCCGATCCTGCGCGACTGGCTTTAGGATCTCCGAGCCGTGATTCGTTCTTGCGGCGATGCGGCGCTCCCTCGCCGCGTCGCGGCATAAGTTTCAAATTTGTTATCGTTCGCGCAATAAAAGTTCTTGCGCGCTGCTTCATAAATATGTCAAAACTACAGCATGGGGATGCAGGGTCGGGGCAAGATTTATGCATCGAAGAAACAGCGAGTAGTGGGAGACTAGCAATGCTGAGAACGATCACGGTCGGCAGCTGCGTTTCGGTGCAGGGCACGTTCGAGCGCCAGCTTGAGAATGGCAAGATCCAGGTGCGCGTTGGGGAACGCGTGTTTGCGGGCAACCCGGTTGCCAAGAAGGCCGACTAGGAGGAGAGTCGGCTTTCAAAACGAAAAGGGGAGGCTCGCGCCTCCCTTTTTTGTTGCCTGATCGCCAGGAAGGGGCGCCCGCCGCAAGGGCGGGCCGCAAGCCTTACAGCAGCTTGCGTTCCACTTCCTCGCGCTCGAAGATCTCGATGACATCGCCGGCGCGGATGTCTTCGTAGTTCTCGAAGGCCATGCCGCATTCCTGGCCCGAGATGACTTCCTTCACCTCGTCCTTGAAGCGCTTCAGCGTCTTCAGCGTGCCCTCGTGGATCACCACGTTGTCGCGCAGCAGACGCACGCCGGCCGACCGGCGGGCAACGCCCTCGGTGACGAGGCAACCGGCGACCATGCCGACATTCGACACCTTGAAGACTTCCTTGATCGTCGCGTAGCCGATGAAGGTTTCGCGGATCTCGTTCTTCAGCAGGCCCGAGGCGGCGGCCTTCACGTCATCGACCAGGTCGTAGATCACCGAATAGTAGCGGATCTCCACGCCCTTCTGGCTGGCGGCGGCACGGGCCGGCGCATTGGCCCGCACGTTGAAGCCGATCACCGGCGCACCCGAAGCCTCGGCCAGGCCGATGTCGCTTTCGGTGATGGCGCCGACACCCGAATGCAGCACGCGCACGCGAACCTCTTCGTTGCCGATCTTCGCCATCGCCTGGATGATCGCCTCGGCAGAGCCCTGCACGTCGGCCTTCACCAGGATCGGCAGCTCCGACACGTTCTTGTCGGCCTTGGCCTTCGCCATCAGCTGTTCCATCGTGGTCGCGGCACCGGCAGCGGCGCGCTTGTCGCGTGTCACCTGATCGCGGTAATCGGCGATCTCGCGGGCTTGCGCCTCGGTCTCGACGACGTTCAGCACGTCCCCGGCCTCTGGCGTGCCGTTGAGGCCAAGCACCTCGACCGGAACCGAGGGGCCGGCTTCAGTGACGCGCTCACCCTTGTCGTTGATCAGGGCGCGTACCTTGCCCCACTGCGCGCCAACGACGAAGATGTCGCCCTTGCGCAGGGTGCCATGCTCGATCAGCACGGTGGCGACGGGGCCACGGCCCACGTCCAGCTTCGCCTCGATCACCGCGCCGGCAGCGGCGCGCTTGGGGTTGGCACGCAGGTCGAGGATCTCGGCCTGCAGGGCGATGCTTTCCAGCAGCAGGTCGAGCCCCTTGCCGGTCAGCGCCGAAACTTCGACGTCCAGCACGTCGCCGCCCATCTGCTCGACGACGACCTCGTGCTGCAGCAGGCCGGTCCGCACTTTTTGCGGGTTGGCCGAGGGCTTGTCGCACTTGTTGATCGCCACGATCATCGGCACGTTGGCAGCCCGCGCATGGGCAATCGCCTCGACGGTCTGCGGCATCACCGCATCGTCGGCGGCCACCACCAGCACCACGATATCCGTCACCTGGGCACCGCGGGCACGCATCGACGTGAACGCAGCGTGGCCCGGCGTGTCGAGGAAGGTCAGCACGGCACCCGAATCGGTGGTCACCTGATAGGCGCCGATATGCTGGGTGATGCCGCCGGCTTCGCCCGACACGACACTGGTCTTGCGGATCGCATCCAGCAGCGAGGTCTTGCCGTGGTCGACATGGCCCATGATCGTCACGATCGGCGGGCGCGGCACCAGGTCTTCATCGGCGTCCTGCACCTTGTCGATCACCTGCTCGACGTCGGCATCCGACACGCGAACCGCCTTGTGGCCGAATTCCTCGATCACCAGTTCCGCGGTATCCGCGTCGATCGGCTCGTTCATGGAGACCATCAGGCCCATCTTCATCAGCGACTTGACCACGTCGGCGGCGCGTTCGGCCATCCGGTTAGCAAGTTCCTGAACCACGATGGTCTCGGGCAGCTGCACGTCGCGCACCATCTTCTCGGCGCGCTGGCCCATGCCCATCGCCTTCTGGCGGGCCTTGTCCTGCTTGCGCTTCATCGCGGCGAGCGAGCGCGTGCGCCCGCCTTCGCCGTTCAGCGCCTCGTTCAGCGACAGGCGGCCGGTGCGGCGGCTGTCTTCGGTGGTCTTGCTCTTGCCACGCTCGCGGTCGGCCGCGGCATCACGCTCGCGGTCGGTCTTGCGCGGCACGCTGGCAACGACGCCCTTGGTCGCGGCGCGCGAGGCAGCAGCCTCGGCCGCGGCCGGATCGGCCGGCTTGTCGGCGCCGACGGGCTTGCGCACATCTTCTTTCTTCTGGGCACGGATCTCGGCCTCGCGCAGCTTGCGGGCGTCTTCCTCGGCCTTCAGGCGCAGGGCTTCCTGATGCTCGCGCTCTTCGCGCTCCTTCGCCTCGATCTCGGCGCGGCGGCGGTCGCGTTCTTCCTCGCGGGCCTTCTCGTCAGCCAGACGCTGCGCAGACTCTTCGACCTCACGCGCCTTGGCGGCACGCAGGGCGGAAAGACGGCGCTCCATCTCGGCGTCGGTGATCCCGGCGGGGCGTTTCGACGGGTCCCCCAGGGCGCCGGTGCCGGGGCCCTTGCCGGGGGGCGTCCCGGGTTTTGGCACCACGACACGCTTGCGCTTCGTCTCGACCAGCACGCTTTTCGTCCGGCCGTGGGAGAAGCTCTGCTTCACCTGACCGGAACGCCCGCTGCCGAGCCCAAGGGGTTTTTTGCCGTCACTATCGCTCATGCCGAATTCGTATCCTTCCCGGCGGTCCTGCCGCCGTCGTGCTTGCCTTCGATGGTCTTGCTACGCAGACCCGAAAGCTTTGCCGCTTCCTCTACAACACGCGATGCGAGTCCGCCAGCCGCAAGCGCGCCGTGTATCGCATGTTCGCGCCCGAATGCCAAACCCAATTCCTGGGCCGTCAGGCATCCGAAATACCGCCCGCCGGGCGGCGTCCACAGCTTGGTCTTGCCGCGCTCGGACCCGTCCGAGGCTTGCAGCAGAACCTTGGCGCGGCCCTGTGCCAGCCACTCCTTGACCTTCTCGAACCCGGTCACGGCGCGGCCGGCCTTGCGGGACAGCGACACGAGATGCACCACGCGGTCCGCCAGCATCGCCTCGACCCGGTCCACCAGATCGGGCGGAACGATCACCGGCTGCTTGGCGGCGCGGGCGAACAGGCCCTTCTTGGCCGCCTTCTCCAGCGCGTCGCGGTCGGCAGTCACCCAGATCCCGCGGCCCGGCAGCTTTTCCGCCAGGTCGGCCACGACCGTTCCGTCGGGCGCCACCACGAAACGGATCAGCCCGGCCTTGGGCTGCGTCTCGCCGGTGGCAATGCACCGGCGCTCCGTCTCGTCTTCGCTCTTGTCACGGCCTCCGCGGGTCATGGCTATCCTCCGAGGCTCAGGCCTCGTCCTCCGCCGCGACTTCGGCTTCCACCCCGCCGGCAAGCTCCGAGGGATCGACCCAGCCCAGCTGGATGCGCGCGGTCATCACCAGATGCTGCGCTTCCTCCAGGCTCATGTCGAATTTCTCGAGGATGCCTTCGTCCTTCACGCGCTCGCCATTGACCGTGGTCCAGCCGCCGGCCAGCTCCCAGTCGGCGCAGGTGGCGAAGTCTTCCAGCGTCTTCACATCGTCTTTCGCCAGCGCCTCCACCATCTGGGGTGTCAGGCCCTCGAATTCAATAAGGCTGTCCTCGACTCCCAGCTCGCGCGCCGCTTCCAGCGCCTTGCGGTTCAGTTCCTCGATATGGTCGCGGGCGCGGGCCTGCAGTTCGGCGGCCGTCGCCTCGTCGACGCCCTCGATCACCAGAAGCTCGTCAAGATCGACATAGGCGACCTCTTCAAGGTTGGTGAAGCCCTCCGACACCAGCAGCTGCGCGAAGGTCTCATCGAGGTCCAGCGCGGCCATGAACATGCCGGTGCGTTCGGCGAACTCGGCCTGGCGACGCTCGGATTCCTGCGCTTCGGTCAGGATGTCGATGTCGAGCCCGGTCAGCTGGCTGGCAAGGCGCACGTTCTGGCCGCGGCGGCCGATGGCCAGCGACAGCTGTTCATCCGGCACCACAACCTCGATGCGGTTCGCCTCTTCGTCGATCACAACCTTCGACACTTCGGCCGGCTGCAGCGCGTTCACCAGGAAGGTTGCCTGATCCTCGTTCCACGGGATGATGTCGATCTTCTCGCCCTGCAGCTCGTTCACCACGGCCTGCACGCGGCTGCCGCGCATACCCACGCAGGCGCCGACCGGGTCGATGGAGTTGTCATAGCTGATGACGGCGATCTTAGCGCGCGAACCCGGATCGCGGGCCACGGCCTTGATCTCGATGATGCCGTCATAGATTTCCGGCACTTCCATCTTGAACAGCTCGGCCATGAACTGCGGGTCGGTGCGCGACAGGAAGACCTGCGGGCCGCGGGCCTCGCGGCGCACGTCCTTGATGTAGGAGCGGATGCGGTCGTTCGGGCGATAGCTTTCGCGGCCGATCTTCTCGTTCCGGCGCAGGATGGCTTCGCCGCGGCCGATATCCACGATGATGTTGCCGTATTCCTCGCGCTTGACGACACCGTTGATGATGGTGCCCTTGCGGCCCTCGAATTCCTCGAACTGGCGGTCGCGTTCGGCCTCGCGGACCTTCTGCAAGATCACCTGCTTGGCCGATTGCGCGGCGATCCGGCCCAGATCGACCGGGGGCACCTCTTCGATGATCTCGTCGCCGATCTTCGGGTCCGCCAGGAATTGCTTGGCCTGAACCACGGTCATCTGCGCCTGATAGCTTTCGACGGCGTCATCCGCGACAACCGTGCGCACCCGGGTGAACTGCGCGCGCCCGGTCTTGCGGTCGATGGTCACGCGGATATCCATCTCGGAGCCGTAGCGGGACTTCGCCGCACGGGCGAGCGACTCTTCCATCGCCTGGATGACGAGCTCGGGGTCGATCATCTTCTCGCGCGCGACCGCCTCGGCGGTCTGCAGAAGTTCCAGCTGGTTTGCGGAAGTGATGGCCATTCTCACGCCTCCTCGGACGGGTCAGTGTCTGTATCGGTTTCGTCGGTTTCGGTTTCGATGTCGTCGAACTGGTCCTCGTCGATGATGCCCGCCGCCTTGCGCTGGCGCAGCATCTCGGCGATCAGCTCGTCGGTCAGGATCAGCTTGGCGTCGGTCAGCCAGTCGAATTTCAGGCCGATGGTCTGGATGCCATTGGCGCCGTCCTCGATGTTGATCAGCACCTCATCAGCCTCGGTGCCGACAAGGATGCCCTTGAAGCGCTTGCGCCCGTCGATCTGGGCCTCGGTCTCGATGCGGGCCTCATAGCCTTCCCACATGTCGAAATCCTTGAGCCGGGTCAGCGGCCGGTCGATGCCGGGGCTGGAGACTTCAAGGTAATAGTTGTCCTCGATCGGGTCCTCGACATCCAGCACGGCCGAAACGGCGGTGGACACCTTGGCGCAATCATCGACATCAATCCCGCCCTCGGGACGGTCGGCCATGATCTGCAGCGTCTTGGTCTGGCCGCCCATCAGGCGGATGCGGACCAGCTCGAACCCCAGGCCCTCGATGGCAGGGCCGACGATCTCTGCCAGCTTGCGGTCGATGGCGGTCTTGGCGATCAGGTCGCTCATGTTCCGATCCTCAAAAAACAAAAAACGGGCCGTGGCGGCCCGTTGCAAGCTCCGGTGGGCCGCCGGGTTTGGACCCCGGTAGCGCCGCTGTTGAAGGGCCATATACGGAAGCGCGCCCGAGTCTGCAAGCAGCTTCGCGTTCAGCCCTGCCGCGGGTTGAAGCGCCAGACCCACAGGTTCAGCGCCGCGGCCACCACCAGCCAGGCCAGATAGGGCACGATCAGCAGCCCCGCCACGGTATCCAGCGCCCAGAAGGTGACCAGCATCCCCACCACCGCCACCAGCAGGCCGGCCATCACCACCAGCCCGGTCAGCATCCGGTGCGCCCCGAAGAATACCGGCGTCCACAGCGTGTTGAACGCGATCTGCATCGCCCAGAAGGCCAGCGCCTGGCCGTTGCCGGGCAACACCGCCACCCGCGTCGCGGCATAGCTGGAAAGCAGGTAAAGCGTGGTCCACACCACCGGGAATGCCCAGTTCGGCGGCGTCCAGGTTGGTTTGTTCAGCCCGACATACCAGGCGCCCGGCTTGAAGAGGAAGCCAGTCGAGGCAGCGGCTGCCGAGGCAGCAAGGAAGGTCAGGAACAGCGGGAGGGTGATCATCAGGTGGGTTCCGTTCGGGTTGGCGGGCTCAATCTGCGTCGCGCAGGGCGTTCATCACCCGCACAAGCTCGGCGCTGATCCCAGGTTCCGACAGCGCGTGGCCCGCCGCCGGCACCATGCGCAGATCGGCGCGGCGCCAGCCCTCGGCCAGCTTCCAGGCCGACACCGGCGGGCAGATCATGTCATAGCGGCCCTGCACGATGGTGGCGGGGATATGCTCGATCCGGCTGCGCTGGCGCAGGATCTGGCCGTCCTCCTCAAGAAAGGCCGAATTGCGGAAATAGTGGTTCTCCAACCGGGCAAAGGCGCGGGCATAGTCGGGCGGCGCCTCGCCGATCGGCAGGGCATGGTCCACCGTCGCCAGAGCATTCTCCCAATGCGCCCAGATCCGGGCATGGCGCGCCTCGGTGGAGTAGTCGCCCGAAAACAGCCGCCGGTGATAGGCCGCGATCAGGTCACCGCGCTCGTCCTCGGGGATCGGGCGGACGAAATCGGCCCAGAGATCGGGCCAGAACGCGCCCGCGCCGCCGCCATAGAACCAGTCCAGCTCTGCCTGCGTCGCCAGGAACACCCCCCTCAGCACCAGATGCGCCACCCGGTCCGGATGCGCCTGCGCATAGATCAGCGCCAGCGTCGCGCCCCAGCTGCCGCCGAACACGATCCAGCGGTCGATGCCAAGCGCCTCGCGGATGCGCTCGATATCCGCCACCAGATGCCAGGTGGTGTTGGCCGCAACCTCGGCATGGGGGCGCGAGCGCCCACATCCGCGCTGGTCGAACAGAACCGTCCGGTACACCGCCGGATCGAAATACCGCCGCATCGCCGGCGAGCATCCGCCCCCCGGCCCGCCATGCAGCACGACGACCGGAAGGCCCTGCGCGTGACCGCATTGCTCCACATACAGCCGATGCCCGTCGCCCACCTCCAGCATCCGCTGATCGAAGGGATCAGCGGCCGGGTAGAGATACACGCCAGGCGCGCGCTTTTGACCTGCGGTTCTGTCCATGATCGGACTATATAACGCAAAACGATTGCCCGCCACCAAAGCCGAGGACCGTGATGACCATCGCCGACACCAACACCGTCGATCCTGCCGAAGTGGCGAAATTCGAGGCGATGGCCGCGGAATGGTGGGACCCGAACGGCAAGTTCCGCCCGCTGCACCTGATGAACCCCTGCCGGCTCGACTACATCACCCGCCAGATCGCGGCCGAGTTCGGGCGCGACCTGACCGCCGAGGCCCCCTTCGCCGGGCTGCGGCTGCTGGATATCGGCTGCGGCGGTGGCTTGCTGGCCGAACCGATGGCGCGGCTGGGGGCGACGGTCGTGGGCGCCGATGCCGCCCCGCGCAATATCCCGGTGGCGCAATTGCACGCGGAGCAGTCGGGGCTGGACATCGACTATCGCCACACCACCGCCGAGGCGCTGGCGGCGGCGGGCGAGCAGTTCGACGTGGTGCTGAACATGGAGGTGGTCGAGCATGTCGCCAGCCCGCTGGACTACCTCACCGCCTGCCGGCAACTCCTGAAGCCCGGCGGGCTGATGATCTGCTCCACCCTCAACCGCAATGCCAAATCGTTCATGATGGCGATTGTCGGCGCGGAATGGGTGATGCGCTGGCTGCCCAAGGGCACGCATGACTGGGCGAAGTTCATCACCCCCGACGAGCTTTATGGCCTGCTGCGGCAGGCCGGGCTCGACCCGGTGGACCGGCAGGGCATGGTCTTCAACCCGCTTGGCTGGTCCTGGTCGATCTCGCCGCGCGACCTGAGCGTGAACTATGTCACCGCCAGCGTGAAGCGGGCCTGACGGTCATTTCTTCGGCTCGGGCTCGCCCTTCTTGAACTCCTCGGGGCTGTGGGCGCTGCCCTCATGGTCGTCCTGGTCGTTCTGCTGGCGCGTCGTCTTGGGGCGCTTCTCTTCGGCGGGCTTGGGTTCGTTGGGCATGGCCTTGGTCCTTTCGGCTGCTCCGGCCCAACGCGGGCCGGGCGCGAAGGTTCAGTCGCCCATGCCCAGCCGGTTGCGGAACTCGCGCAGCACCGGCAGCACGGCGCGGACCTTGTCGGCCCCGACCGCCTTCACCACCTCGGACAGCACCGGCGTCAGCGCCGCCAGCGCCGCATCCCGCGCCGCGCGGCCCGCCGGGCTGATCGACACGAACTTGCGGCGGGCATCGTCCCAGTCGGGGCGGATATGCACATGCCCGGCCCATTCCAGTTTCGACAGCGTGTTGGTCATCGCGCCGCGCGTCACATGGAAGGTCAGCGCCAGTTGCGCCGGGGTCCGTTCCTCGGCAGAGCGGGCAAGGTGGTTCAGCACCGAGAAATGCGAGATTTCCATGCCCTTGGGCAGCGCCTTCTGCACCACGCCCCGCGCCAGCTGGTCGGCCATGAACACCTCGGCGAACAGTGCGGCAGCGAGCGATTCGATGTGGTGGGCGTCGGTATCGGGCATCACGGGCCGTCGAACGGGCGGTCATGGGTCAGCGAGGGCACGCGGGCCCGCGCGCTGGCCACCTCGGCCATGTCGAGATCGACATAGCTGACGCCGACCTCTGCCCCGCCATCCGCCAGCACCTCGCCCCAAGGCGACACGGCCAGCGAGTGGCCATGGGTGCGGCGCGGCTTGCCATTGTGGCTGGCATGGGTGCCGCATTGCGCCGGCGCCAGCACATAGGCGCCGGTCTCGATGGCGCGGGCGCGCAGCAAGGGCTCCCAATGCGCGGCGCCGGTGGTGTCGTTGAACGCTGCGGGCACGGTCAGCACCTGCGCGCCGGCCTGCGCCAGGCGGCGGAACAGCTGCGGAAAGCGCAGGTCGTAGCACACCGCCATGCCGACCTCGGCAAAGGGCGTCTTCGCCAGAACCGCCTGCGTGCCGGGCCGGTAGCCTGCCGATTCGCGGTACTGCTCCGTCTCCGACACGTTCACGTCGAACATGTGGATCTTGTCGTAGCGCGCTTTGACGCCGCCATCCGGGCCGATCAGGAAGCTGCGATTGGCAAAGCGCCCGTCCGCGTCATGTGTCTTGATCCCCAATGATCCGATCAGCAGCCAGATCCCGGCCCGCTCCGCCTCGGCCCGCAGGCCCGCCAGCGTCTGATCGTCTTCCTCATGCGCCAGCACGCTTATCTGATGGGCACGGTCGGAGGACAGGCAGTTCGTCACCTCGGGCGTCAGCACGAAGCCGGCGGCGCCTGCCACTGCCTCGCGCACCAGCTGCTGGGTCACGGCAAGGTTCGCCGCCGGATCGTCGGTCACCGAAAGCTGGATCAGGGCGGCGCGCATCCCCTAGCCCTTCAGCAGCGCGTCGAGCTTGCCGGCCCGGTCCAGCGTATGGATGTCATCCGACCCGCCAACAGGCTGCCCGCCGATGAAGATCTGCGGCACGGTATGGCGGCCCTTGGCGCGCTGCATCATCTCGGCGCGCTTGGCCTGATCGCCGCTGACATCGGTTTCCTCGAAGGCAACGCCCTTCGCTGTCAGCAGCCGCTTGGCTGCGACGCAATAGGGGCACCAGGGGGTCGTATAGATTTCAACACGTTGCATATTCGGTCCTTGTAGCTGACATGGACCATATAGGCAGTCAGCCATCCTTCGCAACGCGCGCAAGCGCCACGACCGAAACCGAGCCCGCTCCGGCCGCCCGCAAGGCATCCGCTGCGGCCGCAAACGTCGCGCCAGAGGTCATCACGTCATCGACGATCAGCACAGGGCGCCCGGCCAGGCCGGCGCTGCGCGCCGGGTTGACGCGAATCGCTTGCGACATGTTCTCGAACCGCTCGGCGCGGCCGCGGCCCTCCTGGCTGTGGGTGGCGCGGGTGCGTTGCAGCAGATCGGGGCAATGGTCGAGCCCCGCCAGCCGCGCCAGCGCCCCCGACAGCAGCGCCGACTGGTTGAAGCGCCGCTTCAGGAACCGCCGCCAGTGCAGCGGGATCGGCGTGACCAGCATCCCCGGCTGCAGGATCGGCGCCGCGGCGACGGCGAGCCAGCCGGCCATCGGCCGCGCCAGATCCTGCCGGTCGCCATGTTTCAGCGCCAGCACCAGCCGGCGCCCGGTGTCCCGGTAGACCAGCGCAGCGCGGCCCCGGTCCCAGGGGCGGGCGATGGTCAGGCAATCGTCGCAGAACTCAGGCTGGCCCTCATCCGCGCCGGGCAGCGGGGTTCCGCACTTGTCGCAGGCAAGGCCGCGGATGAAGCCGGTCTCGCGCCAGCAGTCGGGGCAGAGGCCGAATTCCTCGGCCACCGCGCCGCCGCAAGAGATGCATTGCGGCGGGAACAGCAGGCGCAAGCCGCGCCGCAGCCCGCTTTGCATTCCCGCGCGAAGCCCCGTAAACTCGGTATCCATGCTGCCCCCTTCCGCCCCCCCGCTTCTGACCGATCGCAAGGCACTCGCCCTGCACCGCGCCCGCGCCGGGACGCAGGGCCTTGAGCTGTTCCTGCACGAGGAGGCCGCGGACGAGATCCAGCAAAGGCTCAGCGAGGTTAACAGAACGTTTACGGCGCCGGCGATCGTGACCGGCCTGCCGGAGTTCTGGCAAGATCTGCTGCCCGGCGCGCGGATCGTGGCCGACGAGGACCGGCTCGACTTGGCCGAGGGTGCGCATGACCTCGTGATCCATGCGATGTGCCTGCACTGGGCCAACGATCCGGTGGGGCAACTCGTGCAATGTCGCCGGGCGCTGGCCCCGGACGGGCTGTTCCTGGGGGTGCTGTTCGGCGGGCAGACGCTGGCGGAACTGCGCAGCGCGCTGGCCGAGGCCGAGGTGGCGCTGACCGGCGGGCTGTCGCCCCGCGTGCTGCCGATGGGCGAGATCCGCGACCTTGGCGGGCTGCTGCAGCGCGCCGGGCTGGCGCTGCCGGTGGCCGATGCCGCGGTGAAGACGGTGCACTACCGGGGCCTCATGCACCTGGTCCGCGACCTGCGCGGCATGGCCGAGACCAATGCGCTGGCCGCCCGCCGCCGCGCGCCGCTGCCCCGGGCACTGCTGGCCCGCGCGGCGGAGGTCTATGCTGGCAGCTTTCCCGCGCCGGACGGCCGCATCCGCGCCAGCTTCGAGACTATCTTCCTGACTGGCTGGGCGCCGCATCCGGGCCAGCAGACCCCGCTGCGCCCCGGTTCGGCGACGCACCGGCTGGCCGATGCGCTGCGCATCCCGGGCTCAGACTGAGGTCATTTCAGACTGAGGCCAGCGCCGCCTCGTCCAGCGCCGCCAGGAAGCGCTCGGACCACCAATGCACGTCCTCGCGCAGCACCCCCTCCATCAGCGCCTCGTAGCGGCGGCTGCGTTCGGCCCGCGGCATGGTCAGCGCCGTCAGCATCGTCTCGGCGATCTGCTCGTCGTCATGCGGGTTGACCATCAGCGCCTCGGTCATCTGCTCGGCCGCGCCAGCAAAGCGGCTGAGCACCAGCACGCCCGGATCGTCGGGGTTCTGCGCCGCAATGAACTCCTTCGCCACCAGGTTCATCCCGTCCATCAGCGGCGTGACCAGCGCCACATGCGCCGCGCGGTACAGCCCCGCCAGCGTTTCCCGCGGGATCGGGCGGTGGATATAGCGGATCGGCGCCCAGGTGATGTCGGCGAAGCGGCCATTGATGCGGCCCGCCAGATGCTCCAGCTCGTCGCGGATGTCGTCATAGGCCTTCACCCCCTCGCGCGTGGGGGGCGAGATCTGCAACAGGGACACATGCCGGTGCCAGTCCTCATGCCGTTCCAGGAAGGTGCCGAAGGCGCGGAAGCGCTGCGGCAGGCCCTTGGAATAATCGAGCCGGTCCACCCCGATCATCATCTGCCGCGTGGGTTTCACGATGCCCTGCGGCAGCATCTCGAACTGCTCCTCTGCCAGCTTGGCGAAGTCGGCGGCGTCGATGCCGATCGGGAAGGCGCGGACCCGCGTCGTCTCGCGGCCCAGGCGCAGGACGTCGCCCTCCCCCTCCTCGGCGCCGCCCAGAAGCGTCAGCCCGACGCGGGCATGAACCACGTCGCGCTCCACCTGCAGGCCGACGAGATCATAGCGCATCAGCCATTTGCACATCTCGGTGCCATAGGGCATCGCCTGCATCGCCAGATGCGTCGGGAAGGGCGTGTGCAGGAAGAAGCCGATGGCGTTCTTGGCCCCCAGCAGCCGCAATTCATGCGCCAGTGGCATCAGGTGGAAATCATGCACCCAGAGCCGGTCATCGGGGCGCAGGACGCCGTGCAGCATCTTCGCCAGCCGCCGGTTCACGCTGCGATAGGCGTCGTAATACTCGCCCTTGATCTCCATCAGGTCGGTGCGGTCATGGAACAGCGGCCAGAGCACGGAATTGGCATAGCCGGCGTAGTAGTTGTCCTTCTCCTCGGGCGAGAGGTCGAAGCTCAGCCGCCGGAACTTGCCGCCCTCGATCTCGGTGAAGCTGTCGGCCGGCTCCTCCACGGTTTCGGCAGCCGAGCCGATCCAGATGCCTCCTGTGCGCTCCAGCACGTCGGCCAGCGCCACGACCAGCCCGCCAGAGGGGTTGGGGCCAAGGGGTATGCGGTTCGAGACGCAGATGAGCCTGCCCATGAAAATGTCTCCCGTTCAGGTTTCTGTCGCTGCGGCCAGCCAGGCGCGCACCGCCTCTGGCCCGTCCAGCCGGTGGCGCGCCGCGCTCGGCCCCTCGCCGACCTTGACGCCCATCCCGCCCCGCTCTTGCGCCCAGACCAGCGCCGGCTCGTCGGTGGTGTCGTCGCCCAGATAGACCGGGCGGCGGCCCGCAAACGGCGCGGCATCGGCCACCAGCCGCAGGGCGGTGTCCTTGGTCGCGCCTTCGGGGCGCAGCTCGAAGGCCATCTTGGCGGGCTGCAGGGTCAGGCCCGGATGCAGGGCTATCATCTCTTCGGCAAAGGCCCGGACCATGGCTTCTGCCTCGGGCCTGCTGCGGAAGTGGATGGCGGCGCCGTGGGGCTTGGGCTCGGCCAGAAGATCGTTGGCGGCGGCAAATTCGGCAAAGCAGGCGTGCAGCGCGGCCAGGTCCACCGCGTGACTGGCCCCCGGCAGATCCAGCCCCCGGCTTTCCGCGCCATGGCTGCCGATCAGCGGGCCGGTGAAGTCCGGCAGAAACGCTGCCAACTCGCCCATCGCGCGGCCCGAGACCAGCGCCAGCGCGCCGCCGCACATCGCGTGCAGGTCCATCAGCATCCCGGCCAACCCGTCCGGCACAGTCACCGCATCGGGGCGCGGCGCGATGTCGACAAGCGTGCCGTCGAAATCCAGAAAAATCGCATCCTCATGAGGAACAAGTGCGGGCGGCGCGGTGTTAGGCATGTCAGTCGTCATCCAGATCCTGTCCTTGCGGGTTTCTGCGGGCGGCTGCGTCCATCCGTCGATTGACCCCGTGATAAAACGGGTTATGTGCGGTTCGGTTCCGACAAAACGCAGCCCAGACCGCTCTCAGACCCCAGGACAGATCCCATGACCGAGACCCTTCGCGCTCCGCGGCTTGCGCACGCGCCCGCCGATCACCCGCCCGTTCCTGCCGCGAAGATCGGGATTCTGATCGCCAACCTCGGCACGCCCGATGGCCATGACTACTGGTCCATGCGACGTTACCTGAACGAGTTCCTGTCGGACAAGCGGGTGATCGACTACCCGTCGTGGAAATGGCAGCCGATCCTGCAGGCCATCGTGCTGACCAAGCGCCCGTTCAGCTCGGGCAAGAACTACAAGCTGATCTGGAACAACGAGGCGAACGAAAGCCCGCTGATGACCATCACCAAGGCGCAGGTGGCCAAGCTGTCGGCCGAGGTGTCGGCGCGCTACGGCTCGGAGGTCGTGGTCGATTTCTGTATGCGCTACGGCAACCCGTCGACGAAGTCGGTGGTGGACAGGATGGTGAAGGCGGGCTGCGAGAAGATCCTGTTCTTCCCGCTCTACCCCCAATACGCGGGCGCGACCTCGGCAACCGCCAATGACGAGTTCTTTCGCGCCATGATGGTGCAGAAGCGCCAGCCGGCGGTGCGCACCGCGCCCGAGTATTTCGACCATCCGCTGTATATCGAGGCGCTGGCGCAATCGGTGGAGCGTGGCTATGCCGCGCTGGAGCGCAAGCCCGACGTGCTGGTCGCCTCCTATCACGGGATGCCGAAGCGCTACCTGATGGAGGGCGACCCCTACCATTGCCAGTGCCTGAAGACCTCGCGTCTGCTGCGCGAACGGCTGGGCTGGGAGAAGGGTGCGATCGACACCACCTTCCAGTCGGTCTTCGGCCCCGAGGAGTGGCTGAAGCCCTACACCGTCAAGCATGTGGCAGAGCTGGCCAGCCAAGGCCGCAAGCATATCGCGGTGATCTCGCCGGCCTTCTCGGCCGATTGCATCGAGACGCTGGAAGAGATCAATGGCGAGATCCGCGAGGCCTTCGAGCACGCCGGCGGCGAGAGCTTCACCTACATCCCCTGCCTGAACGACGACGACGCGCATATCGCGGCGCTGATGGCGGTGATCGGCGACAACCTGGCGGGCTGGATCGGCTGAAGCACTGGCCCCGATGCGGCAGATCCGCATCGGGGCACGGCGCGGATGTCACGCTTGCAGCGGCGGCGCCAAATGGAAAAAGGCGGTGGAAACCACCGCCTTTTTACGTTCAGACCTTGCGGCCTGGATCGGATTAGTCAGCCGAAACGACGGCAGCAACCAGAACCAGCAGCAGGATCGGCACCAGGATGCCAGCGGACGAGGACGAGGTGTCCTCGACGATGACTTCCGGTTCCACGATCGGTTCAACGTAGCCGCCGGCGAAAGCGGTGGAAGCGGCAACCGACAGAGCAGCGGCGAGCGCGATTTTCTTCATGATAACCTCCAGTTAGGCCCTAGGACGATTTTGTGAGGACGGCGTAGGGCTCTCAAGTCTGTACCTCGTGTCTCCGTCTAACCAGCATCCGAAACGATTTGCAACGGGCTCCTCTTGGTCATGCTGCAGACGGCCTTCTGATGTCGTCAAATTAGCAACACCTGCGTGCCTACTTTCGCCAGGCCAAAAAGTTCCTCGATGTGGTCATTATAAAGCCCGACGCAGCCATTGGACGACCGCCGCCCGATCTTGCGCGTGTCATGGGTGCCGTGGATGCGATAATACTGCCAGCCGAGGTAGAGCGCATAGGGCCCCAGCGGGTTGTCGGGCGAGCCACCCTCGACCACATCGGGCCATTCGGGGTTGCGTTCCTTCATCGACGGGGTCGGCCGCCAGGTCGGGGCCACCACCTTCTGCACCACCTCGGTATGGCCGCGCCGGGTCAGCTCTTCGGACACCGGAACAGAGGTCGGGTAGAGCTTGTAGACCGTCTGGTCCTCGGACCAGAAATGCAGCGCGCGCGAGGTGATATCGACCAGGATCGCGCCATTGCGGGTGCTGTTGAAATAGGGCTGCCATTGCAGCGAGCGAAAGCTGGAGAGGTTGCGCCGCGCGCCGGTGGCGATGCTGCCTTCCAGCTCGGTGCTGCCGGTCATCGACTGCGCAAGGGCGGGTGCGGCAAGGCCGCTGGCGAAGGCGGCCGCGGTGCCCAGGAACGCACGGCGGCCAAACCCGCCGCGGCGATCATCATTCATTCTTTGTTACTCCTCGACGGGTCGGGCCCGGCTCTCTGCGCCGGATCACCGCGCAGGATATTGGTTTTGCGGCAGTGCCGCAAATCAAACCCTCGTAATTCCGGCCCTTCACGAAGGGTTGGGTTTGAACCCGCGCCGGCAAGCCTGTAATGCTGGCCGGCAACGGAACATCGGGCCAGAACCAATGACACCCCTTCACGGACTTCTCTTGACCGCCGCCCTCGCGCTTTCGGCCTGCGCCACCGGCGAGCCGCCGCGCCTTGGCGCCGACGGGCGGCCGCTGCCGCGGGTCTATACCATCCCGCAGGGGCAGGAGGGCGTGGTCCAGTACCGCCTGCTGGATTCGGTCAACGCCCTGCGCGCCTCGCGGGGCGCGGCACCGCTGCAGCTGAACGCGCAGCTGAACGCCGCCGCCGCCACCCATTCGCGCGACATGGCAGTGCAGAACCGGCCCTGGCACTTCGGCTCGGACGGCTCCTCGCCGATCGACCGCGTCCGCCGCGCCGGCTATCCGGGCATGATGCTGGGCGAGAACATCTCCGAGACCTTCGAGACCGAGCTCGAGACGCTGTCGGCCTGGATGGGCGACCCGACTACCGCCGCGGTAGTGCTCGATCCGAATGCGCGCGACCTGGGCTTTGCCTGGTATCAGGAGCCCGGCGGCAAGCTGTGGTGGACAATGGTCACCGGCGGCTGAACGCAAACGGGCGGCCCGATGGCCGCCCTTCCGGTTCTGCCCTCTGCTCAGGGCGTGATGTAGATCGGCGTGCCGTCGCGCACCATCGCGTAGATAGCCTCGATCTCCTCATCCTCCACCGCGATGCAGCCCGCGGTCCAGTCCGGCGGCGCGCCCTTGTTCTTGCCCGCCTGGCCGTGGATGAAGATGTCCCCGCCCGGCTGCTTGCCTATCGCCTTCGCCGCCTGGCGGTCATAGGGGTTGGGATACGAGATGCCGATGGACAGGTGATAGGCGCTGTTCGGGTTGCGCCGGTCGATGTAGTACATGCCCTCCGGGGTGCGCCCGTCGCCCTCGACCTGCTTGTGGCCCTGCGGCGCGAAGCCAAGCGCGATGTCGTAGGTTTCCAGCACCTGCTTGTGGTGCAGCAGGTACATCTTGCGCGCGGTCTTGTTCACGTAGATCTGCGTGACCTCGGGGCCGTCATAGGTCTTGAACTTCGAGTCGCCGCAGGCGGCAAGACTCGCAAGTCCTGCCAGCAACAGAAGCGTTCTGATGATGCGCATGAGAAAGGTGCCTGTCCCGGTTTTCCGCAGTGATACAACGAAATTGCTGCGCCGCAAAGTGGGCGGAAATCGGCTCACGGAACGGTGAGGTCAGCGCGAGAACCGCGCCACCAGCTCGACATGCGGCGACCAGCGGAACTGGTCCACCACTTGAACCCAGTCGATGCGATAGCCGCCCGCCACCAGCAGCCGCGCGTCGCGGGCAAAGGTCACGGGGTTGCACGACACCGCCGCGATCACCGGCACGGCGCTGCGTGCGAGTTCCGCCGCCTGCGCCTCGGCCCCGGCGCGGGGCGGGTCGATCACCACGGCGCCAAAGCGGCGCAGCTCATCGGGCAGCAGCGGGCGGCGGAACAGGTCGCGCGTCTCGGTGCTGACCTTGTGCAGCCCGCCCGCGCGGCGCCAGCCGGTATCCAACGCGGCGAGCGCGGCCGCCTCGCCCTCCACCGCATGAACCTCCGCCTGCGAGGCCAGCGGCAGCGCAAAGGTGCCCGACCCGGCGAAGAGGTCGGCGATGCTGCGGGCGCCGCCCACTGCCTCTGTCACCGCAGCCAGCAGTGCCGCCTCACCCTCGGCCGTGGCCTGCAAGAAGGCCCCCGAGGCCGGCACCACCTCGGCTGCCCCAAAGCGCTGCGCCGGGGGTCGCCGCGTTGCCACCGGCTCGCCGTTCCAGGACAGGCGCGCGAGGTCGCCGCGCTCGGCAAGCCCCGCCAGTGCCGCGAACAGCGCCGCATCCAGCGGCTTGCCGCCCGCGACCGCCAGATCGACGCCGCCGGTGGTCAGTGTCACCATCAGCGCCAGCTCGCCTTGCCGGCTGGCCCCCGCCACCGTCACCTCGCGCAGCAGCGGCAGCAGGTCCAGCAGCGCCGGGTCCAGCAGCAGGCAATGCTCGATCTCCGTCAGCGCCCCCGAGGCGCGGCCGTGGAAGCCGACCAGCGCGCCTTTCTTCGTGCGCCGCCCCGCCAGCGTGGCCCGGCGGCGCGAGCGGGCGGGCGAGGTGATCACGGGCCGCAGCGGCGCCTCCAGCCCCTGCCCTGCCAGCGCAAGCCGCGCGACCTCAGCCTTCCAGCCCTCCACGAACCCGTCCGAGGCGTGTTGTAGCGAACAGCCCCCGCAGGCGCGGTAATGCGGGCAAGGCGCGCGCACCCGGTCGGGCGAGGGCGTGACGATGCTCGGCGCGGCGATGCGGCCCGCGACAGGCTCGCCCTCCACCACCTCGCCCGGCAGCGCCTGCGCCACATAGACGGGCCCCTCGGGCCCCTGCGCGACGGCATCCCCCAGATGGCCCAGCCGGTCGATGGTCAAGATCACTCGGCTGCCTCGTCGGCTTCATCCGTGCCGATGAACCCGCCCGACTGCCGGTTCCAGTAGCGCGCGTAAAGCCCGCCTTGCGCCAGCAATTCGGCGTGGCTGCCCTGCTCGACGATGCGGCCCTCGTCCATCACGACGATCCTGTCCATCTCGGCGATGGTGGACAGGCGGTGCGCGATCGCCAGCACGGTCTTGCCCTGCATCACCTGCACCAGCGAGCTCTGGATCGACGCCTCCACCTCGCTGTCCAGCGCACTCGTCGCCTCGTCCAGCACCAGGATCGGCGCGTCCTTGACGAAGGCGCGGGCCAGCGCGATGCGCTGCCGCTGCCCGCCCGACAGTTTCACCCCCCGCTCGCCCAGATAGGCATCATAGCCGGTGCGGCCGGTGTGATCGACCATGCTCTCGATGAACTCGTCCGCCTCGGCGGCGCGAGCCGCGTCCAGCAGATCTGCATCGCTGGCATCGGGCCGGCCGTAGCGGATGTTGTCGCGGGCCGAGCGGTTGAACATCGCGGTTTCCTGCGTGACCATGCCGATCTGCCGCCGCAGGCTTTCCTGGGTGATCTCGCGCACATCCTGGCCATCGACCAGCAGCCGCCCCTTCTCCACGTCGTAAAGCCGCAGCAGCAAGGCCACCAGCGTCGATTTCCCCGCGCCGGACCCGCCGACGATGCCCAGCTTCTCGCCCGGCGCGATGTGCAGCGAGATGTTGCGCACCCCGCCCTGCTTGCGTCCATAGCTGAAGCTGACATCCTCGAAGGTGATCTCGCCGCGGATTTTCTGCAGGCCCACCGCCGCCGGCGCGTCCTGCAGGCCATGCGGCACCGCCAGCGTGGCCATCGCATCCTCGACCTCGCCGACCGAAGTGTAGATCGACATCAACGTGAAGCTGACCCAGCCCGACATCTGCGCGATCCGCATCGAGATCGCCCCCGCCGCCGCAATGGCCCCGGCCGTCGTCAGGCCCTGTTGCCACAGCAGCAGGGTGCCGCCGATCAGCATCACCGGCAGCAACCCCGCCAAGGTCATCAGCGCGGTGCGGAACCAGGTGGAGATGATGCCGAACTCCACGCTCTTCTCGCGGAACCGCTCCATCGCCTTCAGCGCGACCTGGTCCTCATAGGCGGCATGGGCGAACAGCTTGACCGTCTTGATATTGGTGATCGTGTCCACGACCTGCCCCGACACCATCGCCCGCGCCGCCGCCCGCGCGGCAGAGTTTTCGCGCACCCGCGGCATGAAATGCCGGATCAGCAGCACATAGGCCACCAGCCAGACCGCCAGCGCCAGCGCGACCCGGTAATCGACCGCGATCAGGAAGATCACCGAGCCGATGATCGAGGCAAGGGCGAAGCAGACGGTGTTGATGATCTCGGTCGCCACATCGGTGACGGCCCGCGCCGCCTGCATCTGCTTCTGGCTGATGCGCCCGGCGAAATCGTTGTCGAAGAAGGTGACCGCCTGCCCCAGCGTCCAGCGGTGCAGCCGGCTCAGCACCAGCGGCATGACGTTCGGCCCGACGATGATGGAGTTGGAGGCCGAGGCAAGCCCAAAGGACATCGGCCGCAGCACCAGGTAGAACAGCACGAACAGCGCCAGCATTCCCGATTGCGCGCTGAAATAGCTCTCAGGCCCCGAAGCCAGCGCCCCGTCGATCAGCCAGCCAAGGATCAGCGCCGACACCACCTCCAGCGAGCCGGTCAGCGCCGAGATCGCCCCGGCGACGCCCAGCATCGGCCAAGCCCCGTCAAGGCACCAGCGCATGAAGGGCCACAGCTTGCGCGGCGGCTCTCCTGCCGCGGGGCGGAAGGCGTCGATCAGGTTGCCCAGCCGTTTCATCGGGTTCACTCTGCCGCGTCCTCCGTGCCGATGAAGCCGCCCGATTGCCGCTCCCAGAACCTTGCGTAAAGCCCGCCGCTGGCCAGCAGTTCCCCGTGGCTGCCCTGCTCGGCGATGCGGCCGTCCTCGATCACCACGATCCGGTCCATATGGGCGATGGTGGACAGCCGGTGCGCGATGGCGATCACCGTCTTGCCCTCCATCACACCATAGAGCGTGTCCTGGATCGCCGCCTCGACCTCGCTGTCCAGCGCGCTCGTCGCCTCGTCCAGCACCAGGATCGGCGCGTCCTTCAGGATCACCCGCGCCAGCGCCACCCGCTGCCGCTGCCCGCCCGACAGTTTCACGCCGCGCTCGCCGACCTGCGCGTCATAGCCCATGCGCCCCTCGGGATCGCGCAGCGTCACGATGAAGTCATGCGCCTCGGCGCGCTTCGCGGCCTCGATCATCTCGGCCTCGGTCGCATCGGGGCGGCCATAGAGGATGTTGTCGCGCACCGAGCGGTGCAGCAGGCTGCTGTCCTGCGGCACCATGCCGATACGGGCGCGCAGGCTGTCTTGCGTGACCTGCGCGATGTCCTGCCCGTCGATCAGGATGCGCCCGCCCTCGGCGTCGTAGAACCGCAGCAGCAGCTTCACCAGCGTGGATTTCCCGGCGCCCGATCGGCCGATCAGCCCCACCTTCTCCCCGGGTGCAATCGACAGGCTGATCCGGTCCAGCCCGCCGCTGCCGCGGCCATAGTGATGCGACAGGCCCTGCACCTCGATCCGCCCCTCGGTCAGCTGCAGCGGCTTGGCGCCCGGCACGTCGGTCAGCGCGATCGGTTGGGCGATGGTCTCCATCCCCTCGGCCACCACGCCAAGCGCCTGCACGAGGCCGGTCGTCGCCCACATCACCCAATAGGTCATGTTGTTCAGCCGCAGCACCAGCGCCGCCGCCGCCGCGACCACGCCGACGGAGGCCGAGCCCTGATACCATAGCACCACGGCCCAACCGGTAACGCCGACGATCAAGAGGCCGTTCAGCAGCGTCAGCACCACATCCATCGTGGTGATGATCCGCATTTCCTTCTGGAACATGACCCGCGAATGCTCGATGGCGTCGCGGGCATAGTCGATCTCGCGGTCGTGATGCGCGAACAGCTTCACCGAGTGGATGTTGGAATAGCTGTCCACCACCCGCCCGGTGATCGCCGACCGCGCATCGGACGAGGCCTTGGCCGCTGGCCCGGCCCGCGCGATCGTCCAGCGCAGCAGCATCCCGTATCCCAGCAGCCACAGCAGCAGCGGCACCACCAGCCGCGGGTCGGACCCGGCCAGCAGCGCGATGGAGCCGATGACCGTGGTCACCGCAAAGGCCACTGCGTCGAAGGTCTGGAACACCGCGTCCCCGGCGGCCGGCGGGGTCTGCATGATCCGGTTGGCGATGCGGCCCGCAAAGTCGTTCTCGAACCACCCCACCGGCTGGCGCAGCACATGGCGATGCGCCCGCCAACGGATCAGCGTGCCGAAGTTCGGCAGGATGGTGTTGTGCAGCAGCGCCACATCCGCGCCGGCCAGCAGCGGCCGCAGCAGCACGATGGCAAGCCCGGCCAGGATGAACTCTGTCCCATGCGCAGCCCAGACCTCGGCCGGGGCGCCGCTGGCCAGCAGATCGACCATGCGCCCGACATACCAGATCAGCACCACATCCAGGGAGGCAACGATCACCGACAGCAGCGCCGTCGCCGCGAACACGCCCTTGAACGGCCGGCAATAGGCCCACAGGAACGGCCAGAGCTTGCGCGGCGGCACGTCCTGTTCCGTGTAAGCTGCGAAGGGATCGACGAGATTTTCAAAGAAGCGGAACATGGAGGATGCGCCTTTTCCGTTGCCCCCCGCATATAAACCCGTTCGCCGGAAAGGGGAACCGCCGGTCAGCGCAGCAGCTCGTCACGCCCGAGCGTGAAGCCCGAGGCGATCCAGCGCGCCTGAAGGTCGGCCATCCTTGCGCCAAGGGCGGGGCCTGCAAGCGCGGGCATCAGGTCGGCGGCCTTCACCGGGAAGGTGGCCCCGGCACCTTCGGCGATGGCCTCCTCCCACCCCTGTGGCAGCGGTTGTTCCAACACCGCCGCCCGCACCAGCAGCGCATCGCGGGCGAGTCCCGCGCCGTGGACAAAGCCCAGCTCCGCCGCTCCCGCCATGCTGCCGATCAGCCCGCGCAGCAGGTCCAGCCGCCGCGCATCGGCGCGGGGCAGGCGCAGCCGCTCGGCCGGGTCTTCGCCGCCCAGAACCGCCAGCCGGCGGATCGCATCGGGGGCCAGCCCCGCCTCCAGATGCACCAGCGGCGCCAGCGCCCGCATCTCGGCGCCGGGCAGCACATGGGCCAAAACGCCGCTGGCCTGCATTGCCGCCACCACCGGCGCCGGGTCGGGCGCGGCCAGCAGCTTGCGCATCTCGGCTCCCACCCGTTCGCGCGAAAGCGTCTCTATCCCTGCGGAATGCTCGGCACAGGCGGCGAGGCCATCGGCATCCAGCCCCTCCTCCGCATCGCCATACCAGGCGTGAAACCGGAAGAAGCGCAGGATGCGCAGATAGTCCTCGCGGATGCGCGCATCGGCGTCCCCAACGAACCGCACCCGCCGCGCCCTGAGGTCCGCAAGCCCGCCCAGCGGATCGACCACCGCCCCATCCGCCTCGGCGTAAAGCGCGTTCATGGTGAAGTCGCGGCGCGAGGCGTCATCCTCAACCCTGTCCGCAAAGGCCACCGTTGCGTGGCGGCCGAAGGTCTCCACATCGCGGCGGAAGGTCGTCACCTCATGCGGGACATGGGCGGCGATCACCGTGACCGTGCCATGCTCGAACCCCGTCGGCACCGCCTTCAGCCCCGCCGCCGCCGCCAGATCCATCACCCGCTGCGGCGGCGCGTCGGTGGCGATATCGATATCGCTGACCGGCGCACCTAGCAGGGCGTTGCGCACGCAGCCGCCGACCAACAGCGCCCTATGCCCGGCCCCCGCAAGCATCGCCATCACCGCCTGCAGCCCCGGTTCCGCTATCCAGTCATCCGTGATCCGCATCTTCGGCCATCCGATCCGCCAGCGCCTTCAGCATACGCGCGGTCGCGCCCCAGATGTAATAGGGGCCGTAGGGCGCGACCCAATAGGGCCGCGGCACCCCCAGCCATTGCCGCTGCTCGATCCGGTAGCGCGAGGGGTTGGCGACATGCGACAGCGGCACGGTGAACACCTCATCGACCTCGCCCGCCTCTGGCACCGGGGCGAAAGGCCCCCGGATGCGCGCCAGAACCGGCGTCACCACAAAGCCAGTGACCGTCTCATGCGCCGGCATCGTGCCCAGAACCTCGACGTTGCGGCGGTCCAGCCCAACCTCTTCCTCCGCCTCGCGCAGCGCGGCGGCTATGGGATCGGCATCCCCCGGATCGACCTTGCCGCCCGGAAAGGCGATCTGCCCCGGATGGTGCTTCAGCCGCGAGGAGCGCTTGGTCAGCACCACCTCGGGCCCGCGCGGGCCTTGCTGAAACGCCACCAGCACCCCGGCCGCGCGCAGCAGCCGGCCCGCGGGCAAGGTGATGCCGCGGGCCAGGTCGTAATCGGACGAGGGCCGCCCCGGGCGCGCCAGCGCCCGGATCACCGGGGCCAGCGGATCGCAGGCGGCCAACGTATCAGGCATCGTCACCCTCCGGAGCCCGCGTCGCCTCGAACCCCAGCGTCTGCGGATCGAGCACGTAATGCGCGCCGCAGAACTGGCAATCGGCGGTGACGGTGCCTTCGGGCGTCGTCATGTAGCGGATGTCCTTGGCCGAATAGATCGACAGGCTTTGGCGGACCTTGTCCACCGAACAGGTGCAGCCGAACTCCACCCGCTGCGGGTCATAGACGCGGGTGCCTTCCTCATGGAACAGCCGCACGAGCAGGTCCGTCGGCTGCACGGTCGGGCCGATCAGCTCCAGCTCCTCGACCGTATCCAGCAGGATATTGGCGCGGGTCCAGTTCTCGCCTTCCTCGCCGTCCATCAGGTCCGAGGCCGAGAGCAGCCCGCCCTCGCCCGTGCCGCCCTCCAGCGCGACGAATGGCGAGGCCTTGGGCATGTGCTGCAGCATCACCCCGCCGGCCCGCCAACGCTCTGACCGGCCCGCCAAGGTGGAGCGGCCATAGGACAGCGCAAAGCGGGTCGGCAGCTGCTCGGACTGCGCGAAATAGGTCTCGGCGCAGTCCGACAGCGACTCGCCGGCGATGGGGGTCAGGCCCTGATAGGGCACCGTCCCCTCGCCCTGGTCGATCAGCACCGCAAAATAGCCCTTGCCGATCAGGTCGAACGGCCGCACGCCCTCGACCAGCCGGTCGGGGTCATAGCTGGCCCAGGCACGGATCCGCGCCGGCTCGCCCTCGGCAGAGGGGCCGTAGTAATCGGTGGCGATGATCCGGGCCGGCCCGTCGCCGCGGATCTGCAGCGACAGCTTCCAGCGCAGGTCGATGGTCTGGCCGATCATCGCGGTCAGCAGCGCGGCTTCCGCCACCAGCGCCTCGATCGGCGCGGGGTAGTTGTGCTGCTTGAGGACATTCTCCAGAACGCCATCCAGCCGCGCAACCCGGCCGCGGATATCGGCCTTGTCGAGTTGGAACGGCAGGACGGTATCGTCCCAGGCGATCTGCGACAGCGTGGTCATGAGGCTTCCTTCGGGGGTTTTCTTGGCGCTTGCGCCTTGGCATACCGCGATCATATAGGCGCGGCAACGGCTGGACCAAGGGGGCAGAGATGATCAGACGGGTGGGCGATCCGCCGAAGGCCGGGCAGCGCTACAGACGGCGGGCCGGGGTTTATGCGGTGCTGGCGCTGGACGGCGAGGTGCTGCTGACCCATCAATCCGAGCCTGTGCCCGAATTCCAGCTGCCCGGCGGCGGCATCGACGCGGGCGAGCATCCGCTGCGCGCCCTGCACCGCGAGGTGCTGGAGGAAACCGGCTGGACCATCGCCGGCGCCCGCCGGCTGGGGGCGTTCCGGCGCTTTACCTACATGCCTGAATACGACCTCTGGGCGGAAAAGCTCTGCACCGTCTATCTGGCCCGCCCGGCCCGCCCGCTCGGGCCACCCTCCGAGCCCGGGCATAGCGCAGTGTGGATGTCGCCCGCCGATGCGGCGCTGCACCTTGGCAATGACGGCGACCGGCATTTCCTGATGCAGGCGATGGCGCGGGGCTGAGCGGCCGCATCGCAGATGGCGCCGACGTTGCTGTCGCGCCCCCTCGCGCGAGCATGAGTGGCCCTTTTCAGCTTCTTGCTGGCCCAAATATCCCGGGGGTCCGGGGGCAGGCCCCCGGCCTCGGCCCCATCCCCGGCCTGAACCAGTCTCAGCCGACATTCTCCTTGGGACCGTGAAACTCGAAGAACACCGCCGACACGTCATCGCTGAACACGCCGCCCGTGAAGGACTCAAGGTCGCGCAACATCGCCTCGAGAAAGGGCGGCCCGCCCAACTCGGCATGGCGGGTCATCAGCCGCGACAGCCCCGCCTCGTCCAGCTGTACCCCCGCGGCATCCGCCGCCTCGGTGATGCCGTCCGAGGCCACGAACAGCCGGTCCCCGGGACGCAGCTGCAGGGTGACATCCTGATACTCTGCCCCGTCCAGCAGCCCCACAGGAAGCCCGCCCTCGCCGGGATACTCGATCCGCCCGCAGGCGCGCTGGATCGCCGGATGCGGATGGCCCGCCTGCACCATCGCCACCCGGCCCGAGATCAGATCGACATCGGCATAAAGCAGCGTGAAGTAGCTTTCGGTGGCGATCTCGTCCAGCAGCAGGCGGTTGAGATGCGCGGCCACTTCTGCCGGGGGCCGCGCCTCGTAGATGCCGAAATCCGACAGCACCAGCGCAATGTTCTGCTCGGGCGAGGTACCCGACAGCAGCCCCGCCAGCCGCGCCGTCATCAGCGCCGAGGTGATGCCATGGCCCGACACGTCGATGGAAAACAGCCCGACCCGCCGCGCGTTGATCGGGAAGAAGCCGACCAGGTCGCCCCCGACATGGCCCGTGGGGCGTAGCAGCAGCGACACCTCGGCGTTGCCAAAGCTGCGATGCCGCTCGCGCACCAGGCTCTGCTGCAGCTTGCGCGCCTCCCTCAGGTCGCGGTCGAGCGAATCATACACCGATTGCAGCGCATCAAGCGTGGTCGAGACGAGACGGTTCTTCTCGTTCAGCTCGCGCTCCATCCGCAAGATGCGTTCGCCGGCGGCGATGCGCGCCCGCAGCTCCTGCCCGTTCACCGGCTTGGTCAGGAAGTCGTCGGCCCCCGATTGCAGCCCCTCGGCCACGTCGGTGGTTTCGGTGCGCGAGGTCAGCAGGATGAAATAGACATAGCGCCCGTGCATCCGCGCCCGGAAGGCCCGGCAAAAGGCCAGCCCGTCCATGCCCGGCATCATCCAGTCCGACAGGATCAGGTCCGGCACCAGCCGTTCCGCGATCTCCAGCGCCTCGGCGCCCGATCCGGCCTCGATCACCTCATATCCGGCGCGGGCCAGCGTGGCCGACAGGATGCGGCGCTGCATCCGGCTGTCATCGACGACCAGCACGCGGCGCACGGCACCCGATGGGGCGCCGCCAGCCCCCGTGACCTCCATCTGATACGACAGCTCCAAAGCCAGCGGCTCCCTCTCGGCTCGGGCCATTAACGCTGTGCTGCGTTAATGCCGGGTGAAGCTGCAAATGCCGCCGATGCGCCCCTGCCGGATTAACCGCACATTAATCGCCCGGGCGCATTCTGGCCTCTGGTGTGTGGGGCATCATGGGTGAGGTGTGGGATGATCGACTGGGATCGAGTGGCAGAATTGCGATCTGAAATTGGCGAGGAGGGGTTCGGCGAGGTCGTCGACCTGTTCCTTGATGAGGTGGAAGGCGTGGTCATGCGCCTTGGCACGGCGCCGAACCCGGCGAAGTTCGAGGATGACCTGCATTTCCTGAAGGGCAGCGCCTGGAACCTTGGCTTTGCAGCCTTTGGCGTGCTGTGCCAAGATGGCGAACGCAAGGCCGCCGCCAGGCGTGGAGGCGAGATCGACATTGCGGCGATCCTCACCTGCTATGGCGCCTCGCGGCAGGAGTTCATGGCGCGTCTGCACGAGTTCTGCAGCATTGAGGGCCGCGCCGCGGCCTAGATCAGGAACTCGGCCAGGGCTTCGTCGTCGGTAATGTCCCGATAGGCGAAGCCTGCCGCATCCAGCTGCGCGGTCAGCCGGCCAAAGCTGTCGGCCTGCTTGGTCTCGATCCCGATCAGGACCGAGCCGAAGTTGCGGGCTGACTTCTTCAGGTATTCAAAGCGGGCGATGTCATCGTCCGGGCCCAGCATTTCCAGGAACTCGCGCAGGGCGCCGGGGCGCTGCGGCATCCGCAGGATGAAGTATTTCTTCAGCCCGGCAAAGCGTTGTGCGCGTTCCTTCACCTCGGGCAGACGCTCGAAATCGAAATTCCCGCCCGAGGTGACGCAGACCACGGTCTTGCCCGCGATCCTGTCCGCCAGCAGCGGCAGCACATCGACCGACAGCGCGCCGGCGGGTTCCAGCACGATCCCCTCGACATTCAGCAGCTCCAGCATCGTGCCGCAGATCCGGTCCTCGGGCGCCAGCAGCACCTGATCGGGGCGCGCCCAGGCCAGCCTGGCAAAGGTGCGCGCGCCAATCCGGGCCACGGCAGCGCCATCGACGAAGCTGTTCACCCGCTTCAGCGTCACCGGCTCCCCCGCCTGCAGCGCCGCCATCAGGCTGGCCCCGCCGAGCGGCTCGACGAAGCGGAACTCGACCGAGGGCGCCACCTCGCGCAGGTAGCTGGTCACGCCCGCGGCCAGCCCGCCGCCGCCGACCGGCAGCACCACCAGATCGGGAGCGCGGCCAAGCTGCTCCAGCATCTCCACCGCGACCGAGGCCTGGCCGAGGATCACGTCCTCATCATCGAAGGGCGCCAAAAAATGCGCCCCCGCCTGCGCGCAGAAGGTTTGCGCCGAGGCCAGCGTCTGGTCGAAATAGTCCCCGGTCAGCACGATCTCCACGCTGGAGCCACCAAAGGCGCGGGTCTTGTCGATCTTCTGCTGCGGCGTCGTCACCGGCATGAAGATGGTGCCCTTCACCCCGAAATGCCGGCAGGCAAAGGCCATGCCCTGCGCATGGTTGCCGGCGCTGGCGCAGACGAAATGCCCCTGCCCCGGCTGAGCATCCCGCACCTTGCGCATGGCGGTGAAGGCGCCGCGCAGCTTGTAGCTGCGCACCGGCGTCAGGTCCTCGCGCTTCAGCCAGATCTCGGCACCGTAGCGGGCCGACAGGAAGTCGTTCCGCTGCAAGGGCGTCGGGTCGAACAGGTCGCGCAGGGCTGCCGTGGCTTGGCGGGCGTTTTCGGGAAAATCGGTCATCCGCCAGTCCTGCCGCCCCCCCTGCCGCTTGGCAAGCCCGATCCGGCATTGCGCCCGATACAATTTGCGCCGCCTGCGCCCGCGCGCGGCGCTTGTCGCACGGGAAAAAACCGACTACGCCCGCGTGTCAGTTGACCCAACGCGATGGAGCCGCCCTGATGTCCGCGCCCAAGAAAGTCGTCCTCGCCTATTCCGGCGGCCTCGATACCTCGATCATCCTCAAATGGCTGCAGACGGAATATGGCTGCGAGGTCGTGACTTTCACCGCCGATCTCGGCCAGGGCGAGGAGCTGGAGCCGGCGCGGCAGAAGGCGATCTTGCTGGGGATCGACCCGGCGAACATCTATATCGAGGACCAACGCGAGGAATTCGTTCGGGATTTCGTCTTCCCGATGTTCCGCGCCAATGCCCTCTACGAGGGGCTCTACCTGCTTGGCACCTCCATCGCGCGGCCGCTGATCGCCAAGCGCCTGGTCGAGATTGCCGAGATGACCGGCGCCGATGCCGTGGCCCACGGCGCGACCGGCAAGGGCAATGACCAGGTGCGCTTCGAGCTGGCGGCCTATGCGCTGAACCCGTCGATCAAGGTGATCGCGCCCTGGCGGCTGTGGGATCTGACCAGCCGCACCAAGCTGCTGGAGTTTGCCGAGACCAACCAGATCCCGATCGCCAAGGACAAGCGCGGCGAGGCTCCGTTCAGCGTGGACGCCAACCTGCTGCACACGTCGTCGGAGGGCAAGGTGCTGGAGAATCCGGGCGAGGAAGCGCCGGATTATGTGTATCAACGCACCGTCAGCCCCGAGCAGGCGCCCGACCTGGCCGAAATGGTCGAGATCAGCTTTGAAAAGGGCGATGCCGTGGCGATCAATGGCGAGGCGATGAGCCCGGCCACGATCCTCACCCGGCTCAACGAACTGGGCGGCAAGCATGGCATCGGCCGGCTCGACCTGGTGGAGAACCGCTTCGTGGGCATGAAGTCGCGCGGGGTGTATGAGACGCCCGGCGGCACCATCCTGCTGGAGGCGCATCGCGGGATCGAGCAGATCACGCTCGACAGCGGCGCGGGGCACCTGAAGGACTCGATCATGCCGCGCTATGCCGAGTTGATCTACAACGGCTTCTGGTTCAGCCCCGAGCGCGAGATGCTGCAGGCGCTGATCGACAAGAGCCAGGAGCATGTGACCGGAACCGTGCGCGTGAAACTGTACAAGGGCTTTGCCCGCACCGTGGCGCGCTGGTCGGACCATTCGCTGTATTCCGAGGCGCATGTGACCTTCGAGGAAGACGCCGGCGCCTATGACCAGAAGGACGCGGCCGGCTTCATCCGCCTGAACGCGCTGCGGCTGAAGCTGCTGGCGACGCGGAACGCGCGGTTCAAGTAAGCGTTTCACGGCAACGGGTTGCGGGCGGTTCTTCACAGGGCCGCCCGTTTTCGTTTCGTGACGCAGCGGCACGCTTGCCCGGCTTTCGGCCGCGCAGCAGGGTGCCGCGAGGCTGTGGGAGGACCGGATGTCGCTGGACAGGATCACTGAGAGGATGCGCGAGAAACTGGCGGTGACGCCCTTCGCTGGCTCGCTGAAATTCGATTGCGGCGAGGCGGGGGTGATCGTGCTGGCAGATGGCACCGCGAGCCGCGAGGACCGGGCGGCGGATTGCACGATCCGCATCACCGAGGACAATCTGGTGAAGCTGCTGACCGGCAAGCTGAACCCGATGACCGGGGTGGTGACCGGCAAGCTGAAGGTGTCGGGCGACCCGACGGTGGCGATGAAACTGGCGAAGCTGATCGGCTGAAACAGGCTCTGTTCCAGCCGAAAGCGCAGATTTCAGATCTTGAAGGCCGCCAACCGCTGGTAATGCGGCAGCGCCTGATCCGCCAGCTGCTGATACTCTGGCGAGAGGTGCGGCAGCGGGCCTTCCGGCTCCTCGAAGCCGGTGGAGCGATGCACGGCGCCGTACCAGTGCGGGGCCCAGATGCCGTCGGAGGGGTGGCCGGCGGCGGGCCAGGTCATCATCTTTTCGGTGAAGGGGATGCCGATGGCCTGGCACAGTTTATCAAGCGTTTCCCGTGGGTTGGCGCGGATGTCGAGGCTGTCGACCACAACCGGAGGGTGGCCCAGCCAGCCCGTCACCTCGTCGAACAATTCCGCCTGCTGGACGAAGCCGATGTCGGCGAGCGAGGGGCCTTCGCGCTTCTTGGCGTAGCTGGCGACGACCCGAGCTGGATGGCGGATCAGGAACACGTTCACGCAATCCCGCATGAAGCCACGGTCGATGCCGGGGATCATGTGGACGGTCATGTGCTTTTGGTAAAACAGGCTCTGTTGCTGCGGAATCGGGCCGGAACAGGCGGCGGCCACGCGTGCAGGGTCCGCCTCATGTGCCGCCAGAATCTCTGCCCGCATCGGGTGATCGAGGCCGGTTGCGGCGAGGTAGGCGGCATAGAACGGCTCGTCCCAGACGGCGCAATCGCCGCGGGCGGCGAAGGCATACATCATCGCTGTCGAGAGGTTGCGGGGGCCTGACCACATCGCGATCCGCATCATGCACCAACCCTGCAGAAACCATGCGCATACCATACATACGATTGCCGCATCATGCCGCCACGAGTCCCTTGTAGAGCCCGCGCAGCCGTTCGGTCATCGGCCCCATCTCGCCGGTGCCGATCACCCGCCCGTCGATCATGCTGACGGGGGTCTGCGCGCCGAAGGTGCCGGTCAGAAACGCCTCGTCGGCGGAGTAGGTATCGACGAGGGAGAAGTTCCTCTCGAACACCGGGATGCCGTTGTCGCGGCAGAGGCGGATGACCTTGCCGCGGGTGATGCCGTTCATGCAATAGTCGCCGGTGCTGGTCCAGACCTCTCCCTTGCGGACGATGAAGAAGTTGCAGGCGTTGGTGGTGTTCACGAAGCCATGCACGTCGAGCATCAGCGCCTCATCCGCGCCGGCCTTTTCGGCGGCGATGCAGGCGAGGATGCAGTTGAGCTTGGAATGCGAGTTCAGCTTGGGGTCCTGCGTCATCGGCAGGCCGCGCAGGTGGGGCACGGTGGCAAGGCGGATCGGGCGCGGGATCTTGGGGCGCGAGTGTTCCATGATGATCACCATCGTCGGACCGGAACGGCTGAGCGAGGGGTGCTGGAATGGCCGGTGCTTGACGCCGCGGGTGACCATCAGGCGGGCGTGGGCATCGGTCTGCATCCCGTTCGCCGCCTGCGTGTCGAGGATCGCCTGTTTCACCTGATCGGGGGTCAGGGCGATGTCGAGGTCGATCGCCTTGGCGGCCTCGAACAGCCGTTCGATATGTTCATCCAGAAAGGCCCATCTGCCGTCGTAAAGCCGGATGCCCTCCCAGACGCCATCACCCAGCATGAAGCCCGAATCATAGACGCTGACCATGGCCTGCGCCTTGGGCACCACGCGGCCGTTGACCCAGATCAGGATCTGTTCGTTGCGGGCATCGTCTTCGGCCTGATGGGTGGTGACGGGATCGGGTATCATGCGCACTCTCCTGCTTTGGCGGCAGGTTAGGCGGGCGCCGGGGCGAAGCCTAGCCCCGCTGCGACAGGAAAGCCGTCACTTCGGACAGCGAGGGGATCGCCTCGGCCGCCCCGGGCTTCGTGACCTTCAGCGCGGCGGCGGCGGCGGCGAGGGCCAGCGCCTGCTCGGGCGACTGGCCCTTGTCCAGCGCCGCGGCAAAATAGCCGGCGAAGGTGTCGCCGGCGCCGGTGGTATCGACGGCCTGCACCTTCAGCGCCGGAACAGAGGCGCGCTCGCCGGTGGCGTTGGAGATCCACTCGGCGCCGTCCTTGCCGCGCGTCACCAGCAGTTCGGGCACCGGCACTTCCTCCAGCGTGCAGCCAAGCGCGGAGCAGAGCTGCCCGGCCTCTACCGCGTTCAGGGCGAGGAGGGAGGTATGGGGCAGCATCGCCTGCACCGCCGCAAGGTCGAAGGGCGCGGCAGAGCAGATCACCCGCGCGCCCCTCGCCCGGGCAAAGGCGGCAGCGGCGGGGGCATGGGCGGTTTCGTTCTGCACCAGCAGGGTATCGGCGGGGCCGATACCCGCCAGAGCAGCTTGCACCGCGGCAAGTTCCAGCGCCTGATTCGCCCCGGGGAAGATGACGATGCTGTTCTCTGCCCCCGGATCGACGGTGATGATGGCGTGGCCCGTCGGCACGTCCAGCACCGCCACCTGGCCCACATCGACGCCGAAGCCGGCCAGCCGGTCGCGCGCCCAGAGCCCCTCGGCCCCCACCGCGCCGATATGGATCACCCGCGCCCCGGCCCGCGCCGCCGCGACCGACTGGTTCGCGCCCTTGCCGCCAAGCCCGACCGTGTAGCTGTCAGCGGCCAGCGTCTCACCCGGCGCCGGCAGATGCGGCACCCGGTAGACATGGTCGATGTTGATCGAGCCGAGGTTCCAGATCATCTAGCGCAGTTGCCCCAGCCGGCAGGCGGCAATCGCCGCCATGTTGAGGATGTCGTTCACCGTGGAGTTGGTCGAGCAGATCTGGATCGGCTGTTCCACCCCGGTCAGGATCGGGCCGATCACCGTGGCGCCGGCCATTTCCTGCATCAGCTTGACTGAGATGCTGGCCGAATGCCGCGCCGGGACCACCAGCACATTGGCGGGGCCGGTCAGGCGGCAGAACGGGTAATGCGCCATCTGGTTCGGGTTCAGCGCCACATCGACGGTCATCTCGCCATCATACTCGAAATCGACACCGCGGGCATCGAGCACCTGCGGCGCGACATGCATCTTGGTCGCGCGTTCGCTGACCGGATGGCCGAAGGTCGAGAAGGACAGGAATGCCACCCGCGGTTCCAGCCCCAGACCGCGGGCGACCTGCGCGCCGCGCTCGGCGATGTCGGCAAGGTCGTTCTCATCGGGCCATTCATGCACCAGCGTGTCGCCGATCAGCACGATCTTGCCCTTGTGCAGCACGGCGGTGATGCCGACCGCGCCATCCGAGGCCTTGGCGTCGAAGACGTGGTTCACCAGCTCCAGCACATGCGCCGATTTGCGGGTGGCGCCGGTGACCATGCCATCGCCATGGCCATGCGCCAGCATCAGCGCGGCAAAGACATGCCGGTCGCGCGAGGCGAGCTTGTGGATATCCTCGCGGTCGAGGCCCTGACGTTGCAGGCGGCGGTAGAGGAAGTCGCGGTAGGCATCGAGATGACGGGTATTGGCGGCGTTCACCACCTGCAGCTCGCGGCTGGCATCGCCGAGGCCGGCAGCCTCGAGCTTCTCCTTCACATCCGCCTCACGGCCCACCACCAGCGCCTGACCAAGGCCGGCGCGCTGCCAGGCGACGGCGGCGCGCAGCACGCGGGGATCGTCGCCTTCGGCAAAGATCATCCGGGCCTGGGCGCGCTTGGCGCGGGCGTGGATGCCTTGCAGGATGCTGGCGGTCGGGTCCATCCGGGCGCGCAGGGATTGCGCATAGCCGGCCATGTCGATGATCGGCCGGCGGGCAACGCCGGTATCCATGCCGGCCTTGGCCACCGCGGGCGGGATCACGTAGATCAGCCGCGGGTCGAAGGGGGTGGGGATGATGTAATCGCGCCCGAAGCTCAGCTTGCGGCCATAGGCCATCGCCACCTCGTCCGGCACATCCTCGCGCGCCAGTTCGGCAAGGGCGCGGGCGCAGGCGATCTTCATCTCGTCATTGATCGCGCGGGCGTGGATATCGAGGGCGCCGCGGAAGAGGTAGGGAAAGCCGAGGACGTTGTTGACCTGGTTGGGATAGTCGCTGCGCCCGGTCGCCACGATGGCATCGGCGCGCACGGCATGGGCCTCTTCCGGCGTGATCTCGGGATCGGGGTTCGCCATGGCGAAGATCACCGGGTTGTCGGCCATGCTGGCGACCATGTCCGCGGTGACCGCGCCCTTCGCCGAGACGCCGAGGAACACGTCGGCGCCCCGCATCGCGTCATCGAGCGTGCGCGCTTCGGTGCGGGCGGCATGGGCCGATTTCCACTGGTTCATGCCCTCGGTGCGGCCCTGGTAGATCACGCCCTTGGTATCGCACATGATGCAGTTGTCATGGCGCGCGCCCATGGATTTCAGCAGTTCCAGGCAGGCGATGCCCGCCGCCCCGGCGCCGTTGAGGACGATCTTCACGTCCTCGATCTTCTTGCCGGTGATCTCCAGCGCGTTGATGAGGCCCGCGGCGCAGATCACCGCGGTGCCGTGCTGGTCGTCATGGAACACCGGGATGTCCATGATCTCCTTCAGCCGCTGTTCGATGATGAAGCACTCGGGGGCCTTGATGTCCTCAAGGTTGATGCCGCCGAAGGTGGGGCCCATTAGGGAGACCGCCTTGATGATCTCTTCCGCATCCTCGGTATCGAGCTCGATGTCGATGGCGTTCACGTCGGCGAAGCGCTTGAACAGCACCGCCTTGCCCTCCATCACCGGCTTGGAGGCCAAGGCGCCGAGATTGCCCATGCCCAGGATCGCGGTGCCGTTCGAGATGACGGCGACCATGTTGCCCTTGACGGTGTAGTCATAGGCCGTCTCGGGCCGGTCCGCGATGGCCTGCACCGGCACGGCGACGCCGGGGCTGTAGGCGAGGCTGAGGTCGCGCTGCGTGGCCATCGGCGTGGTGGCGACGATCTCATACTTCCCGGGCGTGGGATCGAGGTGATAGGCCAGCGCCTCTTCGGGCGTGATGCGGGTCTTGATGGACATGTGGGGCTGGCTCCTCCTGCAAGCCTGCGCCTTCTAGCGCCCTTGCCGCCGCGTCACAACATTTTGTGCAGGCGGGGGGTTTGTGCAGCCCTGCGCTGCGCGGTCGCGGGGGCCTTTTCGCGCCGGGCAGGCTCCGCTAGGGTCCGGCGTCACGAAAGGGAGTGCCGCGTGCCTGAACCGACCGTCACGCCGATGATGGCGCAATATCTGCAGATCAGGGAGGCCAATCCGGGCGCACTGCTGTTCTACCGGATGGGCGACTTCTACGAGATGTTCTTCGAGGATGCCGTGGCAGCCTCGGCCGCGCTGGATATCGCGCTGACGAAACGCGGGCTGCATCTGGGGCAGGATATCCCGATGTGCGGGGTGCCGGTCCATGCCGCCGAGGGCTACCTGCTGACGCTGATCCGCAAGGGCTTTCGCGTGGCGATTGCCGAGCAGATGGAAGACCCGGCCGAGGCGAAGAAGCGCGGCAGCAAATCGGTGGTGGCGCGCGATGTGGTGCGGCTGGTGACGCCGGGCACCCTGACCGAGGAAAGCCTGCTGGAAGCGCGGCGCCACAACTACCTGGCCGCCTGGGCCGAGGTGCGCGGCGAGGCGGCGCTGGCCTGGGCCGATATCTCGACCGGCGAGTTCCGGGTGATGGACTGCCCGATGGTGCGGCTGGCGCCGGAACTGGCGCGGCTGGCCCCGCGCGAGGTGCTGGTGAGCGAGGCGCGGGAGGCCGATTGTGCAGGAATAGTCTCTGATTTCCGCGCTGCGCTGACGCCGCTGTCGCGGGGGTCGTTTGACAGTCTGGGGGCGGAAAAGCGTCTCTGCGCGCTCTATGGCGTCGGCAGCCTGCAGGCCTTTGGCAATTTCGGGCGGGCCGAACTGTCGGCGATGGGCGCGCTGGTGGACTATCTGGAGCTGACGCAGCGCGGCAAGCTGCCGTTGCTGCGCGCCCCGGTGCAGGAAAGCGCCGGGGCCGCGATGCAGATCGATGCCGCGACCCGGCGCAACCTGGAGCTGACGCAGGCGCTGTCGGGCGGGCGCGAGGGCTCGCTGCTGGCGGCCATCGACCGCACGGTAACGGCGGGCGGCGCGCGGCTGCTGGAACGGCGGATCTCGGCGCCCTCGCGGGATCTGGCACAGATCCGTGCGCGGCTGGGTTCGGTGCGGTTCCTGCTGGAACAGAGCCGCTTGCGCGAGGATCTGCGCGAGGATCTGCGCCGCTGCCCCGATATCGACCGGGCGCTCAGCCGGCTGGCGCTGGACCGCGGCGGGCCGCGCGATCTGGTGGCGATCCGCACCGGGCTGGAGCAGGCAGAGCGCATTTCCGGGCGGCTGGCGGGGGCTCCGGGGCTACTGGCCGAGACTGTGGCGGCGCTTGGCGGGCAGGAACCGCTGGTGGCACTGCTGGGGGCCGCGCTGGTCGCCGAACCGCCGCTGCTGGCACGCGATGGCGGCTTTATCGCGCCGGGCTTTGATGCGGAGCTGGACGAGACGCGGGGCCTGCGCGACGAGGGCCGCGGCGTGATCGCGCGGATGCAGGCGGAGTATATCGAGCAGACCGGCATCCCCGCGCTGAAGATCAAGCACAACAACGTGCTGGGATATTTCATCGAGACGACCGCCACCCATGCCGAACGGATGCTGGCGCCGCCGCTGAACGAAACCTTCATCCACCGCCAGACCACGGCCAATCAGGTCCGCTTCACCACGCTGCCGCTGAACGGGATGGAAACGCGAATCCTGAACTCGGCCAATCACGCGCTGGAGATCGAAAAGCGGCTCTATGACAGCCTGAAAGGCGCAATTTTGGACCAAGCGGCGGCCATCGGCGCGGCGGCACAGGCGCTGGCGGGGATCGATCTTGCCGCCGGCTTTGCCGACCTGGCGGCGGGCGGGGACTGGTGCGAGCCGCTGGTGGATGACAGCTGCGCCTTCGAGGTGGAGGCGGGGCGGCACCCGGTGGTGGAACGCGCGCTGAAGCGCAGCGGCGCGCCTTTCGTGGCGAATGATTGCGCGCTGACCGAGGGTGGCACCCCGGCGATCTGGCTGCTGACCGGGCCGAACATGGCCGGCAAATCCACCTTCCTGCGCCAGAATGCGCTGATCGCACTGCTGGCGCAGGCGGGGGCCTTCGTTCCGGCGCGCCGGGCCCATGTCGGGCTGGTGAGCCAGCTGTTCAACCGGGTCGGCGCGGCGGACGATCTGGCGCGGGGGCGGTCCACCTTCATGGTGGAGATGGTGGAGACGGCGGCGATCCTCAACCAGGCCGATGACCGGGCACTGGTGATCCTCGATGAGATCGGCCGAGGGACGGCGACCTATGACGGGCTGTCGATCGCCTGGGCCGTGCTGGAGCATCTGCACGGGGCCAACCGCTGCCGCGCCCTCTTCGCCACGCATTACCATGAGATGACGGCGCTGGCCGCCAAGCTGGAGGGGGTGGAGAACGCCACCGTCCGGGTGAAGGAGTGGGAGGGCGAGGTGATCTTCCTGCACGAGGTGCTGCGCGGCGCGGCCGACCGCAGCTATGGCGTGCAGGTGGCGCGGCTGGCTGGCCTGCCGGCGGCCGTGATCGAACGCGCCAAGGTGGTACTGGAGGCGCTGGAGAAGGGCGAGCGCGAAGGCGGCGCCCGGCGGCAGGCGGTGGTGGATGACCTGCCGCTGTTCAGCATGGCGCGGATGGCCCCTGCCCCGGCGCCTGCAGTTTCGTCGCCCTCGGTGCTGGAGGAGCGTCTGGCGGCGCTGCATCCCGACGAGATGACCCCGCGCGAGGCGCTGGCGGCGCTTTATGCGCTGAAGGCGGCGCTGGCGGAGGGGAAGTAGCGGGGGCCAGCCCCCGCACCCCCGGGATATTTCCACCAGAACGAATGAGCACGGCCCGCCCAATCCCCTGGTACGGGCCGCTCCGTTCTGGACGGTCATCGGCGTCCCCGCCTGTACCGCATCGCCACTCTGGCGACTGATGGTTAAGAACTGGTTACCTGCATCGTTCTGGTCCAAATATCCCGCGGGGGGTGCGGGGGGCGCGAAGCCCCCCGCTGCAACGGATGCCTCAGGACTTGGGTGTCGAGCTGACGCCGACCTGCGCCGGGCGCAGCAGGCGGTCATGCAGCATGAAGCCCTCGGTCGCCACCTGGATGATGTCGCCGGCCTTGGTGCCGGGCAGCGGCGCCTCGAACATCGCCTGGTGGTGCTGCGGGTCGAAGCGGTCGCCGACCTGCGGCACGATCGGCTCCATGCCGTGCTTGGTGAAGACCTTGATCAGCTCGCGCAGGGTCAACTCCACGCCCTCGATCAGCGCGGAAGCGGCGGCCCGCTGTTCCTCGCCGGCCGAATCCAGCGCACGGCGCAGCGCGTCATAGACCGGCAGCAGGTCGCGGGCGAGCTTGGAGCCGCCATATTGCTCGGCCTCGCGCCGGTCGCGTTCCGCCCGTTTGCGCGAGTTCTCGGCATCGGCCAGCGCGCGCATGAAACGGTCGCGGAATTCGTCGCGCTCGGCGCGGATGGCCTCTATCTCGTCGAAGGCCTCCTCGGGCGCCGGTTCGGCGATCTGGGCCTGATCTTCCAGGATTTCGTCCTTTTTCATCTCGCTCATATTCTATCCCTTGCCCCGGTCGGACAGCAGACGCCCGACCAGCTGCGCCGTGTAATCGACAATCGGCACGATGCGACCGTAGTTCAGCCGCGTCGGTCCGATCACGCCGACGGCGCCGATGATCTTACGGTCAGCGTTCATATAGGGAGAGACCACCAGAGAGGAACCCGAAAGTGAGAAAAGCTTGTTCTCTGACCCGATGAAAATGCGCACGCCGTCGCCGGCCTCGGCCAGTTCGAGGAAATCGGCGATGTCGCGCTTGCGTTCGAGGTCGTCGAACAGCTCGCGGATGCGGTCCAGCTCTTCCGCTTCCGCCGCGCCAACGAGGTTGGAGCGGCCGCGGACGATCAGCCGCTCATAGGGGCCGCCCTCGTTCTCCCACAGCGCCATGCCGCTTTCGACCATCTCGCGCGCCAGCCCGTCGAGCTCCTGCCGGCGCAGGGCGATCTCGCGGCCCATGTGGGTGCGCAGTTCGGAAAGGGTGCGGCCCTCGGCCAGGGCGTTGAGGAAATTCGCCGCCTCGCGCAGCGAGCTGGGGGTCTGGCCTGCCGGGGGGCGGAAGACGCGGTTCTCGACATGGCCATCGGCGAAGACCAGCACCACCAGCGCGCGGTCGGCGGCGAGGCTGACGAATTCGATGTGGCGGATCGGGGCTTCGTGCTTGGGGGCCAGCACCAGGCTGGCGCCGCGGGTGATGCCGGAGAGGGCCGAGCCGACGCGGTCCAGCAGGGAGCCCACGTCAGGCTCGTTGCCGCCCATGGTGGCGTCGATGCGCTCGCGGTCCGCCGCAGAGACGGTGGAGACCTCCATCAGCCCGTCGACGAACATGCGCAGGCCAAGCTGTGTGGGAATGCGGCCGGCCGAAATATGGGGGCTGTCCAGCAGGCCAAGATACTCCAGGTCCTGCATGACGTTGCGGATGGTGGCGGCACTGACCTTCTCGCTCATGCTGCGGGTCAGGGTGCGCGAGCCGACGGGTTCGCCATTGTCCAGATAGCCCTCGACCACACGGCGAAACACCTCGCGGCTGCGGTCATTCATTTCAGCGAGGATTCTGGACCCGTCGTTCATCATTCCCGTCCTATCGCACCGGCCCATTAGAAAGGCTGCGGGGCTGGCGTCAACGCTGCTTTGCATGGGGTGGTTGGGCAGTCCGGGGTTGCATCGCGCCGTGCGCGGCCTGTAATTGGCCGCAAACGCGAGGAAAGGAAAGCCCATGCGCCCCTCTGGCCGGAAGTTAAGCGAGATGCGCCCGATTTCAATCGAGACCGGGATCACGAAACACGCCGAAGGATCCTGCCTGATCAAGGTTGGCGAGACCCATGTGCTGTGCACCGCCTCGCTCGAGGAAAAGGCGCCGCCCTTCCTGAAGGGCACCGGCAAGGGCTGGGTCACGGCGGAATACGGGATGCTGCCGCGCGCTACCCATACCCGCAACCGGCGTGAGGCGGCGGCGGGCAAGCAATCGGGGCGCACGCAGGAGATTCAGCGGCTGATCGGCCGGGCGCTGCGGGCCGGGGTGGATACCCGCGCGCTTGGCGAGCGGCAGATCACCGTGGATTGCGACGTGATCCAGGCCGATGGCGGCACCCGTTGCGCGTCCATCACCGGGGGATGGATCGCGCTGCGGCTGGCGGTGAACAAGCTGCTGAAAAGCGGGCAGATTTCCACCGACCCGATCCTGGAGCATGTGGCGGCCGTGTCCTGCGGCATCTATGCCGGGCAGCCGGTGCTGGACCTCGACTACCTCGAGGACAGCGAGGCGGGCACCGATGGCAACTTCATCCTGACCGGATCGGCCAAGCTGATCGAGGTGCAGATGTCGGCCGAGGGTGCCACCTTCTCGCGCGGCGAGATGGGGCAGCTGCTGGATCTGGCCGAGGCCGGGATTGCAGAGCTGGTCGCGGCGCAGAAGGCGGCGGTGGCGTAATGGCGCGGTTTGAAGGCGACCGGCTGCTGGTTGCCACCCACAATGCCGGCAAGCTGGAGGAGATGGCGGCGCTGCTCGCCCCCTTTGGCGTGACGGTGGTGGGCGCGGCCGAGCTTGGCCTGCCGGAACCGGCGGAGACCGAAAGCACCTTTGTCGGCAATGCGCGGATCAAGGCCCATGCGGCGGCGAAGGCGACCGGCCTGCCGGCGCTGGCCGATGACAGCGGCATTGAGGTGGATGCGCTGGACGGCGCGCCGGGCGTCTATACCGCCGATTGGGCGGAAACGCCGAACGGGCGCGATTTCGGGATGGCGATGACCCGGACCTGGGCGGAATGCGAGGCGAAGGCGGCGCCCCTGCCCCGCACCGCCCGCTTCCGCTCCACCCTGGTGCTGGCCTGGCCCGATGGGTCGGATCAGGTGTTCGAGGGCAAGGTCGAGGGCACGCTGGTCTGGCCGATGCGCGGGGCGCAGGGGCATGGCTATGACCCGATGTTCATGCCGGTTGGGCATGACGTGACCTTCGCCGAGATGGACCCGGGCCTGAAGAACCAGATCAGCCACCGGGCCGATGCCTTTGCCAAGTTCGTTGCGGGGTGTTTTGCATGAAACGCATCTCTTCCGGCTCGCCCTTCGAGGCCACGATGGGCTACTCGCGCGCCGTGGTGAAGGGCGGGTGGTGCTTCGTGTCGGGGACCACCGGCTATGATTACGCGACGATGACCATGCCCGCGGATGTGGCGCAGCAGGCGCAGAACTGCTTTGCCACGATCCGCGGCGCGCTGGCCGAGGCGGGCTTTGCGATGGAGGATATCGTGCGCGTGCAATACACGCTGACCGATGCCGCGCTGGTCGAGGCCGTGGTGCCGGTTCTGGGCGCGCAACTGGGCGAGATCCGCCCCGCCGCCACGATGGTGATTGCCGGGCTGATCCGGCCCGAGATGCTGATCGAGGTCGAAGTCACGGCTTTCCGGGGCTGAGCGATGGAAGACTGGCAGAACGGCGGCTTCGGGCTTTACCTGCACTGGCCGTTCTGCGCCTCCAAATGCCCCTATTGCGATTTCAACAGCCATGTGACGGCGGAAATCGACCAGTCGCGCTGGCAGGCGGCCTATCTGCACGAGATCGAGCGGGTGGGCGCGGAAACGCAGGGCCGCGTGCTGAACACGGTGTTCTTTGGCGGCGGCACCCCCAGCCTGATGGAGCCCGATCTGGTGGCGGCGATCCTGGACAAGGTGCGCGCCACCTGGCCGATGGGCAATGATGCCGAGATCACGCTGGAGGCCAATCCCGGCAGCGTGGAGGCGGGGCGCTTCCGCGGTTACCGCGATGCCGGCGTCTCCCGCGTGTCGATGGGCGTGCAGGCGCTGAACGATGCCGACTTGCGCCGTCTGGGACGGCTGCATTCGGTGGCCGAGGCGCGGGCGGCCTTCGACGTGGCGCGGGGCACCTTCGACCGGGTCAGCTTCGATCTGATCTATGCGCGGCAGGACCAGACGCCCGCCGCTTGGGCGGCGGAGCTGCGCGAGGCGCTTGGCATGGCGATCGACCACCTGTCGCTCTATCAGCTGACCATCGAGGACGGCACCGCCTTTGGCGCGCGCCATGCCGCGGGCGGGCTGCGCGGCTTGCCGGGCGAGGACAGCGCCGCCGACATGTACCACCTGACTCAGGATATCTGCGAGGCGGCGGGGATGCCGGCCTATGAGGTTTCCAACCACGCGCGCGATGGCGCGGAGAGCCGGCACAACCTGATCTACTGGCGCTATGGCGACTATGCGGGGATCGGGCCGGGGGCGCATGGGCGGCTGACGCTTGGCGGCCTGCGCCATGCCACGGAAACCGAGCTTGCCCCGCTGCGTTGGCTGAAAATGGCCGAGGCGGGCAATGGCGAAACGGTTCGTGAACCGCTGGCCTTGAAAGATCAGGCAGCGGAATATCTGTTGATGGGCCTGCGGGTCGCCGAGGGCATCAGCCTTTCGCGGCTGTCCGCACTGGCGGATGGCGAGTTGGACACGAAGGCGGTGACGGGGTTGCAGGACTTGGGGCTGATTATGCAGGACGGCGACCGTCTGCGCGCCACCCGCGATGGCCGGGCGGTTCTGAACGGCGTGATCCGGGAGTTGATGGGCTGATGCGCATTCTCTGGGCAAGCCTAGGCTGGATCGCGCTGCTCTGCGGGCTGATCGGCGCGGCGCTGCCGCTGATCCCGACAGTTCCCTTCGTGCTGCTGGCCGCCTTTGCCTTCGCGCGCTCGTCAGAGCGCGTGCATCACTGGCTGCTGGCGCATCCGGTCTTCGGCCCCTCGATCGTGGATTGGCGAGAGCGCGGCGCGATCAGCCTGACCGGCAAGCGGTGGGCCACCGCCTCCTTCGCCGTCAGCATCGGTCTGGGGGTCTGGCTGCGGCTGCCGCCCTATGCGCTGGCGCTGCAGGCGCTGGCGCTGGCCTGCACCGCCGCCTTCATCTGGTCTCGGCCGAGCGCATAGAGGACAGGGCGCGGCATAGCTCATCGAGATCGTCCAAGGTGCGATAGGTGATGCTGAGGCTACCGCCCTGCTCTCCCTTGTGGTCGATCTGCACCTTCATACCAATTGTAGCGCCAAGATCCTGTTCAAGCACCCGTGTATCGGCGTCTTTCTCGGGCGCGTGAGCCTTGCGCGGGGCCGCCTGCGAGGGCGCAGCCGGCCCTTTTGCCAGAGCTTCGGTCTCGCGCACCGACAGGCCACGGGCGATCACCTGGGCGGCCAGTTCGACAGGATTCTCGGTGGTGATCAGCGCGCGGGCATGGCCGGCGCTCAGCCGTCCCTCGCGCAGATGGTCCAGCACCGGTTCCGGCAGGTTCAGCAGGCGCAGCAGGTTGGCGATATGGCTGCGGCTTTTCGACAGCCCCTCGGCGATCTTTTCCTGGGTATGGCCAAAGCGGTCCATCAGCTGGCGATAGGCCATCGCTTCCTCGACCGGGTTCAGGTCGGCGCGCTGGATGTTCTCGATGATGGCGACTTCGAGCACTTCGGTATCGTCGAGGTCGCGCACCACCACCGGCAGGTCATGCACCTGCGCCAGCTGCGCCGCGCGCCAGCGACGCTCGCCGGCGACGATCTCATAGGTGCCACCCGGGCGTTCGCGCACGATCAGCGGCTGGATCACGCCCTTTTCCCGGATCGAGGCGGCCAGCTCCTCCAGCGCCTCCTTGGGAAAGTCGCGGCGCGGCTGCAGGGGGTTCGGCACCAGCTTTTCCACCGGCACCCGCTGATCGGCGCGGCGCGGCGCCTCGCGCGGGCTTTCGGCGGTGGTGATGTTCACATCGGCCATCAGCGCCGAAAGGCCACGGCCAAGGCCCCGGCGTTCGATCTTTTTCTCTGCCATTTTGCTCTCCCTCAGGCTTCAGCCATCGCCCGCGCCAGCAATTCGCTCGCCAGCGCCCGATAGGCCACGCTGCCCTTGGACAGCGGATCATAGGTCAGCACCGGCACAGCATAGGATGGCGCCTCGGAGACCCGCACATTGCGAGGCACCACGGTGGCGAAGACCAGATCCCCCAGCGTGTCGCGGGCGTCCTTCTCGACCTGCTGCGACAGGTTGTTGCGCATGTCATGCATGGTCAGCACCACGCCCTCGATCCGCAGGTTCTGGTTGGCGGTCTGCCGCACCTCGCGGATGGTCAGCATCAGCTGCGACAGGCCCTCCAGCGCGAAGAACTCGGCCTGCAGCGGCACCAGCACCGAATGGGCGGCGACCATCGCATTGACCGTGAGCAGGCTCAGCGAGGGCGGGCAGTCGATCAGCACGAAGCCGAAGCCATAGCCGTCGATCGCCGGCTGGCGCAGGGCATCGTAGAGCAGGTGGCTGCGTTTTTCGTTTGAAACCAATTGGATATCGGCCGAGCTAAGATCGGTCGTCGCCGGGCAGATCCAGACATTCTGGGTCTCGGTGGTGCGGATGACGTCCTGCAGGGGCGCATCCTCGATCAGCAGGTCATAGGTCGTCATGCCGCGATCCTGCGCCTCAATCCCGAAGCCGGTGGAGGCATTGCCTTGCGGATCGAGATCGACGACCAGCACGCGGTGGCCTTGCTCTGCCAGCGCGGCGGCGAGGTTGATCGCGGTCGTGGTCTTGCCGACGCCGCCCTTCTGGTTGGCGATGGCGATGATGCGGGGGCCCGCGGGCCGGGTCGGATCAGACACGAGACACACCTTCGATTTCGAGAATGACCGCTTGCGCGTCGGTCTTGCTGGGGTGTTCTCGCAGGTCGAAGCGCCAGTCCGCAAGGGATTCGGCGAGCTCGGCCCGATGGGTCGCACCTTTGGGGAAGAGGGCGCGGCCCTTGGGGGCAAGATGGCGGTCGGCAAAGGCGAGGAGTTGGGGCAACGGTGCAAGCGCGCGCGCCGACAGCACATCTGCGGCCAGCGGCGGCAGCGATTCGATGCGCTCGGCAACGACGCTGGCGCGAACACCAGTCTCGCGGGCGACGGTGGACAGGAAGGCGGCCTTTCGCACATCCGATTCGACCAGCGTCACCTTGAGCTCCGGCATCGCTTCGGCGGCCAGAATCGCAATCACCAGGCCCGGGAAACCGCCGCCCGAGCCGAGGTCGGCCCAATGCCGTGCCTCTGGCGGGCAGAGCGCGAAGAGCTGAGCCGAATCGGCAAAGTGCCGCGTCTGCAGGTCTGCAAGTGAAGATTTCGAGACGAGGTTGATCGCCGGGTTCCACTTGCGCAGCAGCGCGGCGTAGGCCTCAAGCCTGTCCGATGTTTCACGTGAAACATTTTCCAGATCGGCGTTCATCCTGCCGCCCGCTGCCGGCCGAGTTGCTTGAGTCGCGCGAGGATCAGCGTCATCGCGGCCGGGGTCATGCCGTCGATGCGCCCCGCCTGCGCCAGGCTGCGCGGCTGAATGCGGGACAGCTTGCCCTTGAGTTCATTGGACAATCCACCAAGGCTGGCGTAATCGAAGCCCTCGGGGATCGCGTGGCTCTCATCGCGCTGCATGGCCTGCACATCGGCATCCTGGCGGGTGATGTAATTGGCGTAAAGCGCGTCGCGGGCGATCTGCTCGCGGATCTCTGGCGCCAAGCTGCCCAGTTCGGGGTCCACCTGCTGCAACTGCTCGAAGCCGACATCGGCAAAGGAGAGCAGCGCGAAACCGTTGCGGCGCACCCCGTCCTGCCCGACACGAATGCCCGCGGCGGCCGCCTCGGAAGGCGAGAGGCTCATCGCCTCCAGCCGTTCCCTGCCCGCCGCCATCATGTCCATCTTGTCGCCGAAAGCCCGCGCGCGGTCCTCGCCGACACACCCCAGCGACAGCGCCAGGGGCGTCAGCCGCTGGTCAGCATTGTCGGCGCGCAGCGACAGACGGAATTCGGCGCGCGAGGTGAACATGCGGTAGGGCTCCGTCACCCCCCGCGTCACCAGATCGTCGATCATCACGCCGATATAGCTTTGCGAGCGCGAGAAGATCACCGGATCGCGCCCTTGCGCCGCCAGCGCCGCATTCAGCCCCGCAACGAGCCCTTGCGCCGCTGCCTCCTCATATCCTGTGGTGCCGTTGATCTGCCCCGCAAGATAGAGGCCCGGCACCGCCTTCAACTCCAGCACCGCCGACAGGGCGCGCGGATCGACATAATCGTACTCGATCGCATAGCCGGGCTGCAGGATCGTCACATTTTCCAGCCCAACCATCGAGCGGACATAGTCGTGCTGCACATCCTCGGGCAACGAGGTCGAGATGCCGTTGGGATAGACGGTCGGATCGTCGAGCCCCTCCGGCTCCAGGAACACCTGATGCGAGGACTTGTCGGCAAATCGCACCACCTTGTCCTCGATCGAGGGGCAATAGCGCGGGCCGACGCCCTCGATATGGCCGCCATACATGGCGGAGCGGCCGAGGTTGTCGCGGATGATCTGGTGGGTGCGCTCGTTGGTATGGGTGATGCCACAGGCGATCTGCCGGGCGGCAGGCACCTTGTTCAGGAAAGAGAATACCACCGGCTCATCATCGCCCGGCTGCTGCTCCAGCACCGACCAGTCGATGGTGCGCCCGTCCAGCCGCGGCGGGGTGCCGGTCTTCAGGCGGCCAAGCGGCAGGTCCAGCGCCGACAGGCGCTCGGCCAGCGGCACCGACGGCCGGTCGCCCATGCGGCCACCCGGGCGGCGCACATCGCCGATATGGATGACGCCGCGCAGGAAGGTGCCGGAGGTCAGCACCACGGAGCGCGCGGTCAGGCGCGCGCCATCGGCCAGCAGCACGCCGGCCACACCTGCGCCCTCCATGATGAAGTCGGAGACTTCGCCCTCGATGACGGTCAGCCCCGGGCGCGCCGCCATTTCGGCCTGCATCGCCTGACGGTAGAGCTTGCGGTCAGCCTGGGCCCGCGGCCCCTGCACCGCAGGCCCCTTGCGCCGGTTCAGCAGGCGGAACTGGATGCCGGCCTTGTCAGCCACGCGGCCCATCACGCCATCCATCGCGTCGATCTCGCGGACCAGATGGCCCTTGCCGAGCCCGCCAATCGCCGGGTTGCAGGACATGACGCCGATATCCGCCGCGCGCAGCGTGACCAGCGCGGTCCGCGCACCAATGCGAGCCGCAGCCTGCGCAGCCTCGGAGCCGGCATGGCCGCCGCCGATGACGATGACGTCAAAATGTTTCACGTGAAACACTCCTCACTTCCCGATGCAGAAACTGGCGAAGATCTCGCCCAGCAGATGCTCCACATCGACACGGCCGACCAAGGAGTCAAGGGCGCGGATCGCATGGCGCATATCTTCGGCGGCCAGCTCTGCCCTGTCCGCACCGTTCAATACCTCGATCCGAGCCGAGCCCAAAGCCTCGATGGCGCGCAGGATTGCCAGACGATGGCGTTCGCGGGTCACAACCGCGGCACCCGCAGCGCGGCTTTCCAGAATCGCCGTGACCCGGGCAATCAGGTCCGCGACCCCTGCCCCGGTCTTGCCGGAGACGCCGCCGCCGCTATCGGCCTTGCCGCGCAGCACGATGTCTTCCGGCAACGGTGCCAGCCCCTCCGGCAGCCCATCCTCTGCGATCAGGAACACCCGCAGGTCGGCGGCCCTGGCCCGCGCCAGGGCGCGTTCGACGCCGATAGCCTCCACCGCATCGCCGGTTTCGCGCAGGCCCGCGGTATCGAGGATCGTGACCGGCAAGCCGCCAAGGTCCATCCGCACCTCGATAACGTCGCGCGTGGTGCCGGCATGTTCCGAGGTGATCGCAGCCTCGCGCCCGGCCAGGGCATTGAGCAGCGTGGATTTCCCGGCATTCGGCAAGCCGACGATAGCCACCTCGAAGCCGTCGCGGATGCGTTCGGAGACCTTGGCGCCCTCGGCTTGCACCGCCAGCTCGGCCATCACGGAATCCAGCAGCGCGGTCACCTCGGGCGCGACGTCCACCGGAACCTCTTCATCGGCAAAGTCGATGGTCGCCTCGATCAGCGCCGCGGCGCGGATCAACTGGCGACGCCAACCCTCGGCGCGCGCGCCGACCGCACCGGACAGCACCCGCATCGCCTGACGGCGCTGCGCCTCGGTTTCGGCCTCGATCAGGTCCGACAGGCCTTCAACCTGCGCGAGGTCGAGGCAGCCGTTTTCCAGCGCGCGGCGGGTAAACTCCCCCGCCTCGGCCATGCGCAAGCCCGGCCGGTCGCCCAGAATACGCAGGACAGCGGAGACGGTGGCGGTAGAGCCGTGCAGGTGAAGCTCCGCGACCTCTTCGCCGGTGAAGCTGGCGCCCTGGGCGAAGGACAGCACAAGCGCCTGGTCCAGTACCTCGCCCCTATCGCGCAGCACCCGCAGGCTCGCTACCCGCGGCTCTGGCACACCACCCGACAGATCCCGCACCGCATCCCAGGCCAGCGGGCCAGAGATGCGGATGACCGCAACCCCGGCCCGGCCACGCGCAGAGGCCAGGGCGAAGATCGTATCCATCGACGGGCTCCGGGGCGGCTTGTCAGCCGTTCATCGAATCGAAGAAATCCGAGTTGGTCTTGGTCTGCTTCAGCTTGGAGATAAGGAACTCGATGGCATCGGTGGTGCCCATCGGGTTCAGAATCCGGCGCAGCACATAGGTCTTCTGCAGGTCTTTCTGATCGACCAGCAGATCCTCTTTCCGGGTGCCGGATTTGAGGATGTCCATCGCCGGGAACACGCGCTTGTCGGCGACCTTGCGGTCGAGCACGATCTCGCTGTTGCCGGTGCCCTTGAACTCCTCGAAGATCACCTCGTCCATCCGGCTGCCGGTGTCGATCAGCGCGGTGGCGATGATGGTCAAGGAGCCGCCTTCCTCGATATTCCGCGCGGCACCGAAGAAGCGCTTCGGCCGCTGCAGAGCATTGGCATCGACGCCGCCGGTCAGCACCTTGCCTGAGGACGGCACCACGGTGTTGAAGGCGCGACCAAGTCTTGTGATCGAATCGAGCAGGATCACAACATCTCGTTTGTGCTCAACCAGCCGCTTGGCCTTCTCGATCACCATCTCGGCCACTGCAACGTGCCGCGTCGCCGGCTCGTCGAAGGTCGAGGACACCACTTCGCCCTTCACGCTGCGCTGCATGTCGGTGACTTCCTCGGGCCGCTCGTCGATCAGCAGCACGATCAGGTAGCATTCCGGGTGGTTGGTGGCGATGGACTGGGCGATGTTCTGCAGCAGCACGGTCTTGCCCGTGCGCGGCGGCGCCACGATCAGCCCGCGCTGGCCCTTGCCGATGGGCGAGACCAGGTCGATGATCCGGGCCGAACGGTCGCGGATCGTCGGGTCCTCGATCTCCATCTTCAGCCGTTCGGTCGGATAGAGCGGCGTCAGGTTCTCGAAGGCGACCTTGTGGCGGGCTTTCTCGGGGTCGGTGAAGTTGATCACCTCGACCTTGGTCAGCGCGAAGTACTTCTCGGCCTCCCCGGGCGAGCGGATCAGCCCCTCGACGGTGTCGCCAGTGCGCAGCGAATACTGGCGGATCATCTCGGGCGAGACATAGATGTCATCGGGGCCGGGCAGATAGTTCGCCTCGGGCGAGCGCAGGAAGCCGAAGCCGTCCTGCAGCACCTCGAGCACGCCATCGCCGCCGATCTCGTAGCCTTCTTCATCGGCATATTCGCGCAGGATCGAGAACATCATCTCGCCCTTGCGCATGGTCGAGGCGTTCTCGATCTCCAGCTCTTCGGCCATCGCCAGCAGGTCGGCTGGGCTTTTCGCCTTCAGTTCGGCAAGGTTCAGTCGTTCCTGGGTCTCGGTCATGGCACTCGGCAAATATGGCGCGCCCGGCTAGCGGGGTCTGCGGCAGAGGAAGGGGAGATGCGTCGGGCCGGACGGCCCCGCTGAAGGCGTCACATAAGCGCGAAGGGCTCTCGAGTCAACGAAATCAGAACTTCAGCACGACAGAGAGCACGATGACGATCATCAGCAGCGTCGGCAGCTCGTTCATCATGCGGTAGCTGCGCCCAGTGCGGCTGTCGGTTCCCGCCGCCAGTTCCTTGCGCCGCGCCGCCAGCCACATGTGGAACCAGGTCATCGCCAGCACGCCGATGGCCTTGGTCCAGGGCCAGACGCTCGACCAGTCCACGATGCCGGGGGTGAAGACCAGCATCAGCCCGAACAGCCAGACCGCGATCAGCGAGGGGTTCATGATGTAGCGCAGCAGTTTCCACTCCATGATCACCAGGCTCGCAGCCGGTTCCTCGGCCCCGGTCTTCCCGCGCTCGACGTGATAGACGAAGAGCCGCGGCAGGTAGAAGATCCCCGCCATCCAGGTCAGCACGGCCATGATGTGCAGGGCCTTGACCCAAGGGTAGAGCGTGGCAAGCAGATCGGTCATTGTCCGGGCCTCTGGCTTCTAGGGGTCTTCTTCCTTCTTAATTAAGATAAAGAAAGAATGAAGAGTTGATGATGCAGTAGGGGCTGGGGACAACGGGATATCTGGCGCTCAACCCATCTTCTCCACATTCGGCGGGCCCTGTGGAAAACCCTGTGCGTGATTTTTGAAGTGAAATTTTAACCAACATTAATGTCGATATTACAGTATGTTGAGCGCCTCATACCCGCTATGCGTGCGTGCATAACTCTCGGCTCTGTTGCGCTGCTGCCCATGATCCACAGCCTCTGGAGAACTTTGCCCCTGCGGGGATAAGCCGCCCCCGGATGCTTGACACTCCCCCCGGATTTCCGCCAGCCATGGCATAGGGCCAGTTGCCCCCACATACCCCCCCGCCTCCGGGCCCGTTTGTCCACAGGATCGCCCCCATGCCCACGCCGCTGCTGCTTGCCTCCGCCTCCGAGACCCGCGCGGCGATGCTGAGGGCGGCCGGGCTGTCGCCGCAGGTGCTGCCGGCCCGCATCGACGAGGAGGCGATCCGCGCCGCGCTGCAGGCCGAAGGGGCCGGCCCGCGTGACCTCGCCGATGCGCTGGCCGAGATGAAGGCGCGCAAGCTGTCGGACAAGCACCCGGACGCGCTGGTGCTTGGCGCCGATCAGGTGCTGGAGCTGAAGGGCGAGGTCTTCGCCAAGCCCGAAACCCCTGATGCAGCGCGGGCACAGTTGCGGGCCCTTTCGGGAAAAACCCACCGCCTGCTGGCCGCCGCCGTGGTATATCGGGCCGGAAAACCCGAGTGGCGCCATGTTGGCGAGGCGCGGCTGACGGTGCATGACCTGACCGATGGCGAAATCGACAGCTACGTGACCCGCAACTGGGAGAGCATCCGTCACTCTGTCGGCTGCTATCAGATCGAGAAGGAGGGGGTCTGCTTGATGTCCCGCATTGAAGGCGACCATTTCACCATCCTCGGCCTGCCGCTGATTCCGCTGCTGAGCTGGCTGCGCCTGCGGGGCGAGATGCCGGCATGACCGACCATCCCCGCATCCCGCTCGCCGGCGTCATCGGCTCGCCTGTTGCGCATTCGCGCTCGCCGCGGCTGCACGCCTATTGGCTGCGCACATACGGGCTGGCAGGGCATTACGTGCCGATGGACGTGGCGCAGGCCAATCTGGCCGAGGTGCTGAGGGCGCTGCCGAAGGCGGGCTTCGTCGGCTGCAATGTCACCATCCCGCACAAGGAAACCGTGCTGCAGCTGGCCGATGTGGTGACCGACCGCGCCGCGCTGATCGGGGCGGCCAATACGCTGATCTTCCGCAAGGATGGCAAGATCCATGCCGACAATACCGACGGCTATGGCTTCATCGCCAACCTGCGCCAGAACGCGCCGGGCTGGAAGCCTGCCGCGGGGCCGGCGGCGGTGTTTGGCGCGGGCGGCGCAGCGCGGGCCGTTGTCGCCTCGCTGCTCGAGGTTGGCGTGCCCGAGATCCGCGTGACCAACCGCACTCGCCCCCGGGCCGAGGGGCTGCGGGCCGAGTTCGGCGCCAAGGTGGTGGTCTGCGACTGGGTGCAGGCCGGCAACATGCTCGACGATGCGGCGACGGTGGTGAACACCTCCTCGCTCGGCATGGTCGGCAAGCCGGAGTTTCTGGTGCCGCTGGACGGGCTGATGCAATCAGCGGTGGTGACCGACCTCGTCTATACGCCGCTGCGCACGAAATTCCTCGAGACTGCCGCCGCCATGGGCTGCACCACGGTCGATGGGCTGGGGATGCTGCTGCACCAGGCCGCGCCGGGGTTCGAGCGCTGGTTCGGCAAGCGGCCCGAGGTGGACCAGGCCACGCGGGACGCGGTGCTGGGATGAGCGTGCCGTTCCGGCTCGGCCTCACCGGCTCCATAGGCATGGGCAAGTCCACCACGGCGGCGATGTTTGCGGCAGCCGGCGTGCCGGTCTGGGATGCGGATGCGGCCGTCCACCGGCTCTATGCGCCGGGCGGGGCCGCGGTGCCGGCCATCGCGGCGCTGCATCCGGCGGCGGTGAAGGACGGCGCCGTGGACCGGGCGGCGCTGAAGGACTGGATCGCCGCGAACCCCGGCGCCTTGCGCCAGATCGAGGGCGCCGTGCATCCGCTGGTCGCCGCCGACCGCGAGGCGTTCTTGGCTGGTGCCGTGGACAAGCCATTGGTTGTGCTGGACATTCCCCTGCTCTTCGAGACCGGCGCCGATGCGCAGATGGATGCGACGCTGGTCGTCTCTGCCCCGGCCGAGGTGCAGCGCGCCCGGGTGCTGGCCCGGCCCGGCATGACACTGGCGCAGCTCGACCTGATCTTGTCGCGGCAGATGCCGGATGCGGAAAAGCGCGCCCGCGCGACATGGGTGATCGAGACCACCGGGCTTGAAACCACCCGGGCCGCGGTGCAAGACCTGATCGAAACCATCAGGGCCCGTCGTCATGCGTGAAATCGTCCTCGATACCGAAACCACCGGCTTCGAGCCTTCGGAAGGCCACCGCATCGTCGAGATTGGCGCGGTTGAGCTGTTGAACCACATGCCCACCGGCCGTTACTATCACCAGTACATCAACCCCGAGCGTGCGATGCCGGCCGAGGCCTTCGAGGTGCATGGCCTCGGCGATGATTTCCTGCGGGACAAGCCCCGCTTCGCCGAGATCGGCGCGGCCTTCTGGGAGTTCATCGGCACGGATTCGCGGCTGGTGATCCACAACGCGGCCTTCGACATGAAATTCCTGAATGCCGAGCTGTCCTGGGCGCGGCTGCCGCTGATCGCGGCCGAGCGGGCGCTGGATACGCTGCTGATCGCGCGGCGCAAGTTTCCGGGCTCCCCTGCCTCGCTCGATGCGCTGTGCCGGCGGTTCGGGGTCGACAATAGCTCGCGCGAGAAGCACGGCGCGCTGCTGGACAGCGAGATCCTGGCCGAGGTGTATCTGGAGCTTCTGGGCGGCCGTCAGCCGGACCTCGTGCTGTCCAGCACGCCCGCCCCCAAGGCCGGCGCGCAGCCGGTGGAGGCCTGGCGCCCGCGCGCACGGCCCACCCCCCTGCCCCCGCGCCTGACAGAGGCCGAGGCAGAGGCCCATGCCGCCTTTGTCGCGGGCCTTGGCGAGGCCGCGATCTGGGGCCGCTACGCCTAAGCCAGCGCGCGGATCGCGTCCCGCGCGGCGCGGTAGCGGGCGTGACCCTCGGCAAAGGCCGGGACTAGCGCGGCGACAGGCTCGATCACCCGGGCAACCTCGGGCGGCGTCGCCAGTTCAGCCCCCGCCCCGGTCGCCGCCATCATCCCCAGCCGAGCGGCGCCGAAGGCCCCGCCGAAATCGCCCGCCACCGGCACGGAAACCGGCGTATCCAGCGCCGTCGCAATCGCGGCCAGCCAGTAGTCGGAGCGCGAGCCACCGCCCACCGCCAGCAGGCTGTCGATCCGGGTGCCGGTCGCGGCCAGCGCATCGCGGCAATCGGCGATGGCGAAGGTCACGCCCTCCAGCACGGCGCGGGTCGCGGCCTGCTGGTCGGTCGCATGGTCCAGCCCGAGGAAGGCGCCGCGCACGGCGGCATCGTTCAGCGGCGTGCGCTCGCCGCCCAGATAGGGCAGGAACCGCGTGCTGCCGGGTTCTTGCAGTGCGCCCAGATCGGCGGTCAGCCCCGCAGCGGCGGTGCCGGCCAGCCGCGCGAACCAGTTCAGCGCATCGGTGGCGGCCAGGATCACCCCCATCTGGTGCCAGGTGTTGGGCAGCGCATGGCAGAAGGTGTGCACCGCCGTCGCCGGATCGGGCTGATAGCCGTCATTCGCCGCAAACAGCACGCCCGAGGTTCCCAGCGAGACGAAGGCCTGCCCTGCCCTCACCACGCCGACGCCGATGCCCGAGGCGGCATTGTCGCCGCCGCCGCCGGCCACGACCACCCCCGCCGGCATCCCGAACCGCGCTGCAACCTCGGGCCGCAGCACGCCAGACACTTCGGAGCCTTCGACCAGCCGCGGCATCTGCGCCAGGGTCATCCCCGTCGCGGCGAGCAGATCCGCGGACCAGCGCCGAGCGCCGGTGTCCAGCCAGCTGGTGCCGGCGGCATCCGACATCTCGCCGGCGTGCTCGCCGGTCAGCCACAGGCGCAGATAATCCTTCGGCAGCAGCACCTTGGCCACCCTGGCGAAGACCTCTGGCTCGTGCTTCGCCACCCAGACCAGTTTCGGCGCAGTGAAGCCCGGGAAGACGATATTGCCGCTGATCGCACGAAATCGCGGATCGGCATCCAGCGCTGCCGCCTCGGCATGGGCGCGGGTGTCGTTCCACAGGATGCAGGGCCGCAGCACGGCGTCGGCGGCGTCCAGCAGCGTCGCGCCATGCATCTGGCCCGACAGACCGATGCCGCGCACCGCGCCGAGCCCATGCGCGGCGAGCGCGGTCAGCACCGCCTCCACCGCCAGGGTCCAGTCGGCCGGCGCCTGCTCGGACCAGCCCGGCGCGGGGCGCGAGACGGCCAGCGGCGCCGTGGCCTCGGCCAGCACGCGCTGGCCGGCGTCGATCAGCACGCCCTTCAGCCCCGATGTCCCCAGATCCAGCCCGATATACATGCTCCGCCCCCCTGTCTGCGCCGGGCCCAATCAACCATCCCTAGGGTCGAGGGCAAGGGAAAACAGTTTGCGGTAACGGCAAAAAAACCCGCAATACCTGGGAACCGGGGCGCATTGACAGAGTTACCTGACTGATCCGTGCGGCTTTGCCGGGCTGCATGGTGATCCGGCAAATGGTCCCCGCCTAACGCCGGATGCCGCGAGGCAGGCCTCACCCCATTGTCCCTCACCAGAGGCCTGTCTCGCGGCTCCCCTTCCCCCTCAGCCGATAATCCATGTGGCGCAACTGGTTGCATCCCGCTCCACGTCGGGACACCATTGTCTTGTGCCGCCTGACGGAGGGACCGCCCGATGCCGCAAAAAACCCTGACGCCCTGGACGATGCTGACCGAGCTCTGGCGTCTGACCGATGAGCGCAACCTTGGACTCGTCGCCGCCGGTGTGGCGTTTTACGCGATGTTCGCGCTGTTCCCGGCGCTTGGTGCGGTGGTGTCGGTCTGGAGCTGGCTGGCCGATCCCGCAGCGCTGGAAAGCTATCTCGAGGTCGCAAGCGGCTTCATCCCGCCCGAGGCCTTCGGGTTGATCGCCGGGCAGGTCCAGGCGCTGGTGCGGTCCTCGGGCGAGCAGGTCGGCTGGCGCACCGGGCTGTCGCTGGGGGTGGCGCTGTGGTCCACGCGGGCCGGGCTCGCCTCGGTGGTCCAGGGGCTGAACACCATCTACGGCTCGCCAAGCCGCGGCGGGGTCGGGCAGTTGGCCGTGGCAATGGGGCTGACGCTGGCGGTGCTGGGGATGGCGATCGCCGGGCTGATGACGGTGGTGGTGGTGCCGATCCTGCTGGCCTTCCTGCCGCTTGGCCCGGTCGAGGGGCGCATCGTCGCCGGCCTGCCCTGGGCGGCGACCTTCCTGCTGGTGCTGGCGACACTGGGATTGGTCTATCGCTTTGGCCCCAACACCCGGTCCGAACGCCGCGCCAGCTGGATCACCCCGGGCGCCGGGCTGGCGGCGCTGCTCTGGGCCGCGGCCTCGCTGGCCTTCTCGCTGTATCTGGCGAATTTCGGGTCTTACAACCGGATCTATGGATCGCTTGGCGCGGTGGTGGCGCTGCTGATGTGGTTCTACCTGTCGGCCTATGCGGTGCTGCTGGGGGCAGCGCTGAACCGGGTGCTGGGGATACCGCGGCCGCCGGAACCGGCGGCCGCGAAAGCCTAACGTCCGTCTCGGCGCCCGCGGGCGAAGCCGCGACCGGCTTCCATGCCCAGCAGGAAAGCCTCGCCAAGCGGCGGGCGGGGTTTTTCGACCGGCGGCGGGGGCGGCGCCCTGCGCCCGCTGGTCATCGCCACCGCAAACAGCGCGGCAACAACCAGATAGGCTATCCCCAGCGTCAGTGCCGCGGCGACCGGCCCGTGTTCCGCCGTCAGCGCGACGAAGCCCGCGGCGGTGAAAAAGCCAAGCGCCCCCAGCCCGAACAGCGCGGCCATGGCCCCCAGCACGGCAGAACGGACCGCCCGCCGGGCAGTCCGTTCCGCTGAGATCTTGGCGTCGGTCAGGATTGCCCTGAGCATCGCGGCCTCAGCGCTTGGCGGTCAGCAGACCGAGCACGAAGCCAAGTGCCGCAGCAATGCCCACCGAGGTCGCCGGACGCTCTTTGACAAAGGCATCGGCCTGGGCCGCGGCATCATTGGCACGCAGGCGCAGCGCCTCGACCTGCTCGGCGCTCATGTCGCGCAGTTGCTCGGCGCGAACCCGGGCGGCGTCAACGGCCGAGGCGCCCTGATGGCGGCCCATGTCGGCGAGCGTGCCGGTGATATTGGCGAGATCGGCCTTCAACGAGGCGATCTGGTCGCTGAGCGCGGCGTAATCGGCGTCCAGCGCCTTGCCATTGCCGTTGCCGGTGGGAAGTTCGGGTGCGCGAGCCATGTCACGTCTCCTTGCGAGCTGTTTCAGTTGCCCGGTCAACGCGCGGCGCCGCCCCCAGTTCCTTTCGCAGCTGCAAAGAGATCGCCCGAGGTGGTGACGCGGAACCCGCTCTGCCCGCGCGCGTTCGGTTCAAAATCTGGTGCGTTTCCAGTGCCGTCGCATTGTTGCGTTCCACCAGAATGAAAAATGAAAGGAGCCCCCATGCTCTATTGGGCCGCCGTCTTCTTCGTCATCGCCCTGATCTCTGGCGTGTTCGGCTTTGGCGGACTCGCCACCGTCTCTGCTGGCGTGGCGCAGGTGCTGTTCTTCATCTTTCTTGCGCTCTTCGTCGTCGCGCTGATCGCCCGCGCGATCCGAAAACAGGCGTGAAACGCAAGAAGGCCGCCCGGGGGCGGCCTTTCGCACAGGATGGGCAGGCGGTATCAGGCTGCCAGCGTTTCGGTGGAGGCAAAGAACATGGCCTGGCTGACCGCAGAGCGCACCTGCTCCTCGAGATAGGGCTTGGAGATCAGGAAGGCCGGCTCCGGCCGCTCGCCCGTCAGCAGCCGCTCGGGGAAAGCGGTGATGAAGATCACCGGGATATCGCCAAGCTCGGCCAGGATGTCGTTGACGGCATCGACGCCCGAGGAATTGTCGGCGAGCTGGATATCGGCCAGCACCAGGTTCGGGCGCTCCTTGCGGCTCAGCGCGACGGCCTGCTCGCGGGTGCGGGCGATGCCGGTGACGCGGTGGCCCATGGATTGCACGATGCTCTGGATGTCCATGGCGATGATCGTCTCGTCCTCGATGATCATCACGCGGCCAAGAACCGTCCGCTCCATCTCGGTCATGGCGATGGTGACAAGCTCCTCCGCCTCGGACTGCGACAGGTCCATGATCTGGGCGATCTGGTCGAAGCGCATTTCCTCGATGGTGCGCAGCAGCAGCGCCTCGCGGGTGTTGCGGGTCAGGCCCGACAGATGGATCTGCGCCCGCGCCTCGAGCGTATCGCTGCCACCTTCGGCGACCGGTGCGCCGGCCGAGGACCAGATGGCGTGAAAGGCACGGAACAGCGCGACCCGGGGCGGCAGATCGCCTTCAAACAGGGCCCGATCCGCCAGGATCGCCTCCAGCGTGGCCACCGCATAGCGGTCTCCGGTGCTCTGGCTGCCCGTCAATGCGCGGGCATAGCGGCGCAGGAAGGGAAGCTCCGGCCCGATCGCCGCAGTGATGTCCGTCGATTTCCCGTCTGTCATGTCATCTCCGACAATTTTTTAGTTTTGATGGGAACCAAACGCAGCCGCACTAGTTTTGTTCCAGCGCGCGTGAAGAAAAATACGGCTTGGAAGCAGCATGAAATCCAGCGGACCTGAAGACAACAAGCCTACCGTCGAACGCCAGATCGATGAAAACCTCAGACGTGTCTATCAGCAGATGGTGGATGAATCGGTCCCTGACAAGTTCATGCAGCTTCTCCAACAGCTCAAGGAACAGGACCGCGAGAAATGAGTGATGGCTCAGTTGATCCGCGCGACGAGCTGGTGACCCATCTCGGCGCTCTGCGTGCCTTTGCGCTCAGCCTGACGCGCAATTCGTCGGCGGCAGACGATCTGGTGCAGGACACCATCCTCAAGGCCTGGAGCAATATCGACCGCTTCCAGCGCGGCACCAACCTGCGCGCCTGGCTGTTCACCATCCTGCGCAACACCTTCTATTCGGCCCGCCGCAAGACCCGGCGCGAGGTTGCCGATGTCGATGGCATCCATGCCAGCCGGCTGGCGACCAAGCCCGACCATGACGGGCGCCTGGCGCTGGCCGATTTCCGCGTGGCCTTCGAGCAGCTTCCCGACGAGCAGCGCGAGGCCTTGATCCTTGTCGGAGCCTCGGGTTTCGCCTACGAAGAAGCGGCGCAGATGTGCGGCGTGGCCGTGGGCACCATCAAGAGCCGCGCCAATCGCGGCCGCAAGCGGCTGGCAGAGCTGCTGATGCTGGCCGAGGGCGAGGAGCTGACCATGACCGACCCCGCAACTATGGCCGTGATGGCGGCGTCCTCCTCCTCCGGATGACCTGATGAAAGCCGGCCTGCGGGGAAAACTGAGATTCACGGAACGGCTGGGCTTTCGCCTGGCCTTTCTTCTGTCGGTTGCCCTGCTTCCCCTTGGCACCATCGCCCTGTTCCAGACCTGGCGCATGGCCGAGGATGCCGAGCTTGCCGCGGAATCGGCGCTGCTGCAGCGCACCTCCAACGCTGCCGCTGGTGAGCGCGCGATGATCGAAAGCGCGCTTGGCGCATCCGAAGCGCTGTCGCAGGCGCTGCTGGAAACGGTCGGCAATGACCCCGCCTGCTCGCAGATCCTGCGCGACTATGTGGGCCGCAGCCCGATCTACGCCTTTGCCGGCTTCATTCCCATGAACGGGCTGATGACCTGCTCCTCCTCGGAGGGGATTCTCGACATGTCGCAAAGCCCGACCTTCACGGCATTCCGCGCGGCGCCAAGGGCGATGGTCAGCGCCAATGCCGAGGGCCGGGTGTCGGGGGAACCGGTGCTGATCGTGTCGCAGCCGGTCACAAAGGATGGCGTGCTGCTGGGGATGCTGGCGCTGTCGGTGAAGCACTCCACACTGGAACTGCTGCGCTCGCGCCGCGGCAAGGACCGCGATGTGAGCATCGTCATGCTCAACACCGCAGGCGAGCCGCTGTTCGTGGAAAGCCACCTTCTGGCGGATGTGCCCCTGGTGCTGCCGATGGGGCGCGATCCGGCGGGGCTGCTGGAGGGCGGCGAGGCGGTGTTCCGCTCGCGCGATGGCGAGGGCCGCACCCGGGTGTTCGCGGTGCTGGATCTGGTGCCGGGGCAGGTGCAGGTCGTCGGCAGCTGGCCGCCCGAGCAGGCACAGCTGGGGCGCGACCTGATCGCGCCCTCGACCTTGCTGTTTCCGCTGACGATGTGGATCACCAGCCTGCTGGTCGCCTATGCCGCCGTGGACCGCCTCGTCATCCGCCATGTGCGCGAGCTGCGCGGCCAGATGCGCCGCTTTGCCCTTGGCCGCCGCGATGCCGCGCCCGAAGTGTTGAAGGATGCGCCAGCCGAGATCGCCGATGTCAGCCAGACCTTCCACAACCTCGCCCGCATCCTGATCCGCGACGAGGCGCAGCTGGCGGCCTCGCTGCAGGAAAAGACCGTGCTGCTGAAGGAAATCCACCACCGGGTGAAGAACAACCTGCAGCTGATCGCCTCGATCATGAACATGCAGATCCGCCAGGTGCAGGAACCGGGCGCGCGCCGCGTGCTGAAAAGCGTGCAGGACCGGGTGGCCAGCCTCGCCACCATCCACCGCAACCTCTACCAGGCGGAAACCCTCTCGGCGGTGCAGGCCGACCAGCTTTTGGGCGATATCGTCAGCCAGATGGCGATGATGTCGGTTGCCCCCGGCTCGAACCTGCAGATCGAGACCGATTTTGCGCCGGTGACGCTTTATCCCGATCAGGCGGTGCCGGTGTCGCTGCTGGCGACCGAGGCGCTGACCAATGCGGTGAAATACGCGACGCCGCCGGCCGGTGGTGGCCAGCGCTGGATTCGCCTGTCGCTGCGCGACGAGAAGGATGGCAGCGCGACGCTGGAGATCGTGAATTCGCAAGGCGCCGCTGTGCCGGTGCGGAGCGAGGGCGAGCTGCCGGGGATCGGCTCCAAGCTCATCAACGCCTTCGCCGGCCAGCTGGAAAGCGCGGCCGAGATCACAAACATGGATGGCGAGTATCGCCTGCGGGTGCGCTTCGAGATTGGCGGCATCGTTCCCATCGGCGGGCCGCCGGCCATCTGATCGGGCCAAAGGAGCAGCGAGCGCCCGTTCGCGCTGCGCGCCCATAGGGCGCCGATCCCCCTCCGCCCAAGCAAAAAGGCCCGGGCGATTGCCCGGGCCTTGAACTCGTGACGCTACAGGAGTGGTCAGCCCTCGTAGTCGGGCATCGCTTCCAGCTCTTCCTGGGTCGCGGTCACGTGCACGCGCACGCCCGACCCGTCTTCATCCTCGGCCATGACCTGCATCTGCTCGAAGGTCAGGGCCACAGGCTTGGCGCCAATCCCGAGGAAGCCGCCGATGTCGATGATCGCCTCGGTGATGGTGCCGTCGGCAGCGACGACAAGCTCCGAGATGTCGCCGATGCGCTCGTCGTTGCCGTCATAGACCGGGGCGCCCTGCAGCTGCTCGGCGGTCAGCGTGGTCGGGTCGATCATGCCGTCCATCGGGTCGCCCGAGCCGGTCATGCCGGTTGCGGTATCGGTGGTCGCGGTGCCGGTGGTGTCGGTCGCCATGCCGGTGCTGCCCGTCGTGGTATCGGTGGCCGTGCCGGTCGTCGTATCGGTCGCCATCGGCTCGGTCGTCGTGGTGTCGGTCGCGGCCATGCCCGTCGTGGTGGTGTCGGTCGCGGTCGTGTCCATCGCCTCGTCGGCTTCGTCTGCCGGCACGAATTCCGGGGCGTTTTCCAGCGCCTCGCGGGTCGCGGTGAACACCACGAAGTAGTCGTCGGCATTCTCGCCGTCCGGCACGATGTTCAGCTGCTCCATGTCGACGGCGACGGTCTTCGCGCCGATCCCAAGGAAGCCGCCCACATCCACCAGGATCGCCTGGGCTTCGCCTTCGCGGCTCATCAGCACGTCGCTGATGTCGCCCACGTCTTCCCAGTCGGCATTGTCGGCCGCGGTCAGATCGACGGTGCCTTCCGACACATAGACGCTCTGGCCGATGAACTCCGACGCCATCAGCTCGTCATTCATCGCGGTATAGGAAAAGTCGCCCGTTCCCATGGTGTCGGTGGCGGTCGAACCGGCCGCCGTGTCATCGCTGGTGGCGCCGTCGGTCGCCCCCATCTCGCCCGAGCCGGTCGTCGAAGGCGCGGTGCTGTCAGTCGACATCGGCGCGGTCGTTTCCGGCGAGGTGGTTTCGGTGGAGGTGGTCTGGGCGGCCAGCGGCAGAGCCGTCATCGCAACGATTGCGGTCGATGCAAGAAGCTTGTTCATGTCGCATTCCTTTCAACTAGGGCGGGCCGTGCTGGCCCCTTCTATGCCCTAACAACCAGCTGCCGCGGGGCTGGTTCCTGAAAGAAAAGCTGCGCGATCCGGGGAACCGGCGCCCCGGTCTTGCGTTACGGCGGCCCTTTCGCGGCGGCCGCCGATTGGCAGGTCGGTCAGTAGTCCTTCTCGAAGAACACCCCGAGGCCGGAATTTCCCGTCGCCTCCACCTCGCCGCGGATGACGATGTTGCTTGTCACGTCAAGGTTCAGGCTGATCGAGCTGTTGCCCTCGGCCCCCACCGTCACGTCGGTATAGACGTTCTCGGACAGGTACTTGCCGGCGCGCACCGCAGCATTGCCATCGGCATCGGTGGTCACGTCGAAATCGTCGAGCCCGAAGTTCTGCCGCAGCCGCCCGATGATGCCCTCGCCCCCTCGCCCGGCCAGTGTCGCCACCGCCGAGGCCAGCTGCGCCGCCTGCAGGGGCGAGATGTTCTCGAGCCCGCGCCCGAACAGCAGCCGCGCCAACACCTCCTCCTCGGGCAGGCCCGAGGAGGACAGGAAGCTGATCTCCGGCTCGTAGGCGGGGCCAGCGATCACGATGGTGGCGGTGTCGCCATCGGTCTCGGTCGAGGCCGAAAAGCGGATGGTGGGCTGCAGGCTGCCCTGCAGCTCGATCAGCCCCTCGTCGAGGTCGAAGCGCTGGCCGAGGATGTCGAGCCGGCCGCGGATCAACTCGAACCGGCCCTGCGGCTGCACATTGGCGGTGGTTCCCAGCAGGCGCACCTGCCCGCCAAGCTCGGCATCCAGCCCGCGGCCGCGCACGAAGATCTGGTTGAGCGCGATCACCCGCACGTCGAGCCCGTAGGGCCGCGCCGTGCCGCCGCCGCCGGTGCTTGCCGTTCCCAGCAGCCCGGCCCGGCCGCGGGTGGCGCGCACCTCTGCCGGCTCGGCCACATGTTGCAGGTCAGGGATGGCGGTCGCGCCGCCAAGCCCGGTCGAGGGCACGCGGATCTCGGTTTCGGCCAGCCGCAGCGTGCCAGAGATATTGGCGCCGCCCGCCAGCGGGCCGCTGATGCGCAGATCGCCGTCAACGCGGGTGTCGTAAAGCTCGGGGTCGCGCAGGCGGGTGTTGTTGAAGCGCAGCTGCAAATCCCCGTCGAAGGGCGCGGTCAGGCTGACCGGCCCCGAAACCCCGATCATGCCGCCCTCCGAGGCCCGCGCCTCCACCGTCAGCTGTGCCCGCCCACCCGACAGGTCGGCGCTGGCCGCGATCCCCTCCAGCGCGATGCCCGCCGTGGGCGCCGAAAACCGCGCGCCGGTGGTGGAGACGCGTCCCGACAGCGCCGCAAGCCCCGGCGCGCCGTTCAGGCGCAGGTCGAAGGACAGCGGCCCCTCGACGCTTTGTGGCGAGATGAAGGGATTGGCCAGCCCTGCCTGCGCGCCGCCGGTGATCGCCAGATCGGCAGTGCCGAAGTCGCCCGCAACGGTGCCGGACACCCGCGCATTGGTGCCGCCCGGCCCCTGCCCGGTCAGGTCCAGCCGGTAGCTGCCGCCGATATCCTCGGCACTGCCCGACACGGTCAACGCGCCCGGAAAGCCCGGCACCAGCAGCGCCATGTTGGCCAGCCGCGCCTCGATCTCGACGCTGCGGCTGTCGCCCTCCGCCAGCGCGGTGGCAGAGGCGGTCAGCTGCGGGTTGGTCAGGTTGAACCTGTCCACCCGGATCGCGCCCGCCTCCATCTCGGCGGCAAGGCCCAGCTGCGTGGTCCCGGCCAGCACCCGGTCCGCCTCGGCCTGGCCAATGGCGAGGCCATTGCCCGTGCCCGTCAGCTCCAGCCGCCGCACCGGGCCGGTTTCCGTCACCCGCGCCTCGGCCGCCAGCTGGCCGCGATAGCCGCCGCCAAGCACCGCAAGGTTCGGCAGTTCCAGCACCGCGGTCAGGTCGCTCGCCCCGGCCTCATAGCGGCCGCTGGCATCCAGCGTGATCTGGTCATTCCCGATCTGCGCGGTGTCGAGCGTGATCGCGCCATCCATCTCGCTGCCGATGAAGGTCAGCGCCGTGCGTCCGGCCAACAGCCCGTCCACCTCGGCGATGCCCACCGCCAGGTCGGTGCCGCTGCCGTTCACGGCAAAGCGGTTGACCTCGCCGGCCTGTTGCAACGCCGCCTCGACCGACAGGCTGCCGCGATAGGGCCCGCCCATCGCCGACAGGTCGGCAAAGTCCAGTGTCGCGGTCACGTCGCTGGCGCCGGTCGCCAGCGTGCCCGAGGCATCGGCAGCCAGCGTCCCGGCACGCAGGGTCAGCGAGCGCAGTTCCGTCCCGGTCTCATCGCGCCGGATCGAGGCGGCAATGCGCGAGCGGCCAGCCAGAAGCGCGTCCAGCTCGGCGATGTCCGCTGTCAGGTCCTCGCCAGCCACTTCGGCCGTCACGTCGAAGATGCCCGACAGCAACCCATAGCTGCCCGACAGATCGGCATCCGCCGAACCCGACAGCGGCCGCCCGGCAAGGCCCGAGAAGCGCGCGAGGTTGTCCAGCCGCGCCTGCGCCGTGCCGTCGATGGTGAAGGCGCTGTCGAGGCCGGTAACGACCGCGCTGGCGTTCAGCCCGTAATCCGCGCCTTCGGCCACAAGCTCGGATATCTCCAGCGCACCGCCCGATTGCCAGTCCACCGATGTGCGGCCGGTCAGCCGCGGGCCGATGGCCTCGGCCAGGGCCTCATCCTGCGGCACGATCCCGGTCGCGGCGAAGTCGAAGCCGGCGGTCACCGAGGCGCCGCCGCCCGCCTCGGCCGGCTGCAGGATCTGGCCGTCCCCGTCCAGCCGCAGCCGGGCAATGCCGATACCGCCTTGCTGCAGGCCCATCACCTCGCCGGCAAGGCTCCAGTCCGGGCCCTCGGCCGCGTCGAAGCCCAGCTTCAGCACGGCAGCGCGCAGGCGTGTGGGGTTGCCAGAGCCCGGCAGGATCATCTCGCTGCCATCCTCCAGACCCAGCCGGGCCGACAGGTCGGCCAGCACCGGCAGGCCATCGGCGCCCACCTGCAACTGCCCGCGCAGGTCGATGCCGCGCGCCCGCAGGCTCAGGTCCGACAGCGCCAGCTCGCCCGTCGGTTGCCGCGCGCCGGCGGCGACAAGGCGGATGTCAGTCCCGAAGAAATCGCGGTAGGCGGGCAGGAACAGCGGCGCGACATCGCCGCCCAGATCGACGCGGAAGCTGCGCACCGGCGCCGTCTGCCCCTCGGGCACCTGCGCCAGCAGCTCTACCCGGCCCGACAGGCGCGGCTCGCCATTGGTCGTCAGCACCACATCGGCGCCGAAATCGTCGATGGGGCCAGTGCCGCTGACCGCCAGCGTTAGCGCCGGGGCGCCGGGCAGGCCGATCAGGGTGGTGGCGATGCCATCCGCGCCCTCGCTCAGCAGCAGGTCCACGGTCGCCTGCCGGGTTGCGTTGGCATAGGCACCGGTAAAGGACAGCTCGCCCTGCGCGCCGTCGATACGGTTGACGGTCAGCTCCACGCTGCCCTCGCCGCCCGCCAACTGGCCGGTGCCCTCCAGCGAGAACACCGCCTCGGCGCCGAAGACTGGCTCGCCCAGAACCACGCGGTCGGCCTTCAGCGTGCCGATCTGCACCGAAACTGGCAGTTCCGGCAGCGCAAAGCCCGAGGCTTCGGGATCGGGCAGCTCCACCCCCTCCTCGCCGCTGCCGGGGGTGCGCGGCAGGTCGATCTCGGCCGCCGTCAGCTCGCGGATCTCGATCCGGCCGGCCAGCAGCGCCGAGCGGTTCCACTGGATCGCGCCATCGCGGATCGTCAGCCAGACGCCGTCATCATCGGCAAAGCTCATGCTGGTGAAGGTCGCGCGGGACGAGAAGGCCCCGGCGAAACCTTCGATCCGCACATCGCGCCCGGCGCTGGACAGGTTTTCCTCAAGGAAGTCGGTCAGCCAGCCGCGGTCCGCGTCGGACTGCGTCGTCTCGGCGGCATCCTGCGCGGCTGCGGCCACCGGCAGGAACAGGCAAAGTGCGAGGGGGAAAAGCCGCTGCATCATCAGAATGCCTGTCCAATCCCAAGGTAGATCTGCACGCCCTCGCCGGTATCGCCCGAGACCGGCGCCGCCACGTCGAGCCGGATCGGGCCGATGCCGGTATCGTAGCGCAGGCCGAGCCCGGCGCCGGAATGCCAGGCGCCGTCATCTTCCGCGAAGTCGCCCGCCCCGACGAAGCCGGCGTCATAGAAGGCCACCGCGCCGAAATTGCCGCGGATGCCCGCCCGGACCTCGGCCGAGACGGCCAGGAAGCGGTCGCCGCCGATCTCCTGGATCTCGCCGCCGCCGCGGTCGATCTCCACCCCCAGCGACTGGTAGGGCTGGCCGCGCACGGTGCCGCCGCCGCCTGAGTAGAACAGGTAGTCGCGCGGCGTTTCCAGAAGGTCCGATCCCACGATGCCCCCGCCCTGCACCCGGCCGGCCAGAACCACCCGGTCCTCCTCGCCAAAGCCGCGATAGGCGCGCCCGTCGAAGGCCAGCCGCGCGCCGGTGCCGGTGGTGCCAAAGCCGCGGAAGGCGGTCACCTCGCCCTGGGCATAGAAGCCCTCCACCGCGTCAAGTGCGTTGTCGCGGGTATCCCAGGTCAGCGTGACCGGCAGGATCAGCTGCTCATAGGTGATCTCGTCAAACTCGTCGGTGACTTCGGAAATCTCATAGCCGATGCCGACCTCGCCGGTCAGCGTATCGGTGATATAGCGGGTCAGGCCAAGCCCGATGCTTGCGGTATCGGCGGAATAGTCCTCTTCCTGCACCCGTTCCACCAACGCCTCGACAAAGGCGGTCGAATCGCGGAACGGCGTGCCGGGGCGGTCCAGCCGCACGCCGAGGCTGTAATCCTCGCCGCCGGTCTGTGACCCGATGCCGCCGATCTCGCCATTGATCACCAGCCGCTCGGCCCCGCCCAGAAGGTTGCGGTGCATCCAGCCGGCCGAGACCAGCGCGCCATCGAGGCTGGACACCTCGGCGCCAAAGCTCATGCGGCGGCGCTTTTCCTCGACCACGACCAGCTGGTAATCCAGCGTCGCGCCCGGGCCGAGCGCCTCTGCCTCGGTCAGCGCCACCGACCGGAAGGCGCCGGTGCGGCGCAGGCGGTCGGCGACATCCTGCAGCTCTTCGGGATCGAAGACCTCGCCGGTCGGGAAGCCCGCGATCTTGTCGATGCGCCGGCTGCGGACCCGTTCGTTGCCGGTGATCGCCATGCGGCCGAAGGTGACGCGCGGGCCGGGGTTGAAGCCGATTCGCGCATCCAGCGCGGCATTGCGGTGATCGGCGGTCACCTGCTGCTGGCCGACCCGCACCTTGGCATGGCCGGCATTGCGCCAGGCCTCGGCCCCGGCATCCGCCGCGCCGACGATCTCGCCCGACCGCGCCGGCTGGCCGACGGCAAATCCCTCGGGCAGTTCGGTGCCAGTGGCCAGCGGCGCCGCCTCGGCGCGGGCAAAGCGGAAGGCGGGGCCCGGATCGACCTCGATGGTGATGGTGCGGATGGTCTCGGGCGCGTCCAGCGGCGGGATCGCCGCGGCCTCGCGCCCGTCGATCAGGATGCGGATCACGCCGGAATAGTGCCCTTCGGCATAGAGCGCGCCAAGGATGCGGCCATAGTCGGCGCGGGCCGAGGCGAGCACGTCCTGCGCGTCCGTCCCCTCTTCATCCTGGCCGGAATAGAGCAGCGAGGCGCCGCGGATCGCATCGCGCAGCGCGTCGGTCGCGGCGGTGATCTGCAGGTTGATCTCTTGCGCGGCGGCTGCCGGGGCAAGCGCCCAAACGGTGCCAGAAGCAAGCAGCGACCTGCGCAGCGCCGGACCAAGCCAGTTCGCACGACACAGCTTCTTGCGCATCCGATGCCCCTTCGCCGCCCCGCGCCCAACCTGCCCAAGGTTTCGCAGGTCCGGGGCAGGGACGCCAGTCCCACGGGATCAATGCGGGCGGGGAATCGCCGGTTCCCCGGCCCGCGACGATTTCGCGCGGGACGGGCCGGAATGTCACGGCTTTCGTCAGGCGCCGCCGACGCGGCGCCCGAAGATGCGGTCGCGGTGATCGGCAAGGTAGATGCGCAGCCAGGGGGTGAAGCGGTCCGGTGCGTCCTCGACCTCGTCCAGCAGGTCGCGCAGGGCGATCCAGCGCACGGCGGACACTTCGGCGGGGGCCGGGCTGACCGACAGGTCATCCGGCGCCTCGGCGACGAAGATCTCCACCAGCTCGTACTCGGTCATGCCATTGCCGACATCGGCGCGGTATTCCACCGTCTCGGCGGCGCTCAGCGCCAGCCCGTCGATCCCCAGCTCCTCGCGCAGGCGACGCGTCGCACAATCGGCGGCGGGTTCGTCCCAATGCGGATGGGTGCAGCAGGTATTCGCCCAGAGCCCAGGCGTGTGATACTTGCCGGCGGCGCGGCGCTGGATCAGCACCCGCTCCCCCGCCAGCACGAAGACCGACACCGCCTTGTGGCGCAGGCCGAGGCGATGCACCTGAAGCTTGTCCACCGGGGTCAGGGTGCCATCGACCCAGGCCGGGATCATGTCGGTCATTCTTGCAGCCTTGAATGGAAGACGCCGCCGCAGGCGATCCCGCGGCGGCGCGTGTCAGATGTCCGGCGTTCAGATCAGCGTTTGCGGCTGAGCCTTCTGCGCCTCGGCCCGCCGCGCCAGTTCCGAACGGTAGAGCGCCAGGAAATCCACGGTGTCGAGGTTCAGCGGCGGGAAGCCGCCATCGCGGGTCACGTCCGAAACGATGCGGCGCACGAAGGGGAACAGCATCCGCGGGCATTCGATCAGCAGATAGGGATGCATCTGCTCGTCCGGCACGCCCTCGACCAGGAAGATCCCGCCATATTCCAGCTCCAGCAGGAACAGCGGTGCCTTGTCCGCGCGGTTCGCCGAGGTGATCTTGAACTTGGTCGTCACCTCGTACTGGTTTTCCGCCGGGCGCTTGCGCGCATCTAGGCTGACCTGCACCGACATTTCCGGCTGCACATCGGCATTGGTCAGGCCCTTCTGTGCCACGACATTCTCGAAGCTCATGTCGCGGATGAACTGGGCCAGCACCTGCATCCGGGGCGTCTGCGGCGCGGCGGCCGGCTGGGTTTCCGGTTGGGGCGCGGCCCCGTTGCCGTTTTCGGCCATTTGTAGCGTCTCCCGTTGGATAATCTCGGTCGGTGGAGGGTGTAGCACCTCAAATTGCGCGGCTCAATGGCAGCCTAGTCACGGGTCCAGCCCGAGGGGCCGCGCGGCGGCGTGCCGTCATCGACCTCATGGAACTCGGCGTCGATCACGGTCGGGCCGCGATGCGGCTCTGGCCGGCGCCCGTTCATCGGTGCGCCGCCGACGGTAAAGCGCGTCATGGTGACGCGCTTGCCGACCTGCGCCATCAGCCATGCCCGAACCGGCCTTATCAGCAGCAAGATCCCCAGCGTGTCGGTGAAGAACCCCGGCGTCAGCAGCAGCGCGCCCGCCAGCAGGATCATCGCGCCATGGGCGATGTCGCCGGTCGGATCGCGCAGCTCGTTCAGCGACCGGCGCAGGTCGTTCAGCGCCCGCGCCCCCTCGCGCCGCATCAGCCAGGTGCCGGCGACCGCGGTCAGCAGCACCAGCGCCAGCGTCGGCCAGAGCCCGATCAGCCCGCCCACCTGGATGAACAGCGTGATCTCGATCAGCGGGACGGCCAGAAAGGCCACGAAAAGCCACATCGGCAGGATTCCTGTGCTTATCCTCGGTTCCGGGCGATGGTGGACTTGACCTCGCCCCTGCCCTACATAGGTAGCGACGGCGAGATGTGCCAACCCCGCGCTTGCTCGCCCGCTCGTTTTCAAAGGTCTGCTCATGTCGAATGCCGTTACTCAACTGCTTGTCCTGGCCGGGATCGCCATTTTCCTGATCCTGCGCCTGAAAGCCGTTCTCGGCACGCGCGAAGGCTTCGAGAAACCCCCCGTCACCACCCCGCTGCCCGAGGGCCGCGCCGTGCGCCGCGACTTCGAGGTGATCGAGGGTGGGCCGGACCGTGACATCACCGATCACGTTTCCGAGGGCAGCGATGCCGCGCGGGCGCTGGCGGCGATGAAGCAGGCGGAGCCGAGCTTTTCGGTGGGCGAGTTCTTGCAAGGCGCCCGCGGCGCCTATGAGATGATCCTGATGGCCTTCGAGAAGGGCGACCTTGCCCCGGTCAGGGCCTTCCTCGGCCCCGAGGTGCATGACAGCTTTGCCGAGGTGATCGCCGCCCGCGAGGCGCAGGGGCTGACCATCACCGCCGAGTTCATCGGCCTGCGCGAACTGGCGCTGCACGGCGCCGAGTTCGACCCAGTCACCGGCGAGGGTGAAATCTCGGTGCGCTATGTCGGCGAGCTGATTTCCGTCGCGCGCGACAGCAACGGCGCGATCGTCGAGGGCGATCCAAAATCGCCGCGCAAGCAGCGCGATGTCTGGACCTTTGCCCGCAAGATGGGTGCGTCCGACCCGAACTGGCACCTGGTGGCCACCGGGGAATGATCGCGGCGCGGCGACGGCCCCATTCCGCCCTTCCTGGCTGGGACAGGGACGACCACGCCGCCGCACGGGCGGCGTTTTTCGTGACGGCAGATCTGCTGGGCCCCGATTGGGCCGCGGCCGTCGCCGATACCGGCGGTGATGCGCGGGCGTTCTTCTTGCGCCATTTCGTGCCGGTGGAAATCGGCACCCCCCCTGCGCTGCTGACCGGCTATTACGAGCCCGAGCTGCAAGGCTCGCTGACCGCCACCCCACGCTTTGCCTGGCCGCTTTACGCCCTGCCCGCCGAACATGCGCCCGGCCTCGTCGGCCCCTCGCGCGCGGCGATCGAACTTGGCGGTCTGCTGCGCGGGCAGGAACTGGTCTGGCTCGACAGCCCGGTCGAGGCGTTCCTGGCGCAGGTGCAGGGCTCGGCCCGGGTGCGCCTGGAGGATGGCCGGCTGCTGCGGCTGGGTTATGCCGGGCGCAATGGCCAGCCCTATCGCTCCATCGGGCAAGAGCTGATCCGCCGCGGCGAGGTCTCGGCCGAGGCGATGTCGGCGCAGACGATCCGCGCCTGGTGCGCCGCGCATCCGGGGCAGGCGGTAGAGCTGTTCTGGCACAACCCCTCTTTCGTGTTCTTCCAGCTGCTGGACCTGCCCGAAAGCTCTGGCCCCATCGGTGCGATGGGCCGGCCGGTGACGCCGATGCGCAGCCTTGCGGTGGATAGCGACCACATCCCGCTTGGCGCGCCGGTCTGGGTGGAAACCGGCTCGCTGGCCCGGCTTTGCATCGCCCAGGACAGCGGCAGCGCCATGCATGGCCCGCAGCGGGGCGACCTGTTCTGCGGATCGGGCGCCGAGGCGGGCGAGATGGCGGGCCGGATGAAGGATGCCGGTCGGCTGGTGGTGCTGCTGCCCCCGGCCTTGGCGGAACGGATGGCCCCGGGGGCGAAGCCGTGAGCCGGCGCCCGCGCGGGTTGCGCCCGGACGAGCAGGAGCTGTGGCAGCGCATCGCCGCCAGCGCGCAGCCGCTGCATCCGGGCCGCCCGCCCGCGGAACCGCCGGCCGCCGCGCATCAGGTGCCGCAGGTCGATGCGCCCAGGAAGAAGCCGCGCCCCGAGGTGAAGGACTTCCGCATCGGCCAATCGGCGCCGGACCTCGCCTTCCGCATGGACCTGGCGCCCTCGGTCGCCGACCGGCTGGCGGCGGCGCCGGTGCGGATGGACCACAAGACCCACAAGACCATGACCCGCGGCCGGCTGGAACCGGAAGGCCGGATCGACCTGCACGGCATGACCCTGGCCGAGGCGCATCCCGAGCTTGTGCATTTCATCCTGCGTTCGGCCGAGCAGGGCCGGCGGCTGGTGCTGGTCATCACCGGCAAGGGCAAGCGCGGGCTCGACCATGGCCCGATCCCGCAGCGGCAGGGGGTTCTGCGCCATCAGGTGCCACAATGGCTGCACATGCCGCCGCTGGGCGCGCTGGTGCTGCAGGTGGCGCAGGCGCATCTCAGGCACGGCGGGGCAGGGGCCTATTACGTCTACCTGCGCCGCGGTCGCTAGCTACTGCCCCAGCCCGCCCGCCAGCGCTGTCACCGGCGACATCACGATCTGCGTCGCGTCCTGCACCGTCAGCACCACGCCCGGCAGCAGGCCGGTCTGCCCGATCTGGCCGCTGGCCAGCGCGTCATCCACCTCGCCGATCTGCGACAGGATGCCGATCAGCGCCGGCGAGGTGCCCGGCGTGAAGTGCCCCGCGCCGGTGGAGTAGGAGGTGACATCGACCACCGTCACCTTCAGGTCCGACAGCAGGGTGACATCGGTGACGTTCCCCAGCCGCGCGGTCTCACCCGAAACCCGGGCCGACAGCGCCAATGCCCGGTCGCGCTTGGAGGTGAAGATCACGAAGGGCTGCGGCAGCTCGCCGATGCGGCTCGCCTGCGCGCGGAACAGGTCCAGGTCGAGATCGGGCGCGATCAGCACCACGCCGCCGATGTTGCGCGCGGGATTGCCGGCGATCGCCATCTGCCGCAGCGTCTCCATCGTGACGGCGGCGCCCATCGAGTGGCCGACCAGCACCACCCGGTCCGCCCCCGCTGCCGCCACCTCTTCCAGCAGCCGCTCCAGCCCGTCGCGGGCGAATAGCGCGGAATCGCGGTCATAGGCATAGGCCAGCGGCGCCCCGCGCGAGGGCCAGGCGTAATGCACCGCCACGCCCGGGCTTTTCAGGTCATGCGCCAGTTGCGCGATGCGGTAGAGCCCTTCGGCGAAGGTGGTGTTGAAGCCATGCACGAAGACCACCGCCTCGCGGCTGCCCGGCGGGCTTTTCCGCAGCTCGCGGGACAGGTCGGCCCGGAAGGCGCCGGGCCCGTCATAGATGATCTCGCGCGTGGTCAGGAAATCGGTCTGCGGATCGGGCGCGCTGTTCGGCGCCGTATAGGTGATCCGCCCCGGCTGATGCGCCGGCGGGATCGAGATGTCGAACCGGGCAAAGCGGGTGTCGGGGTTGCGGAAGCGGGCATAGTCGGTGCCCGTCTCCTCATCCTTGCCGCGCGAGGTGCCCACGAAGACCGGCCGCACCGTGCCGACCTCGGCCGCGGCCGGGTCCACGACGATCGCGCCGCGCGGCGTGCAGGCCGCGAGCAGGGCGAGGATCAGGACGGCGCGAAAGGCGGTCATGGTGCGCTCCGGGACAGGTCACGGCTTTGGTAGCCCGCCCCGGCGCGCATCGCCAGCGTTACAGCACGTAACGGCTGAGGTCGGCCGAGCGCGACAGGTCGCCGAGGTTCTTTTCCACGAAATCCGCATCCACCACCACAGCCTCGCCACCCCGGTCGGGTGCGGTGAAGGACAGCTCCTCGAACACCCGCTCCATCACCGTATAAAGCCGCCGCGCCCCGATATTCTCGATGCTGCGGTTCACCTCGGCGGCGATGCGGGCCAGCGCGGCGATGCCGTCCTGGGTGAAGGTCACCGTTACCTCCTCGGTCGCCATCAGGGCGGTGTACTGGCGGGTCAGGGCATTGTCCGTCTCGGTCAGGATCCGCACAAAGTCTTCCTCGGTCAGCGCGCGCAGCTCCACCCGGATCGGCAGGCGGCCCTGCAATTCGGGCAGCAGATCCGAGGGCTTGGCGATGTGGAAGGCCCCGCTCGCGATGAACAGGATATGGTCGGTCTTCACCGGGCCATACTTGGTGCTGACGGTCGTGCCCTCGATCAGCGGCAGCAGGTCGCGCTGCACGCCCTCGCGGGAAATATCAGCGCCGCGGGCATCGGCGCGGGCGCAGACCTTGTCGATCTCGTCGATGAACACGATCCCGCTTTCCTGCACCGCCTCCAGCGCGGCGGCCTTGACGATCTCATCGTCCAGCAGCTTGTCGGCCTCTTCGCTGATCAAGAGGTCATAGCTTTCGGCCACGGTCAGCTTCTTGCGGGTCTTGCGGGCGCCGAAGGCCTTGCCGAAGATCTCGCCCAGGTTCATCGCGCCCATGCCCCCGCCAGGCTGGCCCGGGATCTCGAACGGCATGGCCGGGGCAGTATCGGCCACCTCCAGCTCGATCACCGTTGCGTCCAGCTCGCCGCGCTTCAGCTTGCCGCGGAACATCTCGCGCGTCGCCTCGCGCGCCTCGGTGCCGGCCAGCGCCTCGATCACCCGTTCTTCGGCGGCCTTGTGGGCGCGGGCCCTCACCTCCTCGCGCATCCGGGCGCGGGTTTCGACGATGGCGGCATCGGCCAGATCGCGGATGATCTGTTCCACATCGCGGCCGACATAGCCGACCTCGGTGAACTTCGTCGCCTCGACCTTGATGAAGGGCGCGCGGGCCAGCTTGGCCAGACGGCGGCTGATCTCGGTCTTGCCGACGCCGGTGGGGCCGATCATCAGGATGTTCTTCGGATAGACCTCCTCGCGCAGGTCATCCCCCAGCAGCTTGCGCCGCCAGCGGTTGCGCAGGGCTACTGCCACGGCGCGCTTGGCGCCGTTCTGGCCGATGATGTAACGGTCGAGTTCCGAGACGATCTCGCGCGGGGTCAGGTCGGTCATGGGGTCTCCAGATAGGGCGGCAGGCGGCGCTTGCCCGGAAAGTCCGGCAGCGCGCGCATGAGGCGGGCGCGCAGGTGGGTCCAGTAGGCGCCAAGCCCGGTGATCACGGCGCCGAGGATCAGCACCACCCAGGGCCAGTCCAGATCGCCGCCTTGCCGGGCGACAAGGGTGATGAGGAAGGCGAGATAGCCGATGCCGGCGGTCAGGAAGCTGCGCCGGTCGATGACCAGCGCCAGCACGGCGATCAGGGCCAGCGCAACCGCCAGCAGCGCGTAACCGGCGCCGGGGCCCATGTTGTAGAAGGTCAGCGCCACGGTATTCACCAGCGCGGGCGCGGCCAGCAGATGCAGCCAGAAGCCGCTGGCCGAATAGCGGCCAAGGCGGTGCGGATCGCGGCTGTCGAACCACATGCCGCCCGCGAAGGCCGCAAGGCCAAAGGCCAGCGTGCCAAGCGCAAGGCCGGACCCGGCGCGCAGGTCGAACATCGCGTCCCAGCCCTGCAGCGCAGTGTCGGGCGTGATGCTGCCCGTGACGATGACCACGGCGGCAAGCCCGGTCAGCCCCAGCAGGAACATGGTGAAGGGCAGGCGGAACACCCGGTACCACAGCGCCAGCCCGGCGGCGATCAGGGCGCAGACCAGCAGGCCCTGCACGGCGTTCTCGCTGCCGCTGAGCGATACCGCCACCCCGCCGATGCCGGCGGCATAGCCGCTGACCAGCACGATCGAGGGCAGCACCATCCGCCGCTTCAGCGTGAAATAGCGCGCGAACCACCAGCAGGCCCCGGCGGTGACCGCCATCAGCAGCAGCGGGCTGCCGAACAGCGCGGAAAGCCCGATCACCCCCGCCAGCAGCAGCACGAGGCCGACCGACACGAAGATCTCGGCGAAGCCGCGGAACAGCTCGAACGGCTCATCCTCGGCGGGCTGCGCATGGCGGGCGCCCTGCCGCGCCTCGGCCAGGGCTAGGATGCCCGCCGCCTGCGGTTCGGTCAGCAGCCCGGCAGCAACACCGGCGCGCAGGTCGTCGCGAGTGAACCCTGCGGCGGGGTCAGCCAAGGCTGTCTCCTCCGGCAAGCGTCTCCACGGTCAGGTTGCCGTTGGTGTAGACGCAGATGTCGGCGGCAATCGCCATCGCCTTGCGGGCGATGGTCTCGGCGTCGAAATCCGTCTCCATCAGCGCCCGCGCTGCCGCCAGTGCGTAGTTCCCGCCAGAGCCGATGGCGGCCACGTCATGCTCGGGCTCCAGCACGTCGCCCGCGCCGGTGACGACCAGCAGCGCGGTGCCGTCGGTCACGATCAGCATCGCCTCCAGCTTTTGCAGGTACTTGTCGGTGCGCCAGTCCTTCGCCAGTTCCACGCAGGCGCGGGCCAGCTGGCCGGGCGCCGCCTCCAGCTTCGTCTCCAGCCGTTCCAGCAGGGTGAAGGCATCGGCGGTCGATCCGGCGAAGCCTGCCACCACCTCATGCCCGCCGGGGGACAGGCGGCGCACCTTGCGGGCGCTGCCCTTGATCACCGTCTGGCCAAGGCTTACCTGGCCGTCGCCGGCGATCACCACCTTGCCGCCGCGGCGCACGCCGATGATCGTGGTGCCGTGCCAGCCTGGAAATGCGTCACGAGTCATGTCGGTGCCTTCCTTTGTGCCCGTCCTGAATATGGGCGCGGGGCGCAGGGCCGCAACCCCGCTTGCCGCCCCTTCCCCCCGCCGCGCAGATCGGCAAGCATGGCGCGGGGGCAGAAGGGACGGGACAGCATGAGCAGGACAGGGCTGGAACAGGCGGCGCTGGCGCTGTGGCCGCGGCTGGCGGCGATGGCCGGCGTGGCGCCCGAGGGCTATGTGCCCCGGCTGCTGTCCTGGCGGGACGAGCCCACCCGCTGCCGCATCGTGCTGGAGATGACGGCCCCCGGAGGGCGGCCCCTGGTGCTGAAGCTGGCGCCGCTGCCCGCCGATCCGGCGCTGTTTGCCGGCAGCCTTTCGGCGCAGCAGGCGGCGCTGCGCGCCATGGGCGGCGGGGTGCCGCGGGTGCTGGCGGCACTGCCCGAGGATCATGTCCTGTTGATGGAGCGGGTGCCGGGCGAGACCGCCGCCGCGGTGATGGAGCAGGCGACGCGGCCCGAGCAGCTTGATGAGGCGCTGGCAGCCTGCGGGCGCTGGCTGGCGCGCTTCCATGCCGCCACCGATGCCGGGATGCGCGCCTATCGCCCCCGTGCCGTCTGCGAGCACCTGGCTCGGCAGCGCGAGGCGGTGGAGGCCGGCCGCCGCCAGGTGCCACTGGCGCGCGAGTTCATGGCGCTGAGCGAGCGGGTGATTGCCGAGGCCGCGCGCCACGACGGCCAGCCGGCGCGGGCCGCGGGCCGGCACGGCGACATGAACCTGCGCAACCTGGTGCTGGAGGGCGATCCGCCGGGGCAGGGCGAGGTCTGGGGACTCGACTTCGCCCCCGCGCAGAGCGCGCCGGTCGGGCATGACGTGGCGCGATTGCTGCTGAACTATGCCGTGACCTGCACCGAGCCTGCGCAGATCCCCGAAGGCGAGGTGCTGCCGCCGCGGGCGCTGGCGGCGTTCTTCGGCGGCTATGGTTTCTCGGGGCCCGAGGATGCCAGCATCGGCTTCCTGCTGCGCAACCAGATCCTTGCCGACTGGGCGCGCATCCCGGTGGCGGCTGCGAAATCGGACCTGTTGCAGCAGATCCGCCTGGCCGCCCTGCGCGGCATTGCGCGGCGGGCCTTCCCGGACCTGGGTTGAACGCAAAAGGGGCGCCGCAGCGGGCGCCCCTTCGTTCGCTTTGCCAGCGATCAGATCGCCGACTGAATCCAGCTTTGCAGCGCGGCTTTCGGCGCGGCGCCGACCTTGTTCGACACGACCTGACCGTCCTTGAACATGAACAGCGCCGGGATGCCGCGCACGCCCAACTGCGCCGGGCTGTCGGGGTTCTCGTCGACATTGATCTTCACGATCTTGACCTTGCCGGCCATCTCGGTGGCGATCTCTTCCAGCGCCGGGCCGATCTGGCGGCAGGGGCCGCACCATTCGGCCCAGAAATCCACGACGACCGGGATATCCGACTGGCGGACTTCGGCATCAAAGGTGGCATCGGTCACGGCATGGGTCGCCATCGGTCTTCTCCTGATGAAGCGGGTTGGCCCTGAAACTATGGATGCAGGCCCGGCAGGTCAAGGGATGGGGCCCTGTTGCAAGGCCGCCCTCACGATATTGCAGGGCAGCGGCATCAAGAGGCCGGAGCGTGTCCACAGGATCGCGGTGTCGATCCGGCGGCCGGGATAGATCTGCGCCAGCGCCGCGGCATAGGCGCCCATCTGGCGCAGCAGGCCAGGCGGGACATCCTCGGGGCGGGCGGGGATGACCGCGTTGGACTTGTAGTCGATGGCCAGCACCCGGTCCTTTCCGATCCACAGCCGGTCGAGGATGCCGTGGATGCGCCGGCCCCCCAGCTCCGCCAGATGCGCGGTGATCTCGACCTCGGCCAGCGTGTCCGGGCCGAGCCAGGGGCGCATCGCCTCGCTGGTCAGGACGGCCTGCGCCTCGGCCAGAACAGTCTCTATCTCTGCAGGATCGGCGGCATCCTCGCCCACCGACAGCAGCCGCATAGCGATCTCGGCCTGAGCTTCAACGGGCCAGTCTGGCAGGTGCTCCAGCAGCAGGTGCAGCTGCCGGCCGCGGCGCAGGGCGGCGTCCTCGTCCAGCAGCGCCGCCTCGCCGGGCAGCGCCTTGGCGCCGCCGAGGTTCGAGGGCGAGAGCGGCTTGTCCGGTCCCATGGCAGGCGGCGCGGGGCGCAGCGCCCAACCCGGCAGCGAGGGGAGGTCCGCCTGAGCCACCACAGAGGTGGCAAAGGGCGCATCCACGGGCCACTCGCCCGAGGCGTAGCGCTGGATCGGCCCGAAGCCCGCCTGTACCGGCTCTGCCCCCGCCTTTTCCATCGCCGCGGCCACGAGGCTCCACCACTGATCGCCACCATTGCCCGGATCACCGGCGCCGCAGACCACCAGCCAGCTTTCCGCCCGCGTCATCGCCACATAAAGCAGCCGGTCCCGCTCCTCGGCCTGCCGCGCCTTTTCCGCCGCCCGGGCAGCCGTCACGGCGGGGGGCGATTCATCGGCATTCGTGCCCCAAACCGGCGGGCCATCCTCCAGCCGCAAGATCGCCGCGCCCCGGTTGCGCTCGCCGCGGATGGTGTCGGGCAAGATCACCACCGGCGCCTCCAGCCCCTTGGCGCCATGCACAGTCATCACCCGGATCGCGCGGCCCGCCGCCTCGGGCCGGCGCTTCACCTCGACATCGCCGCCTTCCATCCAGACCAGGAAGCCGGTCAGGCTGGGCACCGAACTGCGCTCGAAGGCCAGCGCCTGCGTCAGCAGCTCGTCGATCCCGTCCTCCGCCTCCGGCCCCAGCCGCGCGACCAGCCGCTTGCGGCCGCCGTGGCGCGTCAGCAGCCGTTCGATCAGCTCATAGGGCCGCAGGAAATCGGCCCTGTCGCGCAGGTCGTTCAGGATCGCCCGCGTCTCGGCGTGGTCCTCGCGCCCCCGCAGCGCCTGCCACAGGTAGCCTTTGCGGGGCTGCGCGAGGTCGTAAAGCTGCGCCTCCGTCCAGCCGAACAGCGGCGAGCGCAAAGCGGCGGCCAGCGACAGGTCATCCTCGGGCGTCGCCAGAAAGGCCAGCACGGCGCGGATGTCCTTCACCGCCAGCTCGCCGCCCAGCTTCAGCCGGTCGGCGCCCGCAATCGCCAGCCCCGCCGCCTTGCAGGCCGCGATGATCTCGGCAAACAGGTCCGACCGGCGCTGCACCAGGATCAGGAAGTCGCCCTCATGCACCGGGCGCGTGCCGCCGGGCACCGGGATCTGCGTGCCCGCGGCAATGGTCTCACCGATCCAGCGCGCGATGCGCCGGGCCAGCTGCACGGCAGGATGCGCCTCGGGCAACTGGTCTACCGGCGCGTCCCAGGCCTCCGGCTCCTCGCGCTCGGCCTTGGGGATCAGCGGCCAGAGGTCCACCCGGCCCGGCATCTGCTCCTTGAAGGCCAGATGCAGCGGCGCGCCGCCGATGCCGCGATGCTCGCGCCCCTCGAAGGCGAGGTCCACGACGCGCAGCACGGCAGGCGAAGAGCGGAAGGAATGATCCAGCGTCAGGTCCTGCATTGCCGCGCCCACGGCCTGAAAGCGGGTGGCGAACTGGCCGCGCATCCGGTCAAAGGCGGTCAGGTCGGCGCCCTGGAAGCTGTAGATCGACTGTTTCTTGTCGCCCACCACGAACAGCGTGCGCCGCCCCTCGCGCGCGCCCTCGCCCGCCGTGAACTCCTCGCTCAGCCGCTCGATCACCGCCCATTGGCCGGGGCTGGTGTCCTGCGCCTCGTCCACCAGGATATGGTCGATGCCGCCATCAAGCCGGAACAGCACCCATTGCGCCACGCTGCGATCCGACAGCAGCCGCCCGGCGCGGGCGATCAGGTCGTCGAAATCCAGCCAGCCGCGGGCGGCCTTGCGCGCGTGATAGCGTGGCAGGAAGGCGGCGGCGAAGCGGTGCAGCGCCAGTGCGCGGTCGGCAGCCGCCAGTGCAATGCGCCGCGGCCGCGCCGCCTCCACCCGCAGCATCAGTGCTTGCAGCCGGGGCATCAGCGGCGCGCAGGGGCCGGTGGCGAGGCCCTTGGTCGGGAAGCTGCCGACCTTCGCGGTGAAGGGCTCCTTGGCGCCCTTGCCGGTCAGCAGCACATCTTCCAGCACGGTCAGGCAGGCAAGGTCGGCCAGATCCAGCCCGGCCAGCCGCTCGCCGGCCTTGCAGTCGTTCGGGCCGCTGGCCAGCAGCAGCGGCACCAGATCGGCCAGCAGCGCGGCTTCGTCCCCCAACAGCACCTCGCCCATCAGCCCAGCGCGGTCATAGCCCGGCGGCAGATCGAACAGCGCCAGCGCCGCCGCTGGGGCCAGCGGAACGGCAAATGCGTCACTGTTCCTGCACAAATCGCCCAGAACCGGCGACAGGTCATCCCCCGCCACCAGCCCGGCCAGCGCATCCACGGCGCCGACATCCTCGCCGCCCGCAAGCTCTTCCACGATCTCGGCGCGCAGCAGTTCGGCCGCGCGGTCATCCATCTCGGTGAAGCTGGGCGACACGCCTGCCTCCAGCGGGAAGCGCCGCAACAGGCCCGCGCAGAAGGAGTGGATCGTCTGGATGCGCAGCCCGCCCGGCGTCTCGATGGCGCGGGCAAACAGCCGCCGCGCCTCGGCCAGCGTCTCGTCGCTGATCCTGCCGTCGATGCCAAGCTCGGCCAGCGCGGCGCGCAACCGGCCCTCCTCCAGCATCGCCCATTCGCCAAGCCGGCGGAACAGGCGGTTCTGCATCTCGGAGGCGGCGGCCTTGGTATAGGTCAGGCACAGGATATGCTGCGGTTCCGTGCCACCCAGAAGCAGCCGCGCCACCCGGTCGGTCAGCACGCGGGTCTTGCCCGAACCGGCATTGGCCGAGAGCCAGGTCGAGGCGCGGGGCTCTGCCGCCAGAACCTGCCGTTGGCTTGCGGCGTTGCGGGTCATGCGGGGTCCTCCGTGCCGACGCGCTCGGGCCGTGCCGCCTCGCTCAGCTCCCATTCGCCATAGCGCGAGAGGTGGTCGTAGTCACTGATATCGCGGGTCTCGAACATCGCGCGGCGGGCGGTATAGCCGCGTCCTTCCACCAGATAGCCGGCGATCAGCCGGTGCAGGCCCGACCAGGTCTTGCCAAGGATGTCATCGTCGAGCGGGTTGGTGACCAGCTTGGCGCCGGTGCCGAGGCCGATATAGGTGACGGCCTCCACCTCGCGCGGGCCAAGCGCGGCAAAGGCGCCGCGTTCGGCCATAGCTGCTTCCAGTAGCAGCTGCTTTTCAAAGTGCTCCTGCTTCTTCAGGCTCGGCGGCTCGCCGGTCTTGTAGTCGTAGATATGCACCCGCCCGTCTTCCAGCAGGTCGATCCGGTCGGGGCGGGCGGAGAGAGTAAAATTCAGCGTTTGCAGTGTAACAGAGCCGCTTTTCTCGATCAGCAGCGGCGTGCCCCGGGCCGCGCGCCCCGCCTCTGCCGCCAGGAAGCGCGGAGCCACGCGGGCAAGCCGCGCCCGCCACAGCCGCTGCGCGCTTGGCCAGGGGATCTCCTCGGCCAGCACCGCATCGGCGGCGGCCAGCAGCCGGGTGCGCGCTTCGTCCGGCGTCTCGGCCGGTGGACGCTCGCGGATGAACCGCTCCACGATCAGGTGCACCGCCTGCCCGCGCAGCCGGGCATCGGGCGAGGCGCCGATGGGATCGAGCGGACGCAGCCGCAGGATGTGGCGGGCGTAGATCGCATAGGGATCGCGGATCAGCGTGCGGATGCCGGTAACCGCAAGCTCTCGCGGGCGGTGGGCCAGCGGCGGGCGCGGCGCGGGGCGGTGGGCGCGAGGGGCCGGTGCCTCGGGCGCCTCCAGCCGCAGAGCATTTGCCACCAGCGCCGCGCCGCGCGCCTTCATCCCGGCCAGCGCCTCTGGCCCGCCCTGCGCGCCAAGACCGCCAAGCAGGTTGGTCAGCCGGTTCAGCCAGCGCGAGGGCACGGTTTCCGCCTCGGCGTCGCGCAGGGCGCGGCTCAGCACCACCTCGCGCGCAGCCACCGCCTGCTGGAAATCATGCGCAGCAAGGCCGACGCGGCGTTCAGGCAGCAGCAGCCCCGCCTCGGCCCGCATCTTGCGCGACAGCCAGGGATCGGGCGGCGGCAGTTCCGGCCAGGTGCCATCGGTCAGCCCGCCCAGAATGACCAGATCGGCACCCTGCACCCGCGCCTCGAGCGTGCCCCAGATGGCGATGAGCGGATGCGGTGCGTCGGGGGTGCGCACCGAGCCGGCCTGCAGCAGCCGCGCCAGCAGCACGCCGAAGTCATGCGGGGCGAAGCTGCCGCCCTGCGGAGCCTCGCGCAGCAGCTCGCCCATGATCCGCGCCGCCTCGCGCCCTGCGGCCTCGGCCCAAAGCGGGCGGGGAGAGCCACCGGGGCCGGCCACCAGAGCCTCGGCCCGGGCCAAAAGCGTCTCTGTGCAGGCCAGAAGCGGTCTTTCGCTGGCCAGCGCATCAAGACCCTGCAGCGTGTCGCCCAGCCATGCGGCCCAGGCGATGCGGCCATCCTCCGCTCCCTTGGCCGCCCAGGCCGCAAGGTCCGCTGCCGCTGGAAAGGCCGGTCCGTGGCGGCGCAGATGCAGCTCCAGCTCGCGGGTGAACAGCAGGTGCGGGCCGCGGCTCTCGCCGCCCGAACAGGTGAGCGGGTGCTTGAGCAGGGTCAGCAGCGCCTCGACCGTCAGCTTCTGCCCGACCAGATCGGCAACATGCCGCAAGAACCGCCCCGGCGGCGACAGCGCCAGCGGCTGGCCGGCGGAATCGTCGGGCAAGATGCCCCAGCGGTCCAGCGCCGCCGCCACCCTGCGCGCCAGCAGCCGGTCGGGCGTGACCAGTGCGGCGCGGGTGCCCTCCTCGGCCGCCTGCCGCAGCCGCAGCGCGATCGCCAGCGCCTCGGCCCGCGGGTTCGGCGCCTCGATCAGCGTCAGGCCGGTGGTGGCCCCGGGCAGATCGGTCAGCCGGGCGCCCTCGGTCAGCCACTGGTCCGTGACCGGAGCCGGGCGCAGGGCGAGCGAGACCAGGCGGTTGCGTGCATCGGACGGGGCGGGCGCCTCGCTCCAGCGCGCCACGTCGCGCGGGGTCAGGTCCAGCGCGCGGGTCAGCGTCCAGAAGCGGTATTGCGGATGGTCCTCGGCGGGGAAGCTGCCGTCATCGAGGCCGGACCACACCGCATCCGGCAGGTCGAAGTCGAAGCCTGGCAGCACCACCGCGCCCTGCGGCAGCCGCGCCACCGCCTGCAGGAACAGCGAGGTCGCCCCGCGCGAGCCCGTGGACCCCGCGACGATCACCGGCCCCGATGGCGGCGCCTCGGCCCAAGCCTGCACCAGCGCCTCGGCGACCTTGCGCTGCCGCGCCTCGGGGTCGGGCGCCTCCGACCCGTCGAAGTAGCGGGCGACGATGCGGATGAAGGCCAGTGCCCGCTGCCAATGCGCGGCGTGGTCGGCGATGTCGAGCCGTTCCAGCGCGGCGGGGTCCACGCCCTCGCCCTGCATCTCGTCCATCAGCGTGGCAAGGCTGTCGGCAAGGTCATAGGTCGCGGTGCCGGGCGCGAAATCGGGCTGGTTCGCCACGAGGCTGGCCACCAGTTGCGCCAGTTCAAGCCGCCGGCGCAGCGGCGGGATGGCGGGGGGAAGCCCGGCCAGCGGATCGCGGCCAAGGTCGGTGACCAGCCGCAGCCGTGGCAGCAGCAGGGCGCCGCGGGCCCCGAACACCTCACGCACCCGGCGCAGCATCCGGTGGGTGTTGAGGTAGAGCGTCACCCGCGCCAGTGCCTCGGGTGGCTGGCCCGCCATCCGCGCGATCATCCCGTCAACCAGCGCCGCCGGGAAGTCGGCACCGCAGGGCAGGGCGAAGAGGCGCGGCCTGGCGGAGGGGTCAAACATCGGCGGCTGCCAGCAGCGCCTCGGCCAGCGGCAAAGACTCCGGCTGGCCGACATCGCACCAGCCGCCGGGGTGGATCACGCCGAACAGCCTGCCGCGCGCCATCGCCGCGTCCCACAAGCGGTTGCTGGAGAAGATGCGGTCCGGCACAGCCTCCAGCAGCCGGGGCGAGAGGATTTGCGCGCCGGTATGGACCACCGCCGGCACGAAGCTCGGCCCGCGGCTGAGGGCGCCATCCGCGGCGATGGCAAAATCGCCGGCGCCCTTGTGCCCGGTGGCGCGGGCTATGGGCAGCACCAGCAGCAGCGCGTCCATCCGGGTCGCGTCCCAGGCGGCGGCGAGGGTTTCCAGCGGGTTCGGCCCCGTCCAGGCCGCATCGGTGTTCAGCGTATAGACCGGGTCCGCAGCCAGCAGCGGCAGTGCGGCGCGCAGTCCCCCGCCGGTGTCCAGCAGTTCCGGCTCATGCGACAGCAACAGCCCTCGCCCCGCGACATGGGCGGCGATCTGCTCGGCCCGGTAATGGGTGTTCACCACGACGCGCAGCCCCGGCGGCACCAGCGCCAGCGCGTGGTCGATCAGCGGCCGCCCGGCGACCTCGATCAGCGGCTTGGGTCGGTCCGCGGTCAACGCGCCCATGCGGGTGCCGAAGCCGGCGGCGTAGAGCATCAGTGCTGCGGGTGGCATCCGGCCTGCTCCTTGATCCGTTGCAGGGCGGCGGCATCCGGGGCGGGCAGGGTGGCGGCGACGGCGGCCTGCAACTCGGCCAGCGCCGGATGCGCCAGGTCGCGCTGCAGCAGGCCCCAGACCCGGGGGATCAGGTCCACGTATTGCGGCTTGCCGTAATGCATCGACAGGCGGGCAAAGACGCCAAGGATCCGCAGGTTGCGCTGCGCGCCGCAGAAGGCGTATTCGGCGGAAAAACGGCTCTGATCCAGCCGGTTCTGCGCGCAATAGCGAGCGACCATCTCGGCCTCGATGGCCTCGGGCACGTCGCGGCGGGCGTCTTGCAGCATCGACACCAGGTCATAGGCGCGGGGGCCGGCCATCGCGTCCTGAAAGTCCAGCAGGCCGACGCGGGCGATGCCAAAGCGCTCCGGCAGCCAGAGCAGGTTCTCGGCGTGATAATCGCGCAGCGCCATCACCGGCTCGCCGGGCGCGAGGGTGCTCTTGAGCACCGCGACCAGATCGGCAAAAGCCGCGCTGTCGGTCCGGGTGCCGGTCGCCCCCGGCAGGTACCAGTCCAGCGCCAGTGCGGCCATCCTGCCCATCAGCGCGGCGTCATAGGCGCGCAGGCCGCCGGGCAGCGGCGCGCCGTGCAGGTGGGTCAGCACATCGGTCGCGGCGGCATAAAGGGTGCGTTCCTGCGAAGGATCGCGCGCCAGCACCCGGGCGAAGAGGTCGTCGCCCAGATCCTCGAGCAGCAGGAAGCCCTGCGCCCGGTCCTCGGCCAGCACCATGGGCGCGGTCAGCCCGCGCAGCAGCAGCGCGCGGCCGATGGCGAGGAAGGGCGCGACATCCTCGCCCTTGGCCGGGTCGGCATCCATCAGCACGGCGCGGCTGCCATCGGGGCGCACCAGCCGGTCATACTTGCGGTTCGATGCATCGCCCGCCAACCGGCTGCGGGCAGCATCGCCCCAGCCGGCGGCGGCGATGAAGGCGGCAGCGTCGCGGGCGGGCTCGGTCATCGGCGGCTCCTCGGCCAGGATCGCGTGCCAGCGCGGGTCGGTGGCGGTGAGCGTCAGCTGCCGCCCCTCCCCCTCCGCTTCCGGCGCAAGGGTCAGGGTCAGCGCGCTTGCCGGAGCGAGGCTGCCAAGGCGGTCGGGCCATTCGACGAGGCACAGCGCGCCGGCAAAGGCCTCCTCCAGCCCCAGCTCCTCGGCCTCGGCGGGAGAGGTGAGGCGGTAGAGGTCGGCGTGCCAGATCTCCAGCGCGCCGGTGGCGTAGGTCTGCACCAGCGTGAATGTGGGCGAGGGCACATCCTCGCTGCGGCCGTCTGCTGCCAGCAGCGACTGGATCAGCGCGCGCGCGAAATGGGTCTTGCCGGCGCCGATCGGGCCTTGCAGCAGCAGCACGTCGCCCGCGCCGAACCGCGGGGCGAGGCGCGCAGCCAGCGCCGCCGTCGCCTCGGCATCAGGCAGCCGCAGCGTCAGGCGCAGCGGGGCGGGCGGCACGGCGAGGGGAGCGGGCGCATCGGTCATGCCCCCGACTTTTATCTGCCCGGGCCGCAGCCGCAAGCGCCGAGGCGCGGGCGATAGGCGGGCCGCGCGCAGGCTGGGCCCGGATCAGGCCTGCGCCCGGTTCACCCCCGGCTCGGCCTCGCAACCAGAGGCCGCGGCGGCCTCCGGGCCCGGATCGTCGGTTTGCGGGGCCGGTTCACGGCGGCGCAGGCGGCGGGAGCCGAGCAGCGGCAGGCCCTGGTCAAGCGGCAGGAAGCCCGCCAAGGTGGCGCCGCCGGCGATGGCCTGGAAGCGGCAGGCGATGCGCTGGCCGGTCCGCAGTGCCGCCTCGCCGGTCCAGTCGGCGCGGGGGCCGATGCTGGAGATGAAATCGCGCGCATCGGCCCAGATCGGGCTTGGCAGGCTGCCGGACTGCCAGAGCCGCATCGATTCGATGGCACCGACTTCGCCAAGGGTGGTGGCAGGATCGGTGCCCCACATCCGCGCATAGGCGGCGTTCGACAGCACCAGCACCCCGGCGGGCGAGAAGACAGCAATCGCCTCTGGCAGGCTGTCCACCACCGCCTGCCCCAGCTCCAGATCCGAGCGGAAGCGGCGCGTCAGCGAGACCTCGGCCGAGATATCCTCGAGCAGCAGCGCCACCGCGCCATCGGGATGCGGGCGACCGGTGACCTGGTAGGTGAGGCCCGAAGGCAGGGTCCAGATGTCCTGATAGTGGCCGGTCGAGGCGGCCTTCTCCAGTTCCGTCATCTGCTGGCGCCAGCTGCGGTAATCCTTGGGTTCGGGGATCATCCGCGCCTCGCGCAGGCGGTCGAGGAAGGAGAACAGCGTCGGGCGGCCCGACAGGAAATCGGCGCCAAGCGTGGTAAGATCGACCAGCGCCGGGTTGAACAGCGCGAGCTGCCTTTGCCGGTCGAAGATCGCCAGCCCGATCGGCAGATGCGCGAAGGTCTTGGTCAGCGTCTGCACGAATTCGCGCAGCGCGGTTTCGGCCCGCACCGTGGCATCGGCGGGCAGCGCGAAGTTGAGCGCGCCACTGGCGGTCTCAAAGCTGTGGCAGTCGAACCACAGCGGCTTGTCGCGGCCCGGCAGGTCGAGCCGCATCCGCCGTGCCGCGGGCGGGGCGCCGTCAGGCTGCATCGGGACCGATGCCGGGCCAAGGTCGAACAGCCGCGGCAGCGGCCAGAGGCAGGGCTCGTCGGCATCGCCGGTCAGCGCGCCCGATTGCAGCAGATAGGCGCGGTTCGCCCAGCTTACCTCGCCGCGCCCATCCTGGCGCCAAGCCAGCACCGGCAGAGCGTCGGCCGTCTGGCGCAGGCCCTCCAGCTCATCCTCCATCGCGCGCAGGCTGAGGGCATCGACCATGCGGCCCTGCCCCTCTGCCACGGGGTCCGACAGGGTGATCCGCGCCAGGCCCGAGATCAGCTCGGCCTTCAGCCGCAAGGGCGTCGGGCCGATGCCCGTGATCTCCAAGGTGCCGCGTTCCGCAAGGCGGGCCATCTGCGCCTCGAACTGGTCGAATTGCGGGCCGAGGAAGGCGCTGAGGCGGGCCCAGTCGCTGCCACGAAGCGGTGTCGCCTCCATCAGCGCGCGGGCCGGGGCCGAGGCGTCAACCAGCGCCTGGTCGTCGAAGAGGAACACCGCCTCTTCCATCCCCGGCTCCACTTCGGCAAGCCGGCGGGGCGGGCGGCGGCGCGGGGCGAGGGCCGAGAGCAACGCCAGGGCAACGAAGGCGGAGCCGACCGATGTGGCGACGAGGATGAGGGCGAAGGCCCAGTTGGCAGGCATCTTCTGACCGACCCTTCCTGGGTTGCGGGCTGAGGAGGACACCGGATCAGTCTTGGAAAGAATAGTTAAGGGCTGGTTAACCTTCGAGGGGGATCGAGGGATTCGCACAACCAGAGGGAGAAATGTCGCGCCGGGCCCAGTCAGTCCTCGATACGGGTATTCTCGCCCAGGGGGCCGGCTTCGGGCGCGGCGATCCGGCCGTAGGGCCAGGTCACCTCGACAATCGCGCCGCAGCGCTGCGGCCGTTCCTCGGCGGCCAGGAACGGGTCGGCGGCATTGGCAAAGGTCATCTCTGCGCCCGTCCGCTCCAGCAGGGTCTTGGCGATGAAGAGGCCAAGACCCATGCCTTCATATTCGGGGCGCTGCGCCCGGTCCTCCTCGCTGGAGCGCCGGCGGGTGAAGGGGTCCCCGAGCCGGCCGAACAGTTGCGGCGGATAGCCCGGCCCGTCATCGACGATGCGGATGGCGATCTGCGCCGGCGTCCATTCCACATCTATCCAGACATTCGCCCGGGCGAAATCCACCGCGTTCTGCACCAGATTGCGCAGCCCGTGCATCACCTCGGACTGGCGCAGGATCATCGGCTGGCGATCATCGCCACCAGGGCCGGGGGCCGCGTCGAAATGCAGCGTCTTGCCGCGCGCGGCATGGGGCTCTGCCGCGTCGCGCAGCACCTGCAGGATTGGCGCGCTGTGCATCAGGCGGTCGCTTTTGCCGCTGCGGCCCATCGAGCGCAGGATGTCGCGGCAGCGGTCGGCCTGGCTGCGGATCAGCTCGGCATCCTCGCGCAGGTCTGGCCGGTCGGCAAGCTCGTCGATCAGCTCGGCGCTGACCAGCTTGATGGTGGCCAGCGGCGTGCCCAGTTCATGCGCTGCGGCGGCCACGACACCGCCGAGGTCGGTCAGCTTCTGCTCGCGGGCCAGCGCCATCTGGGTTGCCAGAAGCGCATCGCTCATGGTGTGGATCTCGGAGGAGACGCGCCGCGCATAGATGCCGAAGAACACCACGCCAATGACGATGGCGAGCCAGTGCCCGAACTCCACCAGCGGCGGCACGCGGATCTCGGTGCCGTCCGGCATCCGCAGCGGCAGGTTTGCGTAACCAAATAGCGTGACCATGGCGATGGTCGCCGCCGCGAGGAACACCGTGGCCCGGGTCTGCAGGGCCGAGGCGCCGATGGTGGCGGGGGCGAGGATCAGCAGCGCGAAGGGGTTGTGCAGCCCGCCGGTCAGCGCCAGCAGCAGCGCCAGTTGGGCCGTATCAAACAGCAGCGTCATCACGGCTTCGGTCTGGGTCAGCCGCTTGTTGACCGGATAGACGAAGATCGACACCAGGTTGGCGATGATCGCCGCGCCCACCACCAGAAAGCAGGCGCCGAGGTTGAACTGGATGCCGTAGAACCGCCAGGCGACGGTGATCGCCACCAGTTGCCCGGTGATTGCGCCCCAGCGCAGCAGGATCAGCGTCTGCAGGCGCATCCAGTCGCTATGCGTTTCGCGCGGGATGGCGTCTAGGGTGTCGGGCATGGCCGCTCCTGATGTCGCAACTGGCGCTTGCGGGATTGATAGTGCTGCCCGGATGAGGGATCAATGCACAAGGTAGCTGGGGGATTTTTGCATGGCGGTATCAACGCAGAGGATTGCGGTCGCGGCGGTTTCGGTCGTCGCCATCGGGCTTGTGGTCAGCTTCGCGCTGACCCGGGGTGGCAGCGATCAATTCGCCGAATGCCGGCAAGGCGTGGTGGCGGGCGGGGCGGGTGCGATCGGCGGGCCGTTCACGCTGGTGGACAAGACCGGCGCCACCGTCACCGATGCCGATGTCATCACCGAGCCGAGCCTGCTGTATTTTGGCTATACCTTCTGCCCCGATGTCTGCCCGCTCGACAATGCCCGCAATGCCGAGGCAGTCGATGCGCTGGAGGAAATGGGCCATCAGGTGACGCCGGTGTTCATTTCCATCGACCCGGCGCGCGATACGCCCGAGGTGATGGGCGAATTCGCCTCGATGATGCATCCGCGGATGATCGGCCTCACCGGCAGCGAAGAGCAGGTGCGGGCAGCAAGCCAGGCCTATCGCACCTATTTCAAGGCGCAGCCGGCCGAGGATGACTATTACCTCGTCGATCATTCGACCCAGACCTATCTGGTATTGCCCGAGATCGGCTTCGTCGAGTATTTCAACCGGGATGTCACGCCGCAGCAGATGGCCGAACGCGCCGCCTGTTTCATCGAGGCGGCGGGCTAGGCAGAAATTGACCCCGGCCGCCTAAGGCCCTAGAACGGTTCAACCGACGCACTGGGGGACACTCGAAAAATGGCCGAGGACGAACATGCCGAGCTGGGGCCGGACAGAAGCCTGTTGCTGGTCGATGACGATGCTCCTTTCGTCACCCGGCTGGCGCGGGCCATGGAAAAACGCGGTTTTGCGCCGGTAACGGCGGAAAGCGTGGCGGCAGGCAAGGCCATGGTCCAGCAATCTGCCCCGGCCTATGCGGTGATTGACCTGCGTCTGGAAGATGGAAACGGGCTGGACGTGGTCGAGGCGCTGCGCGAGAAGCGACCCGATGCGCGGATCGTGGTGCTGACCGGATACGGTGCCATCGCCACCGCCGTCGCCGCGGTGAAGATGGGCGCCACCGATTATCTGTCGAAACCGGCCGATGCGAACGACATCACCGCGGCGCTGCTCTCGACCGGCGAAGCGCTGCCGCCGCCGCCCGAAAACCCGATGTCGGCCGACCGCGTGCGCTGGGAACACATCCAGCGCGTCTATGAGATGTGCGACCGCAATGTCAGCGAAACCGCCCGGCGGCTGAACATGCACCGCCGGACACTGCAGCGCATCCTGGCGAAACGCAGCCCGCGCTGAAGACGCCAGACGCCCCTGCGCGAAGGCTCCATTAACCCCGAGGCGAGGCTTCGGGGTTTTTTCTTTGCATTCTGCATTTCCTCGACTTAAATGCGAAGAGTGGGATGAGATATTAAGGGAACTATGATGAACGCATTCAACCTGGACGATCTATCGCTGAAAGAACTGCGCGACCTGCAGACCCAGGTCTCGCGTGCGATTGCCACGTTCGAGGACCGCAAGAAAAAAGAAGCGCTGAGCGAACTGGAAGAAACCGCCCGGAAACTCGGCTTTTCGCTGGCAGAGCTGACCGGAGTGCAGGTGCAGAAAAAGCGCAAATCCGCCGCGCCGAAATATGCCAATCCGGCAAGCCCGTCCGATACCTGGACCGGGCGGGGCCGCCGGCCGCGTTGGGTGGAAGCCGCGCTGAAAGAGGGTAAGAGCCTGGACGATCTGGCGATCTGACCCGGGTATTACGGCATCAGCGCCAGAAGATCGCGGTGCCGGGCGGTATAATCCGCCCGCACCTCGGCGGGGGGGCGCAGCCTGATTTCCAGCCCCTGCATCAGCGCGCGGTTGGGACGGCCGAAGAACCTGTCGGCCTCCAGATCGCTGAAGCCGGCGATCTGCACCGCCTCCAGCCAGGCAGAGATCCGGTCGGCGCGCTTGATGTCTTTCTTGATACCCACCGGCAGCACCGCCGGCAGCCCGAAGCGCAGATGCACCGCGGCGGTCAGGCGCTGGTCGAGCTCGCCATAAGCCGGCCCGATCGCGGATTTCACCGGGCTGATCATGTCGCCGATCACATATTCGGGGGCATCGTGCAGCAGCGCGGCTAGCCGCCATTTCACCGGGGCCTCGGGCACCAGCCGGGCGAAGATCTGTTCCACCAGCAGCGAATGCTCGGCCACCGAATAGGCAAAGTCGCCATGGGTCTGCCCGTTCCAGCGCGCCACAAAGGCAAGGCCGTGGGCGATATCCTCGATCTCTATATCCAGCGGCGCCGGGTCCAGCAGATCGAGCCGCCGTCCTGACAGCATCCGCTGCCAGGCGCGCGGGGGTTTTTGTGAAACTCTGGCCATGGAGTCCATCAATCGCGGATCGCTGAGCCCTGATTAAGGGCAGGCGGCAGCACTGTAAACGCCGCAGGCGGAACCAAATGGCCCCGGCCGCGCTTGTTCCCCCAGCATATCAATGATCGGGCCGCGCGAAACGGCAAACCCGGTCCCCGCATCACCCGGACCGAAAGGAGCCGCTGATGAAACCCTCCCACACCATCCCCCTGTTCGCTGGCCTCGGCCTTGTCGTGGCCGCCGCCACCCTGGCGATGACTGCCCCGGCCGAGTCCTTTTCCTATCGGCTCGCGCCCCCTTCGGAAGCCGTGCAGCGCAGCGCCGAGGCGCCGAGCCTCGAGAATCTCGCCCTGCTGGAACTCGTCACGGCCTATGGCGACGATCAGGCCTTCGACGAGCCCTATTGCGATGTCCGCGTCACCGTGACTGAAAAGCTGGCGAACGATTTCGAGGAAACCCGCGTCATCGCCCCGCAGGAGCGGGACGGGATCTTCGTCGAGCTCTGGGCCTCGGACCGTCTGGGCACCTGGACGATGCTGGCGACCCGCGCCGATGGCATCGCCTGCGTGATCGAGACCGGGCGCGACTGGGCCGGGGAAACTGGGCTAGAGACGCTCGCGGCAGGCTGACCTGTGCAATCCTTGGTAAATCGCCGGGCTCTGCGCATTGCCGCAAGGGCCCGGCAATGCTACGTCCTGACCTGAATTTCGGGACAGGAGGCACAGGCTGCCAATGGATTACATCGTCAAGGACATTTCCCTCGCCGCCTATGGCCGCAAGGAGCTCGACATTGCAGAAACCGAGATGCCGGGCCTGATGGCCCTGCGTGAGGAATTTGGCCCCACGCAGCCGCTGAAGGGCGCGCGCATCGCCGGCAGCCTGCACATGACCATCCAGACCGCGGTGCTGATCGAGACGCTGAAGGCGCTTGGCGCCGATGTGCGCTGGGCCAGCTGCAACATCTTCTCGACGCAGGACCACGCCGCGGCCGCCATTGCCAAAGCGGGCATCCCGGTCTTCGCCACCAAGGGCGAGACGCTGGAAGATTACTGGGCCTATACCGACAAGATCTTCCAGTTCCCGGAAGGCACCTGCAACATGATCCTCGACGATGGCGGCGATGCGACGCTCTACATCTTGCTGGGTGCGCGGGTCGAAGCGGGTGAGACGGGCCTGATCGACGTGCCGACCTCGGATGAGGAAGTGTGCCTGTTCGCGCAGATCAAGAAGCGCCTTGCCGCCTCGCCGGGCTGGTTCACCGCGCAGCGCGCCGCGATCAAGGGCGTGTCGGAAGAAACCACCACCGGCGTTCATCGCCTCTACGACCTGCACAAGAAGGGCCTGCTGCCCTTCCCGGCGATCAACGTGAACGACTCGGTGACCAAGTCGAAGTTCGACAACAAGTATGGCTGCAAGGAATCGCTGGTCGACGGCATCCGCCGCGCCACCGACACCATGATGGCCGGCAAGGTCGCCGTGGTCTGCGGCTATGGCGATGTCGGCAAGGGCTCTGCCGCCTCGCTGCAAGGCGCCGGCGCCCGCGTGAAGGTGACCGAGGTCGACCCGATCTGCGCGCTGCAGGCGGCGATGGACGGGTTCGAGGTGGTGCTGCTGGAAGACGTCGTCTCCTCCGCCGACATCTTCATCACCACCACCGGCAACAAGGACGTGATCCGCATCGAGCATATCCGCGAGATGAAGGACATGGCGATCGTCGGCAATATCGGCCATTTCGACAATGAAATTCAGGTCGCCGCGCTGAAGAACCACAAATGGACCAATATCAAGGACCAGGTGGACATGATCGAGATGGCTTCGGGCGCGCGGATCATCCTGCTGTCGGAAGGCCGGCTGCTGAACCTTGGCAACGCCACCGGCCATCCGTCCTTCGTGATGTCGGCCAGCTTCACCAACCAGGTGCTGGCGCAGATCGAGCTGTGGACCAAAGAGGGCGAGTATGCACCGGGCGTCTACATCCTGCCCAAGCATCTGGATGAGAAGGTTGCCCGCCTGCATCTGAAGAAGATCGGCGTGAAGCTGACCGAGCTGCGCAAGGATCAGGCCGACTATATCGGCGTCAGCGTCGATGGTCCGTTCAAGTCGGAACACTACCGCTACTGAGCGTTCTGCCAAGACGCGACAAACCGCCCGCGCCCCGGCGCCGGGCGGTTTTCTTTTGCCATCACGCCGGCGTGAGCCCTATGCTCCGGCGCGGCCCCCCGGGTCCGTGACTGGTTCAAGGCCGATGGAATTCGGCCGTATCAAGGTGGAAGAACATGGGTAAACGTGAAGATCTGATCGCCAAATATGCCGAGGCGCTGCAAAGCAAATGCGGTATCGACGTGGACATGCCGCTGCTGACCAAGGTCACCATCGGCTGTGGCCCGGCGATCTACAATGCCGATGCCGAGACCATTGCCGCATCGGACCCGGCAGAGCTGGCGCGGGTGAAGGCCAATTTCCTGATGAAGAAGCTGGGGCTTGCCGACGGGCCCGAGCTCGATGCCGCCATCGACGCCGCGGTCGAGACCTATGGCAAGTCCGACCGCAACAAGTACCGGCCGGCGATCTACTACCTGCTGGTCAAGCAGTTCGGCAAGGAAGCCGTCTACGCCTGATCCTGGCCGGGCCCGGCGCCTGGGCCGGGGGTCATGCTTAACGCTGATTTACGCTAACGCTTTGACTTAATGTCCATTTCTCCGCATTCCCGTCTTGCATGGAATCGCCCGCGACTCTAGGGTCCATCAATAGGCCAGTAGGCCGAGACCTTTTTGCAGTCACGTGTGGTGAGTAGGGAGCACGTGGGGTGGGGGAGGGTCTCGGTAGGGGTGCCGGGGCCCTCCGTTTTTTCGGGGGCTGCCCCGCTTTGGCGCAGGTACCCCGGGTCCAGCCCATGTGAAAAGCATACAGAACCCATACATATCCTATATGTATGCGCGCCCGCATCCGGGGAACATTCCAAGCCGCCAACCGTTCTGATGGGGCAAGGCGGCCAGCCCGCGCGGCCGGCCGCGACATCCAGGAAAGGATCCCCCGATGGCCCTCTTTGGCACAGATATCCACACGATGGACGACCTCTACCTGCACACCCTGCAGGACATCTACTATGCCGAGAAGCAGATCGAGAAAGCCCTGCCGAAGATGATCGACAAGGCCACTGCCCCGGCGCTGAAAAGCGGCTTTGAGATGCATCTCGAGGAAACCCGCGGCCAGATCGGCCGGCTGGAGCAGGTGTTCGGCCTGCTGGGCGAGAAGCCCAAGGCGGTGACCTGCCCGGCCATCGACGGCATCATCAAGGAAGCCAACGAGATCGCCGGCGACATCGACGACAAGGGCGTCAAGGACGCGGCCCTCGCCGCTGCCGCTCAGGCGGTGGAGCATTACGAGATCACCCGCTATGGCACGCTGATCGCCTGGTCCAAGGAACTCGGCCGCACCGAATGCGCCGACCTCTTCGAGCAGACCCTGGCTGAAGAGAAGGCCACGGATGTGAAGCTGTCCAAGCTGGCGGAAAGCCGTCTGAACCGCGCTGCGTGATGCGGCAGGCCGCTCGCCCAGTAGGGCGGGCGGCTAGGACCTAGACATTCAAAACAAGAGCAGCAGAGACTGCCGGGGCGGAACTAAAATATGAATCTTCGGAGGCGTAGCTACCACGATCACCCTGCCGGCACAAAGCGGCTATCGGATTTCAACGGCTTCCAGTGCTACATACCACCTCGACAGCCCGTGCAACCCCTTCTTTTGGGCATTTGTAAAGCGAGCAGGATTGGCTCTTCCCCATATCTCACCGTGATGAGGGTTATCCGGGAGGGGATCGTATCCAACGATCAACGCTAGAGCCCTCGCGTCGCCCGCTAGGAAATGAACCGACCCAGTAAAAACCGGTGTGGTTACATATTCGCGTGGATTAGAGCCTGCTGCAATAATCTTGGCTTCGATATCCACCGACATTCCGCCGTTCTCTCCCGAGGAAGGCGTGAAGGCCTTAGATGAAATTCGTCGACACCCGCGGTTGCCATCCCAGACCACGTGATGGTCCGGGTTGATTCGACGAATTATAACCCCGTCTGCTGGGATTTCACTTTCATCGTATGGAACGGTGGGCAAATCGACTAGACCTCCAACCGCTCCTGATGGCGCACGGGTTCGAGTGCGAGAACCCAGCTGGCTAGTTCAGTGAAGTCTGACTCAACCTCAATCTCTTGCTCCAATTCCGTCGCGTGATCGTACCGCGTCGCGACTACGTTATACGGAGCCAGGACATCCACTTCTATATCATACTGATTCAGATGCCATTCAAGCTGAAGTGTTCCATCAGCCCCAGGAACGAGTTGCGGCGCAGGAACACCCCGAACAAACAGACTCTCAACAAGATTTGCGGCAAACTGAGCGCAACCAAACGACACGGGCCGACCGCGGTAGCCATCCCAGCCTCGCGGAAGTGACGTCAGCTCGTTAAACCTTTCCTCTAAATCTCTAGCCCAATCAGATCTAGAACGTGACACGCGAATGCGATGACGCGGGACGCTTACGGAAGAGATTGAAAAATCGCTGGATCGATAGTTCGGGATTTCGTCTTGAAACGCGGTTGTAAGGTTATCTAACGTGTTCATTTGAATTTCCCCCAAGACTTCTGCGCCGCAGTGGTTGTAATCTGATCGAAACGGGTGACTATCGCCTCTCGGCCAGCTGCTAAGAATGTCATTGCTTCGTTGATACCGTCTCCAGGCGGTTTTCCCCTGTACATTAGCGATAGCCTAAAAGCCTTATTCTTGCCGTCGGTGGTGAACACAGATTGCAGCTGATGATTTAACCTTGCGAAGGGCTTTCCATCCCGATCGCGCATTACTTGGGTGAAGTTAGCTGAAAAACCTTCAATTTCCAGCGCGCCTCCATTCCAGACCTTAAACCATTCGCTAGCTTGAGAGAACTCATTAACTGGAATGACGTTTATATACGAAACCTCAGCCTGATTAACTTCCAGTTTGTAGCCAAAGCTCGATTTGAGGTGATCAGATAGCTTTTTCAGATTCACTACAAAGGCCTCCGCAAGCCCCTCGAAATGGGGATACGGTTGTGTGATCGGCCGCTTTCTCCAATTCGAGATGAAGCGGTCGCGCTGAAATTGAACCAAATGACTGCTATTTTCGGAAATAAACCACAGTCTGCTCCCTACAGGCGGTGCGCCGATGACGAGTTGTGGCCCCGCCTGAACGTTCGTCCCGCCGAACGTCTCGAAGTGTGGATCCAAAATTGGATGCTCTTGAACCTCAGAGAACTCCGCCTTGAACAGGTCCCACACCGCCATTGCGTGAACTGATGAGTAATCGGACACGGGTGCAAACTGCACGCCCAATACGACCTCATCCAACGGAGGGTCAGTGTAATCTGGCAGATGTTCGGGCCGCTTCATCACACACCTCTCATCACCTTATAGCTCGAGGTTGACTCGCGTAGCTAGTGCATAACTGCAAACAGCCAAGAAAATCCTTGACTCCACGTTCAGCATGAGTCCGCAGGCGAGTCGCTGTGTTGCTAATGGTGCCGATGAAGGGACTCGAACCCCCGACCCACGCATTACGAATGCGTTGCTCTACCAGCTGAGCTACATCGGCACACCGGAGGTGCCTTTACCCGCTCGCGGCCCATCGTGCAAGGTAGAAACGCCGCCCTCACCGTCGCTTGCCCCGCGGCGCCAGCACCCGGTTCCCCCTTGGCCCCGTCTCTACCGGCGTGTTGTCGCGGTTCTCCTCCACCAGCTTGCGCCAGCGGTCGAGCCTTGCGGCATCCAGCGTGCCAGCCTTGACCGCGGCCTGCACGGCGCAGCCGGGTTCATGGGCGTGGGTGCAGTCGCGGAAGCGGCAGAGGGGTGCCAGTTCGGTGATCTCGGCGAACAGCGTCTCCAACCCCGCCGCCACGTCGCTGACATGCAGGGTGCGCATCCCGGGCGTGTCGATGACCCAGCCGCCGCCCTTGATGCCGTGTAGCGAGCGGGCGGTGGTGGTGTGGCGGCCCTTTGCGTCATCCTCGCGGATATCGCCGGTTTCCTGTTCGTCCTCGGGCGCCTTGTCGGCGAGGATGTTCAGCAGCGTGGACTTGCCGACGCCCGAGGAGCCGACCAGCGCCACGGTCTGCCCCGGCCCGCACCAGGGGGCGAGGATCGTTGCGGCCTCGGGGCTTTTCGCGTTCAGCGTCACCACCTCCAGCCCGCGTTGCAGGGCGGCGGCCTCTTGCTGGAAGGGGGCTGGGTCGTCCACCTGGTCGGCCTTGGTCAGCACGATCACCGGGCGGGTGCCGGCTTCGTTGCACAAGGCGAGGTAGCGCTCCAGCCGGGCCGGGTTGAAATCGGCATTGCAGGAGGTGACGATGAACAGCGTATCGACATTGGCGGCGATCAGCTGCGGGACGCGGGCGCCCTCGGTATGGCGCTGCAACAGGGCCTTGCGGTCCAGACGGCGCATCAGCAGGTGGGTGTCGGGCTCGGCCAGCACCCAATCCCCCACGGCGAAATCGCCGGTGTTGAGCTTGTGCGGCAGGCGCAGCTTGACCGCGCCAGCCGCGCCGATGGCTGTCATCCGGGCGCGGTGGACGGTGGCGATGCGCTGCGGTTCCAGCGCGGCCTCGCCTTCGGCCAGCTGATCGGTGAAGAAATCCGACCAGCCGAGGGCGGGCAGGGTCGGGGGCGTATCGGGGGCGCTGTCAGTCATGGCACAGCCATGTCCGCGAGATCGGGCGGATGCAAGCCTTTCCGCACAAGGGAAGCCGCCCCCGGCCGTCTCTTGCGCGCAAGCCGGGTTGCGCCCTATCCTGCGCGCAGGGAGCCAGCATGACCAGACTTGCACGCCGGACGCTGATCGCCGGGGCCGCGGCGCTGATCGCGGCGCCGGCCTTGCTGCGCGCAGCAGAGCCGATCCGCCTGGGGCTGACGCCGGTGTTTCTGGACAACGATGCCGAGGCGGTCGGGCGGCTGCGGGCGGCGCTTGGGTCCGGCAGCGGACGGGCGATAGAGCTTGTGCAGCGCCGCACCTATCAGGAAGTGACGGGGCTGCTGCTGGAGGGCGCGGTCGATGCCGCCTGGCTCTGCGGTTTTCCGTTCCTGCAGCACGAGCCGGCGCTGGCGCTGCTGGGGGTGCCGGTCTGGCGCGGCGCGCCGCTGTATCAGTCCTACCTGATCGTCGGGCGCGACGATCCCGCCGCGGCGTTGCCGGACCTGCAGGGCGGCACCCATGCCTTTTCCGACCCGGACAGCAATTCGGGCTGGCTGATCACCGCATCGGACCTCGCCCGCATCGGGGTGCGGCCCGAGACGTTCTTCCAGCGCACCCTGTTCGCCTATGGCCACCGCAATGTGGTGCGGGCGGTGGCTGGCGGGCTGACGCGGTCGGGCAGTGTCGATGGCTATGTCTGGGAGGCGCTGGCGGGGGTGGAGCCGGAGTTGACGGCGCAGACGCGGGTGATCGGCCGGTCGGAACGGCTGGGCTTTCCGCCCTTCGTCTGCCGGCGCGAGCGCAAGGAGGATGCGGCAGTCACCGCGCTGGCGGGCGCGCTGCTTGGTCTGTCGGGCACCGATGAGGGGCGGGCGGCGCTGGCGCTGTTGCAGCTGGACGGGGTGGTGCCGGGCGAACCTTCGCTGTTCGACGGCATCCGTGCCCGGATGCGCGATGTGCAGGCCGGGTGATGGGCGCTGGCGCCGCCCTGCGCGGATTGCCGCTGTCGGTGCGGGTGCCGCTGATCGCGGCGGGGCTGATGGTGCTGGTGGGGGTCGTCGCCTCGCGCCAGGTGCTGACCTCGCTGGACACGGTGCAGGAAGAGCGGCTGCGTGAGCTGGCGCGGCTGCATGTGGACGGGCTGGCGGTGGCGCTTGGCCCCTCGGTCCTGCGCCGCGACGTGTGGGAGGTCTATGACACGCTCGACCGGGCGACGACGGCGCTGGCCGGGCAGCGGATGGTGCTGACCGTGGTCGCGGATGAGGCGGGGCGCGTCATCGCCGCATCGGACCCGCGGCGGGCGCCGGTGGACAGCGACCTTGCGCCGCTGCTGCAAGATGCGCAGCGGGTGGACGAAATCCGGCTGTCGGGCGGCGCGCAGCATGTGAACGTGCGGGCCGGTCTCGACTATCAGGGCCGCGCCGTGGGCCAGATCGTCAGCGAGCTGGACGTGTCGGATCTGGTGGCAGAGCGGCGGCGGGCGGGGCTGTATCTGCTGGCGGGCAATGCGCTGGCGACGCTGGTGCTGGCCTGCGGGGGGTATCTGGCGGTGCGGCGGATGCTGCGGCCGGTGTCGCTGCTGGCCGGCCATATGGCGCGGACCGAAGGCGTGCCGGTGGCGATTGCGGCGGCCGACCTGCCGCAGGGTGATACCGAACTGGCGCGGCTGTTCCAGACCTACAACGCCATGACCGGCGCGGTCGAGGCTCGGGCCGAGGCGGAGCGGCGGCTGGCCGAGCGGGAACGCTTCGTCAGCCTCGGGCGGCTGTCCTCGTCGCTGGCGCATGAGATCAACAACCCGCTTGGCGGGCTGCTGAACGCCACCGACACCATCCGCAGCTATGCCGACCGGCCCGAGGTGGTGCGCGAGGCGGCGGACCTTCTGGACCGCGGGCTGCGGCATCTGCGCGACATCTCGCGCGCGACGCTGGAGCAGAACCGGCTGGACCGGCACGGCATGGCGCTGACGCCCGAGGATTTTGACGACCTGCGCCTGCTGTTCGCGCCCGAGGTGTCGCGGCTGGGGCAGGCGCTGGACTGGCAGGTGACGGCCCCGGCCCCGGCGCTGGCGGGGTTCCCGGCGGCGCCGCCGCGGCAGATCGCGCTGAACCTGCTGCTGAACGCCTCGGCCGCGGCGGGGGCAGGCGGGCGCGTCGGGCTTTCGGTGCAGGCCGATGCGGGCGGGCTGGCGCTGGTGATCCGCGACAGCGGGCCGGGCCTGCCAGAGCCGGCGCGGCTGCGGCTGATGACCGATGCGCCGTTGCAGCCGGGCGGCGGCGTCGGGCTGCGGCTGGTGCGCGATCTGGTGGCGGCGGCGCGGGGCCGGGTGGAGTATGCGCGGCGAGAGGGCATGTCGGAGATCACGGTGCATCTGCCGGCGAGGGGCGCGCCATGCTGACCGGCCGTCGCATCGCGCTGATCGAGGATGACGAGATCATGGGCGGCTCTATCGCGCAGCGACTGGCGCTGGAGGGGGCCGAGGTGCTCTGGCTGAAGCTGGCGCAGCGGGCTGTCGGCGCGCTCCGCACCCCGCGCGCGCCGATCGATGCCGTGGTCTGCGACATCCGCCTGCCCGATGGCACTGGCGAGGAGGTTTTCACCACGCTCTGCCGCACCATCACGCCGCCGCCCTTCCTGTTCATCACCGGGCAGGGCGATATCCAGCAGGCGGTGCGGCTGCTGCAGGCGGGGGCTGCCGACTACATCACCAAACCCTTCGAGATGGCGCCTTTCCTGCAACGGTTGCTGTTGCTGCTGCGCCCGCGGGGGGCGGTGGCGGAAGACCTGCTCGGAATCTCGCCCGCTGCGCGGCGGATCGAGGAGCTGGCAGCGACCGCCGCGCTGAGTGACGGGCCGGTTCTGGTGCGCGGCGCGCCCGGCACCGGCAAGGCGCTGGTGGCGCGGCGCATCCATGCCGGCTCGGACCGGGCGGCGGCGCCCTTCGTGCATGTGAACCTGGCGCGTGAGGCGGACGCGCTGGCCGGGCTTCAGGCCGGTGCGGCCCGGGTGGGCGAGGGCACGCTGTTCCTGAACGGGCTGGAGCGGTTGCCGGGCGCGGCGCAATCCTGGCTGATGGGCTGGCTGGACGGGCGGCCCGCCGCGCGGATCATCGCCGCCTGCGGGCCCGATATGGCGGCGGCGGTCGAGGCGGGGACATTTCGCGGTGACCTCTATTTCCGGCTTGGGCTGTTCGAGATCCCGATCCCGCCCTTGCGCGACCGCCCCGACGATGCGCTCTGGCTGCTGCACCGGCTGTTCGAGGGGCTGAACGCCCGGCGGGCCGCGCCGCTGCGGGGCATCTCGGCGCTGGCCGAGCAGGCGGTGCAGGGGCATGACTGGCCCGGCAATGGCCGCGAGCTGCGCGCCCGGCTGGTGCAGGCGATGACCACGGCGCCCGGCGAGTGGCTGTTCCCGGCCGACCTGTTCCCCGAGCGCCGGACTGCGGATGAGGGCACCTTGCCCAGCCTGTCGCAGGCGCGCGAGACCGCCGAGCGGGCGCATATCCTTGCCGCGCTGGAGCGCACCGGCGGGCAGGTGGCTGAGGCGGCGCGGCTGCTGCAGGTCTCGCGCACGACGCTGTGGGAGAAGATGCAGAAGCTGGGCCTCTGACCTGCCGCCCGGGCGTTCGGAGATCCGAACGCGCTAAATTTACCTGCTGCGCCAGCGACTTGCCGCATCGCGGCAGGGGCGCCGGCCCCGTCGCCCGCCCCGCCCCGGCTCTGCTACATTCTGCCGCAGGGAACCTAGGGAGGGACGTACCCATGAAATGCAACAAACTGGTGGACACAGGCCGCCGGCAGTTCCTGCGCGGCGGCGTGCTTGGCGCGGCGGGGGTTGCGGCAGGGGCCGTGCTGCCCGCGAGCCAGGCCAAGGCGCAGGCCCGCGCGATGCTGGATTACCCGTCGAACCGGCTGGCGAACCTCGCCGACCTCGTTGTCAACGAACCGATGGACATCACCTATCCCGATGCCGAAAGCCCCGGCGTGCTGCTGAAGCTGGGCACCAAGGTCGAAGGCGGCGCGGGCCCGGATGGCGACGTCGTCGCCTTCTCGGTTCTGTGTCCGCACAAGGGCTACAACATGTCTTATCACGCCGCCGACAAGACACTGAATTGCCCCGGGCATTTCAGCCGCTTCGACTGCGAGGCGGGCGGTCAGCAGGTCTGGGGCCATGCGACGCAGAACTTGCCGCAGTTCAGCCTGCGCATCGACGATGCCGGCGACATCTTCGCCGAGGGCGCCGACGAGCTGATCTATGGCCGTCTGTCCAACGTCCTGCAAAGCTGAGGGAGGAGATATCATGGCCTACAAACGCCAGATCGACCGTCTGCCGATCATCCCCGCAGACGCCAAGGTTCAAAACGTCACCTGCCACTATTGCATCGTCGGTTGCGGCTACAAGGCCTACACATGGCCGCTGAAGCAGCAGGGCACGACAGACAGCAACTGGGCGGGCGTGGACCTGTCGCAGCAGCAATATGCCGAAACCGACGCCTGGTATGCGCCGTCGATGTACAATGTCGTCAAGCAAGACGGCAAGGATGTGCATCTGGTCATCAAGCCGGATGTGGACTGCGAGGTGAACCTTGGCCTCGGATCTGTCCGCGGGGCGCGGATGGCCGAGAACCGCCGCAGCGACATCACCGGCACGCAGCAGCAGCGGCTGACCGAGCCGATGGTCTGGCGCTATGGCACCTGGCAGCCGACCAGCTGGGATGATGCGCTGGACCTTGTGGCCCGCGTCACCGCCCGGGTGGTGGACAAGGATGACGAGAACGACCTTTACGTGTCGATGTTCGACCATGGCGGCTCCGCCGGCGGGTATGAGAATACCTGGGGCACCGGCAAGCTGTATTTCGGCAGCATGAAGATCAAGAACTGCCGCATCCACAACCGCCCGGCCTACAACTCCGAGGTGCATTCCACCCGCGACATGGGCGTGGACGAGCTGAACTACGCCTATGAGGATTACCAGCTGGCCGACACCATCTTCCTGGTCGGCACCAACCCGGTGGAATGCCAGACCAACCTGTACCTGAACCACATGGTCAAGGGGATGCAGAACGGCGCCAAGGTGATCGTCGTCGATCCGCGGCGCACCGTGACGGTGGACAATTCCGAGCAGGTGGCGGGCGCCGAGAACGTGCTGCACCTGGCCATCGAAAGCGGCTCGGACCTGGCGCTGTTCAACACGCTGTTCACCTATATCGCCGACCAGGGCTGGGTGGATGCCGAGTTCATCGCCGCCTCGACCTTCCAGGGCGATGTGGCGGTGGCCGAGGATGCGGCGCATCCCGCCGCGCTTGGCTCGTTCGAGGCGGCGCGGGCAGCCTGCCGCATGTCGCTGGCCGACGGGGCGGCGATCACCGGGCTGACCGAGGCGCAGATCGTGCAGGCGGCCGAATGGATCGCCAAGCCCAAGGAGGATGGCAGCCGCCGCAAGACGGTGACTGGCTATGAAAAGGGCATCATCTGGGGCAATGACAACTACCGCGTCATCGGCGCGTTGGTGAATATCGGCCTCGCCACCGGCAATGTCGGGCGCGAGGGCGGCGGGGTGTGCCGTCTGGGCGGGCACCAGGAGGGGTATTTCCGCCCATCCGATGCGCATGTCGGCCGGCCGGCACCCTATATCGACCAGCTGATCATCGGCGGTGGCGGCAAGGTCCACCACATCTGGGCGAACGACCACTACAAGACCACGCTCAACGCCGCCGAGTTCAAGCGCGTCTACAACAAGCGCTCGAACATGGTGAAGGAGGCGATGGACGCCCGCGCAGGTGCCACCCGCGAGGAGCTGGTCGATGCCATCGTCGGCGCGATCGAGGCGGGCGGGATCTTCTCTGTCTGCGTCGATATCATCCACAGCCAGATCGGGCAGGCGGCGCATGTGATCCTGCCGGCGGTGGAATCGGGCGAGATGAACCTGACCTCGATGAACGGCGAGCGGCGGTTGCGGCTGGTCGAGAAGTACATGGACGCGCCCGGCTCGGCGCAGCCCGACTGCATCATCGCGGCGCGGCTGGCGAATACCATGGAACGGGTGCTGCGCGAGGAAGGGCGCGAGGAATATGCCGACCAGTTCAAGGGCTATGACTGGCAGACCGAGGAAGACGCCTTCATGGACGGCTACAACTCGGCCAATCCCGAGGTCACCTATGCCCGGCTGAAGGACATGGGCAACAACGGCGTGCAGGAGCCTGTCACCGGCTTTGCCGAGGGCAAGCTGGTCGGGACCAAGCGGCTGTATACCGATGGCGTTTTCACCCGCCATGGGCGCGAGGATGGCAAGGCGCTGTTCTGCATGGGCGCCTGGCGCGGGCTGCAGGCGCCGGGCAAGGCGCAGCAGAAGGCGAGCTACCGCTTCCTGATCAATGCCGGGCGGGCCAACCTCAACTGGCAGAACTGGTTCCTCGACCAGAAGAACGAGTTCGTCATGGACCGTTTCCCGGTGCCCTTCATCCAGATCCATCCCGAGGACATGGCGGAACTGGGCCTGAACCCGGGGGACATGGTCGAGATCTACAACGATGTCGGCGCGACGCAGGGGCTGGTCTATCCGGAACCCACGGCGCGGCGGAACGAGACCTTCATGATCTTCGGCGCGCCCAATGGCACGCAGGGCAACGTGATCAACGCTGGCACCAATGAGCTGATCTTGCCGAACTACAAGCAGACCTGGGCGAATATCCGCAAGATCTCGGATGCGACTCCGGCTGCGGCGCGGGTCTCTTACAAGTCCTGGGAAGTGGAGCTTTGAGACTGACGCCCCGCCCGGGTGGGGCGGGGCGCTTGACTGGTTGGGGGCGGGCGCTGGTGCGCTTCGCCCCTTTCCTTATGCCTTGATCCCGCGCGCGGCCGCGACCGAGGGCGGTTCGGCGAAGGGGTCCGTCTCTGCCGGCTCCTCGGGCGGGGCGGGCTCAGGCTCGGGCGGCGTCACATCCACCGGGGCGCGCGGCGGCGGGGTCTCCTCCTCGGGCTCCTGCACCGGGGCGGGGCGGCCGACGATCAGCGGCAGCATTTCCGCGCCATGCGGCAGGGGCGGGCTGTCGGGCGCCTCGCGCCAGCTGAGCGTGTCGAAGCCGCCACAGGCCGGGCAGACCGGCGACCAGTCGGCGGCGACGGTCTGGCACTTGTCGCAGATCCATTGCGGGCCCCGGCTGGCGGACACCGCCCGCGTCAGCCAGCCGCGCACCTCGGCCTCGTCGGCGCCCTCGCCGCGGGCAATGGCGGCCATCAGCGTCAGGGTGCGGGCCGTGGGGTGGCGCTCGGCCAGATCGCCCATCACCCGCCGCGCGCCGGGGAAGTCCTCGGCAGCGATCAGCAGTTCGGTGCGGGTCAGCAGCGTTTCCTCGGCCGACGGGTTGGCCTTCAGCAGCGTCTCGAACCGCGCCAGCCGCTCCAGCGGCGTCTCGTCCGGCACCATGCCCGCGAAGGCGGCGGCGAGGTCGGGATGCGGCTGCACCTCCCAGGCCTTGCGCAGCACGCGCAACGCGCTTTTCGGCTCACCCTTGGCCGCATAGCCGCGCGCCGCCATCACCGCGGCAGGGATAAGGTCGGGCGAGGCCTTGTTGGCGGCAATCGCCGCCTCGCGCGCCTCGATGCTGTTGCCTTCCTTGAAGACATCCTTCGCCTCCTGCAGCGCCAGCAGCGCATCGCGGCGCTTGTGCACGTCGCGCGGCAGGCGGCCCTGCCGTGCCTCGGCCCCCAGTGTGGTGCGGGCACCGGCCCAGTTGCCCGATTCGGTCTGCAGGCGCAGCAGGATGTCCTGCACCTCGGTGTGCCGGGGCTTCATCTCGAAGGCCTTCTCGGCCAGCCGCAGCGCGGTTTCGGTATCGCCCTCGGCCAGCTTCTGGTGCATCAGCCCGCGCACCCCGGCAAAGCGGGTGCGGTCATCGGACAGCAGCCGCTTGTAGATCTCGATGGCGCGCTTGCGGTCGCCCTGCATCTCGGCCGCCTGCGCCGAGATCAGGTTGGTCAGTTCCGGCCGGTGCAGCAGCCGTTCGGCGCGGCTCGCCCTTGTCTGGGCCAGCTTGGCCTCGCCCGAGGCCAGCGCCATCATTCCCTCGGCCAGCGCCTCATACCCCTTGCGCTCGCGGTTGCGGTCGAAATAGCGGCTGATCGCGGTTTCGTCGCCGCTGAGGAATTTCAGCACGGCGACGATCAGCCCCAGCACCTTCAGGAACAGCCAGACGCCAAGGATCAGCAGCACCGCGGCAATTGCCGCCTGCAGCGCGCCAAGCGTGAACTCCATCCCCGCCACGGCGACGCGGATGCCTTCGCCACTGTCCGAGAGCCAGCTGGCGCCCAGCGTCAGGGCAGCGATGGCCGCGACGAACAGCGCGACCTTGACGAAAGACCAGATCATCTGCGCCCCCTCACTGAATTTCAGCGGCGAGGGCGTCGGCCGCCCCGGTCGCGGCGATGCGGGCGGCGGCCTGCGCCTCCCATGCGGCAGTCTCGGCGCGGCCCTCGGCGGGCAGGCCTTCGAGCTCGGCCAGCGCGGCGGGCAGGTCGCCGGCTTCCAGCGCGGCCTCGGCGCGGGACAGCACGGCGTCGGGGTCGGTGCCCTCGTGCGGGTCCAGGCTGCGGGCGCCGGTCTGCGCCTGCAGGAAGGCGCGGGCCCGGTCCCAGGTGCCGGTGCCGGCGGTAACGGGCAGCGAGGCGGCCAGCGCGGCGCGGGCAGCCTCGGGGAAGTTGTCCTGCAGGCTGTCGAGGGTTGGCACGCCCTCGGGCAGGGCGGTCAGCGCCTCGGGCACGGTCAGGCCCGCGGCGGACAGGTTCTCGATGACCGGGGCCAGCGGCGCGCCGCTTTCCAGCGCGGCCCGCAGATGCGACAGCGCGGCGCGGGATTGGGCGGCCGTGGCGGCGGCTTCGGCCTCGGCGGCCAGCCGCGCGGCTTCGGATTCGGCGGCGGCAAGGCGTTCCTCGGCCGAGGCTGCGGCGGCGGCCACCTCCTGCTGGGCGGCGCGCTGCTCGTCGATCAGCTGGCGCATCGCCTGCATCTCGGCGCGGACGGCATCGACGGTGCCGGGTTCGACGCCGCCGGTGCTGCCGCCAAATCCGGTGCCGGACTCGAGGCTTTCCAGCCGGGTCTCGATGTCCTGCAGCCGGGTCAGCGCCTCGGCCTGCGCGTCGTTTGCGGCGGCAAGGTCGCGGGCCAGCGCCTCGGTTCTCTCCACAAGGCCCTGGTCGGGGGCGGGGGCAGACTTCAGCGCCTCGATCTCGGCGGTGAGGGCGGCAAGCTGCGACTGGGTGGCCTCATCGCGGGCCAACTCCTCGGCCGAGGGCGTGGCCGGCTGCCAGCCCTGCGGCATCAGGTACAGCGCAGCGCCGGCGCCAAGGCCGGCGGCGATGACCCCGCCCAAGAGGGCCGGCACGAAGCCGCCGCGGCGGCGGGGCGGTGGGCTGGGGGCCAGTTCCTTCGCCGCAGCAAGGGGTTGGGCAGCAGGCTCGCCAGCATGGGGCGGCGGCGCCTGCACCTCTGGCGCGGGATCGAAGGGACCGGGCCGCGGTTCGCTGTGCAGGTCGGGCGCCTCTGGCTGCGGTGCCGCTGCGGCTGTGTCCAGCGGTTCCGTGAGGGGGTCGCTGTGCAGGTCCGGCACCTCCGGCTCCGGCTCCGCGGCCGGAGCTTCCAGCGGGTCGGACATGGTCTCGGCCAGCGGGTCGCCGCGCAGATCCGGGGCCTCCAGCTCCCCAGCTGGAGCGTCCATGGGCCCCGTCAGCGGGTTGGCCGCCTCGGTCCTCTCCATCTCGGGACCGAGGATCAGTGGCGCCTCGGGCTGGGCTTCCCCGGGCCGGGTCGCCTCTGGCGCGGTTGCCTCGGTCACCGACGTGTCGGCCTTGGCGCCCGTCTTCGGGCTGGTCTTGCGAGGTGTTTTCACCGGGCAGCTTCCTTGTCTCGGGGCGGTCCTGCCGGCACCTTAGCCCCGCGCCCGACATGCCTCAAGCGCCGTCGGGGGGGGATGCCTGCAGGGTGGCAATCAGCCGCCCCAGCGCCTGCAGCATGGCGGCGGCGTCGGGGCGCTGTGCAAGCTCAAGCCGCAGCGGCGCCAAGGGTTCCGCCGCCCGGGCCACGGCGGGGCTGAGGGCTGCGATGTGCAGGCGGTGGGGCGGGGCGGCCTTCGTCAGCAGCAGGGCGGAGCGGGGGGAGAAGAGCGGGGCGAGGATGGGGCCGGGGCGGGCGAGGAGGGCGCGGGCCTCTTCGGTCAGGGGGCAGGATTGCTGGTCGTAAACCATTGCTTCGGTGACGGTAATTCCGGACGGGGCCAGCGCGGCCTGAAGATCCGAGGCGACGTGGCGGCCCCGGACGTGGAGGAGGTTTGCGCCTTTGGCTTGGGCTTTCAGGAGCGCTGCCAGCATGGCGGCATCCTCGGCGACGCCCGCTATGGGGAAGCCTTCCGCTCGCGCGGCGGCGGCGGTCCGGGCGCCGACGCACCAGGTGGGGGGGCGCAGCGCGGTTTGCGCCGCGAGGGCAGAGACGGCATTTTCGGAGGTGAGGATGAGGGCGTCCATGCCCGCAACATCTTGTGAGAGCGGCAGATTCTGCATCTCCATCAACGGCGAGATCAGCACCGGCACGCCCGGAAAGCGCACAGCAAACTCTGCCGCGAACCGCTGGGATTGCGGGGTGGGGCGGGTCAGCAGCAGGGTCGGCTCGGCCATCGGCGCCCCCGGGATTGTGTGGATGCCCCACGGGTGTTACCTGCGGCGCAGGGTTCCCGCAACGGTTGGCGCGATGGGCGAGACGATCACCTTCCTTGGCCTCGAAAGCAGCTGCGACGATACCGCGGCGGCGGTGGTGCGGCTGCGGGATGGGAGGGCGGAAATCCTGTCCTCGGTGGTGGCGGGGCAGGTGGCCTTGCATGCCGATTTCGGCGGGGTGGTGCCGGAGCTGGCGGCGCGGGCGCATGTGGAAAAGCTGGACCTTTGCGTCGAGGAGGCCTTGGCGCAGGCCGGTCTAGCCCTTGAAAACATGGACGGAATTGCCGTGACCGCCGGACCGGGGCTGATCGGCGGGGGGATGGCTGGGGTGATGTGCGCCAAGGGGCTGGCGGCGGGGGCGGGGCTGCCGCTGGTGGGGGTGAACCATCTGGCGGGCCATGCCTTGACGCCGCGGCTGACGGATGGGCTGGCCTTTCCTTACCTCATGCTGCTGGTGTCGGGCGGGCATTGCCAGTTCCTGATCGTGCGCGGGCCGGAGGCGTTTACCCGGCTGGGCGGCACCATCGACGACGCCCCGGGCGAAGCCTTTGACAAGACGGCGAAATTGCTGGGCTTGCCGCAACCGGGCGGGCCTGCGGTGGAGGCGGAGGCGCGGGCCGGCGACGCCAGGCGCATCGCCTTTCCGCGGCCGCTGCTGGACCGGGCGGGCTGTGACATGAGCTTTTCGGGGCTGAAAACCGCGCTTTTGCGGGCGCGGGATGCGGCGATGGCGGAGAAGGGCGGGTTGACGCGGCAGGACCGGGCGGACCTCTGCGCGGGGTTCCAGGCGGCGGTTTCGGATGTGCTGGCCGAGAAGTCCCGGCGGGCGCTGAAGCTGCTGGGCGAGGCGCATGGAACCCATGCAGAACCCATACATATGTCATATGCAAACCAAACCAGTCAGGAATACGCGCCGGTTCTGGCCGTCGCCGGCGGCGTTGCGGCCAATTCGGTGATCCGCGCGGCGCTGGAGCGGGTCTGCGCCGAGGCGGGCGCGCGGTTCCTGGCGCCGCCGCTGCGGCTGTGCACCGACAACGCCGCGATGATCGCCTGGGCGGGGATCGAGCGGTTCCGCATCGGTGCGCGCGACGGCATGGACCTGGCGGCGCGGCCGCGCTGGCCGCTGGACCAGCACGCGGCGCCGATGCTGGGCGCGGGCAAGCGGGGGGCCAAGGCATGATCGCGGTGATGGGCGCGGGCGCCTTCGGCACGGCGCTGGCGGTGGCGCTGGCGCAAGGCGGGCAGAGCGTGGGGCTGTGGGCGCGGGATGCGGGGCAGGCGTCCGAGATGGCAGTGAGCCGGTGCAACGCGCGGCGGTTGCCGGGGGTGGAGCTGCCCGAGGGGGTGAGGGTTTCCGCCCGGCTGGAGGATTTCGCCGGCGCGCAGACGGTGCTGCTGGCTATGCCGATGCAGCAGATGGCGGCGGCGCTGCACGCGCATTGCGGGGCGCTGCAGGGGCGGGCGCTGGTGGCCTGTTCCAAGGGCATCGACCTTGGCTCGCTTGAGGGGCCGACCGGGCTGATCGCGCGGAATTGCCCGGGGCTGGCGCCGGCGATCCTGACCGGACCGAGCTTTGCCGCCGACATTGCGCGCGGGCTGCCGACGGCGCTGACGCTGGCCTGCGAGGATGCGGCGCTGGGCGCGACCTTGCAGGAGGAGCTGTCGGTGCCGACTTTGCGCCTGTACCTGTCGGCCGATCCGCTGGGGGCAGAGCTGGGCGGGGCGCTGAAGAATGTCATCGCCATCGCCGCGGGCGTGGTGATCGGCGCTGGCCTGGGCGAATCGGCCCGGGCGGCGCTGGTGACGCGCGGCTTTGCCGAGATGAGCCGGCTGGCGCTGGAGCTTGGCGCGCGGGCCGAGACGCTGGCGGGGCTGTCGGGGCTGGGCGATCTGGTGCTGACCTGCACCTCGGGCCAGTCGCGGAATTTCCGCTTCGGGCAGGCGCTGGGGCGCGGCGAGGCCTTCGACCCTGCCGTGACCGTCGAGGGCGTGGCGACCGCGGCCGCCGTGTCGAAGCTGGCGGCGCAGCGCGGGGTGGAGATGCCGCTGGCCAATATGGTCACGGCGCTGTGCCAGCATAGGATTACCGTGGCAGAGGCCGCCGAGGCCCTGCTGTCCCGTCCCCTGAAGAAGGAATGACCCGATGCTTTATGCCGTGATCTGCCGCGACAAGCCCGGCCATCTGCAAACCCGGCTGGACACCCGCGAGCGCCATGTGGCCTACCTGAAATCCACCCCGGTGGTGCTGGCCGGGCCGTTCCTGGAGAATGGCGAGATGTGCGGGTCGTTGGTGGTGGTGGAGCAGCCGGACCTTGCCGCGGCGCAGGACTGGGCGGCGAACGACCCCTATGCGGCGGCCGGGCTGTTCGAGAGCGTGAGCGTGACCGAGTGGAAGCGGGTGATCGGCTGATGGCCTATTGGCTGTTCAAATCGGAGCCCGATGTCTGGGGTTGGGACGCGCAGGTTGCCAAGGGCGATGTGGGCGAGGAATGGGGCGGGGTGCGCAACTACCAGGCCCGCAACCACATGCGCGCGATGAAGGTCGGCGACCAAGGGTTCTTCTATCATTCCAATATCGGGAAGGAGATCGTCGGCATCGTCGAGGTCTGTGCCGAGAGCCACCCGGACGGCACGACCGAGGACGCGCGCTGGGACTGTGTGGACATCCGCGCGGTGCGGCCGCTGGCCCGGCCGGTGACGCTGGCCGAGGTGAAGGCGGACCCGCGGCTGAAGGACATGGCGCTGGTCACCTCGATGCGGCTGTCGGTGCAGCCGGTGACGCCCGAGGAATGGGCGATGATCTGCGAGCTGGGCGGGGTGGAGCCCTAGCGGCGCAGGCGGGGGCGCTTCCGCCGGGGAGCGCTTCCGCGCCATTCCCTTGCTGCCATACGTCCTTCGGTGCCCGGAGGCTTGATTGTGTTCCCTTTATGTTCTATATGTGGAACCCAAGCCGTGCCCAAGCCGTGAAGGAGTTTCCCGATGGAAGACAGCACCTTTGCCCTGTCCGTCACCCCGCGCCAGATCGCCTATGCGCGGTCGCTGGCGCTGCGCAACCAGACCCTTCTGCCCTGGGAGGTTCAGCAGGACCGGCGGTCGCTGAGCGCCTGGATCGACGCGCAGGCCCGGCTGGCGCCGGTTTCGGCAACGGATGGTCGCCCGAGCTCGAAGCAGGTGGCCTTTGCCGAGCGCCTCGCCCGGATCAAGCGGCGGGCCGTGCCGGACGAATGCTTCCGCGACAAGGGGCTGATGTCGAAGTGGATCGACGGGAACAGGTAAGCGGATGCCGGTCCGCCCGGCAACGCCCGGGCGGATGGCAGAGACGCCGACGGCCTCGGCCGCTGCGGCAACCCGGCGGGGCATCGACGCGTTCAGCCCCGCGGAGGTTGCGGTCAGGCCCGTTCACCAGGATGCAGCGGGCCGGGATGCCGCCCGCCATGCGAGGGCAGTCGGGGCGCGAACCGCCCGCGATCACGCCCGCCCTTCTGCTGCCGCGAGCCGCGCCCGGGCGGCGGCGAAGGCCAGCGAGCAGGTCAGTTCCATGAAGGAATGCGCCCCGGCGGCGGGATCGGGATCGGCGCGCAGGCGCTGCGCCTCTGCCTCCCAGCCCGAAGGGTCGATGCCGCTGTCCCGCAGGAAGGCCGCAAAGGCCCGGGCGCCTGCGCCGCCATTGAGGCTGATCCCGCGGGTCGCGGTTGTGCGGGCGTGGATGCCGTTGGTGCCTTCGTAGATGGCGCAGATCCGGGCATCGCGCCAGTTCTGCGCCGCGCGGTATTCTTCAAGGTAGCCGTAGCCGCCCATCACCTGGATCGCCAGGTCGGCGGCGCGAATCCCGGCCTCGGTGCAGGCGTATTTGCAGACGGGCGTCATGAACTCGACGAAATCCCGCGACTGGCCCAGCGTCTCTTCCACCAGGGTCAGGTGGCACAGCACCCGCCCCGTCCGGGCGAGATCGTCGCAGGTGGCAATCATCCGCGCCACGTCGGCATGGGCGTCGATGGTGACGGGCGATCCGTCCGGGCCGCGGCCCTGCCGACGCTCGGCCGCGTAGCGGCGGGCCAGGTCGGCGGCGCGTGCCGCATGGGCCACGCCCTGCAGGGCCACGTCGATGCGGGCGTGGTTCATCATGGTGAACATGGCGGCAAGCCCGCCGCCCTCTTCGCCGACCAGTTCCGCCTCGGCCCCGTCGAAGGCAAGCTGGCAGGTCGGCGAGGCATGAAGCCCCATCTTCTCCTCGATCCTGGTGACGCTGACGGCGTTGCGGCCCCCGCCCGCAAGGTGCGAGTTGCACAGGAACAGCGACAGGCCGCGCACCCCCTCGCCGCCCGATCGGGCAAGGACGAGGTGCAGGATTCCCTCGCTCAGATCCTGGTCGCCGCCAGAGATGAAGATCTTCTCGCCGGTGATCCGCCAGCCTTGCCCGTCCCGGTCTGCGCGGGTGCGGATCGCGGAGAGGTCGGACCCCGCGCCCGGTTCGGTCAGCGCCATCGTCGAGAGCCAGCGCCCCTGTGCCAGCGGTGGCAGGCAGGCGGCCTTCTGCGCCTCTGTCCCGAAGCGGCGCAGGACGCCGACGCAGCCGGGCACCAGCGACACGAGCATCTGAAGGGCGTGGTTCGCCCCGGTGAAGATCTCGCTGACGCCGGCCTGCAGCACGGGACCAAGGCCCATGCCGCCGAAATCCTCGGGCACGGAAAGGCCCTGCCAGCCCTGTCCTGCAAGCTCTGCATAGACCCGGGCGAAGCCGTCGGGCATGACGACGCGCCCCCCCTCCAGCCGGCAGCCCTGCGCATCGCCGGGGGCGTCCAGCGGGGCGATGCGGTCTTCCGCAAAGGCTGCGAAATGGCCGAGGATCTCTGCCGCCAGCCCATCATCCCAGTCCGGCAGCCGGTCGGCGCGGGCGACATGGCGCAGCGAGAAGAGGATATCGTCCAGCGGGGCTGCAAAGGCGGTCATTCCTGGCTCCGTGTTGGAAGGGGACTTGGCGGGCGCATGGCGTCAGGCGAGCCCGAGCAGCTTCATCGCGTTGGCCTTGAGGATGAGCGGACGCACCTCCTCGCGGAACTCGGCCTGGTCGAAGGCGTCGAGCCACTTCTCGGGCGCGATCATCGGCCAGTCGGAGCCGAACAGCATCTTGTGCTTCAGCAGCGTGTTGGCGTAGCGGATCAGGATCGGCGGGAAGTATTTCGGCGACCAGCCGGACAGGTCGATATAGACGTTGGGCTTGTGGGTGGCGACCGACAGCGCCTCTTCCTGCCAGGGGAAGGACGGGTGCGCGAGGATGATCGGCATGTCGGGGAAATCCGCCGCGACATCGTCGATATACATCGGGTTCGAGTATTTCAGCCGCATCCCGTTGCCGCCCCGCATCCCCGAGCCCACCCCGGTCTGGCCGGTGTGGAAGAGCGCGGGCTTGCCGGTCTCGGCAATCGCCTCATACAGCGGATAGGCCATGCGGTCGTTGGGGTAGAAGCCCTGCATCGTGGGGTGGAACTTGAAGCCCTGCACGCCGTGGTTTTCCACCAGGTCGCGGGCCTCGCGCGCGCCGAGCTTGCCCTTGGCCGGGTCGATGGACGCGAAGGGGATCAGGATGTCGCTGTTCTGCGCGCAGAGATCGGCCACTTCGTAGTTGGAATAGCGGCGATAGCCCGTCTCGCGTTCCGCATCGACGGGAAAGATCACCGCGGCGATGTTCTGGGCGCGGTAGTGGGCGGCGGTTTGCGGGATGGTCGGCGGATGCGACCAGGGCGCGTTGAAATACCGCGCCATGCTGGCCTGCAAATCATCGTAGCCATCGTCGTCATGGCAGCCGCAGGGCTCTTCGGCATGGGTGTGGAAGTCGATGGCGCGGATGGTGGAAACGTCGATCATGGTGCCTCCTTCAGACCCGGATCAGGGCCGGGTCCTCGTTGTCGTAGAGCCGTTCCAGCAGGTCGGCCCGGCGCTTGAGGATGTTGTTGATGTTGAGCGAGCCCTTGTCGGTGACCTCCTGCCCCTCGAGCGAGGGCGGCTCGGCCAGGATCAGCGCGCGGGTGATGCGTTTGGCCGATCCGGTGACGCGCGCGTTCATCGCCCGGAGCGCAGCCTCGATCCGCGCCATCAGATGCGGGTCCGAGATCGCGCCGCCGGTGGTGTCGCCCGCATCGGTCACGCTGGCGGCGGTGGGGAAGACGAACAGCCCGACCTCGCCCCGGTCATGGCCGCAGATGACCACATCCTGCGCCAGCCCGGCGAGTTCCTTCAGCACGGACATGCGCAGCATTCCGGCCTGCACCCAGGTGCCGGTCTCGAGCTTGAAATCCTCGGCGACGCGGCCATCGAAGATCAGCCCGCGCGCGGCATCGGCGGGATCGACGAAGCGCACGGCATCGCCGGTGATGAAGAAGCCTTCCTCGTCGAAGGCCGCGGCGCTGCGCGTCGGGTCACGGTAGTAGCCGGGCATGACGTTCGGCCCCTTGACGCGGATCTCGCAGCGCAGGTTCTCGTCCGGGATCAGCTTGATCGTGACCCCGGGCAGCGGCACGCCGATCACGCCCGAGCGCCCGATCGGCTCATGCACGACGAGGCAGGAGGGCGCGGTTTCGGTCAGGCCCCAGCTGGAGATCATCAGCGGCAGACCGCCACGGGCGGCGAAGCACGCCTCTTCGAGCGCCTCCCAGACATGCTGGGGCAGCGAGGCCCCGGCATAGAAGATCAGCTGGAGATCCTTCAGCAGGTGATGCTGAAGCGCCGGGTCCTTCTTCAGCGCCTCTGCCATCATCGACCAGCCGATGGGCACGTTGAAGGCCATGGTGCCGGGGCGGTCGATGCGGTTCTTCAGCGTGGTGGCGAAGCCTTTTGCGGTGGGCTTGCCGTTGTCGATGGTCAGGGTGCCGCCGAGGCAGAGCACGAGGTTCAGGTTGGCGCTGCCGCCGAAGACGTGGTTCCAGGGCAGCCAGTCCGTCACCCGGGGCGGCTGATCGGCGACGAAGGGCAGCGCGGTGCAGAACTGCGTCTGGTTCACGCACATCATGCCGTGGGTGGTCAGCACCCCCTTGGGATCGGAGCTGGAGCCCGAGGTGAACAGGATCTTGGCCAGGGTCTCCGGCCCGACCTGCGCATGGGCGGCGTCCAGCGCCGGCGTCACCTCTGTCGCCAGCAGTTCGGAGAAGGGCGTGAAGGGCTGCCGGGCGGTGCCGCGCACGGCCACCACCTCGACGCCGTCAAGCTGGGGAAGCGCCAGTGCCGCGGCGTAGCGGGTGGCATCGTCCGCGAAGACCAGCTTCGGCTTCACCTTGTCGAGCACGTAGATCAGCCGGCCATGGGCCTCGGGAATCAGCGAATACTGTTCGGCCAGAGGCACGGTCGGCACGCCGACATATTGCGCCGCGAGGGTCAGGATCAGGTGGTCGATGCCGTTGCCCGACAGCATGGCGATGGTGTCGCCTTGCCCCAGCCCGCGCGCCAAGAGCGCGGCGCCGACGGCGCGGACCTGGTCGAGCAGTTCGGCATAGGTCACGTTGCGCCAGCCCGGCCCCTCGGTGGGGCGTTCCGAGACGGCCACGCGGTAGGGCACCTCGGCCGCCCAGCGGTGCAGCCAGGCGCCGGTGTTGCGCACCGGCTCTGGCAGCGCATAGGCCGAGCGCAGCAGGATCGTGCCGTCGGCGCGGTCCTCGCGCTGGACCTTGTGGGGCAGGTAGCGCGTCAGGGTATGGTCCCGCGCCCAGGCGGCGCGGGCGGCGGGATCGGCCGGAGCCTCTGTCCGGTCCAGTGTCATGGTCATCGTCTCTCCTCCCTCGTCGGCATGTCAGCGGAAACGGGGTTCGCGTTTCTCGAGGAAGGCGCGCAGCCCCTCTTCGGCATCGGGCGTGGTCTGCACCAGCGCGGCGGCCAGGCTTTCGGTGAAAAGACCGTCGCTGCGGGACATGTCGCCGATCCGGGTCAGCGCATGGACCATGAAGTAGTTGGACATCGGCGCATTGGCGGCGATCTTCAGCGCCAGCTTGCGTGCCAGCGGCAGCGACTCGCCCTCGCCGACGCAATAGTGGCAGAGCCCGAGGCGCAGGCCCTCTTCGGCGTCATACCTGCGCCCGGTCAGCATCATCTCGACCATCCGGTCCGCCCCGATGATCCGGCCCACCCGCACGGTGGCGCCGCCGCCCACGAAGATCCCGCGCCGCCCCTCGGGCAGCTGGAAGATCACCGAGGGTTCGGCGATGCGCACATGGGTCGAGGTTGCCAGTTCCAGCCCGCCGCCGATCACGGCGCCGGTCATGGCGCTGATCGTCACCGGCCCGCCGAACTGGATCAGGTCCATCACCCCGTGCCAGGCGCGGGAGTGATGGACCCCGGCTTCGGGTGTGCGCGAGACATGCTCTGCCAGGTCGAGGCCCGAGCAGTAATGCCCGCCGCGCCCGTGCAAGATGACCACGCGGATCTCCTTGGGCAGGCTGCGGTAGAAGCCCTCGATCTCGGCCAAGAGGCCCTCGGACATGGCGTTGCGCTTGTCCTCGCGGATCAGTTCAAGCTCCGCGACCTGGCCGTCGAAGCTGCCCCTGGTGTAAGTGCCTTGCAGCATCTGTCTGTTTCTCCTTATTTCGGGGCCAGTCGAACGGCGCTGTCGATGCGGATGACCTCGCCGTTGAGAAGCGGGTTTTCCACGATCGCCTGCACCAGCCGGGCATATTCGTCGGGCCTGCCCATGCGCGAGGGGAAGGGCAGTCCGGCCTCCAGCGCGGTGCGGACCTCGGGCGCAAGGCCGGCGCTCATCGCGGTTTCAAAGAGGCCGGGCGCGATGGTCATCACGCGGATGCCGAAGCGGGCAAGCTCGCGCGCGGCCGGCAGGGTCAGCGAGGCGATGCCGCCCTTCGAGGCCGCATAGGCCGCCTGGCCAATCTGCCCGTCCTGATAGGCGACCGATGCGGTGTTGATGATCACCCCGCGGGCCCCGTCCTCGTCCAGCGGCTCCAGCACCGACATAGCGCGGGCCGCATGGCTGAGCAGGATGTAGCTGCCGATCAGGTTCACCTTGACCGTCTGCTCGAAGGCCTCGATGGACAGGCTGCCGTCGCGCGGCAAGATCCGGCTGGCAGTGCCGATGCCGGCGCAGTTGACCAGAATCCGCGGCGCCGTGCCCCAGGTTGCGGCGATCTTGTCGAAGGCGGCGCCGACGGCGGCGCTGTCGGTCACGTCGGCGGGCAGGGCCAGCCCGCCGGTGGCCGCTGCAACGCGCGCCGCGGCTTCGGGGCTGCGGTCCATGATCGCCAGCTTCGCACCCTGGGCGGCAAGGCGCAGCGCCGTCGCCTCTCCCAGCCCGCTGCCGCCGCCTGTCACCAGCGCGACGTTGTCCTTGATCTGCATTACCAACTCCTCAGAAAAACGACCGGGTGAGCAGCATCAGCGCGACCAGCAGCAGGTCGGCGATGAGAAAGGGCACGATGCCCGCGAAGATCTGCTCAAGCTTCACGTAGTCCCGCGCCACCGAATGGATGACGAAGACGTTGAGGCCGACGGGGGGCGTGATCATGCCGATTTCCAGCAGCTTTGCGACCAGCACGCCGAACCAGACCTTGTCGATGCCATGGACGCCGATCAGCGGCAGGAACAGCGGCAAGGTCAGAAGCAGCGCCCCGATCGGCTCGAGGAACATGCCAAGCACGAGGTAGATGAGCACGATCATCAGCAAGAGACCGTTGGGGCCGAGCCCCAGCCCCTCGACCAGCTGGCTGACCTCCCGCGACAGGCCCGAGATTGCCACGAGCTTGGTGAAGAGATTGGCCCCGAAGGCGATGATGAACAGCGCCCCCGCCGAGAGCAGCGTGTCGACCAGGCTTTCGCGGAAGTTGCGCCAGGACAGGCTGCGGCGCAGCACGCCGATCACCACCGTCATGAAGGCTCCGAAGGCGCCAGCCTCGGTCGCGGTGAAAAGACCACCGAACAGCCCGCCGAGGACCGCCAGGATCAGCAGCAGCACCGGCCAGATCTCCAGCGTCTTGCGCCAGCGCTCGCCCTTGGGTGCCGCTTGGGCGCGGGGCAGGCGTTCGGGATTTTTGAGCCAGTAGACCAGCACCGCGCAGATGTAGAAGGCCAGCGAGACCAGCCCCAGGATCAGCCCGCCCAGGAAGAGCTCGTTGATCGAGCTGTTCGACTGGATGCCGAAGAGGATCAGGATGATCGAAGGCGGGATCAGCGCGCCGATGGTACCGCCCGCCGCGACTGCACCCGTCGCCAGACGCATGTCGTAGTTCTGCCGGTGCATCTCGGGGATGGCGATGCGGCCGATGGCGGCGGAGCAGGCCACGGAAGAGCCCGAGACCGCCGCAAAGCCGCCCGCGCCCGCCAGCGAGGCGATGGCCAATCCGCCGGGCATCCAGCCCCACCAGACCCGCGCCGCCTCGAAGAGGCCCCGGGTAAGACCGGAATGGAAGGCGAGATATCCCATCAGCAGGAACATCGGGATCGAGCTGAGCGTCCAGCTGGCGGTGGAGGCATAGGGAATGGTGGAAACGAGGCTCATGGCGGGGCGCAGCCCTGCGATGGCCCAGATGCCCAGGAAGGACACCGCGATAAGGCTGACACCGATGGGAACGCGCAACCCGATCAGCAGAAGCATGGCGGCCAGCGACAGGAGGCCGATGACAAAGGGGTCCATCATTGCACCTCGCTCAGGGAACTGTCCACTTCCTCAAGCGGATCATGGGGGTCGTCGCGGTAGGTTCCCTGGAAGAACTCTGCCAGGCGCATCAGAAGCACGATCTCCATCAGCACGAAGGAGAGGGGCAGGGTCCAGTAGCTGGGCCAGGTCGGCAGGTTGATCGTTCCTGCCTCGACATAGGCAGCCCGGGCAGTCTGCTTCAGCGCCTCTTCCAGCGTGCCCCAGAAGAGCAGGCCGAACACGCCGAGCGAGAGCAGCAGGGCAAAGCCCTGAACGGCCTTGCGCGCGGGGCCGCGCAGCTGATCGGTGAAGATGGTGGCCGCGATGTGGCGCCGCCCCACCTCGGTCGCCGCCAGCGGCACGAAGCTGACGGCCACCATGTAGTAGCGCCCGACGATATCGGCGGTGGCAGGGAAGCCGGCGCCCAGCATCTTGCGCATGGCAACGTCGACGACCACCTGCAGCATCATCGCCAGAACGACGAGCGAGGCGAACAGCAGGCTGATCCGGCTGATCCACCGTTCAAGGGCTTTCATGGTTCTCTCCTTCCGAGCGGTCCCGCCCCGAGGCAACTGTGCGGGGCGGGATCAGGGGTCATTGCCCGTAGGCGCCCAGATCGAGGCCGGCGAAGATTTCGCTGTAGCGAAGCTCGGCCATCTCCTCGTAGGTCATGCCGGGCGTGATCAGCCCTTCCCATTTCTCGACCAGCGCCGTGTAGCGGTCGGCCTTGGCCTGGGCGTCCTTGACGCCGCGCTCGGTCAGGATTGCGGCGGCACTCGCCAAGTGCTCCGCGTTGTAGGTTTCCTTGGCGGCCTTCAGGCTTTCGTCCATCTGGATGAACTCGATTCCCTCGAGGGCCTCTGCCTTTGCGGCATCTTCGTTGAAGCCGAAAAGTTCCTTGGCAATCCCGTATTGCGAGGCCCGGGCCAGCGCGGCGCGGCTGTCCTCGTCCATGCCCGACCAGAGCATGGCCCCGGCGGTGGCGGTCGCGGCGGTGTTGAAGAAGCCTTCGTTCACCACCGTCACGTACTTGATGACATCGCCCAGACGGTTGGCGATGATCTCGTGGTTCGCCGAGAAGGTGCCGTTGATGACGCCCTGGCTGAGCGACTCGAACAGCTCGGAGGAAGAGATCTGCGTGGCCTCTGCGCCGAGCGCGGCCGCGAACCGCGCATAGAGGGGCGAGCCGGTGCGAATCCGCAGGCCCCTGGCATCCTCGACGCTGCGGATCGGGGTGACGGTCAGCAGGTTGTAGGGCGGCGTCGCATCGGTGGCGAGGAAGACCTGGCCGTTCTCGGCAAACTCGGCCTGGCATTCGGTGCAGGTGACGATGTATTCGGTCACCGCCGCCGAGACCACAAGGTTGCTGGAGCCCAGGATCGACAGTTCCGCCGGCAGGGCGGACTCGGGATACTCGGCGGGGAAATAGGGCAGCAGCAGGGTGCCGAACTCGGTCACGCCGTCGCGCAGGCCCGAGCTCATCTCGCTGGGGGCGACAAGGCCGGCCGGGGTATCTTGCAGATCCCATTCCCCATCGGTGAACTGCTGCAGGCGGGTGTTGATCTCGGGATAGGCATGGACGGCGGCGGGGTGAGCCGGGCCGAAACCACTGGTGGCGCGGATCGTCTCCGCCCCGGCCCCGCCGGCAGATGCCAAGGCAAGCGCCATCGTTCCAGCCAATGCGGCCGGTTTCATGATAGTCTTCATTTGATCCTCCCTGTTTTCCGCCTCGGGTTCCGGGGGCGGCCCGGTGCGCCATCCGGCGCGGGTCTAGGCTTAGGCCTCCTCCTCGATCCTCCTCAGAAAGGCCGTCAGCGTTTCGTATTCCGCAGCGGTGAACCGCGCGGTGATCTGCGTTTGCTGCGCCAGCGTGGCCGCCGCGGCCTTTTCCTGCAGCCGCTTGCCCCGCAGCGTCGCGTTGAGCGCGAAGCGGCGGCGGTCATGCGGGTCACGGGTCCGGCTGATCAGCTCCCGCGTCTCCAGCTCGTCCATGATCAGGACCAGGTTGGAGCGTTCGATCTGCAGGATTTCTGCAAGCCGCGAGGGGGGGATGCCGGGATTGGCAACGATCAGCGACAGGGCAGAGAAGGAGCGGACCTTGAGCGAAAATTTCTCAAGCTCGTCCGTCGCCTTGCGATGCATACACATGTAGGCGCGCTTCAGGCTGTAGCCCAGATGCTCCCGCATTGCCTCATCCGAGGACACATCCGCTTCCTGCGATACCGGCGCCGATTCGTGTAGCTGCTTCATGACTGAGTCTCCCTTGCCCGATGGAGCCACAAGTGTCTCGGCAACTCAATAGAAATTACTTTTTTTAATTACTTTTTGGAATTAAATCGGGCGCCGGCTCCCAGGGCCCGGCCCGAAGCCAGGAGGGCAGGGGCGCTGATGCAGGGTTGAACCGTCACATGCGAGGCAATCCGCTACGACAAGCTGTCCCAGCAGGTGGCCGGCACCCGCCAGAGGGTGATGGTCTTGCCCTCCCAGGTGCCGCGGGCGGGGGTGATGGTCTGCAGCAGCATCGCGGGCGCGCAGCGGGGCGCGCCGTCCATGCTGACCAGCAGCACCGCGCCCGGCTGGCCGGGTTCCAGCGGGAATTTCAGCGCGTAGTGATGCGCGGGGCGGCCGGGCTGGGGCTCGGCGCGGTAGTCGAGCTCTGCGCTCCGCCCGGTGTGGAAGAGGTCGGCGAGGATGTCTCGGTTGCGGGCGACGACGGTACGCAGGCCTTGGGATTGCGCCTCGGCGATGATCTGGCGCGAGAGCTCGGACTGGCCGATGTAGCGGGCGAAGGCCAGCTCGCCGTTGACGGTCAGCCGGTCGGCCTGCGTGGCGGCCAGCGGCAGCGCGAGGCAGAGCGCGGTGTTGAGCGCAAGGGAAATGCCGAGCCAGGCGCGGGCGCGGGCCAGCAGCCAAGGCACCACGGCGACGGTGCCGGCGAGGTAGGCGGAAGCGGCCCAGTTGGCATAGGCATCGGACAGGAAGGCCTGCACGGTGACGACCGCCAGCGCGGGGAGGGTGAAGGCCAGCAGCAGCGGCACCGGCGCGCCGGTGCGGCGGCGCAGGGTGGAGGCGGTGAGCGCCACAAGGCCGCCGAACAGCACCGGGCCGAAGACGGCGAATTGCGCGGCGAGGAAGGCGGCGGGGCCGGCCAGCGACAGCTCTATCCTTGCGGCGGGATCGCGGACCCAGTCGGCATTGTCGAGCGTGTGTTCGAGGGTGGAGAAGCCGTTGGCCATGTTCCACAGCAAGTTCGGGGCGATGGTGGCGGCGAGGGCGAGCAGCGCGAGCAGCGCGAGGCCGGGTTTCACGCGCGCGGCAGGGGAGAGCAGCGGGGCGATTGCGGCGCCGATCAGGAAGTAGATGGCGGCGTATTTGGCGAGGAGGGCGAGGCCGAGGCAGAGGCCGGCGGCAAGGGCGGTGGTGGCGCGGGGGCGTTTGGCCGTTTGCAGCCAGAGCAGCAGGGCGGCGGCGAGGAAGGGGAACATCACGCTGTCGGTCGAGATCAGCAGCGAGGCGACGGCGACCATCGGCAGGGTGGCGTAGGCGAGCGCGGTAAACAGCGCGGCGCGGGGCGACCAGAGGCGGGCGGCGATGGCGCCGAGGAGGAGGGCGGTCGCCATATGCAGCAACGGGCCGGGCAGGCGAATCCAGAACGGCGCGTCGGAGCCTGCAAGGTCCGTCACCGCGCGGATCAGCCAGGCGATGAGGGGGGGTTTTGAGTAGTAGCCGAAGGCCAGCTCCTGCCCCCAGAGCCAGTATTGCGCCTCGTCCACGAAGAGGTCCATCGGCGTCAGGGCGAGCGCGGCGATGCGCAGGGCGGTGATCGCGGTGACGGCAACCAGCGCCGGGCCGAGCCAGCCGGACCTGTCAGGCCGCACGACGTTCGGCCCGGATCAGCCAGAGGTTGCGGATGTAGATGAAGACCCCCAGCGACTGGCCGAGGATGAACACCGGGTCCTTGCGGTAGAGCGCATAGGCCAGAAGGATCAGCCCGCCGCCGATCGAGAACCACCAGAACGCCACCGGGATCACCGAGCGGCGGGCGCGTTCCGAGGCCAGCCATTGCACCAGGAAGCGGCCGGTGAACAGCAGTTGCCCGAACAGGCCGATGACGACCCACCAGAACTCGGTCCAGCTCTGGACATGCAGGAAGGTGAAGACGGCCTGGGTCATGCGCCTGCCCCCGGAAGCGTGACTTCGGCGGGCCGCGCGGTCTTGCGGCGACGGATCAGCCAGGCCACGCCAATGAGGTCATAGGCCCCGACCAGCGCGCGCTGCAGGTTGGAATAGTTGGAGCGGCCCGCCTGCCGGTTGCGGTGGCTGACATCGACATGGGCGATGTCCCAGCCATCGCGGCGGAACAGCGCGGGCAGGTAGCGGTGCATGTGGTTGAAATAGGGCAGCGCCAGGAAGGCCTCGCGCCGGAAGGCCTTGAGCCCGCAGCCGGTGTCGCGGGTGCCGTCCTTCAGCATCGCGGCGCGCAGGCGGTTGGCGGCGCGGGAGGCGAGCTTCTTCGACCATGTGTCCTGCCGCGCCACCCGCTGCCCGGCCACAAGGCCGAGGCGGCCGGTGCCATCGGCCAGCAGCGGCGCCATCAGGCCCGGCAGTTCCGAGGGCGGGTTCTGCCCGTCGCCATCCAGCGTGCAGCAGATCGCGCCGCGGGCCGCGAGCACGCCCGAATGCACCGCGGCGGATTGCCCGCCCGACACCGGATGCCGCAGCAGGCGCAGGTTCGGCACCGTGGCGGCAAGGCGGGCCACGGCCTCGCCGGTGCCATCGGTGGACCCGTCATCGACCACGATGATCTCGAACGCAGGGCCAGCCGCACAGGCGGCGGCGATCTCGGCGACCAGCGCCGCGACATTCGGGGCCTCGTTCTTCATCGGGATCACGATGGATACTTCTGTCATCGCGTCCGCCCGGATCTGGCCAGTTGTCATTGCCGCGCCGTTAAACACGACGGGGCCGTGCTTGTCCATCTGGTGGCCTTAGGTCTTGCGGATGGTGTCGCCCGGTTGCAGCCGCGGGGTCAGTTCCACCCGCTCGCCGCCGACAAGACCAGACTGGCTCTGCCCCGCGATGATCTCGGCGGCACGTTGGCCGATCTCGCGCCGGCAGGCATCCATGGTGGCGAGCTTGCGCGGCAGCCCGTCCAGCAGGTCGACGCCGTTGAAGCCGGCAAGGCCGAGCTTGCCCGGCACGTCGATGCCCTTCTCGAGGCACCACAGAAGCCCGCCCGCGCCGATCATGTCATTGGAGTAGTAGAGGAAATCGAGATGCGGGCTGCGCGCCAGCATTGCCGCCGTCATCTCGCGCCCCTTGGCGAGGGCCGAGCCGCCCGAATAGAACTCGCGGTCCTCGAGGTTCAGCCCGGCCTCGGCCAGCTCCGCCTCGAAGCCCTGCATCCGTTTGCGGGCCCGGTAATCCTCGGGCATCTTGGTGCCGAGAAAGCCGATGCGGCGATAGCCCGCCGAGATGATCGCCCGCGCCATCTCGCGGCCCGCCCGCACATGCGAGATGCCGACCACCGAATCGATGGGGTCGCCGTCAACGTCCATGATCTCGACGATGGGGATGCCGGCATTGCGCAGCATGGCGCGCGAGGCCTCGGAATGCTCCAGCCCCGCGACGATCACCCCCGAGGGCCGCCAGGACAGCATTTCATAGAGCACGGATTCCTCGCGTTCCGGCGAGTAGTTGGTGACGCCGAAGACGGGTTGCAGCCCGGTATCCTCCAGCGTTTCGGAAATGCCGCTGAGAACCTCGGGGAAGACCAGGTTCTTGAGCGAGGGCACCACCACCGCCACCAGGTTCACCCGCTGGCTGGCCAGCGCGCCGGCGATCTTGTTGGGCACGTAGCCCAGCATCTTGGCGGCGACGAGAACCTTGTCGCGCGTGGCAACCGACACGTCGCCCCGGTTGCGCAGCACCCGGCTGACCGTCATTTCCGACACGCCCGAGGCCTCGGACACATCGCGCAGGGTCAGCGGCCGCAGGGCCGGGTTGCGCGGCAGGGTCCGGTTTCGGTCGATCTCGGGCGGTCGGCTCACGGGCGCATCCTTGTGGCGGTTTGATCACGCACCTTGCTTAGCGCCAAAGGATTTCCTTGTGCAAGCGAGGCCGCAAGTGCCATGTGACCGCTAACAGCCCCGGCTGACAAGACCCCGCGCGCGTGCCATGCTCTCCATCCGGCGGGCGCGGTGGACCTGAGGGGGGAGTGGTGGGCCAAAAGATCCGCTCCCCCGCCTTCTTTTGCGAGCGCTTGCCGGCCTTCCCCCGCGCCTGAACGGCGCTACGGCTTGCAACGCAGGCGGATTCCCAGCATGAAGAGCGCCGTGGGCCCCGTAGCTCAGGGGATAGAGCGGCCGCCTCCTAAGCGGCAGGTCGATGGTTCGAATCCATCCGGGGTCACCAGTTTTCAGTCGATCTTCTTGGTGCCAGATCAGCCGACTCGGTCGCCCGTGGTGGCCCGCTTGTGGCGCCAAGTCGGCCATGGCCGCAGTTGTGGGACAAGTAGTGCGAGACATGTGTCACAACGCGGCTTGTGAGACACACGTCCTTCGCAACTGCAGTTGTGTCAGGAAGTTTGCGAAAGATGCAACACAAGGCCGCTTGAGGCATACGCAGCGATCACAACGGCCGTTGTGGTGGAAGAGCAGGCAAAAACGTGACACAGGCCCACCCCGGTCAGCAGAGCCCAGCGCGGCGGGCCCGTCCGGCTGTCGGAGCCGCATCCTTGAAGGCGAACGGTCGCAGGACAGCATCTGGCCAATGCGTTACAAAAACGGTGTTGTGTTGCTAGATCGACAAAATATGTTACACAACTGCGGGGCGGAACCGACAGGGACGGGCAGATGGCCAAGGGTATCGAGAACTACGACCTGAGCGGGATGATTGACTACCATTACGGACAGTTTCCTCCGACCGTCCTCGACCTTGCGCGCCTGATCGATCCACTTTCACGCGCCCAGGATGCAATCTCTCGATATGACCAGATGCTCATATCCCTGCCGAACAGCGAACTCCTGCTCGCTCCGCTTCGGCAGAACGAGGCGGTCATCTCATCCCGCATGGAGGGGACGATCTCCACCGTCGATGAAGTCATGATATATGAAGCCGAAAGTGCAGACGACGGCAATGCCGGACCTGTACGGGATGATGTGATCGAAGTGGCTCTGTACAGTAGGGTCTTGCGCCTGGCACAGGCCGCGGTTGCCGACGGGGCGCCGATCAACGAAGGATTGATCAAGAACGCACATCGCATCCTGCTCAGTTACGGCAGGGGCGCGAGCAAGTCGCCCGGGCAATACAAGATAGAGCAGAACTACGTGGGCGACGATCGGAGGAGGGAGATCTACTTCAAGCCCATCAGCCCGCTCCAGCTCCAGTCTGGAATGCAGGCCCTGCTGGAATTCATTGAACACGGGCCGATGCTGCCGATCTTCAAGGTCGGGGTCGCACATGTCGAGTTCGAATCGCTTCACCCGTTCAACGATGGGAACGGAAGGATCGGACGCTTGCTCATAACGCTTCTGCTTTGGAAGTTTGGCCTGATCCACAAGCCGCATTTCTATGTCAGCGCCTTCTTTGAGGAAAAGAAGCACGAGTATATAGAGCTGATGCGAAAGGTCTCCCGAGACAACGACTGGACGAGTTGGGTTGCCTTCTTTCTGGAGGCAATAGCAAAACAGGCCGCCAGCAATCTGATCACGGCGCAGAAGATCATGGCGCTCTACGAGGAAATGAAGGAACCGTTCCGGGAAATATCGGGATCGAAGTGGCATCTGGCGGCACAAGATGGAATCTTCGAGAGCCCCATCTTCAAGAACAGCCAGCTCATAAAGAGAACGGAAATGCCCAAGCATGTGGCCACAAGAATCACGAAGCTGTTGCACGAGAGCGGCCTGCTGAGAGAGCTGCGACCCGCAAGCGGGCGACGGGGGGCCCTGTTCATGTTCGAGCCGCTGATGGAAATTGTCCGGGCCTGATCGATTGATATGAGCGGGTCGTGACGCGCAGGTCCCAAACGTTCCCCTGATTGGGGGAAGAAAACGACTACAAGGCTGAGTAGGTGTTTCGACACCCCTCACACCGGATGCACGTCTCGCCCCATCCCCGGCTCCGCCTCGTCGCCGGTGCCCGGGATGCCGTCCTCGCCGCGGATCTCGTCTCCCTCGGGGCCGAGCGGGGGCGGGTTGTCGCCGCCGAGGAAGTTGCCGAGCCGCTCCAGCCCCGGGATGTGGTCGCAGAGCACCCGGAACACCACCAGCATCGGCACGGCGACGATCATTCCCGGCACCGACCAGAGCCAGGCCCAGAGCGCGACGGTGATGAACACCACCACCGTGTTCATCTCCAGCCGGCGCGAGACGCTGTAGGGGGTGATCAGCTGGCCCTCGATCGAGGAGAGGCCGGCATAGGTGGCACCCACAAGGATCGGCGCCAGGAACCCGTCCATGGTGACCAGCGCGATGGCCGTGGCCATGACCATGCCGAGGATCAGGCCGATATAGGGGATGAAGTTCAGCAAGAACGCCGCCACGCCAAACATCGCCGGGGCCGGCATCCCCCATCCCCACATCGCCAGTCCGATGGCAAGGCCGAGCCCGGCATTGATGATGGTGATGGTGCCAAGATAGCTGCCAAGGCTGTCCTCGATCTGGCGCAGCGCGGCATAGGCGCGGCGCTTCTGCGCCATGGTGGCGAAGCTTTGCACGATCTTGAGGTAGAGAAGGTCGCCCGAGGCCAGCATGAAGAACAAGAGCAGCAGCACGAAGCCGATCTGCCCCATCAGTGCCGGGGTGGAGCTGGCGACGGACATGATGAGATTGGTGCCGTCCAGCGGCACGAGGTCTTCCTCCTCGCCCTCCCCCTCGCCCTCGGCCTCGGGCGGTTCCTCGAGGCCGAGCGAGCTGGCGACGGATCGCTGGCGGACGTTGTCGGCCGCATCGCCATTCTCGCCATCGCCCAGGCGGTCGAGGAAGCCGCGCATCTCGACCAGGCGATCGCGCAACCCGCCGAACTTCTGTTCCAGCCGGTCCGAGATCTGCGGGGCGCCGCGAACGAGGTCGCTGGCCGGGCCCGAGAGCACCAGGCCGATGGCGAAGATCACCCCGATCAGCCCCAGCGTCACTCCCGAAGCGGTCAGCGCCGGGGGCACGCCGCGCCGGCCCAGCCGGCGGCGCAGCGGGGCGAAGACGAAATAGAGCAACACCGCCATGGTCAGCGGCATCAGGAACACCCGCGCCAGCATCAGCGCGGCGAACAGCAGGATGATGAAGATGCCGATGACCGCCCAGCCGGGCGCCCAGGTCGGCGGGGCAGTGACCGGGCCAAGGGGCAGGTTCTGATCGTAGGGCCCCTCGTGAGGGGTCGGCGCCTGCGACATCGGTCACTCCCATTGCAGCGAAAGGGCTGCGCAACTGCCAACCGGCTGCCGGGCGATTGGTTGCATCGGCGCGGCGGGCGCAAGCGGATAATTCGGCGCAGCAGGCCGGCCCGCTGCTTCAGATCATCCGAATCGTGTCCTTGCCGACCGAGAGCACATAGCCCTTGCGGGCGATGTTCTTGACCAGCAGTTCCGACACCAGCTGGTTGCCGAGCGCATCGCGCAGCCGCTTGATGCGGGTGGCGCCCGCCGCCTCGTCGCAATCGGCGGCGTCGCGGCCCGAGATCACCGCCTCGATCTGCGCGCCGGTCATCACCTCGTCATCCATCCGCGCCTCGGCCAGCACCGCCAGCGTCTCGATGGCGGCCTCGGTCAGCTTGAAGGTCATGTCGTTCAGCACCACGGCATTCTCGGCGCGGCTGATCAGCAGGGATGACACCTCGATCCCCTGGCGCTGGATCTGTCCCATGCGGCGGTTGAGCCCGAGGATGACCACCAGAAACACCAGCGACGCGATCAACAGGGCGGTGGCGAAGGCCAGCAGCACGAAGATGATCATCCGGTAGGAGGTGAGCACGTCCGAGAACGCCGTGCCCGATTGCGCGAGGATCTCCAGCAGGCGGATCACCTCGGGGCCGATCAGCGCATCATTCTCGATGAAGATCCGCTCTACCCGCGCGTTGAAGGCATTGGCATCGGGCAGGTGCACGAACAGCAGCACCGCGGCTCCCAGCAGGATCGCCACGATGGCGGCCAGGCCGAAGGCCAGCACCCGGCTGCCCCGGCGCAGCGTGTCAGTAGCGGAGGAAGAACTGCCCAGCACTGTCTTTCCTTTGCGCCAGCCCGCCCGGGCCAAAGATCGACAGAACGTTTAGAAGGGTCCAGCCCCCGGCCGCAAGCCGCGGGGCCAGCGCGTCGGCGGCATCCTGCTTGGAGCCGCAGGCGCGGTCCGGCAGCTCGGCCACGCCGTAATGCAGCCGAAGCGCGCCGCCCTCCTGCTTGGCCTTGTAATCGGCAAAGCACTCGGCCGATGCCGGGGTGGCCGCGGCGAGGATCAGGGCGAGGGTGAGGGCGATGCGGGTTGTCATGCGCTGAACTCTGCCGGGCCGCGCGCTGATATTCAATCACAACGAGGCGCCCGGGCGCCGCTGCGGGCCGGTTATCGGATAACCGGGCGCCGATATTGCACGGCACCGGCAGAAGCGCGCCTCTGGGGACATCGCAGGTGGCCATGGCGTCATGCCCGGCCACCCGCCCCTGGAAGCTGCCCTTGAAAGGATTGCCCCCATGAACCGTTTCGTCACCGCCGCAAGCGCCGTTGCCATCGCGCTGACCTCCTTCACCGCCACGCCGGCCGCCGCACAGAGCAATGGCGACCGGGATGCCCTGGCGCTGGTGCTGGGCCTCGCGGCCATCGGTGTGATCGCGCACCAGGCCGACAAGAACCGCGACAAGGACAAGGACAAGGATAACAGCAACTACTACTACGATGACCGCAATGACGGGCGCCACAACAGCCACAACAGCCACAATAGCCATAACGGCCGCGATGACCGCGACGACTGGCGCAACGACAACCGCCACGACAACCGCGGCGCCCCGCGCGTCGATCGCCGCAAGCTGATCCCCGAGCATTGCGTGGTGCAGGCGCGCGTCAATGGCCGCAGCACAAACGTGGTGTCGGAACAATGTTTCCGCCGGGCGCAGGGCGCGAGCCTGCCGGGCGCCTGCGAGTTCGAGATCCGCACCAATCGCGGCCGCCAGGAGGTGTTCGGCATGAACTGCCTGCGCGACCGCGGCTTCCGCGTCGTGCGGAGCTGACACCTGCCCGATGCAGGAGGGCCGCCCAAGCGGCCCGGGCATGAGGCAAGAGGGCCGGGCAACGGCCCCGGGCAGCCGGCCAGCGACAATCCCCTTGGCGCTGAGCCGGATGTGGACGGGGGCGGAGAGATCCGCCCCCGTTTTTATGCGCCCCGCCTGATTTGCGTTGAAGCGCGGCGCGGATTGCGGTCTTCAGGGGGCATGACCCTGATTGCTATCGTCGCCCCCGATTTCAGCCGCGAAGAGGCCGCCCGCGCGCGCGGCGCATCCTGTATCGTCGGGCTCGACGAGGCCGGGCGCGGCCCGCTTTGCGGCCCCGTGACGGCGGCAGCGGTGCGGCTGTTCCCGGGGCGGATTCCGGCAGGGCTGAACGATTCCAAGAAGTTGACCGCGGGAGCGCGCGAGCGGCTGTTCGACGAGATCCTCGCCAATGCCGAATGCGCCATCGCCCATGCCAGCGCCCAGGAAATCGACGAGCTGAACATCCTGCGCGCCTCGCATCTGGCGATGTGCAGGGCGGCGGCGGCGCTGCCGACCCCGCCCTGCCATGCGCTGATCGACGGCAACATGATCCCGCGGGATTTCGGCTGGCCGGCCGAGGCGGTGATCGGCGGCGATGCGCTGTGCCTGTCCATCGCCGCCGCCTCGATCCTGGCCAAGGTGGCGCGCGACCGGATCATGGTGGGATTGGCGCAACAGCATCCGGGCTATGGCTGGGAGCGGAACTGCGGCTACCCCACGAAGCAGCATCTGGAGGCGCTTCTAAATCTTGGTGTGACCCCTCACCATAGGCGTTCGTTCAAGCCCGTCCACAACATCTTGTATCAAGAAGTTTCTATAAGTGCTTGATTCAAAAAGGATTTGACGGCGAATCGCCTGTGACTCATCCTGTGCTCAACAAATCGGCACCATAAGCCGAGCAGCGAGGCAGAGATGACGAAGACCATGACGCAGGGGGCGGCCGCGGCCGCGCTGCCCCTGAACCAGATCCTTGCCGGCGATTGTATCGAGGTGATGCGCAGCCTTCCCGAGGCGAGCGTGGACCTGATCTTCGCCGATCCGCCCTATAACCTGCAGCTGCGGGGCGATCTGCACCGGCCCGACAACTCCAAGGTGGATGCGGTCGATGACGCCTGGGACCAGTTCGCCAGCTTTGAAACCTATGACCGCTTCACCCGCGACTGGCTGGCGGCGGCGCAGCGGCTGCTGAAGCCGAACGGGGCGATCTGGGTCATCGGCAGCTATCACAACATCTTCCGCGTCGGCGCAGCCATGCAGAATGCCGGGTTCTGGATCCTGAACGATGTGGTCTGGCGCAAGTCGAACCCGATGCCGAACTTCCGCGGCAAGCGGCTGACCAACGCGCATGAGACGCTGATCTGGGCCTCGAAATCCGAGGCGGGGAAATACACCTTCAACTATGAGGCGATGAAGGCCCTGAACGAGGGCGTGCAGATGCGCTCGGACTGGGTGATCCCTCTTTGCACCGGCCATGAACGGCTGAAGGACGCCGCCGGCGACAAGGCGCATCCGACGCAAAAGCCCGAGGCGCTGCTGCACCGGGTGCTGGTGGCGACGACCAACCCTGGCGATGTGGTGCTGGACCCGTTCTTCGGCACCGGCACCACCGGCGCGGTGGCGAAGATGCTGGGCCGCGACTTCATCGGCATCGAGCGCGAGGAAGGGTATCGTGCCGTGGCGCAGGACCGCATCGACCGGGTGCGCAAGTTCGATCGCTCGGCGCTGGAGATCACCGGCTCGAAGCGCGCCGAACCCCGCGTGCCCTTCGGGCAGGTGGTGGAGCGCGGAATGCTGCGGCCGGGGGAAGAGCTGTTCTCGCCCCGCGGCGGCATCGCCAAGGTGCGGGCCGATGGCACGCTGGTCGGCAATGACGTGAAGGGCTCGATCCACCAGGTCGGCGCGCATCTGGAAGGCGCGCCGTCGTGCAACGGCTGGACCTACTGGCACTTCAAGCGCGACGGCAAGCTGATCCCCATCGACCTGCTGCGCCAGCAGATCCGCGCCGAGATGGACGCCGATCTCGGCCGCCCGAACTAGCTTTCCCCGAACAGAACCGCCGGTGCCCGTGGCCCTTCGGCCACGGCACATACCTGCCCCGCCGGGATTATGCCGGCGGGGTTTTTTCGTCGGGCGGTTGGGGGAGGTTGTCGAGCTTGGCCCGGACGCGGTCCAATGCCGCGCTCGCGGTCTGGAAGTCGTACGGCATATGCTCGGGATCATAGACCCGTAGCGCCGCCTCGAGACATTTCGCCGCCCGCATCAGTTCGGCGCCCTTGTCAGGGCAGGCCTCGTTCTCCGCCAGCGCTTCGTGCGCGAGCCCGAGATTCTCCTGAGACAACGCCCAGTCCACCGGATGCTCTTGCTCGGTGCGGACGCCGAGCGCAGCGCGGTATGCCGCCACGGCCTCTGACAGCAGGTCCGCGCCTTCCGCGCCTCCAGTTCGGCTGCCCTGCGCGTCAAGCGCAATGCCGAGGTTGTTCTGCGTCACAGCCCAATCCAGCGGCTGCTCGCGGTAGGTGCGGATGCGGAGCGCCGCGCGGTAGGCCGCCACCGCCTCGGCCAGCAGCGCCGCGCCCTCGGCGCCGCCGATTCGGGTGCCCTGCTCTGCAAGTGCATTGCCGAGGTTGTTCTGCGTCATCGCCCAGTCCGGCGGATGGTCGCGCTCGGTGCGGATGCGGAGCGCCGCGCGGTAGGCCGCCACCGCCTCGGCCAGCAGCGCCGCGCCCTCGGCGCCGCCGATTCGGGTGCCCTGCTCTGCAAGTGCATTGCCGAGGTTGTTCTGCGTCATCGCCCAGTCAAGCGGATGGTCGCGCTCGGTATGGACGCGGAGCGCGGCGCGGTAGGCCGCCACCGCCTCGGCCAGCAGCGCCGCGCCCCCCGTGCCGCCGGTGCGGCGGCCCTGCTCTGCAAGTGCCGTGCCGAGGTTGTTCTGCATCATCGCCCAGTCCAGCGGAAGCTCGCGTTCGGTGTGGACGCGGAGCGCGGCGTAGTAGGCGGTCACTGCCTCCGCCAGCAGCGCAGCGCCCTGGGAGCCGCCGGTGCGGCGTCCCTGCTCGTCAAGTGCGACGCCGATGTCGTTCTGGCAGTTCGCCCACATGTAGGCGTCTGCGGTTTCATCAAGGGCGTCGAGATTGGCCCGCCCGAGTGCGATTGCGGCGGCAAGCGCGGTTCCGCCGTAGCGTATGCCATGCCTGTAGATCTGTTGCACATAGCCCCCGCGTCGCCTCACCCCTTCCAACCTGTCAAACGGCGCGAAGCTGTCCGCCGCGCCCGACAGCAGCCGAAACGCCTCATCGGCGTCGCCTTCCAGCAGGGCGATCTCGGCCTCGGTCTCGACAAGGGCGGCGTCGTCGCGCAGGGCGGTGAGGGTGCGCTCGGTGCGCTGCACGGCCTTGGCGTCGCGGATCAGCTGTTTTGCCTCGTCGAGCCGCAGGGCGCGGATCGCGTCTTCGGCGGCGGCCTTGAGGTTGGCGATGCGGCCCTCGCGGTCCTGCAGGGTTTGCACCTGCGCCAGCAGGCGGCGGTAGTCCTTGGCCTTGTCGATCAGGAAGCCGCGCAGGTCGGCCAGGGTCATGGCTTCGGGCTCTTCCTCGCCGAAGCGCAGGGCGAGCGCCTCCAGCGTATCGCGGGACTGCGCGGCGATGTCGCCGAGCTGGGCGCCGATGTCTTCCACCGCGCGGTGCGTGGCTTCCGTCCGCGCGTCGATCCGCTGCAGAAACTCCAGCTGCAGGCCGTGCTGGCGGGCGGCGTCGATCAGCAGCTCCTGCGTCAGGTCGCGGTGGAAATCGGCATCCTGGCGGCAGGCGGCGATGGCGGCGAGGAAGACCGGCATCAGGATGGCGCGCGGCGCGTCGTCGCCCGGCTCGGCCAGCGCACCCGCCAGGCGCAGGGCGATGCTGCGGTTGAAATCCCCGGTCGCCGCGGCCTCGAGGAGGGTGGCGGCGGACAGATCGACGGGGCGGCGCGCCTCCTTCAGCAGCAGCGCGGCGCGGGCGAGATCCGCGGGCGCGAAGTCGGGGTTCGCGCTCAGCTGCGCCAGTGCCGCGGCCGAGGCCCGGTCGCAGGCGCGGCGGCCGCAGCTTTTCCAGATCGTGTAGCCGACCGCCGTGAGCACCGCGACCGGCGTGGCAATGGCGGCGAGGCCGGGCGCTGCCGGCGCGGCCAGCGCGACCGTCGCGGCGCAAAGGGCCGTGCCGTGTTCCGCGATGTCCTTGAGGTTGCTCATTGCCGGGAATGCCATGGCTGAAAAGGGTTTGGAGGCGAGACTAGGGGCCCGCGCGGCCACGGCAAGAGATTCGGGAGGCGCCAAGAACCGCACCTGGCCCGCAAACCCTTGGCAGCCGCGCCCCCCGCGGGCTAGGCTCGCCCCAGGCAAGCCATGGAGCCCGATGCATCCCTATTCCGATCTCCCGCCCGAGGCGTTCTGGCGCAGCGGCGTTGCCGGGGCGGACCCGGCGGCGCTGGACGGGATCTATGCGCCGAAGGTCAGGATCGGCCCGCAGACCCGCATCGCCACGGCCGGCAGCTGCTTTGCCCAGCATATCGGCCGGGCGTTGCGGGGGGCTGGGGTTACGGTGCTGGATGCCGAGCCGGCGCCGGTTGCGCTGCCCGAGGCGACGGCCCGCGCCTTCGGCTATGGGCTGTTCTCTGGCCGCTATGGCAACATCTACACGGTGCGCCAACTGGTGCAGCTTTTGCAGGACGTGCAGAGCGGCGAGGCCTATGAGGCCTTCGTCTGGGAGAGGGACGGGCGCTTCTTCGATGCGCTGCGACCGGGCGTCGAGCCCTTGGGCATGGAAAGCCCCGAGGAGGTGCTGTTCCTGCGCCGCGCGCATCTGGCCGCGCTGCGCGGGATGCTGGCCGAGGCGGAGGTCTTCGTCTTCACCCTCGGCCTGACCGAGGCCTGGATCGACGCGCCCACCGGCCGGGTGTTCCAGACCTGCCCCGGGGTGATCGCCGGCCGGTTCGACCCGGCGCGCCATGTCTTTTGCAGCTTCACCCTCGCCCAGACCCGCGCGGACCTGGAGACGGCGCGCGGCCTGCTGCGCAGCCTGCGCAAGCGGATGCGGATGATCCTCACCGTCTCGCCGGTGCCGCTGACCGCAACGGCGAGCGGCGGGCATGTGCTGCCCGCGACGGTGCAGAGCAAGGCGGTGCTGCGGGTGGCGGCGGGAGAGTTCGCGGCGGCGCATCGGGGCGTGGACTATTTCCCGTCCTACGAGCTGATCACCAACCCCGCGGCCCGTGGGCGGTTCTTCGAGCCGAACCTGCGCGCGGTGACGGCGGAGGGCGTGCAGATGGTGATGCGGACCTTCCTGGCCGCGCAGGGGCTGGCCGAGGCGCGGATGCCAGAGCCGGTTGCCGCGCCGGATGTCGATGGCGCCGAGGAGGGCGTGATCTGCGAGGAGATGCTGCTGGACGCGTTCGCGCGATGACCGCTGCCGCGCAGGGAACGGGGCCGCGCCGGGTGCTTGTCCTTGGCAACTCGCACATCGCGGCGGTGAAGAACGCGCATGGGCAAAGCGCCGCTCCCTGGCCCGGGCTGGCGGTGGAGTTTGCCGGCGGACAGCTTGAGACGCTTGCCGCGCTGGAGGTGCAGGAGGGCCGGCTGATCCCGCGCACCGAAGCCGCAGGGCGGAACCTGCAGGCGCTGAACCAGCGCGCCGAGTGGGCGCTGGCGGATTACGACGCATTCGTGGTGGTCGGCTGCCGGGTCGGCATCAACCTGGCACAGGTGCCCTATCGCAAGGCGCGGTTCCTGGGCCTGCCCTCGGGGACCGGGCAGGGGGTGGAGCCGCCGCTGGCGCCGGTGTCGCGGGCGATGTTCGAGCTGTCGGTGCGCGAGGGCGTGGCGCAGTCGGTGGGCGGGACGCTGGCGCTACGGCTGGTGGCAGGCCTGCAGCCCGAGGAGCGGCAGGGTCCGGCCGCGCGGGTGATGGTCGCCGAGCAGCCGCGGCCCTCGTTCGACTGCAGGCGCCAGCCTGGCAAGTTCTCGGGGCTGTTGCAGGCGCACCGGGTTGGCGACGGCCTCGTGCTGTCGGATATCTTCGAGGGCGCCGCCCTCCGCGCCCTGCCCGGCGTTACTTTCCTGCCGCAGCCGGAGCAGACCCGGCATGGCGGGATGTTCACCCTGCCGCGCTATTCGGTGGGCTCGGTGCGGCTGACCGCCGGCGAGAGCATCGCGCATCCCGAGGATGATTTCATCCATGCCAATGCCGAGTATGGCGCGCTGGTCCTGGACCAGATCGCCGAAGCGCTGGGGCCCGTGGCCTGACGCTCAGGCGCCGCGCGGCTGGGGTGTCTCGCCGCGGTTGTAGGGGCCCCAATCCTCGACCTCGGGGTAATATTTCCTGCGCCAGGCCCGCACGCGCGGGTTCATCCGGCGGCGCCACAGCGGCGGGATCAGCGCCAGCGTCGTCATTGCCGGATAGCCGAAGGGCAGCTGCGGCGCCTCCTCCTCGGTATAGGTCTGCAGCAAGGGGAAGCGGCGGTCGGGTTTGTAGTGGTGGTCGGAATGGCGCTGCAGGTTGATCAGCAGCCAGTTCGAGGCGGTCTGCGACGCGTTCCAGCTGTGCCGGGGCAGGACATGTTCATAGCGGCCCTCGCCCAGATATTTGCGAGTCAGGCCGTAATGCTCGACATAGTTCGTCAGCTCCAGCTGCCAGACGGCGATGAAGGCCTGGAACAGGAACAGGCCAAGCCCGGTCCAGCCGCCAAGGGCGGCCGCCAGAGCCAGCATCGCCAGTTGCAGCAGCGCGTAGCGCCAGAACGGGTTGCGCGCGTCGAAGGGGCTCTTGCCGATCCGGGCCAGCTTCTGCACCTCGGCCCGCCAGGCCGAGGCGGGGCACTCGCGCAGCACCCGGAAGAAGAAGCGATGGAAGCCTTCGTTGTAGCGCGCCGTCACCGCATCGCGCGGGGTGCCGACATGGCGGTGGTGCACCAAGAGATGCTCGGTGCGGAAATGGCTGTAGAGCACCGAGGCCAGCAGCAGGTCGCCCAGCCAGCGCTCTACCCGGTTCTTCTGGTGCAGCAGCTCGTGGCTGTAGACGATGCCGACGGTGCCGGAGATCACGCCGACGCCGAAGAACAGGACAAGGGTTTCGAGGGTGCCGAGGTGGGTGGTATGCGTGACCCACCAGATCAGCCCGAAGATGGTGACGAACTGGATCGGGAACCAGATCATGGTGATGACCCGGTACCACAGCAGATCGGTTTCCGGCGTGGCGGGGTCGGGGTTCTCCTCGTTCAGGCCGAGGATCGCGTCCAGCACCGTGACCAGCATCCAGCCATAGACCGGCAGCAGGGCCGTGGTCCAGCCGCCGACCGTGGCGCCGAGGATCGCCAGCGGGATCATTCCCAGCGACAGCCAGAAGGGCAGCGCGTGGCGGAGCGAGCGGATGCTGGCGGCATCGGGCCTTGGAGCGGATCGGGGGGCGGGTGGGGATGCTTCGGTCATGGCAACCTCCTGCGGCAAGCCGGTTCTGCCTGTGGCTGGCGGGGGCTGGCGGCGGCTGGCCAAGGATAGCGCGCTGCGGCGCCGGCGGCAAATCCTGCGCGCTGCGGCAAAGAGGTCAGGGCAGGTGGGGTTCTGCCGCCTGCCAAACCTTCAGCATCAGCGTCGGCAGGTCGCCGGGGCGAAAGGCCTCGCGCGGGGTGAAGCTGCCGCGGGCGGGGGTGGCGGTTTGCGGGGCCGCGGCCAGATGCACGGTCAGGTCCAGATGGAAATGCGTGAAGGTGTGGCGGACGGCAGAGGGGGCGGGGCTCCAGTCGGCCGCCAGAGGCGGCGCGGGCACGGGGTCTTCGGACCAGTCGCTGCCCGGAAAGCCGAGCATCCCGCCGAGCAGGCCCTTCCCCGGCCGGGTTTCCAGCAGAACCGCGCCATCGGCGCGCACCGCGACATAGGCGATGCCGCGGCGGGTGGGCTTGGCCGGCTTCGGGCTCTTGCGCGGCAGGTCGGCGGCGATCCCGGCGGCGCGCGCGGCACAGAGCGACCATAGCGGGCAGATGCCGCAGGCGGGCTTGCGCGGGGTGCAGATGGTGGCGCCGAGGTCCATCATCGCCTGGGCGAAATCGCCCGGACGCTCGGTTGGGGTCAGCGCGGCCGCGAGCGACAGCAGCACCGGCTTGGAAGCTGGCAAAGGCGTCTCGATGGCATGAAGCCGCGATACCACCCGTTCCACATTGCCATCGACCACCACGGCGGGTTCGTCGAAGGCAATCGCGGCGACGGCGGCCGCGGTGTAGGGGCCGATGCCGGGCAGGGTGCGCAAGCCCGCCTCGCTGCCCGGAAACGCGCCGCCATGATCCGCCACCACCGCCCGGGCGCATTTCAGCAGGTTGCGGGCGCGGGCGTAGTAGCCAAGCCCGGCCCATTCGGCCATGACATCGGCATCCTCGGCGGCGGCAAGGTCGGCCACGGTCGGCCAGCGCTCTGTAAACCGGCGGAAATAGGCGCGCACGGCGGCCACGGTCGTCTGCTGCAGCATCACCTCGGACAGCCAGACGCGGTAGGGGTCGGGCCGCTCCCCCGCCGCGCGGTCCGCGGGCGAGCTGCGCCACGGCATCACCCGCGCATGGCGGTCATACCACGCCAGCAGCAGCGTCGCCGCCCCATGGTCAGCCATCCCGTCACGCATTCTTTATGGCCCCTTCCGCCGGCCCGGATGCAATTGGCTGGCATCGGGCGCTCGCCTGCCTAGAATAGGGTGCAAGCGGGGGAAAGCCAGCGATGCCGACAGATCAGCCAGAGGCGGAGGATAAAGGCCGGGAACGGCCCGAACAGCCGCGCCGCCAGCGGCGGATGCGCGGCTTTGAATCCGCATCTGGCCTGCTGCGCGACAAGATCCGCGTGGCCGGCGAGGCGCGGGGCTTTGCCGTCGCCCGGCTGCTGACCCATTGGGCCGAGGTGGTGGGCGAGGAGGTTGCCGCCATCGCCCGCCCGGTGAAGATCGGCTATGGCCGCGGCGGGCTTGGGGCGACGCTGACGCTGCTGACCACCGGCGCCGCCGCCCCGATCCTGCAGATGCAGCTGCCCAAGATCCGCGAGCGGGTGAATGCCTGCTACGGCTACAACGCGATTTCGCGGGTGGCGATCACCCAGACAGCGCCCACCGGCTTTGCCGAGGGTCAGGCGGCCTTTGCCCATGCCGCGCCCGCGCCGCGCGAACCCGCCCCCGAAATCCTCGCCCGCGCCGCCGAGACGGCGATGGGCGTGACCGACCCCTCGCTCCGCGCCGCTCTTGAAGCGCTGGGGCAGAATGTCCTATCCCGGCCGCAAGCCGGGGCCACTGACAGAAAAGGCTGACCCTTCATGAAACGTCGCACCTTCACCCTTGCCGCGCTGTCGGCGATCCTTGTGGCCGGCGGGTCGTTCCTGACCTTCCGCAAGCCGGGCCAGAGCACCGGCGGGCTGCCGGGCGCCGCCTTCGCGCAGGACACGGGCGCCGAGCCGGTGATCCGCCCCGATTTCGTGCTGGGCCAGGCGGATGCGCCCATCGAGCTGATCGAATACGCCTCCTACACCTGCCCGCATTGCGCCACCTTCCACGCGCAGGTCTTCCCGCAGTTGAAGGCCAATTACATCGACACCGGCAAGGTGAAGTTCATCCACCGCGAGGTGTATTTCGACAAGTTCGGCCTCTGGGCCGGGATGGTCGCGCAATGCGCCGGCGAGATGCGCTATTACGGCGTGTCGGGGATGATCTATGACACGCAGGAAGAATGGATCGGCAATGGCGATGCCGGCGCCATCGCCGACAACCTGCGCAAGATCGGCGCCAAGGCTGGGCTGAGCCCGGCCGAGCTGGACGCCTGCATGAACGACGGCGCGATGGCGCAGTCGATGGTCGCCACCTACCAGAAGAACGCCGAGGCCGATGACGTGCAGGCCACGCCGACTCTGATCATCGACGGCGAGAAGCACTCGAACATGAGCTATGACGAGCTGGCGGCGATCCTTGACGCGAAGCTTGCGCAGTAAGCCATGCATCCGCTGCAAGGGCTGAAGGTCGTCGAACTGGCGCGGATTCTGGCCGGCCCCTGGGCCGGACAGGTTCTGGCCGATCTGGGCGCCGAGGTCATCAAGGTCGAGGCGCCCGAGGGCGACGATACCCGCCGCTGGGGGCCCCCGTTCATCGAGCGGGGGGACGAACGCAGCGCCGCCTATTTCCACGCGACCAACCGCGGCAAGCAATCGGTGCTGGCCGATTTCCGCGACCCGGACGATTGCGCGATGGTGCGGCAGCTGGTGGCCGAGGCCGACATCCTGATCGAGAATTTCAAGGTCGGGGGCCTGCGGAAATACGGGCTGGACTATGACAGCCTGCGCGAGGTGAACCCCCGGCTGATCTATTGCTCGATCACCGGCTTCGGACAGGACGGGCCCTATGCCCACCGCGCCGGGTATGACTACATCATCCAGGGCATGTCGGGGCTGATGAGTGTCACCGGCGAACCCGATGGCCAGCCGCAGAAGGTGGGCGTTGCGGTGGTGGACGTGTTCACCGGCATCTACGCCTCGACCGCGATCCTGGCGGCGGTGGTGCAGCGGCAGAGCACGGGGCAGGGCCAGCATATCGACATGGCGCTGTTCGATGTGGCCACCGCGGTGATGGCCAATCAGGCGATGAACTACCTGGCCACCGGCACCTCGCCGCAGCGGCTGGGCAATGCGCATCCGAACCTGGTGCCCTATGCGGTGTTCGGCTGCTCGGACGGCTGGATCATCATCGCCACCGGCAATGACGGGCAATACCGGCGGCTCTGCGGTCTGCTTGGGGTGCCGGAGCTGGCCGAGGCGGCGGAGTATCAGGCCAACGCCGGCCGGGTGGCGAACCGCGCCGCGCTGACCGAGGCGCTGACGGCCGCGACCGGCCGCTGGACCAAGGCGGACCTGCTGGCCGCCTGCGAGGAGGCTGGCGTCCCCGCCGGCCCGATCAACGAGATGGCCGAGGTCTTCGCCGACCCGCAGATCACCGCGCGCGGGATGCAGATTGCCCCCGAAGGCGTGCGCGGCGTGCGCAGTCCGATGGTGTTCTCGGATGCCGAGCTGGCACTGGACCGCGCCTCGCCGAAGCTGGGGGAGCATGACGCGGCGGTGCGGGCGCGGCTGAAGGGCTAAAGCCCCAGCCGGTCCAGCGCCGCATCCAGCGGGGCCCAGTCGTCCAGCTCCAGCCGCACCGGCAGGGTCAGAACCTTGCGGCGGAAGGCGGGGGGCATCCGGGCGGCGTCCTTCTCGGTCGTGACCAGCTGCGCGCCGCGCAGCCGGGCCTCGGCCTCCAGCCGGTTCAGCAGGGCGAGCGTATAGGGCTGGTGATCCTCCAGCGCCTCGGCGCGCACGAGGTCGGCGCCGAGGCCGCGTAGGGTGGCGAAGAACTTCTCGGGGTGGCCGATCCCGGCGAAGGCGAGCGCGCGCAGGCCCTGCCAGTCCATCCCGGTCTGCAGCGGCGCCAGATGGCCGGTCAGGTGCGGCAGGTGAATGTGATCGCCCCACGCGGCGCGGAAGGCCTCCTGCGCAGCAGAGGGGCCGATCGACAGCAGCAGATCGGCGCGGGCGAGGCCGACCGGAACCGGCTCTCGCAGCGGCCCGGCGGGCAGGCAGCGGCCATTGCCGAAGCCCTTGGCGGCGTCGACCACGACCAGCGCCAGATCCTGCACCAGCGCCGGGTTCTGGAAGCCGTCATCCAGCAGCACCGCCTGCGCGCCGGCAGCCACGGCGGCGCGCGCCCCCGCGGCCCGGTCCTTGGCCACCCAGACCGGCGCGAAGGCCGAGATCAGCAGGGGTTCGTCCCCTACCTCGGCCGCCTTGTGGCGGCGTTCGTCCACCCGCACCGGGCCGGGCAGGCTGCCGCCATGGCCGCGGCTGACCACATGCACCGCCACCCCGCGCGCCTGCAGCCGCATAGCCAGCGCGATCACCGTCGGCGTCTTGCCGGTGCCGCCGGCGTTGATGTTGCCCACGCAGATCACCGGCACATCCAGCCTTACGCCTGCCTTGGTCAGCCGCCGCTCCGTGGCGCGGGCATAGAGCATCCCCAGCGGCGCCAGCGCCCTTGCTTGCCAGCCGGGCGCCTTGGCTGGGTTGAACCAGAACCGCGGCGCGCCCATCACGCTCGCCCCCTGGCATCGAGCGCGGCGAAGATCGCGCGCATCACCTGCTCTGTCGCCCCCGCGCCCACGGACGAGACCTGCCAGGCGTTATGCGCCAGCGTCGCCGCCCGGTCCGCCGCGATCAGATCGACCAGCGCATCGGCCAGCTCGCCCTCGCCGCTGACCCGCCGCGCCGCCTGCGCTGCAGCCAGCCGCGCATAGGCGGCCTCCTGCGGCACCTCCTGCGGGCCATAGAGGATGGCAGAGCCAAGCGCCGCCGGCTCGAACGGGCTGCGCCCGCAGGTGCCCGGATGCAGGGTGCCGCCCATGAAGGTGACGGGGGCGAGGCGATACCACAGCCCCATCTCGCCCTCGGTATCGGCGATCAGCACCTGCACCGGCTCCTCGGGTTCCTCCTCGGCCGAGCGCAGGGCGACCTCCCAGCCCTCGGCCGCCAGCTTGGCCGCCAGTGCCGGGCCACGGGCGGGATCGGCCGGGGCGAGGATCAGCAGCATCCGGTGCGCGTGCTGGCTGGCGCGGGCATGAGCGGCCAGCACCGCCTGTTCATCCTCGGGCGCGCAGGAGGAGGCGAACCACACCGGCCTTGTGCGCAAAAGCCCGGCGATCGACTCGCGCTCGGTCTCGTTGCAGGGCAGCGGCTCGGTGGTTTCCTCGATCGGGCCGGTCACCTCCACCGCCAGATGCCGCCCGCCAAGCCGCCGCAGCCGCCGCGCGCTGTCGCCATCCTGCGCCAGCACCGCGGCCATGCGCGAAAGCAGCGCCGCCGTCAGCCCGGACCGCCAGCGCCGCGCCTTCCAGCCCGCCAGCGTCATCTGCGCATCGGCAAGGATCAGAGGGATGCCGCGGGCATGGGTCTCATGGATCAGCACCGGCGGCAGGGCCGAGCCGGTCAGCACCGCCACATCGGGCTTCAGCCGGTCCAGAAAGCCGCGCATCGCCGGCACGGTCTGCGCCGGGGCGGGCAGCACCACGGTGCCGGTGGGGAAGCCCTGCGGCGGCGCCTCGCCCGGCTCCAGCGTCAGCACGAAGCGCAGATCGCGCCGGGTGCGGCGCATCTGCCGGGCCAGCTGCAAGAGGCCCGGCAGCCGCGCGCCCGGTCCGGGGCAAAGCCAGACCAGCGGCCCGGTGCCCTCGGGCAGCGGAAAATCCTGCGCTGCCGCAGCTCCGCCGCGCGCCGAGAATAAAGCCAGCCACAGCGCAAGCGACCTTGCCATCGGGTGCCTTACGCGCCCAGTTCCTCGGTGGCGCTGGCCGCGGCTTCCTCGTCGCGCAGGCGGTGCAGGTGGGCGATGAAGTAGCGGGTCTGCGCATCGTCGACGGTGCGCTGCGCCTCGGCCTTCCAGGCGCGGTAGGCGCTGGCATAGTCGGGGAAGATCCCGACGACGTGGATCTTGCTGACGTCCTTGAAGGTCGTCGACCCGGTCGAAACCAGTTCGCCGCCGAAAACGAGGTGAAGGCGCTGTGCCATATGGGGCTCCTGAGGCTGCCGGGCTTGGCGCAACCTACATGAGCGGGGCGGGTGCCTCAAGCGGCAGTCCGATGTCCTCCCGCCCCGCCTGCATTGGCGAAGGCCATCGCCTTCGCCCGACCACAGGTTCGGACCCGGCGCCTACTCCACCCACACCGCCAGCCGCTCCATCACCGGGCCATGCAGCGCCGGGGCGGCCGCGACCAGCCCCCGCGCCTGCCCGGCGGGGCTGTTGTAGCGCACGCGCAGCCCCGCGCGGTCGGTCACCACGGCGCCGGCCTGCCGGGCGATCAGGTCGCCGGCGGCCAGATCCCACTCCCAGATCGGCCGGAACGACAGCGCGGTATCGTAGCGCCCCGCCGCCACAAGGCAGAGCCGCCAGGCCAGCGCCGTGCGGAACGAGCGGCGGAAGCCCGGGGCGATGCCGGCGCGCCAATGCTGTGGGTCGAGCGCCTGATGCGGCGCCAGCAGCCGCGCCCCCTCGGGATGGGCGGCCTCCGAGGCGGCAATCGGCGCGCCGTTCAGCGTGGCGGGGCCGTCCGCGGTGGCCGCATAGGTCTCGCCCCGCGCCGGCAGGTGGATCACCGCCGCCGTCACCTCGCCGCGGTGGGCAATGGCCAGCGCGATGGCGAAACCATCCTCGCCGGCGATGAAGGCGCGGGTGCCGTCGATGGGATCGACGATGAACACCGTGTCCGCCGCCAGCCGCGCGGCGGGGTCGTCCTCGGTCTCCTCGGACAGCCAGCCATGGCCGGGGCGCGCGGCCAGCAGCTCGGCGCGCAGCATCCGGTCCACTTCGAGATCAGCCACCGTCACCGGCCCGGCGCCGCCGGCCTTCTCCCAGGCCTCGGGCGCCTGCCGCCAATGGCGCAGGGCGATGGTGCCGGCCTCGTTCGCGGCATCGGTCAGCAGGGCAAGGTCACGCGCCGGCAAGGGTCAGCCCTTCGACCAGCAGGCTTGGCACCACATGGGTCAGATACGCGCGCCCGTCATTCGCGGGGGTGATCCGCAGCAGCATGGCGCGCAGGTTGCCGGCAATGGTGCATTCGTTCACCGGATAGGCGATCTGGCCGTTCTCGACCCAGAAACCCGAGGCGCCGCGCGAGTAATCGCCGGTGGTGGGGTTGATCGAGGCGCCGATCAGCTGCGTCACGATCAGCCCGGTGCCCATGTCGCGGATCAGATCCTCGCGGCTGGCGCTGCCGGGGCTCAGCGCGATATTGGAATTGCCGGGCGAGGGCGGGGAGGAGGTGCCGCGGCTGGCATTGCCGGTGCTCGGCATCCCCAGCTTGCGCCCGGTGGCAAGGTCCAGCGTCCAGCCGGTGAGCACGCCATCCGCCACGATGTCGCGGGCCCGGGTCGGCAGGCCCTCGGCGTCGAAGGGCCTGCTGCCGGCGATCCGCACCCGCTGCGGGTCTTCGCGCAGGCTCAGCCCGGCGGGCAGCACCTGCGTGCCAAGCGCGTCCCGCAGCCAGGAGCTGCCACGGGCGACCGACGAGCCGTTCACCGCCGCCAGCAGATGCCCGATCAGCGAATTGGCGATGCGTTCGTCATAGAGCACCGGAAAGGCGCCGGTCGGCGGCTTGCGCGAGCCGATGCGGGCCGCGGCGCGCTGGCCGGCGAGGGTGCCGATCTCTGCGGCGTCTGGCAGGTCGGCTTGCCAGATCCTGCTCTCGGCGGCCCAGTCCCGCTCCATCCCCAGCCCCTCGCCCGAGATCGCCACGGCCGAGATCTGGCGCGAGCTGCGGGCATAGCCCCCCGAAAAGCCGTTGCTGGCGGCGATATGGATGGCGCGGCGGGAATAGGCGGCGGAAGCGCCCTGCGCCTTGGAGACACCCGGCACGGCGAGCGCGGCGGCCTCGGCCCGCAGCGCGTCCTGTTCCAGGTCTGCGGCATTCGGCTCTGCCGAGGGATCGACCAGCTCCAGCGCCGCGATATCCCAGCCCTGCGCCAGTTGCGCGGGATCGGCCAGGCCAGCATTGGGATCGTTCGGCGCCTCGCGCGCCATGGCCACGGCGCGTTCGGCCATTTCCGCCAGCGTGCGGGCCGAGATGTCGGAGGCCGAGACGCAGGCCTGCCGCCCGCCGATCAGCACCCGGAGCCCGATCTCGATGCCCTCGGACCGCTCTGCCTGCTCCAGCTTGCCCTCGCGCACGTCGATGGAGAGCGCGGTGCCATCCACCGCCATCGCATCGGCGGCCTCGGCCCCGGCCTTGCGGGCGGCATCGAGAAGGGCGGCAGTCAGGCTTTCGAGACGGTCGGACATGGTGGGCTCCCTCTTTTGTCCAGCAGTTACGCCTTCGGGCGGGCGTTGCAAGGGCTGGGGCGCGGGGGAAGCGGGGGGCCAGCCCCCCGCACCCCCCGGCAGGGGAGGGGCGCGCCCCTCCCCTGCACCCCTCTGCGGATATTTCCGCCAGCAAGAAGCGGCAAGATCAGGTGATGACGTCGGGGGCGGGGCGGCCGGTGCGGGCAGTGATGCCGATGATCGCCTCTGCCGCCGCGATGACCGGGGCGAGGGCGGCCTGCACCTCCTCGGCCTGCCGGGCCGGGTCTGGCTCGTAGCGTTCGAGGTAGAGGCGCAGGGTCGCGCCTTCGGTGCCGGTGCCCGAGAGGCGGAGCACCAGGCGGGAGCCGTCGGCAAAGCCGATGCGGATGCCCTGCTGCGCCGAAGTGGAGCCATCGACGGGGTCGGTATAGGCGAAGTCGTCGGCGCTAGCGACGGTCATGCCGGCATATGCCTGTCCCGGCAGGGTAGGCAGCGCGGCGCGCAGATCGGCGACCAGCGCATCGGCCACCGCCTTGTCCACCGCCTCATAGTCGTGGCGGCTGTAATAGGTGCGCCCGAAGCGGGCCCAGTGGTCGGCGAGCAGTTGCGACACCGAATTGCCCGTGGCGGCGAGGATGTTGAGCCAAAGGAGCACGGCCCAGAGCCCATCCTTCTCGCGCACATGGTCCGATCCGGTGCCGAAGCTCTCCTCGCCGCAGATCGTGGCGCGGCCAGCGTCCAGGAGGTTGCCGAAGAATTTCCAGCCGGTCGGCGTCTCATAGGCCGGGATGCCAAGCGCCGCCGCCACCCGGTCGGCGGCGCCCGAGGTGGGCATCGAACGGGCGATGCCCTTCAGCCCGCCCGCGTAGCCTGGGGCCACGGTCGCATGTTCCGCCAGCAGCGCCAGGCTGTCGGAGGGCGAGACATAGCACCCGGCGCCGACGATCATGTTGCGGTCGCCGTCGCCATCCGAGGCGGCGCCGAAATCGGGGGCATCCGCGCCCATCATCTCGTCCATCAGCGCCTTGGCCCAGGTCGGGTTCGGGTCGGGATGGCCGCCGCCGAAATCGGGCAGCGGCACCGCGTTGATCACCGTGCCGGAGGCGGCGCCGAGCCGGCGCTCCAGGATCTCGGAGGCATAGGGCCCCGTCACCGCGTGCATCGCGTCAAAGCGCATCCGGAAGCCGCCCGCAAACATCGCGCGGATGGCGGCGAAGTCGAACAGCGTTTCCATCAGCGCGGCATAGTCGGTGACCGGGTCCACCACCTCGACCACCATCTGCTCCAGCCGGGTCTCGCCCACCGTACCCAGGTCGATGTCCTGCCCTTCCAGGATGCGGTACTCGCCCGGCGCCTTTGCGCGGGCGAAGATCGCCTCGGTCACCGCCTCGGGCGCGGGGCCGCCATTGGGCATGTTGAACTTGATGCCGAAATCCTCATCAATCCCGCCCGGATTGTGGCTGGCCGAGAGGATGATGCCGCCATCGGTGCCGCGCAGCCGGATCAGGTGCGAGGCGGCGGGGGTGGAGAGGATGCCGCCCCGCCCGACGATCACCCGCGCCGCGCCATTGGCCGCCGCCATCCGCACGATCACCTGCACGGCCCGGTCGTTGAAATAGCGCCCGTCACCGCCCACGACATAGGTGCGCCCGGCCGCGCCGCCGGTGGCGTCGAAGATCGCCTGCACGAAGGTTTCAAGATACATCGGCGTCAGGAATACCCGGGTCTTCTTGCGCAGGCCCGAGGTGCCGGGCTTCTGGTCGGCAAAGCCGGGGGTGGCGTGGGTGGCGGTCTGCATGGGGAAGGGCTCCGGTCAGGAAGGGGCTTGGGTGGCAGCGGACTGGGCGAAGACGGCGACCGATTGCGGCGCGACCTGCACCGTCTGGCCGGGCAGCGGGATATCGCCCTGCGCGGGATGGGCGGTGTCGAGCACCTGCGTCCAGCGCCGGCCGGGCAGGCAATCGGGCAGATGCACCTCGGCGCGGCCATCGGCGTTGAACACGGCGAAGAGCACGTCATCGGTCATCGAATAGGCCGGGGTGAAGCTCGAGGCGCGGATTTCCACGCAAAGCGTGCGCCAATGCGGGTCGTGCCAATCCTCGGGCGAGGGTGTCTCGCCGCAGGGCTTGCGCCAGTAGAGGTCGGGGATGCCATCGGTGCCCCGCGGCAGGGCGTGCAGGAACAGCCGCTGGCGCAGCACCGGATGCTCGCGCCGCAGCTTTGCCAGCCGCGCGACAAAGGCGGTCAGCGCCTTGTCGGGCCGGTCCCAGTTGACCCAGCCGATGGCATTGTCCTGCGCATAGGCGTTGTTGTTGCCGCCCTGGCTGTTGCCGGCCTCGTCGCCGGCCAGCAGCATCGGCGTGCCCTGGCTGAGGAACAGCGTCGCCAGCAGGTTGCGCTTGCGCCGGTCACGGGCGGCGCGGACCTTTGCATCCTCGGTCGGCCCCTCCACCCCCATGTTGTCGGAATGGTTCGGCTCGTGCCCGTCGCGGTTCTCCTCGCCATTGGCCCAGTTGTGCTTGGCGTTGTAGGAGACGAGGTCCTGCAGCGTGAAGCCGTCATGCGAGGTGATGAAGTTCACCGAGGAGGTCGCCCCGCGCCCGTCATGGTCGAAGAGCTCGGCCGAACCCAGCAGACGGCTGGCGAGATCGGCGGTGGCCAGCGCCTCGCCCTTCCAGAAGCGGCGCACGCCGTCGCGGTAGCGGTCGTTCAGCTCCATGAACGGATGCGGGAAGGCGCCAAGCTGATAGCCGCCGGGGCCGATATCCCAGGGCTCTGCGATCAGCTTCACCCGGTTCAACACCGGGTCCTGCCGGATCGCCGAGATGAAGCCGCGCGAGGCATCGAAGCCCGAAGGCCCGCGCCCCAGCGTGGCGGCAAGGTCGAAGCGGAAGCCATCGACATGCATCGCCTCGACCCAGTAGCGCAGGCTGTCCATCACCAGCCGCAGCACGGCCGGATGTTCAAGGTTCAGCGTGTTGCCGGTGCCGGTCATGTCGTCATAGAAGCGGGGGCTCTGCGCCAGCCGGTAATAGGCGCGGTTGTCCAGCCCGCGGAAGCAGACGGTCGGCCCCAGATGGTTGCCCTCGCCGGTATGGTTGTAGACGACGTCGAGGATCACCTCGATGCCCGCCGAATGGAAGCGGCGCACCATGGTCTGGAACTCCCACAGCTCGCCCTGCCGCAGGAAACGCGGATCGGGGGCGAAGAAGCCGACGGTCTGGTAGCCCCAGTAATTCGCCAGCCCCTTTTCCAGCAGGAACCGCTCGTCCAGATGCGCCATCACCGGCATCAGCTGCACGGCCGTCACGCCAAGCGTGTTCAGATGGTCCAGCACCGGCGCCGAGCAGAGGCCAAGGAAGCTGCCGCGGCGCTTGCGGTCCACGCCCGGATGCTGCGCGGTCATGCCCTTCACATGCGCCTCGTAATGCACCGAGACGGAGCGGCGATGCCGCGGCGCGCGGTCATCGCCCCAGGCGAAACTCGGGTCGGTGACGATGCTTTTCGGCACCGCAAAGGCGCTGTCGCGGCTGTCGAAGGAGAGGTCGCCCCTGGTGGATTTCGCCGCATAGCCCAGCAGCGCGTCGGAGTTGCGGAACTTGCCCGACAGGCGGCGGGCGTAAGGGTCGATCAGCAGCTTGTTGGGATTGAACCGAAAGCCCTCATCCGGGGCATAGCGGCCATGGGCACGGAAGCCGTATTGCGTGCCCGGCGTCAGCCCCGCGACATAGACGTGCCAGACATCGCCATCACGCTCGCGCAGCGGGATGCGAGCCAGTTCCTTGCGGCCATCCTCGGAGAACAGGCACAGCTCCACCAGCGTCGCATCGGCCGAGAACACCGCGAAATTCACGCCCTCGCCGTCCCAGGTGGCGCCCATCGGGTCGGGGCGGCCCGCCGACAGCCCGTGATGGGGCAGCTTGGCGGGGATCGTCCGAGCCTCGGCGGGGCGCGCGGCCTGCGACAGCATGTTCAACGGGCAATGTCCTCATAAAGCCGGGCATAGGCGGCGGCAGAGCGGCGCCACCCCATGTCCTGCTTCATACCCGCCCGCTGCATGGCGCGGAAGACCCCGGGTTCGGCGTAGAGGTTGCAAAGTTGGTCCAATGCCTGCGAAAGCCCCAGCGCATCCACCTGCGTGAAGACAATGCCCGTTGCGCAGCCGGAATCGAGCGCGGCCTTGTTGGCATGGATCACCGTATCGGCGAGCCCGCCCACCGCCGACACCACCGGCACCGCGCCATAGCGCAACCCGTACATCTGTGTCAGCCCGCAGGGTTCAAACCGCGAGGGCACCAGCACCGCATCGCCGCCCGCGAACATCCGGTGCGGCAGGGCCTCGTCATAGCCCGTGCGCAGCGCCACCCGGCCCGGATAGCGCGCTGCGACGCCGGATAGCGCCGCGGCAATGTCGGCATCCCCGGCCCCCAGCAAGGCAAGCCCGCCGCCGCGCGCGACAAATCCGTCCAGCACCTCGGGCAGCAGGTCGAGGCCCTTTTGCCAGCTCATCCGGCTGACCACCACGGCCAGCGGGCCCGGCACATCGGTCAGCCCGAAATCCCCCTTCAACCGTTCACGGTTCGCCGCCTTGGCCTTCAGCGTCTTGGCCGAGAAGGGCAGGATGCCGGGGTCGGTCTCGGGGTTCCACACCGACTCGTCTATGCCATTGAGGATGCCCTGCATCGCGCCGCCGCGGGCGGCAATCACGCCTTGCAGGCCCATGCCGAACTCTGCCCGCAGCAGCTCGCGCGCATAGGTTGGCGACACGGTCGTGACCCGGTCGGCCAGCAATATCCCGGCCTTCAGCGCCGAGATCTGGCCGTAATATTCCAGCGTTCCATCATTGAAGGCGCCTTCGGGCAGGCGCAGCCCGCCGATACGGTCGCGCGCGGTCACGCCCTGGAAGGCGATGTTGTGGATGGTCAGGACCGAGGGCACCTTGATGTCGCCATAGGTCAGGTAGGCCGGCACCAGCGCGCCCTGCCAGTCATGCGCGTGCACCACTTCGGGCCGCCAGCCATCGGACAGGCCATCGCGCGCGATCTCGGCGGCCACCCAGCACAGGGCGGCAAAGCGCTCGGGGTTGTCGGGATGGTCATAGCCATCGGTGGCAAGGTAGGGCCCGCCGCGCCGGTCATAAAGATGCGGCGCCTCGAGCAGCAGCATCTCCAGCCCGGCATGGCGCAGCGCCATCACCCGGGCCGGGCCGCCGAACAGGTTGTCGGTCTGCCAGACGGGGCTGCGCCCGGCCTTGGCGCCGATCCCGGCATAGGCGGGCATCAGCACCCGCATCTGCCAGCCATGCGGGGCCAGGGCAGCCGGCAGCGCGCCGGCCACATCGGCCAGCCCCCCGGTCTTGATCAGCGGCACGCATTCCGAAGCGACAGACAGCACCCGCCGCACCGCCGAAATAGTCATCTGTCACGCCCTTTCGCCCAGAGGTTCTGGCGGGCGCCGCGCCTGCCACTTGTGCTAAACCCTTGCCGTGCCCGTCATGTTCCCAAGGCTGCCGCGCGGGCATTCAGCATCGGCTGGGTGATCAGCACCACCCCGCCCTCGCTGACCCGGAACCATTTCGCATCCTCCACCGGGTCTTCGCCCACCACCAGCCCGGCGGGGACATCCACCCCCCGGTCCAGCACCACGCCCGACAGCCGCGCATGGCGGTTGACCTGCGCATAGGGCAGCGCCACCACCCGGTCGAGCGAGGAATAGCTGTGGGTGCGCACCCCGGTGAACAGCAGCGATTCCCGCACCTCGGTGCCCGAGATGATACAGGCCCCCGATACCATGGAGGATATGGCAGAACCACGACGGCCATCCTCGTCATGGATGAACTTCGCCGGCGGCACGATCTCGCCATAGGTCCAGATCGGCCAGTTGGTATCGTAGATGTCGAGTTCCGGGATGAAGTCCGTCAGGTCGATATTCGCCTGGTGGAAGGCATCGATCGTGCCCACGTCGCGCCAGTAGGGCTTGGGGCTCTCGCCGGTGCAGATCGCGCTGTCGTTGAAGAAATGCGCCATGGCGCGGCCGTTCTTCACGATGTCGGGGATCAGGTCGGTGCCGAAATCGTGGCTGGAATTGCTGTCCTCGGCATCGCGGATCAGAAGGTCGCGCAAGAAGGGCCAGCTGAACACGTAGATCCCCATCGAGGCCAGCGCATGATCGGGGTCGCCGGGCATCCCGGGCGGGTCTTTCGGCTTTTCCAGAAATTCCACGACACGCTTGGCATCGTCGATCTTCATCACCCCGAAGGCGGTCGCATCCATCCGCGGCACGGTCAGGCAACCGATGGTCACATCGGCGCCGCTTTCGACATGCTCGCGCAGCATCACCTCGTAATCCATCTTGTAGACATGGTCGCCCGCCAGCACGACGATGAAGTCCACGCCATAGCTGTCCACGATGTCGATGTTCTGCGTCACCGCATCGGCAGTGCCCATATACCACTTGTTCTCGTCCACCCGCTGGCTGGCCGGCAGGATGTCCAGATACTCGTTCCGCTCGGCCCGGAAGAAGGTCCAGCCGCGCTGCAGGTGGCGGATCAGGCTATGCGCCTTGTATTGCGTCGCCACCGCCATCTTGCGGATGCCGGAGTTGAAGGCGTTCGACAGCGCGAAGTCGATGATCCGGGTCTTGCCGCCGAAATAGACCGCGGGCTTGGCGCGCAGGTCGGTCAGCTCTTTCAGGCGGCTGCCGCGCCCGCCGGCCAGCACGAAGGCCATCGCGCGGCGGCTGAGCCTGTCAGTCTGTAGGTGCCTCATCCGGTCCTCCTCCAAGTGGCGCGTCTCATCCCCTGCGGAACATGACGACCGACAGCGGCGGCAGCGTCAAGAGCGCGGATTGCCCCTGCCCGTGCCAGGGCACCTCCTCGGTGCTGGCCCCGCCAAGGTTGCCGCGATCGCCGCCGCCATAGACGCCGGCATCGGTGTTCAGCACCTCGGTCCAGGGCCCCGCCTCGGGGAAACCCACCCGAAAGCCGGTTCGTTCCATCGGCGTGAAATTCGCCACCACCACCACCGGATCGTCGCCCGCAGCCCCGTGGCGGCTGAAGGCAAAGATCGACTGTTCGGCATTGTCGGCATCAAGCCAGCCGAAGCCCTCGGGCCGGGTGTCGTTGACATGCAGCGCCGGCAGCTCGCGGTAGAGCCGGTTCAGGTCGCGCACCAGCCGCTGCACGCCGGCATGGGCCGGATCGTCCAGCAGGTGCCAGTCAAGGCTGATGTCATGGTTCCACTCGCGCCCCTGCGCGAATTCCTGGCCCATGAACAGCAGCTTCTTGCCCGGATGCGCCCACATGAAGGCGTAATAGGCGCGCAGGTTGGCGAACTTCTCCCATTCCGTGCCCGGCATCTTGCCCAGCATCGACCCCTTGCCATGCACCACCTCGTCATGGCTGATCGGCAGGATGAAGTTTTCCGACCAGGCATAGGACATGCCAAAGGTCATCTGGTTGTGGTGCCATTTGCGGAACAGCGGATCGCGCTTGATGTAATCGAGCGTGTCGTTCATCCAGCCCATGTTCCACTTGAAGCCGAAGCCGAGCCCGCCCTCATGCACCGGGCGCGACACGCCCGGAAAGCTGGTGCTTTCCTCGGCCACGGTCATGATGCCGGGCACGCGGCCATAGGTGGCGATGTTCATCTCGCGCAGGAACGCGATGGCCTCCAGGTTCTCGCGCCCGCCATGGATATTGGGCACCCACTCGCCCTGGGGCCGCGAATAGTCGCGGTACAGCATCGAGGCGACGGCATCGACGCGCAGCCCGTCGGCGCCATATTCGGCCAGCCAGTAGACGGCATTGGCGATCAGGTAGTTGCGCACCTCGCGCCGGCCATAGTTGTAGATCAGGGTGTTCCAGTCGCGGTGGAAGCCCTCCTTCGGGTCGGCATGTTCATAGATCGGCGTGCCGTCGAACCGGCCAAGCCCATGCGCGTCGGACGGGAAATGCCCCGGCACCCAGTCGAGGATCACCCCGATCCCGGCATCGTGGGCCGCATCCACCAGCGCCCGGAACTCGGCGGGCGTGCCGTGGCGGATGGTGGGGGCGAACATGCCGACGGGCTGGTAGCCCCACGATCCGTCAAAGGGGAACTCGCTGATCGGCAGCAGCTCGATATGGGTGAAGCCCATGTCTTTCGCATAGCCCACCAGCTCCACCGCCAGTTCGGCATAGGAGAGGCGGCGGTTGCCGTCCTCGACCTTGCGGCGCCACGACCCCAGATGCACCTCGTAGATCGAAATCGGCGCGTCGATGCTGTTGGCCGCCGCGCGGGCAAGCGGCAGCGGCGGCTGCGAGGGCGCGGGCAGGCGGCGCACCACCGATCCGGTCGCGGGGGGATGCTCCGAGCCAAAGCCGACCGGGTCGGCCTTTTGCGGCACCGGCGCGCCATCGGGGCCGAGGATGTCGTATTTGTAGACCGCGCCCTCGCCGATGCCGGGCAGGAAGATCTCCCACACCCCGGTCGCGCCGCGCTTGCGCATCACCGCCCGCCGCGCGTCCCAGAAGTTGAAGTCGCCGACCACAGACACCCGCTGCGCATTTGGGGCCCAGACAGCGAAATGGGTGCCATCGACGCCCTCATGGGTAATCTCATGCGCGCCAAGCCGCTGCCACAGCCGCATGTGGCGGCCCTCGGCCATCAGATGTTCGTCCATCTCGCCGAGAACCGGGCCGAAGCGGTAGGGGTCGTCCAGCTCCCAGGCCGCGCCATGGCCCTCGGCGCGCAGGCGGTAGGCGACGCGCGCAGGAAGCAGCCCGGCGAACAGACCCGGCACTCCCGTCACCGGCGGCAAAGCCACCTCGCCAGCGTCCGTCAGCGCCGTCACCCGCTCCGCCCCCGGCATGAAGCTGCGCAGCACCTGCCCCTTGCCCCAGGGATGGATGCCCAATGCCTTGAACGGCTCGCCATGCCGGCCCGCGGCAATCGCCTCGGCCTCTGCCCGCCCGATCAGTTCCATGCGCAGCACCCTTCCGCAAGCCGGGGTCCGCGCGCGCCCCTAGATTGCGGGCGGAACGGACCAGATATCAGACATGTAGCCCTTAATCGTCCGATCGGAAGAGAAGAAACCCATCCGGGCGGTATTCAGCGCAGCCATGCGGTGCCAGCCGGCCGGATCGGTATAGGCCCGGTCCACCGCGCGCTGCGCCTGGTAATAGGCCTCGAAATCGGCGGTCACCAGGTAATGGTCATGGTGCCACAGCATGTCGGTCAGCGCGTGGAAGCGGCCGGGATCGCCGGGGCTGAACACGCCCTCGGCCAGCATCATCAGCACGTCGCGCAGCCGCTGGCTTTCGCCGATGGCGGCCTTTTCATGCCCCAGGCGCGCGCGCCGCGCCACTACCTCGGCCGCGGTCAGCCCGAACAGGAAGAAGTTCTCGGCCCCCACATGCTCGCGGATTTCCACATTCGCGCCATCGAGCGTGCCGACGGTCAGCGCGCCATTCAGGCTGAACTTCATGTTGCCGGTGCCCGAGGCCTCGGTCCCCGCGGTGGAAATCTGTTCCGACAGGTCCGCCGCCGGCACCAGCCGTTCCGCCATGCTGACGTTGTAATTCGCCGGATAGACGATCTGCAGCCAGTCGCGCGTGACCGGATCGGCATTCACCTTGGTCGCCACATCGTTGATCAGCCGGATGATCAGCTTGGCCGTGGCATAGCCCGGCGCCGATTTGCCGCCGAAGATCTTGACCCGCGGCACGATGGCGCTGGCGGGGTCTTCGCGGATCTGGTGCCACAGCGCGATGGCCTCGAGGATGTTCAGCAGCTGCCGCTTGTATTCGTGGATGCGCTTCACCTGCACGTCGAACAGCGCATCGGGGTTGACCTTGGCGCCGCCGGTCGCCGCGATCCAGTCGGCCAGCCGCACCTTGTTCTCGCGCTTGGCCGCGGCGAACTGGCCGAGGAAGCCGGCATCGGCCACCTGCGGCTCCAGCCCCTTCAGCTTGTCCAGATCGGCCTGCCAGCCGTCGCCGACCACCTCCGTCACCAGCCTGGCCAGCGGCGGGTTTGCCAGCGCCAGCCAGCGCCGCGGCGTGATGCCGTTGGTCTGGTTGACGATCCGGTCCGGGTGCAGCGCGTTCAGATCATGGAACACGGTCTTGCGCATCAGGTCGGTATGCAGCGCCGACACCCCGTTGACGCGGTGCGCGGTGACAAAGGCCAGCGTGCCCATCTGCACCTCGTCATACGCCAGGATCGACACGCTCGGCGGCCGCTTGGGGTTCATGCGGCGGTGCCAGTCGTCGATCCGCTCGATGATCTGCATGTGCCGGGGCAGCACCGAGCCCATGGTCCAGGTGGACCAGCGTTCCAGCGCCTCGGGCAGCAGGGTGTGGTTGGTATAGCCCAGCACCTGCACCGCCACCGCGCAGGCCTCGTCGAAGGGGATCTGCTCCTCATCCACCATCACCCGGATCAGCTCGGGCCCGGCAATCGCCGGGTGGGTGTCGTTCATCTGGATCGCCACATGCGCCGGCAACTTGCGCAGGTCATCATGCTGGCCGCGGAAGCGGCGCAGGATATCGGCGATGCTGGCGGCGGTCAGGAAATATTCCTGCTTCAGCCGCAGCTCCTTGCCGGCCTGCGTGCCGTCATTGGGATAGAGCACCCGGCTCAATGTCCGGGCCAGCGCCTCCGGCTCCGACGCGGCGGTATGGTCGCCGGCATTGAAGCGCGCCAGGTCGAACAGCGTCGTCGGCCGCGCCGCCCATAGCCGCAGCGTATTGGCCCAGCGGCCCTGCCAGCCGACCACCGGCATGTCATGCGCCTCGGCGATCACCGTCTCGCCGGGATGCCAGACCGCCCGGCCGCCCTGCGTTTCCACATGGCCGCGAAAGCCCACCGTCGCCACCGCTTCCGGCCGCTCGAACACCCAGGGGTCGCGGCGGATCAGCCAGTCCTCGGGCGTTTCGACTTGCCGCCCGCCCTCGAAGCGCTGGCGGAAGATGCCATGCTCATAGCGGATGCCATAGCCATAGCCGGGGCAGCCCAGGGTGGACATGGAATCAAGGAAACAGGCCGCCAGCCGCCCCAGCCCACCATTGCCCAGCGCGGCATCGGGTTCATCCTCGATCAGCGTGCGGAACTCCGGCCCGACCCCGTTTAGCGCCTCCTCGATCATGCCATGCAGGCCAAGGTTGATCGCCGCATCCTCCAGCATCCGGCCGATCAGGAATTCCATCGACAGGTAATAGACGCGCTTGCGGTCCTCGCCATAGGTGCGGCGGGTCGCGGCGAACCACGGCTCCATGATCAGGTCGCGCAGCGTGTGGCTGACCGCCATCCGCCAGTCATAGACCGAGGCATGGCCCGGGTCCTTGCCAAGGCTGGTGCGCAGATGCCCGAGGATCGTCTGCCGCAACAGCGGCGCGCTGACCCCGGACAGGGTCGGAACGGTGGTCGGCAGATCGGTCATGGGGCGCGCCTTGATCCTGTTTCCTGCCCCACAACTTCCACAGCGCCGCGCCCGGCGCCAGAACCCTGCCCGCGATTTCCCGTGATCCGTGGCCCCGCCGCCAGCCTTCGCGCGCAAATCCGCCCTCCTTGCCGCCCGATCGCGCGAAAACGCGGCATCCATCGCACTGCTCGCGCATTTTTTCCCTCCGGGGCGGTTGCGGCCGGCGCCCCGCGCGTTACCCATTGGGCAAGCAGCAAGGAGAGACCGATGAACGAATGGTGGCGCGGCGCGGTGATCTACCAGATCTATCCCCGGTCCTTTCAGGATGAGAATGGCGACGGCATCGGCGACCTGCCCGGCATCACCCGGCGGCTGGACCATGTCGCCCGCCTCGGCGCCGATGCGATCTGGCTGTCCCCGATCTTCCCCTCGCCGATGGAAGACATGGGCTATGACGTGTCGGACTATACCGGGATCGAGCCGCTGTTCGGCACCCTTGCCGATTTCGACGCCCTCATCGCCCGCGCCCATGACCTCGGCCTCAAGGTCATCATCGACCAGGTGATCTCGCATTCCTCGGACCGGCACCCCTGGTTCACCGAAAGCCGCAAGTCCCGCACCGGCCCCCGGGCCGACTGGTATGTCTGGGCCGACCCCAAGCCCGATGGCAGCCCGCCCAACAACTGGCCTTCCGTCTTCGGCGGATCGGCCTGGTGCTGGGATGCCGGGCGGCGGCAATACTACCTGCACAACTTCCTGACCAGCCAGCCCGACCTGAACCTGCATTCCCCCGCCGTGCAGACCGCGCTGCTGGACACCATGCGCTTCTGGCTGGATCGCGGCGTGGACGGCTTCCGCCTCGATACCGTCAACTACTACTTCCATGACGACCAGCTGCGCGACAACCCGCCTTTGCCCAGCAAGGACAAGCTGCCCCCGGTCAATCCCTATGACATGCAACTGCACCTCTATTCCAAGACCCGGCCTGAAAACATCGCCTTCCTGCAAAAGCTCCGCGCCCTGACCGACGAATATTCCGCCCGGATGCTGGTGGGCGAGGTCGGCGACGCCACCCGCGCGGTCGAGATCATGGGCGACTACACCGCCGGCAGCGACCGCCTGCACATGGCCTATTCGTTCGAGCTCTTGGGCCCCGACTTCACCCCCGCCCATTTCCGCGCCGTGATCGAGGGCTTCTTCACGGGCGCCCCCGATGGCTGGCCCTGCTGGAGCTTCTCCAACCATGACGTGAACCGCCACGTCACCCGCTGGGCCAAGCACGACGCGGGCAACGACGCCCTCGCCCGCCAGGCCGCCGCGCTGCTGCTGTCCTTCGAGGGCGCCATCTGCCTCTATCAGGGCGAGGAGCTGGGCCAGACCGAAACCGACATCCTGTGGGAGGAACTGACCGACCCCGTCGGGATGCGCTTCTGGCCCGACAACAAGGGCCGCGACGGCTGCCGCACCCCGATGGTGTGGGAGCGCGACGAGCACGCCGCCGGCTTCTCCACCGCCGAGCCCTGGCTGCCGGTCAAACCCCCGCAACGCGCCCGCGCCGTCGATACGCAAGCGGGGGTGGAGGGCTCGGTGCTGGAAACCTACCGCGCCCTGATCGCCTTCCGCAAGGCGACCCCGGCCCTGCTGCACGGCGCGACCCGGTTCCTGAACCTGCCCGCCCCGCTGCTGGGCTTCGTGCGCGGCGAGGGCGAGGGGGCGGTGACCTGTCTGTTCAACCTGTCCGCCAAGGCGGTGAAGTTGCCGAAGGGGGTTGGCGGGAAGGCGATTGGCCCGGCGCAGGGGATGGAGACGGCGGGGGTCGTGGGGGCGAATGGGTGGGGGTTTGTGGGGTAGGGGTGAGGGGTTAGACTAATAACCTAGCTCAGGAGGAGCAGCGGTCCTAGAAAGAATGAAGCACATTAGCATGCGTGAAATTTCTTAAGCGACGCCGTATAATTTTTGCGTCGTCAGCGAGGCATACTGCCAGCCGAACTCAGTTCGGTGCGAATGATCGCCGCAAGATCTATTGTAGAGGGTGAAGATGTAAGAAGATGGACTGTAGAAATGATTTCAAGGAGAACCCCGTTGATCTCGCTGGGATTATAAAGTCTCGGGTTGGGTTGACTGGATAGGGCGTCACCGTCAAAATTAATAACAGTACATTTTTCACCTTTGTATTCCCCGGTTGTCACAAATGTAGTCTGACGAAAGCTAGAGAGCAGAATTTCTTTCTTCCCTCTTGCCTCGCCGCTGTGTATTCCGTGGGCCACATTTGCTACAAATTTTACAACCTCGTCTCTCGTGAACCATTGATCTTCGTAGTATATTACCCGCTGCCTTCGAAAACTTTCAATGGTTAGGGAAATGTAGCGACCGGGGCTGTAATCACCGAGGCGCGCAGGGCGATTCCCGCGATTGACGATGCCAGCCCCAATAAATGTTCCGTGAACTTGGGCGCCACCCGACACAAACATGTGGATGTCGCCTTTCTCGGCCGCTCGGTATATTGGCTTATTGTCAATCGCGTTTATTTCAATGCGGCCGACACGCGGGCTTGCGACGCGCTGGAATAGCCCCTCGACCAGCCACCGCCTCAGAATCGCGCTTGCATGCCTGAGATCGGTGGGGCTAGTTTCGCTCTTTTTCAAGACAACTTTGAGGTGCTCGAAATCTTCAAGGAAGGAAATTGCATCTTCGCGGGTGTTAGCAATTAGGTCACTTTTAGATCTTGGGCCCATTCTTTCAAACCAAAATTGATGCGGCGCGTTGACCCTAGTTACATGATAATTCTATGGTTTTCTAGCCCATTTGTGCGTAGGTCAGCGAATGCCATTTCTCGGAACTCACTGTACCCCCCCCAAAAAAAACACCAAGGGGCGCCCTCCCGGACGCCCCTCCCCTCCAACCTCACAGCAACTCACTGCAACCGCTGCCCGTTCGCATAAAGCCCGCCATCCTCGCGGACCTCGATGGTGGAGTTGAGCTCGTCCGGCCCCGGTCCGGCATTGGCGAACAGGCCCGCCATCATCCGCACGCCCATCGCCTGCTCTTCGGGCACCACGCCCATGGCGATCAGCTTGTCCAAGAGGCCATTGCCGCCCAGCAGCTTCAGGCTGACCGAGCCCAGCGGCCTCGGGAAGCCCTCGAAGGTCACCATGTCGGTATTGTCGAAGGTGAAGCTGCCATCGCCGGTCAGCTCTGCGCCGCCGAAGGTCAGCTGCAGCTCGTTCAGGTCCAGCGCGTGCAGCTCTCCGGGCACCGCCTCGGGGGCGGCGGTCTGGGCCGGGTCGAACACATCGACCAGCATCCGCGCCGCGCCGCTGATGTCGAGGATCAGCGTCGCCGGGTCGCGCGGCAGCTGCGCCATCGGGTCGAGCATCGCCCAGACCTCATCGTTCACCGCAAGGTCCACCAGCCGCGTCTCGAACGCAAAGGGCGCCGGCGTGTCCGAGGCGGAAACCGGCATCAGCAGGCTGAACGCCGATTCCGCCAGCGAGATATCCACCGGGAACGGGATCTGCGAGCCGGTCAGCTCCATCTGGCCGCCGGTCCCCCTGGCGCCATAGCGCAGCGCGTCGGCGGCCATGGCCACGTCGAAGCTGCCGCCCTGGCCCGAGGCCTTGATGTTCGTCGTGTCGGCGGCGTCCACCACATCCATCGTGTACTCGCCGGCGCCATAGCTGAAGCTGCCGTCGATCGTCATCCCGGCATTCAGCGCCGCCGCCATGTCGGCCATGTCCACGCCCTCGGGCATCGCCATGGTGCCGGTGCCGGTCAGGTCGCTGAGCCGGCCCTCCATGCCGAAGGTGCCGCCGGTCTCGGGATCGGTCGCCGAAACGCTGAAGTTCAGGCTCGGCGCCGCGATCTGCTGCGTGGTGGTCATGCCCCCCGCCGTCGCCATCACCGAGGTGCCGGTCACGTCGCTGGCCACCGCCTCCAGCGCCATCTCCACCGGCGTGCCATCGACCACCATCTCGGTGATGGTCATGCCCAGCGAGGGCGCGGTGAAGTCGTAGGTCATCTCCTCGGGCGTGCCCGAGATGGTCATCTGCAGGTCCGGCTGGGTGAACAGCATCGACATCTCGACCGTCTCGCCCTCAGAGACGGTGGTCATGTCGAAGGGCACCTCGGGCGACATCGTCACCTCGACCGCGCCATCCACCTCGGTCAGCACCACCTCGGCAATGGTGGCGCTGCCGCTGGCCTCCGGCGTGGTGCTGGTCCCGGTCACGTCGCGCAGCGTCAGCCTGTCGCCCGAGGCCTCCTCGGACCCGGCCGTCAGCGTATAGCCCATGTCGCCGTAATAGTCCTGCCAGCTCTGCCAGACCTCGGCCGCCGTCACATCGGCCTGCGCCGCGGTGCTGCACAGCAGGCCTGCCAGCAACGTGCTGCAGCCCAATGATTTCCACTGTTCCATAATGAACCCTTGCGGTTTGAAAACGCTCGGGGCGAAGCATCCTGCCCCCAAGCGGCAAGGTCAAGCGTTTCCCGGGCGGCGTTTTTTCTGCTACTGCATAGCAATTGAACGGCTTTGGAGCAGGTGGGGCGATGATTGCACTGGAATGTGATGGCGGCGTGTGGACGGCAAGGATCGACCGGCCGGACAAGGCCAATTCGCTGACCGCCGCGATGCTGGAAGAGCTGGAGCGGATCGCGGGGGCCGCCGCAGAGGAAGGCGCCCGCGTTCTGGTGCTGACCGGCACCGGCAAGGTCTTCTCGGCCGGGGCAGACCTCGACGAGGCCCGCGCCGGCCTCGCCACCAGCCCGGTCTGGGAGCGGCTTTCGGGCCGAATCGCCAGCCTGCCCTGCCTGACCATCGCCGCGCTGAACGGCACGCTGGCGGGCGGCGCCATGGGCATGGCGCTAGCCTGCGACATCCGCATCGCCGCCGAGGGGGCGAAGTTCTTCTACCCGGTGATGAAGCTCGGCTTCCTGCCGCAACCGTCGGACCCGGCCCGCCTCGCCGCGCTGGTCGGCCCCTCGCGCGCCAAGATGATCCTGATGGCAGGGCAAAAGATCGACACCGCCGAGGCGCTGGCCTGGGGCCTGATCGACCGGATGGTGCCGGGGGCGGACCTCATGGAGACTGTCGCCGCCCTCTCCGCCGATGCCCGCGGCGCCAGCCCCGAGCATGTCGCCGGCATCAAGGCGCTGGTCCCTTAATCCTTTCGGCGCCGCCCCGGTGGGCCCGGCACTTGTGACAGGAACTCGGGCGGCCGCTTGGCCACCCATTCCGCGAATTTCTGCAACCTCGGATGCGCGCGCAGCGCCTCGGGGGTCGAGAAGTTCCGCGCCAGCTCGCTCTCCTTCAGCGCGGCATGGATCTCCTTGTGGCAGATGTCGTGCAGCAGGACGGTCGGCCCGTTGCGGCCGCCCTTCAGCTTGGGGATCAGGTGATGCACGCTTTGCGGCACGTCCGGCGGGATCGGCCGCAGGCACAGCGCGCAGATCGGATCGGGCGCCGCCGGTCCCGCCTCGCCCTCATCCTCGTCCCAGGTCTTGCGCGCCATGTCCGTCCTCTTGCCTAGCCTGGGCTTCGATGCCACAGGGGGGATATAGCGGCCACTTGGCAAGGGGAAAGCGATGACCGATGCGCTGGTGATCGGGGCCGGGCCCGCCGGGCTGATGGCGGCCGAGGCGCTGGCCGCCGCTGGCCGCAGCGTGGTCATCGCCGAGGCGAAACCCTCCCCCGCCCGCAAGCTGCTGATGGCCGGCAAGTCCGGGCTGAACATCACCCATGACGACCCCGCCGAGGGATTCGCCGGGCATTACAGCGCCGGTTGGCTCGCCCCGATCCTCGCCGGCTTCGGCCCGGCCGAGGTGATGGACTGGTGCCGCGGCCTTGGGCAAGAGGTGTTCACCGGCTCCTCGGGGCGGGTGTTCCCGCAGGCGATGAAGGCCTCGCCGCTGCTGCGCGCCTGGCTGCGGCGGCTGGATGCCAGCGGCGTGGTGCTGCGCACCGGCTGGCGCTGGACCGGCTGGCAAGACGGCGCCCTTGCCTTCGACACGCCGGAGGGGTTCCACCTTGAGCGTCCCGCCGTCACCGTGCTGGCGCTTGGCGGCGCCAGCTGGCCGCGGCTTGGGTCAGATGCCGCCTGGGTGCCCTGGCTTGAGGGGCAGGGCGTGCCCGTCGCCCCGTTCCGCCCCGCCAACATGGGCTTCGGGGTGGAGTGGTCGGCCAAGATGCCGCCGCTGTTCGGCTCGCCGGTCAAGGATGTCGCCCTGCTGGCCGGCGACCAGCGTGAGCGCGGCGAGTTCGTCATCTCCGCCCGCGGCATCGAGGGCGGCGGCGTCTATGCCGTCTCGGCCGCTGTCCGCGACGGCGCGCCGCTGGCGCTCGACCTCGCCCCGGGGCGCAGCATGGCGGAAGTCGCGGGCCGCCTGTCAAAGCCCCGCGGCAAGGAGACGGTGGCAAACTGGCTGCGCAAGGCGCTGCGGCTGGACCCGGTGAAAATCGCGCTGCTGCAGGAATGGGGCCGGCCGCTGCCTGCCGACCCCGCCCGCCTCGCCCGGCTGATCAAGACGCTGCCGGTCCGCCACAGCGGCCCCCGCCCGATCGCCGAGGCGATCTCCAGCGCCGGGGGCATTCCCCGCGAAGCGCTGACCGAGGGGCTGGAACTGGCGGCGCTGCTAGGCATCTTCGCCTGCGGCGAGATGCTGGACTGGGAGGCGCCGACGGGCGGCTACCTGCTCACCGCCTGCCTGGCGACGGGGCTGCACGCAGGCCGCTCCGCCGCCGCCAAGGGGTAGAGGCGGCCAAGGCGGCTGCAGAAATCATGCGCATGACATATGCATGGTTTCTGCATGGGTTCTGTATGCCCCTCAGGCGGCCGCCTTCGCCAGATCCGCCATCGCCCCCGCCGCGATCTCGAAGGACCGCTTGCGCTTGCCAGGATCATGGATCTGCCCGGTCAGGATCACCTCATCCGGCCGGTGCCGCGCGATCAGCGCCGCCAGCTGGTCCCGCACCGTCTCGGGCCCGCCCACCGCGGTGATCGACAGCGCCTGCTCCACCGCCGGCAGGATGTGCCGCGGCAGGACCGCCCCCACATCCGCCACCGGCCGCGGCAACGGCCCCGGCTTGCCGGTGCGCAGATTGGCAAAGGCCTGCAGCATGGACGAGCGGAGGTAGGCCCCCTCCACGTCATCCTCACCAGCGAAGACATTGATCGCCATCATGAAATGCGGCTTGGACAGATGCTCTGACGGCTTGAACGTGCGCCGGTAGACATCCGCCGCCTGCTCCAGCGCGGCGGGGGCGAAGTGGCTGGCAAAGGCATAGGGCAGGCCCAGATAGGCCGCCAGCTGCGCGCCGTAGAGCGAGGAGCCAAGGATCCAGACCGGCACCCTCGTGCCCATCCCCGGCACCGCAACGATCTGCACACGCGGCTTCGGCCCCGCCATATAACCCATCAGTTCAACGACATCCGCGGGAAACTGGTCCTCGTCCGACATGCCCCGGCGCAACGCCTGCATCGTCGCGCCATCGGTTCCCGGCGCCCGCCCCAGTCCCAGGTCGATCCGCCCGGGATAAAGCTCTGCCAGCGTCCCGAACGCCTCTGCCACCTGCAGCGGCGCGTGGTTCGGCAGCATGATCCCGCCCGAGCCGACGCGAATTTCCCGTGTCGCGCCAGCCACATGGCCGATCAGCACGGCGGTGGCCGCACTGGCGATGCCGGTCATGTTGTGATGTTCGGCCAGCCAGAAGCGCTTGTAGCCAAGCGCCTCGGCATGGATCGCAAGGTCGCGCACATTGGCCAGCGCCTCGGCCACCGTCGCGCCCTCGGGCACGGGGGCAAGGTCAAGCAGGGAATAGGGAATCTGAGTCATGGCGGGGACTCCTTTCCCCTCCCATGTAGGGTGGCGCGCCGCGGAATAAACCCTCAGCCGCGCAGCCCGGTCTCTTCCAGCAGCCCGCGCCGCTTCGCCTCGTAATAGTAGCCGCGCGAATACCAGCCCACCGCCGCATCATGGCTGCCATCCGACACCATCCAGGCCCCGCGCAGGTATTTCACCGCGTATTTCAGGTTTGTTTCGGCATTCAGCAGGTCGGTCGGCGCGCCGCTGAACCCCATGGTCGAGGCGGTCTGCGGCAGGATCTGCATCAGCCCGTAATAGGGCCCGTTGCGCGCGCCGGGATTGTAGCTGCTCTCGCGCTGCACCACGCGGTGGACCAGCGCCGGCGGCACCTCGTATTCGCGGGCATAGCGGTCGATCAGCGCGTTCAGTTCTGCCGAGCCGGCGGCATAGCTTGGCGGCGCGGCGCGCGTCACCTCGGGCTCCTTGCTGCCGCAGGCGGCCAGCCCGAGCGAGAGTGCTGCAACAACACCGGCCAGCGCCGTGCGGCGATAGATCCCTGACATGTCCCCGTTCCCCTGTCCCGCTGGCCGTTTGTGGCCGTTGCGCAGAACGATAGCGGCCTGTGCCCATTGGGGAAAGCGGCGGGTTCCCGCCAGAATGCCGCATCGGCGGAGCGGCGCCTATCGCCGTGCCGCATTCATCATCGCCAGCCGGATCAGCGCCCGCTCCATCACCGCCATCGCCGGCGCGCGGCTGGTCGATCGCAGCGTCAGGTCGGTCTCGATGATGGTGGAAAGCGCCTGCTCCAGCCGCTCCATCCCCCAAGCCTGCGCCTGCCGCAGCATCCTGTCGCGCCGCGGCCCGAAGATCGGCGGGCGCATCCGGGCGATGCCGGCGGCCGGCCCGCCCGGATCGGCACTGGCGGCGTGCAGGGCGCGGAAATGGCGCAGCGTGGCGATACACAGCGTTACCGGGTTCACGCCCTGCCCCTCCAGCCGCCGCATCATCGGGCCAAGCTCGCCCGTGCGGCTTTCGGCGACGATGGACAGCAGGTCATCGACCTCGGCCTCGATGGTCGCCGGGGCGCAGGCGGCCACATCCTCGGGGGTCAGCGGCGCCGCGTCGCCATATTTGTAGAGCGCGATCTTCTCCACCGTCTGGCGAAAGTCGCCGGGGTCGAGATCGCGGGCCAGTGCCAGCAGGTCGGTCATCGCCTCGCGGTCGATCTCGCCGAGGCCCGACTTGCGCAGCGTTTCCTCGATCTCCTCGCGGCTTGGCGGGTCATCGTAGATGCCGATGGCATAGGCGTTGGCGTGATCCTCGAAGATCTTGCGCAGCGCTGATTTGGCGGTCAGGTTGCCCGCCGTCACCACGATGGCGGCATCGCCCGGGCGCCAGTCGGCCATGGCCGATTGCACCGCCGGCGCCAGCCCGTCGCTGGCATCCTCCAAGAACGCCACCCGTGGGCCGGGGAAGAAGCCCTGCGCCTTCACCGCGTCTTGCAGCGCGGCCGGGTCGCGGCGCAGCTCACCCGCCGGAATGCGCGTCAGCCGCATCTCGGCCTCGCCCTCGGGCCCGATCAGCGCGGCGATCACCTCTTGCCGGCGCAGCGCCACCCGCATCCCGTCGGCACCGAAGATCAGCAGCCCCGCCCGCGACGCATCCGGCCGCGCGAAATACCGCACCGCCGCCGTGCCGGTCAGCTTCACGGCACGGTCCAGCCGGCCGAGGAGGCGATCAGCTCATTCACGATCTGGTCGGCGAGAAGCCGCATCAGCCGCTCATAGGCGTCCTCCTCGGCGGCGTCCGTCGCCACGGTAGAGCCAGAGGCGGAATAGGATACGAAGGTGGTCACCTCGCCCTGCGCCAAGGGGGTGCCGGTTTCGGCATCGCTCAGCAGGTAGGTGGCCGTGCCATCTATATTGTAGCGGGTGGTGGCGTTGTCGGGGGTGATCCCCAGCCCCTTGCTGCGGGTGGTGATCCCGTAGGACAGGCGGAAGGCCACGTTCTGCGGCCGGCCCAGCCGTTCCTCCAGCCGCTCGACCAGGTCGAAGGCGTTCTTGTCGGCCGGGTCCTCGATCCGCACCCGGTTCAGCAACTCGCGCGCCGGCCCGCCGGTGCCATAGACCGGCGTGAAGCCGCAGCCCGCCAGAAGCGCGGGGCCAAGCAGCGCCAGCACGGCGCGACGGTTCGGGTGGTCAGATGACGACATTGACGATGCGCCCCGGAACGACGATCAGCTTCTTCACCGGCTGCCCGGCCAGGAACCTGACCACATCATCCACCTCAAGCACCAGCTTTTCAACCTCTGCCGCGGGCATGTCGCGCGGCACGGTGATTTCCGCGCGCCGCTTGCCGTTGATCTGGATCGGCAGCGTCACCGAGTCCTCGACCAGCATCGCAGGGTCCGCCTCCGGCCAGCGCGCCTGCGCCACCAGCCCCTCGCCGCCCAGCATCGACCAGACCTCCTCGGCCAGATGCGGCACCATCGGCGACAGCAGCTGCGCCATCACCCCCATCGCCTCGCGCTTGGCGGCAACGCCTGCCTGCGATTTCGACAGGGTATTGGCAAAGGTATAGAGCTTGGCGACAGAGGTGTTGAAGGCAAAGCCCTCGATCCCCGCCGTCACATCGGCAATGGCGCGATGGGTGGCGCGGATCAGCGCGGCATCCTCGGCGGGGTTTTCGGGAGCGGTCGAGCCAGCGATGTCATCCGCCAGCCGCCAGACCCGGCCGAGGAAGCGGAACGCGGCATCGGCGCCAGAGGCAGTCCACTCCACATCCCGTTCCGGCGGGCTGTCAGACATGACGAACCAACGCGCGGTATCGGCGCCAAAGGCGCTGATGATGTTCACCGGATCGACGACGTTCTTCTTGGACTTCGACATCTTGGCCGAGGGGATGATGTCAACCCGGCTAATGGTATCTCCATCTTCTTCCCACTGAAGATTAGTCTTATAATAGTCGGATGGCTGGCGGCCAGCTTCCTCCAGCCTCTTGCGGAGCACTGCGAGGCGCTGGCCTGTCAAGTTCGTAAATGCGACAACTTCCTCCGGCAGGTGATACACCGGCCGCCCCGCCGCGTCGGTGGTCTTGTAGATCTCGTGCGTCACCATGCCCTGCGTGAACAGCGCATCGAAGGGCTCGATGGCCTTGGCCGGCAGATGCCCGGTCGCGTGCATCGCCCGCGCGAAGAAGCGCGAATACAGCAGGTGCAGGATTGCGTGCTCGATGCCGCCGATATACTGGTCGACGTTCATCCAGTAGTCGGCATCCTCCGCCACCGTCGGCGTATTGGCCCGCGGCGAGGTGAAGCGGGCGTAGTACCAGCTGGAATCCACGAAGGTATCCATCGTGTCGGTCTCGCGCCGGGCCTCGCCGCCGCAGGTCGGGCAGGTGGCGCGGGTCCAGGTCGGGTGCCGGTCCAGCGGGTTGCCGGGCTTGTCGAAGGTCACGTCGTCCGGCAGGCGGATCGGCAGGTTTTCCTTCTTCTCGGGCACCACGCCGCAGGTGGCGCAATGCACCACCGGGATCGGGCAACCCCAGTAGCGCTGCCGCGACAGACCCCAGTCGCGCAGGCGGTAGTTGGTCACGCCGCGGCCAACGCCATTCGCCTCGCAGAAGTCGATGGCAGCGGCCACCGCCGCCTCGCCGGTCTGCACGGCCTCGCCGGCGAAGCCGCGGACATACTCCACCTTCTCGGATTTCAGCGGCACATAGGCCTCGGCCAGCGGCGCCTCCTCGGCGCCCTCGGGCAGGAAGACCGGTGGGATCGGCAGGCCATACTTGGTCGCAAACTCGAAGTCGCGCGCATCATGCGCCGGGCAACCGAAGATCGCGCCGGTGCCATAGTCCATCAGCACGAAGTTGGCGATGTAGACCGGCAATTCCCACGCCGTATCGAACGGGTGCCGCACGCGGATGCCGGTATCGAAGCCGCGCTTCTCGGCCTTCTCCAGCGCCTCTTCGCTGGTGCCGATGCGCCGGCACTCCGCCACGAACTCTGCCACGGCGGGGTCGTGCCGTTCCAGATGCTTGGCCAGCGGATGGTCGGGGCTGATCGCGGCAAAGCTGGCGCCCATCAGCGTGTCGGGCCGGGTGGTGTACACCTCCAGCCGGTCGAAGCCCTCGGGTGCGTCCACGGTCGAGAAGGCGAACTGCAGCCCGCGCGACTTGCCGATCCAGTTGGCCTGCATCAGCCGCACCTTTTCCGGCCAGTTCTCCAGCCCGTCCAGCGCCTCCAGCAGCTCGCCCGCGAAATCCGAGATGCGGAAGAACCACTGCGTCAGCTCCTTGCGCTCCACCAGCGCGCCAGACCGCCAGCCGCGCCCGTCGATGACCTGCTCGTTCGCCAGCACGGTCATGTCCACCGGGTCCCAGTTCACCTGCGCCGACTTGCGATAGACCAGCCCCTTGTCCAGCATGTCGATGAACATCGCCTGCTGCTGGCCGTAATATTCCGGGTCGCAGGTTGCGAACTCGCGGCTCCAGTCGATCGACAGCCCCAGCGGCTTCATCTGCGCGCGCATGTCGGCGATGTTGCCGTAGGTCCAGTCCTTCGGATGGCCGCCGCGTTCGATGGCGGCATTCTCCGCCGGCATCCCGAAGGCATCCCAGCCCATCGGGTGCAGCACCGAAAACCCGCAGCTGGCCTTGTAGCGCGCGATCACGTCGCCCATCGTGTAGTTGCGCACATGGCCCATGTGGATGCGCCCCGAAGGATAGGGGAACATCTCGAGCACGTAATACTTCGGCTTCGCCGGATCGCGCCGCGCGGTGAAGACGCCGGCCGCGTCCCAGGCCTCCTGCCATTTCGGTTCGGTGACGGCGGGATCATAGCGCGACATATAGAGTAGTCCTTCCATGCGAACGCCGGGCAAAGCGGCCCGGCGTTTATACTCTGCAGCGCAGAGGAATCCAGATGGTGCCGGCAAATCCCGATAAACGCCTTGTCAGGCTCAGAGCTTGCTGTCGCGGACCCGCAGCTGGCGGGCGCGGGTCAGGATCGCATCCTCGACCGCGCGGACGGTATCGGCGGCGACCGGCCCGCCCGAGGTTTCCAGCGCCAGCTTCAGGCTGCGCGCGTCCAGCGCCGGGTCCTGCACATAGACCGTGGCGCGATAGGCACGCCCGCCGCCCGGAGGCGTGCCATAGCCAGTGACGATCACGCCCGAGAACGGATCGACCGACTGGATCGGCAGGAAGTTCAGCACCTCGAGGCTGGCCTGCCACAGATACTTGTTCACGCCGACGGTGGTGTTGGGGTTGCTCTCCCTGCCGAACAGGTCGAACAGCGACTCGCGGTTGCTGCGGATCTCGTCCTCGGTGTCATAGTCCACGAGGGCATCGAGGTCGGCGCGCTGCTGCGCATTCGTCTCGGGCGTGCCGAGCGGGCTGCCAGTGCCGCAGGCGGCCAGCATTGCAAGGAGGGCGGTGATCAGGCCGGCGCGCAGGCTGCGTTGGACGAGCATAGTCAGGAAAGCCCCCGTTCATCTTTCCCCGTTGTCTAGCCGATGCCCCCGAAGGCGACAAGGTTTTTCCCGGCAGGCCGCTCCGCTGCCATCCTGCGCGAGGGCCAAGGCGCTGCCGGCAGCGAGCCATGCGCCACCGACAGGGCAGCCCGGCGTCACTGTGGCAAGACTGCACCACGCCTTTCGCCTTTCCAGGGCCCCGGCCCGTTTCCGTTGCAATGTGGCAGGTGAAGGGCGAAAGAGAGGCATACCCAACTCGGATTCCCCTGAGATGGGCACACCTTTTGAGACAACGAGGGAAAACGATGAAAAATCTTCTTCTTGCTTCCACCGCTCTGATCGGCTTTGCCGGCGTTGCCGCCGCTGAAGTCGTGATCGAAGGCTCGGCGGAAATGGGCGTCACCGGTGGTGATCTGAAAGAAACCCAGTTCCACAACAGCTACAACATCAACTTCAAGATGTCGGGCGAAACCGATACCGGCCTGTCGTTCGGCGCCACCTACCGCCTCGACGCCGACGGTTCGTCGGAAGAGAACCAGAACCCGGTTGGCGACAACGGCACCGTGTTCCTGTCGGGCGCGTTCGGCAAGCTGACCCTCGGTGATACCGACGGCGCCATGGACTGGGCGATGACCGAAACCGCGATGGGCACCGCGATCACCGACGAGGGCACCACCCACGTTGGCTACAACGGCAACTCCACCGGCGACGGCCTGAACGACGACCAGGTCCTGCGCTACGAATACGCCTTCGGCGACTTCGGCGTTGCCCTGTCGGTTGAACAGGACGACGGTAACTTCTCTGCTAATGGCGTTACCACCCCTGACACCATCGGCGGCACCATTCTGAACCCCGTCATCATTCCCGGCACCACCACCCCCGGCGAATCTTCGGGCGAAGGCGATCCGATCATTGCCCTCGGCGGCAAGTACGCCGCCGAAATGTCGGGCGTTGCTCTGGCTTTCGGCCTCGGCTACCAGACCGGTGAAGACCGCTTCGATGCCGGTGCCGGCCTCGTTGGCTACGAAAAGTTCGAGGCCTACGGCGTCAGCGCCAAGGCCGCGATGGACAACGGTTTCTCGATCGTCCTGAACTACTCGACCTTCGACTACGACGACTCCGACGCGGGAGACTACGACCACATGGGCGTTGGCCTGGGCTACGAAATGGGCGCGCTGCTCCTGCACGCGAACTACGGCAAGTACGACATCGACGGCGGCGACGACGTTGATGGCTACGGCCTGATCGCAAACTACGACCTGGGCGGCGGCGCCATTCTGGCTGCTGGCTACGCTTCGGACGTGGACGCTGGCGAAGACGGCGACCAGAACCAGTTCTCGCTGGGCATGTCGCTCTCGTTCTGATCCCACGGATCTGGACGGTTTTTGGAAGAGCGGGCCTTGTGCCCGCTCTTTCTTTTTGCGCTTCCCGTCCCACGGCCGTTCCCTCGACAGTGCCCCGCCCGGCCGGTATGGTCCGGCCCGAACCAAGGGCAGATGGATAGCGGCAAGTCATGGCGACACTCAGCGAAGCGCGACTGAAGCAGCTTTACGATCAGGCGATGAAGCTGCAGGCCGCCAAGCGGCATGAAGAGGCGCTGGCCTGCTACGAACAGATGATCGCCGCCAATCCCCGCATCGCAGAAGTGCACTACCAGGTGGCGCGGATCTTCACCGAGGCTGGGAAGCCCGCCCGCGCGCTGCCCCACCTGCAAGCCGCCGCCGCGCTGCGCCCGGCCGAGCCGGCGATCTGGCGGCTCTGGGCCGCCGCCGTCGCCCTGACCGCCGACCCCGAGGCCGAGGCAAGCTTCCTTGCCGCGCTGAAGCACTCCACGCTGGCGCCCGAGGTGACGCTGCGTCTGCAGGACCGCTTCACCCCCGGCCACAGATACGTGCCCGCCGTCCCCGCCGCGGTGCGGGCCGAGGTGCGCAAGGTGATGCCGCTGATGAAGGCGCGCCGCTTTGCCGAGGCCGAGCTGCTGGCGGCATCGCTGCTGTCGCGCCATCCGCGCTGCGCTGCCGCCGCGAACCTGCTGGCTACCGCGCAAGCCCGGCAGGGCAAGACCGACGCCGCCATCGCCAACTACAGCAGGGCTGCCACGCTCGACCCCGAGGATGCCGAGCCGCTGAACAACCTCGGCCAGGTGCTGATGGAGGCCGGCCGCCTGCCCGAGGCCATCGAGGCGTTCCGCGGCGCCATCATCGCCGCGCCTTGCATGGTGCCGGCGCTGGCCAATCTGGCGCTGGCGATGCAGCGCATCGCCAAGATCGCGGCGGCGCTGCCCTTCGCGCAGCGCGCCGCGCGGCTGGACCCGAAGGACCCGGTGCCGCTGATCACGCTGGCCAACCTGCACACCCTGCTGCGCGACCCCGAGTCTGCAGCGGCCGTACTGCGCCGGGCGCTGGCGCTCGCCCCCGCCCGCGCCGATGCGCAGGCGCTGATGGGGCAGGCGCTGTCGCGGCTTGGCGACGACGATGCGGCGATGCACCATTACGACCGCGCGCTGGACCTGCAGCCCGACCTGCCGCTGGCAATCGGTGGCAAGGCCTCGCTGCTGCAGACGCTGGGCCGCTTTGATGAGGCAGAGGCCTGGTTCCGCCGCGCCTTCGCGCTCGACCCCGCGAATGGCGAGCATTACAGCACCTTCCTTGTCTCGCATAAGGTCACGCCCGGCGACCCGATCCTGGACGAGATGATCGCCCGCTTCGACGATCCGAAGACCACCGATGCCAGCCGCATCGGTTTTGGCTTCGGCATCGCCAAGGCGCTGGAAGATCTCAAGGATTTTGACCGGGTCTTCCCCTATCTGCGCGCCGCGAACGACCTGACCCGCAAGCTGCATCCCTATGACATCGCGGTGCGCCATGAGCGGGTCGCCGCGCTTCTGCACAGCCTGGACAGCCGCGCCTGGCCGGGCGCGCCGGTGCCGGGCACCAGCGACGCCGCCCCGATCTTCGTGACCGGGATGCCGCGCTCGGGCACGACACTGGTGGAGCAGATCATCGCCAGCCACTCTACCGTGACCGGCGCGGGCGAGGTCAACATCCTCGCCGACATGGCCGCGAAGTTGCTGTTCCCGGGCCGCGAGGCGATTGCCGTGGCGGACCTGCCGCCCGAGGCCATCGCCGGTCTGGGCGAGGACTACCTAGCCGCCCTGCGCCAGCGCCACCCCGAGGCGGCACGGATCACCGACAAGTCGATCCAGAGCTACATGTATATCGGGCTGATCAAGCTGGCCCTGCCGAACGCCCGCATCGTCGTGGTCCGCCGTGACCCGCGCGACAACCTGCTGTCGATCTACAAGAACAAGTTCACCGAAGGCACCCACCTCTATTCCAACAACCTGCGCGACCTGGGGGAGTATTACCGCAGCTTCCACGAGGTCATCGAGTTCTGGCGCGCCCGGGTGCCGGGCTGGTTCTACGAGGTGCAGTATGAAGAGCTGGTGGCCAATCCCGAGGCCGAGACGCGCAAGCTGATCGCCGCCTGCGGTTTGGATTGGGAGGATGCCTGCCTGACCTCGCACCAGAACACCCGCAAGGTCGATACGCTGTCGGTCTTCCAGGTGCGCCAGCCGATCAGCAAGGGCTCGCTGAACGCCTGGCAGAGGTATGAGGCGCATCTGGGCGAGATGTTCGAGGCCCTGGGCGACCTGCTGCCGGAGGAGAACCATGCCGCTCGCTGACATCCGCGCCCGCATCGCCGCGGCCGAGCTGGCGGCGGGCCGTGCCGCCGGCTCGGTGCAGCTGATCGCGGTGTCGAAGCTGCAACCGGCGGAGCGGGTGCGCGCCGTGCTGGACGAGGGCCAGCGCCTGTTCGGCGAGAACTACGTGCAGGAGGCCGCGCATAAATGGCCCGCCTGGCGCGAAGCCTATCCGGGGACCGAGGTCCACATGATCGGCCCCTTGCAGACCAACAAGGCCAAGCAGGCGGTGGAGCTGTTCGAGTGCATCCACACGCTCGACCGGCCCAGCCTTGCCGAGCGGCTGGCCCGCATGGCGCAGGCGCGCGGGGTGAGCCCCACGATGTTCGTGCAGGTCAATACCGGGGCAGAGCCGCAGAAGGCCGGCATCGTGCCGGACATGGCCGACGATTTCATCGCCGCCTGCAAGATGATGGACCTGCCGCTGGCCGGCGTGATGTGCATCCCCCCCGATGACGAGGACCCCGCCTCGCATTTCGCGCTGCTGCGCGAGATCGGTGCGCGCAACGGGCTGGCGGGGCTGTCGATGGGGATGAGCAGCGATTTCGAGATCGCGGTGGCGCAGGGGGCGACGCATATCCGCGTGGGCAGCGCGATCTTCGGGGATCGCGCGCCGCGGCCCGTGGCGTAGCGGGGGTTTCACACCCCCGTACCCCCGTGGGATATTTGGAAAAGGCAAAGGGGGAAGGGGCGCTCAGGCGGGCAGGGCTGCCATCGGCCGCTCGCGCACCGGAAGGTGGACGATGGCCGAGAATGCTCCGACGCCGACGCCGATCCACCACACCGCGTTGTAATTGCCATAGGCGTCATAGAGCCGCCCGCCGAGCCAGACGCCCATGAAGCTGCCGATCTGGTGGCTGAGGAACACGAAGCCGTAAAGCGTGCCCATGTAGCGCAGCCCGTAGATATGCGCGACGAGGCCCGAGGTCAGCGGCACGGTTGCCAGCCAGAGCGAGCCCATCACCACCGAGAACAGCAGCACCGAGGTGGGCGTGATCGGCATCAGGATGAACACCGCCGAGGCGATGGTGCGGCCCAGGTAGATCCAGGCCAGCAGATACTTCTTGGTATGCCGCCGCCCCAGCCAGCCCGCGGTGATGGTGCCGACGATATTGGCCAGCCCGATCACCGAGATGGCGATGGCCCCGAGCGCCGAGGTGGTGGAGACGCCGAGCGAGGCGAGGGTGCCCGAGGGGTCGATGGCGCCGCACATCTCTGTCACGAAGGCGGGGAAATGGGCGGTGATGAAGCCGAGCTGATAGCCGCAGGAAAAGAAGCCCACGAAGATCAGGATGAAGGACGGGTCGCGGAAGGCGCGGTTCAGGACCGATCCGAGGCTTTCCTCCAGCTCTGCGCGGCTGGCGGGGGCGGGGGAGCGCATGAACGGCAGGGCGAAGATCACGCAGAGGATCACGACCGCGAAGATCACGAACACCGTCTGCCATGGGTAGATCGACAGCAGCGCCTCGGCCACCGGGGCGCCGAAGACCTGGCCGGCCGACCCCGCTGCGGTGGCGATGCCAAGGGCCAGCGAGCGGTTCTCGGCGCTGGAGGCGCGGCCGACCACGGCGAGGATCACGCCGAAGCCGGTGCCGGCGATGCCAAAGCCCACCAGGATCTCCAGCAGCTGGTGTTGCAGCGGCGTCACCGCCAGCGAGGAGAGCACCAGGCCGGCGGCGTAGAGCACCGCGCCGGCGACGATTGCGCGGCGGTCGCCGAACTTTTCCGCCAGCGCGCCGAAGATCGGCTGGCCGATGCCCCAGGCCAGGTTCTGGATGGCGATGGCCAGCGAGAAATCGGCGCGGGGCCAGCCGAACTCATTGGCGATCGGCAGCTGGAACACGCCAAAGCTGGCGCGGACGGCGAAGCTGAGCATGATCACCACGCAAGCCGAGATCAGCACGGAGGTGAAGAGCGGGGCGCGTGCCTGCATGGGGGTGACTCCTTGTCGCGGATGCACAAGGCGCCGGAAACGGGGCGCGCGTCAAATTCCGTTTTGTGACGGGCACAATTGCGGCGCGCGCGCGGGCCGCGGCGGCTTCCCTTGCCCCGGCCCGCGCGCTATTTCGGGACGCATGACAGAGACGCTGACCCAGATCTATGACCGGCTGTGCAAGGATGGCACGCTGCGCCCCGACCCGGCGCAGCGCGCGGCCTTGCCCTTGCTGCAGGCGGTGCGCGAGGCGCTGGAGGCGGAGCCGCCGCGGCGCGGGCTGTTCGGCTTCCTCGCCAAGCCGCCACCGCCGCCGAAAGGGCTTTACCTCTGGGGCGGGGTCGGGCGCGGCAAGTCGATGCTGATGGACCTGTTCATGGAACATGTGGCGATCACCGCCAAGCGCCGGGTGCATTTCCACGCTTTCATGCAAGAGATCCAGTCCCGCCTGCACGAGGTGCGCAAGACCGGCGTGCAGGATGCGATCCGCCCGGTTGCAGAGGCGGTGGCCGAACAGGCCAGGCTGCTGTGCTTCGACGAGATGCAGATCACCGACATCGCCGATGCGATGATCGTCGGGCGGCTGTTCCAGTACCTGTTCGAGATGGGGGTGGTCGTCGTCACCACCTCGAACCGGGTTCCGCAGGATCTGTACAAGGACGGGCTGAACCGGCCGCTGTTCCTGCCCTTCATCGCGCTGATCGAAGGCGCCATGGTGGTGCATGAGCTGGAGAGCGAGACGGATTATCGCCAGCATCGGCTGGCCGGGACGCCGGTGTATTTCTGCCCCGCCGATGCCAGGGCCGCCCGCGCCATCGAGGCGATCTGGCAGGAGCTGACGGGCGGCGGCGGCGCAGGGCCGCTGGTGCTGAAGGTCAAGGGCCGCGACGTGGTGCTGCCGGATGCGCGGTCCGGCGTGGCGCGGGCCAGCTTCTGGGACCTCTGCGCCAAGCCGCTTGGCCCGGCCGACTATCTGGCGATTGCCGAAGCGGTGCGGGTGCTGATCGTCGAGGATGTGCCGCTGCTCTCCTCGTCGAACTTCAACGAGGCCAAGCGCTTTGTCACCCTCATCGACGCGCTCTACGAGGCGAAGGTGCGGCTGATCTGCTCGGCGGCGGCCAGCCCCGAAAAGCTGTATATCGAGGGCGAGGGCAGCTTTGAATTCGCGCGGTCCGCCAGCCGGTTGCGCGAGATGCAGGGCGAGGGCTGGGGCGCCGACCTGCCGGGCGCGCGCTGAGCGACACGCCGGGCGCGCACCGATCCGTGATGGCGAAGCCGGCTTGCGCGGGCTGGACAGCGCCGCAGCGCCGCGCGATCAACGCGGCAAGGCCCCGTCTGCCAGCTCGCGCACAAGCGCCCTGCAAGCGACCGTTTGGCCGTGTCCCCCAGATCGCTTCCTGAAAGGATGCCCCCCTTGCCAGATCTGCCCATGCCAGACGCCCCCGTGCCGCCGCGTCGCCGCCCAGACCTGCCGACCCTGCTGCTGACCGTGGTCGAGGCGCATGACCTGATCCCCGGTCTGCGCCGGGTGATCCTGACCGCGCCGGACGCGGCGCCGCTGGCCTACAAGCCGGGGCAAGACCTCGTGTTCATGCTGCCGATGCCGGATGGCGAGCTTGGCCGGCGCCACTACACCATCCGCGCGCAGGACCCGGCGACCGGGCATATCGCGGTGGATTTCGTGATGCATGGCGACAGCCCCGGCCCGCGATTTGCCCGCGATGCGCGCCCCGGCGACAGGGTCGAGGCGCGGGGCCCGCGCGGCAACACCTGGCTGCGGCCGGGCGCCGGCTGGCACCTGTTCGCCGGCGACGAGACCGCGCTGCCCGGCATCCTGCACATGCTCGAGACGCTTCCCGAAGGCGCGAGCGCCCATGCGCTGATCGAGGTGCAGGGGCCGGACTGGGAGTTGCCGGTGCCGCAGGGGCCCGGGATCACCGTCGAATGGCTGCTCCGGGGCACTGCGCCGCCGGGGCCGAACACGCTGCTGCTGGACAGGGTCGAGGCACTTGCCTTGCCGGATGGTGACGGGGTCGCCTACCTGATCGCCGAAACCAGCAAGGTGCGCGCGATGCGTCACCACCTGATCGCGCGCGGGCTGACCAGGGAGCAGATCGTGTCCGAAGGCTACTGGCGCCCCGGACGGCTTGGCGGGCACGACCACGTTTCGGACTAGCCAGCCGCCTGTCGCGCCCGGCGCCAGGCGTCGGGCGGCAGGCCTTCCGCCGCGCGGAACACCCGGATCAGGTGCGAGGCGTCGCAGAACCCGGTCTGCAGCGCGATCTGGGTGATGGGCACGTCGCCGCGTTCCAGCAGATGCCGCGCCTGCGCCAGCCGCATCCGCCGCGCTGCCTCGGTCGGCGTCAGGTCCAGCGCCGCCGCGAAATGCCGTTCCAGCTTGCGGCGGCTGACGCCCAGTTGCTCGGCCAGCCGCGTCACCGGCAGCGGAGTGTCCAGCGCCTGCTGGATGCGCAGCAGGGCGCGCTTCACCAGCGGGTCGGCGGTGGTCAGCTCCAGCGGCAGGCCGGGCTGGGGGCGGTCGGCGGCCATCGCCTCATCGAAGATCATGATGGCAAGGCTCTTGCGCGCCGCCGCCGCGCCGATATGCCGGTCCACGAGGAAGGCCGCCAGATGGGCGGAACTCGCGCCGCCCGAACAGGTGATGCGGTCGCGGTCCACCACGAAGATGCGGTCGGACACCGGGGTCAGCCCCTCGAACTCGTCGCGGAAGTCGTCGTGGTGGAACCAGTTGACGCAGCAGCGATAGCCCTGCATCAGCCCGGCGCGGTGCAGGATGAAGGCGCCGGTGCAGATGCCGATCAGCGGCACGCTCGCTGCCGCGGCCTGGTGCAGGAAGCGCGTCACCTCGGGCTGCAGTGGATGGTTCTCGTCGATCAGCCCGCCGATCACCGCGATGTAGTCAAAGCGGCGCGGGTCGCCGAGCCGCTCTTCTGGCTGCACGGTCAGGCCGCAGCTTGACTCGATGGGCTCGCCGTTCTGCGACAGCAGCCGCCAGCGGCACAGAATCGGGCGCGAGCGGTCGCCCTCATCCGCGGCAAGGCGCAGCACATCGACGAAATTGGCCAGCGCGCACAACGTAAAGCGGCGCGCGAGCACGATGCCGACGCGCAGGCGGGGCTCGGCGGTGGGCCCAATGGCGGCCGGGGCGGGCTGTTTCATCGGTGTGACGCAATCATGATGGTTCCATGACGCATCCATACAGTGCGGCGCGCAAGATTTCGACAATCATTCAGGCTTCGCCCCTGCCCGGAGTGCCGCCATGACCAGCCACAGCCCGATCCGTGCCGCCAGCAAGATCACGCCGCAGCCTGTGGGCGAGGCGCGCTTCGCCTTCCTGCTGCTGGACGGCTTCACCCATCTGGCCTTCGCCTCGGCGCTGGAGCCGCTGCGGGTGGCGAATGAGGCACTTGGCCGCCCCGCCTATGGCTGGCGGCTGCTGTCCGAGACGGGCGGGCCGGTCACCTGTTCCAACGGCATGACGGTGCTGGCCGATGGCCCGATGCAGCCGATGGGCCGCGGGGAAACGCTGATCGTGGTCGGTGGGCGCGCTGCGCGCAGGCAGGCCAGCGACCGGCTGCTGGGGCAACTGCGGCGCGAGGCGGTGCGCGGCACCCGCATCGGCGCGCTGTGCATGGGCAGCTATATCCTGGCGCGGGCGGGGCTGCTGGAGGGCGAGGACTGCGCCGTGCATTGGGAGCTTGCCGATGCCTTCGCCGAGGAGTTTCCGCGCATCACCGTCACCCGCTCGGCCTTTACCCTCGGCCGGCGGCCCACGGCGCCGGGCGGCGCGGTGGCGGCCGACATGATGCTGCACCTGATCGCCGCCGATCATGGCGCCGATCTGCCGGCGCGGCTGGCGGACCTCATGGTCTGCAACGGCGTGCGCAGCCCGCAATCGGACCAGACCGTGTCGCTGCAATCGCGCTACGGGATGCGCAACCCGCGGCTGGTGAAGGTGCTGCGCTTCATGGAGCAGACGCTGGAGCAGCCGCTGACCGCCGCCGAGATTGCCGAGGCGGCGGGCATGTCGATCCGCCAGACCGAACGGCTGTTCACCCGGTATGTGAAGATGACGCCGATGGCCTTCTACGCGCGGCTGCGGCTGGACAAGGCGCATAGCCTGCTGATGCAGACGGAACTGTCGATCACCGAGGTGGCGGTGGCCTGCGGGTTCCAGTCCTCGTCGCATTTCGCCAAGCGCTATCGGGCGGCCTTTGGCGTGAACCCGCGGCACATGCGCGTGGTGGGCGCCCCCGCCGCCGCGTGACGGCGAGGGCGATACGTCAGGCCAGTATGTCGCGGACCATCGGGATGACCTTGGTCCCGTACAGCTCGATCCCGTCCAGCAGCACGCCGGGCTGTTGCGGGCCGGCCGAGTACTTCAGGTCGAACCGCTGCACCCCCAGCTTGCGCACGGTGGCCGCGATCTTCTTCGCCACGGTTTCCGGGCTGCCGACATAGAGCGAGCCATGCTCGATCTCGCGCTCGAAATCCGCGGTCCGCAGCGGCGCCCATCCGCGCGAGCCGCCGATCAGGTCATGCATTGCCTTGTAACCCGGCCAGAACCGCGCGCGCGCCTCGGCATCGGTGGGGCCGACATGGCCGGGGGAGTGCACGCCGATGGGCAGGGCGGGCGTCCCGATTTGCTCCCACGCCTGATGGTAGAGATCGACGTAAGGCCGGAACCGCGCGGGATCGCCACCGATGATCGCCAGCATCATCGGCAACCCGTGGCTGACTGCGCGCAGCACCGATTCCGGGCTGCCGCCAACGCCGATCCAGGCCTTCAGCGGGCGTTCGGGGCGCGGATAGACCACCTGGCCTTTCAGCTCTGCCCGGGTGCGGCCGTGCCAGCTGACCTTCTCGTCGCGCAGCAGGCGGGTCAGCAGGTCCAGCTTCTCCTCGAACAGCACCTCGTAGTCGCGCATCGCAAAGCCGAACAGCGGGAAGCTCTCGGTGAACGACCCGCGGCCCAGGATCAGCTCTGCCCGCCCGTCCGACAGCGCATCGAGCGTGGCAAAACGCTGGAACAGCCGCACCGGATCATCCGAGGACAGCACGGTCACGGCAGTGCCGATGCGCAGCCGCTGGGTCTTGGCGGCGATGGCGGCCATCACGATCTCGGGCGCGGACACGGCAAAGTCGGCGCGGTGATGCTCACCGATGCCGATGAAATCGACGCCGGTCTGGTCGGCGACGACCGCTTCGGCGACGACATTGCGCAGCGTTTCGGCATGGGATTGCAGCGAGCCATCCGGGTTGCCGGTGACATCGCCAAAGGTGTCGAGGCCGAGTTCAACTTGGGTGGTCATGGAAATGCCTCCTGTTCAGCGTTGCCGGGAAGGTAAGCGCGTAGGCCCGCGCCCACAACGCCGCGGCCTGTGCGCGGACGCGCTGACCCGGTGCAGCGCTGCTGTCAGCCGTTCTCGCGCAGGATGCTGCCTGCGAGGTAGAGCGAGCCGCAGATCAGGATACGCGCGGCGGGATCGCTTGCCACGATGCGCTGCACGGCCTCCAGCACCGAAGGGGCAGTCGTGGCCTCCAGCCCGGCGGCATGGGCGGCGGCCTCGGTCTCCTCCGCGCTCAGCGTGTTCGCCTCGCCGGGGATCGACACGGCGGTCAGGCTGGCGGCATGGGCGGCCAGCGGGCGCAGATAGCCGCCGATATCCTTGGTGTTCAGCATCCCGACCACCAGATGCGTCGCCCGCCGTGGCATCGCCGCCAGCGTTTCCGCCAGCGCCTCGCCCGCGGCGGGGTTGTGGCCACCGTCGAGCCACAGCTCCGCCTCCAGCGCCGCCATCGGCAGCGGGCCGCGACGCAGGCGCTGCATCCTTGCGGGCCAGTCGGCGCTGGTCACCGCCGCCTCGCAGGCCGCCTCGTCCGCGCCGAGGTGCCGCAGCGCGGCCAGCGCGGCGCCGGCGTTGTGGATCTGGTGCGGGCCGGGCAGGTTTGGCAGCGGCAGGTCCAGAAGGCCCGTCTCGTCCTGATAGACCAGCCGCCCGCCTTCCGCCTGCACATGCCAATGCTGCCCATGCACCAGCAGCGGCGCGCCCAGCCTTGCCGCCCGCCGCTCGATCACCTCCAGCGCCGCCTCTTGCTGCGGGCCGACGATGCAGGGCACCCCGTGCTTGATGATCCCGGCCTTCTCACCGGCGATCTCGGCCAGAGTCTCGCCCAGATATTGCTGATGGTCGATGGAGACGGGGGTGATGATGGTCAGCCGCGGCGCCTCGATCACGTTGGTCGCATCCAGCCGCCCGCCAAGTCCGACCTCCAGCAGCGTCCAGTCGGCAGGCGTGCGGGCGAATCCCAGCAGGGCGGCGCAGGTCGTGATCTCGAAGAAGGTGATGTTCTGGCCATCGTTGGCTCGCCAGCATTCATCCAGCAGCGCGGTCAGTTCCGCCTCGGGGATGATCTTGCCGGCCAGGCGGATGCGCTCATGGAACCAGGCCAGATGCGGCGAGGTGTAGGCATGAACCTTTTCCCCCCGCGATTCGAGGCCCGCGCGGATCATCGCCTGCGTCGAGCCCTTGCCGTTGGTCCCGGCGACATGGATCACCGGCGGCAGCCGCTGCTCGGGGTGGCCGAGCGCGCCCAGCAGGCGCCAGACCCTGTCCAGCGTCAGGTCGATGATCTTGGGATGCAGCGCCATCATCCGCGCGAGGAGGACGTCCGATCCGGCGGGCGGCGTCACGGTTTGGCGGCGGGCTTGGGGTCTGCGGCCTTGGCGGGTTTCGCAGGCTCGGGCGCCACGGCTGGGGCCGCCTCGGGCGCCGGCATCGCCACAACTTCCGGCTTCGGCGCGGGAAGGTCGCCTGCAACCGCCGGCGGCTGCCGCATCAGCATCCGCAGCACCGTCACCAGCTCCTCGCGCAGCTTCTTGCGGTGGGTCACCCGGTCCAGCATCCCGTGATCCAGCAGGTATTCGGCGCGCTGGAAGCCCTCGGGCAACTTCTCGCGGATCGTCTGCTCGATCACCCGCGGCCCGGCAAAGCAGATCAGCGCGTTCGGCTCGGCGATATGCACGTCGCCCAGCATCGCATAGCTGGCGGTCACGCCGCCGGTGGTCGGATGGGTCAGCACCACGATATAGGGCAGCCCGGCTTCCTTCAGCATCTGCACGGCGACGGTTGTGCGCGGCATCTGCATCAGGCTGAGGATGCCCTCTTGCATCCGCGCGCCCCCCGCCGCGGAAAACAGCACCAGCGGCCGCTTCATCTCGACCGCGCGCTGCGCGGCGGCGATGATGGCGTTGCCGACATACATGCCCATCGACCCGGCCATGAAGCTGAAGTCCTGCGCGGCCACGACCACCGGCGTGCGGGCAATCTCACCCTCGGCCACCAGCATCGCCTCTTTCTCGCCCGTGGCCTTCTGCGCGCCGCGCATCCGCTCGGGGTATTTCTTCTGGTCGCGGAACTGCAGCGGGTCCAGCAGCGGTTCCGGCACCTTCACCTCGGTGAAGATCCCGCCATCGAACAGCGCGGTAAAGCGGGCGCGCGGCGTGATGCCCATGTGATGGTCGCAATTGGTGCAGACGTTCAGGTTGTCGGACAGTTCGCGGTGGAACAGCATGGTCCCGCATTCGGGGCATTTGGTCCAAAGGTTTTCCGGCACCTCGCGGCGCGAGAACAGCGAGTTGATCTTGGGTCGGACGTAGTTCGAGATCCAGTTCATCGCGCGCTCCCGTTCGGCCGCCTGCCTGTCGGCCGCCTGTCTGTCATGCTGCGCCCGAAATAAGCGGCAAGGGCCGGAAATGCAATCGCGGGCTGGGGTGGGGGCCCGTGCAAAACGGCACCCGCATCACCTTGGCGAAGCTTTGGCCCACCAGCGCGACATTTCCGCAAAGGCTGGGTGCCCGCTGCGGCATAATCCTGCCTTGCCCCGGCCGGTTCCGGACACTATTCCCTTGGCCCAGCCAATTCCGGGAGGACAGCCCCATGAAGAACACCCGTTTCGACAAGTCCCGGCTTCCCAGCCGCCATGTCACCGAAGGGCCGGAGCGCGCGCCGCACCGCAGCTACTTCTACGCGATGGGCATCACGGAAGAAGAGATTCACCAGCCCTGGGTCGGCGTTGCCACCTGCTGGAACGAAGCGGCGCCCTGCAACATCGCGCTGAACCGTCAGGCTCAGTCGGTGAAGATGGGCGTGAAGAAGGGCGGTGGCACCCCGCGCGAGTTCACCACCATCACCGTCACCGACGGCATCGCCATGGGGCATGAGGGGATGCGTTCCTCGCTCGCCAGCCGCGATGCGATTGCGGATACGGTCGAGCTGACCATGCGCGGCCATTGCTATGACGCCATCGTCGGCCTTGCCGGCTGCGACAAGTCGCTGCCCGGGATGATGATGGCGATGGTGCGGCTGAACACGCCGTCGGTGTTCATCTATGGCGGGTCGATCCTGCCGGGCCGGCTGAACGGCAAGGATGTCGTGGTGCAGGACGTGTTCGAGGCGGTCGGCCAGCACGCCGCCGGCAACATGACCGACGCGGAACTGGCGATCCTGGAGCGGGTGGCCTGCCCCTCGGCCGGCGCCTGCGGCGGGCAATACACTGCCAACACCATGGCCTGCGTGTCCGAAGCCATCGGCCTTGCGCTGCTGAACTCGTCCGGCGCGCCCGCGCCCTATGAGAGCCGCGACCAGTATGGCGATGCCTCGGGTCAGGCGATCATGCACCTGATCGAGAGGAACATCCGCGCCCGCGACATCGTCACCCTCAAGGCGCTGGAGAATGCGGCGCGCGTCGTGGCCTGCACCGGCGGATCGACCAATGCCGGCCTGCACCTGCCCGCCATCGCGCATGAGGCGGGGATCGACTTCGACCTGTTCGACGTCTGCGACATCTTCCGCGACACGCCCTATTTCGTATCGCTGCGCCCGGGCGGCGAATATGTGGCGAAGGACCTTTACGAGGCTGGCGGCGTGCCGGTGGTGATGAAGGAACTGCGCAAGGCGGGCCTGCTGCATGAGGAGTGCATGACCGCAAGCGGCCGCGCCCTTGGCGAAGAGCTGGACCTGATCGAGCGCGAGGCGGATGGCAAGGTGATCTATCCGATCTCGGCGCCGATCACCGCGACCGGCGGTGTTGTCGGCCTGCGCGGCAACCTCGCGCCTGACGGGGCCATCGTCAAGGTCGCCGGCATGGCGCCCGAACAGCAGGTCTTCACCGGCCCGGCGCGGGTGTTTGAATGCGAGGAAGAGGCCTTCGAGGCGGTGCAGAACCGCGGCTATGCCGAGGGCGACGTGATCGTGATCCGCAACGAGGGCCCCGCAGGCGGGCCGGGGATGCGCGAGATGCTGTCGACCACCGCTGCCCTTTCCGGGCAGGGCATGGGCAAGAAGGTGGCGCTGATCACCGATGGCCGCTTCTCGGGGGCGACCCGCGGCTTCTGCGTCGGCCATGTCGGGCCGGAATCGGCGCATGGCGGGCCGATTGCGCTGCTGAAGACCGGCGACATGATCACCATCGACGCGATCAAGGGCGAGATCTCGGTGGCGCTCAGCGATGAGGAGCTGGCGGCGCGCAAGGCCGTCTGGGCGGGGCCGCGCAAGACCGAATATACCAGCGGCGCGCTGTGGAAATATGCGCAGCTGGTCGGCGTGGCGCGCTACGGCGCCGTGACGCATCCGGGCGCCAAAGCCGAAGCGCATGTCTACATGGACCAGTGACCGGGCCATCCTGCGCAGCGCGGCCGCGCTGAAAGGCGCGGTCCTCGGGCTTGCGGCGCTGCTGGCGCTGACAAGCCCGGCACCGGCACAAGATGCCCTCGGCGGGGGCCGCCGCGCGCCGCTGCGGGTGACGGTGGATGGCCGCGCGCTCGTGGTCACCGGCCCGCCCGGCTATTGCGTCGATCGCAGCGCCTCGCGCGAGGGGCCGGAGGGCGCCTTCGTGCTGCTGGGCAGCTGCGCGGCGCTTGGCGGCGGCAGGGCAGCGCCGAAGGGCGGCCCGGCGGTGCTGATCGCCACCATCGCGCCCGGCGCTTCGGGCGAGGGGCTTGGCCCCGAGGGCTTTGCCGGCCTCACGACCTTCTTCGCCTCCGACCCCGGCCGCGCCGCCCTGAGCCGCGCCGGCACCGCAGAAAGCGTGCAGCTGCTCGGGGCGCTGTCGGTCGGTGACGTGCTCTACCTGCGCATCACGGATCAGGCCGCCGCCGGAGGGCAGGCGCTGGAGCCGGAATACTGGCGCGCCATCCTGCCGCTGCGTGGCCGCATGGTCACGCTTTCGGTGCTGTCCGAGGCGGGGCGGCCGCTGCCATCGGACGCCGCCCGCGCCGTGCTGGAGGCTTTCGTGGCCCGGATGCAGGCCGCCAACCCCTCGCGCCGCCCGAACCCCTGACTTGTGCCGCATCGCAGCACGTGGGGGCTTTTCCTTTGGCTCGGGACGTGAAACCATCCAAGTTAACCGTTTCCATGTTAAGCCGTGGTGTATGGCAAGGTGCGATTCCCTGCTGCCAAGCCGCTGTCCGGATTGAAAAATGAGCGATCAGATCGAATCCCTGTTCGACCGTCTCATGCATCGGCGCGTGCTGCGCCGCTGGGGCCGGGCTGCGACCGAGGCGGAAGAAATCGATCTGGATACGTTGCGCGCCCTGCGCGGCCGCGCCCGACAGATCCGGCGCGAACTGGACCGCCTTTTGCATGTCGCCGAAGGCCGGCTGACGCTGCCGCTGATCGGGTCCAACGCCATCCGCAAGCCGCTTGGCACCGACTGGTCCTGGCGGCCTGACCTGTGGTCCGGGCCTGTCAGCCCTGCCGGCCATGCCGCTGTCGAAACCCGCACCCAGCTCGGCGCCGGGCTGACCATCTTCCACGACTGCCGCGAAAGCGAGCTGACCCTGCGCCAGATCCGCAACACGCGCGAGGCTGACCTCGCGCCTTTCGGCCTGCGCATGGATGTGTTCCATTTCGACGGCTCGTTCCTCAGCCTGGTGATCGACCTGCCGGAAGAGGCGGCGCAGGGGTTGAAGCTGCGGCATCTGGTGCGGCTGGAAGCGGTGATCGAGACCGAAAAGCCGGTGGAAATCTTCGCGCGGCTGAACGTCAAGCACGGTCCCAACACCGAACAGGTGGTGCGAGAGCTGGACCTGACCGCTCCGCAGGTGATGGTCGAGTTCGACCTCGCCTATACCAAGCTGAACGAGAAACGGGTGGAGCGGGCCTGGGTGGACCTGATCTTCGAGGGCCCGCAGCAGAACCAGATCGTGCTGCGCGACATCACCTTCAGCCGTCGGCCGCGGGCCGAGCTTTAAGAGGGCGCAATGGGCGAGATGATCCTGACCAAGACGCGCATCCACGGCGGCAAGTGGGAAGGCGTGCTCAAGGCCCCCGCGGCCGATGAACAGCCGCGGCTGGCGGTCTGGCACCTGGAAACCGCGCTGCCGGGGGTGGAGCTGGCGGCGATCGCCGACCGGCCCGGCCGCTGGCGCGTCAGCGTGCCGATCCCGGCCGAGCTGCTGTCGGACGGGGTGCAGAGCTTCGTGATCCGCGACGAGGCCAGCGGCGACACGCTGGGGCATTTCACCATCGTCACCGGCGTGCCGCTGGAGGATGACATCCGTGCCGAGGTGGACCTGCTGCGGGCAGAGCTGGACCTGCTGAAGAAGGCCTTCCGCCGCCATGTGGTGCAGACCGCGGGCTAAAGCCCGTGACGCCGCGTTTGGCGTGACTTGGCCGCCCCGCCCGGCCATGCTGCCCCGGCACGCTTGGGAGGGCCAGCCATGACCGACTATCCGCACCTGTTCACCCCGCTGGACCTTGGTCATGTGGTTCTGCCGAACCGGGTGCTGATGGGCTCCATGCATACCGGGCTGGAGGAAACCGGCGACTGGAACCGGGTGGCGGAGTTCTATGCCGAACGGGCGCGCGGCGGCGTGGCGCTGATGGTCACCGGCGGCATGGCCCCGAACCGCGAGGGCGGCGTGTTCCCGGGCGCGGCCGGCCTCTTCACCCCCGCAGACATCGCCAACCACCGCATCGTCACGGACAGGGTCCACGCGGCGGGCGGGCGCATCGCCATGCAGATCCTCCATGCCGGGCGCTACGCCTATGGCAAGGACTGCGTGTCGGCCAGTGCGATCAAGTCGCCGATTTCTCCCTTCCCGCCCGCGGCACTGGACGAGGCGGGGATCGAGAAGCAGATCGCCGATATCGTCACCGCCGCCGTGCGCGCCCGCGAGGCGGGATATGACGGCGTCGAGGTGATGGGCAGCGAGGGTTATCTGCTGAACCAGTTCCTGGTGCGCCACACCAACCGGCGCGACGACGGTTGGGGCGGCAGCTATGCGAACCGGATGCGCCTGCCGGTCGAGGTGGTGCGGCGGGTGCGCGCGGCGGTCGGCGCCGACTTCATCCTGATCTACCGCATCTCGCTGATCGACCTGATCCCCGATGGATCGACCTGGGACGAGATGGTGACGCTCGCCCGTGCCATCGAGGCGGCGGGCGCCAGCATCCTCAACACCGGCATCGGCTGGCACGAGGCGCGGGTGCCGACCATCGCCACCTCGGTCCCGCGCGCGGCCTTTGCGCATCTGACCGGGCGGCTGCGGCCCGAGGTGGGCATTCCGGTCATCACCTCCAACCGCATCAACCGGCCCGAGGTGGCAGAGGCGCTGCTGGCCGCCGGCACCGCCGACATGGTCAGCATGGCGCGGCCCTTCCTGGCGGATGCCGATTTCGTGGTGAAGGCCGCCACCGGCCGCGCGGCCGAGATTGCGCCCTGCATCGCCTGCAACCAGGCCTGCCTCGACCATACCTTCAGCGGCAAGATCTCCAGCTGCCTTGTGAACCCGCGCGCGGGGCATGAGACGCAACTGCGCTATGACCCCGCGCCCGAGCCGAAGCGCATCGCCGTGGTGGGTGCTGGCCCGGCCGGGATGACGGCAGCGATCATCGCCGCGCAGCGGGGGCACCAGGTCACGCTGTTCGAGGCAGCCGACCGCATCGGCGGGCAGCTGAACATGGCCCGCGTGATCCCCGGCAAGGAGGAGTTTCACGGGCTGGTGGACTGGTTCGGCGTGATGCTGGGCGCGGCGGGGGTCGATCTGCGGCTCGGCCAGTGGGCAGATGCGGCGGCGCTGGCGGGGTATGACGAGGTGATCGTGGCGACCGGCGTGCGCCCGCGCGATCCCGGGATTCCGGTGGAGGGCGGAGCACAGGTGATCTCCTATCTCGACCTTCTGACCGGCAAGGCGACCGCCGGCGACCGGGTGGCGGTGATCGGCGCCGGGGGCATCGGTTTCGATGTGTCGGAATACCTGGTGGAGGGCGAGAGCCTGACCCTGCACCCGGACCAGTGGCGGCAGGAATGGGGTGTCGGCGATCCGGCGACCAGTGCCGGCGGGCTGGCGCAGCCGCAGCCCTCGGCCCCGGCGCGGGTGGTGACGCTGCTGCAGCGCAAGCCGGAAAAGCCCGGCCGGCGCCTCGGCAAGACAACCGGCTGGATTCATCGCGCCGCGCTGGTGGCCAAGGGCGTGACGATGCTGGGCGGAGTGAACTATGACCGCATCACGCCCGAGGGGCTGTGGATCAGCTTTGGCCCGGACCGGGAACGCCCGGAACTGATCGCGGCCGATACCACCGTGCTCTGCGCCGGGCAGGACAGCGAGCGCGGTCTGCTGGACGACCTGGCGGCTGCCGGGATCGCCGCCCATGTCATCGGCGGCGCTGACGTCGCGGCAGAGCTGGATGCCAAGCGGGCGATTGATCAGGCGGCGCGGCTGGCGGCCTTGCTTTAGCTTCGCCCCGCAAGTCATTGAAGGGCCAGAAGAATCTGCCTCTCGGCACCCGTTGCACCGTTTCCATGCCATTAACGATCCGTCGCAATACCCGACATTTGCCGGACCCTCTCCGCATTCCTGCCTGATTTGGCACCGATACAGGCTGACACGAGCGAGTGTGTTGCAGAGGTGCACAATGGACCGATTGACCGAAATGGAAGCCTTCGCCACCGTGGTGGATCAAGGGGGGTTTACCGATGCGGCCAAGAAGATGGGGATTTCCAAGTCCGCCGTGTCCAAGCACGTCTCTGCCCTGGAGGCGCGGCTTGGGGCCCGCCTTCTGAACCGGACCACGCGCCGCGTCAGCCCGACAGAGATCGGGCTGGCCTATTATGACCGCGCCCGCCGGGTGCTGAACGATGCCGGCGAGGCGGATGCGCTGGTCACCTCGATGCAATCGGCGCCCTCTGGCCTGCTGCGCATCTCGGTGGCGACGGACTTCGGCGTCAACCTGCTGTCGCCGGTTCTGGGCGACTTCCTGCAAGAATACCCCGATATCACCGTCAACATGGTGCTGAACAACCGCTATGTGGAGCTGATTTCCGAAGGCTTCGACATGGCGATCCGCATCGGCGAACTTGAGGACAGCACCCTGCGCGCCCGCAAGCTGACCGATACCGCGCGCCGGATGATCGGCTCGCCCGAGTACTTCAAGAAGTACGGGCACCCGCAGAAGATCGACGACCTGAACGACCACAAGCTGCTGCATTACTCCAACCAGTCCAGCGCCAATGTCTGGCGCATCGCGGCGCCCTCGGGCGAGAAGCGGCAGGTGCGCACCGCGGGCTGGCTGACGGTGAATGACGGGCAATCGCTGCTGAATGCCGCGGTCTCGGGGCTGGGGATCGCCTACCTGCCCTCGTTCCTCTATGCCGAGGCAATGCGCAAGGGGCTGGTGGAGGATGCGATCCCGGAACTGCCGGTCGAGACGCTGGGGATCTACGCGGTCTATCCGCCAGGGCGGTTCACCCAGCCCAAGGTGCGGGCCTTCATCGACTTCCTGACCCTGACCTTTGCCGACAAGGGCCCCGACAACTGGTAACAAACCGCTGCTAATTCAACAAAGGCGGCGCGCCACGCGCGTCCGTGAACCAAAGTGGGCGCCGTGCGCCCCCGCGCCAGATGTGGCGCTACTGGGTCGGGGTCAACATGGCCTCGACCCTTCTGTTTCTGGCGCGGCCCTCTTCGGACAGGTTCGAGGCGCGGGGGGCAAGATAGCCCGCCCCCTCGGCGCCAAGCTGCGCCGGGTCGACGCCATGCAGCGCCACCAGCCTGTCGCGCACCGAGGTCGCCCGGCTGCGCGACAGCGCGATATTCGCCTCGATGCTGCCGACGGCATCGGTATGGCCGACAAGGGTGATCCGCTGATCCGGGTTGGCGGCAAGATACTCCGCCAGCGCGGCCAGCGAGGCATAGCTGCCCTCGCCAAGCGCCGAGGAGGCGGTGGCGAAATCGAGATCGTCCAGCGCCACTACGCCCTGGGTCTGCAGGGTGCCGGCAAGGTCGCTGCTGGGGGCATCGGCGAAGGGGCTGGCCGCGGCCGGCGCCTTGGCCGAGCCGCTGACCGCCAGCGGTGCCGCGTCGGCCGGGCGGATATGGGTGATCTGCACGAAGCCATGCTCGCTGGACCGGCTGACCCACAGCTCGAGATATTCGGCCGCCGGCCCCTCGCCCTTTTGCGCCGAGAGAAAGCGGAAGTCGCCCAGATCGACATGCATGTCAGGCTCGGGCAGCAGGTCGGCGGCATAGCGGAAATCGAAGCCGCCGCAGATGTCATCCTCGCAGTCGTAAAGCGGGGTGAAACCGGCCTCTGCCAGTTGCGCGCGCAGCGGGTCCAGCAGTTGCAGCGTGGTGGCGCCCGGGGCGTGCAGCCGCCAAGCGCTTTGGCTGATCGCGCCCTCCACCGCCTGCATCCGCACCGCGCCGTCGAGATAGGGGCCAATGGGCAGCGCATGGCTGCCAAGCGCCTCGATCCGCTCGGCGCTGCGCTCTGCCGCGGCGGGAAGGGTCAGCGGCGCGCCCTGGGCCGCGAGGGCCTGCGCGCTGGCCGGGACAGGATGCGCCAGAACCAGCGCCAGCAAGGCAGCGGCGCGGATCATCGGGCTGCGCTGTGATAGCCCGGGTTGGGCTGCATTCCGGTGGCCGAGGCGATGCGGTTGGTCATGTTGTAAAAACCGGCCACCGCGGCGATGTCCCAGATGTCGCGGTCGCTGAACCCGGCATCGCGCAGCGCCTGCCGGTCGGCCTCCTCTGTCCGCGCCGAGGCGAGGGTCAGCTTCTCGGCAAATTCCAGCATCGCATGTTGCTTCGGCGTCAGCGCCGCCACCCGCCAGTTCATCACCAGCGCCTCGCCGAGCGCCGGATCGCCCGACAGCTGCCGCACCGCCGCGCCATGCGCGACCTGGCAATACCAGCAGCGGTTGAGCGACGAGACGGCGACCGCGATCATCTCGCGCTCCAGCTTGCTCAGGCCCGAGGGCGCCAGCATCAGGTCGTTGTACATGGCGGTGAAGGCGTCGAGCTTGGCGATGTCGAAGGCATAGGCGCGCAGCACGTTGGGAACCATGCCCAGCTTGTCCTCGCACAGCGCGAAATAGGCCTGCGTCGCTGCAGGAAGCGGCTCGACCATCGGCAGGTCAAGCGCGGTCGGGCTGGGCGATTGGTCCACTGCTCTGGCCTCTGCCGGCTCATTTCATTCGATAGTGATACTGTCCCACGATTTGCATCCCCAAGGAAGCATAGAGCGCGCGGGCCGGCGCATTGTCGCGCGTGACGACCAAGGACAGGTTAACCGCGCCCCGGTCCCGTGCCCAGAAGGCTGCGGCGCGCGTCATATGCGCGCCAAGCCCGTGGCGCTGCTGTTCAGGCAGGACATGCAGGGCGTGCAGCATCGCGGTCTCGCCATGCCGCGCCACGAAGGCGCTGCCCGCTGCGCGGTCATTGATGCGCCCCAGCAGCGAGGTGCGGTCCGCAGTGCGCGCCATCACTGCCAGCCGTTCCGGGCCGATGCCGCCCTCGGCCCAGATCTCGGTCTGGATCGCCAGCGGCGGCCAGATCGGGAAGACCCGGATCGGCGGGACGGGAACGCTGGTCAGTTCGGCGACCGGGGCCGCATAGGCGATGACGGGGTCGATGATGCGGTAGCCGCGCGCCCCGAGTTCCGCATCCAGCGCCTCGTCGCCTTCGCGCAGCACGAACAGCGGCGGCTGGCCGAGGGAGGCCTGCGCCGCTTCGGCAAGGGCGATGTCGGCGGGCTGCCATTGCGCCTCGGCGCTGGCGGCCGAGACGCGCTTGCCGCCGCCCCGGCCCTCGCGCAGCAGCCAGGGGCCGGCGCGGTGCAGCGCCGCAGCGGGCCAGGTCGCGTCCATGACCGCGGGCAGGTCGATCATTCCGGCGCGCCTGCGAAGGCGGCGCTGATCGCGGCCATCGCGGCATCCACCTCGGCCGCCACGGGCCCGCGCACCACAAGGCTGGTGCCATAGGCGCCGTCCTGCGAGAACGGGTAGGAGCCGATGCTGACGCCCGGATGCGCCGCCGCGATCGCCGCCAGCGCCTCGGCCACGGCACCCTCGGGACGCATCACCCGCAAGGATTGCGACAGCAGTGGCTGCCCGCCGGTCAGCGTGGGCAGCACCGAGGCGACCATCGCCTGGAACACGTTGGGCACCCCGGCCATCACATGCACATTGCCAAGCGTGAAGCCCGGGGCGATCGACACCGGGTTCTCGATCAGCCTGGCGCCCTCGGGGATGCGCGCCATGCGCATCCGGGCCGCGTTGAATTCCACGCCCCGGGCCTCGTAATGCGCGGCCATCAGCGCGCGGGCATCGTCCCGCACGTCGATGGTCACGCCAAAGGCGGCGGCGACGGCATCGGCGGTGATGTCGTCATGGGTGGGGCCGATCCCGCCCGAGGTGAAGAGGTGGTCATGGGCGGTACGCAGCGAGTTCACCGCGGCGGCGATGCCCTCGTGGTCGTCGGGCACCACCCGGATCTCGCGCAGGTCGATGCCAGCGCGGGTCAGCTCGCCCGCGAGATAGTGAGCATTGCCCTCGCGGGTGCGGCCCGACAGGATCTCGTCTCCGATGACCAGGATTGCGGCGGTGGGGTTGGGCATGGCGGGCTCCTTTGCGGGTTGCGCCAAGGTATAGGCCCGCGCCCGATGCCCGGAAAGGTCGCAGGTCTGGCCAAGGCGGGAATTTGTTACTATCTAGGGGGCATTCACGACTGAAGGTGGCACGGCATGAGGGGTAGCGGTGTGGACGATCCGCGCGGCAGGCTGACCAGGGACGGCATCAGGATTCACGAGCCGGGCGATTTCGCCGGGATGCAGGCGGCCGGGCAGGTCGCGGCGCAGATCCTCGACGAGGTCGCCGCTCTGGTCGAGCCCGGCGTGACGACCGAGACGCTGGACGATTTCATCGCCCGGCGCGTGATCGAGCTTGGCACAGTGTCGGCCACCATCGGCTATCGCGGCTATCGCCATGCCAGCTGCATCAGCGTCAACCACGTCGTCTGCCACGGCATCCCGGGGGCCAAGACGCTGAAGGATGGCGACATCCTCAACATCGACGTGACGGTGATCCTGGATGGCTGGTTCGGCGACAGCAGCCGCATGTATGTGGCCGGCACCCTTGGCCGCAAGGCCGAGCGGCTGATTCAGGTGACGCATGACGCGCTGATGCTGGGGATCGAGGCTGTGCGGCCGGGCAATACCTTCGGCGACATCGGCTTTGCGATTCAAAGCTATGTCGAGGCACAGCGGATGAGTGTGGTGCGCGACTTTTGCGGCCACGGCCTTGGCCGGGTGTTCCACGCGCCGCCGAACGTGCTGCACTATGGCCGGCAGGGCAAGGGCGCGGTGCTGGAAGAGGGCATGTTTTTCACCATCGAGCCGATGGTGAATCTCGGCCGCCCCGAGACCAAGGTCCTGGCTGACGACTGGACCGCCGTGACCCGCGACAAGTCGCTGTCGGCGCAGTTCGAGCATTCGGTGGGGGTGACGGCCGATGGCTGCGAGATCTTCACGCTGAGCCCGGCCGGGCGGTTTCATCCCACCTGGGGGTGAGGCGCTGATCGGCCGAGGCCGGGGGCGCTGCCCCCGGACCCCCGGGATATTTTGACCAGAACGAATGGGATGAGGCGCGTGGGCGCCTTGGCCAAAGAAAAACCCCCGGACTTGCGCCCTGGGGGTTGATCGTGACGCGGGTTTCCCCGCCAGCGAAACAGGACCCGAAAGACCTTGAAGGGCTCAGAGAGCGCCTTCGCGTTGCGCCTTCTTGCGCGCCAGTTTACGGGCACGCCGGACGGCTTCGGCTTTCTCGCGGGCTTTCTTCACGGACGGCTTCTCGAAATGTTGCTTGAGCTTCATTTCACGAAACACACCCTCGCGCTGAAGTTTCTTCTTCAGAGCACGAAGCGCCTGTTCGACATTGTTGTCGCGAACGCTGACCTGCATGTGGTTGTCACCACCTTCCTAAGTTAGAGTTGCAAGTATTTGCAGGAGCCGGTCCTATATCAGGGCAAGGGCATCTTGTCCACCATGCGGAAGTCAAGGGAGAGCGCGATGGAAAACAACGGCTTGAACCTCGGGGCGGTGCAAGAATCGCTGCTGGAGGCGGCCCTGCCGCATGTGCCCTTCGATGGCTGGTCGGAGGCGACCTTCCAGGCGGCGGCGCAGGATGCGGGCGTGGACCTGGCGCTGGCGCGGGTGGTCTGCCCGCGCGGGGCGGTGGATCTGGCGGCGGCCTGGCACCGGCGCGGCGATGCCGAGATGCGGCTGCGGCTGGCGCAGCAGGATCTGTCGGCGCTGCGCTTCCGCGACCGTGTGGCGCTGGCGGTGCGGCTGCGGCTGGAGCTGGCGGACCGCGAGCTGGTGCGGCGCGGGGCGGCGCTGTCGGCGCTGCCGCAGAACGCGGGCATGGGGGCCAAGCTGATTTGGGGCACGGCCGATGCGATCTGGGAGGCGCTTGGTGATGGCTCGGATGACCTCAACTGGTATTCCAAGCGCACGACGCTGGCGGCGGTCTATTCCGCGACGGTGCTGTACTGGCTTGGGGATACCAGCGAGGGCGATGCCGCGACCTGGGAGTTTCTGGACCGGCGCATCGACAATGTGATGCAGGTGGAGAAGGTGAAGGCACAGGTGCGCGAGAACCGGGTGCTGCGGACGGTGTTTGCCGGGCCGATCTGGCTGGCGGGGAAGGTCAAGGCGCCGGGCGCGCGGGCGGAGGATCTGCCGGGCCGGGCCAAGGCGGAAGAGCCTGCAGCATGATGCGCGCGGTCGAGATTTCGGGCCCCGGCGGGCCGGAGGTGCTGCTGGCCTGCGAGCGGCCAGTGCCGCAGCCGGGCCACGGGCAGATCCTGATCCGCGTGGCCTATGCCGGGGTAAACCGGCCCGATGCTTTGCAACGCGCCGGGAGCTACGCGCCGCCGCCGGGGGCCTCGCCTCTGCCGGGGCTGGAGGCGTCGGGGCACATCGCCGCCCTGGGGCCGGGCGTCAGCGGCTGGCAGGTGGGCGATGCGGTCTGCGCGCTGCTGCCGGGCGGGGGCTATGCCGAGTACGTGGTGACGCCCGCCGCCCATGCGCTGCCGGTGCCCGCGGGCATGGCGCTGCGCGAGGCGGCCTGCCTGCCCGAAACGTTCTTCACCGTCTGGTCCAACGTGTTCATGCGCGGTGGGCTGAAGGCGGGCGAGCGGTTCCTGGTGCAGGGCGGATCGTCCGGCATCGGGACCACGGCGATCCAGCTGGCGCGGGCCTTTGGCGCGCGGGTCTTCGCCACTGCCGGGTCGGCGGAGAAATGCGCGGCCTGCGAACGGCTGGGGGCCACCGCGATCAACTACCGCGAGGCGGATTTCGTCAAGGTTCTGGCGGCGGAGGGCGGGGCGAACCTGATCCTCGACATGGTCGGCGGCAGCTATATCCCGCGAAACATCAAGGCCTTGGCCGATGAGGGCCGGCTGGTGATGATCGCCTTCCTGGAAGGCCCGAAGGCAGAGCTGAACTTCGCGCAGATCATGGCGCGGCGGCTGGTCGTCACCGGGTCCACCCTGCGCCCGCAATCGGATCTGGCCAAGGCGCGGATCGCGGCCGATCTGCGCGAGAAGGTCTGGCCGCTGCTGGCGGCGGGCACGGTGGCGCCGGTGATGGACAGCGAGTTCGCGCTGGAGGAGGCCGCGGCCGCCCATGCGCGGATGGAAGGCTCCGGCCATATCGGCAAGATCGTGCTGCGGGTGGCGGGTTAGCGCCCTCCGTCAGCGCACCGCTTCCATCAGCGCAGCCGGCAGCGTGCAGTCGCGCGCGACCTCGGCACTGCAGGCGCGGAACTCCAGGTCCTTGGTCAGGCAGATCCGCGCCTCGCGGATCATGCCGGCCTCGCAGGTTATGGTGATGCCTTGTGCCGTCAGGCCGGGGTTGGCATCCAGAAACGCCTCTTCCACCACCCTAGCGGGCAGCGTCACGTCGCGGTTCAGCCGCGCCAGCACCGGCGGGATCGTCACCGCCTCGTAGGCCTCGCGCGAGGCTTCGAGGTACTCTGCCGCCGGCAGGCCCGAGCAGCGGCCATGCTTCTTCCACTGGTGCCAGGCCAGCCCGGCCGAGCCCATGATGTCGGCCATCGCCGCCGTCTCGCGGCGCGAGGGATCGCGGGCGGTGTTGGGGCAATAGCTGGGCCAGCCGCGTTCGTTCTGCGGCCAGAGCCCATGCAGGGTGAAGGAATGCGCGTGCCGCGGATCGCATTGATCCTCGCGCCGGGCATCGCCCTCCAGCGTGCAGAAGCTGGACGACCAGCTGAGCGCCAGCACGTAATAGTCGAAATCCCCGGCACGCTCCCCTTCCGCGGCGGCGGGGGTGGCCAGCAGCGTGAGGGCCAGCAGCGCGGCAGATAGGGACAATTGGCGCATTTTCTCTTTCCTCTGGCCGGTATCGGCACTATATCGGCCGATGACTTCCCCGAAAACGTGGAAAGGCGACCTTCGGGCCGCAGCCGTTTTCCCGGCGCGGGAGAGATTTGTAAAGGAGTGATCCGATGACGAAACCTCTGATGGCCAAGGCAACCGCCGTCTGGCTCGTCGATAACACCACGCTCAGCTTCAAGCAGATCGCCGAGTTCTGCGGGATGCACGAGCTTGAGGTGCAGGGGATCGCGGATGGCGACGTGGCCACCGGCGTGAAGGGCTTCGACCCCGTCGCCTCGAGCCAGCTTGATCCCAAGGAGATCGAGAAGGGCGAGAAGGACCCGGGCTACAAGCTGAAGCTGAAGTTCAACGCCGCCGCCACCGGCGAGGAAAAACGCCGCGGCCCGCGCTATACCCCGCTGTCCAAGCGCCAGGACCGGCCCGCCGCGATCCTGTGGCTGGTGCGCTTCCACCCGGAACTGGCCGATGCGCAGATCGCCAAGCTGGTCGGCACCACCAAGCCGACCATCGCCACGATCCGCGAGCGCACGCACTGGAACATCCAGAACATCCAGCCGATCGACCCGGTGGCGCTTGGCCTCTGCCGGCAGACCGAGCTGGACGCCGCCGTGCAGAAGGCCGCCAAGAAGAAGGCCGCCGAGGGCGGACTGATGACCGATGACGAGCGGCGCAAGCTGGTCTCGACCGAGCAGTCGCTGGGGATGGGCACCGAGCCGCGGATGCCGTCGTCGATTGCCGGGCTCGAGAACTTCTCGCTGTCGCAGCGCGACACGGATGATCGGCCGGCCAAGGACTTCTCGGATGCCGACAGCTTCTTCAACCTGCCCGATGCGGATGACGAGGATGAGGACGAGGACGACAAGCGCTGATCCAGGCGCGAGGCGGATGAGGGGGCTCCGGTCGGAAGACCGGGGCCTTTTGCTTTCAGAACCTTTTCCGCGCCCGCAGTGCCGCCTGAATGGTGCCATCGTCCAGATAGTCCAGCTCTCCGCCGATCGGCACGCCCTGCGCGAGGCTGGTGACCTGCACGCCCGAGGCTTCCAGCGCCTCGGCGATGTAATGGGCGGTGGTCTGACCATCGACGGTGGCGTTCAGCGCCAGGATCACTTCGGTGACGCCTTCCTCGGCGATGCGGTCCAGCAGGCGGGGGATGTGCAATTCGTCCGGCCCCACGGCATCCAGCGCGGAAAGCGTGCCGCCCAGAACGTGATAGCGGCCTCGGAAGGCCTGCCCCCGCTCCATCGCCCAGAGGTCGGCGACATCCTCGACCACGCAGATCTCGCCGGTCTGGCGCGCGGGGTTGGCGCAGATCGCGCAGATCTCCTCGGTGCCGATATTGCCGCAGCGGCTGCATTCGCGGGCGCTGGCGGCGACATGGGCCATGATCGTGGCCAAGGGGGCCATCAGCGCGGTGCGCTTCTTGATCAGGTGCAGCACTGCGCGCCGGGCCGAGCGGGGGCCGAGGCCGGGCAGCCGCGCCATCGTCTCGATCAGTGCCTCGATGTCGCGGGTGCCCTGGCTCATGCGCGCGTCAGAACGGCAGCTTGATATCGGCCGGCAGGCCAAGCTCGGCCGACAGCTTCTGCATCTCGTCCTGCGCACGGGTGGCGGCGCGTTTCTGCGCGTCCTTCACGGCGGCAAGGATCAGATCCTCGACCACTTCCTTGTCCTCGGGACGAAAGATCGAGGGGTCGATGCTGAGCGCGGTCAGGTCGCCCTTGGCCGTGGCCTCGACCTTCACGAGCCCGCCGCCGGCCTCGCCGGTGACGATCGTGCGGGCCAGCTGTTCCTGCATCTCGGCCATGCGGCCCTGCATCTGCTGCGCGGCCTTCATCATCTTGGCCATGTCGCCCATTCCGCCCAATCCCTTGAACATGCGTCTTTCTCCCTAGTTATCCTCGAACGGGTCCCATTCATCCTCGACCTCGGGCAGGGCTTCCACCGCCGCCTCGGCCGATTTCGCATCGGGCGTTCTGATTTCGGTGATCCTGGCCCCGGGGAAGGCGGCGAAGACCGCCTGAACCAGCGGGTTCTTCTGCGCTTCGGCCTCGGCAGCGAGGCGGCCCTCGTCGCGGCGCTCGGCAATGGTCGCGGCGCCGCCCTGGCCGACCACGGACACCGCCCAACGGGCATTTGTCCACAATTGCAGGCGCTGCGCCAGCGTGGCGGCAAGGTCGCGCGGGGCGGCGGGGCCGGGCTCGAACTCGATCCGGCCGGGGCTGTAGCGGGCGAGGCGGAGGTTGGTTTCCACCTCGACCAGCAGCTTGACGTCACGGCGCTCGCGGATCAGTTCGACCACATCGTCGAATCTGGCATAGCGGGCGAGGCCGATTTCGGGTGCGGTGGCCAGCGCGGTGGCGGCGCCGCCAGCGACGGCGACGGTGTTGATGGGGGTGGAAACGGCGCGGGGCGCGGCGTGGACGGGGCCGCCGCCGGGGGCCGGACCGCGGCCCTGCGGCAGGGCAGCGGCGGGCGGGGCATCCTGCAACCGGCGCAGCAGCGCCTCGGGGTCGGGGAGTTCCGCGACATGGGTCAGGCGGATGATTGCCATCTCGGCGGCCATCATCGCATTGGGGGCCTGGGCCACTTCTTCCAGCGATTTCAGCAGCATCTGCCACATGCGGGTCAGTGCGCGCATCGGCAGCGCCGTCGCCATCTGCTGACCGCGGCTGCGCTCGTCAGGCGTCACGGTCGGGTCTTCGGCGGCGTCCGGAGTGATCTTGACCACCGAAATCCAGTGCGTCACCTCGGCCAGATCGCGCAGCACGGCCATCGGGTCAGCGCCATCGGCATATTGGCTGGAGAGTTCCGACAGCGCCGCGGCGGCGTCGCCCTTCATGATCAGGTCGAACAGGTCAAGAACCCGGCCGCGATCGGCGAGGCCCAGCATGGCGCGGACCTGTTCGGCGGTCGTCTCACCCGCGCCATGGGCGATGGCCTGGTCCATCAGCGACATGGCATCGCGGGCCGAGCCTTCGGCGGCGCGGGTGATCAGGGCCAGCGCATCAGGGGCAAGGCTGGCACCCTCCAGCACGGCGATGCGGGAGAGGTGGGCGATCATCACCTCTGGCTCGATCCGTTTGAGATCAAAGCGTTGGCAGCGCGAGAGCACGGTGACGGGGACCTTGCGGATCTCGGTCGTGGCGAAGATGAACTTCACATGGGCGGGGGGTTCTTCCAGCGTTTTGAGCAGCGCGTTGAAGGCGTTGGTCGACAGCATGTGGACTTCGTCGATGATGTAGACCTTGTAGCGCGCCGAGGCGGCCCGGTAATGCACGCTTTCGATGATCTCGCGGATGTCGCCGACGCCGGTGCGGCTGGCGGCGTCCATTTCCATCACGTCCACATGGCGGCTGTCGGCGATGGCGCGGCAGTTCTCGCAGACCCCGCAAGGCTCTGTCGTTGGCCCGCCGGTGCCGTCTGTTCCGATGCAGTTCAAGCCCTTGGCGATGATCCGCGCCGTGGTGGTCTTGCCGACGCCGCGCACGCCGGTCATCACGAAGGCATGGGCGATGCGGTCCGAGGCGAAGGCATTGCGCAGGGTGCGCACCATCGCCTCTTGCCCGATCAGGTCGGCGAAGGTGGCGGGCCGATACTTGCGCGCAAGCACCTGGTAGCCGGTGGCCTGGGGTTCGGACATGGGCGCCTCGGGGTCATTCACCGTCCCAATCTAGGCGCTTGCGGGGGCGGCGTAAACCAGCCCCCGCGAATATGGAAATCATGCAGAACCCATGCGCATGTCATGCATACGATTTGCCGGCCCCCTACTCCCGCGTCAGCGCCACCACCGGGTCGAGCCGCGCGGCAGAGCGGGCGGGCAGGTAGCCGAAGGTGATGCCGATCAGGGTAGAGGAGGCGAAGGCCAGCACCGCCGTCGAGGCCGAATAGGTCAGGCGGACGGTGTCTTGCAGGCCGCCGATCAGCCAGCCGGAGCCGAGGGCGAGCAATACGCCGATGATCCCGCCCAGCAGGCAGACGAGGATCGCCTCGGTCAGGAACTGCGCGATGATGTCCGACCGGCGGGCGCCGACGGCGATACGCACGCCGATCTCTTTCGTGCGCTCGGTGACTGACACCAGCATGATGTTCATCACCCCGATGCCGCCGACCAGCAGCGAGATCACCGCGATGGCCGAGACCAGCCAGGTGAGCGTTTCGGCAGTGGAGGTGATGGTCTCGCGGATGGTGTCGGAATTGGTGAGGAAGAAATCACGGCTGCCGTGGCGCGAGAGCAGCAGCGTGTCGATCTCGGCCTCGGCGGCGTCGATGTCGAAATCGTCGCCGACACGGACGGTGATGGCATCGACGGTAGTGCCGCCGGTGATGCGCAGCGCCGCGGTGGTGTAGGGCACGAAGATGCGGATCGACTGCGGCCCGAAACTGGCCCCCGAGGCATCGACGACGCCGATGACGGTGAGCGGCACCCGGCCGACCTGCACCGTCTTGCCAAGCGGGTCCTCGCCCTTGGAGAAGAAGGTATCGGCGGCGTCTGTATCGAGAACCACCACCTGGTCGCGGGCCTGAAGCGAGGCTTCGGTGAAGATCTGGCCCTGGGTAACGGAATAGGCGCCGACATCGAAATAGGCGGTGCCGACGCCGCGCACCGAAACCGAGGTGGTGACAGAGCCGCGGGTAACGCTGGCGGTGGTGTTCACCTCGGGCGAGACCGAAGCGGCATAGGCCTGCGTCGCCAATGCGTCGGCATCGGCCGCGATCAGCGTGTCGATGGCGCCGGCGCGCCTGTCGCCAAAGCCGGTGCCGGGGCGGATGGTGATGGTGCTGGTGCCGATCGAGGCGATGTTCTCCAGCACCTTTTCCTGGCTGCCGGTGCCAAGCGCCACCACCGAGACCACCGAGGCGATGCCGATGATGATGCCCAGCATGGTCAGGAAGCTGCGCATCCGGTGGGCATTGAGCGCGCGCACCGCCATGATGAACGCCTCGGACAGCCGGCCGCCAAACGCGGCAAGGCCGGATTTTTCGGGCGGAACCGGGTCTGGCGTCGCGGCGGCGGCGGCCTCGGGCGGGCCGGCGCGGCTGTCGGAGGTGATGCGGCCGTCGCGCAATTCGACCACCCGCTGCGCGCGGGCCGCGACAGCGGCATCGTGGGTGATGACGACGATGGTATGGCCGCGGGCGTGCAGATCGTCGAGCAGGGCGAGGAGTTCGGCGCCCGATTTCGAATCGAGCGCGCCGGTAGGTTCGTCGGCCAGGATCACCTCGCCGCCGTTCATCAGCGCCCGCGCGACCGAGACCCGCTGCTGCTGGCCGCCCGACAGTGCGCCGGGGCGGTGGCTTTTGCGGTCGCCCAGGCCGAGCCGGTCCAGAAGGGCGATGGCGCGGATGCGGCGCTCGGCCCGGGCGGCACCGGCATAGATCGCCGGCACCTCGACATTGGAGATGGCATCGAGATCGGGCAGCAGCTGGTAGCGCTGGAAGATGAAGCCGAAATGCGCGCGACGCAGGCGGGCGCGGTCTTCCTCGGGCATCTGCGCCACGTCCTGCCCGGCATAGAGATACTGGCCGGCGGTGGGGCGGTCGAGGCAGCCGATGAGGTTCATCAGCGTGGATTTGCCGGAGCCGGAGGCGCCCATGATCGCCACCATCTCGCCGGGCCAGATATCGAGGTCGATATCGGCCAGCACGGTGATGCGCTGCTCGCCGGCGGCGAATTCGCGGCGGATGTCGCGCAGCGAGATCAGTGGGGCGGGGCCGGCGGCCGGATCGGGGGTGTCCATGTCAGAGGCCCATCATCGGGCCGCGCATGGCGCCGCTGCCGATCCCGCCGCTGGTCGCGGCCGGCGCGGCAGCGCTGCCCGAGGCAATCACGACGCGCTCGCCTTCCTCCAGGCCCGAGACGATCTCGGCGGTGACATTGGTGTCGAGCCCGACCGTGACCACCCGGTCTTCTGTCAGCCCGGTCGCGGGGTCATAGACGGTGACGATGCGGCCGCCGCCCTCGGCGCGGGCACCAAGCACGGTGGCGGGGATGGTCAGCACATCGCTGGCCCGGTCGAGCAGGATGCGGACCTCGGCGGTCATGCCGATGCGCAGGATGCCCTTCGGGTTGTCGACGTCCAGCAGCGCATTGTAATAGACGGCAGTATCGGTGGAGACGGTGTCGCTTTCCTCGATAGTGGCCGGAGCGGGTTCGATGGCGCGCAGCGTCGCGTCGAACTGCAGCTCGGGCGCGCCCGAGAGCGTGAAGCTGACCGGCTGGCCGGGGGCGACCTGCACCACATCGGCCTCGGAAATCTCGGCCTTGATCACCATCTTGTCGAGCGCGGCCAGCTTGACCAGCGTCGGTGAGGAGGTGTTGGCGTTCACCGTCACGCCTTCGTCGGTGACGATGGCGACAACGGTGCCGGTGATCGGCGCGGTGATGCGGGTGCGGTCGAGTTCCGTCCGCGCGGACAAGAGCGAGACCTCGGCCTGCGCCTTCTGCGCCTCGATCTGGTCCAGTTCCGCCTCGGCGACGGCGAGGCCAGCCTCGGCGGCCTGCAGGTCCTCGCTGGAGGTCAGGTTCTTTTCGTTGAGGGTGCGGCGACGCTCCAGCAGCAGATCGGCCTGCAGGATCGAGGCGCGCTTGGCGGCGATCTGCGCCTCGATCTGCTTGAGCGTCGCCTCGGCCTGCAGGACGGCGTTGGTCTGGTCGTCGGAATCGATCTGGGCGATCAGGTCGCCCTTCTGCACCAGCTGCCCCAGCTCCACCGCCAGGGTTTCCACCTGCCCCGAGACGCGGGCACCGACAGAGACCAGCTGCGAGGCCTCGATGGCGCCGGTTGCCAGCACGCTGCGTTCCACCGTGCCGCGGGTGACGGTGGCGGTGACGGGAGGCGTAGCACTTTCGCCGGAATATTGCTGCCACCCCCACCAGCCGCCGAGGGCGAGGGCGGCGATCAGTGCGATCACGAGGGGTTTCTTCATTCCGGGGCTCCTGCAGGCATGTCTGGAGACGATACGCGGCAGCGCGGCGATTCCGTCGGGCAGCGCCCGTGATGCCGGAATGGTGAAGGAAAGGGTGAGAGGCTGGACAACGACCCAAGCGGGGCTCGTTACGGCTGCTTCCTTCCGGACCTGACCGGGTTGGCGAGGCGCTCGCCCGCGCCAACCTCTCGGGGAGCGATATAGGCCGGGGCGGTTTGCGATGCAAGTGGGGGCTCAGCTTGGCGGCAGTTCCCGCGGCGGACTCAGCCGGCCAGCAATTCCTTGCAGAAGAAGCGGCCGAAGGCGCCGGTGCAGGTGGCGCTGCGGTTCAGGCCTTCGATCGTGACGCGGGTGGTGAAGAGGCGCTTCTCGAGGGTCACGTCGAGGCTGTCGCGGACCAGCCGCACGCAATCGGAGGGGCGCAGCTTGCAGCCGACGAGGGCCACTTGCGCAAAGGCGTCGCCGTCGCCCGCTCCGACATCGGTATTGGCGACGCGGTCGCGGATCGCGGTCTCGAGCGCTGCGTCGAACTCGGCGGGGCCGGGGCGGGTGGCGAAGGCGGCGATGCCGAGAAGCGCGAGGAGCAGGGCGAGCGAAAGGAGCAGGCGCATGGGGAACCTCCGGGGGAGTTGGGTGCCGGTATGCCTTGCGCGCGGTGGGTTGTCGAGGCGCTGCGGCCGAGGCCGGGGGCGCTGCCCCCGGACCCCCGGGATATTTGGACCAGCAAGAAGCAGGAGAGGGTCAATGCGCGGGGCGTTCGGCCCAGCCGGCAAAGGTTTTTTCCAGCGCGACGACGCCGTAGTAGAGGACGATGCCGAGGAAGGCGAGCGCGATCAGGACGGCGAACATCAGCGGGTAGTCGCCATTGGTCTCGCCCGATTTGAACAGCGCGCCGAGGCCGCGGCCGTGGGGGGAGACGATTTCCACGAGGTTGGTGCCGATGAAGGCGAGCGTGACCGAGACCTTCAGCGCACCGAAGAACTCCGGCAGGGTCTTGGGCAGCGCGATCTTGCGGAAGATGGTGACGCGGGAGGCGCCGAGCGAGCGCAGGATGTCGCGGTATTCCGGCTCCAGCGTCGAGAGGCCGATGCCGACCGAGACGGCGATGGGGAAGAAGCTGATCAGGAAGGCCATCAGCACGGTGTTGAAATCATGCTGGCCGATGAACAGCAGCGCCAGCACCGGCACCAGCGTCGCCTTGGGGATGGCGTTGAAGCCGACCAGCAGCGGGTAAAGCGCGTCGCGGGCGATGCGGGAAAAGCCCATCATCATGCCGAGGAAGGTGCCGAAGACCACCGCCAGCGCGAGCCCGGCGATAGTGCGCCAGAGCGTCTGCCAGCCCATTTCGAGGAACAGCGGCCAGAAGCGGATATAGGCGGCGGGCAGGTCGGAGGGCGAGGCCATGACGTAATTGGGCCAGTTGTTGGCCCAGACGATCCCCTCCCACAGAGCCAGGAAGGCGAGGATGGCGCCGAGGGGGACGGCGAATTTCTGCAGGCTCTCCATCAGTGAACGCCCCCGTCCCGGCCCTGGGCGATGCGGATCTGGTCGCGCAGGATATGCAGCATGTCGGCCACCTCGGGCGTGTAGAGGATGTCGAGGGTGCGGTCCGCGGGCAGGGTTACGTCCATCACGTATTGGGTGGTGGCGGGGCGGCCCGAGAGCACGATGACCTGATCGCCGAGGAAGACGCTTTCGCGCAGGTCATGGGTGATGAGGACGCAGGTGAAGGGCTCTTTCGCGCGCAGGTCGCGCATGGTCTGCCACAGATCCTCGCGCGTGAAATTGTCGAGCGCGCCGAAGGGTTCGTCCATGATCAGCACGTCGGGCTTGTGGACGATGGCGCGGCAGAGGCTGGCGCGCTGGCGCATCCCGCCCGAGAGCTGGCTAGGGGTCTTGCCCTCGAACCCGGCGAGGCCGACCATTTCCAGCAGTTCCATCGCGCGGGCCTCGCGCTTGGCCCGTGGCATGGAGGGGGCGACGATTTCCAGCGGCAGGATCACGTTCTGCAAGATCGTGCGCCATTCCAGCAGCACGGGGTTCTGGAAGGCCATGCCCACGGTCTTGCGCGGCGACCTGACCAGCTCGCCATGCAGCCAGACCTCGCCCTTGTCGGGCTTCATCAGCCCGGCGACGAGGCGGGTAAGCGTGGACTTGCCGCAGCCCGAGGGGCCGACGACGGCGCAGAACTCGCCCTCGGGCACCGCGATGTTGAGGTTGTCGAGCACCGGCAGCGGGCCCGCCTTGGTGCGATAGGCGTGCGTGACGCCCTTGATGTCGATGAGATTTGTCACCCGATTTGCCACCCGATCTGCATCTGCGCCCCGCCCCGGTCTGCACCGGGCGGCGGGCGCCCGGTGCGGTCGTTCAGATCTGCCGTCTTATTCCAGCATCAGGCTGCCATCGGTGGGCAGGTAGCTGCTGTCGAAATACATCGCGGCATCGGGGGCGTTCACGAAGCTGTAGACGGTCCCGGTCTGCTCGATGGCCTTGGCCATCCGGTCCGCGTCGATGCCGCCAAGGCCGTTGGTCTTGACCCAGTCGGTCAGCACGTTGTCGTCGATCGACATCTGCAGGCGCTCTGCCTCCAGCGCCGGGTCGGCGGCGGGGTTGCGTTCGATAAGACCTTCAATGGCCTTGGCCGGGTCGGCGATGGCGTCCTTCCAGCCAAGCGCCACGGCCTTGAGGAAGCCAGTGACAAGCTCGGGGTTCGCCGCGGCGAAGTCGGTGTTGACGATGATCGCGTTGCCGTAGAGCGCAACGCCGTGGTCGGCCATCAGGATCACCGAGATGTCGTCGGCGGGCACGCCAAGCCGCTTGACGTTGAGCGTGGAGGTGAAGCTGAAGCCGGTGACCGCGGCGACCTTGCCCTCGGCCAGCATCGGCTCGCGCACCGGGAAGCCGACGGGCTCGACGGTGATGGATGCCATGTCGAGGCCGTTCTCGGCGGCGAAGATCGGGAACTGCGCCCAGGCACCATCGGGCGGCGGCGCGCCGAGTACCTTGCCGGCCAGGTCGGCGGGGGCCTCGATGCCAAGCGACTTGCGGCCGATCACCGCAAAGGGCGGCTTGTCATAGATCATCATCACGGCGGTGACGGGCGCGCCGGGGTTCTGGTCGAGGAATTTCATCAGGCTGTTGATATCGGCAAAGCCCGCCGGATAGGCGCCGGTGGCGACCTTCGGGATCGCGTCGAGCGAGCCGGCGCCTTCGGAGATCTCGACCTCGAGCCCGGCAGCGGCGAAATGGCCGTTGTCGACGGCCGAGAAATACGGCGCGGCGGGGCCCTCGAACTTCCAGTCGAGCGCGAAGGGCATGGCCGTCTGCGCGAGGGCGGGTGCGGCCAGCGCGGCGCCGAGGGCGCCGGCGGCAAGAAGGGCAAGGCTGCGGTGGAACACGGATGACACTCCCGATTGATGACCGCCCGACACTGGCTTGCGGGTCGGGCCGGGGGGAGAGGGCGGGCGCTGCGGCAAATCGGCGGCGCGCAAGGCTGCCCGATTGGCGGGCATCCGGCTGCGGATTGCTCGAATTATGGGCGCGGCGCGAGGGGCGGCTACAGGCCGAACAGCGCCAGCGCCTCAGCCAGGCTGGCGGCCTGGTGATGGGCCAGGCGCTCGCGGCTGGGATGCATGTCGGGGATCTGCACCACGGTCATCCCGGCGGCATGGGCGGCGCGCACACCGGTGTCGCTGTCCTCGAGCGCGAGGCAGCGGGCGGGGGCGGCGCCGAGGCGGCGGGCGGCCTCGAGATACACATCCGGGGCGGGCTTGCCGCGCGGCACGGCGTCGAAGCCGACGATGGTGGCAAAGCGCCCGCCGAGGCCGGCGGCGTCCAGCTTGGCGGTGGCGCGGGCGGTGGCGCTGTTGGTGGCGACGGCACGGGGCAGGGCGCGGGCATCAAGCGCGGCGAGGATGGCGTGGACCCCGGGGCGCAGCGGCACGCCGCTGGCCATCCGCGCATCCATCGCCCGCAGCCAGGCGGCATCGAGCGCGGCGGCGTCCAGCGCGCAACCGAGATGGTCGCACAAGATGCGGTGCCCCTCCACGGCGTCGATGCCGATCAGCGAGACGAAGATTTCCTCGGCCACCTCATGGCCCATCGAGGCCAGTGCCTCGACCCCCGCCGCAAGCGCCAGCCGCTCGGTATCGAGCAAGAGGCCGTCGAGATCGAAGATCACCGCCTCGAAGGGGAGCGCCACCGGCATCAGAAGCGGATGCGGAAGCGGACGAAGCCGTTCTCGCCCGGGCCGGCCAGTTCGATGCGCTTGTCGCTGACCTCGGCCAGATGCGCCGGCGCATGGGGGCTGCTGTCGAAGACGGCGCTGGTGCCGGCGGGCGCGGTCAGCCGCCAGGTGCCGCCGGCGCAGGGGCAGATCGTGCCCTGCTGCATGATGTAGCGCAAAAGCACGTCGCGGTTGGTGTTGCGGCCCTCGTAGATGATGCTGCCGGTACCGGTGCCGCTGAAGCCGCCGCCGCCGCCGGCGCGGTAGCTGTTGGTGGCGACGGCGAAGACCTGGCCCGGGCGCACCGGCAGGCCGGCATGGCAGAGGTTGCGGATGCGGCGGGCGGCGGGATCGCGCAGCCGCCCCTGATCGTCGAAACGGGCGGGCTGGGTCGGGTCGATCTCGTAGCTGAGGCCAGAGATCACGTCGAAATTGTAGCTGGGAAACTCGGGGTCCAGCAGCGGCTGGTCGGCCGCGCCGGGCTGCAGCTGCCGGTAGAGGCCCGCCGCCCGTTCCAGCCAGTCGGCCAGTTCGGCGCCGGTGACGCGCACTGCGCGGATGGTGTTGGGAAAGACATAGAGGTCGGCCACGTTGCGCAGGGCGATGCCGCCCGCCGGCACCTCGGTGAAATGCGCGGGCCCCGAGCGGCCGCCGGCGCGGAACGGGGCTGCGGCCGAGAGCAGCGGCAGCTCCTGCCATTCGGTGCCCTCGAGCGCCTGCGCGACATGCCAGCGCTGCGCGGCGCAGACCAGGTGCACCGCCGGATCATCCGCCACCAGCGCGAAGTAGCTGTTCATCGGCCGGGCGCTGTGCCCGACCGGCCGCCGCACATAGGCGAGCGTCGCGGTATGCTCGACCCGCGCTGCCTCCAGCACGGGGGCACTGCCCTGCGCATCCGAGGCAGGGGCCTCGGGCGGGGTGGCGACCGGCCGCGCCTCGACCGCGAAATCCGCAACGCGCCAGCCCTCCCCGTCACGCTCCAGCAACAGGTCGATCAGGCCCAGATGCGAGCCCCAGAAGCCGGCCATTACCGCCGGCTTGCCCGCCAGCGTGCCGCGTTCGGCATCGACATCGGCGAGGCCGGCGAAGACCGCCGAGGGGAAGACGAGATGGCTGTGCCCGGTCATCACCGCGTCGATCCCCGGCACCCGCGCCAGCGGCACCGAGGCATGTTCCATGTCTGGCACCCATTCTGCGCCGCCGATGCCGGAATGGCTGAGCGCCAGCACCAGGTGGCAGCCCGCGGCCCGCATCTGCGGCACCCAGGCCTGGGCCGAGGTGACGATGTCGCGCATCGACAGCCGCCCATGCAGCACATGCCGGTCCCAGACCAGGATCTGCGGCGGCGCGAAGCCGATCACGCCGAGGCGGATCGGATGCGCCGCGCCGGTCCCGTCGGTCAGCATCCGGTCGAGGATGACATAGGGCGGCAGCAGGGTTTCATCCTCCGTCGGGCTCTCGCCCAGGCGGGTGGCGACATTGGCGGCGACGAAGGGAAATTCCGCCCCGGCCAGCGCCGAGGTGAGGAAATCGAGCCCATAGTTGAACTCGTGATTGCCGACGGTGGCAGCATCATAGCCCACCGCATTCATCGCCGAGATGATCGGATGGGCTTCGCCGGGCCCCATTCCGCGTTCATAGGCGATGTAGTCGCCCATCGGGTTGCCCTGCAGGAAATCGCCATTGTCGAACAGCAGCGCATTGGCCGCCTCGGTCCGGCAATCGGCGATGACGCTGGCGGTGCGGGCGAGTCCCACGGCTTCGGACGCATGATCGCCATAGTAGTCATAGGGGAAGACATGGGCGTGAAGGTCGGTCGTTTCCATGAGCCGCAGATGCGCCTGGTTCCGCGCTGCGCGCGCAGAGAATGGATGCAGCTTCGTCAATTGAGCGTCCCGGCCCCTGGCCCGGCCGTCACCGGCAGAGCCCCATGTCGTTGTTCAGTCTTCTGTAACCTCTGCCCCGCCCCCGCGCCAGCGTTGTGGCCTGCGGACTGGACCGACTCTAACCGCTGGATGATTCGACGAAAAGCCCGCCGCTATGTCGCAGGACATTTTCCCGCGTCGGTTGCATTCCGGCCACGGCGGCAGCCATGGCGGCCCGGCCCGCGGCCCTTGCGCGCCAGATTGCGCCGAAGCGGCCGCCATGGCAGAGCTTGCAGCGGCAGCGGCAAGCGGCAGGGGCGGAGGGCGCGATGCGACAGGACGAGCGGGATCTGGCCTTTGTGGGCGGCGGGCTGGACCGCGCCGCGCATCTGCGCGGCGATGCCGGGGCGCTGGCGGCGCTGCTGGCGGATGCGCGGGCGCGGGTGCTGCCGTTCTGGCGCGGCAAGCCGCTGCTGGCGGATCTGGAGGGCGGGCGGCGGCTGGGATTGCTGGAGCCTGGCCATCCGGTGCTGCGGGGCGCCGGGGCGCCGATGCTGCTGGGGCTGGCGGACGGGGCCGCGCGGCTGGCGGTGGACCTCTCGGGCTGGGAGCCGGTGGGCGAGGTGCAACTGCCGGGCAGCTTCTTCGACCCGAGCGAGCAGCAGCACCCGGACCTGCCCGGCGATCACCGCTTTGCCGAATTGCGCGGGGCGATGCAGGCGCTGGAGCCGCTGGAGGCAGAGATTGCGGCGACGGGGCGGTCCTTGCTGGCCTGGCATGGCACGCACGGGTTCTGCTCGGCCTGCGGGGCCGCGTCCGAGGCGGCGAAGGCAGGCTGGCAGCGCAGTTGCCCGTCTTGCGGCGCGCAGCATTTCCCGCGCACCGATCCGGTCGTGATCATGCTGGTGACGCGCGGCAACCGTGCCCTGATCGGCCGCAGCCCGGGCTGGCCCGAGGGGATGTATTCCTGCCTTGCCGGCTTCATGGAGCCGGGAGAGACGATGGAGGCCGCCGTGCGGCGCGAGGTGGCCGAGGAAACCGGGGTTCGGGTCGGCCGCGTGCGCTTCGTCGCCAGCCAGCCCTGGCCGTTTCCGTCCTCGCTGATGCTGGGCTGCCGGGGCGAGGCAGAGACCGAGGCGCTGGCGCTGGACCCGGTCGAGATCGAGGATGCGATGTGGTTGACGCGCGAGGAGATGGCCGAGGTCTTCGCCGGGCTGCATCCCGTGGTGCGGCCGCCGCGACGGGGGGCAATTGCCGGGCATCTGCTGCGCATGTGGCTTGCGGACCGGCTGGATTGACGCCAGAAATGACCGGAATTCTGAAAGGGCAGGCATGAAGTTCTCGACCAGGGAAGACATCGAGGCGCCGGCGGCTTTCGTCTTTGCCGAACTGTCCGACTTCGACGGCTTCGAGCGCAGCGCGATGCGGCGCGGCGCCACGGTCCGGCGGCTCGACCGGCGCAGCCAGCCGGGGGCGGGGATGTCCTGGGCGCTGGAATTCCGCTGGCGCGGGCGCGAACGCAAGATGGTCATCGACATGACGGCCTATGACCCGCCCCATGCGATGGCCTTCCTTGCGGAATCGGCCGGGTTCGAGATGGTGCTGGAGATGAGCTTCCTGGAAATGTCACGCAAGCGCACGCGGCTGGCGATCGAGCTGGAGGTCAAGCCGCGCACGCTGGCCTCGCGGATCATGCTGCAATCGCTGAAGCTGGGGAAGGCCAAGCTGACGCGCAAGTTCGTGGCGCGGGTGCGGATGGCGGCGGAAGAGATCGAGGCGCGGCATCTCAAGCAGCTGGGGTGACGGAAGAGCGGGGGCCGTTTGTTTCGCCGGTTTTCTTGAAGGAAGCAGGGGGGCCTTCTGCCCCCCTGACCCCCCGAGGATATTTGGAAAAGGCAAAGGGGCAGGGGCGCGGCGCCGGAGTCAGCGGCGGCGCGGGTCGGCGGGATAGACGCCGAGCAGGGCCATGGAGGAGGTGAAGTAGCGCAGCTCCTCCAGCGCCAGTTGCACGTTGCGGTCGTCGGGATGGCCTTCGATATCGGCGTAGAATTGGGTGGCGGTGAAGTTGCCGTCCACCATGTAGCTTTCCAGCTTGGTCATGTTCACGCCATTGGTGGCGAAGCCGCCCATCGCCTTGTAAAGCGCGGCGGGGATGTTGCGGACGCGGAAGACGAAGGTGGTCATCATCTGGCCGGAGCCGCGGCGCTTGAGGTCGGGTTCGCGCGACATCACCAGGAAGCGGGTGGTATTGTTCTGCTTGTCCTCGATATGCCGGGCCAGCACGTCGAGCCCGTAGATCTCACCCGCGAGTTCCGAGGCGAGGGCGGCGGTCCTGGGATCGCCCGCATCGGCCACCTGCCGGGCGGAGCCGGCGGTATCGGCGCCGGCGATGGCGTGCAGGTTATGCTCGCGCAGGAAGCCGCGGCACTGGCCGAGCAGCACGGTATGGCTCATCGCGCGCTCGATCTGCGCCAGCGGGGTACCGGGGATCGCCAGCAGGTTGATATGCACCCGGACGAAGGCTTCCTCGATGATGTGCAACCCGCTTTCAGGCAGCAGGTGGTGGATGTCGGCCACCCGGCCATAGGTCGAATTCTCCACCGGCAGCATCGCCAGATCGGCCTCGCCCTTGCGGACCGCCTCGATCGCATCCTCGAAGGTGCGGCAGGGCAGCGCCTCCATGCTGGGGCGCGCTTCGCGGCAGGCCTGGTGCGAATAGGCGCCGGGTTCGCCCTGGAAGGCGATGCGGCCCTGGACCAGCGAGGGATGGGCGGTGGACATCGGGCGGCTCCTTCTTCCGTCGCCCCGCGGCTTCACAGGGCCGGGAGGAGCGAATGCCGCGACAAGTAAACCTTGAAAACCGGCAAGGGAAGCGGATACATACCCCGAGCGAATAGCCAGCACCGAGGCCCGACATGTTCGACACGATGACTCTGACCAAGGCCGGCGGCGCGCTGTGCGGCTCCCTGCTGATCCTGCTGCTGGGCAACTGGGCAGCGGAAGGCCTGTATCACACCGGCCCGTCCGGCCATGGCGGCGAGGGTGAACTGGCGCAGGCCTATGCCATCGACACCGGCGCCGACGAGGCCGCGGGCGAAGAGGTGGCCGATGCCGGCCCGGCCTTTGCCGAGGTCTATGCCGCCGCCGATGCCGCCGCGGGCGAGCGGGTGTTCGGCAAGTGCAAGGCCTGCCACAAGCTCGACGGCGCCAATGGCGTCGGCCCACACCTGGACGGCGTGGTGGAGCGCCCGATCGCCTCGGTCGAGGGCTTTGCCTATTCCGACGCGCTGGCCGGCATGTCCGCCGAGGCCTGGACGCCCGAGCATATGGAAGCCTTCCTGACCAGCCCCAAGGGCTATGCGCCGGGCACCAAGATGAGCTTTGCCGGCCTGCCCAAGGTGGAAGACCGCGCCAACGTGATCGCCTATCTGGCTACCATCGGCGGCTGACCTGCCGCGCAGACCCTGTTGTGAAGGCCGCCCCGGCATCCGGTGGCGGCCTTTTTTATGGGTTCTGCGGCCGGCTCACGCAATCGCAACTTGAAGCCCGGGCGCGCTGCACCTTAGCCTTGGCAATCGAAGACGGCAGACCGCCGAAGGCGGCGCAACAGGGGGTGGACGATGGCAGCTGGAACGGGCGGGGTCGGCGCGGCGAAGGAACTGGGCGGGATGCTGCTGGGGGCGCTGATCGCCCTGGCCGGGACGGCGGGGCTGACCCGGGCACAGGAGACACCGCCGACCATCGTCGCGCATGGCGTGTCCACCTTCGGCGATCTGAAATACCCGGCCGATTACCCGCATCTGGATTACGTCAACGCCGAGGCGCCCAAGGGCGGCGAGATCTCTGTCTGGACGATGGGCGGGTTTGACAGCTTCAACCCCTATACGATCAAGGGCCGCGCCGCCGCCCTGTCTTCGGCCATGCACGAATCCCTGCTGGCCGGCACCTCGGACGAGATCGGCTCTGCCTATTGCCTGCTTTGCGAGACGCTGGAATATCCCGAGGACCGTTCCTGGGTGATCTTCACCCTGCGCCCCGAGGCGAAGTTCTCGGACGGCTCGCCTGTGACCGCCGAGGACGTGCGCTTTTCGCATGACATCCTGCTGACCCAGGGGCTGACCAGTTTCCGCGCGGTGATCGGCCAGATGATCGAGGGCGTCGAGGTGCTGGACGAGCGGCGCATCCGCTTCACCTTCAAGGAGGGCTATCCCAAGCGGGACCTGCTGCAGGCGGCGGGCGGGTTGCCGGTACTGTCGAAGGCGGACTTCGAGGCCAAGGGTCGCAACCTGGCCGAAAGCAGCATGGACCCGTTCATCGGCTCGGGCCCCTATGTCTTCGACAGCATGGATGTCGGGCGCCGGGTGGCCTGGAGGCGCAACCCCGACTACTGGGGCGAGGATCTGCCGATCAACATCGGGCGCAACAATTTCGACCGCATCCGCTACGAGTATTTCGGCGATTACCAGGCGGCGTTCGAGGGCTTCAAGGCCGGCGCCTATACGTTCCGCAACGAGGCCTCGTCGCTGATCTGGGCGACGGGCTACAACTTCCCGGCGCTGGACAAGGGCTGGGTGGTCAAGCGCGAGCTTCCCGATGGCAATATCGCCAACGGCCAGGCCTTCGTGATGAACCTGCGGCGCGAGAAATTCGCCGATCCGCGGGTGCGCGAGGCGATCGGGTTGATGTTCAATTTTGAATGGTCGAACGAGTCGCTGTTCTACGGCATCTACGAGCGGGTCGAGAGCTTCTGGGAAAACAGCGACCTCGAGGCGACCGGCGCCCCCTCGCCCGAGGAACTGGCGCTGCTGGAGCCGCTGGCCGCGGACCTGCCGCCCGGCGTGCTGACCGACGAGGCGGTGAGGGCGCCGAATTCGGGCGCCACGCAGCTGGACCGGCGCAACCTGCGCAAGGCCGCGGCGCTGCTCGACGAGGCGGGCTGGCCGGTGGGCGATGACGGGATGCGTCGCAATGCTGCGGGCGAGGTGCTGCAGGTTGAGCTGCTGAATGACAGCCAGACCTTCGACCGGGTGATGAACCCCTATGTCGAGAACCTGCGCCAGCTGGGCATAGACGCAAAGCTGACCCGGGTGGACGATGCGCAGATGACCACGCGCGAGCGCAGCCATGACTTCGACATGATCACCAAGCATCTCGGGCAGGACCAGATCCCGGGCGGCGGGTTGCAGCAGTATTTCGGATCGGCCTCTACCGAGGACGTGTTCAACGCGATGGGGCTGCAATCGCCGGCGGTGGACAGCCTGATCGCCACCATCGAGGCCGCAGAGACCCGCGAGGAGATGGCCGTGGCGGTGCGGGCGCTGGACCGGGTGCTGCGCGCCATGCGCTTCTGGGTGCCGCAATGGTACAAGGCCACGCATACCGTCGCCTATTTCGACATGTACGAGCATCCCGATCCGCTGCCGCCCTATGCTCTGGGCGAGTTGGACTTCTGGTGGTACAACGCCGAAAAGGGCGAGAAACTGAAGGCGGCCGGCGCCTTCTGATGGCCTATTGAGGGGCAGGTTCACCACATGGGCGCCTATATCCTGCGGCGGTTGCTGCTGATGATCCCGACGCTGGTCGGGATCATGGTCATCAACTTCGCGCTGATCCAGTTCGTGCCCGGCGGCCCGGTCGAGCAGGTGTTGGCGCAGATCGAGGGCGAGGGCGACGTGTTCCGCAACATCGCGGGCGGCGGCGATGCCGGGCAGGTCTCGCAGCCTGCCGGGAATGACCGCTATCTGGGCGCCCGCGGCCTGCCGCCCGAGTTCATCGCCGAGCTGGAACAGCAGTTCGGGCTCGACAAGCCCCCGGTGGAACGCTTCCTGACGATGATGGGCGACTACCTGCGCTTCGACTTTGGCGAGAGCTATTTCCGGTCGGTCTCGGTGGTGGATCTGGTGATCGAGAAGATGCCGGTGTCGATCACGCTGGGCCTGTGGTCCACGCTGATCGCCTATCTCATCTCCATCCCGCTTGGCATCCGCAAGGCGGTGAAGGATGGCACGGCCTTCGACACCTGGACCTCGGGCGCGATCATCGTGGCCTATGCGATCCCGGGCTTCCTGTTCGCGGTGCTGCTGATCGTGCTGTTCGCGGGGGGCAGCTACTGGCGGATCTTCCCGCTGCGGGGGCTGACCTCGGACAATTTCGAGGATCTGTCGATGATCGGCAAGGCGCTGGACTATCTGTGGCACATCGCGCTGCCGGTGCTGTCCACCACCATCGCCAGCTTTGCCACGCTGACGCTGCTGACCAAGAACAGCTTCCTCGACGAGATCAACAAGCAATATGTGATGACCGCCCGCGCCAAGGGCCTGACCGAGGGCCGGGTGCTGTATGGCCACGTCTTCCGCAACGCCATGCTGATCGTGATCGCCGGCTTTCCGGGGCTGTTCCTGGGGGTGTTCTTCGGATCGTCGCTGCTGATCGAGACGATCTTCTCGCTCGATGGGCTTGGCCGGCTGGGATACGAGGCGGCGGTGGCGCGCGATTATCCGGTGGTGTTCGGCACGCTTTATGTCTTTGGCCTCGTCGGGCTGCTGGTAGGGATATTGTCCGACCTGATGTATGTCTTCGTCGATCCGCGGATCGACTTTGAACGGAGGGCCGGCTGATGGCGCTCTCGCCGCTCAACGCCCGGCGCTGGCGCAACTTCAAGGCCAACCGCCGCTCGTTCTGGTCGCTGTGGATCTTCCTGGTGCTGTTCGCGCTGTCGCTGGTGGCCGAGTTCATCGCCAATGACAAACCCATCGTCGTTCGCTACCGGGGCGAGACCTTCTTCCCGATCTACCAGTTCTACCCCGAAACCGCCTTCGGCGGCGATTTCCGCACCGAGGCGATCTATACAGATCCCGCGGTGCAATGCCTGATCAAGACCGGCGGGCTGCAGGACTGCTGGGACGATCCCGAGGCGACGATCACCGACGCGGCGGATGGCGATGTGGCGGGGCAGGTGGTTGAAGCGGGCTGGATGCTGTGGCCCATCGTGCCCTACAGCTACAACACCATCAACAATGTCGGCAACGCGCCCTCGGCCCCCGATGCGGACCACTGGCTGGGCACCGACGATACCTCGCGCGACGTGCTGGCGCGGGTGATCTACGGGTTCCGCCTGTCGATCCTGTTCACGCTGATGGTCACCGCGGCCTCGGCGGTGATCGGCATCGCGGCGGGGGCGGTGCAGGGCTATTTCGGCGGCTGGACGGACCTGATCTTCCAGCGGGTGCTGGAGATCTGGAGCTCGACGCCCTCGCTTTACGTCATCATCATCCTGTTCGCCATTCTGGAGCGCAGTTTTGGCCTGCTGGTCTTCGTGTCGATCCTGTTCGGGTGGCCGGCGCTGGTGGGCGTGGTGCGGGCCGAGTTCCTGCGGGCGCGCAACTTTGAATATGTGCGCGCAGCGCGGGCGCTTGGGGTGCGCGACCGCACCATCATGTTCCGGCATATCCTGCCCAATGCCATGGTGGCGACGCTGACCATGCTGCCCTTCCTGGTGACGGCGAATATCGGCGGGCTGGCGGCGCTGGACTATCTTGGCTACGGGCTGCCCGCCTCGCTGCCCTCACTGGGGGAGCTGTCCTTGCAGGGCAAGTCGAACCTGCACGCGCCCTGGCTGGGATTCTCGGCCTTCTTCACCTTTGCGATCATGCTGTCGCTGCTGGTGTTCATCTTCGAGGGCGTGCGCGATGCCTTCGACCCGCGAAAGACCTTTGCATGACCGTTGTCCTCGATGTGCGGGATCTGCGCGTGGCCTTCCGGCAGGATGGCAAGCGGATCGAGGCGGTGAAGGGCGTGTCCTTTACCGTGGCCAAGGGCGAGACGGTGGCGCTGGTCGGCGAAAGCGGGTCCGGCAAGTCGGTCACGGCGCTGTCCACCGTGTCGCTTCTGGGCGGCAATGCCGAGGTGTCGGGCAGCATCGACTACCTTGGCCAGCAGATGGTCGGCGCGGCGGAGCCCCTGCTGCGCAAGGTGCGGGGCAACGACATCAGCTTCATCTTCCAGGAGCCGATGACCAGCCTCAACCCGCTGCACACGCTGGAAAAGCAGCTGGAGGAGAGCCTGGCGCTGCATCAGGGGCTGCGCGGCCGGGCGGCGCGGGCGCGGGTCATCGAGCTTCTGGACAAGGTCGGCATCGACAACGCCGAAGGGCGGCTGGCAGATTATCCGCACCAGCTGTCTGGCGGGCAGCGGCAGCGGGTGATGATCGCCATGGCGCTGGCCAACGGGCCGGAGCTGCTGATCGCGGACGAGCCGACTACCGCGCTGGACGTGACCATCCAGGCGCAGATCCTGGAGCTGCTGGCCGATCTGAAGCGGGCCGAGGGGATGAGCCTGCTGTTCATCAGCCATGATCTTGGCATCGTGCGCCGCATCGCCGACCGCGTCTGCGTGATGCAGGGCGGCGAGATCGTGGAGCAGGGGCCGGTCGAGGAGATTTTTTCCAATCCGCAGCACCCCTATACCCGCAAGCTGCTGGCGGCCGAGCCCGTGGGCCAGCCGGACCCGGTGGCGGCAGATGCGCCGGAAATCGTGCGGACCGAGCATCTGAAAGTGTGGTTCCCGGTGCAGCGCGGGTTGATGCGCCGGGTGGTGGGGCATGTGAAGGCGGTGAACGATGCCAGCCTGTCGGTGCGGGCGGGTGAGACGCTGGGGATCGTCGGTGAAAGCGGCTCGGGCAAGACCACGCTGGCGCTGGCGGTGATGCGGCTGATCGCGTCGGAAGGGCCCATCGTCTATGCCGGGCAGGACATCGCGGCCTGGCAACCCCGCCAGCTGCGCGCCCTGCGCCGGGACATGCAGATCGTGTTCCAGGACCCGTTCGGCAGCCTCAGCCCGCGGATGACGGCGGAACAGATCATCGCGGAAGGGCTTGGCGTGCACGGGGTGGACCCCGGCCGCAACCGGCGCGAGATGGTGGCCGAGATCATGGCCGAGGTCGGGCTCGACCCCGCGGCGATGGTCCGCTACCCGCACGAGTTTTCGGGCGGTCAGCGCCAGCGCATCGCCATCGCCCGGGCGATGATCCTGCGCCCCAAGCTGCTGGTGCTGGACGAGCCGACAAGCGCGCTGGACATGACGGTGCAGGTGCAGATCGTGGACCTGCTGCGCGATCTGCAGCGCCGGCACGGGCTGGCCTATCTGTTCATCAGCCACGATCTGCGGGTGGTGCGCGCCGTCAGCCATCAGGTGATGGTGATGAAGCGCGGCGACGTGGTCGAGGCAGGGCCGGCGGCGGAGCTGTTCCACGCGCCGCAGCACCCCTATACGCGCGAGCTGTTTGCGGCCGCCTTCGGCCATGCCGCCCCGGCCTGAAGCGGGGCATTGCCGCCCCGCCCGCGCTCAGATCGCCGAGCTGTGCTTGGATTTCGTCAGGTCATAGGCGTCGAAGACCCGCGCGATCATCCGGGTCAGCGGCCGGGCGCGTTCGGGGATGAACAGGCCCTCGGGCGTGATCTGCACCATGTCGCCGAACGCGGCCTGCGCGGCGCCGAACAGCGCCGAAAGCTGCGCCGGGGTGGCGCCCCAGTCCTGGATCATCTCGACGGCGTCGATGCGGAAATCGCACATCACCGCCTCGATCATGCGTGACCGCAGCAGGTCCTCGCCCGCGAAGACATGGCCGCGATGGGTCGAGAACAGCCCCGCCCGGATCGCGCGGGTATGCTCGGAGGTGGAGGAGGCGTTCTGCGCAAAGCCCTGCGGGAAGCGCGAGATCGACGAGGCGCCCATGCCGACCAGCACCGGGGCCAGGTCGTCGGTATAGCCCTGGAAGTTGCGGCGCAGGGTGCCGGCCTTGGCGGCCTGCGCCAGCCCGTCGGTGGGGCGGGCGAAATGGTCGATGCCGATCTCGTCATAGCCGTCCCAGACGAACAGCTTGCGGGCGGTCTCGAACAGCGCCAGCCGCTCTTCGGGGGTTGGCAGCGCGTCGGAGGGGATCATCTGCTGGCGCCGCGCCATCCAGGGCACATGCGCATAGCCGTAAAGCGCCACCCGGTCCGGCACCAGCGACAGCAGCATCTGCACCGATTGCGCGATCTTGGCCGGCGTCTGGTGCGGCAGGCCATAGAGGATGTCGGCGTTCAGCGAGCCGACGCCGCGGTCGCGGATCATGTCCACGGCGCGCTTGGTTTCCTCATAGCTCTGCTCGCGGCCGATGACCTTCTGGATCGCGGGGTCGAAATCCTGCACCCCGATCGAGGCGCGGTTCATGCCGGCGGCGGCCAACGCATCAAGGCGGGCCTCGTCGATCTCGTTCGGGTCGATCTCGACCGAGAACTCGGCGCCCGGGCCCATTGGCACCGCGTCGAACACCGCGCCCGCCACGCGGGTCATCATGTCGGCGGGCATCAGCGTCGGCGTGCCGCCGCCCCAATGCAGCCGCGACAGGGTGACCCCGGGCGCCAGCTTGGCCTTCAGCAGCGCCAGCTCGGCCAGCAGCACATCGGCATAGGCGCGCACCGGATCGTCGGACTGGGTGCCCTGCGTGCGGCAGGCGCAGAACCAGCACAGGCGCCGGCAGAACGGCACATGCATGTAAAGCGAGATCGAGGACCCGGCAGGGATTGCCTCGATCCAGGCGGTGAACTGGTCCGGTCCGACTGACGCAGAGAAATGCGGTGCCGTAGGGTAACTTGTATACCGTGGGACGCGCGCGTCAAAAAGACCGAGCCGCATGAGTTGCGATTCTGTTTCCATAGGCATAGGGTTAGGGGTAGACGCGCGACAGAACCTTGACCCAAATCAAAAGCACCCAGATGTCCATCCAGGACGCGCACAACATTTCCCTTCAATGTGGGGCCTGCCCGATCCGTCACCGCGCCGTCTGCGCGCGGTGCGAGACGGATGAATTGGCGTTGCTGGAAGAGATCAAGTATTACCGCAGCTTCGAGGCCGGGCAGACCGTCACCTGGGCCGGGGACAAGATGGATTTCGTCGCCTCGGTGGTGTCGGGCATCGCCACGCTGACCCAGACGATGGAAGACGGGCGCACCCAGATGGTCGGGCTGCTGCTGCCGTCGGATTTCGTCGGGCGGCCGGGGCGCGAGACGGCGGCCTATAACGTGATCGCCACCACCGACCTCTTGATGTGCTGCTTCCGCAAGCGCCCGTTCGAGGAGATGATGGTGCGCACCCCGCATGTGGCGCAGCGCCTGCTGGAAATGACGCTGGACGAGCTGGATGCCGCGCGGGAATGGATGCTGCTTCTGGGCCGCAAGACCGCGCGCGAGAAGATTGCCAGCCTGATCGCCATCATCGCCCGCCGCGATGCAACGCTGAAGCTGCGCTCGCCGCAGGGGCGGATGGTGTTCGACCTGCCGCTGACGCGCGAGGCGATGTCCGACTATCTGGGCCTGACGCTGGAAACCGTCAGCCGGCAGATCTCGGCGCTCAAGCGCGACGGGATCATCGAGCTGCAGGGCAAGCGCCATGTGACGATCCCCGATTTCGACCTGCTGCTGACCGAGGCGGGCGATGACAATGACGGCGGCTACCTGGTCTAGGGGCCGCCGTTCGGTGCCTGGCAGAAGGGCGGCCCCGGGGCCGCCCTTTGCGTCTGGTCAGTGGGCCATGAACACCGGAACGTCGGTGCGTTCCAGCATGTTGCGGGTCGCGCCGCCCAGGATGGCCTCGCGGAAGCGCGAATGGCCATAGGCGCCCATCACCAGGAGGTCGGCATCGACGTCGCGGGCGTGGCGGCACAGCACGTCCGACACCCGCGGCATGGTCTTGGCCAGCACCGAGACCTCGGCCTTGACCCCGTGGCGCGCAAGCCATTGCGACAGCGGGCCACCGGGATCGGAGCGTTCGGCCCCGTGGGCCGGCGGGTCGATGACCACGATATTCACCAGATCGGCGGCCTTCAGCAGCGGCAGCGCCGCGCGGGCGGCGTTCAGCGCCTCGGTGCTCTGGTTCCAGGCCAGCAGGATGCGGCTGCCGACGCGGGCGCCGAGCCCGGTTTCGGGCAGCACCAGCACCGGTACGCCGCCTTCAAACAGCGCCGCCTCGACGATGGCCTCGGCATCCTGGGTCTGGGCGTCGCCGTAAGGCTTGCGCTGCACGCAGAGGTCGGAGAAGCGCGCCCGCACGGCGACGAGGCTGGCAAGGCCGCCCAGTTGCGCCACAGCGGCCTCGGCCGACCAGCGGATGTCTTCGGCGGCCATGCGCTCGCGGATGGCGGCCTCGGCGGCCTCGGCCTCGCGCTGCGCCCGCTCGATGGTCTCCTGATGGATGAAGGCGGTGGCGCCGGCGTAGTAATAGCCGGTCTGGGTGCGGTCGATGCCAAGGCAGAAGATGTCGAGATGGGCATCCTCGCGCCGGGCGATATCGATGGCGGCGTTCAGCTGGGCCGCTGCGGCCTTGGCGTCGGTAACGATGGTCAGGACAGATTTATAGGCCATGCTGCGTCTCCCATGATGCTTGGTGCATGTCGCAAAAACATCCCTAACCCCCTTCAAGCGCTGCTGCCTTGATGCGGATCAAGGCGGCCGATGCGGGGATTTGACACAGATCAAGGCATGTCATGGGCCCCAAGCCCAGAAGCACAACAGTCTAAAAGACAGCTGTCGGCATGAGTCGGCTGCCGGGAAAAAGACGAAGGGACGCAAGGAATGTGGGATTACATCAAGCTGATCGCGCTTGGTGCTGTCGCGGTGCTGGCCGCGATTGCCGCCAATTATGCGCGTGATCTGCCCTACATGGTTAACGCACTGACTGTCATGCTGGCGGCTTCGGTGACGTTTCTGTGGGTGCTGCGGAGCATTGGCGACGCACGGCCGGTCGTGGCCAACGAATATAACGACGGCGTGATTCGCGCCGGCGTGATTGCAACGTCGCTCTGGGGCGTCGTCGGCTTTCTGGCGGGGACGTTCATCGCCTTCCAGCTTGCCTTCCCTGATCTGAACTTCGGTTTCGCCGAAGGCTACATGAACTTCGGCAAGCTGCGGCCGCTGCACACCTCGGCGGTGATCTTCGCCTTCGGTGGCAACGCGCTGCTGATGTCCTCGTTCTACGTGGTGCAGCGCACCTCGGCGGCACGGCTGTGGGGCGGCAACCTCGCCTGGTTCGTGTTCTGGGGCTACAACCTGTTCATCGTCCTGGCGGCGACCGGCTACATCCTCGGCGCGACGCAGTCCAAGGAATATGCCGAGCCGGAATGGTATGTCGACCTGTGGCTGACCGTCGTCTGGGTGGCCTACCTTGCCGTGTTCATGGGCACGTTGCTCAAGCGCAAGGAAAAGCACATCTACGTCGCCAACTGGTTCTACCTGTCCTTCATCGTGACCATTGCGATGCTGCACATCGTGAACAACCTCGCCATCCCGGTCTCGGTCTTCGGGTCGAAGTCGGTGCAGCTGTTCGCCGGCGTGCAGGATGCGATGACGCAGTGGTGGTATGGCCACAACGCCGTGGGCTTCTTCCTGACCGCAGGCTTCCTCGGCATGATGTACTACTTCGTGCCCAAGCAGGCCGAACGCCCGGTGTTCAGCTACAAGCTGTCGATCATCCACTTCTGGGCCCTGATCTTCATGTATATCTGGGCCGGCCCGCACCACCTGCACTACACCGCCCTGCCCGACTGGGCGGCGACGCTGGGGATGGTGTTCTCGATCATGCTGTGGATGCCCTCCTGGGGCGGGATGATCAACGGCCTGATGACGCTGTCCGGCGCCTGGGACAAGCTGCGCACCGACCCGATCATCCGCATGATGGTGGTGTCGATCGGCTTCTACGGCATGTCCACCTTTGAAGGCCCGATGATGTCGATCAAGGCGGTCAACAGCCTGTCGCACTATACCGACTGGACCATCGGCCACGTCCATTCCGGCGCCCTTGGCTGGAACGGCATGATCACCTTCGGCACGCTCTACTTCCTGGTGCCGCGCCTGTGGAACCGCGAGCGGCTGTACAGCCTGAGCCTGGTCTCCTGGCACTTCTGGCTGGCGACCATAGGCATCGTTCTCTACGCCTCGTCGATGTGGGTCACCGGGATCATGGAAGGCCTGATGTGGCGCGAAGTGGACAGCCAGGGCTTCCTCGTGAACGCCTTTGCCGACACGGTTTCCGCCAAGTTCCCGATGTATGTGGTGCGCGGTCTGGGCGGGGTTCTCTACCTCACCGGCGGTATCATCATGGTCTACAACCTCTGGGCCACCGTTGCCAGACAGCCGGCCCGTTCGGCCTCTGTCTCGGTTGCGGTCCCGGCTGAATAAGGGAGGCACGGAATCATGGCTTTTCTGGACAAACACGCCGTACTTGAGAAGAACGCCTCCCTGCTGATGGTCGGCTCGCTTCTGGTGGTGTCGATCGGCGGCATCGTCGAGATCGCACCGCTGTTCTACCTCGAGAACACCATCGAGAAGGTGGAAGGGGTTCGCCCCTACACCCCGCTGGAGCTGACGGGCCGCGACATCTACATCCGCGAAGGCTGCTATGTGTGCCACAGCCAGATGATCCGTCCGATGCGCGACGAGGTCGAACGCTATGGCCATTACAGCCTTGCGGCGGAATCGATGTACGACCATCCGTTCCAGTGGGGGTCGAAGCGGACAGGGCCCGACCTGGCCCGCGTCGGTGGCCGCTATTCCGACGAATGGCATGTCGACCACCTGTCGGACCCGCAATCGGTGGTGCCGGAATCGGTGATGCCGAAATACGCCTTCCTCTCGGATCGCGTGATCGAGCCGACCTATATCGAGGACCTGCTGAGCACCCACAAGATGGTGGGCGTTCCCTACTCGTCCGAGATGATCGAGGCGGCGAAGGCCGACTTCGTGGATCAGGCCGATCCGAACAGCGACTATGACGGGCTGCAGGAACGCTATCCCGGCGCCAAGGTGTCCAACTATGACGGACTGCCCGGCGTGACCGAGATGGATGCGCTGGTGGCCTATCTTCAGGTGTTGGGCACGATGGTCGATTTCTCGACCTTCACGCCCGACGCAAGCCGGTAGGGGGGGCGCGATGAACTATCACATCCTTCGGGAGTTCGCGGACAGCTGGGCGCTTCTGGCGCTGACGCTGTTCTTCGTGGGTGTCGTGCTCTGGGCCTTCCGGCCCGGCAGCTCGAAAGTCTACAAGGACGTCGCCGACATCCCGTTTCGCAATGAAGACCGACCCGCCTGTGCCGGCGCCTGCGCCGACTGCGGTTGCGACGGCACCGACAAGACCGGCGGTGCCAGGTTCAAGGAGGCGTGGAAATGAGCAAGACACCTGTGAAAGCCAAGCAAGAAGTCGGCACCACCGGCCATAGCTGGGACGGCATCGAGGAACTGAACAACCCGCTTCCGCGCTGGTGGCTCTGGACCTTCTATGCCTGCATCGTCTGGGCGCTGCTCTACTCGATCGCCTATCCGGCCTGGCCGGGGCTGACCAAGGCGACGCCGGGCCTGCTGGGCCACTCGACCCGCGCCGATGTCGCGGCCGAGATCCAGCGCTTTGCCGATGCCAACGCGCCGATCGAGGCCAAGCTCGTCGCGGCCGACCTGACCGCGATCAGCGCCGACCCCGAACTGGCGAATTTCACCCAGAATGCCGGCGGCGCGGTGTTCCGCACCTGGTGCGCGCAGTGCCACGGCTCGGGCGCGGCAGGGGCGGAAGGCTATCCGAACCTGCTGGACAACGACTGGCTCTGGGGCGGTTCGATCGAGGACATCCATCTGACCGTGAGCCACGGCATCCGCAACACCGAAGACGGCGATGCCCGCTACTCCGAGATGCCGAAGTTCGGCGCCGACGAGATCCTCGAGCCGGCGCAGATCGACGCGGCGGTGCAATACGTGCTGGCGATCTCGGGCCAGGAGCATGATGCCGCGCTGGCCGCCGAAGGCCAGACGGTGTTCATCGACAACTGCTCGTCCTGCCACATGGAAGACGGCACCGGCGACCGTACCCAGGGCGCGCCGAACCTGACCGACGCGATCTGGCTCTATGGCGGCGATGTCGCCAGCCTGACCGAGACGGTGACCAATGCCCGCTTCGGCGTGATGCCGACCTGGAGCACCCGGCTTTCCGAAGCCGAGATCCGGGCGGTGGCGGCCTATGTCCACGGCCTCGGCGGCGGCGAGTAAACACCGCCCGCCCCGGCGACAAGACCCATGCGGGGGGCCTTCGGGCCCCCCGTCTGCATTTACTCGGGCGCGGCGCGGGCCTTGCTCCGGACACCTGCTGCATCCTGCCGCACCCAGTAGCCGCCGCGCCGAACGCCCCGGCCGGCAAAGCTTGATCCACGTCAAGGCGGTGCGCTGTCCGCGGGACTACGCATCTTGTGACCGAGGCGGAAACGCCCTGCGTCATGGCACCGGCTCCCCGTCCTGTTCGCGCGTTTCCTGGGGGTGCCGGTGCCATTCCTTTCCGGCGGGGCTGCCGGCTTTCATGTATCGCCGGTCTGCCTTTTTTGACGCAGGTCAATGCCCGGGCCGAGCGGCTATCCTACAACCGACAAGAAACCGCCCGCCAACGGAGATATACCGTGAGCTCTTCCGAACAACCTGTCAGCCTTTACGCCGCGCGCGAGCCGATCTTTCCGCGCCGGGTGAAGGGCCGATTCCGCAACCTCAAATGGGTCCTTCTGGCGGTGATGCTGGGCATCTACTACATCACCCCCTGGATTCGCTGGGATCGCGGCCCGGGCATGCCCGACCAGGCGGTGCTGATCGACATGGCGAACCGGCGGTTCTTCTTCTTCATGATCGAGATCTGGCCGCACGAGTTCTACTTCGTCGCGGGCCTCCTGATCATGGCGGGGCTTGGCCTGTTCCTCTTCACCTCGGCACTTGGCCGGGTCTGGTGCGGCTATGCCTGCCCGCAGACGGTCTGGACCGATCTCTACATCCTGGTCGAACGATGGGTCGAGGGAGACCGCAACGCAAGGCTGCGGCTGTTCAATCAGAAATGGAACGCGCACAAGGCCCGGCTGCGGATCACCAAATGGACGCTGTGGCTGCTGATCGGCCTCGCCACCGGCGGCGCCTGGGTGTTCTACTTCACCGACGCGCCGACGCTGCTGGGGAACCTGCTGACCGGCGAGGCCCATCCGGCGGCCTATACCACCATCGTGCTGCTGACGCTGACCACCTTCGCCTTCGGCGGCTTCGCGCGCGAGCAGATCTGCATCTATGCCTGCCCCTGGCCGCGCATCCAGGCGGCGATGATGGACGAGGACACCATCACCGTCGCCTACCGCGAATGGCGGGGCGAGCCGCGCGGCAAGTTGAAGAAGGCCGTGGGCACCGAGGATGCGGCCGGCGATTGCATCGACTGCATGGCCTGCGTCAACGTCTGCCCGATGGGCATCGACATCCGCAACGGCCAGCAGCTGGAATGCATCACCTGCGCGCTGTGTATCGACGCCTGCGACGAGGTGATGGACAAGATCGGCAAGCCACGCGGGCTGATCGACTACATGGCGCTGAAGGACGAGGCGGCGGAACGTGCCGGCGCCCACCCCAAGCATATCTGGAAACACATCTTCCGTGTGCGCACGCTTGTCTATACCGTGCTCTGGGCCGGCATCGGCATCGGGCTGGTGGTGGCGCTGTTCATGCGCTCGCCCTTCGACGTGAACGTGACGCCGGTGCGCAACCCGATCTTTGTCACGCTGTCCGATGGCGCGATCCGCAACACCTACGAGGTGCGGCTGCGCAACAAGCAGGGCGGCGAGCGGGACTTTGTGGTGACGGTCGAGGGCGATCCGGCGCTGGTCGCCACGGTCGAGGGCAATGACGGCACGGTGGTGACCGTCGCCGCGGACGAGTTGGGCGAGACCCGGCTTTATGTGGTGGCGCCGGCCGGATCAGAAGCGGCACTGGCGGAACGCACGCCGTTGACGATCTGGATCGAGGATACCGAAAGCCGGGACCGTGTCGGCATCGACACGATCTTCAACGGGAAAGGACAGTGACATGACCAATGTGCAGGGACGCGCGCCCGATGGGGGGCGCCCGCTGACTGGGCGCAAGGTGCTGGCCATCGTCGTCGGCGCGTTTTCGGTGATCATCGGGGTCAACGTCTATATGGCGGTGCAGGCGGTCAGCACCTTCCCTGGGCTGGAGGTCAAGAACTCCTACGTCGCCAGCCAGACCTTCGATGCCGACCGCGCCGCGCAGGAATCGCTCGGCTGGCAGGTGACGCATGAATATGGCGCCGATGGCGTGCTGAGCCTGGTGATGCGCGATGCTCAGGGACTGCCGGCGCCGGTCAGGACGTTGACGGTGATGCTGGGGCGCACCACCCATGTCCGCGACGACCGGGTGCTGGATCTGGTCTATACCGGCGGCATCTACACCGCCAAGCTGGATCTCGAGCCGGGCAACTGGTTGCTGCACCTCGATGCGACCTCGGCCGATGGGGTCGCCTTCCGCCAGCGCTACGACATGTTCGTGAACGGATAAGGCCGATGGACGTCCCTGCCGCCTCTGCCTGCCCCGCCTGCCTTGCCGCCCCGTCGGCGGAACGGATCGCCGCCGCCGCCGCGCCCAAGGATGCGCGGTTGTTCCTGTCGCTGCCCACCGCCCATTGCGCCGTCTGCATCTCGGATGTGGAACGCGCGCTGGCGGCAGAGCCGGGGGTGCGGACCGCGCGGGTGAACCTGACGCTGAAGCGGGTGGCGGTGGAGGCGGAGCCCGAGGTGACGGCCGAGCGGCTGGTCGCGGTGCTGGACCGCATCGGCTATGAGGCGCATGAGCTCGACCCCGGCACGCTGATGGTGACGGAAACCGACCGCCGCGGCCGCGATCTGCTGATGCGCATCGGCGTGTCGGGCTTTGCGATGATGAACGTGATGCTGCTGTCGGTCGCCGTCTGGTCGGGGGCCGAGGATGCGACGCGCGACCTGTTCCACTGGATTTCCGCCGCCATCGCCTTGCCGACCGTGGTGTTTGCCGGGCAGCCGTTCTTCTCCAGCGCCTGGACGGCGCTGAAGGCCGGGCGGCTGGGGATGGATGTGCCGATCAGCCTGGCGCTGATCCTCGCCTCGGCGATCTCGGTCTATGAGACGATGCATTCGGGCCACCACGCCTATTTCGATGCGGCGGTGATGCTGTCCTTCTTCCTGCTGGTCGGGCGCTATCTGGATTACCGCACCCGCGCCGCCGCAAGGTCCGCGGCCGAGGAGCTGGCGGCGCTGGAAGTGCCGCGGGCCGTGGTGCTGCGGGATGGCGCCGAGCTGACGGTGCCGGTGGCCGAGATCGCGGTGGGCGATCTGGTACTGGTGCGCCCCGGCGCGCGGATGCCGGTGGATGGCACCGTGACCCATGGCACCAGCGAGGTCGACCGGTCCTTGCTGACCGGCGAGAGTCTGCCCGCCTGGGCCGGCATCGGCAGCGTGGTTCTGGCCGGAGAGGTCAACCTGACCGGGCCGCTGACGGTGCAGGTCACCGCCGCAGGCCGCGATACCAGCCTGCACCGGATGGCCGATCTGGTGGCGATGGCCGAGAGCGCCCGCAACCGCTATACCTCGCTCGCCGACCGCGCGGCGCGGCTCTACTCGCCGGGGGTGCATATCCTCGCCTTCAGCTCTTTCCTCGGCTGGCTGCAGATCACCGGCGGCGATGTGCGCGTTGCGCTGAACATCGCGGCGGCGGTGCTGATCATCACCTGCCCCTGCGCTCTCGGCCTTGCCGTGCCGGCCGTGGTGACGGCGGCCAGCGGCAAGCTGTTCCGCAAGGGCCTGCTGATCAAGGACAGCACCGCGCTGGAGCGTCTGGCCGAGGTGGATACCGTGGTCTTCGACAAGACTGGCACCCTGACAATGGGCGCGCCCGAACCCGTCAACCTCGCAGATCTGCCCGATGCGGCGGTCGAGGTTGCGGCGGCGCTGGCCGGCGGCTCATCGCACCCCTTGGCCCGGGCGCTGGCCGAGGCGGCGCGCGCCGCCGGCATCCGCCCCGCCAATGTGACCGATCTGCACGAGGTGCCGGGCTATGGCATCGAGGGCCAGTGGCGCGGGCAGGTGGTGCGGCTTGGCCGGGCCATCTGGGTCGGCGCCGAGCCGGGCAGCATCACCGCGACCCACCTCAAGATCGGCAACCAGCCGCCCTTGTCGGTGGCCTTCGCCGACCGCCTGCGCCCCGGCGCGGCCGAGGCGGTGGCGGCCTTCCAGCGGCAGGGCAAGCCGGTGCATCTTATCTCGGGCGATGTGGCCGGGGCGGTGGGCGATCTGGCCGGGCGGCTCGGGATCGTGCATTGGCAGGCCGAAGCCTTGCCGGCCGACAAGGTGGCGCTGATCGCCGATCTTGCCGCGCAGGGCCGCAAGGTGCTGATGGTCGGCGACGGGCTGAACGACACCGCGGCACTGGCCGCGGCCCATGCCTCGATCTCGCCGGCCTCGGCGCTGGATGCGGCGCGCGCCGCGTCCGACATCGTGCTGCTGGGGACCGACCTGTCCCCCGTGGCCGAGGCGGTTCGCGTCGCCGTGAAGGCCCGGCGGCGGATCAAGGAGAACTTCGCCATCTCGTTGCTGTATAACGTGGTGGCGGTGCCGATCGCGATTGCGGGCTTCGCAACGCCGCTGGCCGCCGCGCTGGCAATGTCGCTCTCGTCGATCACCGTTTCGGTGAACGCGCTGCGGCTGAAATAAGGACTGACCCGATGACCATGCTTGCCTATCTGATCCCGATCTCGCTGTGCCTTGGCGGGCTGGGGCTGGCGGCCTTCTTCTGGTCGCTGAAGGACCGGCAATATGACGACCCGAAGGGCGATGCGCAGCGCATCCTCTCTACCGAATGGGATGACCGGCCGAAGCCCTGAGCGGTTCCGGCACCTGCCAAGACGCAAAGGCCGCGCCCGGGGGCGCGGCCTTGTTGTCTGTCCCGCGGAGCAAGGGTTCAGGGCCCGACGACCTGGCACTCCTGCCCACGTGCGTCCAGCCGTCGGCAAGCAGCCTCGGCCATGTCTTCCGACATCCCGACGAAATTCGCGTCGAACCCGCCCCGGCGGCTGACCACCTTGCGCAGGGTGCCGTCCAGCGTCGAGGATTCGGTCAGCGCCATCTGCAGCAGCGCCCGCTCGGCATTGTAGCGCGAGTTGAAGTTGCCGATGCTGATTGCCCAATGCCGCCCGCCCGAGGTGGAGACGCGGCTGACCACCTCAAGCTCGGGCGCCGAGGCTGTTTCCGGGTCGGTCTGGGCCGACATCAGGATGATGGTGCCGGGGCGCGCCGGCGGCGCGGCAATCGCAGGCTCGGGTTGCAGAACCGCCGCAAGCTCCAGCGTTTCGGGCTGCGGCTCGGTCGATTGCATCAGAACGGGGACGGTGGCAGCAGCGGGCCCGGCACTGGCGAGTTGCGGGTTCGAGGGTGGCGCGGTCCCGGCAGCCTCGGCCACCATCGCCAGCGCATCGGCCTCGGCCATGACCGTCTCGGGCAGGGCGGCTTCGGGCAGGGCGGCTTCGGCCAGGGCGGTTTCGGGCTGCTCCGTCTCGGGCAGGGGGTCCGCCTCGGCCAGCTGCACCGGCGGCGCGGCGGGGTCTGCCGCGATCTCGTCCGGGCGAGCCGCAGGGCGCAGGGCCGGCGGCAGGCTGGCGACCTCTGCCTCGGTCAATTCGGGCTCGGCCGCCGCGACGGCGACCTCGGCCGGTTCCGGGGCGGCATCGGCGCCGCCCTGCACCTCGGCCAGCACCGCGTCGATATTGCTCTGCATCGCCACCAGCACCTCGGCCGGCGGAGCCACGGGTTCGGCGCCCGGCCGGGCCTTGGGCCGCAGGCTGCGCGCCACCGCGCCGTTGACGCGCAGCGTCTTGCCGGCACCCTCGGGCGATTCGGGCAGCCCGTCATCGGCATTCAGCTGCGCATAGGCCGGGGCCGGCGGCTTTTGCACCGTGGCCTTGTTCGGCGCGCGGCCAAAGCCGACATCCAGCAGGTCGGCCATCTTCTCGTTGCGCCAGGCGGTGGATTTGCCGCCCATCACCGTGGCGATGATGCGCTTGTTGCCGCGCTGCGCCGAGGCGGTAAGGTTGAAGCCCGCCGCATTGGTATAGCCGGTCTTGATGCCATCGGCGCCCTCGTAGGAATCGAGGAACCGCCGGTTGGTACTGGCGACCTGGCTGATGCCGGCATCGGCGCTGCGGCGCGAGAAGATGTTGTAATATTGGGGAAAATCGTAGAACAGCCGGCGGCCAAGGATGGTCATGTCGCGGGCGGTGGACAGGTGCCCGTCGCGCGTCAGGCCGTTCGCGTTGCGGAAGCTGGTGTTCTTCATGCCAAGCGCGGCGGCGGTGCGGTTCATGCGGCGGGCGAATTCCGCCTCGGACCCGCCGAGCGCGTCACCGATGGCCGTCGCGGCATCGTTCGCCGACTTGATCGCGGCGGCGCGGATCAGATAGCGCAATGCGATCTTCTGCCCGGCCTTCAGGCCCAGCTTCGAGGGCGGTTGAGCCGCAGCGTTCTTGCTGACCGTCACCTTGGTATCGAGGCTGATCTCGCCGCGCTCGATGGCCTCGAAGGTGATGTAGAGCGTCATCATCTTGGTCAGCGAGGCAGGGTGCAGCCGTGTATCGGCGTTCTCGGAATAGAGCACCTCGCCGGTGCGCGCGTCGATCACCATCGCCGCGAACGGCGCGGCAAGCGCCGGCACCGCCGACATGGCCACCGCGAACACAAGCGCGAATAGCCGATGGAAGAGCCATCGTCCCGGAAACCTGGTCACGGTTCCTGCCTTTCACTGCCTCAGAGCTTCCCGATCATTCTCGCCGGGAATTGTCGTTATGAGCGGAGCCTAGCACGTCTGCGAATGCGGGAAAACACCCCAATTTCAATAACTTTGCGGGCGAAGTTAAGCCAGATTCCGCCTACGCCAAGTGTTGCGGCGCCCCCGCACAAAACGCCTAGATATGGTCCTGAGGCGTATCCAGCAGCGTGGAGAGCCCGGACAGGTCGGGCAATACCCGGAAGCGCGGGTGACCCATCGGCGCCTCGGCCCGCTCGATCTCCCAGATCAGCGCTTGCGGGACATGGATGCCCCAGCCGCCGGCCTGCAGCACCGGGATCACGTCGGATTTCAGCGAGTTGCCGACCATCGCCGCCTGCCCGGCCCCGGTGCCATGGCGGGCGAAGATCCCGGCATAGACCTCGGGCGACTTGTCAGACACGATCTCGACCGCGTGGAACAGATCGCCAAGTCCCGACTGCGCCAGCTTGCGTTCCTGGTCCAGAAGATCGCCCTTGGTGATCAGCACCACCTTGAAGCGGCTCGCCGCCGCCTCCACCGCCTCGCGCGCATGGGGGAGCAGTTCGATTGGATGCGCCAGCATCTCGCGCCCCGCATCCAGCAGCTCGCCGATCACCGCAGCGGGCACCCGGCCTTGCGTCACCTCGATCGCGGTCTCGATCATCGACAGCACGAAGCCCTTGATGCCGAACCCGTAATGCCCAAGGTTTCGCCGCTCGGCCGCCAGCAGCGCCGCATCCAGATCGCCGCGCGGCGCGTGATCCGCCAGCAGTTCGGCGAAACGGTCCTGGGTCAGCCGGAAGAATCGCTCGTTGTGCCAGAGCGTATCGTCGGCATCGAAACCGATGGTGGTGAGCGGCAAAGGGGGCATGATCTGCAGGCCGGCGGTTTCCAGGGCGTTTCAGCCCGATTGTTGTGCGGCAGGCGGGCCGCGGATGCAACGCGGCTCTTCCCCGTGGCGGCATCTGCCCTATATTGGGGGCTTGAACCCCTCACCCCCGAATCTGCTGGAGCTAGCGGTGCATCACCTGCCGTGGACCATGACCGACAGGACCGGCGACCCCGGCCAGGACGCCTCGGTCATCACCAAGACGCGCCCCAAGACCCAGCGGCCGCCGATGTACAAGGTGCTGCTGCTGAACGACGATTACACCCCGATGGAATTCGTCGTGCATATCCTGGAACGGTTCTTTGGCCTGACCCATGCTCAGGCTTTCGAGATCATGCTGACGGTGCACAAGAAGGGGCTGGCGGTCGTTGGCGTGTTCAGCTTCGAGGTGGCAGAGACGAAAGTGGCGCAGGTGATGGATTTTGCCCGGCGCCATCAGCATCCGCTGCAATGCACGATGGAAAAGGACTGATCCGGGCCGGATCGCTCCTCGCCCGCTCTGGACCCTGCAGGGCGGGGCGGTGTATCGGGCTGGATTGCATCGCCGCGGAGGCCCCATGAAACAGTCCCGTCTGACCACGCTGCTGGAAGAGACCCCAGAGCTGCTGCCCGCCACGGGCACTGTGCTGGTGCTGGGGCCGCGCGCGGGCGCCGACCTGTCGGCACTGCCGCTGGACCGGGTGCGCGCGGTGCAGGGCTTTCGCCCCGACCATGATACGCTGGCGGCGCAGGGCTATAAGGTGACGCCGGAGCCTGAGGGCGCAGACCATGCCGCGGCGCTGGTGATCCTGCCCCGCTCGCGCGCCGAGGGGCGGGCGATGGTGGCCGAGGCGGCGGCGCGGGTGCGCCCCGGCGCGCCGGTCTGGATCGACGGGCAGAAGACCGACGGCATCGACACCATGCTGCGCGACCTGCGCGGGCGGGCCGAGGTGGCGGGGTCGCTGGTCAAGGCGCATGGCCGCATCTTCAGCTTTGCCGGCGGCGATGCGGCGCCCTTTGCCGACTGGCAGGCGCAGCCGCTTGCGCCGGCGGAGGGCTTCCGCACTTATCCGGGCGTCTTCTCGGCCGAGGCGGTGGACCGCGGCTCGCAGCTGCTGGCGGCGGCGCTGCCGGCCGACCTCAAGGGCCGCGTCGCCGATCTGGGCGCCGGCTGGGGCTGGCTTGCGGCGCAGGTGCTGGCGCGGCCGGGGGTGAAGTCGCTGGATCTGGTCGAGGCGGACCATCTGGCGCTGGCCTGCGCCCGCGCCAATGTCACCGATCCGCGGGCGGCCTTCCATTGGGCCGACGCGACGAGCTTCAAGCCCGAGCGCATCCTGGACGTGGTGGTGATGAACCCGCCCTTCCATCAGGGCCGCGCTGCCGACCCGTCGCTGGGGGCATCCTTCATCGCCGCAGCGGCGCGGGTGCTGTCGCCTGCGGGCGTGCTGTGGATGGTGGCGAACCGGCATCTGCCCTACGAGGCGGCGCTGAGCGGGGCCTTCCGCGAGGTGACGGAGCTGCCCGGGAACGGCGGTTTCAAGCTGTTCCGCGCCAGCCATCCACACCGCGCAGCCGCGCCCGGCGCCGTGGCGTCGCCGCATCGCGGCGTGGCTCGCCGTCGCCGCTGAAATCGGTTAAGATCGCGCCAAACGTCCAGCGGACGCCAGATCACGGGGCTTCATGACCTACTCCATCAGCGGCAAGACCGCCATCGTCACCGGTGCCGCCAACGGCATCGGGCTTGCCATCGCGCGGCATTTCATCGAGCGCGGGGCGAATGTGATGTTCGCCGATATCGACGAGGGCAAGCTGGAATCCGAATTGGGCGACCTGACGCGCGAGGAAGGCCCCGCCCGCTATTTCGCCGGCGACCTCTGCCAGAAGCTGACCATCGCCAACCTCGTCTCGGCCACCGTCGATGCCTTCGACCGCATCGACATCCTGGTGAATGCCAGCCGCCAGGTCGCGCTGTCCGACCCGCTGTGTTCCGACGATACCCCGATCGAGGCGATGCTGCGGCAGAACGTCATGGCCGGCCTGAAGCTGAGCCAGAGCGTCGCGCGCCGCATGGTCGCGCAGGCCGCGCGCGAGACGGCCGAGGGCAGCGGCACCGCCGGCAGCATCGGGTCCATCGTCAACCTGTCGAACATCGCCGGGCAGCGGGTACAGCCCGAGCTTCTGGCCTATTCCGTGGCCATGGCCGCGCTGGACCAGACCACGCGATCCCTGGCCGTGGCCTATGCGCCGCACAAGATCCGGGTCAACGCCGTGGCCTTCGGCTCGGTGATGAGCATGAGCCTGCAGAACGGCTGCCGCGAGCATTCCGAATGGCGCGGGCAGATCGTGGCCGGCACCCCGATGGGCCGCATTGCCCCGGCCAGCGAGCTGGCAGAGGCGGTGCAGTTCCTTGCCTCGGATGCCGCGGGCTTCGTGACCGGGCAGATCCTGACGGTGGATGGCGGGCGCACGCTGATCGACGCGGTGCAGGTGCCCGGGCACTGAGCGCTATTCGGGGAACTGCGCCTTGCAGCCCTCGATCTGCGCGGCGGCGACCCGGGTCAGCTCGCGCTTCTTCTCCAGCATCCCCTCCAGCTTGCGGCGTTCTGCGCCAAGGTCGATGGAGACGGGGCGGCGCACGGTGTCGGTGTAATCGTCAAGGCACATATAGGTGCCCCCCGACTGCAGGTTGCCCTCGGAATCGCGGACCGGCGCCGACTGGCAATGCACCCATCGGCTGCGCCTGACGGTATATTCCTCATAGGAGAAGCCGCGGGCGAGGTTGGCCTGCGACTCCTCGATCAGCCCGTTCAGGGTGCGCAGGTCGCGGGTGGCGGTGCTGATGCAGCGCTCTTGCGGGGTGCCGCAAGCGGCCAGCAGCAGCGGCAGGATCAAGACGAGGCGAAACAGGGTCATGTCGGGGTTCCTCTCGCGCCCGGGGTCAGCCGCGGGCGGATGTGCAGGCGGCTGCGTCGGCTGCGGCGCGGCTTGCCAGGGCGCTGCGTTGCTGCAGCATTGACTCCAGCTTTGCGCGCTCCTCGTCAAAGTCTATGGCGACGGGGCCAGAGCGGCGGGTAGGATCGCCGCCCGAGCAGAAGCTGAGCCCGACATTTCCGGTGGAGTTGCCCATGCAGAAGTTGATGCTGGTATTGCCGCGCCCGGTGCTGCTGCCGACGGCATAGCCGCGGGCGAGGTTCTCGCGGCTCTCGGCGATCAGCATGTCGAGGGTGCGCAGATCGCGCGCCGCGGTGCTGGTGCAGGCGGCAGGTTGGGCCGCGCAACCGGCCAGCGCCAGCAAGGCCAGCAGCGTGCCGATGCGGGCGAGGGGCAGGAGAGAGGGTTTGCGCTGCATCATGGTTCGGGCTCCGGGCGCCGGCAGAGCTGGCGCAACTGTCGATCCCGCTTGTATAGGCCCCGCCCGCGCGAACTCAAATGCCATTGCGGTGAGCCGCGGCCTTGGCGGCAGCGGCCCGGAAATGCTAGGCAGGGTCAAAGACCGGGAGGAACGGCAGATGGACGGCACCCAAGACGACTTCGGCGCGCGCAAGCAGCGGGCGGCGGCCTGGTTCCGCACGCTGCGCGACCGGATCGTCGCGGCCTTCGAGGCGCTGGAGGATGCGCAGGCTGCCGGCGCCTTCGCCAGCCTGCCGCCCGGGCGGTTCGAGGTCACCTCCACCCGCCGCTCGCAGACCGAGGGCGCGGATGCCGGTGGCGGGCTGATGAGCGTGATGCGTGGCGGAAGGCTGTTCGAGAAGGTTGGTGTCAACATCTCGACCGTGCATGGCGAGCTGGGGGACCGGGCGCAGAAGGCGATGGCCGCGCGCGGCGTGCCCGGCATGGCCGAGGACCCGCGCTTCTGGGCCAGTGGCATCAGCCTTGTCGCCCACATGCAGAACCCGCACACGCCCGCCGTGCACATGAACACCCGCATGTTCTGGACGCCCCATGCCTGGTGGTTCGGGGGCGGCGCCGACCTCAACCCCTGCATCGAATATCCCGAGGATACCTCGCATTTCCATGCCGTGCTGGCCGCGGCCTGCGATGCGCATGACCCGGGCTATTACGATCACTACAAGGCCTGGGCCGACGAGTACTTCTTCGTGCCGCACCGGGGCCGGGCGCGGGGCGTGGGCGGCATCTTCTTCGACGACCTGAACACCGGCGATTGGGAGGCGGATTTCGCCTTCACCCGCGCGGTGGGCGAGGCCTTCCTGCCCTCGTTCGTGCCGGTGACGCAGCGGCGGCGCGATACCCCCTGGACCGAGGCCGACAAGGACACCCAGCTGGTCCATCGCGGGCTTTATGCCGAGTACAACCTCGTCTATGACCGCGGCACCAAGTTCGGGCTGGAAACCGGGCACGACGCCAATGCCGTGCTGATGAGCCTGCCCCCGATGGCGAAATGGGTATGACGTGACCGCAGATATCGAGATAAGGGCCGCCTATTGCGAGGCGCTGGACGAAGACGGCGAAGTGCTGGCCGCCTTCGCCACCAGCGACGACCCCGATGAAGGTTATGCCCTGTTCCGGCAGGACGGCGCGAAACTGTGGCTGGAGGTCAGCGACGACATCTTCGGCGCCCATGACGCGCTGGAGACGATCACCATCGAGGATGCCCGCATCGCCTTCGTGATCCGCCCGGCGCAGGTGGCGCGGCTTGGCATGATCCGCAGCGTCGAGATCACCCCGACCGCCGAGGCCGAAGGCTGGGCCGAGGCGGTCGCGCTGCTGCGGCGGATGATCCCCGCCTAAGGCTCAGGCGCTTCGCACCGCCGCGATCATCGCCGCCACGTTGTCGGGATTGGCGTCCGGCGTGATCCCGTGGCCGAGGTTGAAGATATGCGGCCCGCCGCGGAAGGCGCGCACGATCCGCTGCGCCTCGTCCACCAGCGCCTGCCCGCCGGTGACCATGTGCTGCGGCGCGAGGTTGCCCTGCACGCAGCCATCGACCTGCACATTCGCGGCCGCCCAATCCGCCGAAACGGAATTGTCGATCGCCACGCAATCGGCGCCGGTCGCCTTGGCAAAGCCGATATAGCCATCCCCCGCCTCGCGCGGGAAGGCGATGATCGGCAGGCGGGGATGGCGGGCCTTCAGCGCCGCGATGATCTTGCGGGCGGGCTCCAGCGCGAAATCGGTGAAGTCCTGTCCCTTCAGCGACCCGGCCCAGCTGTCGAACAGCTTGACCACCTCGGCCCCGGCCTGCACCTGCATCGACAGGTATTCGACGGTGGCATCGGTGATCAGGTCGATCAGCGCGGCAAAGGTCTCGCGGTCCGCGGCCTTCAGCGCGTGCGCGGGGCCCTGATCCTTGGTGCCGCGCCCGGCGATCATGTAGGTGGCCACCGTCCAGGGCGCGCCGGCAAAGCCGATCAGAGTGGTCTCGGCCGGCAACTCGCCCGACAGGATGCGCACGGTTTCATAGATCGGCGCCAGATGGTCGTGGATGTCGTCCTTGCCCTTCAGCGCGCGCAGCCCTTCCGGCCCGGTGATGGTGGACAGGCGCGGCCCCTCGCCGGTTTCAAACCACAGATCGGCACCAAGCGCCTGCGGCAGCAGCAGGATATCGGCGAACAGGATCGCGGCGTCGAAGCCAAAGCGGCGGATCGGTTGCAGCGTGACCTCGGCCGCCAGATCCGAATTGTAGCACAGCGACAGGAAATCCCCCGCCTGCGCGCGGGTGGCGCGGTATTCGGGCAGGTAGCGCCCGGCCTGCCGCATCATCCAGATCGGCGGCACCGGCAGCACCTCGCCGGCGAGGGCACGCAGGATGGTCTTGTCGGATCTGGCAACGGTCATCGGAGGGGCTCCCTTTTGTCGCCCTTCATCGCCGGGTGCGGCGCGATGTCAAGCAGCACGGCCATTGCGCGGGCCTTTTGCCGCGGATATGCCGGGGTCATGCAGATGCCTGACGCAAAATCCCCGCTGAAGATCGGCACCCGTGGCTCGCCGCTGGCGCTGGCGCAGGCGTTCGAGACCCGCCGCCGCCTGATGGACGCCCACGGCCTGCCCGAGGATGCGTTCGAGATCGTCATCATCAAGACGACCGGCGACAAGGTGCAGGACCGCCCGCTGAAGGAGATCGGCGGCAAGGGCCTGTTCACCAAGGAGATCGAGGAATCGCTGACCGCGGGCGGCATCGACATCGCCGTGCATTCGATGAAGGACATGCCGGTGGATCAGCCCGCGGGGCTGCTGATCGACTGCTACCTGCCGCGCGAGGATGTGCGGGATGCCTTCGTCTCGCCGCAGGTGCCGAAGCTGATGGACCTGCCGCAGGGCGCGGTCGTCGGAACCTCCAGCCTGCGGCGCCGTGCGCAGTTGGCGCATCGCCGCCCCGATCTGCAACTGGTGGAGTTCCGGGGCAATGTGCAGACCCGGTTGAAGAAGCTGGACCAAGGCGTTGCAGTGGCGACGTTTCTGGCGATGGCGGGGCTGAACCGCCTTGGCATGGCGCAGGTCGCGCAAAGCGCCATCGAGGTGGATGAGATGCTGCCGGCCGTGGCGCAGGGCGCCATAGGCATCGAGCGGCGGGCGGCGGATGCGCGGGCCGAACTGCTGCTGGCCGCGATCCATGACACGCCCACGGGGCACCGGCTGGCGGCGGAGCGGGCCTATCTGGCGGCGCTGGACGGGTCTTGCGAGACGCCGATTGCCGGGCTGGCGGTGCTGGAGGCGGGGCAGGTGCATCTGCGCGGCGAGATCCTGCGGCCTGACGGGTCGGAGTCGATCACCGGCGAGGCGCGCGGCAGCATCGCCGACGCCGCCGATCTGGGCACCGATCTGGCGCGACGGTTGCTGAGCCAGGCGCCGGCCGGCTTCTTCGACTGGCGCTGAGCGTTACACCACCGTCTTGCCGGGGTTGAGCACGCCGCCCGGGTCCAGCGCGGCGCGGATGGCGCGCATTGCGTCCAGCGCAACCGGGTCCTTGTGGGCCTGCAGCGTTGCCAGCTTTGAGCGGCCGATGCCATGCTCGGCGGAAAACGAGCCGCCAAGCGCCACCGCTTCCTCGGCCACCGCGGCGCGGATCTCGACCTGCAAGGCGAGGTCGTCGCGGGACGGATAGGCGGTGTAGTGGATGTTGCCGTCCCCCAGATGCGCCACCACAAGTTCGGTCGCGCCCGGGTCCAGCGCCGCCAGCCGCGTGGTCATCGCGTCCAGGAACGCCTGCAGCCGGTCCAGCGGCAGCGCCACATCGGTATCGACCAGCACCGGCGCGGTGAAGGTGATCTCGGCTGCCGCCTCGCGCCGCGCCCACATCTCGCGCCGCTGCGCTTCGGTCTGGGCGATCACCGCGTCCAGCAGCGCGCCGTCTTCCAGGGCGTCCCCCAGCACCGACTCCAGATGGCTCACCACGGGCAGGGCACCGTCCGGGCCGGGGGTGGCATCGCGGGGGGCGGTTGCGCCAACCTCGACCAGCACAGTGACAGGGTGGACATCGGCAAAGGGCTGGCGCAGGTCGGGGCGGTGCTTGGCCAGTCGGGCCATGTAGGTGGCCGGCATGAACTCATAGGCCTCCACCGCGCCGCCAGTCTCGGCCTGCAGCCGGTTCAGCAGCGCCAGCGCGCCGTCCAACGTGGACAGCGCCAGCGTGGCGGTGGCATAGGCCTTCGGCGCCGGCACCAGCTTCAGCACCGCGGCGGTGACGGTGCCAAGCGTGCCCTCCGCCCCGATCACCAGATCGCGCAGCGAATAGCCGGTGTTATCCTTGTGCAGCGCGCCCATCAGGTCCATCACCCGGCCGTCCGCCAGCACCACCTCCACCCCCAGCACCAGCGCGCGGGTGGTGCCATAGCGCAGCACGTTCGACCCGCCGGCATTGGTGGAGATGACGCCGCCGATGGTGGCCGATCCCTTGGCGCCGAAGGTCAGCGGGAAGGCCAGCCCGTGTTCGGCAACAGCGCCGTGGAGCGTCTCCAGCACCACGCCCGCCTCCACCACCGCCACCCGCGCGGCAGGCCGGATCTCGCGGATGCGGTTCATCCGGGCCAGCGACAGCATCAGCGCGCCTTCGGCATAGGTGCCGCCGTTGAGGCCGGTGTTGCCGCCGACGGGCACCACCTTGGTGCCGGTCTCGCCGGCCAGCCGCAGGATCGCCGCGACTTCGGCCGTATTGGCCGGGCGGGCCACCGCCAGCGGCGTCCAGCGGTAATGCCCCGTCCATTCGCGGCACCACGGCGCCATGTCGGCCCCGGTCAGGACATTCTCGGCGCCGATCAGGCTGCGCAGGCGGTCAAGCATCGAACCCTCCATTTGGCGTAACTTGTCGGTTTCCTGACGCGGATTGACCAGAGCCGAAATGCTCCGCGGTGCAGCATTGCCGGGAAGGAGCCCCCGACATGCGCAATGATCCGCTGCTGCAGCCCTACCGCCTGAAGCATCTGCTGCTGAAGAACCGCCTGATGTCGACCGCGCATGAGCCGGCCTATTCCGAGGACGGGATGCCGACGGATCGCTACCGGCTCTATCACCGCGAGAAGGCCAAAGGGGGCATCGCACTGACGATGACGGCGGGGTCTGCCGTGGTGTCGCCCGACAGCCCCGAGGCGTTCGGCAACCTGCACGCCTACAAGGATGAGATCGTGCCCTGGCTGCGGCGGCTGGCGGATGACTGCCATGAAGAAGGCTGCGCGGTGATGATCCAGATCACCCATCTTGGCCGCCGCACCGGCTGGAACAAGGCCGACTGGCTGCCGGTGCTGTCGGCCAGCCCGGTGCGCGAGGCGACACATCGGGCCTTCCCGAAGCAGGCCGAGGACTGGGACATCTCCCGCATCGTCGCCGACTATGCCACCGCGGCGCAGCGGATGCAGGCGGCGGGGCTCGACGGGATCGAGTTCGAGGCCTACGGGCATTTCATGGACAGCTTCTGGTCCCCCGCCACCAACCGGCGCGAGGATGACTGGGGCGGCAGCCTAGACAATCGCCTCCGCTTCAGCTGGGCGGTGATCGACGCGGTGCGCGCAGCGACGGGGCCGGACTTCATCGTCGGCATCCGCATGGTGGCGGATGAGGACTGGGACAAGGGCCTGAGCCGCGCCGAGGGGGTGGAGATTGCGCAGCGCATCGCCGCCAGCGGCAAGTTCGATTTCCTCAACCTGATCCGCGGCCATATCGATTCGGATGCGGCGCTGACCGGGGTGATCCCGATCCAGGGCATGGCCAGCGCCCCGCATCTGGATTTCGCCGGCGAGGTGCGGGCGGCGACCGGGGTGCCGATGTTCCACGCCGCGCGCATCCCCGATGTGGCGACCGCCCGCCATGCCATTGCCAGCGGCAAGCTGGACATGGTCGGCATGACCCGCGCCCATATCGCCGATCCGCATATCGCGGCGAAGGTGGCGGCGGGGCTGGAGGATCGCATCCGTCCTTGTGTGGGGGCGACCTATTGCCTCGACCGGATCTATGAGGGCGGCGGCGCGCTGTGCATCCACAATGCCGCCACCGGGCGCGAGGCGAAGATGCCGCATGTGATCGCGCGCGCGCCGGTGCCGCGCCGGGTGGTGGTGGTCGGCGCAGGCCCCGCGGGGCTGGAGGCGGCGCGAGTGGCGGGGGAGCGCGGGCACAGCGTGACGGTGCTGGAGGCGGCGGCACAGGCGGGCGGGCAGGTGGGCCTGCTGGTGCAGAACCCGCGGCGGCGCGAGATGATCGGGATCATCGACTGGCGGCTGGCAGAGCTGGAGCGGCTGGGGGTGGAGCTGCGCTTCAACAGCTATGCCGAGGCAGAGGACGTGCTGGCCTTGGCGCCCGACATCGTGGTGATCGCCACCGGGGGCCTGCCGCAATCGCCCGAGGCGGAGGGGGTGGAGCTGGCGATCAGCAGCTGGGACGTGATCTCGGGCGCGGTGAAGCCGCAGGGGCGGGTGCTGGTCTATGACGATGGCGGTGCCCATGCCGGGATCTCTGCCGCCGAGATGCTGGCCCGCGCCGGGGCCGAGGTGGAGCTGGTCACGCCGGAACGGATGCTGTCGCCGGACATCGGCGGGATGAACGTGGTGCCCTACCTCAAGTCGCTGCACGAGACCGGCAGCCGCATCACCCCCGCGCTGCGGCTGGCCGCGGTGCGGCGCGAGGGCAACGGGCTGGTGGCGGTGCTGGGGTCCGACTACGCGCCGGGGGCAGCGCAGGAGCGGCGGGTGGATCATGTCGTGGTGGAGCATGGGACGGCGCCGCTGGATGAGCTCTACTTCGCGCTGAAGCCGGGCAGCCGCAACCTGGGTGCGGTGGATTACACGGCGCTGATCGGCGAGGGCGAGGTGCTGCCGGTGACCAACCCGGCGGGCAGCTATGGGCTCTACCGGATCGGCGACGCGGTGCAGGCGCGCAACATCCATGCCGGGATCTATGAGGCGCTGCGCTTCGGGATCAGGTGGTAGCTCGCGCGGTCGTGGGTTGACCCGGGGCGGCGCGCGGCGGACCATCCAAGGCAATCAGGCAAGGAGGGTTGCGATGCGTTGGGCACCGATCACGGCGCTGCTGGTGGGCTTGGCCGGCGCAGCGGCGGCGCAGGATGTGCTGCCGTCAAGCCCGCAACCGGCCTTCACCCCCGCCTCCACGCAGGCCCCGGCCGGGCGCTACACGCTCGACCTCTCGCACGGGCGGCTGATCTTCCGCGTCAGCCATCTGGGCTTTTCCAACTACACCGCGCTGTTCACCGACTTTGCGGCCGATCTCGACTTCGACCCCGCGAACCCCGAGGCGATGGCGCTGACCGCCTCGGTCGATCCCGCCTCGATCGAAACGCACTTCCCTGACCCGGCCTTCGACTTCAACGAATATCTGGCGGGCCCCGATTTCCTCGATGCGGCGGCCTTCCCCGAGATCACCTTCACCTCCACCCGCATCCGGATGACCGCGCCGGGCAAGGCCGCGGTGACCGGCGATCTGACGTTGCACGGCGTCACCCGCCCGATCACCCTGCGCGTCACCTTCAACGGCGGCTACGCGCCGCAAAGCTTCGATCCCGGCGGGGCGCGCATCGGGTTTTCGGCCACAGGCACGCTGTTCCGCTCCGACTTCGGCATCGACCTTGGCATCCCGGCGCCGGGCACCACGCTGGGGGTGTCCGATGCCGTCGAGATCGTGATCGAGGCGGAGTTCATCAACCCGGACGCCTCGGGCGGGCAGGTGGGGCCTTAACCGGCCCTCTCCAGCAGCCTCAGCACCTCGGGCCCCAGGGCCTCGACCATCACTTTCACGCCATCGGCGGAAGGGTGCAGCCCGTCCGGCTGCACCAGCCCGGCGCGCTGATCGGGGGCAATGTCCGAGAGGCCGGCCAGCATGTTCGGCACCATCTGCGCGCCGTATTGCGCGGCCAGCTCGGGCCAGATCGCATCGAACGCAGCCTTGTACTCGGCGCCATAGTTCCCCGGCGCCGGCAGGCCGATCAGCAGCACCGGCAGGCCTTTGGCGCTCGCCTCCGCCAGGATCGCCTCGATATTGGCGCGGGTTTCGGCCGGATCGAGCCCGCGCAGCAGGTCATTCCCGCCAAGCGCCACGATCATCGCATCGCCGCCGCCCTCCAGCGTCCATGCCAGCCGGGCGAGCCCGCCGGCGCTGGTGTCGCCGGAGACACCCGCATTGACCACCGTCACATCGGCGCCCTTCGCGCGCAGCCAGGCCTGCAGCTGCGGCACGAAACCCTGTTCCTGCGGCAGCCCGTAGCCCTGCGTCAGGCTGTCGCCAAGCGCCACCAGCGTCAGCGGATTGGCGGCGGCAGGGGCGCCGACCGGCAAGAGCATCAAACTCGCTGCAACTGCGAGGTTGCGCAGCCGCCGCGCCGCGCCATATGCCATCAAAGGCAGGCAAAGGGCGGACCAGATGCGCGATACCAGCGGCGAAGCGGGCGATGTTGTTCTGGCGCTGGAGGATGCGCGGCTGACACTGGCCGGGAATGCCGGGCCGGTCGAGGTGCTGCGCGGCATCACGCTGCAGGTGAAGCGCGGCGAGAGCCTGGCGCTGATCGGGCCTTCGGGGTCTGGCAAATCGTCGCTCCTGATGCTGATGGGCGGTCTGGAACGCGCCACCGGCGGCAGGGTTCAGGCGCTTGGCCAAGACCTGTCGGCGATGGGCGAGGATCAGCTGGCCCGGTTCCGCAGCGGGAATATGGGGATCGTCTTCCAATCCTTCCACCTTGTCCCGACGATGACCGCGCTGGAAAACGTCGCGCTGCCGCTGGAACTGGCCGGGGTGCGGGATGCGTTCGAGAGGGCCGAGGCGGAACTGCGCGCCGTCGGCCTTGGCGCGCGGCTTGGCCACTACCCCGCGCAGATGTCGGGCGGCGAGCAGCAGCGCGTGGCGCTGGCCCGGGCCGCCGCGCCGCGCCCGGCAATCTTGCTGGCCGATGAGCCGACGGGGAACCTCGATGCAACCAACGGCGCCGCGATCATGGACCTGCTGTTCGGGCTCCGCGACCGGCATGGCGCGACGCTGGTGCTGGTGACGCACGCGCCAGAGTTGGCCGAGCGCTGCGACCGGGTGGTGCGGCTGGCGGATGGCGCGGTCGCGGGCGAGGATCTGCGGGTGCAGGCATGATCGCCCTCCGCATCGCGCTGCGCGAGCTGCGCGGCGGGATTGGCGGGTTCCGGGTGTTCCTGCTGTGCCTGATCCTTGGCGTGGCGGCGATTGCCGCCGTGGGCACCCTGCGCGAGGGCATCCGCCGGGGGCTGGACGCGCAAGGCGCGGTGCTGCTTGGCGGCGATGCGCAGATGGAGTTCACCTATCGCTATGCCAGCCCTGACGAGCGCGCGTGGATGGAGGAGCGGGCGACGGGCCTGTCGGAGATCGTCGATTTCCGTTCGATGGCCGTCGTCGGCGAGGATCGGGCGCTGACGCAGGTGAAGGGCGTCGATGCCGCCTATCCGCTGGTGGGCGCAGTGGTGCTGGAGCCTGCGATGCCGCTGGCCGAGGCGCTGGCGGGGAATGGCGCGGTGATGGACGGGGTGCTGGCGGACCGGCTGGGGCTGGCCGTGGGCGACACATTTCGGCTGGGTCAGGCCGAGTTCCGCATGGCCGCGCGGCTGTTGAGAGAGCCCGACAGCGCGGCGGGCGGTTTCGCGCTCGGCCCGCGCACCATCGTCCGCACCAGCGACCTGGCCGGCTCTGGCCTGCTGGAACCCGGCACGCTGTTCGAGACCGAATACCGCATGACCCTGCCCGCCGCCACCGACCTGACAGCGATGCGGGCAGAGGCTGAGGCGGCCTTCCGCGACAGCGGGATGAGTTGGCAGGACCGCCGCCGCGGCGCGCCGGGGGTGGACAGGTTCGTGGAGCGGATCGGATCGTTCCTCGTGCTGGTGGGGCTTGCGGGACTGGCGGTGGGCGGCGTCGGCATCTCTGCCGCCGTGCGCGCCTATCTCGACCGCAAGACCGAGGCGATTGCGGTGCTGAAGGCGCTTGGCGCGACGGGGGGCACGATCCTTGCCGCCTACATGTTGCAGATCGGCGCGCTGACCGTGCTGGGGGTTGTGCTTGGCCTGCTGCTGGGGGGCTCGCTGCCGGTGCTGGCCGCGCCGCTGATTTCGGCGCAGATGCCGATCCCGGTGGAGCTGGGGCTGGCCCCCGGCGCGCTGGCCGAGGCGGCGCTCTATGGCACGCTGACGGCGGCGATCTTCACGCTGTGGCCGCTTGCCCGCCTGCGCGAAGTGCGGGCGGCGGCGCTGTTCCGTGACCTTGGGCCGGGGCGGCGGGCTTGGCCGGGGCTTGGCATGGCGACGGCGATGGCGCTGCTGGTGGCGGCGCTGGTCGGCTCGGCGGTGGGATTTTCCGGCGTGCCAGAGCTGGCGCTTGGCACGCTGGGCGGGGTGATCGCGGCGCTGGCGGTGCTGGCGCTGGCGGCCTGGGGGCTGGGGCATCTGGCGCGGCGGCTGGCGGGCCTCCAGCTGATGCGCGGGCGGCCGGGGCTGCGGCTGGCGCTCTCGGCCATCGGCGGGCCGCGGGCCGAGGCGGCGCCGGTGATCCTGTCGCTGGGGCTCGGGCTCGCCGTGCTGGCGGCGGTCGGGCAGATCGACGCCAACCTGCGCGCCGCCATCGACCGCGACCTGCCCGAGGTGGCGCCGAGCTACTTTTTCGTCGATATCCAGAACGACCAGATCGGCGGCTTCCGCGCGCGGCTGGATGGCGATGCCGCCGTCAGCCGGGTCGACAGCGCACCGATGCTGCGCGGGATCATCACGCAGATCAACGGCTTGGACGCGCGGACGGTGGCGGGCAGCCACTGGGTGCTGAACGGCGACCGGGGGGTGACCTACTCCGACAGGCCGCCTGCGAACACCACGATCACCGCGGGCGAATGGTGGCCCGAGGGCTATGACGGCCCGCCGCAGGCCAGCTTTTCGGCCGAGGAAGCCGCAGAGATCGGGCTGCAGCTCGGCGACCGCATCACGGTGAACATCCTCGGGCGGGATCTGGAGGCAGAAGTCACGAGCTTCCGCGTGGTGGATTTCTCCACCGCCGGGATCGGCTTTGTCATCGCGCTGAACCCCGGGGCGTTGGCGGGCGCGCCGCATACCCATATCGCCACGGTCTATGCCGAGGAGGCGGCGGAGGCGGCGATTTTGCGTGATCTGGCAACGGCTTACCCGAACATCACCGCGATCCGCGTGCGCGATGCGCTGGACCGCGTTGCCGAGGCGCTGACGGCGATTGCGCGGGCGACGGCGATTGCGGCGGCGGGAACCTTGGTCACCGGCTTCGTGGTGCTGATCGGGGCGGCGGCGGCCGGGGAGAGGGCGCGGGTCTATGAGGCGGCGCTGCTGAAGGTGCTTGGGGCGAGCCGGGGGCGGATCCTGGCCTCGTTCGCGCTGCGGTCGGCGATCATGGGGGCGGCGGCGGGTGTGGTGGCGGTGGCGTTCGGCGGTGTGGCGGGGTGGGCGGTGATGACGTTTGTCATGGAAGCGGAGTTCCGGTTCGAGCCGGTGTCGGCTTTGCTGATCGTCACGGGCGGCGCGCTGGCGACCTTGCTGGCCGGATTGTTCTTTGCGCTCAGGCCCTTGGCGGCGAGGCCGGCGCAGGTTTTGCGGGCGCGGGACTGAGGTCAGCCGGCGCGCTTCAGCCTTAGCGCGTTGGTCACCACGAAGACCGAGGAGAAGGCCATGGCGCCGGCGGCGAGCATGGGGGAGAGCAGCATTCCGTTCAGCGGATAGAGTGCTCCGGCGGCGACAGGGATTAACAACACGTTATAACCGAAGGCCCAGAACAGGTTCTGGCGGATGTTGCGCAGGGTGGCGCGGCTGAGGCGGATGGCGGTTGCGACCACCTGCGGGTCGCCGGAAATCACAACGATATCAGCGCTTTCGATGGCGACGTCGGTGCCGGTTCCCATGGCGATGCCGACATCGGCGGCGGCGAGGGCGGGGGCGTCGTTGATGCCGTCGCCGACGAAGGCGGTGGGGCCGGGAAGCTGCGAGAGCGCCGCCAGCTTGCCTTCGGGCAGGACGCCTGCGACCACGCCCGAAATGCCGATCCGCGCGGCGACGGCTTCGGCCGTCAGGCGGTTATCCCCTGAAATCATTGTGCTTTCCACGCCAAGCGCTGTCAGCGCAGCAACCGCTGCGGCCGCGCCGGGCTTCAGCGGGTCGGACACGGCCAGCACCGCCGCAAGGCTACCGTCCACGGCGATGAGCACCGGAGTCTTGCCTTCCGCCGCCAGCGCCTCGGCACGTTCTGCAAGCATGTGGAAACCATGCAGAACCGATGCAGACGTTATATGCATAGCGTTTTCGTCGGGCTTTGCCGCGAGATCGACGCCCTCGCCCTTCAGCAGCGCCGCATTGCCGATCAGCAAGGCATGGCCGCCGACGCTGGCGACCAGCCCTTTGCCGGGGATCGCGCGGGCGGAGTCGGCGCGGGGAAGGGTCAGGCCGCGCTGTTTCGCCGCCGCGAGGATGGCATGGGCGAGCGGGTGTTCGGAGCGGGACTCGGCGCCAGCGACGAGGGCCAGCAGGTCATCCTCAACCACGCCCGGCGCGACCTCCAGATCGGTCAGGACCGGGTGGCCCTCGGTCAGGGTGCCGGTCTTGTCGAAGGCGACCGACCGCACCTCGGCCAGCCGCTGCAGCGCATCGCCGCGGCGGAAGAGGATGCCAAGCTCGGCGCCGCGCCCCGTGCCGACGAGGATCGAGACCGGGGTGGCGAGGCCCATGGCGCAGGGGCAGGCGATGATCAGCACCGAGATGCCGGCGACGAGCGCGTGGGTCAGCCGCGGCTCGGGGCCGAAGGTCAGCCACGATAGGAAGGTTAGCGCCGCCAGCGCCATCACGGCGGGCACGAACCAGCGGGTGATCTTGTCGACCAGCGCCTGCACCGGCAACTTGCCGCCCTGCGCATCCTCGACCAGCCGGATGATGCGCGCGAGCACGGTATCGGCGCCGGTGGCGGTGACGCGGAAGGCGAGCGCGGCGGCGCCGTTGACGGTGCCGCCGGTGACGGTCGCTCCGGGGGTTTTTTCGACCGGCGCGGGCTCTCCGGTCAGCATCGATTCGTCGATCCAGCCGTGGCCGTCGGTGAGGATGCCATCGACCGCGACCCGCTCGCCGGGGGCAAGGAGGACGATGTCGCCGGGGGCGAGTTCCTCGACCGGCAGTTCCACGGTTTCGCCGCCGCGGTCCACCCGGGCGGTGGCGGGGCGCAGGCCGACCAGCCGGCGGATCGCCTCGCCGGCCTGGCCCTTGGCGCGGGCCTCGAGCCAGCGGCCGACGAGGATCAGGGTGACGATGGTTGCCGCCGCCTCATAATACACGTCGCGGGCGGCGCTGGGCAGGAGCGCGGGGGCGAAGGTGGCGACGGTGGAATAGCCGAAGGCGGCGAGGCTGCCGAGGGCGACGAGGCTGTTCATCTCGGGCGCCATGCGGGCCAGCGCCGGCAGGCCGATGCGCAGGAAGATGCGGCCGGGGCCGGCGAGCACGGCAGCGGTGAGGGCGAACTGGATCAGCCAGCTGGTCTGGGTGCCGATTGTGGCCATGATCCAGTGATGGAAGGCCGGGATCATGTGGCCGCCCATGGCGAGGATGACGACCGGCAGGGTGAGCGCGGCAGAGATCAGGGCGCGGCGCTTCATGAGGGCGGCTTCGTCTGCCTGCCGGTTTTCGGGGGCGGGCGTGTCCTTGGCGGGCTGGGCGGGATAGCCGGCCTTGGTGACGCGCTGGGCCAGCTCGGTGGGCGAGATGGTGCCGGGGGTGTAGCGCACCTGCGCGGAGTTGGTGGCGAGGTTGACATTGGCCGCCAGCACGCCGGGGCTGGCTTGCAAGGCGCGCTCGACGCGGCCGGTGCAGGAGGCGCAGGTCATGCCGTCGATGCTGAGGCGCGCCTCGGCCTCGGCCACCGGGTAGCCGGCTTTCTTCAGCGCGGCGGCGAGGGTGGCGGGGGTTGCGGGCGCGTCGAAGCTGACGCGGGCGGAGTTGGCGGCGAGATTGACGGCGGCCTCGGTGACGCCGGGGACTGCCGCCAGCGCGCGTTCGGCGCGACCGGCGCAAGAGGCGCAGGACATGCCGGTGACGGGGAAGGTGGCGGTCTGGGTCATGGCGCGGCTCCGGGGGCTGGTTGGGGAAACCTAGACCCGGAGGTGGGATGTTTCAAGAGTTGTTGAAATGTCGATGTGTCGCAGGGCACATGCGCCGCGATGTCCAGCTTGGCACCCCGGCGCGATCAGGCGGCTTGCCAGTGGCAAGCCGACCGCGACGGATGCCCGGAGGCGCAAGCCGCAGGGCATGGGGTGGAGACATAGGCTCTAAGGGCTCCAAATTCTGATGGGTCCGCCCCGGTGGGCACGACTGTGCCCGCCACGGGGGGGCGGGCACAGCAGAATTTTGTCGACGGCCAAAATTCCGCAAGGCGACCGTTGCGAGGGATAAGGGAGGGCGGTGTTTGCCCGAGGGGGTGAAGGGCGGGATCAGACCGTCAGCAGGTTCCTGACCGAGTCGCCGTCCATATCCGCCCTCACCCCGGCGCGGATCACCTGGCCGCGCTCCAGCACGATGAAATCGTCGGCCAGATCGCGGGCGAAGTCGAAATACTGCTCGACCAGCACGATGGCCATGTCACCCCGCCCGCGCAGGTATTTGATGGCGCGGCCGATATCCTGGATGATCGAGGGCTGGATGCCCTCGGTCGGCTCGTCCAGCACCAGCAGCCGGGGGCGGGTGACCATGGCGCGGCCGATGGCAAGCTGTTGCTGCTGGCCGCCCGACAGGTCGCCGCCGCGGCGGTTCATCATCTGCGCCAGCACGGGGAACAGCTCGAACACCTCGTCGGGCACCCGGCGTTCGCGGCGGGGCAGGAGGGAGAAGCCGGTTTCAAGGTTCTCGCGCACGGTCAGCAGCGGGAAGATCTCGCGCCCTTGGGGCACGAAGGCGATGCCGGCGCGGGCACGGGCCTCGGGGCGCAGACGGGAAAGGTCGCGGCCTTCCCATTCCATCTTGCCGGACTTGATCTGCTGGCGGCCGGTGATGGCGCGCAGGAGGGTGGTCTTGCCGACGCCGTTGCGGCCAAGGACCGAGGTGACGCGGCCGGGATGGGCCGTCATCGACACGCCGCGCAGGGCCTGGGCAGCGCCGTAGAACACGTCGATCTCGCGGATGTCCAGCATGTCAGCGCCCCAGATAGACTTCGATGACCTCGGGATTCGCCGAGACATGGTCCAGCGAGCCTTCGGTGAGGACATGGCCCTGATGCAGGACCGTGACGCGGCAATCGAGGGCGCGGACGAAGTCCATGTCATGCTCGACCACGATGACGGTGTGCTTGCCGGCAAGGCTGCGCAGCAGCTCGGCGGTGCGCATGGTTTCGGCATCGGTCATGCCGGCGGCGGGTTCATCGACCAGCAGAAGCTCGGGGTCCTGGGCCAAGAGCATCCCGATTTCCAGCCATTGCTTTTGCCCGTGGCTGAGATCGGCGGCGGGGCGGTGGCGGTCACCCTCCAGCCGGACCAGCTGCAGCAGTTCGGTGATGCGGGCGGCCTCGGCCTCGGTCTGGCGGTGGAAGAGGGTGGCGAAGACCGAGCGTTCGGCCTTGAGCGAGAGGGCGATGTTCTCCTCGACGCTGTGGGTCTCGAAGACGGTGGGTTTCTGGAACTTGCGGCCGATGCCGAGGCGGGCGGAGCCGGCTTCGTCGATCTTGGTGAGGTCGACGGTCTGGTTCCACCAGACGCCGCCGCTATCGGGCCGGGTCTTGCCGGTGATGATGTCCATCATCGTGGTCTTGCCGGCGCCGTTGGGGCCGATGACGGCGCGCAGCTCTCCCTTGTCCACGGCGAGGGAGAGGTCGTTGATGGCCTTGTAGCCATCAAAGCTGCGGTTCACGCCGTCGAGAAGCAGATGGACGCTCATGCCTTGGCCTCTTGCAATGCGGGGGCGGGCTTCTTCTTGCGGGCGAAGGTGTCCTCGATCAGGCCAAGGACGCCCTTGGGCAGGAACAGGGTGACGAGGATGAAGAGGCCGCCGAGGGCGAAGAGCCAGAATTCGGGGAACCAGCCGGTGAAGAGGGTTTTCGCCAGCGCCACGAGGATCGCGCCAAGTGCCGCGCCGACGAGGGTGCCGCGGCCGCCGAGGGCGACCCAGATCACGATCTCGATGGAGTTGGCGGGGCTGAACTCGCCGGGGTTGATGATGCCGACCTGCGGGGTGTAGAGCGCGCCGGCGACGCCGGCCATCATCGCCGAGACGACGAAGATGAACAGTTTGTAGCCTTCGACCCGGTAGCCCATGAAGCGGGTCCGGCTTTCGGCGTCGCGGATGCAGACGAGGATCATCCCCAATTTCGAGGTGGTGATGGCGCGGGCGATGAGCAGGCCGGCGGCCAGCGCGATTGCCGTCAGCACGAACAGCCCGGCGCGGGTGCTGTCGGATTGCATCGGGAAGCCGAGCACATCCTTGAAGTCGGTCAGGCCGTTATTGCCGCCAAAGCCCATCTCGTTGCGGAAGAAGGCGAGCTGCAGGGCATAGGTCATCGCCTGGGTGATGATCGAGAGGTAAACGCCCGTCACCCGGCTGCGGAAGGCGAACCAGCCGAACAGGAAGGCCAGCGCGCCGGGGACCAGCATCACCATCAGCGAGGCGAACCAGAAATTGTCGAAGCCCATCCAGAACCACGGCAATTCATCCCAGCTGAGGAACACCATGAAGTCGGGCAGGTCCGGGTTCGCGTAAACGCCGCGGTCGCCGATCTCGCGCATCAGGTGCATCCCCATGGCGTAGCCGCCAAGCGCGAAGAAGGCGCCGTGGCCGAGCGAAAGGATGCCGCAGAAGCCCCAGACAAGGTCCAGCGCGACGGCAAGAAGCGCGTAGCAGAGGTATTTGCCGAACAGCGAGACGATGTAGCTGGGCACCACCTTGCCCTCGAAGGCGAGGTTGCCGACCGGGATCGCCACCGTCAGCACGAAAAGCCCGGCGAGGAAGATGCCCATGCGGCGGTCGATGAGAGAGATCATGCGCTGGGGTCCTTCGGGGCGGGCTTGGCGGGGGGGAGTGGCGGCGTCAGCAGGCTGGGCGGCAGCGGCAGGGCCAGCAGCGCGCGGGCAAGGGGGAAGGCGGGCACCGGATCAGCCCTCCACCGCGCGGCCCTTGACGGCGAAGAGACCGCGGGGGCGTTTCTGGATGAAGAGGATGATGGCGACCAGCACGATGATCTTGGCCAGCACCGCCCCGGCATAGGGTTCAAGGAACTTGTTGACGATGCCGAGGCTGAAGGCGCCCGCCAGCGTGCCCCAGATATTGCCCGCGCCGCCGAAGACCACGACCATGAAACTGTCGACGATGTAGGATTGGCCGAGGTTGGGGCTGACATTGTCGATCTGGCTGAGGGCGACGCCCGCCAGTCCGGCGATGCCGGCGCCAAGGCCGAAGGTCAGCGCATCGACCCAGTTGGTGCGGATGCCCATGCTGGCGGCCATCGGGCGGTTCTGGGTGACGGCGCGCATCTGCAGGCCCACGGCGGTGCGCTTCATCACGAAGAGCAGCACGGCGAAGACGGCGAGTGCGAACAGCAAGATCCACAGCCGGTTCCAGGTGACGGTCATCTGCCCGACATCGAAGCTGCCCGACATCCAGGAGGGGTTGCCGACCTCGCGGTTGTTGGGGCCGAAGATCGAGCGGACGGATTGCTGCAGGATCAGGCTGACGCCCCAGGTGGCCAGCAGGGTTTCCAGCGCGCGGCCATAGAGGTGGCGGACGATGCCGCGTTCGATGGCGACGCCGACGGCGCCGGCGACGAGGAAGGCCAGCGGGGCGGCGATCAGCAGCGACCAGTCGAAGAGGCCGGGCGCGTTCTGGCGGATGGTTTCCTGCACCGCATAGGTGGTGTAGGCGCCCAGCATCACCAGCTCGCCATGCGCCATGTTGATCACGCCCATCACGCCGAAGGTGATGGCGAGGCCGATGGCGGCCAGCAGCAGCACCGAGCCAAGCGAGAGGCCATACCAGATGTTCTGCGCCTGGCCCCAGAGCATCCGCGATTGCTCGATGGATGCGAGGGCGGCAGAGGCGGCCTCGGCAATGTCCGGGTCTTCCGAGGCGGCGAAGGGGGTGAGGATGCGCTGGGCATCGGCGTCGCCGCGATCCGCGATGATGTCGATGGCCTCGCGCTTTTCGGCATCGGGGAAGTCGCCGTCAAGGATGGCGACGGCGCGGGCCTCGGCCAGGCGGGATTTGACGGCGGGGTTTTCCTCGCGCTGGAAGGCGGCGTCCAGCAAGTCATATTGCGCGGCATCGGGCGCGCGGAAGGCGGCATCGGCGGCGGCGAGGCGCTTGGCGGGGTCCGGGTCCGACAGGGTGAGGATGCCAAGCGCGGCGCGGATGTCGCGGCGCAGGCCGTTGTTGACGCGGATCTTTTCGGCGGAGGCGGCCTCGGCATCGGTCAGCGGGGTGCCGGTCAGCGCATCGGCGGGGGCGGGGGCGAGGATCACCACCTGCCCTGTCGCCTCGATCACGCCAAGGGCGCCGTCCAGCAGGGCAGTCAGGATCGCTTCGGCGCGCGGATCGCCGGTGAGGGCGATGGCACCGACGACCGCGCCGCGGGCAGAGTAGCTGCCTTCGGGCAGGCTGGTGACGAGGGCGTCAAAGCCGGGCGTTTGCGCAGAAGCGGGGGCGGCAAACAGCGGCAGCAGCAGGGCCAGAAGACAGGCGCGCAGGAAAAACATGGGCAGATCCGCCTTGGGGCCGGGAAGGGGGAGAGGGACAGTCAAGGGCGGCGGGGCGTTACCGCGCCGCCCTTTGCTGCGTATTCGTCGGGGCGCGACAACCGCCAACCGGCAGGTGTCGCGCCCCTGGTGCCTGCGTCAGTTGGTGGCGCCGCCGCAGGTCTTTGTCTCGGTGTTGTAGTTGCCGCATTTCAGCTCGACCCAGTCCGAGGTGAGCACGGCGCTTTCCGGCAGGAAGTCCGACCAGGCATCGCCCTCGACAAGGCCTTCGGTTTCCCAGACCACGTCGAACTGGCCGTCATCCTGGATCTCGCCGACCAGAACCGGCTTGGTGATGTGGTGGTTGGGCAGCATGACCGAGGTGCCGCCGGTCAGGTTCGGAACCTCGATGCCGGGCAGGGCGTCGATGACCGCGTCGGCATCGGTGGTGCCGGCTGCCTCGACCGCCTTCACCCACATGTTGAAGCCGATGTAATGGGCTTCCATCGGGTCGTTGGTCACGCGCTCTTCGCTGCCGATGAAGGTCTGCCACTTCTCGATGAACTCGGCGTTCTCGGGGGTGTCCACCGACATGAAGTAGTTCCAGGCGGCGAGGTGGCCGACCAGCGGGGTGGTGTCGAGACCGGCCAGCTCTTCCTCGCCGACCGAGAAGGCGACGACGGGGATGTCTTCAGCCGAGACGCCCTGGTTGCCGAGCTCCTTGTAGAACGGCACGTTGGCATCGCCGTTGATGGTCGAGACCACGGCGGTCTTCTTGCCAGCCGAGCCGAAGGTCTTGATGTCGGACACGATCGTCTGCCAGTCGGAATGGCCGAAGGGCGTGTAGTTGATCATGATGTCTTCGGGGGCGACGCCCTTGGCGATCAGATAGGCCTCGAGGATCTTGTTGGTGGTGCGCGGGTAGACATAGTCTGTGCCGGCCAGCACCCAGCGTTCCACGCCTTCCTCGGCCATCAGGTAATCCACCGCCGGGATCGCCTGCTGGTTCGGGGCGGCGCCGGTGTAGAAGACGTTCTTCTGGCTTTCCTCGCCTTCGTATTGCACCGGGTAGAACAGGATCGAGTTCAGCTCCTCGAACACCGGCAGAACCGACTTGCGCGAGACCGAGGTCCAGCAGCCGAAGACCACGTCGACGCCGTTCGCCTCGATCAGCTCGCGCGCCTTTTCGGCGAAGAGCGGCCAGTCCGAGGCCGGGTCGACCACGACGGCTTCGAGCATCTTGCCGTTGATGCCGCCCTTCTTGTTCTGCTCGTCGATGAGCATCAGCATCACGTCTTTGAGCGTGGTTTCCGAGATCGCCATCGTGCCCGACAGCGAGTGGAGCACGCCCACCTTGATGGTATCGTCCTGCGCCACAGCAGCGGTGGACAGCAGCAGCGAGGCAATGCCCGCCTTGAACAGAGTCTTGGCCTTGAAGGTCATGACGGTCTTCATCCCTCTTGTGAATAGTGCGCAAGGGCAAGGTTTCCCCGCCGCCGGACTCCCCATGAGCCCGGTCGCCCCTGCGCCAATCGTTGTTGCATCTTGCGTGGTGCCGGTTGCCCGTTCCCCCCACCGCATCCCGTTCGGAAACGCCCTGACGTCCCGGCAATCAGGTTTGCAACTGCGGCGCGGCCTGTGAACTGCGCTGTGGCGACGCCGGGGCAGGTTGTGGCGGTTTTGCGGCGGAGGCGCGGGGATGCCGGCTTTTTGTGCGTAACTGTCGTTAATTTGTGCGGGGCCGGTGCGGATGCCGCGGCGAAGTGATCGATTCGAGGCGCAACCCTGCGGCGGCGCGTCGCATCATATGCGATAGATTGAATTTGACGCGGCGGGGCTGTATGTCCTTAGGACTGTTCCCCTGACCCGGAGGTCTTCCCATGTCCCTCGACCGTGCCGTTCTGGCCTTTGCCGGCGCCATGACCCTGCTGAGCGTGCTGCTGACGGCCTTCGTCTCGCCGCTGTTCCTGTGGTTCACCGTGTTCATCGGGCTGAACCTGCTGCAATCGGCCTTCACCGGATTCTGCCCCGCGGCGATCGTGTTCCGCAAGCTGGGGATCAAGGCGGGCTGCGCGTTCCAATAGCGATTCGCGGAACTTGTGCGATGAGGGCGGCGTTTGCTACAGTCGCGTCATCTCAGAAGGAAATTTCCGATGACCATGCCCATTGCCCGCCGCACCTTGCTGGGTGGCCTTGCCGCAGGTGCCGCGCTGGCCGCCCTGCCGCTGCGCGCCGCGACCGAAGCGCCGCTGGTGATCGCGCCGCAATACATGCCGCAAGAGGTGCGGGTGCGGCGCGACCTCGCCGTGGGGTCGATCACCATCCTGTCGGACCAGTTCTTGCTCTATTTCATCGACCGGCCCGGCGTGGCGATCCGCTATGGCGTGGCGGTGGGCCGCGACGAGCTGAAGTTCCGCGGCATGGCCGAGGTGGCGCGCAAGGTGGAATGGCCGAGCTGGCGCCCGACGCCCGAGATGATCGCCCGCAGCCCGGGGCACTACGCGAAATATGCCGACGGGATGCCGGGCGGGCCGACCAACCCGCTTGGCGCGCGGGCGCTGTATCTCTACCAGAACGGGCAGGATACCGCGATCCGCATCCATGGCACGACAGAGCCGCAATCCATCGGCAGCGCGGTGTCGAACGGCTGCATCCGCATGGTCAACTCGCATGTCATCGACCTGTACGAGCGGGTGCCGCTGGGAACGCAGGTCGCGGTCTACTGAGGCAAGCGGTCAGCTTGAAAGCTGCTGGCCGCTGATCCGCAGCGTGACCAGCGCCCCGGTCATCGCCCATTCGTAGCTGACCGATCCGCCAAGCTGGCCCTCCATCGTCTGCCGCACCAGGCTGCTGCCATAGCCGCTCATCTCGGCGGGCGCGGCGCGTTCGGGGCCGCCCTGCTCTGTCCAGCAGAGCTCGACATCCTCGCCGGCCATCGAGCCCGAGACGTCGAGCGTTCCGCCCTCGACCGAGAGCGCGCCGTATTTCACCGAATTGGTGGCAAGTTCGTGCACCACCAGCGCCAGCGAGGTGGCCGAGTTGCTTCCCACCCCCATGCGCGGCACCGCCACCCGGATGCGGCCGGCAAAGGCGCCTTCGTCATCATAGGGTGCCAGCAGCACCGCGAAGATGTCTCCCAGCAGCGCGGTCTTGCCCTGCTCGCCCGGCAGCGGGCGCACCAGGTCATGCGCGCGGCCAAGCGCCGTCAGCCGGTTCATCAGCTGCTTGGTCATGTCCTCGATCGAGCTTGACGAGCGCGAGGTGATCCGCGTGAGCCCCGAGGCGATGGCCAGCAGGTTCTTGACGCGGTGGCTCATCTCGCCGGCCAGCAGTTCATGCCCCTCTTCGGCCTGCTTGCGCCCGGTGATGTCGAGGAAGATGCCGGCGAGCGAGCGCTTGCGGATGCCGGCGTCGTCGCCCTGCCCGCGCGCGGAAATCCAGCGCACGTCGCGCCCGATGATGGTGCGGAAGTCGATCTCGTAGGAGCCGACCAGCGCCCTTGTGGCCGAAAAGGCATCGCGGACGCGGTCGCGGTCGGCGGGGTGGATCTTTTCGGACAGGCGCTCGAATGTCAGCGGGTCGGTGGGCTCGACATCCCACAGCGCATAGCCCTGCGGGTCCATCGCAAGCGCGTCGGTATCGACATTCCAGGACCACAGGGCGACGCCCGCCGCCTCTATGGCGCGGCGCAATTCATCATATTGCCATTCGGGGACGGTCGTTTCGGGTCTGGACAAGGTATCTCGCATCTCTGGATCATTGGCGGACCAAAACCATGATGCGCAGGTCCGGACCTACACCAAGCTGGGGCCAATGTCTGCATCTTGTGCCGCGGCAATGACAGGCCCGGGCGGGTGCCGCCGCGCGGCGCGGGCTGGCGGTGCGCCCCGCCCTGCGCTAAAGGCTTGCGAATGCCGGTAACATTGGACTCCATCCGCGACCTTCAGGGCCTGGGCGTCGATGCCATCATCGACGTGCGATCGCCTTCCGAATATGCCGAGGATCATGTGCCGGGCGCGATCAGTCTGCCGGTGCTGAGCGACGAGGAACGCGCCCGCGTCGGCACCATCTACAAGCAGCAATCGCCGTTCCTGGCGCGCAAGGTCGGCGCGGCGCTGGTGGCGCGGAATGCGGCGGCGCATCTGGAGGGACCGCTGGCGCAGATGGGCGGCGGCTGGCGGCCGCTGGTCTATTGCTGGCGGGGCGGGCAACGGTCGGGGTCGTTCTCGACGATTCTTTCGCAGGTCGGCTGGCGCAGCGATACCGTCGTCGGTGGCTACAAGACCTGGCGGCGGCTGGTGGTCGAGGTCACCCATGACCAGCCCTTCACCGCGCCGGTGGTGGTGCTCGACGGCAATACCGGCAGCGCCAAGACCGAGGTGCTGGCGCTTGCGGCGGCGCGGGGCGCGCAGGTGATCGACCTCGAGGGGCTGGCGAACCATCGCGGCTCGCTGTTCGGGGCGATGCCGGGCGGGCAGCCCTCGCAAAAGGCGTTCGAGGGGCGGCTGGCGGTGGCAATGGCGGGGGTGGACCCGTCGCGGCCGGTGCTGGTCGAGGCGGAGTCGAACCGGATCGGGCGGGTGACGGTGCCAAAAGCGCTGTGGCTGGCGATGGTCGCGGCGCCGCGGGTGACGATAGAGGCGCCCTTGCCGGCGCGGGCCGGGTATCTGGCGGCGGCCTATGCCGACCTGACGGCGGATGGCGTGGCGCTGGCGGCGGTCATCGACAAGCTGCGCCCGTTCCATGCGCGCGAGGTGATCGAGCATTGGCAGGCCCTGGCCGGCGCGGCTTCCTTCGCGGCGCTGGCCGGCGAGCTGATGGCGGCGCATTACGACCCGCGCTATGCCAAGGGCCGCGCCAAGCACGGGCCGGACCGCGAGCGGGTGGTGCAAGCCGGCGCGCTGGATGCGGCGGGGCTGGAGCGGCTGACGGATGCGGTGCTGGTGGCGACGGCCAGCCTTACTCCACGATAAGGCAGGGCGCGCCGGGCTCGATCTGGCCGATGATCGCCGCCGGCTCTCCGGCAGCGATCAGCTCTGCCAGCAGCGCCTCGGCCTGACCGGCGGGAACGGCGGCCAGCAGCCCGCCCGCCGTCTGCGGATCGAACAGCAGATCGGTGCGCGGGCCCCTGGCGAAGACCATCCGCGCCGCGACCGCCCGGTTCATCGGCAGCAGCGTGGAGCCATGGCCGGCGGCGGACAGCGCCTCGGCCCCCGGCAGCAGCGGCACCGCGGCAAGGCGGATGCGGGCGGCCATGCTTGATGCCTCGAGAATCCCCATCAGATGTCCGGCAAGGCCAAAGCCGGTGATGTCGGTCATCGCATGGGCATGGGGCGCCAGCAGCGCCGCCGCCGCGCCTTGCGGGCGGGCCATCTGTGCCAGCGCGGTGGCGACCACGGCGCCGGGGGCGGCGCGCTGCATCTCGGCGGACAGGATCACGCCGGTGCCAAGCCCGCGCGTCAGGATCAGCGCATCGCCGGGGCGTGCGCCGGACTGGCCGATGGGCTCGCGCTCGGCCAGGCCGGTGACGGTGAAGCCGATGGTCAGCTCGGAGCCGAGGCTGGTATGGCCGCCGACGACATCCGCCCCCGCCGCGCCGAAAGCCTCGGAGGCCGCGGCCATGATCTCGGCCAGGGTGCGGGCCTGCAGGGCGGGCGACATGCGCGGCAGGATCACCTGCGCCAGCGCCGCTTGCGGGCGCGCGCCCATGGCCCAGATATCGCCCATGGCGTGATGCGCGGTGATGCGGGCCATCAGCCAGGGGTCTTCGGTGAAGGCGCGCAGATGGTCGGTGGTGATGACCTGCCGGGCCATGCCGAAATCCAGCACCGCCGCGTCGTCGCCGGGACCGGAGAGCACATCGGCGCGGCGGGGCGCGGGAAGGCCGGCAAGCGCGGCACGCAGATCGGCCTGCCCGACCTTGGCGCCGCAACCGCCGCAGAGCGGCTTGCCGCCGGCCAGCTCGTCACTGACCCCGGCGGCCAGGCGGGCGGGCAGGGGCGGCTGCGGCATCGCCGGCAGCCGGTGGAACATCGCCATGAAGCGCCGGTCGATCCGGTCCTTCCAGTGCCAGAGCCAGGCGCCGTCCAGCGGCAGGCCGAACTTGTCGGCCACGGCATGGCGGCTGCCGGCCGAGATCAGCTTGAGGTAGTCGCGCTGCGGGCGGTAGTTGCGCAGCCGGCGGCGCCCCGACAGCAGGGCGCGCAGGTTGTGCAGCAGCACCGGCGCCTCGCGCACCGCAAAGACGCCGGCCTTGGGGCGGGGGGCGTGCGACAGATGTGCGATGTCGCCGGAGGCAAAGATCGCGGGATCGGTGAGGCTTTGCAGCGTCGGACCGACGGTCACGAAGCCGTCGGTCAGCTGCAGCCCGGTTTGGGCCAACCAGGCCTGCGGCTGGGTGCCCGCCGCGCCAAGCGTGAAGGCCGAGGCGATACGCCGGCCATCTTGCAGCAGCACGGCGCCCGGCTCGACCGCGGCTGCGGGACAGCCGGTCAGCAGCCGCACCCCCAGCCGATCGAGATGTGCCAGCAGGCGCGTGCGGGCGCCGGCCCCCAGCAGCGGCAGGGCCTGCGCCCCGGCCTCGATCAGCGTGACCTCGGCGCCCGGGCCGAGGCGATGCGCGGCGGCCAGCGCCAGCTCTACCCCCGCCGCGCCGGCGCCGATCACGGCGACCTGCCGCGGGCGGGTCGTGTCCTCGGCAAAGGCCTCCCAGGCATCCGCGAAGGCATCGAGCGGCTTGGCCGGATGTGCATGTTCGGCAAAGCCCGGCAGCGAGGGCATGTCCGAGGTGATGCCGATGTCGAGGGAGCAAAGGTCATAGCCGACCGGCGGGCGGCCCGGCACCAGCACCTGCCCCGCCGCGCGGTCGATCCCTTCCGCCCGGCCCAGGATCAGCCGCGCGCCGGCATGGCGGGCGAGCTGCACCAGATCCATCTGCAGCGCAGCGCGGGGATAGTGGCCGGCGACATGCCCGGGCAGCATCCCCGAATAGGCGGCGGTCGGATCGGGCGAGATCAGCGTCAGCCGCACCCCCGGTAGCGGCGCCATCCCCCACATCCGCAGCACCAGCGCATGGGCATGGCCGCCGCCGATCAGCACGAGGTCGCGGGTCAGGGGCAGCGGCTGCATGGGGGCCTCGGGTTGGGAGTGGCGCCTGTTGATAGCGCCGAAGCCGCCGGGGGGCAAAGCGCAAAACGGCGCGGGTGCCGTGGCCCCGCGCCGTTTCCCCCTTGACGTCCCAACGCCGCTTCACTAGCAAGCGCCCCATTGGCTAGGTAGCTCAGCTGGTTAGAGCACGTGACTCATAATCACGGGGTCGGGGGTTCGAGTCCCCCCCTCGCCACCACTTCCCACTTCAGACCGGCGTCATGAAGCCCGCGAAGAATGCCGCCAGCGCGGCATGGGCGCCGAAGGGCAGCACATGCGCCACATACTGGTCGGGGCGGACGATGACGAGGCAGCCCTGCTTGCGGTCGATGCCGCGCGCCTCGAAGATGTCGGGGCCGGCGGTGCCCGCGCAGAACATCTTCTCGTAATCGCGCAGGCCCAGCTTGCCCTTGGCCGGCAACAGCGCCCTTGGCAGCAGGTCAAGCGCCAGCGCGCGGCTGCTCTGCTGGAAGATGGCGCGCAGGTCGATGACCGCGTCGGGATCGGCGCCCGGCGGCGTGAAGCGGGTGATCGGCGAGTCCGGCGCGGCATAGAGGAAATCGCAGAGCCGGCGGATGGCGGAGCCGCCCGCCATCGGGTCCTCGTCCGGGCAAAAGGCGAAGAGCCGCCAGCGGGTATCGGCGCTGACAGTATGGCCAAGCTCCACCGGCTTGGCATCGGCCAGGCGGATCACCGGGGCAGAGTGGAAGCGGCTGCCGATCGGGAAGCCGGTTGCCAGCCCTTGCCATTCGGCGCTGCCGGTCAGGGCCGAGGGAGTGTAGGTCACCGACATGCCGGCGGTATAGCGGCCATGCTGGATGAAGTAGCGCTGGAACTTCGGCGCCTCGCTGTCGTCCGCCGCCTCGGGGCGCTCGCTCATGATCCGTGACCATTCGCGGTCAAAGTCGATCAGGTCCTGCGCCACCGCGTGACGTTCCGCCGAATAGCTGTGCAGAAGGTCGGGGGCAGAGCGGCCCTGCAGCACCGAGACCAGCTTCCAGCCGAGGTTGAAGGCATCGCCCATCGACACGTTCATGCCCTGCCCTGCCTTGGGGCTGTGGGTGTGGCAGGCATCCCCGGCGATGAAGACGCGGGGCAGGCGGGTCGCCATCTCGGCCTCTGGCACATCGTCGAACTTGTCGGTCAGGCGCTGGCCGATCTCGTAGACCGACCACCAGGCGACTTCCTTCACCTCGAAGGCATAGGGGCGCAGGATGCGCTGCGCCGCGCCGATCAGGTGATCCACCGTCAGGTTGCGGCCGGCGACGCGCTCGCCCTCCTTGAGCTTGTCCATCTCGATGTAAAGCCGGACCAGATGGCCGCCCTCGCGCGGGATGATGATGATATTGCCCTCGGCCGCGGACTGGATCAGCGTCTTGCAGCGGATATCGGGGAAGTCGGTGACGGCCAGCACATCCATCACGCCCCAGGCCTGATTGGCGCTGTCGCCGACCAGCTCGCGGCCAATCGCCCGGCGCACCGAACTGCGCGCCCCGTCGCAACCCACGACATAGCGGGCGCGCAGGGTCTGCGCCTCGCCCTCGCCCTCGGCCGGGCGCAGGGTCACGGTGACGGGATGGTCGGCGGCGCTGTCATCCACCACCAGATTGACCAGCTCCAGCCCGTAATCCGGCACCAGCCGCGAGGGCGATTTGCGCATCACCTCGAGATACATGTCATGCACCCGCGCCTGGTTGAGGATCATGTGGGGCATTTCGGACAGCCCGTCCTCCACATCCTTGATCCGGCCGTTGCGGGTGATCTGGCCGGGCGCCTTGGGGTCGGGCTTCCAGAAGGTGGTCTCGTTGACCCAGTAGCCCTGCTTGAGGATCGTCTCGGCAAAGCCGAAGGCGTTGAACATCTCCATCGAGCGGCAGGAGATGCCGTCGGCCTGGCCCTTCTCGATGGGGCCTGGCTTGCGCTCGACGATACGGGTGCTGATGTCCGGGAAGGCGGCGAGCTGCGCGGCCAGCGTCAGCCCGGCGGGGCCGCAGCCGACGATGAGGACGTCGAGCGTCGGGGGCAGCGGGCCCTGGGTATCGCTGCGGCCCGGTGCGGCATCGAAGAGCTCCGGATCGCCCGGGCGGAACCCGTCCTGGTGATATTGCATCGTCAGTCCTCCCTGATTGATATGTGGACATATTAGTTGCCGCCCTCGGGCCGGTCAAATAAGAAGTATGTGCACGTATCAAATCTGCGCTATACCGGGGGCGGGCCGCCGAGGAGTTGCGATGACCGGACCGACCTTTGCCAGCCGGGCGATGCCCGGGCACCTGATCCGCCGGCTGCACCAGATCTCGTCGCAGCTGTTCGCGCAGCGCGTGGCCGAGGCCGGGCATGACCTGACGCCAGTGCAGTTCGCCGCGCTCGATGCCATCGGGCGGCATCCCGGCGTCGATCAGGCGGGGCTGGCCGACCAGATCGCCAAGGACCGCGCCACCATCGGCGCGGTGGTGGACAGGCTGGAGCGCAAGGGGCTGGTGATCCGCATCGTCAGCGAGCGCGACAAGCGGGCGCGCGAGCTGACGCTGAGCGCGGCGGGGCAGGCGGTGGTCGCGGCGCTGATGCCGGTGGTGGCCGGGCTGCAGCGCGACATCCTGCCGGGGCTGACCGAGGAGGAATACCGCCAGTTCATCGCGCTGGCGCAGAAGGCGCAAGGCGGGGCTGACTAAAAACTCCCGCCCGGCAGAACCGGGCGGGAGGAATTGCGGACTGCGATGGGTTACTCGCCCTTCAGCGCCGCGACATAGGCGCTGCCCGGCAGGCCCTGGCCATCGACCTCGGCCACGACCTGATCGACGACCGGCGCGCTGGCGGCGTCGAATTCGGCGGCCGCCTCGGGCGTCAGCGTGATCACCTGCTTGCCGGGCATTGCGGCAAAGCGCTCGACGCTGGAACCCGCGCGCGACATCCAGGCGGCATTGCCGTCCAGCGCCAGCTGCTTGCCCGCGTCCTGTAAGACCTTCTGCTGCTCGGCGCTCAGCCCGTCAAAGCTGTCGCGGTTCATGATGACGAAGAAGTTCGAGATCGTCGTGTCCATGCCGAGGGTGATGTGGTTCGTCACCTCGTCGAGCTTGAAGGCGCCAAGCGCGGTGGCGTCGATCATCGCGCCGTCGATCACGCCGGTCTGCATGGCGTTGTAGATCTCGGAGGCGGGCATCGACACCGGCGTGCCGCCCCAGGCGCTGACCACCAGTCCGGCATTGCGCGAGGGCACCCGCAGCTTGAGCCCCTGCACATCGGCAAGGCTGGTGACCGGCTTGCTGGCGGTCAGCAGCAGGTTGGGCGCGTTGTTCCACAGCCCCAGCAGCACGACGCGGCGGTACTCCTCGGCCAGAAGATCCGACGCAGCCTGGAAACGCTGGGTCCCGGTTTCGGGGTCGATCACGCCCGGCAGCTCGCTGAGCAGCGTCAGCGGGAAGTTCGACGCGGTATAGCCCGGCAGGCCGAAGGCGATGTCGGTGACGCTTTCCACGACGCGGCTGTATTGCTCGGCCGGGCCCGGCCCAAGCTCGCCGCCCATGTAGACCGTTACCGTCACTTCGCCGCCGGTTCCGGCAGAGACGGCTTCGGCAAAGGGCTTGTAGCCCTCTTCCAGCACGAAATGGGTCGGCGGCTGGAAATCCGCCAGTTTCAGCTCCTTGGCTGCGGCCGCAAGCGGCGCCAGCGCGGTTGCCGCCAGCAGCGCCGCCGTCAGGGTCTTTCTCAGCATCCGGTTTCCTCCCTCGGATTGGTTTGCATGGGTGCCGGCGGCCCCGCCGGGTCAGCCGAACATGGTATTGGGCAGCAAGAGCGCGATGCCCGGAAAGGCGATGATCAGCAGCAGCGCCACGATCATGGCGATCAGGAACGGGAACACGCCGCGGAAGATGGTGGTCAGCGGCACATCCTCTGCCACCGACCTGACAACGAAGACGTTGAGCCCCACCGGCGGCGTGATCATCCCCATCTCGATCACGATCACCGCGACGACGCCGAACCAGATCGGATCGAAGCCCAGCGCCACGATGACCGGGAAGACGATGGGCACGGTGATGACCAGCATCGACAGCCCGTCCATGAACATTCCCAGCAGGATATAAGCGAGGATGATCACCACAAGCGTGCCATAGGCGCCAAGGCCAAGCGCGCCGAGCCCCTCGCCGATGGCGGCGGGGATGCGGGTGATCGCCAGGAAAGGGTTGAGCACGTTCGCCCCGATCACGATGGTATAGAGCATCGCCGAGGTGCCGAGCGTATTCACCACCGCCTCCCTGAAGGCCGCGAAGGTCAGGCGGCGCCGGGCCAGCGCCAGCAAGATCACCAGCGCCGCGCCCACGGCCGAAGCCTCGACGGGGGTGAAGACGCCGATATAGATCCCGCCGATCGAGGCGACGATGACCAGCAGCAGCGGCCCGGCATCGGCCAGGGCGCGGAAGCGTTCGGCCAGCGGCACCGGGGCGCCGCGGGGGCCGGCCTTCGGGTCCAGCAGCGTGACGATCCATATCGCGGCGCTGAACAGCGCCGTCAGCAGCAGGCCCGGCACGACGCCGGCCATGAACAGCCGGCCGATCGATTCCTCGGTCAGGATCGCGTAGAGCACGAAGCCGGTCGAGGGCGGGATCAGGAAGCCGAGCGTGCCGCCGGCGGCAATGGCGCCGGTGGACAGCCCGTCCGAATAGCCAAGGCGCTTCATCTCGGGCAGCGCCACCTTGCCGACGGTGACCGCGGTGGCGACGGATGACCCCGACACCGCCGCGAAGACCGCGCAGCCGAGGACAGAGGCCGTGGCGAGACCGCCGCGGAACCGCCCGACCCAGGCGAAGGCCGCGTCATAGAGCCCGCGGCTGAACCCGGCGGCCGAGGCGACATTGCCCAGCAGCACGAACATCGGCACCACGATCAGGCTGTAGCTCGATACCGCCGAATAGCTTTCGGTCAGCAGCACGCCGCCGGCGCTGCGCAGGCCCTCAAGGAACCAGTAGCCGCCAAAGCCGACCGCCAGCATGGCAAAGGCCACGGGGGTGCGGATCATCAGCAGCACGAACAGCAGGCCGATGCCCAGGAATCCGGTCGTGAAAGGAGTCATCACCGGGGCCCCCGCGCAATGATCTGGAGAAGCTGCACCGCCATGATGACGACGCAGAGCCCGGTTCCGGCGGCGAGGATGCCGTAGAACGGCCAGATCGGCATCCGCAGCATGTTGGTGGCATCGCCCCATTCCAGCGCGTCCAGCGCCTTGAGCACGGCGCGCTGCGCAAGGATCGCCAGCACGAAGCCCGACAGCAGGAACGACACGATGTCGCCGGCATAGCGCCCCCAGGGGCCCATCGCCTTGTCGAACACGTCCACCGCGACATGGCCCCGGCGCGCCGTGCAATAGGGCAGCGCGGCCATCACCAGCGCGACGGCGGTCAGCTGCACGAACTCGTTGACGCCGAGCAGCGGCGCGCCGAAGGCATAGCGCATCACCACGCCCAGGCTCACGATCACCACGATCGCCACTAGGCAGAGCCCGGCGATCACCGCGAGCCAGTTCACCGTCCTGTCGAGCCAGCGCGCGCCGCCGGATACAAGGCTGTGCATGGCGCTTATCCTGCGCAGGGACGGCGCGCGGCGGGGCTTGTGCCCGGTTCGCGGCGGGTGATTGCAAGGCTCATCTGGTTCCTCCATGCCGGACCGCGCGCAGGGCGCGGCTCGCTCCTGGCGCAGATTACCGAGGATTTCCGGCCTGCGGCCAATTCAAACGCTCGGGTGCAATATAAGATTGAGCTATAGTGACCTGTCCGGGCCGCCTTGGTCCAGCCCCGCCGCCTCGTCCTGCAGCAGGTCCAGCAGCAGCTGCTGCGCCGCGGTTGGCTGCCAACTGCTGCGCGTTGTCACGCCGATGGGGCGCAGCGCCCAATCGGCGGGCACCGGCAGGCGGCGGATCAGCCCGTGGCGGATCTCGGCCGCGGCCTGCAGGTCGGAGATGCAGCCAAGGAAATCGCCGCGGGTCAGCATCTCGCGCATCAACAGGATCGAGCCGGCCTCGAGGATGCTGGCGGGCGGCGCGACACCGGCCGCCGCGAAGAAGAGGTCGAACTGCGCCCGCGCCGGCGTGCCCTGCCGCGGCACCACCCATTGCTGTTGCGCCAGCCGGGCCGGGGTCAGGTCCGCCGCGCCCACCAGCGGGTGATCGTTGCGGGCCAGTATCGCCATGCTGTCCTGGAACAGCGGCGTCTGCACGATGTCGCGGATCGGCTGCGGCTCGCGCAGCGCGCCGACGATCATGTCTATGTCCCCGCGCCTGAGGCCGGTCAGCAACTCGTCATAGCGCCCGTCTGCCACCTGCAGCCGATGGGTCGGCCGCAGCTTGCGGAAGGCCGCCAGCGCGCCCGGCAGCAGCACCGACCGCGCCATCGGCAGCGCGCCGATGACAATGGTGCCGACCTCGCGCCCCTCTGCCTCGGCCAGTTCCGCCTCGGCCTGTTCCAGCTCGCGGAAGGCCAGCCGCGCCGCCTGCGCCAGCTCGCGCGCTGCGCGGCTGGCGACGAGGCCAAAGGCGGTGCGCTGGAACAGCGGTCGCCCGGCCTCCTGCTCCAGCTGCGAGATGGCCCGGTGCACCGTCGGCTGCGCCAGCCCCAGTGAGCGCGCGGCGAGGCTGAAGTTCTCGGTCTCGCAGACCCGGATCAGCGCGGTCAGCTGCGCATGGCTGGTCACCAGCCGCAGCCGCGCCGACAGCTCGTTCAGCGGCGGGTCCAGCGTGGCAAAGGCGCGGCGGGTGCGCCCGGCCAGGGTCTTGCCGCGCGCGGTGGGGAAGAAGCCCTGCCGGGTGCGGTCGAACAGCGGCCCGCCGGCCGAAAGCTCCAGCTTGGCAAGCGCCTGCGTCACCGCGGGCTGGGTGATGTTGTAGCGCCCCGCGGCCAGCGTGACCGAGCCCATGTCGCTGACCGCGAGGAACAGCCGCAGGTGCCGCAGGTTGCGCGAGATCACAGCCGCGCCAGAACGCCGTCGAGCCGAGCGGCCAGATCGCCCGCACCCGCCTCGGCGCCCGCCACCCGGTCCTGCCAGCGGGCGGTGGCCTCGCTCATGCCGCTCGGCAGGCCAAGCGCCGCCACGGTCGCCGCCACCTCGCGCATTTCGGCCGCGCGGCGGGCGCCATGGACCATCATCCGCTCCATGTTGTAGGCCGTCCTTGCCGGCCAGTCCGTCCCCGGGTCCGAGGCCTGGAGCGAGGCGATCACCTGCGCCTCGACCCCCGCCTTGCGCGCCGCCAGCAGGCATTCGGCCGTCAGCGCCTCCATCCCCTTGATCATCACCGAGCGCAGCATCTTGATCGCCGAGGCCTGCCCGACCGCGTCGCCGGCGATCTCGGGCCGCATCCCGAGGCTGCGCAGCAGTGCCGCCCCCGCCTCGGCATGGGGCCCGCCGACCAGCAGCGGCACAAGGTGGCGCTTGGGGTGGACCGGCGCCATCACCGCCACATCGACATAGCGCCCGCCGGCCGCCTCGATCACCGCGGCGGCGGCCTGCTTGGTCTGCGGCGCGCAGGAATTGCCGTCGAGCCACAGCGTGCCGGGGAGGATCGAGCCGGCGGCCATGCGCGCCGCCTCCAGCGCCCGGTCGGCCGTGACCAGGCAAAACGCGGCTTCGGCGCCTTGCAGTGCGCCGGGCATGGTCTCGCAGCCGGCCACCTGCAGTTGCGCATAACGTGCCTGCATCGCGGGCCGCTGGGCGGGGTCGTCCGTCTTGATGTCATAGGCTTGCAGCAGCCCGTGCCGGGCCGGCTCCCAGCCAGACACGAAGGCCATCGCCGCCTCGCCAAAGCCGATCAGTGCAATCCGTGCCGCGCCTTGTGCCATGATCCAGCCCCCTCGTCCTCTATCGCCAATCTGGCACGGTGCGGGCCCGGCATCCAGTCGCTATAGCCCAAATTTATGCTGTGCGCCGGGCTTTGAAATGGTCCGCGCCCGCTTTGCATGACAGGTTCGCCGCAACCCGACCAAGGAGAGCTGACCCATGTCCACCGGCAAGACCGCCCTCGTCATCTCGGCCCATGCCGCCGATTTCGTCTGGCGCTGCGGCGGCGCCATCGCGCTGCACGCCTCGCTTGGCTACCAGGTCACGGTGCTGTGCCTGTCCTTCGGCGAGCGCGGCGAAAGCGCCAAGCTGTGGAAGCAGCCGGGCATGACGCTGGACCGCGTCAAGGACGCCCGCCGGGCCGAGGCGGAACGCGCCGCCGAGGCGCTGGGGGTGCATGACCTCACCTGCCTCGATCTTGGCGACTATCCGCTGGAACTGACCCGTGCCGACAAGACCCGGGTCGTGGACGTGATCCGCAAGGTGCAGCCGGCCTTCATGCTCAGCCACAGCCAGTACGACCCCTACAATACCGACCACATGTATGCGACGCAGGTCGCGCTGGAATGCCGGATGATCGCGCAGGCCTGGGGCCACAACCCGGGCGAGAAGGTGCTGGGCGCGCCGCAGCTTTACCTCTTCGAGCCGCATCAGACCGAGCAGATGGGCTGGAAGCCCGACACCTTCCTCGACATCACCCCGGTCTGGGACAAGAAACGCGCCGCCATCGAATGCATGGAGGGGCAGGAGCACCTGTGGGAGTATTACACCCGCGTGGCGATCAACCGCGCCAACCATTTCAAGCGCAACTCGGGCGGGCAGGCCAGCGGCCGCGATTGCAAATATGCCGAGGGCTTCCAGTCGATCTTCCCGCGCACGGTTGACGAGCTTTGACGCGCCTTGCGCAAGGAGAAGACCCGATGACCGACACCGCAGAACCCTGTTTCGACATCGCGCATCTGGCGCATGTCGAGATGCTCACCGACAGGTTCGACGAAAGCCTCGATTTCTTCACCCGCATCTATGGGCTGAAGCTGTCGGGGATGGACGAGGGCAGCGCCTATCTGCGCGCCTGGGACGATTACGAGCATTGCTCGCTGAAGCTGACCCGCGCGGACACCACCGGCGTCGGCCATGTCGCCTATCGCGCCTCCAGCCCGGCGGCGCTGGCCCGGCGCGTGGCGGCCATCGAGGCCTCGGGGTTCAAGGTGCATGGCTGGGTGGAGGGCGACCAGAGCCACGGCCGCGCCTTCCGCTGCGAGGACCCCTTCGGCCATGTGTTCGAGATCTACTATGACACGGTCCGCTATCAGCCGGTGACGGAGGCCGACCGCGCCGCGCTGAAGAACACCGCCAGCGCCTTCACCGGCGCCGCGCCGCGCCGGCTCGATCACCTCAACCTCCTGTCGGAAGACGTGACCGAATTCCGCCGCTTCATGGAAACCTGCCTTGGCGCCCGGGTCACGGAGCTTATCCAGCTGGACAATGGCCGCATCGGCGGCTGCTGGTTCACCGTCAACAACAAGACCTACGATCTTGCCTGCACCGAGGAACATGGCCGCGGCCGGGCCCGGCTGCACCATGTCACCTACGCCACCGACCAGCGCGAGGACATCCTGCGCGCTGCCGACATCTTCCTGCAAAATGGCGTGCATATCGAGACCGGGCCGCACAAGCACGCGATCCAGGGCACGTTCTTCCTGTATGTCTGGGAGCCTGCGGGCAACCGGGTCGAACTGGCCAATGCCGGTGCGCGGCTGATCCTTGCGCCCGACTGGCAGCCGGTGATCTGGACAGAGGCGGACCGCAAGAAGGGCCAGGCCTGGGGCCTGAAGACCATCGAGAGCTTTCACACGCATGGCACACCGCCAGCGCAGGCAGGGGATTGAGCCATGGCTGTCGTCATCCAGACCATTCCGCGGGCCGCGCCCCAGGTCATCGACGGGCTGGCCCGCGCCGGCGTCGCCACCGTGCACGAGGCGCAGGGCCGCATCGGCTGCCTTGCCAGCACCCTGCGCCCGATCCAGACCGGCGCGCGCATCGCCGGATCGGCCGTCACCATCAGCGCGCCGCCCGGCGACAACTGGATGCTGCATGTCGCCATCGAGCAGCTGCAGCCCGGCGATATCCTGGTGCTGGCGCCGACTTCGCCCTGCGACAACGGTTATTTCGGCGACCTGCTGGCGACCAGCGCCATGGCGCGCGGCTGCCGCGGGCTGGTGATCGACGCCGGGGTGCGTGACGTCGCCGACCTGCGGGCAATGGGTTTCCCGGTCTGGTCGCGCGCGGTCAGCGCGCAGGGCACGGTCAAGGAGACCCTCGGCTCGGTCAACGTGCCCATCGTCTGCGGCGGGCAGCTGATCGAGGCCGGCGATGTGGTGGTGGCCGACGAGGATGGCGTCTGCGTGGTGCGCTCGGCCGAAGCGCCCGCGGTGCTGGCGGCAGCCGAGGCCCGGATGGCGGCCGAAGAGGCCAAGCGCCTGCGGCTGGCCTCGGGGGAGCTGGGGCTGGACATCTACGACATGCGGCCCAAGCTTGCCGCCAAGGGTCTGAAATATGTCTGACAGCGGCATCCCCTGCCTGTGGATGCGCGGCGGCACGTCGAAGGGGGCCTATTTCCTGGCCTCCGACCTGCCGGCGGACCCGGCGGCGCGTGATGCGCTGCTGCTGCGGATCATGGGCAGCCCCGATCCGCGGCAGATCGACGGCATCGGCGGCGCCGATCCGCTGACCTCGAAGGTCGCGGTGCTGGCGCCGCCGTCGCGGCCCGATGCGGATGTGGACTACCTGTTCTTGCAGGTCTTCGTCGATCAGGCGCTGGTCTCGGGCGCGCAGGGCTGCGGCAATATCCTCGCCGGCGTCGGCCCGGCCGCCATCGAGCGCGGGCTGGTGGCGGCGCAGGGCGAGGTCACGCCGGTGCGCATCCACATGCTGAACACCGCGGAAGTGGCGGTGGCGCAGGTCCGCACCCCGGGCGGGCGGGTCAGTTATCAGGGCGATGCCGCCATCGACGGTGTGCCGGGCAGCGCGGCGCCGGTGCCGCTGATGTTCCAGAACATCGCCGGGTCGATCTGCGGCTCGCTGCTGCCGAGCGGCAAGGCGGTGAATGTGATCGACGGCGTGGAGTGCACGCTGATCGACAACGGGATGCCCTGCGTGATCCTGCGCGCCGCCGATCTTGGGCTGACGGGGCAGGAGAGCCGCGAGGCGCTGGACGGGGATGCGCCGCTGAAGGCGCGGCTGGAGGCGATCCGCCTGCAAGCCGGCCCGCTGATGAACCTCGGCGACGTGGCCGAGAAATCGGTGCCGAAGATGACGCTGGTTTCCGCGGCCTCGAAGGGCGGCGCGATCAGCACCCGCAGCTTCATCCCGCATCGCTGCCATGCCTCTATCGGCGTGTTCGCGGCGGTCAGCGTGGCGACGGCCTGCACGCTGCAAGGCTCGCCCTCCGCCGCGCTGGCACGCATCCCGGCAGACGGGCGCTTCGGGATCGAGCATCCGACCGGCGCGGCCGAGGTGCTGATCGAGCAGGATGCCGCGGGCCACGTGATCGGCGCCGGCACATTGAGAACGGCGCGCAAGCTGATGGACGGGCTGGTGTTTCCGGCGCCCTGAACGCTCTTGGCTGACCTACTGGGCGGGGCCTGCGCTGCGGCAGCAGTTGCGGCCCGCGGCCTTTGCTTCATACAACAGGGCATCGGCCACGGCCAGCCAGCCCTCGGGCGAGGTGATGCGGCTGCCGAGGGCGCAGATGCCGAAGCTGGCGGTAACGCGCAGGCTGATGCCGGCCGCTTCCACCGGCGTGGCGGCGATTGCCGCGCGCAGGCGTTCCGCAAGTTCCGCGGCGCCCTGCGCACCCGTCTGCGGCAGCAGCACCGCAAATTCCTCGCCACCAAGCCGGCCCAGCAGGTCGCTGTCGCGCAGTTCATCCCTGCAGCGCTGCGCCACCGCGCGCAGCACGCCGTCGCCGGCCGGGTGGCCATGGACATCGTTCACCAGCTTGAAATGGTCGATGTCGAGCACGATGATCGCGGCCTCGGTGCCATGCCGACCGGCGCGGGCGATCTCGCGCTCGGCGGCCCCGAGCCAGCCCCGGCGGGTCATCGCGCCGGTCAGCCCGTCGCTCATGGCGATCTGCCGAAGCTCCAGCTCGTTCAGAACCAGGCTGGCAAAGCTTTGCATTACCGCGATCTGGCTGGCATCGAAGTTGCGCGGCCGCAGGTCGATGGCGCAAAGCGCGCCTAGGCCGTAGCCGTCGGGCGTGGTCAGCGGAATGCCAAGATAGCTGCGGATGCCCGGGTCGCCGGTCACCAGCGGGTTCTGCGCAAAGCGCGGGTCCAGCGTTGCATCGGGCACCACCATCGGCGCGTTCCGCTGGATGGCATGGCTGCAGAACGACACGCCCCGCGAGGTTTCGCAGACGGTCAGCCCGGTGATCGACTTGAACCACTGCCGCTCGGCGTCGATCAGGCTGACGGCGGCGATCGGCACGTCCAGCACGCTGCGCACAAGCTGGGTCAGCTTGTCGAACGGCGCTTCGGGCGCCGTGTCGAGGATGGCGTAGCGCCGCAGGGCGGCAAGCCGGCCTTGCTCGTCATGGAACTTCTCGCTCTGCCTCATCACTCTCTCTCAGTGCCAGAATCGCCGCAATAAGCTCGTCTCGATACGAGGCACAGGCCTGATCGACAATGGTACGAACCTCCTGCTCATCGAGCCCCGCGCGCACAAGGTTCACCGCAAGTGCCAGAAGCGCCTGCCCATGCCGTTCGATGCTGGACCGCAGGGCCGGGGGTACGTCGACCTCTGCCAGCGGCTGCATGGCCGCCGCGACGACCTCTTGTGGCTGGGTCTCGGTCATCTGCCGTTTCTCCGATGCCTGTCCCCACCCCGAGGGTTGCCTGTCCACTTCCCGAGTCGGGGCGCAGTGTGCGGGGCCGAGGCGGGGGAGTCAAACCGGGGCGAGGCGCTGCGGCTGCTGGGCCCGATGCAGGCGATGGAGGCGCTGCGCGGCGCCCATGGCGAGATCCGGGTGCTGCATGACGCGGTCAGCCAGTCCGGGTTGGCCGAGATGGGCCCGCTGTTGCCGCCGATGAGCCCTGTGGATGCGGCGCACCAGGAGGCGATCGCCAGGGCTGCGCGCGCGTTGCGGCAGGCCGAGCAGGAGATCCGGGCGGCAAGTGCCGCCTGACTTGCGAAACGGGCCGCGGGAAGATCCCTGCGGCCCGTTCCGGTCACATCCCCATCAGCCTTGGCAGGAGAAGGGTGATTTCCGGGATATAGGTGACCAGCATCAGGAAGGTGAGCATGGTCAGCAGCCAGGGCCAGGTCGCCCGCGTCACCTCGGTCAGCCCCAGCTTGGACAGCGACGAGGCGACGTAGAGGTTGAGCCCCACCGGCGGCGTGCAGAGCCCGATTTCCATGTTCACCACCAGGATGATGCCAAAGTGGATCGGGTCCACCCCGAGTGCCATGGCGACGGGGTAGAGGATCGGCGCCATGATCAGCACGATGGCCGAAGGCTCCATCACCATGCCGATGGCCAGCAGCAGCACGTTGACGACCAGCAGGAAGCCGACCTTGCCGAGGCCCAGCTCGACGATCCAGCCTGACAGCGCCTGCGGGATCTGCTCTGACGTCAGGATGAAGGCGAACATCACGGCGTTGGTGATGATATACAGCAGCATCGCCGACATCGCGGCAGAGTTCAGCAGCACCCGCGGCACGTCGCGCAGCTTGATGTCCTTGTAGACATAGACCGCGATGACGAAGGCGTAGACGGCTGACACGGCGGCAGCCTCGGTCGGCGTGAAGATGCCGCCATAGATGCCGCCCATGATGATGACGATCAGCATCAGGCCCCAGACGCTTTCGCGGAAAGCCTTCCAGCGCTCGATCATCGGGGCGCGCGGCATCCGCGGGTAACCCTTCTTCCAGGCGCGCCACATCGTGGTGCCGCCCAGCATCATCGCCAGCATCAGGCCGGGGATCACCCCCGCCATGAACAGATCTCCGATGGAGGCGGACATCACGGTGCTGCCGCCCGGCCCGGTCACAACCATGCCCGAGGTCGCCACCGCATACATGACCATGACGATCGACGGCGGGATCAGGATGCCAAGGCCGCCCGAGCTGGTGATGGTGCCGACGCCGAACTGCGGCGGGTAGCCCTGCCGGACCATCGCCGGCAGCAGGATCGAGCCGACCGCCATCACCGTCGCCGGGCTGGAGCCCGAGATGGCGGCGAACAGCGCGCAGGACAGCACCGAGGCGATGCCGAGGCCGCCATACCAGTGCCCGACCATCGACGAGGCAAAACGGATCATCCGCCGCGCAACGCCGCCATGGGTCAGGAAGTTGCCGGCGAGGATGAAGAACGGGATCGCCATGATCTCGAACTTCTCGATGCCGGTGAACAGCTTCAGCGCGATGGCATCCATCGGCACATCGGAAAAGCCGAACAGGAAAGTGAAGACCGTCAGGCCAAGCGCGATGGACACGGGCATCCCGGTGACCAGAAGCAGCGCAAGGATCGCAAAGATGATGAGCGCGGTCATGCGTGGCCCCCCTTGGCAAGGTCATCGGCCTCTTCGTCAAGGCCATCGACAGAGCCGTGGTCGTGATGGGCGATGTGGCCGGTGGTCAGGAACAGGTGCAGCGCCTGGATGAAGCGGAAGCACATCAGCGCCGAGCCGAGCGGGACGGCGAGGTAGATGATCCACATCGGCATTTCCAGGTCCGGAGAGGTCTGGCCGCCATTGCGGACGTGATAGACAAAGTCGGTGCCGATCCAGGTGAGGATCGCGGTGAACAGCACCCCGCCCGACATGGCGATGGTGGTGATCGCGCGGCGCTTGTTGCCGGTCAGCCGCTCGGCGAGGATGTCCACCCCGACATGGATGCCGGTGCGCACCCCGTAGGCCGCGCCGAACTTGGCCATCCACACGAAGAGGTAGATGCAGGCCTCTTGCGCCCAGGTCATCTTCAGCGAGTTGACGAACTTGAACGCCGACCGGGCGAAATCGGTCAGCGCGACCATCTCGCGGGCACGGGCGAAGCCGACAAGATCGGCGGCGAAGCCGATGGCAAAGCGGTGGGTCACCGCCAGGAAGATCAGCACCGTCGCCACCGCAATCAGCGTGGCGATCAGCACCTCTTCCAGCCGGTCGAGAAGGCGCAGCATGGCACACCTCGCGCTGTTTGAGGGGGATGAGGAACGGGCGGCTCCCGGCAGGGAACCGCCCGATGGGACAGTCGCGGCTTACTGCGCGACGGCGGCTTCGACGGCGGCGATGGTCTCGGCGCCGATGCGCTCTGCCATCTCGTCATTGACCGGGGCCAGCGCTTCCATCCAGGCGGCGCGCTCTTCGTCGGTCAGCGTGTAGAACTCGGTCGTGCCGGCGGCTTCCATCGCGGCCAGGGCCTGATCGTTGTCGTCCTTGGCGATCGAGTTGGCATATTCGGTCGCTTCCAGCATCGCCTTGTCGAGCCCTTCACGCACGTCTTCCGGCAGGCCGTCCCAGAACTGCTTGTTCACGATGACCGCGTAGCCCAGATAGCCGTGGTTCGACACGGTGGCGTGGTCCTGCACCTCGTTCATCTTCTGGGTGTACATGTTCGAGGGCGGGTTCTCGGTGCCATCGACAACGCCGGTCTGCAGCGCCTGATAGACTTCCGAGAAGGCCATGACCTGCGGCACGGCGCCCAGCTTGTTCATGTAGGCCTCGATCACCTTCGAGGACTGGATGCGCATCTTCAGGCCGAGGAAGTCATCGGGCGTCTTCAGCGGGCTGTTGGCCGACATGATCTTGAAGCCATTGTCCCAATAGGCCAGGCCCGAGATGCCCTTGTCTTCCAGCTTGGCCAGAAGCTGCGCGCCGACCTCACCTTGGGTGACTTTGCGCAGCGCGTCGTAGTCGGCAAAGATGAAGGGCAGGTCGAACACCTCGAACTCGCGCACGCCAAGCGGGCCGAACTTGGCCAGCGAGGGGGCCAGCATCTGGACGGCGCCCAGTTGCAGCGCCTCCATCTCTTCCTTGTCCTTGTAGAGCTGGCTGTTGGGATAGACCTCGATGTCCACCGCGCCGTTGGTGTAAAGCTCGGCCAGTTCCTCGAACTTGGCAGCTCCCTTGCCCTTGGGGGTGTCGGGGGCAACGACATGGCTGAACTTGATGATGATCTTGTCCTGCGCAAAGGCCGGGGCGGCCAGCGACAGGGCAAGGGCGGTGGCGCCCGCAAGGGCGGCGAGGCTGCGACGTGTCAGCATGATCTTCTCCTCCATGACCCTGCCTCTCCCAGACAGGTTATCTGGCGTGATGCCTGATCGGGCGCCGCGCCGCTATTGTGGCTTTCCGCAATGGACAGGGGAGGTGCGGGATGACACAAACGTGTTTCGCGTGCATCGGGGAGGGTGAGCGCACGGCAGTTCAGGACACAGGCGCAGCCGCCCAGGGCAAGGGCAGGGCCAGACCGGAGGTCTGGGTCACCGAGAGCCTGATGGCCTCCCGGCGCTGGGATATTCTGTCCTACATCCCGCTTGTTGCCATCGTCGCCCTTGTCGGGCTGGTGGCGGCGCTGGTCTGGATCGTGTCGCGGTCCGATGACGGGCGGGCGGCGAACAAGCTGGCCACCGACGCGCTGTGGGTGGAGCAGACCCTGCGCTTCCAGCTGGCGGTGGACGAGGACATGCTGGTGCGCCTGGCGCTGGATGCCGCCAGCGGCACGCCGATGGAGACGCTGCAGGCCCGCGCCCGGCTGCATATCGCCGCCAACCCCGAAACGCTGTCGGTGCAATGGTTCGACGGCGGCGGTGCGCTGGTCTCGTCGGTTCCGGGCGGCATGGGCCCGGCCGGCAAGCCGCTGGTGGATACGCTGCTGCGGTCACGCGCGACCACGGCGCGCCCGGTCTATGGCGGGGCAGCGGACGGGCTGGCGACGCTGGCGCTGCGCAGGTCCGATGGCGGGGTGGTGGTCGCCACCATCTCGCTGGCCCTGATGCTGGACCGGCACATCCCCTGGTGGATCGCCGAGCAATATGCGGTGCGGGTCTCGGGCACATCGGCCACGCTGGCCGAACGGGCCCGGCGCCCCGTGGCCCCCGGCGCGCCGTTCCACACCATCAGCTTCGATCCGCCGCTGGCCGGCACGGTGCTGACCATCACCGCCTATGACCGCCCCTCCAGCTTCGAGAACACGGCCCTTGTCGGCGCCATCGTCGCGCTGGCGGCCTTTGCGGTCTTCGCGCTGCTGATCGTGCAGCGCAATGCCTATCAGCGCCGCCATGCCGAGCAGCGCCTGCGCGCCGAGATGGCCTTTCGCCGGTCGATGGAGGAAAGCCTGACCGTGGGCCTGCGCGCCAAGGATCACGCGGGCCGCATCCTTTATGTCAACGCCGCCTTCTGCAAGCTGGTGGGCCTGCCGGCCGGCGCCTTGATCGGGCAGGTGCCGCCGATGCCCTACTGGTCGCCCGATGCCGTCGAGGAGACCTTGCTGCGCCAGAAACGGCTGGCGACCGGGCCCGCCGCGCCGCAAAGCTTTGAAAGCCGGTTCCGCCGCGCCGATGGCACCGAGATCGAGGTGCAGGTCTACGAGGCGCCGCTGATCGACGCCTCGGGGCGGCATCATGGCTGGATGGGGTCCGTCATCGACATCACCGAGGCGCGGCGCGCGGCGCGCAACGCCCGCGCGCAGGAAGACAGTCTGGCGCGGACCGGGCGGCTGGTGACGATGGGCGAGATGGCCTCGACGCTTGCGCATGAGCTGAACCAGCCGCTGGGCGCCATCGCCTCCTATGCCGCGGGCGGGCTGAACCTGATCGAGGCCGGGCAGGGGGACTCGCCGATGATCCGCTCCGCCTTCGAGAAGCTGGCGGCACAGGCGCGGCGGGCGGGGCTGATCATCCGCCGCATCCAGGACTTCGTGAAGAAACGCGAACCGCTGCTGGTGCCGCTGGACCTGGCCGATATCGCCGCCGATGCCATCGGCCTGATGGCCGCCGAGGCGCGCGAGCTGCGGGCGCGGCTGGTGCTGGACGCGCCGGCGCAGGGGCTGCCGCCGGTGCTGGCCGACCGCATCCTGATCGAACAGGTGATGGTGAACCTGATCCGCAACGGCATGGAGGCGATGGCCGAGGGGCCCGGCAGCGGCAACCAGCTGACCATCCGCCTGTCGGCCGAGGAGGGCGCGGTGCGGCTTGACGTGTCCGACCAGGGGCCGGGCATCGCCGAGGAACTGGCGGGGCATCTCTACGATCCCTTCACCAGCACCAAGAGCCAGGGCATGGGCATGGGGCTGAACATCTGCCGGTCGATCATCGAGCTGCTGCATGGCAGCCTGTCGAACGCCCCGGCGCCCGGCGGCGGCACGGTCTTCACTGTGCGCCTGCCCTATGCCGCGTCTGAAAGCGCCCACACCGCAGGGACACAGCCATGAGCGGGTCTGGCTTTGCGGTTCACATCGTCGATGACGAAGAGGCGCTGCGCGACAGCCTCGCCTTTCTCTTTGCCTCGCGCGGGATCGCCACCCGGCTCTGGCCGCAGGGTGAGGCCTTCCTGGCGGCCTGGCCGCAGCCCGATTGCGGCTGCATCATCCTCGATGTGCGGATGGAGGGGCTGTCGGGCCCGCAGGTGCTGGACGCGCTGCTGCAGGCCGAGGGCAGCAGCGCCGCGCTGCCGCCGGTGATCTTCCTGACCGGCCATGCCGATGTGCCGCTGGCGGTGCAAAGCCTGAAAAGCGGTGCCTTCGACTTTCTGGAAAAGCCGTTCAACGACAACCAGATCGTTGACCTGGCGCTGCGCGCCATGCAGCTGCATCAAAGCCGCGCGCTGGAAAGCGACAGCCGCGCGGCCATCGCGGCGCGCCTCGCCACGCTCTCGGCGCGCGAGCTCGAGGTGATGGGCCTGATCCTGCAGGGCCAGCTGAACAAGCAGATCGCCGACACGCTGGGTATCGCGCTGCGCACGGTCGAGGTGCACCGGGCGCGGGTGCTGCAAAAGACCGGCGCGCGCAACTCGGTGGAGCTGGCGCAGATGAGCGCGCGCCTGCGCTGAAGCGCGGCTGCGGCCGGCTGGCGGGATCGTCCTGCTGGGCGCGCAGGGGGCATGGCGCGCCTCGCCAATCAATCCCTGTCCTGCCCGCATTCCTCTGCTACCATCGCGCCATGAGGGAACTGACGCTGAGACAGGTGGAGGTGGTGCGCGCGGTGCTGATCGCGGGCAGCATCCAGGGCGCGGCCGACCTGCTGAACGTCTCGGCCCCCGGGATCAGCCGCCTCGTCAAGCATACCGAGGAAGGGCTGGGCATCCGCCTCTTCGACCGGCGGGCCGGGGTCTTCGTGCCCTCGCCCGAGGCGCGGGCGATCTTCGAGATGCTCAACCAGGTCTTCCACCAGATGGAGAACCTGAACGCCGCCGTGGGCGCGCTGCAGAAGGGCGAGGATGTGCGGCTGTCTTTCGCCTCGGCCCCCTCTATCGCGCAGTTCATCGCGGCGCGGGCGATCCGCAGCGTGCGCGCCCGGTTTCCCGATCTGATGATCGACCTCAACATCCTCAAGATCGAGGAGACGGCGGATTACCTGCTGCTGGAACGCGGCGAGGTGGTGTTCATGTCCTCGCCTGTCGAGAATTCGGCCATCGACTCGACGCCGCTGGTCGAGGGGCGGATCGTCGCCATCCTGCCCGAGGGGCACGAGCTGGCCCGGCAAGAGGATGTGTCGGTGCATGACCTGATGCGCTTTCCCTTCGTCGGGGTCGATCCCGAGGACCCCTATGGCGCCCAGCTGGCACAGCCGTTCCGCGATGCCGGGCTGTCGCCGCGCCATACGATGCGCGGCCGCTTCGCGCAGACCACGGTCAGCCTGGTGCGGCACGGGCTGGGCGTTGCCGTGATCGACGAGTTCTCGGTGGCCGAGGTCTACATGCCCGGCCTGATCCGCCGGCCGCTGCGCGAGAAGGCGACGATCACCGCCTGGTCGGTGCAAAAGCGCGGCCGCCATCTTTCAAGCTTTGCCGAATACACGATCGCCAAGTTCCGGCAGGAACTGATGGCAGCGACCGCGCGCGAGCCCTGGGACCCGCTGCCGCAGAATTAACATCAGGTTAACAGATGGGAGAAATCGGTATTTGCGGTTAAACGGCAGACGCGACACTATGAAGCATCCGGCCTGGGAGGACAGGCCTGGTCGAAGACATCACAGGGAAGCATCAGGGAGGTTCACCATGTTGAAATCGGTTATCGGTGCGGTTGTCGCACTTGGCCTAGGGGCGCTGCCCGTTCTGGCCGACTACCCCGAAAAGGAAATCCAGGGCATCATCCAGTGGGGGGCCGGCGGCTCCACCGACACGGTGGCCCGCGCGATCACGCCCCATGCCGAAGCGGTGTTGGGCGGCAGCATCGTCATGCAGAACGTGACCGGCGGCGTCGGCGCCATCGGGCTGAACCAGGTCGCCAATGCCGATGCGGATGGCTACCAGGTGCTGTTCGGCGCCGAGAATCCGCTGCTCTACAAGGTGATGAAGCTCGGCGACAAGGACTATGGCGATTTCATTCCGGTGAACATCATCGCCCGCGGCGTGCCGATCCTGGTCGCCAATGTCGATGCGCCCTTCGACACCTTCCCCGAGATGGTGGACTACGTGAATGCCAACCCGAAGAAGGTGAAGTTCGGTTCGACCGGCCCGGGCGGCCTGCCCTCGGTCGTCACCGCGATGATCAATTCCAAGACCCCGCTCGACGTGACCTTCGTGCCCTATGACGGTGACGGCCCGGCGCTGACCGCGCTGCAGGGCGGGGCCATCGATGTGATGCCCGCGGTTCTGGGCGCTGCCATCGAAGGCATCAAGGGTGGCACGATGAAGCCGCTGGCGCTGTTCGATGTCGAGGCCTCGCCGCAGCTGCCCGACGTGCCGACCATCGTCTCGACCAATCCGGAATTTGCGGAGATGCTGCCCTGGGGGCCGTTCTTCGGGGTCTTCGTCAAAGAGGGTACGCCCGAGGACGTGGTCGCCAAGCTGGTCGCCGCCTATGCCGAGGCTGCCAAGAACCCCGACTTCGTGGCGCTGATCGACGGGCGCGGCTTCAAGATGCTGTCGCTGTCGGGCGCCGAGGCGGATGCCTTCCTGACCGACTGGCAATCGACCACGGCCTGGCTGATCCACGAGGCCGGCCTGACCAAGGCCTCGCCCGAAGAGTTCGGTATCGCCAAGCCCTGATCCTTCGGCCCATCAAGCGGCACCGCCCCTTTCCTCACCATCGGGGGCGGTGTCTTCGTTTCGAGTGCCGCGCGGCGAGCCGCACGCACAGACCCAAGGGAGGGGAAGCAATGCAGACGCAACCAAGACGCCCCGGCGAGCTGGTGTTCAATATCCTGATGCTGGCGGGCAGCCTGTTCCTGCTGTGGTCGGCCTACGGGATCTCGGGGTTCGAGGCGCTGTCCGCGCCGGGCGCCGTGCCGATGGTGACGACCCTGGCCATGGTGATCTGCGCGCTGCTGATCCTGCGCGACACGCTGCGCAAGAGCCCGGTCACCGGCGAGAAGCTGGAGAGGGACATCCTGCCGCTGCCGGTTCTCGTGACCATCGCCATGATCGCCGCCTATGCGCTGCTGCTCAAGCCGCTTGGGTTCGTGCCGACCTCGCTCGTCTTCCTCGCGGTGATGATCCGCTACCTCGCCCGCTGCAGCCTGCCCCGCGCGGTGCTGCTGTCGGTGGCCATCGTCGCGCTGATTTACCTGGTGTTCCGCCTGGTGTTCACCGTGCTGATGCCGGCGGGGATCGTCCCCGAGGGCGAGATCATCGCCTGGGTCAGCGGCCTGTTCGCCGCAGAGGGGAACTGACATGGACATCCTGAACAGCCTGCTGATCCCGATCCTGAACCCCGAGCTTCTGGGGCTCATCGCCCTGGGCACCTTTGCCGGCATCTATGTCGGCGCGATCCCCGGCCTGTCGGTGACGATGGCGGTGTCGATCCTGATCTCGTTCACCTTCTCGTGGGAGGTGTATCCGGCGCTGGCGCTGATGATCGGCATCTACATGGGCGGCGTCTATGGCGGCTCGCGCACCGCCATCCTGCTGAACATCCCCGGCGCGCCGGCGGCCATCGCCACGGCCATCGACGGCTATCCGCTCGCGCAGAAGGGCATGGCGGGCGAGGCCATCGGCATCGTCACCGTGGTGTCCTTCATCGGCGGCTTCATCGGCATTGCCACGCTTGCCATCTTCGCCCCGCCGCTGGCGGATTTCGCCATCCGCTTCCAGCCGCGCGATTACATGTTCCTGGCGCTGCTCGGCATCTTGCTGGTCGGCTCGCTGTCGGGCGAAGGCCTGGTCAAGGGCATCTTCGCGGGGGCGCTCGGGCTCGGGCTCGGCTCGGTCGGGATGGACCCGCTGACCTATACCGAACGCTTCACCTTCGGCACCGACGCGCTGCGCGCGGGCGTGTCCTTCGTGGCGGTGATGATCGGGATGTTCGGCATTTCCGAAGGGCTGATGCAGCTGCACACCGTCAACACGCCTTCGGTCAAGCAGAAGGTCGGGCGGGTGATCCCCTCCTGGGCGGTGGTGCGCAAGCATCTGCCGCTGGGCCTGCAGACCTCGAGCATCGGCACGGTGATCGGCGCGCTGCCGGGCACGGGCGGCGATATCGCGGCGCTGATCGCCTATGACCATGCGACGCGGGTGACGAAGAACCCCGAGGTGCCCTTCGGCAAGGGCGCCATCGAGGGCCTCGTCGCCCCCGAGACCGCCAACAACGCCGCCGTTGGCGGGGCCTTCATCCCGATGCTGACGCTGGGCATCCCGGGCGACGCGGTCACCGCCATCATGATCGGGGCGCTGTTCATCCACGGGCTGAACCCCGGGCCGATGTTGATGGTCGAGCAGCCCGACATGTTCTGGTTCATCGTCAGCGCCCTTGGCCTTGCCAACGTGTTCATGCTGATCTTCGGCCTGACCGGCATCAGGGCCTTCGTCAAGATCGTCGAGATGCCGCGCTCGGTGCTGCTGCCGGTGATCCTGCTGCTGTCCATCGTCGGCGCCTATGCGGTCAGCAACAGCCTGGGTGACGTGTACTGGATGCTGGGCTTCGGGGTGTTTGGCTACTTCATGAAGCTCTACGGCTATCCGCTGGGGCCGGTGATCCTGGGCGTGATCCTGTCGCGGCTGCTCGACGACAACTGGCGCCGGGCGATCATTTCCGAACAGGAAAGCCTGTGGATGCTGCTGAAGGGCACGCTGGCCAGCCCGCTGTCCTTCGTGCTGTTCGCCACGGTGATCCTGATCTTCCTGTCCAAGACGCCGCTCTGGGGCATGATCTTCCGCAAGAAGGCGAACTGAGCATGACGGGCACCATCCGCCTCGGCCTGATCGGCGACAACATCGCCAAGTCGCAATCGCCCCGGCTGCACCGGCTGGCCGGGGCGCAGAACGGGCGGCCCACCACCTATGACCAGTTGGTGCCCGCCGAGATGGCCAAGGACTTCGACGCGGTCTTCGACCATGTTGCCGCGTCGGGCTATCGCGGGGTGAACGTGACCTATCCCTACAAGGAACGCGCCGCCGCCAAGGTGGTGATCGACGATCCCCTGGTGCGCGCCATCGGCGCGGTGAACACGGTGGTCTTCGACGCGGGCGGCCCGCATGGCTTCAACACCGACTATTCGGGTTTCATCGCCGCCTATCGCCGGGTGCGGGGCGAGGCGGCGCCGGGGCCGGTGCTGATGATCGGCGCGGGCGGCGTCGGCAAGGCGGTGGCCTTCGGCCTCGTGGCGCTTGGGCTGACGGATATCCGCATCGTCGACCGCGACCTGCCCAAGGCCGAGGCACTGGCAGCGGCGCTGGCTGCCGCACGTCCCGGGCTTGTCACCCGCACCGGCACCGATGCAGAGGCACTGGCCCCTGGCGCGGGCGGCATCATCAACTGCACCCCGGTCGGCATGGTTGGCCATGACGGAACGCCCCTGCCGCGCGCGGCGTTGGCCGGTGCGGCCTGGGTCTTCGATGCAGTCTATACGCCGGTCGAGACCCGGTTCCTGCAGGACGCCGCCGCCGAGGGGCTGCAGGTCATTTCGGGATACGAGCTGTTTTTCGGCCAGGGCGTCGATGCCTGGGCCATCTTCACCGGGCTGCCGCTGGATGAGGCACGGATGCGCCGCGAGTTGGCCGAAGGCAAGGACGTGACATGAAAACCTCCATCGCCACCGTCTCTATCTCTGGCACCTTCGCCGAAAAGCTGGCCGCCATCGCCACCGCCGGCTTCGACGGGATCGAGATTTTCGAGCAGGATTTCACCGCATCGGATTTCACCCCGGCCGAGGTTGGAAGGATGGTGCGCGACCATGGGCTGGAGATCACCCTCTTCCAGCCGTTCCGCGATTTTGAAGGGCTGCCCGAACCGCACCGCGCCCGCGCCTTCGCCCGCGCCGCGCGCAAGTTCGAGCTGATGAATCAGCTGGGCACCGATCTGGTGCTGGTCTGTTCCAGCGTTCACCCCGCCGCCATGGGCGGCATCGACCGCATGGCGGGCGATTTCGCGGAACTGGGCGAGCTGGCGCGGGCGCACGGCATCCGCGTGGGGTTCGAGGCGCTGGCCTGGGGCCGGCATGTGAACGATCACCGCGACGCATGGGAGGTGGTGCGCCGCGCCGACCATCCGAATGTCGGGCTGATCCTCGACAGCTTCCACACGCTTGGCCGCAAGATCGACCCCGAAACCATCCGCCGCATCCCCGGCGACAAGATTTTCTTCGTGCAGCTGGCCGATGCCCCCGCCATCGACATGGACCTGCTCTACTGGTCGCGGCACTTCCGCAACATGCCCGGCGAGGGCGATCTCGATGTCACCGGCTTTATGCGCGCGGTGATGGCGACGGGCTATGCGGGGCCGCTGTCGCTGGAAATCTTCAACGACCAGTTCCGCGCCGGTCTGCCGCGGCTGGTGGCAAGCGACGGCCATCGCAGCCTGATCTGGGTGATGGACCGGGTGCGCCGGGCCGAACCGACGCTGCCCGTGGACCTGCCCGCCTTTCCCGCCGCCGCCGCGGTGCAGCGGGTGGAGTTCATCGAGTTTGCCACCTCGCCCGAAGAGGCCCCGGCGCTGGAGGCGCTGCTGGCGGCGACCGGCTTCGCCCGCGCCGGCGCCCATGTGTCCAAGCCGGTGACGCTGTGGCGGCAGGGCGGCGTCAATGTGCTTGTAAACACCGAGGGCAGGGGCTTCACCCACAGCTCTTACGTCGCGCATGGCACCACCGTGTCCGAGGTCGCGTTGATGGTGCCCGATGCGCAGGCCGCCCATGCCCGTGCGCTGGCCATGCTGGCGCAGGACCACAGCCCGCCGGCGCTGCCCGGCGAGCTGCAGATCCCGGCCTTCCGCGGTGTCGGCGGCAGCATCATCCGGCTGCTGGATGCAGGATCGGACCTGTCGCGGATCTGGAGCGTGGATTTCTCCAGCGACGCCGTCCCGGCCCCCGGCGCGGGGCTGACCGGCATCGACCATATCGGCCAGACCATGGCCTATGACGAGATGCTCAGCTGGGCGCTGTTCTATACCGCGATCTTCGACGCGCAGAAGGCGCCGATGGTGGATGTCGCCGATCCCGACGGGCTGGTGCGCAGCCAGGCGGTGCAGTCGGGTGGGCTGCGCATTACCCTGAACGGTGCCGAGGCGCGGCGCACCCTCGCCGGGCGCTTTGTCGAGGAGACCTTCGGCGCCTCGGTCCAGCATGTCGCCTTCGCAACCGCCGACATCTTCGCAACCGCGGCCAGGCTGGCCGAGGCCGACTTTCCGGTGCTGCAGATCGGCGGCAACTATTACGACGATGTCGCGGCGCGCTTCGGGCTCGACCCGGCGCTGGTGGCGAAGATGCGGGGGGCCAACGTGCTCTATGACGAAGAGCCGGGCGGGCAGTTCTTCCAGCTCTATTCCGCGCCGCGGCCCGACGGGTTCTTCTTCGAGATCGTGCAGCGCCAGGGCAATTACCTCGGCTATGGCGCCGCCAATGCCGCCTTCCGCATCGCGGCGCAGAAGCGCAGCACCCGGCCCGCCGGGATGCCCCGGCTCTGAGGACGTGCGCCTAAAGCTGGCCTGCGCCCTCCTGGCAGAGGCGCAGCAGCAGATCGAGCCCTGCCACGGCGGGCCCGGCCTGGCGGCGGGTGATGCCGACCGAGCCCGACAGGAACCGCGCGCTGGTGGGCAGCAAGGTCATCGCGCCGCGCTCCAGCTCGTCGGCGACCACGCCGCGCGAGATGAACCAGATCGCGTCCGACTCTGCCAGGATACCGCGCCCGACCGCCAGCGCCACCGTCTCGAAGGCGGGGCGCAGGGCGGGCAGGCCGAGGCTGGCCAGATAGTCATCCACCGCCCGGCGGATCAGCGCGCCCTCGGGCGGCAGGATCAGCGGCACGGATTGCAGGATCGCCGGCAGGGGCTGCGCCTGCATCGGGTGCCCGGCGCGGGCGACCAGCACCACTTCTTCCTCGTAAAGATGCTCAAAGACCAGCCCGGCCATGTCTGCTGCCACGGGCATCCGGCCGATCATCAGGTCAATCGCCCCTTCGCGCAGCATTCCCATCAGGTAGGAATGTGGCCCCGTCTCGATCTTCAGCAGTGTGTCCGGCTGCGCGGCGCGGAAGCGCAGCGCCACGCGCGGGAACAGCCGGGTCGCCGCCGTCGGCAAGATGCCGACGCGGATGCTACCGCCGCCCGCGCCCGGGCGCAGCGCGGCCGCCCCCGCCTCCAGCGCCTGCAGGCCAAGGCTGGCATGGCGGCGGAACACCGCGCCTGCCTCGGTCAGCACCAGCCGGCGCTTTTCGCGGCGGAACAGCGGCACCGAGAGCAGGTCTTCGATCTCTGCCAGGGTCCGGCTGAGCGCCGGCTGGCTGATCCCCTGCCGCCGCGCAACCGAGGACAGGCTGCCCTCGGCGGCGATGTCGAGGAAGGCGCGGATATGGCGCAGCTTGATGGCGGGATGCATAATCATGGCGCTATCAACTCCACCGCATTTTGCATTATCCCGGGTGGTTCCGGCGCGTTAGGTTATGGACAGGAGGAGAGCCGATGCAAGCCCTGACACGCCCTTTCGGCGCGCTTCATCTGCAGGTCGATGGTCCGAAGGGCGCGCCTGCGGTGCTGTTCGCCAATTCGCTCGGAACCGACCTGCGGCTGTGGGACCGGGTGCTGCCGCTGCTGCCGCAGGGGCTGCGCTATATCCGCTATGACAAGCGCGGGCATGGGCTGTCCTCGCTGGGTGGCGGGGCGGTCATCGACGACCATGCAGATGACGCGATTGCAGTGATCGAGGCGGTCGCCGGTGGCCCCGTGGTCTTCGTGGGCCTGTCGATCGGCGGGCTGATCGGGCAGGTGGTCGCCAGCCGCCGCCCCGACCTGCTGCGCGCATTGGTGCTGTCGAACACCGCGGCCAAGCTTGGCACGGCCGAAAGCTGGCAGGCGCGGATCGACGCGGTCGAGGCTGGCGGTCTGGACAGTATCGCCGATGCGGTGATGGAACGCTGGTTCGCCCCCGGCTTCCGCGCCACGCCCGAACTGGCGCTGTGGCGCGCGATGATGGCCCGAACCCCCGCCGCGGGCTATATCGCCGCGTGCGAGGCGCTTGCCGGGGCGGACCAGACCGAAGCCACCCGCGCCCTGCGCCTGCCGGTGCTGGTGATCGCGGGCGCCGAGGATGGTGCCAGCCCCTCTGCGCTGGTCAAGGCCACGGCCGATCTGATCCCCGGCGCCGCCTTCCACGAAATCCCCGGCGCCGGCCATCTGCCTTGCGTCGAGGCCCCGGCGCAATGGGCGGCCCTCGTCGCCCCTTTCCTGAAGGACCATGCCCATGTCTGAGCTGACCGATCAGGGGATGGCCACCCGCCGCCGCGTGCTGGGCGATGCCCATGTCAACCGCGCCGAGGCCGCCAAGACGCCCGCCGATGCGCCCTTCCAGGCGCTGATCACCGATGCCGCCTGGGGCCATGTCTGGTCGCGGGACACGATCCCCCTGCGCGAACGCTCGATGCTGACCATCGCGCTGCTGGCCGGGCTCGGCAACGATCACGAACTGGCCATGCATATCCGCGCCACCGCCAATACCGGCGCGAGCGAGGCCGACGTGATGGAAGCGTTGCTGCATGTGGCGATCTACGCAGGCGTGCCGCGGGCCAACCATGCCATCAAGATCGCCAAAGAGACCTTTGCCGAAATGACTGCAGCAAGGATTGGGGGGACCAATGAAACCAGCTGAATTCTATCAGCGCGACCGGACCTGGCAGCCGCCGGCGCTGACGCCCGACTACAAGACCTCGGTGCCGCGCAGCCCGCGCCTGGCGATGCTGTCGCTGCAGGGCTCGATGTCGGAAATCACCGGCCCGACCTTCGGGCATTCGGATATCGACCCCATCGACAACGACCTGATCCGCAACTACGCCAAGACCGGCGATCCGGTGGGCGAGCGGATCATCGTGCATGGCCGGGTGCTGGACGAGAATGGCCGCGGCATCCCGAACACGCTGGTCGAGATCTGGCAGGCCAATGCCGGCGGGCGCTATCGGCACAAGAAGGACACCTATCTTGCGCCGATCGACCCCAATTTCGGCGGCTGCGGGCGCACGCTGACCGACGATCAGGGCAACTACCACTTCCGCACCGTCAAGCCCGGCGCCTATCCCTGGCGCAACTGGGTGAACAACTGGCGCCCCGCGCATATCCATGTGTCGGTCTTCGGCACCAGCTTCACCCAGCGGCTGATCACCCAGATGTATTTCGAGGGCGACCCGCTGATCGCCAAATGCCCGATCGTCAACACGATCCCCGACCCGCGCGCCATCGACCAGCTGATCGCGCCGCTGGACCTGAACGCGGCAATCCCGCTGGATTGCCTGGCCTACAAGTTCGACATCGTCTTGCGGGGGCGGCGTTCCACCCTGTTCGAGAACCGGCTGGAGGGGAACTGACATGGTGCAACCGCTGAATTATCTCAAGGAATCCGCCTCGCAGACCGCCGGGCCCTACGTCCATATCGGCCTTGCGCCCGGCGCGGCCGGCTTTGACATCTACCGCCTGGAGCTGGGGCACGACATCGCCGGGCCGAAAGCGCCCGGAGAGCGCATCCGGGTCGAGGGCCTTGTGACCGACGGCACCGGCGCGCCGGTCAAGGACGTGCTGCTCGAGGTCTGGCAGGCCGATGCCGCCGGGATATATCCGCATCCCGAAGACCCGCGCTTCGCCGACTGCGCGCCCGGGTTTCGCGGCTGGGGCCGGGTCATCACCGATTTCGACACCGGGCTGTGGTCCTTCGACACCGTCAAGCCGGGGCCGGTCATGGGCCGCAACGGCCGCATGATGGCGCCGCATGTCAGCCTGTGGCTGGTGGCGCGCGGGATCAATATCGGCCTGAACACGCGGATGTATTTCGAGGACGAGGACAACAGCGCCGACCCGGTGCTGAACCTGGTCGAACAGGTCCAGCGCCGCGAGACTCTGCTGGCCCGCAAGGTCGCGCCGGGGGTTTACCGCTTCGACATTCGCCTGCAGGGTGAGAACGAAACCGTCTTCCTGGATGTCTGAACCATGACCGAACCCTCCCACGAGCCCTGCATCATCTGCGTGGCCATCACCGGTTCCTTGCCGCGCAAGGCCGACAACCCGGCCGTGCCGATCACCATCTCCGAACAGGTGGAAAGCGCGCAGCAGGCGTTCGAGGCCGGCGCCAGCATCGCCCATTGCCATGTGCGCAACAAGGATGAGACGCCCTCGTCAGACCCCGAGAGGTTCGCGGCGCTGATGCAGGGGCTGAGGGCGCATTGCCCCGGCATGATCGTGCAGCTGTCCACCGGCGGCCGCTCGGGCGCGGGCCAGGCGCGCGGGGGCATGTTGCCGCTGCGCCCCGACATGGCCAGCCTCTCGGTCGGGTCCAACAACTTCCCGACGCGCGTCTATGAGAACCCGCCGGATCTGGTGGATTGGCTGGCCAGCGAGATGCTGGCTTACGGCGTGAAGCCCGAGATAGAGGCGTTCGATCTGTCGCATATCCTCAAGGCCAAGGAGATGTGGGACAAGGGCCAGATCAAGGACCGCCCCTATGTGCAGTTCGTGATGGGCGTGAAGAACGCGATGCCCGCCGACCGCGAGGTGTTCGACTATTACATCAAGACCGTGCACCGGCTGTTCGGCGCGGATGCGCCCTGGTGCGCGGCGGGGATCGGGCCGAACCAGATCGTGCTGAACGACTGGGCGGTGTCCTCTGGCGGCCATGCGCGGACCGGGCTCGAGGATAACGTGCGGCTCGACAAGACCACGCTGGCGCCATCCAACGCGGCGCTGGTGAGCCGGGTGGTGGCGCTGTGCGACAAGTACGAACGTCCGGTCGCAACCTGGCAACAGGCGCGCGAGATCTTGGGGCTTGCGCTCGTCGCCAAGGGCTGATCGCCTGCCCGCAAGCCGAATAGGACCGTCATGCCCGCAGCCCCCGCCGATTCCCTGATCTATGGCCGCCTCTTGGGCGATGACGAGGCGGCGCGCCTGTTCACCGACAGCGCCGAGATCCGCGCCATGCTGCTGGTCGAGGGCGCGCTGGCGCGGGTGCAGGGCGCGCTTGGGGTGATCCCGGCCGAGGCGGCGGCGTTCATCGACCGTGCCTCGCAAGAGGTGGTGATCGACCCGGCGGCTCTGGCGGCGGAAACGGCGACGAATGGCGTGCCGGTGCCGGCGCTGCTGGCGGCCTTCCGCAAGGCCGCGGCTGCGCCGGGGCCGATGCAATACCTGCATTGGGGCGCGACCAGCCAGGACATCATGGATACCGCGCTGGCGCTGCGCCTGCGCCGGGTGCTGCAGCTCTGGGAGGGCCGGCTCGGCGCGTTTCTGGCGCGGCTTGGGCCGCTGGCCGAGGCAAACGCCAGCCTGCCGATGACCGGGCGCACCTATGGCCAGGCGGCGACGCCCACCAGCTTTGGCGCCGTCATCGCCGCCTGGGGCTGGCCGCTGCTGGACTGGCAGGCGCGGCTTCCCGCGCTGCGGGACTCGGTGCTCAAGGTCTCGCTGTCGGGCGCGGCGGGCACGCTCTCGGCAATGGGCGAGGCCGGGCCGGCGGTGCGCGCGGCGCTGGCGGCAGAGCTGTCGTTGGCCGATCCGGGACACAGCTGGCACAGCGACCGCTCTGGCCCCGGGCAGCTGGCCGCCTTTGCCGCGGGGTTGGCCGGCAGTCTGGGCAAGCTGGGCGAGGATCTGATCCTGCTCAGCCAGTCGGGCCTGGCCGAGGTGACGCTGGCGGGCGGCGGCTCCTCGACCATGCCGCAAAAGCAGAACCCGGTCGGCCCTTCGGCGCTGGTCGCGCTGGCGCGGCATGTGATCGGGCTGGCGGCGCTGGTCCAAGGCGCGGCCCTGCACCGCCAGCAGCGCGACGGCGCGGCCTGGTTCGGCGAGTGGCTGGCGCTGCCGCAGCTGTGCATCTGCACCGGGCGGATGCTGTCGCTGGCCGCCGAGGTGCTGGGCAGCCTCGCCCCCGATGGCGCCGCCATGGCGCGGGCGCTGGAGGACGGGCAGGGCCTGATCCATGCCGAGGCGCTGAGCTTCGCGCTGGCCGAGACGATGCCGCGCCCCGAGGCGCAGGCCGCGGTCAAGGAGCTGTGCGCCAAGGCCTTGGCCAGCGGCGAGCCGCTGCCGGTGCTGGCGGCGCGGCGCTTCCCGCAGACCGACTGGGCCGCGCGTCTGGCGGATGTGGGGCTGGGGCAGGCCCCGGCCGAGGCTCGTGCCTTCGCCGCAAGGGTGCGCGAGGGCTGACCGCGGATGGAAGCCGCCCGCGCCATCGCGCCGCTGTTCGCGGTGATCCTGATCGGGTTTCTGGCCGTCCGCAGCCGCTATCTGCCGGCCGAGGCGCTGCGTCCGGTCGGCGAGGTCGTGCTGCGGATCGCCCTGCCGGCGCTGATCTTCCTGTCGGTCGCCGGCGCTGCGCCGGGGCAGGGGTTGCAGCCCCTGGCGCTGCTGGCCATCGGCCTCGGCTCGCTGGCCGCCTTCGGCTGCGGGACCCTGGCGGCCATTTGGCTGCTGGGATTGTCGCTGCGGCAGGCGGCGCTGGTCGGGCTTGGGCTCTCGGTCTCCAACAGCGGCTTTATCGGCTATCCGGTCGCGCAGCAGCTGTTCGGCACCGCCGAGGCGGGGCGGCTGCTGGCGCATATGATGGTGGTCGAGAACATGGCGATCATCCCGCTGGCGCTGATCCTGTCCAGCGAGAGGCGCGGCGGCGCCCTGGCGCTGATCCGGGACCTGGCCCGCAACCCGCTGATCCTGGCGCTTGCCGCGGCGCTGGCCTTCCGGCTGGCGGGACTGTCGCTGCCCGGTCTCGCCGTGCAGACGCTGGACCTGCTGGCGCGGATGTCGGCCCCGGCCGCGCTGCTGGTCGTCGGTGCCACGCTGGCGGTGCTGCGCCCGCAGGGGCAGGCCGGGGGCGTTGCGCTGATCGTGGCCGGCAAGCTGCTGCTGCACCCAGCGCTGACCCTTGCCGCCTTTGCCCTGATCGGCGGCAGTCCCGGGCCTTTCGTGCTGGGGGCCGTCCTCTTCGCAGCGATGCCGATGCTGTCGATCTATCCGATCCTGTGCCAGCGCGCCGGGCTTGGCCCGCTGGCAGCCTCGGCCCTGTTGGCGGCCACCGTTCTTGGCACGGTCACCCTTCCGCTCTGGCTGCCGGTGCTGCGGCAACTGGGGCTGGGATAGCGCTCTCAGGGCGCGCGGGCGCGGCCCAGTCGGATGGCTGGCCCTCCACCCGGTAGTCGGCGGGCAGGTTCGCGGGCAGCTGCCCCGTCGCCTCGGCACGGGCGATGACCGAGGCGTGGATGCGCGCGCCAGCTGGTACGCGGCGCAGCCTTGCGCGGGTCATCTTCAGCCCCTCGTCCTTGGCCGGAAGCGGCAGGTATTCGAGCAGCTTCCACCCCCGCGTCATCGAGTCGTTGATGTCGGCCAAGGCATCGGGCCCGACATAGGGCTGCCCGTCATGCGCGCCCTTCACCAGCCGGTTGACCGTCTGGGTCACGTAGTCGAGCCCCAAGGCCTTCGTCTCCTCGATCATCCACAGCAGCGGGATCTTGGCGAGGCCGGAGACCGCCTCGGGCCAGCCGCCGCCGACATCGCCATGGGTGCCGGTGAACCACACCTCGCGCGCGTCCTGTGGCCCCGCGCTGCCGGGCTGGAACCGCTGCGGCAGATGCTCGCCGCCCTCGGGCCAGAGCACGGGCTCGAACATCCGCCGCCGCTCGTCCAGCGCGACGGCATGGCGCAGATGGGCGACCGAGGGGTTGCGCGAGGTGAAGGCATGGTGGCGCAGTTGCGGCAGTAACCCGCGGCCCGGCTCGATCACCGAAGACACGGTGTCGAACAGGCCCAGCAGGTGGATCGGCGGGCGGTCCGGGTCGAGGATGCGCTCGTAGAGCCGAACCTCGGCGAAATCATGCGCCCGCTCCGCCTCGCCGATGCGCTTGTAGGCGCGCCAGGCGTGGTCCAAGAGGTTCAGGTTGCGCCGCTGCAGCAGGCCGATGGCGTGGATGAACCCGGCCAGCATCCGCGCGGTATAGGCCCCGCGCGAGAAGCCGAAGATGCAGATGCGGTCGCGTTCGGTCCCTGCCGCCTTGCCATCATCACAGTTCTCAATGATGAAACGGTAGGCCTCCTTCACGTTGTCGTCGATGCCCATGCCGGTGGCCATGCCCCAGAGCTCCGAGGCATCCTGCGCCAGTTTCGACCACCTGTCCTGCGCGCCGATGCTGCCCACGCCAGGGTCGTAATACACCAGCTGCTCGTCCGACTTCTTCAGGCAGCCATAGAGCCGCAGGATATTGGTCCGCTGGTCCGAGATGGTGTTCGAGGTGCCGTCCAGCAGCAGGATCAGGGTCTTGGGCATTGCAAGCCCTTCGGGTCAATCGTCGGCGCGGGCAAGCTCGCTCGCCCAGTGCTGCAGCCAGCGGGCCACCATTGCACTGTAGGGTTCGGTCTCGGCCGCCATGGCGCGCATGTCGTCCAGCAGCCGCGACACCGCCACCTCGATGGGCGCCAGCGCCTGCCGGGCGGCAGCGTCGCCCGAGGCCTCGATCAGCGCCGCCGCCTCGTCGAGCCGGGCCAGCACGTCGCGGAGCAGCTCCAGCCGGCGCAGCACCCGCGTGCGCTCCTGCACAAGCGCCAGCCGGTTCAGCCCATGCACCCGGATCGCGGCAGCGCCCCGTTGCGGCGCCTCCGCCGCGTCCAGCGGCAGGACCAGCGCCAGCAGCGGATCGGCATCGACGAGGAAGCCAAGGTGCCGGGCCGGATCGTCGCGGCAGGGGTCGATCAGCAGCGGGCGTTCGGCGCCGATATCGGCGGCGTAGTCAGCCAGATGCGCCCCATCTACCGGGAACTGGTCGGCCTTGCCGGTGCTGTCCGACATCGGCGCGCCGCCCGGCCCTGCCAGCCGCTGCCGCCGCCTGCGGTTGCAGTCGATGCAGGAGGGCAGCAGGTTGTCCCAGTCGGCAGCCAGCCACCAATAGCCCGGATGCGCCTCGTCTTCGGCCACGCGACCCTTGGGACGGAAATGCTCGACATCGACCGGGGCAGTGGCGTCATAGAAGGATTCGCAATAGGCGCATTTGCCGTGGAACAGGGCATGGAGCCCGGCCTTGACGCTGTCCTCGGAATAGGCAGCGAAGGCCATGTCCTTTGGCCGCCCCTCGGCAAGCGCCTGCAGATTGCGCGCCAGTTCGGTGGCGCCCTTGCTCTGCCGACTGCGGCCGGGCCGGTGCGGCAAAAGGCTGGCCGGCACCTCGACCGTCCGGCGGTCCACCCGGCGCATCAGAGCCCCCTCAGCAGGTCGAGGATCTTCGCCCGCGTCGTCTCGCGCCATTCCGGCCGGTTGCTGCGCCGCTCCGACAGGTAGGCCTGCACCGCGGCCTGCACGATCCGCTCCACCTCGGTCCGGCCGATGGGCAGGTCCTGCAGCAGCCGTTTTTGCAGCCGCTTCACCACGTCGGAGCCGCTCGTGTCTTTCACCCCGCTGGCATATTGCGCCATCAGGTTTTCCAGCGCCTGCACCGAGGCTGGGTCATCGGTATCCCCCAGCCCGAAGAAATCCGCGGTCAGAAGCTGGTCCACCGTCAGCGCGCCCATGTCGGGCAGGCGGTCCAGCGCCTCGAGCATCACCGGCAGGTCGGTCGCGCCCGTCGCCAACTGCCGGGTCATCACCCGCACCTCGCCCGGCGCGGCCCGGCGCAGGCAGAGCGGATCATGGGTCGAGATCAGGAAGGTCGCGGCGGGCAGGGCCTGCCGCAACCCATCGACGATGGCCATCTTCCAGCGCGGGTGAAGATGCGCCTCGACCTCGTCGATCAGGATCAGCGCCGGCATCGCCTCGAGCTTCAGCGCGCGGGTGGCCGGCGCCTCCATCAGCCAGCGCAGCACGTCGCAGACCAGCGCCAGCACGGTGCGGAAGCCCGAGGAGACCGCCAGCAGCGGCGTTTCCTGCTCCAGCCCCTCGGTCCTGGTCACGACCACACAGTCGGTGCCGCGCCGGCGGATCGCCTCGAAATCCACGCCGAAGACAAAGCGCAGCACCTGCACGACCTCGTTGAACCGCTCATCCGGCAAGGCCAGCAGCCAGTCGCGCGGGTTCGACAGCAGGCTGTCGGACTTGAACAGCGACACCACGCCGCGGTCCGCCCCGGGGCGCCGAACCCCGTCCAGATAGAGCCGGTAGGCGCCATAGGCGAAGACCTGCGGCAGGGCCTTGGCGCTGCCCTCGACGAGCAGCCCCTGTGGCGTCAGGTGCAGCGTCACCACCGCCTCGGGCCCGCCCGCGACGAAATGCAGGGTGACGCGCCCTTCGCTGCGCGCGGCCATGTCCGGCTCGCCCATGAAGCGGGGGTTCAGCAGCAATGCGCCCGGCTCCTTCACCAGCTTGCGCCGCGCCGCATCGCCCATCATCGCCAGCGCGACGGCCTCGAGGATCGTGGACTTGCCAGCCGCGTTCTCGCCGAGGATCAGCAGCGCCGTGGCCCGTGGCCGCCCGTCGGGCGGCACTGCCGGAGTGTTGGGCATGTCGAGCTCCAGCCGCTCGATGGCCTTGAAGTTCTCGATGCCGATGCGGGCCAGTTCCCAGCGGAGCAGCCGCATTGGGGGCCGCGGGGGGCGGGGCTTGCGGGTTGCGAAGGCGCTGGTGGTGGGTCCGACCCGTCTCTCGATCAGCGTGGGTCGATTGAGGTTGAACATCAGGATTGTAAAAGTGCCGCGCACCGACAATCCAGTGAGGACTCCCGACTTTTCCTGCCGGATATGCTGCCCAGGATCGTCGGTCTGTGGATCGAGAAGAAGGTGCTCTTCCTCCGGCATTTCGGGCCATCTGCCCGTATTCTCCATTGCGTAGATCTCGTAGTCACCCACCGCTGGAAGCGGGGCACGATCACCCATCACGGGAAAAACCTCGGGTCGCATCGCGCACAGATTGGATAGAGATTCTGCCAGGCGTCGGCCAGCCAGCCGTAGTGCAGGGTATGCGACGACCCTCCGCTGGCGATGGTCATTGGTATTTTCTGCGAACCCGGCCTCTTCAGGGCCGTCTCGCTGAGCCATAGATCAAGTTGGTCGAAATCTCCGTTCACATACCCCGTCGGGCGAAACCGATAGACCTCTCGGGCGACCTCGATCCCGCAAAATGCGCAAAGCCCGTCGAACGGCTCGGCCACCGCCGCCAGCAATCCGGGCACATCCGGAAGACGCCGGTCGGGCGGCCGGGTCTGCGCGCGGCGCTCTTCGGGCAGGCGCAGGAACTCGAGATAGGCGCGGCGCATCCGGGCGAAGTCGGGGTGCGACAGCACCACAGGCGGCGAATCGGGCCGGTTTATGCGCCGCATGGCAATGCCCTCCGTCATCCAAATGCAACCCGAGGATGAACGAAGGCGGGGCCGTTTTCTACCCCTTGCGGGCGGCCTGTCCCGGGGAATTGCGGGCCTTCTGGCGATATGGAAAGCGTATGGAAGCTATATGGTTTTCATACAGACGTTTGCCCGGCCCCGCCCGCCCCGCTCAGATCCGGAAGAACGGTTGCGCGAGGCGGGGCAGCAGGCTGCGGAAGCGCAGCGGCGCGTCGGTGGCGGCGAGGCAGATGCAGGGCAGTCCCGGTTCGGCCGTGGGTGTATGCTCCACCGCCTCATCGGCGATCTCGACGTCGCCGGGGCCGAAGCGGCCATCCTCGTCGCGGAAGGCGCCTTGCAGGACCAGCGTCAGTTCGCGCCCGCGATGGCCGTGGTCGGGCACCGCGGCGCCGGCGGGGATGTAGAGCAGCCGGGCGGTGGCGCCCGGCCCGCTGCGCAGGATCGCCTGGCGCACGCCCATGCCGACCGGGCGCCAGCGCACCGCCGCCAGGTCGCCGCCGACACAGTCCTGCAGCGGCGCGGGGAACAGGCCGCGGGGCCGGCGCGGACGCGCCGTCGGCGGGCCGGCGGCAATGCGGCGGAGCGTGGCTTGCAGGCTGTCTTCGGCAAGCTCTGCGATCTCCAGCGCACCCAAGAGCGAGCCGCCGACCGCGTCGAAGGCCTCGGCCCGGGCGCGGCACTCGTCGCAGAGCGAGACATGGGTGGCGACGACAAGGCTGAACGCCTCGGGCAGGGTGCCGGCGGCATAGCCCATCAGCAGATCGTCGGTGAGGTGGTGCTGGATGCTCATGTCGTTCATTTCAATTCGTGGCGCAGACGGTCCAGCGCCAGCCGGATCCGGGATTTGATGGTTCCAAGCGGCAGGCCGGTGGCTGCCGCGATCTCTGTATGGGTGCGGTCGCCGAAATAGGCCTGCTCGATCAGCTCGCGCTGCTTGGGCGGCAGCTGGGTCAGCGCGGCGCCAAGGCGGGCACTGTCCTGCCGCTGGGCCAGCACGTCGGCCTGGTCGGGCTCATGGTCCGGGCCCCAGGTCAGGTCTTCCGGCTCTGGCCGCCGCGCGCGGCGCAGCGCGTCGATGCGCCGGTTGCGGGCGATGGTGAAGATCCAGGTCGCCACGCTGGCCCGGGCCGGGTCATAGAGATGCGCCTTGTGCCACAGCGTTGCCATCACGTCCTGCGCGCATTCCTCGGCCAGCGCGGCATCGGCGCCCGATTTCATCAGGAACGCCTTCACCCGCGGGGCAAAGTGCCGGAACAGCGCGGCGAAGGCGGCGGTGTCGCGGGTGTCGCGCACCTGCAGCAGCACGGCGCTCCAGTCGATGTCATCGCTTGCAGGCTGCACGGTCGGCTTTGTCTCCGAGGTCGGGATCGCTTTGCGCGGCGCAGGGCGTAGCGCAACCCTCACCCTGCCAGTGTAGGCAGGGCGCGGCGGGGATGCATCCGCAAAGTCGAGGGTAAGGGCATCGGTCAACATGAAGCTGTTACGCCGCGCGGCGGCGGGCGGATCACCGGGGCGACACGAAATCGAAGTGATCCGCGGCAGCGGGCGGCGCGTAACCCATAGAACAGCCCAGAGACCGGAGCCACGAATGCCGTTTGAACACCTGCCCGCCCCGCCCCGCCGCATTGCCGTGATCGGCGGCGGCATTTCCGGGATGGCGGCGGCGCACCGGCTGGCGGCAGAGCACCGTGTCACGCTGATCGAGGCGGCGCCGCGGCTGGGCGGCCATGCCCGCACCGTGATGGCGGGCAAGCGCGGCGACCAGCCGGTGGATACCGGGTTCATCGTGTTCAACGAGGTGAACTATCCGCTTCTGTGCGCGCTGTTCGCCGAGCTTGGGGTGCCGGTGGCGAAAAGCGACATGAGCTTTGGCGCCTCGATCGACGGCGGCCGGTTCGAGTATGGGCTGAAATCGCTGGGCGCGGTCTTTGCGCAGAAGCGGCGGGCGGCGGACCCGCGCTTCTGGCGGATGCTGCGCGATATCCTGCGCTTCAACCGCGACGCGCAGGCGGCGGCGGATGATCCGGCGATGACCATTGGCGGGCTGCTGGACAAGCTGGGCACCGGGCCCTGGTTCCGCGACTACTACATCACGCCGCTGTCGGGGGCGATCTGGTCCACGCCGACGCGCGGCATCCTGGAGTTTCCGGCGCAGGCGATGCTGCAGTTCTTCCGCAACCATGCGCTGCTGAGCCATACCGGCCAGCACCAGTGGTTCACGGTGCAGGGCGGGTCCATCGAATATGTGCGGCGGCTGGAGGCGAGCTTGCGCGGGCGGGGGGTGGAGATCCGCAGCGGCGGCGCGGTGGCGGGCGTGCGTCGGCCGGGCTTTGGCGCCGAGGTCCGGATGGCGGGCGGCGAGTGGGAGCTGTTCGACGAGGTGGTGATGGCGGTGCATTCCGATGACGCGCTGGCGCTGCTCTCCGATGCCTCTGCCCCCGAGCGCGCGGCGCTGTCGGCGATCCGATACCAGCCGAACGAGATGGTGCTGCATTCGGATGCCAGCGTGATGCCCCGGCGGCGGGCGGCCTGGGCCAGCTGGGTCTATACCGAGGAGGCGGGGCAGCCGGCCGAGCGGATCGACCTGACCTACTGGATGAACTCCTTGCAGCCGATCCCGATGGACGACCCGCTGTTCGTGACGCTGAACGGGAGGCGCAAGATCGACGAGGCGTTGATCCATGACACGGCGACCTTCCGGCACCCGGTCTATGATCTGGCAGCGCTGGAAGGGCAGGCGCGGGTGCGGGCGCTGAACGGCGCCAACCACAGCTGGTTCTGCGGGGCATGGATGAAGAACGGCTTCCACGAGGACGGGATCGCCAGTGCGGTCGAGGTGGTGGACGGCATCGCCGCGCAGGCGCTGAGGGCGGTGGCATGAGCGTCGAGCATATCCGCGGCCAGACCTACCATGGGCGCCACGGCGGGCCGGAAAACGCCTTCCGCTATGGCATCGACTATGTGCTGCTGGAGGATGCGGAGGCGCCGGTGGCGGGGCCGCGGCTGTTCTCGCGGAACGGTGCGAACGTGGCCTCGGTGCAGGACCGCGACCATGGCGGCGCGCCGGGCAAGGGCCGTGGGCCGGAATGGGTGCGCGAGGTGCTGATGGCCGAAGGGCTGTTCGTGCCGGGCCTGCGCGTCGGGCTGCTGACCCAGCCGCGGCTGCTGGGCCATGTGTTCAACCCGGTGTCTTTCTGGCTGTGCCGGGATGGCGCGGGCGATCTGCGCGTGGTGATCGCCGAGGTGAGCAACACCTTCGGCGACCGGCATTCCTACCTGTGCCTGCGCGAGGGGATGGCGCCGATCGGGCCCGAGGACGAGATGAAGGCGCAAAAGGTGTTCCATGTCTCGCCCTTCCAAGATGTGGCAGGGGAATATCGCTTCCGCTTCGACATCGGGGCAGGGCGGGTCGCGGTATGGATCAACTACCGCAACGGCAAGGGCGGGGTGCTGGCGACGCTGACCGGCAGGCGCGCACCGCTGACCAATGCCTCGCTGCTGGGGGCGCTGCTGCGGCGGCCCTTCGGCAGCCGGCGGGTGCTGGCGCTGATCTTCTGGCAGGCGCTGAAGCTGAAGGTGAAGGGCGCGCGCTATCGAAAGCGGCCGCTGCCGCCCACCGAAGAGGTGACGCGGTGATCGGCTTTGCCCTGGGGGCCGCGGCGGCGGTGCTGGCGGTCTGGCTGCGCGGGCGGCTGGCGGGGTTCGAGGCGCAGCGCAGCGGCGATTATGCGGGCGGGCCAGTGCTGGACATCCGCAGCGCGCTGAACGGGCCGCTGCTGTGCGAGGGGGTGATCTACGGGCCGACGGGGCGGGCTACCTCTCGCTTCGTGGGAGAGTTCGATGCGCAGTGGCAGGGCGCGACCTGCCGCATGGCCGAGCTGTTCCGCTATGAGGGCGGCGCGGAGGACCGGCGCGACTGGGTGCTGCAGCTGGGCAATGACGGGGCGATCAGTGCCACGGCGGCGGATGTCCTGGGCACGGGTGTCGGGCGGCAGCAGGGCAGCGCCGTGGTGCTGCGCTACAAGATCAGGTTGCCGCCAGATGCCGGCGGCCATGTGCTGTCGGTGACCGACTGGATGTATGCGACGCCGGGCGGCAGCATCGTCAACCGCAGCCAGTTCCGCAAATGGGGGGTGCTGGTGGCCGAGCTGGTGGCGACGATCCGCAAGGCACCTGCTGAGGGCGCGGCATGAGCGTGCGGGGCCAGCGCTGGTGGCTGGTCGGCGCCAGCGAGGGGCTCGGCCGGGCGCTGGCGCAGCAGATGAGCGCGGCGGGGGCGGATCTGGTGCTGTCGGCGCGCAGCGAGGCGCGGCTGCAGGAGCTGGTGGCAGGGCTGCCGGGCCCGGCGCGGGCGCTGCCGATGGATGTGGCCGACATGGCCTCGGTACGGGCGGCGGCGGCCCAGGTCGGAGAGATCGACGGGCTGCTCTGGCTGGCCGCGACCTATTGGCCGATGACGGCGCAGGAGTGGGACGCGGACCGCGTGGCGCAGATGTGCGATGTGAACCTGACCGGCTGCGCAAGGGTGCTGGGGCAGGTGGTGCCGGGCTTTGCCGCGCGCGGCCGCGGGCATCTGGTGCTGACCGGCTCGCTGGCCGGCTATCGCGGGCTGCCCGGCGCCATCGGCTATGGCGCGTCGAAGGCCGGGGTGATGGCGCTTGCCGAGGCGATGCAGGCCGACCTGCGCCGAAGCGGCGTGAAGGTGCAGCTGGTCAACCCCGGCTTCATCCGCACGCGGCTGACCGAGATGAACGATTTCGACATGCCCTTCCTGATGGAACCCGAGGACGCCGCCGCGCGCATCCTGAGGCACATGGGCACAGACCGCTTTGCGCTGAGCTTCCCGCGACGCTTCGCGGCGATGTTCCGGCTGGGGCAGTTCCTGCCCGATGCGCTGTGGTTTCGGCTGGTGGGGTAACGCCGTGGTTGCGCAAGGGGCCAAGCGGCCCTAACACCCCAGGCAGAACCGGCCCGCGCCTTTCGGGCTGCCTGGAGGACCAGAAGATGGCCAAAACTCCGACCTCGCGCATCGACAGGCTGCTGTCCTCGATGGGCTATGGCTCGCGCATGGAAATGGCGCGGATGGCCAAGGCGGGCGGTATCACGCTGGACGGGGCAGAGGTGCCCGATGTCAGCCGGCGCATCCCCGTCACCCGCGACCTGCCGGCGCGAATGCGGATCGACGGCGAGCCGCTCGATCCGGTCGCGGGGATGGCCCTGCTGCTGAACAAGCCGCTGGGCATGACCTGCTCGCACAAGGAAGACGGCCCGCTGGTCTATGACATCCTGCCCAAACGCTGGAGGCAGCGCGATCCCGCGATCTCGACCATCGGGCGGCTGGACAAGCAGACCTCGGGCCTGCTGCTGCTGACCGACGATGGCGATCTTCTGCACCGGGTGATCAGCCCGCGGCGCCATGTGAAGAAGACCTACCGCGCCCGGCTGGCCCGGCCGCTGGCGGGCGACGAGGGCGCTCTCTTCGCCTCGGGCGAGCTGCTGCTGGAGGGCGAGGAGAAGCCGCTGGCGCCGGCCGAGCTGGAGGTGATCTCGGACACTGAGGCGCTGCTGAGCGTGACCGAGGGCCGCTATCACCAGGTGCGCCGGATGTTCGCCGCCACCGGCAACCATGTCGAGGCGCTGCACCGCGAGCGGCTTGGCGGCTTGACGCTGCCCGGGGACATGGCGCCGGGCCAGTGGAGGCTGCTGGGCGAGGACGAGATTGCGCTGATCTTCCAGGGGCCCTGACCGTGGGGCCGAGCCCTTGCACCCGCAAGCGCTTTGCCCGAAGGTCGGCCCAACCCAAGGGAGGCCCCAAATGCTGCAGATCAGCCCCGAGAAGATTGCCCATGTGATCGTGCGTGCGCGCGAGCTGGATGCCAAGGTCGGCAGCTGGGACAGCCCCGGCGACAGCAGGGACTCCGACAGCATCCTCGAATCCCGCGCCGGCGATGCCACCGAGGACGAGCTGCGCGCCTTCATCGCCGGGCTGAACGACGATGAGCAGGCCAGCCTTGTCGCGGTGATGTGGATCGGCCGCGAAACCTATGGCGCCGATGAGCTGGAGGAGGCCATCGACACTGCCCGCGCCGAGGCGACCGCCCCGACCGAGGATTACCTTCTGGGCGTGCCGCTGCTGGCGGATTACCTGGAGGACGGGCTCGATGCCCTGGGCATCTCGGTCGAGGATGCCGAGGACGGGGTGCTCTGACTAGCGCCCTTGCCAGGCGGCGAGGATATACTTCGCCGTCATCAGGTCCAGATGCGCGCCGCCGCCGTTCTTGGACAGGGTGATCTCATCTTCCGACCCGCGGGCATAGGTGCCGGCGGGCAGGTCGTAGAAATCGGCGATCACGTCTTCGGGCGTGATGACTCCCTCGGCCAATGGCTGCTTCAGCTCTCCGATATGGCCCATGGTCGTGGCGCGGGCATCGACGAAGATGCGGGCGCGGCGCAGCACATCGTCATCCGCCTCGCGCATGTCGGGGCGGTAGGCGCCGATCAGGTCGAGATGGGTGCCGGGCGAGAGCCACTCGCCGCGGATCACCGGGGTGGTGGACATGGTGGCGGTGGCGATGATCTCGGCACGCGCCACGGCTTCCGGCAGGTCGGTCACGGCAGTGACGGGGGCGATGCCGGCGAAAGATTCCGCCAGCGCATCCGCGGCGGTGGCGGTGCGGTTCCAGACCTCGAAGCTGGCCCCCGGAAAGGCCGCGCCATAGGCCTCGATCATCGAGCGGGCGACGGTGCCGGCGCCGACGATCAGGATGCGGCGGGCATCGGGCCTTGCGAGGCGGCGGGCGGCGAGCAGCGAGTCGCCCGCGGTCTTCCACTTGGTCACCAGATGGAAATCGACAATCGCCTCCAGCCGGCCATGCGCATCGTCGAAGAGGTTCACCGCGCCGTTGACCATCGGGATGCCCGCAGCGGGGTTGCCCGGCATCACCGTCGCGCCCTTGATCGCCAGCCCCAGCCCGTCGATCCAGGCGGACCGGGTCAGCAGCGTGCCCTTGCCGCGGTAGAGGAAGGTATCGGCGACCTCGGCGCGCGGCAGGGCGTGGCCTGCGGCCAGCGCGTCGGTGAGGGCGATCCAGTCCAGATGGGCTTCAGCCTCGGGGCCGACGATTTCGATGGTCATGCTGCCTCCTCGGCGGTCAGGAAGCCCTCGGCGACCAGACGCGCGGCCCAGCCTTCGGGGCCGGTGAAGTGATGGGTCTGCCAGCCGCGGGCCTGTGCGGCGGCGATATTGTCGGCGCGGTCATCGGTGAAGATCAGCGCGGCGGGCGGCAGGCCGCAATCGGCCTCGAGCGCGGCATAGATCGCGGGGTCGGGCTTGATCAGGCCCATGTGGCCCGAGACATAGGCACGGTCGAACTCGGCCAGGAAGTCATATTGCGTCTGCGCATAGGCAAAGCTGTCGATGCCGAAGTTGGTGAGCGCGAAGACCGGCACGCCCTTGTCGCGCAGCTTGCGCAGCAGGCGGACGGAGTGAGGGATCGCGGGGCTGGCCATGTGAATCCAGTCGTCATGCCAGCGGCGGATGGCCTCGCGCCATTCCGGGTACAGCTCGGCATGGGCATAGATCGTGGCCTGGAACGGGGCGCCGCGGTCCACCTCGTCGTTCATCGCGTGCAGGTCCACCGCGGCGAACATCCGGGCCCGCTCAGCCGGGTCCATCAGCGTGTCGTAATGCCGTTCGGGGTTCCATTCGATCAGCACATTGCCGATGTCGAAGACCACTGCCTCAGCTTTCATCCGTGCTCTCCTTGATTGCCGCCCGCAGCATCCGGTCCAGCGCGTCCAAAAAACGGGAGCGGTCGGCCTTTGTAAAGCCCTTGCCCCCGCCCTGCCGGAACGGATCGGCGGCGCGCAGGTCGGCCATCAGGTCGCGCGTCGCCAGCACGTTGCCGATGTTGGCCGGCGTCAGCGCCTCGCCATTGTGCTTCAGCACCCGGGCGCCTGCGGCCACGCATTTCGCGGCCAGCGGGATATCCCCGGTCACCACCACGTCGCCGCGGCCCGCCCGTTCCGCGATCCAGATATCGGCAAGGTCAGGGCCGTCGGGGACGAACACCATCTCCACCAGCGGATGCGGAGAGATGCGCAGGCCGCCGTTGGAGACGAGCAGCATCCGCACGCCGAGGCGTTCGGCCACCCGCAGCGCTTCGTCCTTCACCGGGCAGGCATCGGCGTCGATGTAAAGCGCGGTCATCAGCGCGCGTAGAGGTTTTCGGCGTGGAAGGCGACGTGATCGGCCATGAAGGTCGAGACGAAGTAATAGCTGTGGTCATAGCCCGGCTGCATCCGCATCTGGCCGGGCTGGCGGCGGGCCATCATCGCCTCGGCCAGCGCCTCGGGCTTCAGAAGGTGCAGGAACTGGTCCTTGGCGCCCTGGTCGATCAGCACCGGGCCGTCGAAGCCGACCGCCCGCATCCGCAGGCTGGCGTCATGGTCGGCCCAGGTGCTCTCATCCGGGCCGAGATAGGCCGCGAACTGCTTGCGGCCCCAGTCCGATGTGGTGGGGCTGCAGATCGGCGCGAAGGCGGAGACAGAGCGGAAGCGGCCCTGCAGCCGCATCGCCAGCGTCAGCGCGCCGTGCCCGCCCATCGAATGGCCGGTGATCGACTGGCGTTCGTCATCCACCTCGAAATTGGCGGTCACGATGCGGGGCAGCTCCTCGGCGATGTAGTCCCACATCTTGTAGTGCTTCGCCCAGGGGGCTTGCGTCGCGTTGACGTAGAAGCCCGCGCCCTGGCCCAGATCGAAGGCCTCGTCATCCGCCACGCCCTTGCCGCGGGGCGAGGTGTCGGGGAAGACCAGCGCTACCCCGTATTCCGCCGCCCATTGCTGCGCGCCGGCCTTCACCATCGCGTTCTCATGCGTGCAGGTCAGGCCCGACAGATACCACAGCATCGGCACCGGATGTTCCTCTGCCTCTTCGGGCAGGAACAGGCCGAAGGTCATCTCGCAGCCGCAGGCATCCGAGTCATGCGCGTAGACGCCCTGCACGCCGCCAAAGCTCTTGTTTTCCGAAATCGTCCGCATTGCAGTCTCCTATGGGTTCAGACGCCCGTGACCCAGGCGATGACCGCGGGCACCGTCAGGATGCTGGCCGCGGTCGAGATCAGGATCGCTGCAGACACCCGTGCCTGCGCGGCCCCGTAATGATGGGCAAGGATATAGACATTGCCGGCAACCGGAAGCGCCGCCGCGGCGATCATCACGCCGGCGGCGTAGGGATCGACGCTGAAGATGAAAAGCGCGGCGATGGCGACGGCGCCCGGGTGCAGCACCAGCTTGGCGAAGGATAGCCAGACGGCCGGCGCCACCCGTTCCGCCGCGCGCCGGGCGGCGAGCGAGGCACCGATGGCAAACAGCGCGCCGGGCGTGGCGGCGGCGCCGAGGATCTGGGTGAACTCGTCCAGCGGCGCGGGCATCGGCAGGTGCAGGCCTGACCAGGCGAGGCCCGCCAGCATCGACATGATCATCGGGTTGCGCAGCAGGCCGGCGCCAAGCGCCCCGAGCAGGGCGACCGAGACCCGGCCCTGCCGCGCCCCGGTGACGAGCATGGTGACCAGCGAGGAGAACACGATCATGTCGATGGTCAGCACCATCAGCACCGGCCCCGCGGCCTGCACCCCCAGCAGCACCACCAGCATCGGAACGCCCAGGAAGCCGGTATTGCCGGTCATCGCGGTATGCGCCTCCATCGCCGCATCGGCGAGCGGCTGGCGGCGGAAGCGCGCCACGGCCATGCCAAGCGCCCAGACCACCGCCGAACCGCACAGGTAGGCCAGCACGAATCCGGTATCGAAGATCTCGGCCAGCGACAGGGTGGCGGCAAAGCGGAACAGCATGGCCGACAGCGCGAAGTAGAACACGAACTTCGTCAGCCAGGCTGTTGCTTCTTCAGGGAAAAGGCGGGTTCGGCCTGCCACCCAGCCAAGGCCGATCAGCGCGAAGAAGGGCAGGGTTTTCAGGAATATCGCCAGCATCGGCCAAGGCGTATCACGCCGCGCGGTGGGGGGCCATATGCGGCTGTGCGGCGGCCGGTTCTTCCGGCGCGATCAGGGGACTTGCCAGTGGCAAGTCCCCCGCGCCGGTTGCCCGAAGGCGCAAGCTGCAGGGCAAGGGGGGTGCCGCCAACCCGAACTGTTCCAAATTCTGATGGGACCGCCCCGGTGGGCACGTATGTGCCCGCCACGGGGGGGCGGGCACATCAGAATTTCGTCGACGGCCGAAATTCTGAAAAAGGCTAGTGGCGGTGCCCTATCCCGCCCCGATCAGCGCCCCTGCCGCAAAGACCAGCGCGCCGCCCAGAACCACCTGGAAGGTCGCGCGCAGGAAGGGCGTTTCCATGAAGCGGTTCTGAATCCAGACGATGGCCCAAAGCTCGACGAACACCACCACGAAGGCGATCACCGTCGCCGTCCAGAAATCCGAGATCAGGTAGGGCAGCGCGTGCCCCAGCCCGCCCAGTGCCGTCATCACGCCCGAGGCGATCCCCCGCTTCCACGGCGCGCCTCGGCCCGAGAGCACCCCGTCATCATGCGCGGCCTCGGTGAAGCCCATGCTGATCCCGGCGCCGATCGAGGCGGCGAGGCCCACCAGCAGCGTGGTATGCGGATCGCGGGTGGCGAAGGCGGTGGCGAAGATCGGCGCCAGCGTCGAAACCGAGCCGTCCATCAGCCCCGCCAGCCCCGGCTGCACCCAGGTCAGCACGAATTGCCGCTGCGCCTGCCGGTCCTCGGCCTCGCGCGCCTCGGGTTCCAGATGCTCGGCGGTCAGCGCATCGGCCTGGACCTTGTGCCCGGCCTCTGCCGCCGCCAGATCGCCCAGCAGCTTGCGGGTGGCGGCATCGGTGCTGGCCTGCGCCGCGGCGGTGTAGAAGCGCGCCGCGTCCTGCTCCATCACCGAGGCTTCGGCGCGGATGCGGTCCAGCCCCAGCCCCTCGATCAGCCAGACCGGGCGGCGGGCGTAATAGCCCGCCACATGCTCGCGCCGGATCAGCGGGATCACCTCGCCAAAGCGGGCGCGAAACGCCTCGATCAACCGCTGGCGATGTCCATCTTCTTCGGCGGCCATCTCGTCGAAGACCGTTGCCGAGGCAGGGTAGTCGGCGCGCAGGTCTTCGGCATAGCTGCGATAGATGCGCGCGTCATCCTCTTCCGAGAAGATCGCCAGCGCCAGGATCTCGCGCTCGGACAGGTCGCTGAACTTTCGCCGCGAGGGCAGGCTGGGGATCATCGGAGGCTCCTTGTTTAGAATGGTTCCAATTTAGCGCCTGGGATTGGCGGCGGCAAGGCCACATGGTGCCGCAGGGAAAGTGAACCCATCGGTTCAGTTTGGCTTGCGAATCTGAACCGATGGGTTTAGACACGGGTAAGTGAACCAAACGGTTCAGCCAATCAGGAGCATATCCCATGAAACGCCTCGTCCTCGCAACGATCCTCGCGCTCGTCACCCTGCCTGCCGTTGCCGGGTCCATCGCAATCGACCTGCCGCGGCTCAGCTTCCCGGCCCCGACCGAAGGCGGCCAGACCACCCGCGCCGACCAGTCTCCCCTCGCCGAGGCCGGTCGCTGACCCATCACCGGCCGGGCCGCCTTGCCGTCCGCGGTGCGCTGCGTCTATGATCGCGGGCGCAAGGAGGGGGAAGGCCATGGCCGACGGGCAGAGCGAAATCAGGAAGGGCCGCAAGTTCGACCAGGTGCTCGACGGCGCCCGGACGGTCTTTATGCGCGATGGATTCGAGGGCGCCAGTGTCGATGACATCGCGCGCGAGGCGGGCGTGTCGAAGGCGACGCTCTACAGCTACTTCCCCGACAAGCGCCTGCTGTTCATGGAAGTCGCCAAGTGCGAATGCGCCCGTCAGGCCGATGAGGCGATGGAAGAGCTGGACCTGACCGCCGCGCCCGATGTGGTGCTGCGCGGCGCGGCCGAACGGATCGTGGCCTTCATCTCGTCAGAGTTCGGGCACCGCGTGTTCCGCATCTGCGTGGCCGAGGGCGACCGTTTCCCGCAGCTTGGCCCGCAGTTCTACTGCTCGGGCCCGCAACTGGTCCGCGACCGGCTGGCCAGCTACTTGCGGCAGGCGACAGAGCGGGGGCAGCTGCGGATCGAGGATATCGACCTCGCTGCCGAACAATTCGCCGAGCTGTGCAAGGCCGGCATCCATGACAGGATGATCTATGGCATCGGCGAGGCCAGCACCCCCGCCGACGCCCGCCGCACCATAGATGGCGCGGTCGAGATGTTCATGGCGCGCTACGGGGTGAAACCCTAGGCGAGATCGCGGGCCAGCAGCGTATTGCCGGGCCCCTGCTTCACCTCGAAGCGGCCGGTCTTCTTCACCAGATCGCTGAACTTCGACGCGCCATAGCTGCGCACGTCGAAATCCGGGTTCGCCTGGGTGATGAATTGCCCGATCGGCCCCAGCGAATACCACTCGCCATCCGGGTCGATCGCTCGCATCGCCGCGATGATCAGCGGAATTGCCATGGCCGGCGCCTCCTTGCCGCGCCGGGCCGGCTCGCCCTGCCGCACCGGGCCGGGGGATGCGTCGCCCTGCGTCTCGCTGGCGGGTTCGGGCGCCGGGTCATCGGCGCCGAGGTTCTCGACATAGATGAAGCGCTTGCAGGCCATGCGGAAGGCCTCGGGCGTCTTCTTCTCGCCGATGCCATAGACATCGAGCCCCTGCTCGCGGATTCGCGCCGCCAGCCGGGTGAAGTCGCTGTCGGAGCTGACCAGCACGAAGCCGTCGAACAGCCGCGAATGCAGGAAATCCATCGCCGCGATCACGAGGCCAATGTCCGAGGCATTCTTGCCCTTGGTGTTGGAAAACTGCTGGTCGGCCACCAGCCCCAGCGCCGCGACCTTCTCGGCCCAGCGGTTCAGCCGCACCGCCGACCAGTCGCCATAGATCCGCCGGACCGAGGCCTCGCCAAGGCTGGCCACCTCGTCGAAGATCGCGCCGGCATAGTGGGCGGGCACGTTGTCGGCGTCGATCAGGACGCAAAGGCGAGGAGCGCGGTGGTCGGCCATGGGGTCATCCTTCCGGTTTTCCCCTTCATGCCCGAAACCGGCAGGGGTGGAAAGGCCGGCCTCCTTGTTGGGGCGCTCGCGGAGGCCCAAGGCGGTGACTTCAGGATCGGCAGGCCGCTGCCGGTGCGGGGGCTGCCTTGCCGCGTAGCCTGCGCGCGATGCGCCGCAGCCAGCCGCCGAGGGCAGCGCGCCGGGCGCGCCTGCGCTGCAAGGTCGCCTCGCGGCGATGCCGCTCATGCGGGTCCGTGGGCCGCCCGTCCGGGTGGTGGCGGGCATAGGCACGCAGGATGTTCAGGTCCGTGACATATAACATGGCTTGTTGCCTCGGGGTGGATTGCCCGCGACAAATCCCATGAAAAGCCCGAAACTCCGAATCAGGAATTTCCTCAACACGAAAGTTGAGCTTACATGTCGCAGCCTTGGCGCGCCCTGCCCCCTCTCTCTGCCCTGCGTGCCTTCGATGCCACGGCGCGCCATGGCGGCTTCACCGGCGCCGGCCGCGTGCTGAACGTCACCCATGCGGCCGTCGCGCAGCAGGTCCGCGCGCTGGAGCGCGAGCTGGGGGTGGCGCTGGTGCAGCGCGCCGGGCGCAGCGTCGGGCTGACCGAGGCGGGGCGACGGCTGGCGCAGTGCCTGGACGAGGGATTCGGCACCATCACCGCCGGAATCGAGGCCCTGCGCCGCAGCGAGGAGCGGCGGCCGCTGTTCGTGGCGACGACGACCTTCATCGCCGAGACGCTCATCATCCCCAGGCTGCCGGAGTTCTGGGCGCTGCATCCCGGCATCGAGGTGGCGATGTCACCCAGCCAGAGCCGCGTCGATCTGGACCGCGACGGCTTCGACCTCGCGGTACGGGCGCTGTCCGATGGCTGGGACGGCACCGGCCCCGAGGAGGTGCGCCCGCTGGGGCGCACCCCGCTGCTGGCGGTCTGCGCGCCCTCGCTGCTGGCGGGGGGCACGCGCAATCCTGCAGAGCTGCCCTGGCTTCTGGACCATGATCAGAGCTGGGATCATGACCGGCTGCGGGGCGCGGGCCTCGACCCCGCGGCGCTGCGGCAGATCCATCTGGGCAGTCCGCATCTGGAAATGTCGGCGGCGCGACGCGGCCTGGGCGTGCTGCTGGCGACCGAGGTCATCTGCCGCGACGATCTGGAGGCGGGGCGGCTCGTCGTGCTGCCGGTCGCGGGGCTGCCCTCGCTGACCTATGCGGCAGTGATGCCGCGGGGCGCGAGGCGCGCCGCGGTGGGTCTGTTCGTGGACTGGCTGATCACCATCTTCTGAGGCGCCTGCGGCACGGCTGCGCCGCAGGCGAGCCTTGCGATCAATAGACCACCACGCTGCGGATGCTTTCGCCCGAATGCATCAGGTCGAAGCCCTTGTTGATGTCCTCGAGGCTGAGGATATGGGTGATCATCGGGTCGATCTCGATCTTGCCGTCCATGTACCAGTCGACGA